>JAAGKN010000124.1_pt1 | contig 133263 bp, 109 predicted proteins | sample 6206371 | NCBI WGS metagenome assembly JAAGKN01 (sample SAMN11533720, study PRJNA540317) | gut metagenome | isolation source: fecal pellets from male and female animal of same cohort | host: Peromyscus leucopus | place: USA:CA | collected 2017
TATAGAATTCAGTGGGGTGAAAATGTATTCAGACAGCTGTCCTGCCATATTTGTAGAACCGCAAAATGTTTTTCTTGTTCTCTCGGATAATGGTATACCGGTGTCATGACGTTGTCCGCAAAACTTATGCCTATATATCTGCCAGATGTGAAAAGCAAGCATTTATTGTTTGTCAGATTAAAAGATATGGAATAATGCGATGATTACCAGCTTTTAATGAGATTTTATTATCCCGAACTCACGTTTATATATAATATATTAAAAAATACAAATAAGAAGAAAGAAAAACGTCCTTTTTATTTGTACTTTTTCACTATCTTTACGTCCTATAGATAAAAACAGAACAATGCCGATTATCATCAGACGTATAATGATTTCACTACTGAAACAAAAAAGGACACAGAATGAAGTTCTTCTTGTTTCAGTCTACTATACCGGCGTCAAGTTCATAGCTGCCACACTATTTATATGGCATACATTTCCTGCAACAGCACAAATCAGACAAATACACAATGACCTGTGGGAAGTACCACTGGAAGAAGTGTTCCAACATATAGAAAAAACATTCGGCAAAACCATCTTATATTCCAATGATGACATCAAAGGGTATATCGTTACTGCGAAAATGAATGCATATACGGCAGAAGATGCAGTAGGGACCGCACTCAACGGAAAACCATTCACCTATCAGAACAACGGTAACTACATCACCATATCGCCAAAGAATCAGGAATATTCAGAAACAGCCGTTGCCGGCATTGTGGTAGATGCCAAGCGAGAGGCTTTACCATACGCACGATTAGAAATAGTATCATTGACGGACAACAGGAGATTTGCCGTTGCCACAGATAAAGAAGGAAAGTTCCGCATCAGCCACGAAGGATGCAGGGAATTTGTATTGAAAGCAAGCTATGTGGGAAAACAATCCTACACAGTAGTCATGAAAAACCCGGAACAAGAGATGGAGCTTGGTCTGCTGATGCTACAAGACTCTGTGATAAATCTGCCGGAAATCAGCATCACTCAAAACAAAATGATTATACGCGCAGACCGATACATCATATACCCTTCGCGCGAAGAACGCGAAGAATCCCATTCCGGAACAGACATTATAGAACGTCTGTTTCATCCGGGAGGCAATATCACCATAACAGATGTGCTGCTGACAGAAGAAAAATTTGCACAAATGGATATACGCATCAACGGCAGAAAAGCCACACTATATGAAGTACGTGCACTGCGTTCAGAAGATATCACATATATAGAATACCTCTACAATGAACCTGTTTACGGCTACCGTCCGTATGCCATCAACCTCATCACCAAAAACCGCTACGGATTTTCTGGTGAAATAGAAGCAACAGTACAATGTATGCCGAAAGCAGGAGTACAAGAAGCAGGGTATAAAGAAAGCGACTTTTCTGTATACATGCAGACTGTACTGCCTACACAGACCTGGGGATTGCATTATAAGATGAATCATACAAGAAATGAGGCTTTGAGATGGGACGACAGGAATAAAACGATAAGCGGAATGCTTACAGACTGTGAACATCACGTAAAAGTGAACGGGAACATATCATTAGGTGAAAAGCAACATCTGCAGCTATCGCTTGCTGATGAAATAAGAATAGAACCAGGAAGCAGTATGACACGTACCGGAGGAGAACATATACAGAAGGACGGACACAGCAGCCAGCCTTCTGCAAATGCTTTATATACAGCACATATAAACAAACAGCATATCATACATGCAGAGTTCTATGGAAGCATGTTGTTTGTTAGAGAAAACTATCAATATGTCCAAAAGAGTCTGACCAATGCTGACAACCCGTTTTCCACCGGCTACGGACTAAAAGAAAATATCTACACGGTCAAGACTGAAGCCGGATATGGATGGGAATGGCTGTCAAAGAAGAAATGGAGCGCAAATGCCGGAATAAATATGGCAATACACGCATACGGGAACAAAATCCACACAAGGATGCTTCCACAATTGACAGCACGATTCGTGCCGAGGAAAGAGATTGGCATAAACTATCGTCTACACACCTATACTCTTACTCCCGACATGCTTGCGCTGTCGGATGCAGTATTGCCGATAGACAGAAACCGCCGCCTATCCGGACAAAGCCATCTCCACCCTTCCACGACATGGGAACAGGAAATAGGATGTGAGTTTAACAAAGAGACATTCACTGCAGGCATATCCTTAAACTATGAATATACGACAAGCCCTCAAACAACACATACCATCTCAACAGATGGAGACAAAACTCTGCACTATATGTGGGTGAACGGCAAATATTCATCCGATTTTTACCCGAAAGCTGGAATGTCGGCAAGGATTCTTGGCAAACAGCTACAGATGAGACTTAGCTATAGCTGGCATAGAATGGCTGTCAGTTGTCGCCGTTCCTATTATCATCAGGCAGAAGGCGAACTGTTCGGTTTTTCAGGACATTGGAAATACGGTGTAGCCGTACAAACCTCTCAACGAGCACTACAAGATGAGCTATACATACATCTGCCAGACAATCACTATATATATGCCAATTACACATGGCATAATCTACGTATCGGAGCAAGCTGGCAACGTCTGTTCTCTCATCATGGGAAACAGAAAGAAATCACCAGATGCAGCAATTTGGAATACACCCGCCATATCATATCGTATGGCAAAAGACATGGAGATATATGGATCAATATGTTATGGAGATGGTAAATACCGGAATTTGTGAGATGTGCATAATGTATACATGGTATATATCCCTCGCATCCAAACAACTCATAAAAAAGCAAAGAGTATGCTGAAGAAAAGAAAAAAAGATTTTGAGCTGCTGTTCAAGACACATTACGAGGAATTGTTTATAAGAGCTGTGAGTATGCTCGGCAATGAAGAAGAAGCACATGACACAGTACATGAGGCTTTCGCAAAATTGTGGCAACAATACTCATCTGTGACAAAGAATTCATACCGTGCTTTTCTTTATGCCACAGTTAAGAATCTGTGTATAGATATACTCCGGAAACGTGAAGTAACCAAACGGTATGAAGAATGGGCTGCACAAAATGATACAGAGTATGACAACCATATAAATGAAGAACGTCTGCAGTGTCTGGAAACAGAAATAACCGCTCTTCCGTCTCTGACACAAAAAATTATCGAAGCATGCTTCTTCCGACAATCCACTTATCGTGAAGCCGCCTGTATATTAGGAATCAGCGAAAGTGCTGTCAAATATCATGTATACAAAGCCTTTAACGAATTAAAGACCAAAATTAAAGAGAAAGGACTATTATGAATATGACGGACAACAAGAAGTGTAACCGGACAGACAACAAACTGATAGACGACATCAAGATAACTTCAGCTAAAAGAATATATTCCGGAAAAATTGATGTCGAAGCACAATGGAAACGATTTGAGAAGGATTTTATTGAAACTGAATATGCCACAGAAGCCAATACTGAGAAAAGGGGGAAAATACACAAAAGCTTTTCCCTTGTAACGAGACAAAAGCTCTTGTGGTATACAGTTGCAGCCTGCGTAGCCACCTGCTTCCTTATATTCAGATATTCGTCAGCCGATATGCCTCATGGAGTCAGCATAGAAAAAAAGGCAAACGAAAAGCTGATGCTGACAGTCACAAGAGGCACAGTCTATACTGCCAAACTGCCAGACGGTACAATAGCAGAATTGCAACCGGACAGTCGTCTGACCTATCCGAAGGAGTTCAACAGTACAACACGTACGGTCGAACTTGAAGGAGAGGCTTACTTTGAAGTGGCGAAGAACAAAGAAAAACCTTTCATCGTAGTGACACAGAAAGCAGAGATACAAGTTCTCGGCACACATTTTAATGTAAAAGCATATCAAGAGGAGCCTTACAGAGTCTCGCTCATAGAAGGTGCCGTAAAAGTAAAGGCTCTGCAGTTTCCTGATTCAGCAGTCATGCATCCCGGTGACAATATATGTATAGACAATGACAATACACTTCAATTCACAGACAAAGACTCACGTTTCGAATCACGCCGCAAAGGTATTTTCTGCTATGACAATGCTCCGTTACAAGAGATATTGAATGATATATGCCGACATTATGATATAGAGATTATATGTCGTGCACAATATACGGACATCGACACGAAAGACATTAATACGGAAGGCGTATACAACGATTCTTCTGTACTATCCAAACGTCTACATTTCTCTGCTCCACAGTCACAGAGTGCAGAAGAAATAGTAGAAAGATTAAATTCATTCAAGTTCATCGAACTAACAATTAAACATTAAACTATCAATCATAAAAAATTAAAATATTATGAGACGACTTGTATTAACAACACTTTTCAGTGTTCTGCTCTGCATCATTCATGCAAATGCAAAAACGGTTGAAATAAATGTCACAACCCCAGGAACATTTATTGATATATGGAACAAGATTCCTGTTGAACAACGCAAATCGATAAACAAAATAGTGATTCAAGGAAAATTGAACACCCATGATTGCTATTACCTTCGTCCTTTGCTCGGCTCTGACTGTACGCAGGCAAGACTCAGACCTCAAGTTCTCTCCCTTGACTTGAGCAATGCAGAGTTTGTCACTGACAACTCAAAGAATAACAAGAACTACTATCTGATGTATATACAAAACCGACATATAGAGAAGAACGGGACTATACCAGAATTTCTGTTCCGCAATTGTTTTCTGGAAGAAATCATATTACCAAAAAAACTCAAAAGAATAGGTTATGGGGCATTTGAATATTCATCCATCAAACGTATCGTTATTCCCAAAACAGTATGTGTGATAGATCATTACGCTTTCAACAACTGCTATAACTTGAGCGAAGTCATCATAGAGGGTGATCTAGACTATCTCGGAAGTCACGCTTTCACTTACTGTACAAACCTCAAACGCATTACCTTCAATACGATAAACTGTGTCGGCACACAAGCATCACCAATTCATGACTGTGACAACCTTGAAGAAATCGTGTTCAATGACAAGACCGAATTTCCGGGTTCGTCGTCAGAAAATCAAAATATACCAACTAAAGGATTGAACAACGTATTTGTATGTAACTGTCCTAATCTGCAAAAAATTACATTCAAAAAAGAATGTATTGTAAGTCCGAAATATAAAATATACGAAAACTGTCCCAAGATAAAATCCACCACATATAAAGCAACCCAAAACAAGCCTACAGAATATATTATATATTAAACAATCCAACTAATCCATATAAAATCAAGTAGCTATATCATTTAACAGAATTTCTACACTTATGTATCGCACCTTCTCTTTTTTATTATTCTTACACTTTTTATGTATTACGGCCATAGGACAGGAATCCACCACATTTATGTGTTATGGTCATGTTGCCGACCTGATTACCCGCGCACCGATAGATAGTGCCTGGGTGGTTCGCATGGACATGGAACGCAACGTCATTGACTCCGTGCAAAGTATCAGGAAAAACATGAACGGCAAAGATGGCGGATTCATGTTCGGAGGACGGTATCCACGAGGCAGCGAGTATATTCTTAGAATATCACATCCCGATTACCATACGCTGACCACTCCTGTTAAATTGAAAACAAAAGACCCACTTCCTACCATATTCTTGAAAAGAAGACCGCAAGAAGCGGATTATATGGACGGAGGATCACTGTCAGAAGTAGTGGTAAAGGCAACCAAACTCAAGTTTTTCTATAAAGGAGATACCCTTGTCTATGATGCCTCGGCATTCAAGTTGCCTGAAGGCTCCATGCTGGACGACCTGATTCGGCAACTTCCCGGTGCGGAGCTGCGCGAGAACGGTGAGATTCTTGTGAACGGCCGGAAGATAGACCAGCTTCTGTTGCAAGGGCGGCGCATGTTCAACAATAACAGAGAGTTGATTTTGGAAAACCTGCCATATTTTACGGTAAAGGACATCAAAGTGTTCGAGACAGAAGGTAGCGCGTTAAACCCATTGGACAGAGAATATGTGATGGACGTGAACCTGAAAAAGGAGTATCTCAACAGTTTCATCGCCAACGCGGAGGCGGGTGGTGGCACTGACGACCGCTTCATGGCGCGTGGCTTTGCATTAGCAATGGCAGAACGTTCGATGGCAAGCGCATACATCAATGCGAACAACCTGAACGATGTGGCGAAACCCGGCGAACGTGGTAACTGGAATCCGCAGAGTGCGGGCGACGGAATACCGACCAACACACTGGCGGGTATCAAATATGAAGCCCATAATGAATACAAGACCATACAGGCCAGCGGCAATATTGATTTTTCCCACACGAGCAAAGATGTGGAGACGACCTCACTACGCGAGAACTACCTTGCGGGTGGCAACACGTTCCAGAATTCCTTCCACACATCACACAGCCGTGATCTGTCGCTCCACACCAACCACCAATTGAGTTTCAAGTGGGCGACAGGATTGATAAGCAGAGCAAGCCTTTCTCCAACCCTTACATACCGCAAGTTTGACCACAAGTCCCGCTATGCCTCCGCTTTGTTCAATGAAAACATGACATCCGCTTTGGGAAAGGACTGGGTAGACAGCATTACCGCACCACAAGCGGGAAGCCTTTTGTTCTCGAAAAGCATCAACCGCCTGCTGACAGAGAACAAACAGACAGGGAACTCCCTGAATACGAATATCGCGTTCTCTCCGTCTTTCCGCTTCTTGGACAACATCCGTACACACACATGGTTCAACTACAGTTATGAAAACTCGGCAAGCAAGGATTTTGAACATTACAATCTTGACTTTCCGATGCAGAAGGAACTCGCCCCTGTCCACCGGAACAACTACACGGACAGAGCGAACGAGACACACCACCTGTCGGGACAAGTGCGCAAATCAATTATGAAAGAAATCGGGGAATATGAGCACCGACCTATATACATAATTGATATGATGCCCCGCTATGCGTATGCCATGACGTGGGGCAACAGCCACGATAGGAAATACCTGCTGCACCAGCTTGAGGATTGGACGAAAGAGAATCCTGCACTCGGCATACTTCCGTCTATGGCAGAGTTACTTACGGTGCAGGACAACGCGAACAGTTCATGGCAGAAGGTGTGCAACCAAAAGCATACTGTTGGTGCATACATTGATTTCGCAAATCACAAAAACAAGAATTTCAGCCTTTATCTCGATCTTGCAGTCAACGGCTATCTTAACCGTCTTGACTACAATCGTGTGGATTTCTCTACACGCGTAGACAAGCATTGGTGGTTCTTTGAGCCGGAACTCAGACTGAAATACAAGGAACACAACCGCAACTACGAACTGAACTACAGCGGTAGAGCGTCCATCTATTCACTGGTGAACATGATTCCACTGAGCGATACCAGCGACCCGCTGAACACATTCACCGGAAATCCCGACCTGTCGGCAGGATACAACCACAGTCTCTCATTCAATTTGCGCAGCGACCTCTCGGGACAGCGCGCATACAATGCGGGTTTGTCATACTCCGTAGACCGCAACAGCCTGGCAATGGGATATGTCTATGACCGCACAACTGGTATCAAGAACATCACACCGCAGAACGTAAATGGCAACTGGAACGCTGGCATACACGGCGGCTACAACTGTCCGCTCGACAAGCCACACCGCCTGACATTAGGCAGTTCGGTCTCAGCGTCCTACTTCAACAGTGTGGATATGATAGGTGTCAGCGGAAATGACAACACAAAGACAGTATCCACAAAGAGTACAGTGGGCACGCTCTATGCCAACGGAATGCTTCGTCTGGACTATCGGCTTCTTGACAAGCATACCGTCGGTCTGAAGGGCAACCTGCATTACATGCACTCGGGCAGTGAGCGCGCAGACTTCATCTCGGTCAATGCCTACGACTTCGACTACAGCCTTGTGGCGAACTTTGAGCTTCCATGCGACTTCCGCTTGTCTACCGACCTCACCATGTACAGCCGCCGTGGATATTCGGACGAGGCAATGAACACCAACGACCTGATATGGAACGCACGTATCACCAAGCGTCTAATGAAGGGCAAGTTCATTCTAATGGTCGACGGATTCGATATTCTTGGTAACCTGAGCAATGTGAGACGCAACATTAATGCACAAGGAAGAACCGAGACATACTACAACATCATATCGAATTATGTCATGTTCCACATACAGTATACCTTTACGAAATTCAAAAAGTAAATGAATGTTATATCATCCTCACAAAATAATGGTGCCTTCTTCTTCTCATACAGAAATGATTCTACTATCTGTATTATTTCCTCATTTTTGAAGAAAACAATTCCGAGACAACAAAAGAAGCGCAGGTGAGCAAGAGTCCTGCTACAACGACACCATCCCATGCCATCAAATGCCATGCAGTTCCGGCAAGAAAGGTTCCCAAAGAGCCACCTATGAAATAAGTGGTCATGAAGATTGTATTCATTCTTCCGGCTGCAGGCGGACAAAGCTTCAACACTGAACTTTGATTGCTAAGCTGTATACATTGCATACCTATATCAATAACTATAACCCCTATGACCAAACCGACATAAGAATCACCAAACATCCACATCACAATCCATGCCAAGCACATTAATGCCACTCCTACCCGATTCAATTTCAATGCCCCATAGAGACGAACATACTTACCTACATTGGAAGCAGTAAGTACACCTACAATTCCACATAGTCCAAGAAGTCCGACAGCATCACTTCCTGCATAAAACGGTGCTTCCTTTAATTTAAATGCGAGACATGCCCACATGGCAAGAAAAGATCCAAAAGCGAAACCTGCACGGACTGCATTGATACGCAAATCCCGATATCTCATAAGAAGTCCACGCATCGTCTTTAGCAAATCAACGAACCGTCCATTAAATGTCGGTTGTGTTTCTGGAAAGACTTTTAATACCACCAAACCAGAGATAAACATCATGACTGAAGCGATGAGATACATTTCACGCCACCCCAACCATTCGCCGACAAAACCGCTCACCACACGTGAAGCAAGAATTCCTGTCAACAATCCGGAAAGCACAATGCCGACATTACGTTCTTTATGTTCTGGTTTGGAATAAAGCGAAGCTATGGGCATGAATATCTGCGGTATCACGGAAGTGATTCCTATAACAAATGCTATCGGAATAAGAACATGCAAAGAGCTGGAAAAGGCAAAAGCCAACAATGCTGCAACAAGTGCGACAATATTCAGCACCACTATATTTCTTTTATTGTATATATCGCCCATAGGAATAACAAGCAACAGTCCGACAGCATAACCTATTTGGGTAAGCATCGGTATCAAATTCGCCTGAAACTCATTAATCCCTAAATCATTACGAATCATATCTAATAGCGGTTGACAATAATAGATATTAGCAACCGATACTCCTGCCATTACAGCCAAAAGCAATAACACAGACGAAGGGATACCCTCATTTTCTTTTAATGAAACAGCCATATTACATAATTTTTAATAATAGATCAAAATAAAGCAGCTATCAGCTGGATAAATATAATCAGAAACACCATGGCAATAGGATATACTGTGGCATAGGCAATACTCGGAATATTGCTGTCTACCATAGAATCGGCAGCCGCAAGTCCCGGAGTACTTGTCATACCTCCTGTAATTGTACCCAAAAGATCAAGTATGGATATTTTAAATACCAATCGTCCCACAATTACAGCAACAAACATAGGCACAATAGTAATTGCAGCACCTATACCAAACAGCAACAACCCACTGCTTTGGAAGGTGGCAAGAAGCGTCCGACCAGCAGAAGTTCCAACTTCTGCCAAAAACAGCAATAGTCCCAACTGACGCAAGAGATGGTTTGATGGACCGGACATTGACCAAATTATAGGTCCCGTTTTACCTATCGAACTTAGCACAAGAGCCACAATCAACACACCACCTGTTAATCCCGGAGAGAATGAGATATCCTCTCCAAGTGAGATATTCAGTTTGCCAAATATCACTCCAAGCACAATACCCATTGCTATAGGGAAAAAGTCTGTGTCAGACAGCAGTTTGGCATTGTTTCCTAACATACGCGCAAGACTATTCAGTCCTTCTTTTTCTCCAACAACCATAAGTTTATCGCCGAATTTAAGTTCAAGTGCCGGCGATGGCGCCAAATCAATACCGCTGCGTCTCACTCTCGTAACCGTACAACCAAAGTTCTGGTGCAGTCTCATATCTCCCAATTGCTTCCCTACCATGTTTTTGTTGGTCAATAACAATGACTGTATATCCTGCATATCCGCCAAGGGCAATTCACCTTCCTCACGTTCACCAATGAGTACTGCCACCTGCTTCAGTGCAGCATCACTGCCAACAACCTGCAACCAGTCGTTCTCATTCAATACGCTATCAGCCATCGGTATCACAATCTTGCTACCGGACTTCATACGTGACACAACAGCCCCTGTCATCCTACCCACGTTCACTTCAGCCAAAGTGCAACCGAAAATTTTCGGGTTAGTCACCTTGAAAAGACAAGTGGTAAGTTCCGGATATTTTCCTCTACGCTGTGCTTCAAGTTCTTTTGCTTCTTTTTCAAGATCTATACGCAGCACCTTAGGCAGAAGTTTGACAAAAAGAATCACTCCTATGACTCCAAACGGGTAAGCAATACCGTATGCTATTGATGCCAACGGGGAGCCCGTACTATCAATGGCCACAGCAAGTCCCGGGGTACTTGTCAGAGCACCAGCTATAAGTCCGACGATGCTTGCATTATCTACATCAAATGCACACTTCAATCCTACAGCGGTAAGTGATGCTGACGCTATTATCAGAATTGTAATCATAATAAGAGATTTGCCCTTACTTCTGAATGAGTCGAAAAATCCGGGACCAGCCTGAATACCAATTGTAAAAATAAACAGGACCAACCCAAAGTTCCCCAATTCTTTAGGAATAGACACACCATAATGTCCAAACAGCAAAGCGATGAAAATCACAGCAGAAACATCAAGAGACACTCCCTTAAACTTTATTCGTCCCAGCATAAAGCCTAATGCCACTATGAGAAAAAGCGCGAAATAGGACGATTGTAGAAGATCTGTAAACATAATATGATTTAAAGTTTTTAATGAATTATCATGATAAGTTCTTAATATTCAATATTCATATACAAGACTGTACAATCACATTTTTTGCAAATATACAGCATTTGTACCATATCAACAAACCGACAACCAGCCATTATCACAGACTAATATGTTACGTTCATTTCTGTTTGACAGAAAAGCAATGCAGTCCATTACAGAAAGAATATTCTATATGAAGATCATATTGCTTACAGATAGAACTGACAATGGCAAGCCCTAATCCGGTAGAGCCTTCTTTTTTGTTGCCTTGATAAAAACGTTCAAATATATGATTTTTGTCCAAAGGTGCAGATGTCCCTGTATTGCAAAAGACCATTTCATGCTTTCTCATAACAATATTTATACAACCATCCATCACATTGTGCACATAGGCATTTTTCACCAGGTTTGTGACAAGCGTGGCGGCAAGTGACTCACTAATCTCAATCTTAAAAATACCTTCCTCAGTAACAGTCAATGTTATATTCTTATATTCATATACCTCTTGATAATCTTCAAGATATTGTCCTAAAACACTATTCATATCCACCAATGTGGTATCAACAAAACGACCATTGTCTATCTTTGACAGTAATAACAATGACTTATTCTGCTTTGTCACACGTTCAAGCGTGCGGTGAATATTCACCAGTTCCTCCATTTGAGATACTGAGAGAGACTCATCTTCCAACAGCATTTCCACCCTATTGCGACAAATCGCCAAAGGAGTCTGTAATTCATGGGAAGCATTACCGATAAATTGTTTCTGCTGTTCAAACAAATCTTCACTACGTGCTGCAAAACGTACTATTGAATCATTTAGTTTCTGAAATTCCCTTACATCAGTGGGATTATGGAGCGGCATATTTTTTATACCCAATCTATAATTATTGAGCCAGCCTAACAATACATACAGCGGCTTCATGCTCTTACGGAAAACCCAAATATTAATAATTATGATAATAAGCAGAAGAATGATATAAAGGCTGATAATCAGATGAAGGATCGCATCTTTCAAATCACCTTTTTCTATGCTCGGAGTGGATACTGTCAACTCATGAAAAACCCCTTCATCATCCCGGAATATAGTTGTCAGGATGCGTGCAGGTTCTTTCTCATCTTTCTCCGGAATATAAATCATCGAATCCTGATAACGAATATCTTCATGGTTGTTGGCATATTCTTCAGTAACTTCTGTTAAAAAATATTGATTGTTTGAACCACTATCTTTGGAAGGAAGCTGTTCTCCTGCAAGTGAACGTATAATGATTACTTCCGAATAATCTTCAAGACTATCGTCCACTTCATCATTTATTTCATCTATCATCGCAATATAGAAGACAATCGCCCACCCAGTAAGGACAAAGATGATTCCCAACGAAAGCCGGATAAGTATGCGGTAGAACAAACTCATAATACATTTTTCATTTCTATCTATTCTGCAATCATTTTATATCCAAATCCATATACAGCCTTAATCTCGGCAGTGGCACCTGCATCCTTCAGTTTCTTGCGTAAGTTTTTAATTTGCGCATATATAAAATCAAAATTATCCACTTGGTCGATATGATCTCCCCATACAGATTCCGCCAAAGTACTTTTATCTATCATTCTGTTCGGGCGATTCATAAAATAATGCAATATGTCATATTCTTTACGTTTTAACTCAACAGGCCTTTCATCAACAAGCACTTGAAAAGAATCTGGTTTTATACAGACATTGCCTAATCTTATACTCGGATCACCGTCACGATGCTTCCTACGGAGCACACTCTTTATACGGGCTGTCAACTCAGCAATATGGAACGGTTTGGGCAAATAATCATCCGCACCTAATTCCAAACCGAGAATTTTATCTTCCAAAGAATCTTTGGCTGAAATAATAATGACATTCTCCCGTTTACGCATTTCCTTCAATCTTTCAAGGAGTTTCAGACCGCTACCATCAGGAAGCATGATATCGAGCAGTACACAATCATAATCATAGATTCTAATTTTTTGCAATGCTGCATCATAACTATCAGCTTCTTCTGTCACATACCGTTCTTTTCTTAAAGTCCGTTGAATCAGTTCCCTCAAAGAGGGTTCGTCTTCTACAATCAGTATTTTCATGATTCAATATTCATTCTGTTCATTTTATATTGCAAAGAAACAGCTTATTTCTGAAACTAAATGGAAAAACAGGTGATATTCCATCCTCATTTTTTCAACAAGTATATAAAACCATCGAAAAAAAAAACAACTTTTTATTGCATTTCTTCTAAAAATTCAGATTCTGTTCAGTTTTTGGCTTCATCTTTGCAGTACAAAAAACAAAAGAGAACAAAAAGCAATTATAAACGTTTTAATAAAAAACAATCATGAAAATTATGAAGAAATTATTAGCTTTATTTGTATGCTTGTTCACAATGCAAGCTGTAGTTTGGGCAGATGATGACAGACCAATCAAAGTAGAACAAATGCCACAGCTGGCTCAACAGTTCATCAAGAAGTATTTTCCGAAAAGTTCTGTAGCTTTGGCAAAGATGGAAGTCGATTTATTCAGTAAGAGCTATGAAGTCATATTCACTAATGGCGACAAACTGGAGTTCGACAGTAAAGGTGCATGGACAGAAGTAAATTGTAAGTACAGTACCGTACCAACAGAAATCATTCCTGTAGCAATCAAGACTTATGTCACTCAGCACTATCCGGAAACCAAAATTATAAAAATAGAAAAGGACACCAGAGACTACGAAGTGGAACTATCGAACAGATGGGAAATCAAATTTGACAAGAAATTCAACGTTATTGATATTGACAGATAAATAGAAAAATGAAACAGACTTTTTATTGTTTATTAATCGCACTTTGTTGTGCATTCACTTTAAGCAGTTGTCACGATGACGATGACAATATCAATGTACCAGAATCCGTACAGGCTGCTTTAACAGCCAAATACCCTGATGCAACCAGAGTCAGCTGGGAAAATAAAGCAGGATACTATGTAGCAGAATTTTACGCAAACAGCACGGAAATTGAAGTATGGTTTAATAAAGATTCCCAATGGTGCATGACAGAAACAGACTATGGAAGAAACATGTCATCTGTACCAGTTGCTGTAAAATCTGCATTTGAGAACAGCGAGTACAGCACATGGAATATTGACGACATCAATAAGTATGAACGTAACGATATTACATTCTATGTCATTGAAGTTGAAAGCAGAGGACAAAGAGATCATTACTTGTTTTATGGAGAAAACGGAAATCTTATAAAAGATACGACAGAAAACGGAAATGATAATATTTTCCCTCTCACACCAGTATTGTAAATCCGAACTACTAAAAGTTTACAATATATAAAAATCCCCCTCGAAAAGTGATAGTTAGAACTTTTTGAGGGGGATCTTTTATTCCCAATATCCTTAATTATAGCATAAAGGAAGTATAATCAACATCATAAAGGCATATTCCCATGTTTCTTTGGAGGGTTGCTCTTATTCTTATTTCGGGTCATCTCCAGTGCCTGAATGAGACGTATACGGGTATCACACGGCTGTATGATTTCATCAATATATCCAAGTTGTGCAGCAGGCATAGGGTTGGCGAACTTACGACGATATTCCTCTATGGCAGCCTCACGCTCCTCTGCAGAAGCCTTACGGTAAAGAATATTGCACGCACCTTCTGCTCCCATCACAGCAATCTCCGCTGTAGGATAAGCAAAATTCACATCAGCACCTATACATTTGCTATTCATCACAATATAGGCACCTCCGTATGCCTTACGCGTAATAAGTGTAATCTTAGGAACTGTAGCCTCTGCAAAAGCATATACTATTTTGGCACCGTGTCGAATAATACCATTATGTTCCTGATCTGTACCCGGCAGAAATCCTGGAACATCCTCTATTGCCACAAGCGGAATATTAAAACAGTCGCAAAAACGAATGAATCGAGCCGCCTTATCACTCGCGTCAATGTCGAGGGCACCGGCAAGAAAATTCGGCTGGTTTGCCACAAAGCCAACAGAACGGCCAGCGAGACGTCCGAATCCTACCACAATATTCTTTGCAAACTCAGTCATAACCTCAAAGAAATATTGCTGGTCACATATCGGCTCTATTATATTACGGATATCATATGGCACATTAGGATCTTCCGGAACAACATTGTCCAGTTCATGGCATACACGGGTAATTTCATCAGTTACAGGATACATAGGTGCATCCTCCATATTATTGGAAGGAATAAAACCAATGAGTTCACGAATCGTCATTAAAGTTTCTTCCTCATCACGACAGATAAAATGACTTACACCGCTCACACTACTGTGTGTCATAGCTCCTCCGAGTGTTTCCTTGTCCACATCTTCATTTGTGACAGCGCGAACCACATCCGGACCAGTAACAAACATCTGACTCTGCCCTTTCGTCATGAGAACAAAATCCGTAAGTGCAGGAGAATAACATGACCCTCCGGCACATGGACCCAGTATTGCTGAAATCTGAGGGATGACTCCTGATGCCATTACATTACGATAAAAAATATGCGCAAAACCTGTAAGACTTTCTACTCCCTCCTGTATACGAGCACCTCCCGAATCATTAAGTCCAATAATTGGAGCACCATTTTTGAGGGCAAGGTCTTGAATCTTAACAATTTTCTGTGAATTTGCAGCACTAAGAGAACCTCCAAGTACCGCAAAATCAAAAGCATATACAAAAACAATACGTCCGTCAATCTTACCATATCCGGAAATGACACCATCTCCTTCAATACGCTTCTTATCCATTCCGAAATCATTACAACGGTGTACTACATGTTTGTCCATTTCCACAAAGGTACCCTTATCAAGAAGCAAATCTATACGCTCACGTGCTGTGAGCTTCTGTTTTTTATTATCATTCATTGTTTTCATTCAGTTTTAATGTTATCAATGTCTGGTCAACCCTCACACTCTCTCCTTCAGCCACAAGTACGGAAAGCACCTCACAATCAGCTGCAACCTTATAGTTTGACTGCATTTTCATGGCTTCCATAGTCAGAGCTGTGTCTCCTGCCTTTAATTTATCTCCAGGCTTACAATACACTTTGACAATCTTACAAGGCATTGGTGCCGTCACTTTATCGCTCTGTACCACATCCGCCTTCTTTCGCATACGCATATATTTAGCCTGTGAATCCAACATATCTATCTGATAAGTTGAATAATTCACATTTACACGATAATGTTTTCCGCCATCACTTTTTACCAATTCTGCTTTATATGAATTTCCGTTATTGATGATCGAATAAGTACCGTTTTGCAGCATAGCCACATCTACATCATAAACCTGTCCGTCTATATCAATCTTCACATTGTTTCCGTCTTTACTCAACAATGTAACATCCACAATCTTATTTCCAACCTGAATATCCATTATATAATAGAGTTTTTTTATTAAAATCCATAAGTGTATGATTCAAAGACACCAAGAAAAGCGCAAGCGCACTCCGATGACCATCCACACAATTATGAGGCAACTTCATATCCTTAGACTCTCAACACACCTTTCTGCAATCCAAATGCTCTCCAACGATTAATAGCAGACTGTACTTGCTGTCCTTCAGACGGTGTGCCAGCATTTTCTTCAAGATTCATGAGATAATCAATATAAGCAGCAATCACAGCCATTTCCTCACTCTCATTTTTAAATCCTGGACGAGGACGCAAACGTTCAGCATTACGCTCTATAAAATAGGTATTATAGTTGCCCTCACGGAAATCTGGCACATCAATGATCCGACGCAAATAACGTATATTGGTAGTCAAACCAACTATTTTATATTCATAAAGCACCCTTCTCATACGTTCAATGGCATATTGTCTTTCAGTAGCCCACACTATGAGCTTACCAATCATAGGATCATAATGCACAGGTATTTCATAGCCTTCATATACATAGCTGTCAATTCGAGTACCAATGCCGTGAGGCTCCGTAAGCTGAACAATCGTACCTGGCGAAGGCATAAAGTTATGTTCAGTATCTTCCGCACAAATACGACATTCTATTGCATGTCCTCTCTGACGAATATCTTCTTGACGAAACTTCAGCGGCTGTCCGTCAGCAATAAGAATCTGCTGCTTAACGAGGTCCACACCAACAACTTCTTCCGTGATAGGATGTTCAACCTGAAGTCGAGTGTTCATTTCAAGAAAATAGAAATTATGATGCTTATCCACAAGAAATTCTATAGTGCCTGCTCCTATATACCCAACTGCTTTGGCAGCAGCAACAGCCTTCTCTCCCATTTCATGACGGAGACGGTCATCAATAAACGGCGACGGGCTTTCTTCCACAATCTTCTGATGACGACGCTGCACGGAACACTCACGGTCATAAAGATGGATAACATTTCCATATTTGTCACCAAGCACCTGAAATTCTATATGATGAGGTTCTTCCACAAATTTCTCTATGTAGACTGTATCATCGCCAAAGGAAGACATTGCCTCATTCTTCGCTGCATTATACATTTCTATCACATCCTCCTCGCGTTCAATAAGTCTCATACCTTTTCCGCCACCACCCATCGATGCTTTAAGCATCACTGGAAAGCCTATTTCACGACACACCTCCAAAGCTTCTTCACCACTACTTAGCTGTTCTTGCGTTCCTGGAACAACAGGCACCCCAGCCTTCATCATCTGTATACGGGCAGAGATTTTGTCACCCATCAATTCCATCGTTTCCGGCTTGGGACCGATGAAAATCAAACCCTCGGCTTCGCAACGACGTGCAAACTCTGAATTTTCTGAAAGGAAACCATAGCCGGGATGAATGGCATCTACCTTATGTTTCTTCGCAGCTTCAATGATATGATCAATATTCAGATAGCTGTCTGCAGATGACGCACCACCTATACATTCTGCCTCATTTGCAAAAACAACATGACGCGACAGACGGTCGGGTGTACTATAAACAGCCACAGAACGTATGCCCATCTCATAACAGGCACGCATCACACGAATCGCAATCTCACCGCGATTGGCAACCAAAACTTTTCTTATCATAAATATCTATATTTGGTTATACACTTTCTTACATCAATATCATATACACACAACGATATCAGAAAGCATGCTCCATGTTCCGCAGATTATACGGAGTAATGACGAAAAAAAACATGTCCGAAGAATACATATATACGCAAAAACACCGATATGTCCTTTGAACTTCGGTTTTTTACAGTATTCTAAGTCTTTTCCGGCAGCTCTTATTCCCGAGAGCAGCATCTGAACATCGGCATCGGCAGGTCTTCTGACTTCTCCATTGGCAGCACGGCCTTCCCAACCATAATTATTTACAGCTTCCCAGCAATAACAAAGGTCAGTGGCACAACATCTATCATGTGTTGCCATAAAAAACAGGAGTTACAGCTACGGGTATAGTTACAGACTCACACTGTATTCCCTCTTAGTCTGTCCATCTTTTTGAAATCCGCTTCAACAAATCTCAACAAAGAGAACTGAAACCAAATGCGCGGCAAAAGTACACATTATTTCCGAATCCATGCACTTTTTACCATGCTTTTATACAAAAGTACAGGTAAAGTCCTTATACTTTTCACGTATTTTCCATAAAAAAACATGGGTATTTCCCTCTGTTAAGGAAACACCCATGTATCATTTCTTATTACAATCTTTACTCTTTGATTTCTTCTGCCTCAACAGCAGACACCTCTTTTTTCTTTGCCAAATACTCCGGCAAATTGAGTCCTGCCATATCGAATAGTTCATTAAGCGGCGGTACAGATTTCATCAGCCCAGAAACAAAACCAGCTGTAGATCCTTTACCGTCAGCTCCGCCCGTTCCATTGTCCCAAACAGTCACATGATCGATATTGATACCTTTGACAGCCTCAACCTGAGTCTTGACCAGTTCCGGAAGTTTTTCAAGAAGAAGGAGCATATATGCCTTATTGGCATCACCTCCGGCAGCCTGCACCATCTTGTCATAGCCGGCAGCCTGTTTTGTCAACACTTCATACAAACCTTTTGCTTCTGCCTCCATCTTTGCATATATAGCGTCAGCCTCACCTTTCGCATTAACACGTAAGCGTTCAGCCTCTGCCTCTGCCTCAATAATTAGTCGTTGCTTTTCTATCTCTTGCGGAACAAGGACATTAGCAGTTTCTGTAGAACGTTCACGATCCGCACGTGCTTCTTCCGCCTCACGTTCTGCCGCGTATGCCTCCTGCAATGCTCTTGCCTGCTGCACCTTCTCTGAAGCCGTAGCCTTACGCTGAGCCTCAGCCTCTTTCTCGCGACGATATGCTTCAGAGGCAGCAATAGCCACTTTTGCCTCATTCTCACCCTTTACAGCCTCTGCATTTGCTTCTGCAGTACGTATTCTGGTTTCTCGTACTGCTTCCGCCTTACCGATTTCACCGACCTTGTCCTGTTCTGCCACCCTCACTTTTGCTTCATTGATAGCCTTCGCTGCCGCTTCACGTCCAAGAGCCTCAATGTAACCACTCTCATCCTTTATATCCGTTACATTCACATTTATAAGACGAAGACCTATTTTTTTCAATTCTACCTCCACATTGGCAGAGATACTTTCAAGAAATTTATCACGGTCATTATTCAATTCTTCAATACTCATTGTGGCAATAACCAGACGCAACTGTCCAAAAAGAATATCACGTGCCAGTTCCTGTATTTGTGCAGCACTTAATCCGAGCAAACGTTCCGCAGCAGCATTCATACAATCATGGTCAGTAGATATACCTACAGTAAAGCGACTTGGCACATCCACACGGATATTCTGTTTACTAAGTGCGTTGGTCAGATTGGCATCAATGCTTATCGGAGTAAGACTCAAATAAGCATAATCTTCAATAATCGGCCAGACAAAGGCTCCTCCGCCGTGCACACAACGGGCAGATGACTTATTACTTTTACTTCCGTAAATCACCAGAATTTTGTCTGAAGGACACCGTCTGTAACGATTCACGATTGAAACAAACAATGCAATTGCCACTACAGCAGCCACCACAATTAAAAACATAGACTCCATAATTTTAAATATTTTATTTTTTGTGTTTTATTTCTCACTACGACCATACAGCCTGCATAACAGAAACTGATATTGTACCACAGCCTTATCATCTATATATTTCAGGTCATACTTTCTCTACAATGAGCATCTCCCCACCGACAATATCAGTAACCCGGACCTTACATCCTGTAGTTATCGCCTCACCTTCTGTGACCGCATCCAGTTCATGTACAGAGCCATTCACACTAATCTGCACCTTTCCTCTGCCATTTTTCCTTTCCGGAATACGCAGATAGACATCAGCCATGCGCCCCTTGCAATACTCAATGCGGAAAGCTCCGTTCGCTTCCAGCTTCTTGGTCTGCCTATAGATAAAAAAGAACATCCACACAAAACATAATCCGACAGCAGCTGCGGCAAGTGACAACAACACGACATTACCGATCAAAGAATGCAGGCAAATGCCAGCCCAGCCAAATCCTACAAAAAAATTAACAAGACTTCTGATGGAGAACAACGACAGTCCTCCTCCCAGATCCATTGTGTCCCCGGCATCAAAATCTACATCAATATCACTCGAATCCATTCCGAGCAATGTAAGCAGAAGCTGGATTACAAATACGGCGGACCCAACAAGCGCACATATCCAAAACACTTGCTGCATGGTTTCAAGCCCACCGAACCAAACTGAAAAAAGTTCCATATTCCTATTAGTTTTACGGTTTCAACAAATCATATTTAACAGATGATTCCCTTATTCAAATGTAGAAGAGGGAACATCATTCACAAAAATAACATTAAAAGTTACATTTTTTTGTTTTTTCTCCCTTATTTTCCATAAAAAAATATTCTTTACTGCATTTTGCCAAGGTAATCCGAGTATTGTAAACTGAAGCTGACAAAGAACACAAAATGCAAACTATTCATTTTCAGACCATGCAGTCCATCCACTCCAAAATAATTTTTACAAGCCTCTCAATCTTCAGTCCAATCTTCTGACATGCTAAAATCTTTATCAGCAAATAAATCCGCCAACCCGGAAATCTGCTTAAGCCTCAACAGTTCATCCTTGTCCATACCAATATTGCGCATAATCCATGCATCTGACATTCCGGCGGATGTAAGCTCTGCCACAATATTACTCATCAACTCTATCGTATGCGTACCCCTTGCCCTATTATGACGTATGGTCGATGCCATTCTGCATGAAATCTCTTTATCAATCACTGAAACAGGAAGCATCCCATTCTCCCTTTCATAGATACGCTTCGAGGTCTTCATCACCAGATAACGATGGAATCCATCCACAATCTCGTATTTATCTTCATCCTTCAGATAATAGCATACACAAGGCATAGTATAGCCGTCTTCCCATATAGACAACTCCAGCAGCTTCATTTCCGGAGGAGCCACCATATTAGGATTATAATTATTGGCAACAACTTTCTCCACAGGTACTGCTATCACATTATATACCGGACTTTTAAAATTTTCCATATTCCAATGTTCTATATTTTTTCATTATATTCTCCCGCTTGTTCTTCTCTTTTTTAGTAAGTGTAAACCCCATGTACTTACACACATGGTCATTTCGCAAAATACATATACATACCCTCTTGTATGTCGGAATCTCTCGGAACTCCGGAATGTCAATATCATCGATATATTCCATCCTGACCGGCTTTTTATAAGTATGGTATGCAGTATCTGTCCCTACTGTAAATTTCACACCAGCCGCACGCAGCCTTTCAATAGTCTCATCACTCAGACATCCGCCTTTTGTCCTCCAGAACTTCATACTCACATTAATTTTCTCCAGATAATTAATGCGTATCTTTTCCGGCAATGTATCCAACAGAAAATACATGTATTTCTTCCAAGAGAACCCTTCAGGACACTTTATTGATTTCCAACCCATTGCCGTTGTATTTCCATAAATACCAGAAAAGTTGACACCATTGACACGACTGACCATCCGTCCCCACATGTCAGGATCAATCACTCGATATACACTCAGCGTAGGTATGGCATGAGATATGAACGGACTTGCCACCCGTTGACGTCCAATAGGAATACCGGCACGTGAATAGAGGTCATAAAGAGCATTGTATTCCCAACCGAATTTTCCATTGGCAATCCATATATCGGAAGTCTTCCAATCATAGATCGGATATGCATTGAACACATGGTCTGCAAGTTTATGGGTCCATTTATAATGTGAAAGACGTTTATAGTTCTTTGCATTATGTATCGCTGTCCATCGGTTAAAGCTCTCCTGTGTCCTTATGCCAACAAGACAACATATACGACTGCATTTTTTCTTATTACGCAGCCAGGGAGCGAAAAGATATTGAAAATCATAATCCCACAAATCATCGGTAAAGAAATTGAAATCGGCAGCAGTATAAGCTCCTTCCGGCATTTCTCTCACCCATATATTCTTTTCCGACTCCCCCCAAGGTCTCCAATACGACTGGTGCATGGATGTACAGGTCATCACCTTGAAAGGCACACAACAATGATAAACCTCCAAAATATCTCTATTCTCAGACATTGCATGACGCACATACTCTGTAGTCTGCCTGTACTGAACCTCATAATCCATGTGGAAAACACCCAGTTTCCGTCCTGGTGCAAACTTACGTATATAGTCTATACAAAGGTTCAGCAATACTCCACTGTCTTTACCTCCCGAAAAAGACACATATACATAGTCAAAATAATCGAATATAATTTTCAATCTTGCCTGTACAGCATCGTAAACATCGAGTTGCCTAATCATTCTTTACTCCTCCACATACACCATCTTATCATAGTTTTTCCATTCCCTGTGCGTTCTGAAGCCATTACGTGCAAAATCCTTCACATGCCGCTTATGCACAACAGCAGTCAACGCATATTGACCAACATACTCCTTGACAATTTTGTCAAGCAGAACGTCAATAAGCGAGGAAGCATCACCTACAATATAATAGTTGTCAATACAAGCTTCACACTCTTTCTCTTTCACCGGCACAAATCCTACCACAGTTTCTTTCTCCACAGCAATGTACCACCTATGATGACGCGAAGTCTTAAAGGGATAATTATTGTTGAGCCTCAACACCGCTGCATTCATCACCAGCGGAGCAACAAGCTCATAAAGCCGGGGAGAGGTACCTTCTATAATCTCTATATTCATAAACCATACTTTTTTAGTTTTGTGCATGACCAACTTCTGAGTTATGAGATATCCGAATCCTATAGAGCAAGAAACTGTCAACTATAATGTCCGGGGAGCTCCATGAACAGGCGACATGAAATCACCAAAGTCAAGCTGTACAATAATCTATGCAAAAATACGACAAATACCATATTTTTATTCTACAGGAAATTATTTTTTTCAAAATGGTCAGACTAAAATTATATACAGGCCACAATCCAACTGCGATTATCCACCTTCATACAAACAAATTCCTGCCAGTTCATAAACCGGCAGTTCATAAATATTAAGATTCTATATTGTCAGGACGGACATAAATCCTTACCTTTGCAATCGCTCATCGGAGGCTGGTAGTCGCAACTATCACGGCCGGATAAGATGTCGGGTGCGCCCGGTTTCTTATCCGGTCTTTTTTATTTTATCAAAAAACAAATAGCAAATAGTGCTGATATGAAAGATTTACATCGTGACAGTATTGATTTTGGCGGGATGAAGATTTCAAAATTATTTTTCAGACTCTTTTTCCCGACACTGACAGGGCTTCTTTTCAATGCCCTCCTCAATGTAGCTGACGGAATTTTTGTAGGACATGGTGTGGGTAGTGATGCTTTGGCCGCCATCAATATCATTGCCCCATTGTTTATGATAACGACCGGAATAGGGCTTATGTTTGGTATCGGCGCATCAGTCGTGGCAAGTGTCCATTTATCTAAAGGCAATATCAAAGCAGCCAATATCAATATCACTCAAGCCATAATAGTGTCTTCACTGCTGATGCTCATCATTCTTTCCGTCGGATTCTGTGCTCCACATGCCGTCACCACGTTTTTAGGAAGCAGCGAACGTCTACAGCGATATGCATCAGAGTATCTTATATATCTTCTGCCGGGATGCCTCTTCATCCTTTTCCAAAGTATAGGTATGCTGCTTATAAGACTTGACGGTTCACCCCGATATGCAATGCTTTGCAATGTAATTCCTGCTGTCACTAATATTTTGTTGGATTATATCTTCATCTATCCGCTTGGCTTAGGAGTCGGAGGGGCTGCAATGGCTACTACTTTGAGTGCAATAGCAGGAGGAGCAATGACAATCGTTTATTTCCTTCACTATTCTTCTACTTTAAAATTTTACCGTCTGAAATGGTCGCTCACAAGTCTTCAATTGACAGTCAGGAACATAGGATACATGATTAAAATAGGATTTTCTGCCTTTGTGGCTGAGATTTCAATGTCCGTAATGATGTTTACAGGCAACTATATTTTTTTACGTGACCTCGGAGAAGACGGTGTGGCAGCATATAGTGTCGCATGCTACCTGTTCCCGTTAGTCTTTATGATCAATACAGCTGTAGCACAATCAGCACAACCGATAATAAGCTTTAATTATGGAACAGGAAACACGGAGCGGATTTGCAGCGCACGACGTACGAGCCTGCAGGTCGCAGCTGTATGCGGTACAATTGCCATGCTGTTTCTTATCATTTTCATACACCCTGTTGTCAGTCTTTTTCTTGATACCGGCACCGCTGCTTATGATATTGCCGTAAATGGAATACCTATATATGCCACAAGCTCTATATTCTTTGCTCTGAATATTGTTTTTATCGGTTTTTATCAAAGCGTGGAAAAATCAATCAGAGCAACAATATACACCTTGATGCGAGGTATCATACTGCTTGTACCGGCATTTTTTATTCTACCTATATTATTGGGGAATACAGGGATATGGTTGGCAATCCCTTGTGCAGAATTACTAACTCTTGTCTTGATTACGAGTGGGCTCTGGATATCAGAAAGAAAATAGAACAAATTATTTTTCACAGTCCGTTTATGATATCAAAGCATCATTTAGTTGACATTTGTCAATAAAACAAAAGAATTTGTATTTTTTTATTGGCAGACACTTGACAGGTATAATAAAATGCTTACCTTTGCAACGTGTTTTTCATAGTATTAGATTTAAGGTTAACAAAGGTTGGGGTAAGGCGTTACCCCTTTTTTTATGTCCTTTTGTGAAGAACATTATAAATCGACAAAAAAGACTTGATACGAATAAAGCCAATTTACAAATGAAACACATCATCCTTTCATTATTGTTTCTGATAAACCTACAGCCTGCCGTTAGGGCGCAGCATGAAACAGACTCTTTGATTATACATTTTTGGGATTCTATTTCCATAGAAGAATACATGTCATTAGACCAACAGACAGAACTCATCTCTTATGTTATAGATGAAATGCCTGCATTTATGGAGTTGTTATCCGGACATACTTCTGCCGCTCATATAGCAGAAGCCTATTCTTCAGTCATGACAAAAGCCGAAGAGGTTGAGGCTGAAGCATTATGGTATTGTATGCGGGATATGGCAGAAGATTATTTTCATAGCCCTAATTCGGCTTTCCGGAACGATGATATATACATTTTTATATTGGAAAAACTGTCAGAAAGCCGATATATGAGTGAAAGTGACAGTTTAAGATATGGTTTTCAATTGAAAATGATGAAGAAAAACCGTATAGGTTCTTTTGCCACAGATCTTGATTTGCGGATAGACAAGATACGGTTTCCAGTCCGTCAAAAAGGGGACAAGCCAAAGAGTAGATATAAAATAAAACTAAGTGAGATATGCAGCGATTCAACCATTGTGCTTTTTTATGACCCCGCCTGCGAACATTGCCTGCATCAAATAGAGGCATTCAGGAATGATGAGCATATTGTCAATCTATGCAAGCAAGATAGCTTACGCATGATTTTCATTAATATAGAACCGAAAAGTAAATATACGAGCGGATGGAAAAACATAAAAACAATACCAGAAAGATGGGTATTTGCAACAGACTACAAACGCGCTGTAATTAAGAAACATGCTTATTACTTGCCATTCGTACCTCAACTTTATATATTAGGGAAAAACATGAAGATAGTAGGGAGGGAATGGTAATCAACAACAAATAAAGCCGAAAGACAAATGCGTGCCCTGAAAGGTTACGACTCTTGTCTTCCGGCTTTATTTATAATCAGATATCAATTATCAATACTTAATAATCTTGTCTGTGATGACATTACCGTTATCGAGTATGCGCTTACGGATATTCACACCACTCTGAGGAGCTGTAATCTGCATACCGCCAAGAGTGAAGTACAGAGTCTTTACAACTGTAGCAACAGCTGAACCGTTTTCAACATCCAAAATACCGACTGCTGTTTCGTCATTGAGCACAGTTTCGTCAAGTACAAAAATGTAGTTAGGAGTATCCGTTACATTAACCTTGTCATACGGACTCTTCCATGAGAAGCTATTGTTCCAATACTTACCGTCACTACGACGTACAGAGAACACTTCATCATCCTTTTCCTTTGTATAGAATGTGAACACATTCGTACCGTCATTCTCACCAGCCATTACATAACCGTCAAGAGTAACATAACCATTCCAAGTCTTCATTTCCGTACCTTCCTCTGAAGCCACAAAATCGAAAGTCCAATTATATTCGCTTACACCACCGATAGCATTTGTAGCACTGATAATTTCAGCAAGAGTAAAGAATCCTGCATAGTAATGAGGGTCAGCAAGGTCTTTCTGAGTGAAATGCTTCTCTGTACCATCAAGACGCAAACCATGTGTGCCTGCAATAATCTTCTCGTAAGGGTTGCGTGCTGCATCAAACACATCTGCAGCCTGAAGAAGTTCATTTGCAAGCTTATCCACAACTACCTGAGTATTTTCAGGGTCAGTGATGTTCTCAACTACATTAAGAGCTCTTGTACGAACCTCCATGAGGGCATCATAAGCTTCCTGTGAATACTGACCGCCATCATTACCGACATTACCGTCATGAGCTGCAATAATGCTGTCAGCATAAGCTATGGCAGCATTAAGTGCTGTAGGATCTCCTGCAAGGTATGGGTCATAAAAGTCCATGCCTGAAGCTGCTGCTATTTCAGTTGTAAATACAGAATCAGCATTTGCACATGAGCATACAGTAAGGTTAGTAATCTGAGTACCGGCACTTGAGTTACGTCCAGAAGTATAACATTCCAGTTCAAAAGTCAGTTTGTCTCCTTCACGCATATTTACAAAGAAGTTCATGTCGATAGGAGCTTTTCCGCTCTGTCCGTCCTTCTCCACACTTCCAAATTCCTTAGCGAAAATAAACTCACTGCTTGCACAAGTAGCCTCATCAGCCTTCATGAAACGATTGCGGATGTAAAGAGGATTTTCAACTTTGACATTTGGATTAGGGCGATAACAAGAGAATGCAACTTTGTAGACACCATCCTTAGGAGCAGTAAACATAATAGCAGGGTCTGTGTCAACTGTCGGATGCAAGTTTCCATTGTCAGAAATATAAAGCCATTCGCCTGCACCTCTATACCATGCAGCAATATCACCACTGCCAAACGTACTTGACGTATTGTGATTTGCAAATGGCACGTATGCTCCTGAAGCTACAGTATAAGCATAGAATCCCCATGGATTATTGTCATTGTCGGCCATAAGCTCTGTGTCATAAACAATCTCATTGTCAATTGAATTGAAACGGAAGAGACTGTAATTGCCTTCAGCATTGAAGTCTGTAGTAACCTTAGAATTCAACAACTGCTGCCATGCAGCCTCAAGCTTGTTCTGATAAAGCTGGCAAGTCATGCTGTGAATATAACCGGCATCATTAGCCTGACCGATTTCTTCACATACATCATCAAAATTCTTCTTTGCCTCAGTACTGTACTGTCCGTAGTCATCACCCAGCTCAAAATCCCATGCAAGATCTATGTACTTGTCCATCAACTCCATAAGAGCATCAATATCTGCACCGGAATAAGGATCAACAAAATGTTCGGCAGCTTTAGCTTCTTCTTCTGTCACCTGAGCGATGTCAAGCTGGCGCCAGAAAGTACGGCTCCAGAAATCACGAGCCCAGCTTGATGTAAGTGTCATAGGGTCGGTGTTCACTTCAAACGAAATGATATCTCCGGCTTTACCCGAAAATGCCATACCAAAAGATGTCGGCTCCTGAGCAACGAACTTCTGTGCAGCTCCGTTAGCCAGATTACCGGCATTGTTTGCCTGATCGTATCCGGCAACAAGTCCGCCCGGCGAACCATAGTTGAAGTTTACACCCATTGTAAGTTTGGAGTCTACATAGTTCTGGTTCTCACTTGATTTATAGCGATAACGAGGCACAATGTCAAGAGTCTTGATCCAAGTGTCTCCATCCTCACGAATCACAGTACCATCCACCTGATAGAATCCGTCCTCAGGTACAACGAATGAGATGACAGATGTATATGTGTCATTTCCCATCACCTCAAAGCCGAAACCTTCACGAGGGTCCTGTGCCACATAAATAAACTTCTCCAAGCTGTTTGTACGTATAGGAGCTTCAAATGTAATGTCACACCATGCCCAGCGAATATTGCTTGCCACAGTAAGCTCTCCATTAGGAGATACATTGTCAACTTCTGTTATACGTTCACCACCAACTCGTTCCGGCTGATAGATGTCAAGATAGTTACAAGTACTTTCATCTGTATACAAGGCAAGCTTATTATACAGACCTGTCTGGTAACTATACTTTTCAAACATCCAGCGTTCTCCACCGCCGTTTGCAAAAGTCTCGGACGTCATGTCCGTAAGCTTCCAGCTTTGTGCAGAAGCTGTAAGGGAACAGCATAGTGCACTCATTAAAAAGAAAGAATGCTTCATAAAATACAGTTTTTATTAAATTAAACAATTTGTGTCTGTTTAATCATATATACGAAATAAATAGAGAATACACTTATATCCTCGCAAAAAAAAAATGATTTTATGAATAAATATATCTGATGTCCAATGAGGCAGTACCCAGTTTGGCTTCCTCCTATATTCCGTTATAATATTGGTTCTATACCCTTCGGAAAAATATCATTATTATATCGGCGACAAAGCTGTTCATCTTTTCTCAGCTGTTCCTGTAATTGTTCCACACTTTCAAACTTATGTTCCTTTCGAATGAAAGCAATGAAGTCTATATGTAAATGTTCCAAATAGATATCTCCAGAGAAATCAAGCAGATGAACCTCTATTGTACGGTTGTCTCCGTTCGCGAATGTAGGTCGGCATCCGATATTCATCATACCCAAAAACGACCTGTGAAAATCGGAATTTTCTTTTGATTGCTCTCCTGCAGGCTTCACGACGACACGCACGGCATATACCCCGTTTCCAGGAATAAGCTTTTCACTTGACAACACTTGTATGTTGGCGGTAGGGTATCCGATAGTACGTCCTATATGGAACCCTCCGACTACAATTCCTTCTATAAAAAAATCATATCCGAGAAATTTATTGGCTGTTTCTATCTCTCCGTCCAGCAGAAGCCTCCGGATGATTGACGAACTGACAGTCAGACAACTTTTCCGATCTGTCAGCTCCTCCGCTTTAAGAACTGTAATACCCGCTTCATGACCATACCGTACATAATCATCAAAACTCTCATCACGATTATGCCCGAAATGATGATCATAGCCAATGACCAGTACCTTTACATCAAGTTGGTCACGTAAAACATTGAAGATGAAATCTTTTGCAGTCATGAGTGCCAACTCCGGAGTAAAATCAAGCACAACCGTCATATCTGCACCTGTTGCAGACAAAAGCAACTCTTTCTCTTCCGCTGTGGTAATTAACAGAGGGCGAAAACTATCTTTGACAACAGTCAACGGATGGTTGGAGAATGTAATAAGTACAGAAGCCAAATTACGACGATGTGCTTCGTCTGCGACTTTGCTGATTAAAAAGCGATGTCCGCGATGCACTCCATCGAAAAAGCCTATTGTTGCCGCACAAGCTCTGCGCGCAGTGTTTCTGCCTATTATTTTCATCCGGATTTCCTTTAGTTACATATACTAAACAAGAATACAGATGCAAAGTTACGGATTTTATCCGAAAAAAAGATAGCAAACGAATATTGCAGCGGCAATACCTGCAAAATCAGCCACTAATCCACATGCTACGGCATGACGAGTATGCTTGATCCCTACACTGCCAAAATAGACGGCAAGAATATAGAATGTGGTATCCGTAGAACCTTGAAACAAACTGCTGAGACGTCCGGCAAAACTGTCTGCACCATAAGTACGCATAGTGTCAACCATGAGTCCGCGGGCACCGCTGCCGCTCAAAGGTTTCATGATAGCAGTAGGCAAAGCTGCCACAAAATCAGTATTGCCACCGAAAAATGCCACTACAGACTTGATTCCGCCTATCAGCAAATCCATGCCTCCTGATGCACGGAACACACCTATGGCAACAAGTATGGCAACAAGATAAGGAATGATACGTACAGCTGTTCCAAATCCGTCTTTGGCACCTTCAAGGAATGTTTCATACACATTGATTTTCTTCGCCACACCAGCCATGATGAACAATATGATGATACCGAACAATATGACATTAGCGGAAAGTGTGCTGACGACATCCATAGTCTCCTTCTCCATACGACTAAAAAGCCATACAATTGATGATACAACGACACACAGACCGGCAAGAGTAGCTAACAGAACTGGTTGCAGAAGATTTATTTTCTGGTATATACTTACAGTGACAATTCCAGCAAGAGTAGAAAAGAAGGTGGCAATCAGCAACGGAATGAATACATCGGTTGGTTGTGCCGCCCCCATTTGGGCACGATAGACCATGATACTCACAGGAATGATGGTCAATCCCGAAGTGTTGAGCACAAGAAACATAATCATCGGATTAGATGCGGTGTCCTTGCGGGGATTCAAAGACTGCAGCCCCTCCATTGCTTTCAGTCCGAGAGGAGTGGCTGCATTGTCAAGATTAAGCATATTTGCGGCAATGTTCATGAATATGGAACCTGTCACAGGATGCCCTTTGGGAATATCTGGGAAAAGACGGGTAAAAACAGGGGCAAGCCAACGTGACATCACATTGACCACTCCGCCTTTCTCTCCTATATTCATTATTCCCATCCATAAGGATAGTACTCCCGTCAGTCCGAGACTTATCTCAAATGCAGTCCTGGAACTGTCAAAAGTTGAGTTTATGATTTCAGGGAACACTTCCACCTTGCCATATACAAGAGCCTGAAACATGGCACAAACAGCAGCAAGGCAGAAGAATCCTATCCAAATGTAATTCAATACCATAAATACAAAATATACTACCTTATTATTTAATAAAATCTACAGCCGCCTCTCGTTTGACAAATTTCTTTTTCGGATAATTTGACAGATGCCCTATCACTCTCGTCACCTCAACTTAGGAAATCAGACATATACTGCGTCTGCCAATACAGCAGCTTTCCACCCATGCAACAGCCCGCCCCTCCCCAAGCCAGGAGAGGGGGTACAAAGCAACAGAAGAACATGCAAATACACCTGCACAAAAACAATTGCAGAATGAAAGCAACTGAAGACTCTGCTGATATTTATCCTTTAACAAGCTTCAAGACTTTCGCCTCCATCCTCTTGAATGAAGCCGCATCGCTTTTGGTCTCAAGCACCCTACTTGCCTCCTTCAACAATTTGCCACGGCTCTCAATCTCCTCATTGGTCAACCATGTAACCGGCACACGCTTTGCTTTCTCAATAGCCACATTTAAATCCGACCATGCTTCCAACCGTTCACGCTCCGCCTTTGTGATGTGCATCACAGATCCGTGACGAGGTGTGAAGGTTCCGAATGTCTTTGTGTCACGTACATAAGTGAAGTTTTTCAAGTCTGTTGATTTGCAGAACTGATAATGCCCTTCCGCATAGCAGTCGTACATCAGTACATATTCATCACTGTCGATAAGCGGGAATACGCTTGAACCTTCAACCGGATACTGTCCCGGTTTTTGCAAGTGCTTGTATTCAACAGTATAAGGTCCGGTAAGTGACTTGCTCGTTGCCCGCATCACTCCCTGACGAGTACGGAAATTACCTTTTGTGTTCATCACACTCCTGCCTTCATCCTTGAAAAACAACACATATTCTTCATTCTTCTTGTCGTATACGATATCGCCATCGATACTTGCCGTACCGAAATCGAGTAAAAGCTTAGGCTCTGTGATATCTGTGAAATCTTCATTGGCATACGAATAGAACAGTTTGAAATAAGGCTGGTTGAAATTCGGATCGTCCGTAGGATATTCCCAGTCGTGTCGGCCTATACTATAATAAATCATATACTTCTTTTCAGCAGGATCCCATATTGTCTGCGGTGCCCATACGGCATGCAGATTCTGCCTGTCAAATCCCGGCAGGTTCGGGAAACGTGTAGGAAAATCTATTGCCGTATGCTGCCAATGGATAAGGTCTGTCGATTTCATGAGAATCAGACCGTCATTGCTCTGCCATCCTTCATCGCTTCGCATATCTGTCAGCACCATATAGAAAGTTTTGCCATCCTCACTACGGGTTATATGCGGGTCACGAATACTTTTTTTCAGTGCTATCGTATCAGAAAGAACTACAGGACGACCTTCATTAAGAGACTGATAGTCATATCCGTCATCACTCAACGCATAGCGTATTTGTTCTCCATAAGGACTGTTGTTCGAGAAAAAAGCAAAAAGATAGCTCGAATAAGGGGATTTTTGTGCCTGTACATTATGTGGGGCTGCACACATGAATGCGACTGCAGCCGCTCCGATAAGTTTCTTTATCTTCATGATTAGAAATAATTAATTAACGTTTTGTCTGCAAATGTACAGAAAAAGGAGCACTATTCATGTTTTTTCCTTAAAAAAAGCAATACAGGCAGGAGGAAAGCTCTATTTCAAGTACGACAGAAACACTTCAGAGCATGAGATTACTTTTATCCCATATAATCATCATTGACAAATAAAAAAGGGCTGGAACTTTGAGGCTTATAGAGGATAAATGCAAATCCTTTTCCTTTGCAAAACATCATAATAGGTATTAAATTAAAAAGCACCAGTAGTTGAGATCTTTTATCTATGAGTCGTAAAAACATGTATTAAGGTCTGTTTAAATTAGAAGAGGGGGCACGAATCGACAGAGGGATATGTAAGAAAACAGCATGGAAAAGGAAACAACCGTAAAGTGCTGTTCCATGAATACACCAAAATCCAGGGCCAAACCCGAAAAATCCAGGATTTCTCAATTTTATATTTTTTGACTACGAAGTAAAAGTCAAAACAGTAGGAAAAATTCTTCAATCAGCACTGCTGATTGTAAAAACTGCAGTGCCGATTATAAAAACTACACTGCTGATTTTATAATCAGCAGTGCTGATTATAAAAAACAGTACAGTAAAAACGATTATTTACAGTGGTTTACATATATCTGTAGAACTGTGAGCACATTTTATAAAATCTGTGGAAAAAAATCATGAGGAGGGTGACATAATCGGCACATCAGGAAATAACCCCAATAAAATAATATGCAAATCAGATCTGGTTTCCAATTGAAAAAGCTCCAACTGTCTTTTCCTTGCTTCGACATGCACCGACAATATCTCCGACTATTATGGAAAGTGTTATCTATTTTCAGCAACTTCGCCCTTGACAACCACTATTCATTTATCCGTACACAACTGATTTTCAACAACAAGTCTACTAAAACACTTATAAAAAAACAACTTTTCGCAAGAAATTCTTAAACGATTTCCGCATAGTTCCTATAAATATGGAAGTTAAAAAAAACTGATTAAAGAAATAGTTACCATATAAATATGTATCTTTGCCCCAATAACAAATCATACGATAAAACCAATAAATTATGATAAAGAGCATATTCACTGCCATACTGACAGCAGTATCTTTCATGCCTATAGAGGCACAACACATCACAGAAATCACACCGGGAAAAGTGTGGACAGACAATAACGGAAAACACATTAATGCACACGGTGGAGGAATTATCGAATACAACGGCACCTACTACTGGTATGGCGAGAACAGACCAGAAAAGGGATTCACCACAGAGGTGGGAGTAGAGGTTTTCTCATCTAAAGATCTCATGAACTGGAAAGACGAGGGTGTAGCTCTTGCTGTCACAGAGAAAGACGGTGACGACATCGAACGCGGATGTATCATGGAACGTCCGAAAGTCGTATACTGTAAAAAAACCGGCAAGTTCGTCATGCTATTCCATTTGGAACTTAAAGGCAAAGGATATGCCGCCGCACGTGTCGGATTCGCAGAAAGCGATACCCCTACCGGACCATTCCGTTTTGTCCGCTCTCTGCGCCCTAACGCAGGTATATGGCCAAAGGATTTTTCAAAGAAGCAGATAAAGATTGCCAAAGAACAGAAACAGGAAGATTATAAAGACTGGTGGACTCCGGAATGGAGAACGGCTATAGAAAAAGGAATGTTTCTCTATCGCGACATGGCAGGCGGCCAGATGAGCCGCGACATGACCGTATATATTGACAGCGATGGCAAGGCATATCACATATTTTCATCGGAAGACAACCTGACTCTTCAGGTGGCAGAGCTGACTGACGACTTCATGGACTATACAGGCAAGTATATCCGTATCGCTCCGGGAGGACAAAACGAAGCTCCAACAATATTCAAGCGCAACGGCAAATACTGGCTTATTGCCAGCGGATGCACCGGATGGGCACCAAATGAAGCACGCATGTTTTCCGCCAAGTCGATATGGGGACCGTGGACACAACACACATCACCGTTTGAAGGTGAGGCTGCTCCCCACAAAGACGGAGAAGCCAACAAAAGTTTCGGTACGCAAGGCACATATATACTCCCGCTTGGCAGCGACAAATTCATATTCATGGCAGACATCTGGAACCCTAAAAGCCTTGCCAACTCCCTCCACGTATGGCTTCCTATAGAATTTAAGGCAGACGATACTCCTGTCATTCGCTGGAAGAACAGCTGGAAACTTGATTGACACTCAAAATCAAAGATTATCAGAAGCATTATGCATGAGACAGATATCACACGTCTATAAAACTATCACCCAATAATAATGAAGAGGATAATAATAGCCATACTGGCAGCACTCATCATACTGCCGGTTACGGCACAGAACAAGAAATCAGGACGCAGCTTCGAAATAGCGAAAAACCTGGACATATTCAATACAATATACAGAGAGCTTGACATGTTTTACGTAGACACTCTTGAAACTGAAAAGCTCATCCGTGTAGGTATAGACGCCATGCTCAATGAGCTTGACCCGTATACGGAATATTACTCGGAAGAAGAGATGGACAAGCTGAAAATGATGACGACCGGGAAATACGGTGGCATAGGTTCAATAATACGTATGCGCAAGGACTCCACCGTCATCATTATGGAACCGTATGCAGGAATGCCAGCCGCCGAAGCCGGTCTGAAGGTGGGCGACGTGATGCTGAAGATTGACGACAATGACCTGAAAGGGAAAGAAGTAAGCGAAGTCAGCAATATGCTGAGAGGAGAACCGGGCACGACATTTCTGTTGCGCATACAGCGTCAAGGGGAAAAGAAGCCTCGGGATTTCAAGATCACACGACAGAACATCAAAATTCCGGCAATGCCTTACTACGGAATGTATGAAGGAATCGGCTACATCAACCTGTCAGATTTCACAAGAGACTGTTCACAGGATATACGCAAGGCGGTAATCTCACTGAAAGAGAAAGGAGCGCAGGGCATTGTACTTGACTTGAGAAACAACGGCGGAGGGCTTTTAGTGGAAGCCGTAGATATTATAAACCTGTTTGTTCCAAAAGGACTTGACATCGTGGAAATGCGAGGCAAGGCACGTTCATCAAACAATATATACAAAACAACCTCTGCCCCACTCGACACAATTATCCCCATAGCCGTACTGGTCAATGGAAATACAGCTTCAGCAGCAGAAATAGTGGCAGGTTCATTGCAGGATCTTGACCGTGCCGTGGTCCTTGGTTCACGTTCATTCGGAAAAGGACTCGTACAATCACCACGAGAACTGCCATACAACGGAAGCATCAAACTGACTACTTCTAAATATTATATACCAAGCGGACGATGCATTCAGGCTATCGACTATAAGCACAGGCGCAATACGGCGGACCATAGCGACGGACATGTGCCGGACAGTCTGACAAAGGTGTTCCATACAGCCAACGGACGTGAGGTGCGTGACGGAGGGGGCATCAAGCCGGATGTGGAAGTCAAGCATGATACCATGCCTAATATCATGTTTTATCTTGCAAATGATGACGTGCTGGTCGATTTTGGCACCCAATACTGCCATACACACCCTACTATCCCTGCTGTAAAAGACTTCAAAATCACGGATGAAGATTTCGAGGACTTCAAAAAGATGGTCATAGAAAGCGGATTCAAGTACGATCGGCTAAGTGACAAACGGCTGAAAGACTTAAAGAAAATGGCGGAATTTGAGGGATATCTTGAAGATGCAAAGGAAGAATTTGATGCTCTGGAGAAAAAATTGGAGCATAATCTGGAGCGTGACCTTAACAACTTCAAAAAAGACATAAAGAAACTAATGGCACAAGAAATCATCAAACGCTATTATTTCCAAGCCGGAGTAATCGAAGAACAGATAAAGGATGACGATGACCTGATACGCGCCGTAGAGATTATCAAGAATAAAGAAGAATACAATAAAATTCTGGGACGATGAGCATCCGACAAAACAAAGCTTCAAGAGTCAACAGAGGACTGCTTTATGGTATGATGATTCTCGCAGTAATCGTATTTGGCTGTGTGTTCGCCCTGCTATATCTGTCTTATCATAAACCGGACACGACAGCCAGAGAAACGAATTTCTATGAAATAAACATATCACAGATGTTCAAAGGAGACTCGCTTATCATATATATCAACGACTCCATACTTTTCACAGGAACCATACCGGTATCCGCAGACACAGACACTGATATTATCCTCCATGCCGAAGGATGTAAGGAAGAAGCATCAATGGTTAGTATTTCCGATATTTCCACAGGAGAAACTCTCAATGAGAATTTGCCGGAAGAACCATCCAAGATATTCATAGAAAAAACAACCGGCATATCCATAAGAACAGAAAAGAAGCTTTAAGGCTGTAGTCATTTACAACCTTAAAACTTCACCAAACATTAATACCATTCAATTATGAGAGCACCTTTTCTTTCTGCGCTACTGCTATTGGCTGTCCATGCCGGTGCACAACGTGCCAAGCTGGATTTTGATTCAGACTGGCAGTATACATACGAAGGACATACACATGTAGCCACATTACCTCGAGCCTTCAATGAAGACTATGCTTTTAAGGTCCATATTGAAGAACTGCCGGACGACACTGTCAGATATGTGAAGACATTCACTCTTGACAAAAAGCACAAAGGCAAGAAAGTGTTCATTGAGTTCGAAGGCGCACGACACAGTGCTAAAATATGGCTGAACGGCAAATATGTAGGCATGAATGAAAACGGTGTGATGGCATTCGGCTTTGATTTGACACCTTATATCAAATACAAGGGAGAGAACAAAATCGAAGTGCTGACAGACAACGACTGGAACTATCACGAAGAGCAGGATTCGCTGCACAGTCCATACCAATGGAACAACAAAAACTTCAATGCAAACTATGGCGGTCTGCCGAAACATGTAAGACTGCATGTTACAGATGACATATACCAAACGTTGCCGCTTTACTCCAATCTCAAGACCACAGGAGTATACATCTATGCTTCCGACTTTGATATTGCCGGACATAGCGCAACCATCACCGCCGCATCAGAAATCAGAAACGAAAGTAAACGAGATGCGGAAATTGGTTATGAGGTTGAGGTTATCGACAACAACGGCTATACAATAGCCTCATTCTCTTCAGTCCCTCAAAAAGTGAAAAAAGGAGAGACCGTTTCACTATCTGCCTCACAGAAAGTGGAATCGCTCCATTTTTGGAGTTGGGGATACGGATATCTCTATACAGTAAAGACACGTCTGACAGTCAACGGCAAATGCGTGGATGAAGTAGCCACACGTACCGGATTTAGAAAAACAGAATTTGGCAACGGGCTTTTCAAACTGAACGACAGAGTGATGATGGTGCACGGATATGCCCAGCGCACAAGCAACGAATGGCCAGGTGTAGGCATGAGCGTACCAGCATGGCTGAGTGACTATTCTAACAAAGAGATGGTGAAATCAGGAGGCAACCTCGTCAGATGGATGCATGTAGCCCCCTGGAAGCAAGATGTGGAATCGTGCGACCGTGTCGGTCTGCTTCAGGCAATGCCTGCTGGTGATGCGGAAAAAGATGTGGAAGGCAGACGCTGGGAACACCGCACGGAACTTATGCGCGATGCTATCATATACAACCGCAATAATCCGAGTGTCATATTCTACGAGTGCGGAAACAAGGGTATATCCGAGGAGCACATGCTGGAAATGAAAGAAATACGTGATTTATATGACCCACATGGCGGACGTGCAATAGGAAGCCGCGAAATGCTCGGCAGCCACTCTGCCGAATATGGCGGAGAAATGCTCTATATCAACAAAAGCGGGGACAAACCGCTTTGGGCAATGGAATATTGCCGTGATGAGGGATTACGCAGATACTGGGACGACTGGAGCTTCCCATACCACAAAAACGGAGATGGGCCGTTGTACAGGGATGCAGACGCTTCGGCATATAACCTGAATCAGGACCAGCTTGCCATAGAACATGTACGCCGTTGGTACGACTATTGGCAGGTACGTCCGGGAAATGGCACAAGAGTCAGTTCTGGAGGTGTCAAGATTGTATTTTCTGATACAAACACCCACAACAGAGGAGAATCCAACTACCGTACAAGCGGTGTGACTGACGCTATGCGACTTCCGAAAGATTCCTACTATGCACATCAGGTAATGTGGAACGGATGGGTGGAGCCGGAAACAGAGCAGACCTATATCATGGGACACTGGAACTACGATGCGGGAACCATAAAACCTGTGTATGTCGTATCTGCCGCACCAAAAGTGGAACTGTTACTCAACGGCAAAACTGTCGGCACAGAGAAAAAGGAATACAACTTTTTGCATACCTTCGATTCCATAGCATACGAACCGGGCACATTACATGCCATATCATACGATGAAGAAGGCAATAAGCTTTCTGATTATATACTAAATACCGCAGGAAAAGCCGAAGCGTTGCGCCTCACCGTCATCACATCACCGGAAGGGATGTGTGCTGACGGTGCAGACATGGCACTTGTTGAATTTGAAGTAGTGGATGAAAACGGACATCGATGCCCGCTCGACAACAGGACTGTGGAATTCAACCTTGAAGGACCAGCTGAATGGCGAGGAGGCATTTCTAAGGGAGAAGGCAATTGTGTGTTGTCTAAAAAACTGCCTGTGGAATGCGGAGTGAACCGTGTACTTGTACGGAGCACGACCACAAGTGGCACCATCCGTCTCACAGCCACTGCAGAAGGACTTCCGGAAGCAAGCATAGAATGGAAGTCCAACAAGCGCAAGCAATTGCAAGAGGATATGGAACATTATTATTCCGATTGTACAGCAGACGCGTTACCTTGCTATCTTGAACGCGGAGAAACTCCGGCATCCCCTTCCTATAAAGAGCTGAAACGTACGGTGAAGGTAAAGCAAGTCACCGCAGGATGCAACGAAGAGACTGCAATATACAGTATTGATGATAACGAAGAGACGGAATGGCATAATGACGGCAGATTGTCCACCGCATGGATCAGCTATGAGCTATACAGACCTTCGCGAGTAGACGAAATATCAATCAAGCTTACAGGATGGAGAAGACGCAGCTATCCGCTTGAAATATATGCAGACTCCACACTTGTCTGGAATGGAAGCACACCGATGTCGCTTGGATATGTGTCATTACCATTGCAATCAACTGATGAACACGGTCAACCGATATACGCGTCAAGAATCACAATACGTCTGAAAGGTGCATCAACAGAAAATGAAGCATTCGGACAGATTACGGAACTTGCCGCTCCTGTGGCAAATGAACTTGACCTTTATAAGGCAAAAGACGGTGATAAGGTGAAGAGTGAACTGAGAATCGTGGAAACAGACTTGCTACAATACATTAACGGCAGCACAAACGACTGAAAGTAGCTTCTCGCCCGGATAAGGGTACGTTTCCAAAGTACATACAGTCTCGCAGCATGGGTATCAGCCGAACGAGAGCCATTAAACTGGCGCAACTCCGGAAAAGAGCCTTTCGCCGCTGTACGCTCATTTTTCAACCGGCTATGTTCTAAAATTCAAGACAAAAGACGTAACTTTGCCAGCCAATGGAATCAATATGATATCAAAAGGCAACAAATACAAATAAAAAATAGATAAAGGACAGATGAATAACTTTATTGAAGAACTGAAATGGCGCGGCATGATCCATACAATGATGCCGGGCACAGAGGAATTGCTTGCCAAAGAAATGGTTACAGCATACCTCGGCATCGACCCTACAGCCGATGCACTGCACATCGGACACCTCTGCGGTGTGATGATGTTGCGTCACTTCCAGCGTTGCGGACACAAGCCGCTCGCACTCGTAGGCGGTGCCACAGGCATGATTGGAGACCCTTCGGGCAAGAGCCAGGAGAGAAATCTACTCAATGAAGAAACACTCCGCCACAATGTAGCATGTATCAAAACACAACTCGCCAAATTCCTGGACTTTGAGAGCGATGCACCCAACAGGGCTGAACTGGTGAACAACTATGACTGGATGAAAGACTTTTCATTCCTTGACTTTGCACGAGATATCGGTAAGCATATCACTGTGAACTACATGATGGCAAAAGATTCTGTGCAGAAACGTCTGAACGGAGAAGCACGTGACGGATTGTCATTTACAGAATTTACATATCAGCTCATACAGGGCTATGACTTCCTGTATCTCAATGAGCACAAGAACTGCAAACTGCAACTTGGCGGAGCAGATCAATGGGGCAACATTACCACAGGTTCGGAACTTATCCGTCGTATCAACGGCAATGAGTGTTTTGCTCTCACCTGCCCTCTCGTAACCAAAAGCGACGGGCGCAAATTCGGCAAAACAGAAAAAGGAAATATCTGGCTCGACCGCAGATACACATCACCATACGCATTTTACCAGTTCTGGCTCAACGTCCCGGATGAAGATGCAAAGAAATACATCAAAATATTCACTTCACTGACTAAAGAAGAGATTGATGCAATCATTGCTGAACAGGATGCAGACCCGGGACAGCGCGTATTGCAGAAACGTCTGGCAAAAGAGGTAACCATCATGGTTCACTCCGAGGAAGACTATAATATGGCGGTGGAAGCATCTAATATTCTCTTTGGAAAGTCAACAAAGGAGAGTTTGCTGAAACTCGATGAACAGACATTACTCGATGTGTTTGACGGTGTTCCACATTTTGAAATAAGCAAAGAGGAACTTGCAGATGGAGTCAAAGCACTTGATCTTTGTACGGACAAAGCTGCCATATTTGCCTCGAAAGGCGAAATACGCAAGCTTGTGCAAGGCGGTGGTATCAGCGTAAATAAAGAAAAGCTGGAGGCTGCAGACCGCTTGTTCACGATAGAAGACCTTCTTGACGGTAAATATCTGCTTGTTCAAAAAGGCAAGAAAAACTACTACCTCATCATTGTGAAGTAAAAACATATCAGGTTATAAGGATCTGGAACGGACCATTCCTGCTGTTCCATTATACCTTATAACCTTTTTTTATTATCCTTTGCAACCTTAACTTGTATGCCTACAAGTTATATCAAACAAAATATTAATGAAAAAGATTTACACATTCCTGATCTTATCATTTACTTTCCTGTGTAGCATTTTCGCCCAAAAGCACAAGGTGATAGAGCATCCATTAACAGGCTGGCGAAACACTCCATTTCTGGAAGTCAGTAAAATAGAGCTTTCCGACACGGCAACAGTTCTGTTCTTCGATATATTCTTAGAAGAAGGCAACGGTTTCACTTTTTCCAAAGATTCTTATCTACAAGCAAACGGGAAACAATATGCCATGAAGGGGTACGAAGGATTCACTCCCGGCAGATATACCCCAATATCTGCTTCAGGGCAAGCTTCCGCCCGCCTTATTTTTCTACCTGTGAATAAGAAGACTACACAGATTGATTTTATGGAAGGAGCTGACGATAAGAACTGGAAAGTATTTGACATTGACCTTACGGGAAAGAGACAGACTGGGAAATATCCCGAAGGACTGCCTGACGACCTGAAAGATATCAAACCTAATCATCAGGCTTTACTTCCCGAACCTACACTCGAAATAGGTATGACCACCGTGCGTGTGCATCTGCTGGGGTATAGACAAGCAATGGGGACAAAGATGAATCTGTATGTAAACGACTTCGTCCCTTCTGGTCAAAGAGAACTCACTGCCAACATATCGGAAGAAGGAATTGCAGAGTTCGTATTTCCTCAAAATGGCACAGTCCAAGCTTTTGGAGTTCTGAACTCACGCACATGTGGCTCGATATGGCTGAAACCGGGAGAGACAGCAGATATCTATGCCGACCAATTAGAGCATATCCGGATGTATACGGAAGAACATTATAATATAGAACCTTCGAAAAAACATATTCTCGGATACTACCGCGGATTCTATAGCGATTTAAACAATGCGCAGGAGGGTCTTCATCATTATGATCTTGAACTTTACAACGGTAAATTTGCAGATTATCACATGACAGCCGATGAATATGCAGCTCATGTAAAATCTCAGTATGAGAAGCAAATAGCATTGCTGGATGCAGACTCAACCCTTCCCCCAATGTTACGTGAATACGAAAGAATCATATTGGGCGGAATGGCTGTAGAGGCTATGTTTGACAGCAAGTATCTCATGGAGCATAACTATCGCCACGAGCATAACCAATGGGACAGAAGTCAGCCGTTAGACTATCAGGCTCCGGAACTGAGCAAAGAGCATTTCGCCTGGCTCAAGACACTCGGACTGGACTCACCGAAAGTGATGTATGCCGACCATACCATCACTTCATTTACAAACAGGAAAATGTTTGAGGAACACATTTCCGGCGCATCTCTGATAAGCAGTGACACTTGCAGTTTCTTATGCGAGCTTGCCAAAGTGAACCAGTACATGTCGGATATCAGCAATATGAAGTTTCTGACAGAAGAGCAGGAGCACACACTCTCCTCCCTGACATATCCGTTCTTCTATAATGTATGCCATAATCTGCAGCAGGAAATCAAAGACAAGATGGAAGAGTTGAAAAACAAAACAGGATATATGATATGCGACATCCCTGATGTAGTCGACAACGAACTGTTCGATGCCATAGCAAAACGCTACAGCGGAAAAGTGGTAGTCGTTGACTTCTGGGCTACATGGTGCGCTCCGTGTAGAGCTGCCATCAAAGAAATGGAACCAATGAAGGATGACAAACTGAACGACAAAGATCTCATGTTTGTCTATCTTACAGGAGATAGTTCGCCGGAAGCAGTCTGGCAAATGATGATTGCCGATATCCGAGGACATCATTACCGCTTGAACAAACAACAATGGAACAGTGTCTGCAACAAATTCGGAATTGCTTATATACCTTCGTATGTACTCATCCAAAAAGACGGTTCTTACTCTTTATGTAATGAAATGGCGGACCATCACAAGGCCGTAAATATCATTCGAGAAGCATTAGCAAAGTAAATATGCAAGATGTATCTTAGTGGGATATGCCACCGGCATAGGGGCATGTCCTATTTTTAGCAGATTCATACACCAGACTCTTCTATTCATGTTCCGCAAATTCCGATATATCTTCCCGTAAGGATACTATATTCTTCTATATGTCAACAAAACCGGAAGAACATTTAAGTGTTTATTCCTCATCATTCGTACATATAAGAAAAAAAATACGACAAGAATGAAAAAAATATTTTTACCACTCATTATTGCAACAATGTGCTATACCTATACATTGGCACAGACTATCAAGCACCCGTCACTGCTATTCACCAAAGAACGTGTGCAGGATGCCAAGAGACGCATCAGTGAAGATTCTTTGATGGCAGAAGGATGGAAAGAAATCAAACAGACCGCTGACGATTTGCTGAAACGAAATGACATACGCAGAATGTACTATCTTGCCCTCGCATACCAAATGACTGACAGCACAAAATATGCGGACAAGCTCAAATCTATGCTTATTGACATTGCTACAAATACCGTCAGCTGGGGTGACAGCGAGATGCTTGCACGTACACCAGCATGGAATTCGGAACTGCAAATGGCACATAAGTCATTCCAGATTGCCATTGCATACGATGCTGTATATAACAAACTGACTGACACTGAACGAAAAACAATTGCAAAGGGAATGAAGAGAATCGCTATCGATCCTCTTCTCGGCGACTGGGTACTGGAACCTACACGCATCCACTCACTCAATTCTATGGGACACAACTGGTGGACATCATGTGCCTGCATCGGAGGTCTGCTCGCACTAAGTATGCAGAATGAACTGCCTGAAGCACGCGCATATATCGAGGCTGTACGCGAGGCTGTACCGCAATGGTTTGATTTCGCTGGTGACATACTGCAACACAAGCCAAAGACTTTCGATGACGGTGGTGGCATGTACGAAAGTATCAACTACGCCCGCTTCGGTGTACAAGAGGCTCTGCTTTTTATGACAGCTTGGGAAAATGCCTACGGAAAGTCTTTTGAAAAAATACCCCAGCTGTCCCTTCTGCCCGAGTTCTTCATGCATGTATGCTACCCACGTACCGGACAGTTGTGGAGCATCAACTTCGGCGACAGTCATAAGAATGTCAGTGCCGAAAGCTGCCTCATGCTACTTTATCACCTCAAGAGCTACAGTTGTAGCAACGAAGATGCAGACAAAATCCGCTGGTATATCTCTCAAGTAGAACAAGGTCAACATGGAGAAGGATTCTATGTCAACCGTCCTATGGGCTTCCTCTACACCCCGGATTTCAGCAAAGCCCCTAAAGTACCTTCCATCGGTAACTCGATTTTGCTGCACGACTTCGATTGGGCAATGATGCGTACCTCATGGGAGAAAGATGCTACGATGCTGGCTGTAAAATCAGGACACACATGGAATCATTCACATGCTGATGCCAACTCGTTCATTCTGTTCCACAAAGGTGTTGACATAATAAAAGATGCGGGCAACAGCTCATACTCAAAGCCGGAGTACCGTAACTATTTTTTCCAAAGCGATGCACACAATGTGGTAAAATTCAACGGAGAAGGACAAAGCCGCGAACAACAATATCATGGCAGCCAGATGCGCGGAGAAATGGACTATCTGCTTGATGGCGGCAATGTGAAATATGTACTTGCAGACGGTACTGGTCCTATGGCTGACAAGTTCAGCCGCAACTTCAGACATTTCCTGTGGATTGACAATGTGATATATATCATTGATGACTTAAAAAGCCATGAAATAGGTCACTACGAGTGGCTGTGGCATCCGGGAGGAGAAACGCGTAAACGTGGCGGTGATCTCACCATCACTAATGGCAATTCGTCTGTGGTTGTCCGTCCTGTATATCCGCGTCCTTTAGCACAGTCAGACTTTGTACATGATTATCCGAATGACCTCTATTGGGAAATACTTGAAGGACCGACAGAGAACCTGCAGGGTACAGAGCAATACTATTCTTTCCACTTACCTGCAAAGACAGACCGCGTAAAAGCACTCACTGCCGTAATCCTTAAAGATACTCCCGATCAAAAGGAACTTCCGGTATTTGAAAGAAGAGAAGGAAAAGATTGGATCGGACTGCGCATCACTAATGGTGACCGTATTACCGACCTTTATATCAACCAACTTGCTGACGGAAGACTGATGCACCTTAACTCTTGGATTGAAGCTGACGGATGGTCGACAGATGCTTATATGTTTGCTGTAAGCTACCCCAAAGGAAGCAAGGCAGCTGATGCCAAAGAAATGTTCTTGCTTTACGGAAGTGCTCTTCGTCGCAATGCAGACATCTACTTCTCTTCGCTTGCAAAACTGAACTACATTATAAAGGAAAACAACGGCAAGGTATCTGTCATTGTCAACGGACAACCACACGCAAAAGCGAAATTCCGCACAACCTCCACTCCTTCTACTGTCAGTGTCAATGGACAGGCAAACAAGCCGGAATATAATGGCAAACTGATGAAAATTACGGTGTGTGAGAAATGATACAAACTAAATCTATCAGTTCTGGCACCATCCCTTAAAGCCGGATAAAATTGCACAAATTGCAATCTTATAAAAATGCCATATCAAGCCTTAAAAACCTTGATATGGCATTTTCTTTTCTTAGCTACATCAACTATGTCTGCATAACAAATCAATGTCTCTACTTGGACGAATAAGCAGCATATTTCTCGACTTTGCTACTCAAAACATAAAATTGAGTGATTCTCCATCAAAAACGACATTTTATAATCTCACAAGCCCCGTATTAGGATACACAAGTCGATTTTGCGTTTGCAAACAAGAAAAAAACAGGACTTATAAAATCACTATCAGAATAGATAAAACCACACCAATTCTTACCACTTATACAGATATTATATAAAAAAGAGGTGTCAAATACAAAATCCAGAAATGAAAACAGACTGTTTATGGATATATCTATCCTGCCATAAACAACAAACATTCTCTTATGAAGAGATGGATTTTTCAATTGCAAAGATACAAAGAATTGCATAAAAGCCTTAAAAACAAGGAGTTTTTTTTGAGGCACTAATATTAAATTCTATTATTCTGTAATACAATGTTATACAAAAACACATTTACTGAGGCAATAATCATTTCAGAAACAAGAAGATAAAAGATTTGGTATATCTCTTCATAAGAGACGGACCAGAAACGATACAGATAGGGGACTCCATACGTATTCAGATTACTTATAATTACACTTGTAAAAAAAGAACAGTATAGTGTATTTTTATATGGGGAATCATCAAGTTGGAAGTAGAGGGGATTTATCTCCAACTTTTACAAAAGAAGTACATAACTACTTGAATTACAACAATATTTGTATTCAAGCAGGATTGATAGAAATGTCTTATGCCTAAATCCATGACTTTACAGAATGACTCGGAAAAACAGTGGTTTGTCATGCGTGACTTGAAGCGCGCCAATGCCAAACAGCCAGCATACCGACTCCTTTTGGAGAAAGGGATTGAGACATTCACCCCTATGAAATGGAAACTGGCGGCGAGACAAGGTGTCAAAAAACAAGAAGAGGTTCCGTTCATACAGGATTTGCTGTTCGTACACGACACACGAGACAATATCGACCCTATTGTAGACAAGGTCCCCACTCTACAATACCGTTTCTTACGCAACACATATCGCAAACCAATGACCGTTCCGCAGATGGAAATGGAACGCTTCATCCGTGCTGTCAACACATCGGAATCTCTCCGCTATTACTTGCCGGAAGAGATAACACCGGACATGTACGGACGGAAAATACGCATTGTTGGTGGTCCTCTCGATGGATATGAGGGAAGTCTGCTCACCACAAGAGGCTCAAAAACCAAACGTTTGTTGGTGGAAATCCCGAACCTTCTGGCTGTGGGTGTGGAAGTAAATCCTGAATACATTCAGATGGTGAATGAAAAAAGCGGTGCCGTGCGGAAATAAAGGGCCAACAGATGAACTTCCGGCTTATATTTGTACATTTCAAGCAAACACTGTATATTTGTCACGATATAAAGATTATAGTATGGCAGATAAAGAAGAAAATATCACAATAAAAGAATATACCAGTTCATTGAACAGATGGATGGAACAGATGCAACTGTCGGCAGACTTGAAAGCTACAGTAAGAGACGCACAGATTGTGCTTCTGCCAGCAGGCTATATTGATTGCCCGGAAGCGTTTGCCCATGATGCACTTGATTTTCTTCATTACTGTCAACAAGCAGGAACACTAAAGGCGGAAATTTGCTGTACGGACGAGAACTTCACACAATTGGAGTTGTGCTCATTTAAAGTCAATATAGGCAAGATACTGGCGGTATCGACCATCAGCGGAACAATTTTCTGGAATCTGGTAAGCAGCTACATATATGACAAATGTAAAGTATATATGGAGCAACAGACCATCACAGAGGTAATTGAGCAACCGGAATACATGAATGAGCCGGAATGTTCATTCTCGGTCATCATTACAGATATAACGGGAAAGAATATAGAAGTGAGCTATGACGGTCCGGCATCAAAAATAGACAAGGTGGGTGAGACTATCATCAAACTCACACAACCTGAAGCATCGTCAAAAGACTCCCTAAACTGACAAAAGAGCTATGGACTGGGCTGCAACTGTTTCCAGCTTGAAAACTGACGGGATTGACTACAATGTCATACTCAAGGAGATTGAGGCGGAAAAGATACAGGCACAAAGTCTGAAGCAGCCGGACATAGCCAATGAATGGTGGAGCCGATGGGCAGTGGTGACGATATATCAAAAATTCACAAAAGTGTATGATCTGTTGTCCAACTCGAAATTCTACGAGGCATGGTGTGAGGCGGAACAAGTTGAGATAAGTTTGAAAGACTTGCAGCGCAACTTCCCTGACATGTATTCCACTGTGAGAGAACTCCATACGTGTATCCGCAATGTGCAAAGCCTCTATCCCTACAAACTGTTTTGCAGTTATGTAACACACATAAAACAGGAAGTATGCTCTATATGTGGACAGCAAAGGAGCGTGCGCCATTTCTGCGGTCATCGCACTGGATATGTGTACAATGGAGAAATATGCCATAACACTGTGACAGACTTTGAATTGAAAGGAGTAGACATAGTTCTTAACCCGGCAAACAAATACTCTGTGCTATTCACTCCGGGTTCAGATGGCAACCGTCAAGACAACTACGACTATACATTACTAAAAGGATTAATGTCCGCTTGGAAGACGTCCTTCCAAAGATGGACTTACAAAATTGACATTCAATATAAATCGCCCGCCTTTTTCCCGGGCTTGACAGACTCATCCCCTTGCCCTTGTGCCTCCGGCCTTTCTTATTCCGAATGCTGTAAGAAAAATCCGGAAGGAATAAAACACAAGTGCTATACTATCATGATGGGGAAGGAATAAGGGATGAAAAGGCAATTAGAGTATTGAAGCATGAACATTGTGTCAAGTCGATTATCAAGTACAACATGGGGACCTCCGATGTACTTAACCGACCAATTAAAAGCCCTACTTCGATATTTTCCAATTTTGTTATATAGCTAATAATATGGCAACAGATTCTCAGGTGCATAATAAACGCATTGCCCAAAATACATTGTTTCTATACTTTCGTATGATTCTTATTATGTTTGTATCGCTTTATACATCACGAGTGGTACTTGCAAAATTAGGTGTTGAAAATTATGGTATATATAATGTAGTTGGTGGAGTTGTAGTAATGTTTTCATTTCTAAATTCAGCTATGGCAGGTGCAACACAGCGTTTTCTCAATTATGATATGGCTAAAAGAAATGAAGAAGGGCTTAGCCAAACATTTAGTACTAGCGTTATTATACATGCGATTATTGCTCTTTCCATATTTATACTCTCAGAAACCATAGGATTATATTTCCTGTATAATAAGATGGTTATTCCTGAAACTCGAATTGAGGCGGCATTTTGGGTATTTCAGTGTTCAGTTCTGACTATGATGGTTAACATTATGAGTGTACCTTATAATGCGGTAATTATAGCTCATGAGAAAATGTCCGCATTCGCATATATATCGATATTGGAAGTTGTTCTCAAATTGTTAATCGTATATATATTATGGATAATACCGTTTGATAAACTAAAAGTGTATGCAGTTTTGATGTTGGGAGTAGGGGTACTTATCAGAACAGTATATAGTTCATACAGTAATAGACATTTTCCTGAAACTAAAATTCAATTTATTTGGAATAAGGAGAAGATAAAAGAAATGGGGGCATTTGCAAGTTGGAATTTAATTGGAAACATGGCAGTAATAGGAGTCACACAAGGACTTAATATTCTATTAAATATGTTTTTTGGACCTACAGTTAATGCGGCAAGAGGTGTTGCTGTTCAAGTTCAAACAAATATAAACCAGATTGCTCAGAACTTTCAGATGGCAATAAATCCTCAAATAGTAAAATCGTATGCAAGGCAAGATTTGGATTATATGCATTCTTTAATTTGCAGAAGTTCTAAATTTTCTTTTCTCTTATTATATTTATTTGCATTACCTGTTTTTATTATGGCAGACCAGTTGCTTGAAATATGGCTTGAACATCCTCCAATATATTCCTCTCAATTTTTGAGAATAATGCTTATTATATCATTGATAGATGCTTTATCAAATCCTCTAGCCCTTTCTATAAATGCAACAGGAATCATCAGAACATTTCAACTTATAAACGGACTTATTATGTTGACATGTGTTCCTATATCTTATTGTTTATTGAAATGGTGGAATGTGTCGCCTATTAAAGTTTTTTTCATTCAACTGTTTATGACGATTGTTAGCCACTTTATAAAGTTGATAATATCACATCAAAAGACGAATCTTCCTATATTGTTTTTTGCAAGACAAGTATATGTACGTATTGTTTTAACATGTTTGTTTTCATTTGTATTTCCGTATATTTTGTACACATATATATGTGAAAAAACAATTTCAAATTTTCTAATTATAGGTGTTTTGACAATTCTTCAAACTATATTATTGCTATATTATTGTGGTCTTGATATGGCTGAAAGAAAGATTGTCTATCAAAAGTCGATTTCTATATTAGGTCGGTTAAGAAACAGAAAATAAATTTATTATGAGTTTTTGCAAGCATGCATATCTTATAATGGCTCATGGTTCAATTGAACAGCTTATTCAATTGATGACTCTGTTGGATGATGAACGTAATGACGTTTATCTTCATATTGATATAAAAGCAGGTACAATAGATCTGTTCGAAATTCAACGATATCTGAAACAGTCAGGCTTATATTTTATAAAGCGAAGAAATGTTACTTGGGGAGGCGATTCTCAAATAAAATTGGAATTGGATATGATTGAGGAAGCAGTTTCAAAACAAAATTATGATTATCTGCATCTTTTGTCAGGTGTTGATTTTCCAATAAAATCAAAAGAATACATATTCACCTTTTTTGAACAACACAAAGGGTTGGAATTTGTGATGATAGATCATGAGAACGATAATGCTACCGCTATATCCCGTTGTAACAGACATTTTTTTTTCCAAAATATTATAGGACGAAAGACAAGCGGTTTTGCTGTGTATATACAGAAATTTGTGTTGAAAATTGAAAACACAGTTCATTATTCACGTAAGAGTAAAAAACTTCTAACAAACTTACGAAAAGGTCCTAATTGGTTTAGTATTACTGGTGATTTTGCTAAATATGTGATATCGAAAAAGAGATGGATATTAAAAAACTTTAGATATACTATATGTGCCGATGAGGTATTTCTGCAAACAGTAATATGGATGTCTCCTTTTAGGAATAAAATATATACAAATAGCGAGCTAAAATACACACATTTAAGAATTACAGATTGGCAACGTGGCAATCCTTATATATGGAAGAATGAAGATTTGAAGTATTTGTTGCAATCTCCTTATTTATTCGCAAGAAAGTTTAGTACTGTGAGTGATACTTATATATATGATCAAATTAAACTATTAAATATTGAAAAATGAAAATTGGGATTATTACATTTCACAATTCTCATAATTGTGGGTCAATGTTACAAGCATTTGCTCTTTGTCATGTACTGAGGCAAGACTTTGATCAAGATGCCGAAATTATAGATTTTGCAAATGAAGGTTCTCGTCAAATGTATTCATTATGGAGCAATAAAATTCTGTATAGAAGTGGTAAGCCTAATATGAATGTAATACTAACAAACTTCTCTAATGTATTACATTCAAAAGAAATCAGGAGTATGATGAGAGATTATGAACAATTTTCAACTAAGTATCTTCATAAATCCGCAAAATCTTATTGTTCAACTTTAGAACTAAAGGGGATGGAAGATAAGTATGATATGCTTATCTCTGGAGGCGATCAGGTGTGGAATATTAGGTGTACGGATGCAGATGATGCGTATTTCCTTTGTTTTGCAAATAATATTAAGAAAGTTGCTTATTCTCCAAGTCTGGGAGCTATGAATATCTTGAAATATGCAAAGGAACCTGATAAATACAGAAAGTTTTTATTAGATTATAAATATCTGTCTGTTCGTGAAATTAATGGTCAGAAGTGGCTACAGCAATTAACAGGATGTGAGATTCCTATTGTTCCGGATCCAACACTTTTATATTCTGTAGATGAATGGTGTAATATATTACCTGTACCAGAAGTCGAGGGTGATTACATTTTTAATTATGCATTTAGTTTTGCTAATGAAGATAATAATAAATTGTTGAAATACATTTCAGATAAATATAATTTGCCTGTATATGTAATTGATGCACGGTCATATTACCGTTATAAATTAGGGAAAAGATTTGGTTTCAAATTGTATGAAAAATCAGGACCTTTAGCATTTCTTGGCTTGATGAAAAATGCAAAACTTGTATTGACGCAATCTTTCCATGGAACATTGTTTGCTGCAAAATTCAACAGAAACTTTTGGAGTTATAAAAATGCCATTGTAAAAAATCCTGATGATGATAGAGCAAGATGTATCCTTAATCAACTTGGATTAATCCATCATTATCAGACATTGTCAGACTTGAAAGATATGGATTTATTTGAACCGATTGATTTTATAACAGTCAACAAAATATTTGAAAATCTCTCAAAAAATGGTCGTAACTTTATAAATACATTCATTTCCTAATAAGCATGATAAAAAATATAATTCCTGCTGATTGTTGTGGCTGTTCTGCTTGTGCCAGTATATGCACACATAATGCCATAACAATGCGGCCTGATGTATTGGGCTTTCTGTATCCAGAAGTTGATATGGATAAATGTGTGGATTGCGGTCTTTGCGATAAGGTATGCGCTTTCAATAAAGATTATGACAAAAGTATGAATCTACCTGAACCCATAGCCTATGCTGCTCGGCATAAGGATATGAGCGAGGTGGAAACAAGTCGCAGTGGCGCTGCATTTATTGCCATCTCAGATTGGGTATTAGAAAAAGGAGGAGTTATTTATGGTGCAGGTTATACGGGGCATTTCAAAGTCACGCATAAACGTGCAACAACAAAAAAAGAACGTGACGAGTTTAAAGGTAGTAAATATGTCCAAAGCGACATGAATACGATATTTCGCCAAATAAAGAAAGACCTAATCGAAGACCGATTCGTATTATTCTCTGGAACACCATGCCAAACAGCTGGATTAAACTCTTACATAGGAAAGAGATTAAAAGACAGGCTGTATCTTGTAGACATTGTTTGTCATGGAGTGCCCAGTCCGTCTTTTTGGGACGACTACTTAAGTTACATAGAAAAAAAGGAAAAAGACACCGTTGATACAGTAAACTTTCGTGACAAAAACTATGGATGGAGGCAACATTATGAGACATATAAATTCAGGCAAGGAAGATTAGTTACAAAAATGACATTTAAACATTTATTTTATAAACACATTATGTTACGTCATTCTTGTGGTAACTGTCACTATGCAAATATCTATCGTCCTAGCGACATTACAATCGCAGACTTTTGGGGATGGGAAAAAACTAATTCTGAAATAAATAAAGACGATAAAGGAGTAAATTTAATCTTGATCAACACACAAAAAGGAAATGAGATTTTCAACGCAATTAAAAACAATCTTATTGTTATCCCTGCAAAACTTAAAGATGCTCTTCAACCCAACTTATGTCATCCATCAGAAATACATCCCGATCGTATGAATTTTGAAGAAGACTATATCAAGCAAGGATTTGAGTACACAATGAAAAAATATTGTGATATCGGTATGAAACAGCAATTACAACATAAACTGCAAATAATAAAAAGATTAATAAAGAAGTAATGAAGAGTTCTATTCCATTATTAGTTCTATTAATTTTTTGGTTACTTAATTTTTTAGGACTGACATCTTTCAGTAATACGGTATTACTTATTGTATTAGTACCTGGATTAATAAAAGGATTGATGAAAAGCAAGATGAAAGAAGACAAAATGATTAAGCCATTTATTCTAACAACAATTGGACTAATCATGTGTAGCATTTCTTCTAACATCTATGAAGGGCAATCATTTGCACAATGTTTTAACGGGTTAAGTACTATATTGCCCTTATTCATGGTCTATTTCTCAATGAAAGCTTACAACATTGACACAAACATACTATTAAAAGCCCTACATATTGCAGCTATCTGCTTTTGCATATTTTACCTAATCAATTACATAGCCCTTAATAAGGGAATAGCCTTAGTTTCTGCCAGCGAAAATGCCATAGAAGCAGCAGCAGGGGTTGATGCCCGAATTCGCCTACCAGGAAGTTTATTAGTAAGTTATTTATATTTTGAGAATCTCAATAAATATTTAATCACCAAAAAGAGAAAATTTATTATTGGTGTTATTTTGTCAATCTTTGTTATTGTCATTATGGGATTCCGTACAATGTTGGCAGGATGCATAATAGGTGCAATGCTTTTATTGTTTTTCATTAAAGGATTCTCTTTCGCCTTTATCCGCTATATTTTTATTGGAATATTTACAGCAGGACTATTATATACTGTACCTATAATACAACAAAAGATTGACAGCAATATAGAAAGACAAGAAGAAGGAAGTGAAACATTTGCCAATAAAGACTATGCTCGCTGGATCTCCTACAACTATTATATGGAGAAACATTTTCATAACGACATGGAAAAATTTATGGGCAGCGGACCGCTTGGTTTTGGTTCTAAATATACAAGTCGAATAATGGATTTACAAGCCAGAGGCATCTATTCCGTTGACTGGGGACTTATTGGTGATGCATGGATTCTAGGAATTACGACTGTTATTGGCTGGATTTGGTTTTCCTTACTAATGATTTGTCGTAAATGGGATATTCAACATAAATATCTATCCGTTCTATACATTTATCTTTTACTCATATCTTTTACTACTGTAGAATTTTCACGAATAGGTAACTTTGCGATTCACGGTTTTATCTTATATCTTTTCAATTCTCCCCAAATAGGTAAAGTATCGCAATAAATATTTAAATACTATGGAAATTGGAATAATCACATTTCATAGAGCCCATAATTATGGAGCCGTATTACAAGCATACGCATTACAAAATACACTAAAAAAGATGGGATACAATGTCTGTATCTTAGACTACAGGTCTTCTTATATAGAGAAGGTATATTCAGTCTTCAATTTTAGTTATTTTTTATCTGCATTATTGCACAGATGTTATTGGATTCTCCCATATCCGTTTACAATCAAATACCGATTAAAACAAAAGAAGAATTTTGAAAGATTCCAAAAAGTCCATCTATCATTATCAAATATTTTTTACGACACACAATCTATACCAAAAAAATCAACCTATATTATAGGTAGCGATCAAGTATGGAATCCTCATCTTACAAATGGAATTGACAATATATTTTGGGGAAATTTTTCTAAAGGAACATCACATCTGATAAGTTATGCAGCAAGCACTACAATCTCCGAACTTCAAAAGATTGGAAAAAATAGACTTCAAGAATTATTGAATAACTATAATGCTATTTCCTTACGAGAGAAACATATCGAAGAGTATTTACAAAACACGATAGGAATTACAAATCCTATTCAAGTTACACTTGATCCAACCCTATTAACAGACGAAGAAGATTGGGCATCTATTATAAACGAAAGATTTTCAAAACGCAACTATGTCTTGATATACAAAGCAAGAGATTTACGATCTAATCTGAACATATTAAAAGACAAAGCCTCAATAATAGCATCAGCAAAAGGATGGGAGGTCATTGATATAAATGCCGATAGTTACTCTGTTGAAGATTTTGTATCCTTATTCAAATATGCCAAATGTGTTATTACTAGTTCATTTCATGCAGTAGCCTTTTCCATCATTTTTAACCGTCCACTTTATGCGGTCTGCTACAACGATGGATATGATTACCGATATGCCAACTTACTTAAATCTTTAGATGCAGAAAACTGTTTAGTACAACCAGACTTTGAGCCATCATTTCCAGAAATAGATTATTCTAATATAAACATAAAACGACATAAAATGAGAATAGACTCTTTGAATTATTTACGAAATAATATTCTATAGAATATGGTCAAGTTTTCAGTTATTATACCCTTATATAATAAAGAACAATACATCAAAAAGACAATATACAGTATTCTGTCCCAATCTTATCAAGATTTTGAAATAATTGTAATTGATGACGGTTCTAAAGATAAAAGCGCAGAAATAGTACATAATATACCTGATAACAGAATAAGACTAATTCAAATAGAAAATGGTGGAGTATCTAAAGCCCGAAATCATGGTATATCAATATCTAAAGGGGATTTCATAACTTTTCTTGATGGTGACGACCTATGGCTACCGAACCATCTATATGTTTTGAACAACCTTATATTGAAGTTTCCAGAATGTGGAATGTTATTCACAGCTTACGAATATATCTATGAAAACTCATCAAAAACTATACTAAAAGTCAATAATTGTCCTGATACTGATTGTTGCTATGACGACTATTGTGAAATGGTCATGAAAAATGGAGGCTATACCAATTGTTGGACAGGTGTAATGTGCATCAAAAAAGAATTAATTCACACATCTAATTTATTTCCCATAGGAATAAAAACAGGAGAAGATTTAGACGTTTGGTTACGTATAGGGATAGAAACTAAGATTGCCTACTCAAATATTGTAACAGCTCAATATCTACAAGAAGCAACAAACAACTCCCAAACAGGCATCACATGGGAAAATATGTTTAACTATTCAATTTGGTATTCATATTCAAATAATCCATTTCTAAAAAGATACACTACAAATATGCTCATTGCCAAAGCTAATTACCTGAATGCGGCAGGAAGAAAAAAAGATGCCTATTATTCTTTATTTCAATGTCGTGGAACTTACCGCTTTTTTAAGAGAGTGTATTACTGTATAAAATTTTTATTCAAATAAATATGATTGCTTATATTTATACGTTTGGAAAAAAATGTATTACCTCACCCAATTCTATCCCAATAGAAGTAGGAGCCGCTTTAAGAGATAACTTTTTATTCTCTCTACATGACAATACAGGTGACAATATATCCACAGAAAATCCTTACTATGGAGAGTTGACAGGAATGTATTGGGTTTGGAAAAACACTATCATTAAGGATGAAGAAGTTATAGGTTTTTCCCATTATAATAAAAGGCTCAATATATCAAGGGAAAAAGCCATAAAATGGGTAGAAAAGAATCATGGCATGATCACACTTAAGCCTTCTAAAATTAGGAATCACCCAGTACCAGACGAAGTTTTTTCCACAATCCAAATTCTGAAAGAGACTGATGAAAAATATTATAATGCATGGTACAAGTTATATGACAATGAAGCTACAGCCATAGAAGACAGTTGTAGAGGAGCCAATATATTTATTACAAGCGGAAAAATTTTCCATGAATACTGCAATTGGCTATTTCCGATTTTAGCAGAACTACGAAAACGAGTTGGCGACAAACCTGATGTAAATCTATATTGGCGTAGATATTGTGCATTCATGGGAGAAAGACTCCTTTCTGTTTATATAGAAGCAAATCAGTTATCCAATTTGGGTGTAGATATCAAACTAAAAAGATGGTGGATTCCTTATTTAGGATTTATAAGACGACATTTACATATATCTCAAGATAATACCATCAGTATATTCTTATCTAAATATTTAGGCAATAACTCTCAATATGGCAAACGATAATTATTTGAATTTATAATATGCAACCTAAACTTTCTATAATTATTCCATGTTACGGAGTGGAAAGATTTCTTGACCGCTGCATGGAAAGTATTGTCAATCAGACATTGTGGGATATAGAGATAATTCTTGTTGATGACAAGTCGCCGGACAGAGTACCAGAAATGTGTGATAAATGGGCAAAAAAAGACTCGCGTATAAAAGTCATACACAAGGAACTGAATGAGGGGCTTGGATATGCACGTAATACTGGCCTTGAAATTGCGGCCGGTGAATATGTAGCTTTCGTGGACAGTGATGATTATGTAACAAACATAATGTATGAGAAATTATACACCGAAGCAAAAGAATCAAATGCAGACATTGTTTTCTGTGGTTTTAAAACAGAAAATACAACGGGAGCTTGGACAGACAGTAATGAAGTGACAGAACGAACAGAGTGGAACGGAAATGAAATAAAGAGCTTCATGCTTGATATGATAGCCTGTATGCCCAAAGTGACAGCAGAACGGAAATACCAAATGTCTGTATGGCATAGCATATACAAACGTTCTATAATCACAGAAAACACATTAAGATTTCCGTCAGAAAGAACTGTCGTATCAGAAGATTTACCTTTTCAAATAAACTTTCTTCAGCAAGCAAAAAGAGTCGTTTATATACCTGATTCCTTTTATTACTATTCTCTGAATTCCACTTCTTTGACTGCCTCATTTAAGCCTGAAAAATATAAAGGATTCAAAAATCTTTATTATCTATTAGAAAAAAAACTATCAAAAGTTGAAGGGGCACATGACAGGTTGAATCGTTTTTTTATTGGATACACAAGAAGTCATATTCTTCATCTGGCAAGGTCAAAAGAAACCAATAAGAAACAACTACTGAAATCTATCTGCAATGATGATATATGGCATACAATCAAACATCACTTCAAACCATATAAACTACCGCTATATCCAAGAATCATATATACACTAATTATCAATAAAAATGTATCTTTATTGCTTCTATTTTGCAATCTTACCAACTTTATAAAAAAGAGGAAAGGTCTTAGGGGGGGGTAAATAATATTTTATCAAAAGATTTACTTCGATTTAATAATAAGAAGCCCAGTATCAAGGATTTATTACTTCACAATGAAGCATGGTATATTTACCATTATATCCGTCATCTGCGCTATGTAGAATATTATAAAAACAAAGGCGGATTAAAGAAGGTATTATTTCTTTGGCATTTCTTCTTCTATAAAAGACTTGGCTTTCAGTTGCGCTTTACAATATATCCGAATACAATAGGTCCAGGCTTCAGAATCTATCATACAGGAGATTTCGTACATGTTGGTCCGAATGTACGTATAGGTCAAAATTGTACCATGCTACCAGGTGTTGTGTTTGGCAACAAAACAGAAAAAACATCACATGACAAAGTGGTTGTTGGCGACAACTGCTATTTTGGACTTGGAGTAAAAGTTTTTGGCAGTGTGACTATTGGAAATAACGTAACCATTGGAGCTATGAGCGTAGTAACCCATGATATACCAAACAATGCTGTTGTAGCAGGAATTCCTGCAAAAATCATTAGATACAAAAACCAAACATTTAACTTGACCGATATGTCATAATTCTTTACATAAACATTAAAAAAAAAACAAATGCCCAAAGTTTTAGTTGTTGCCACATCTCGCAAAACACGTGGCGGAATAACATCTGTGATAAAAGCCCACGAAACTGGTGAACAATGGAAGAAATATCATTGTAAATGGATTGAGACACATAGGGACAAAAATCATATTATAAAAATCCTCTATCTTCTTCGAGGATTAATACAATATATGTATTTACTTCCATTCTACAATTTAGTACATATACACATGAGTGAACCTGTATCAGCATTACGTAAACTACCTTTTATGATATGGGCACAATTATGGCAAAAAAAAACGATTATACATTTTCATTCATTCTCTCCAGAAACAACAATACAAAGCAAATATCGTTGGATATATTGCTATTTATTCTCTAATGCTAATAAAATAATCACACTCTCTGAATATTGGCAATACATTGTAACAAACGAATTCAAGTTAGAGAACAAAGTTGTTGTCATTTACAATCCTTGTACAATATCTACTGCCGCAAATGATAAAGAAAAAATAAATACACTAAGGGAGAAAACTGCAATGCAGAGTATTTTATATGCAGGTACAGTTAATCAACGCAAGGGCTATGTAGACATGATAACAGCTTTTTCCCTAATTGCAAAAAAGTTTCCTAATTGGCAGTTAGTATTTGCAGGTAATGGTGAAATAGAACAAGGCAAAACTTTAGCAAAAAAATTAGGAATAAGCCAACAAACACAATGGTTAGGATGGGTGAACGGAATTGACAAAGACCATGCATACCGTGAAGCTACAATTTTTTGTTTACCATCATATGCAGAAGGATTCCCAATGGCTATACTTGATGCATGGAGCTACGGATTACCTGTAATTACAACTCCTGTAGGCGGAATACCGGATGTAGCCAAAGATGGAGAAAACATGCTTTTATTTGCACCTGGAGACACAAATAAACTGGCACAACAAATGGAATATATGATTACAGATTTAGATTTGAGGAAGAAAATTAGCATTGCATCATTAAACTTTGCCAAGACAAAATTCAATGCAAATACCATCAATAAAGAAATTGACAATCTATATCAAGCAATATTATATCCTAATATCCATTAGTGTATGACTAGCAGTATAAAATGACAATAAACGTTCTCTCTGAACAATATGAATTAGAGTTTGGCTGGCTTAACTGCCAGTCACACCTCAAAAAATATATAGCAAGATGGATCCTGTGCAAATTTGAAATGGATAAACCGAATAACAAAGAATCAACACGAAAAAATCAAATAATTTGTATTTTCAAGCAAATGCCTTAAATCATTGTTTCGACATAATCCAAAATCTTTTAACATTTTTACAAACGAAATGGTAGACAACGATAATTTTGCTACAGTTGCATTGATTTTATGCAATAGTACTGCAAATATCCAATCATATTATGTAGCATAAAATAGCTATTATTTCTGATTTATCAAAAGGATATAACTTAAAAACAGGAAGTTGATATATTGCAAAGATATATAAAAGAAATTAATAACAACACACAAATTCTGACAAAGGAAACATGCTTAAACTTAAAGATTTGACCCTTGTGGAAAGCCGAGAGGCATTAGCTAATATTCCGGAAGGCAAAGTGCTGATAAACACAATCAATGCACATTCGTTCAATACCGCTCAAAATGATGAGCTGTTCGCTGAAGCACTTAGTAACGGAGATTATCTTATTCCGGACGGAGCAAGCATCATCAAGGCATGCAAGTGGCTCGGATGCAAGTCGCAACCTAAAGAACGTATCGCAGGATGGAACTTGTTCGAGTTTGAGATGGACAAACTGAACAAGAAAGGAGGACGCTGCATGTTCATGGGAAGTTCGCCCAAAGTACTCAACCTGATTACAGAACGCGCGAAGAGTGTTTATCCGAACATCGATGTTGTCACATTTTCTCCTCCTTATAAGCCGGAATTTACAGATGAGGATAACCAACAAATCATATCGGCTATCAACAATGCAGACCCTGACCTGCTGTGGATAGGCATGACCGCCCCCAAACAGGAAAAATGGACATACAACCATTGGAAAGATCTGGATATTCATTGTCATGTCGGCACTATCGGCGCCGTTTTCGACTTCTTCGCAGGAACATACCAGCGGGCTCCACATTGGTGGCAGGAACATTCATTGGAATGGCTATATCGTCTGATAAAGGAACCGCGCAGAATGTGGCGCAGATATGTCATCGGAAACCCGCTGTTCCTAAAGAACATACAGAGGGAAAAGGCGGCAAACTAACGCAATCGCAATTTCTCCCAAAGGATATACCACCAAAATCTTACAGTATCAAAAAGTTGTTTCATACGACAACATGTTATTTATATCAAACAATAGGTTATTCCATAACTCACAAGATTTGTTTGAGATGCACTCCTATCCCCACAAATCCAACAAGAACTTCAGTGATTATGCAGACAAAGCGGCACGATGAGCATGATATACAAGTTCTGCATCAATAAGCCATCGAGCAGCCTTCTCTGAATCTGCGGCACGGGCACTTTTTTTATAATACCATAGTTTTTCTCTTGGCAGCAGAAATCTCAGACCGCACATTGTTACATTTACAGTTCAGACAGACAATATCCTTATAATATTGCCGACCAAAATTCTGCAATATATAAGCCTTGCCTACTTGCTTTGCCATCAAACATTAGAAGTTTACACATAGAACTATTTTTTCCACGATATAAGTTCAGTCATTATACTCCTTTCCACAAGACACATTTTTCACACGAATATTATCAACAAAAATACATTTTTTTATATGAATACACAAATTACCCGATGTATTCATATCATATACATATATTGAGATTGCACTATAAAGGTATCCCAGATACAGACAATCCATTTCCTCCCAATCCCTTTCCATTACAATAATCCCAATTCTATCATGCTGACAGTGAAAAAGCATACAGGCACACTCCGTGACTATCAGCAGGACATAATGACTCGCATTCAGACAGAATGGAAGAAGCACAAAAGCGTGATGGTCCAGATGCCTACCGGCACCGGGAAGACACATGTTCTGGCAGCTGTAGTTCTGGATTATCTGCAAAAAGGAAACTCCGGCTGTGTATGGATCATCGCACATCGGAGAGAACTTGTAGCACAGATTGAGGAGACAATCGGAAGATACGGAATAAGGAAAGAAAATGGAAATGTCAGAACCATGTCCATACAATGGTTGATACGACATCCAGACAATGCAGACGAATCTCCCGGACTAATTGTCATCGATGAAGCCCATCATGTCTTAGCTGAAAGCTACCAAGCACTGTGGAGACGTTATCGGGAAGCATACAAATTGGGCATGACAGCCACTCCATGTCGACTAAACCGGAAAGGGTTCACCGAGCTGTTCGATGTTCTCGTCACCTCATGGAGCATTGCCGAATTCATCACCAAAGGACGACTATCCCTGTTTGATTATGTATCCATACCCTCCGGAAGTATGGAACAACAACTAATAAACTCTTTAAAGAAGCGCGGAGCCGACGGAGACTTCCAGGTGAAGGAAATGAACGAACTGCTGAACAAGAGACCAAGCATAGAAAGACTGTACAGCAGTGTGGAACGTTATGCCAACGGCAAAAAAGGAATCGTGTATGCCATCAGTATAGACCATGCACGAAGAATCGCAGAATACTACAACGAAAAGGGTATCAACACGACAGCCATTGACAGCAAAACCCCGGCAACAGAACGCAAGGCAAAAGTAGACCTGTTCAGAGAAGGGATAATAAGGATATTAGTAAATGTGGATGTATTCAGCGAAGGATTCGACTGCCCAGATGTGGAATTCATACAGATGGCACGTCCTACACTCTCACTGTCCAAATATCTGCAACAAGCAGGACGAGGGTTACGCATAACGGAAGGAAAAGAGTCGTGTATATTGATTGATAATGTAGGATTATACCGAATCTTCGGACTTCCAACCGTAGAATGGAACTGGAAAGCCATGTTTGAAGGCAGAATGAACGGTAAAGGGTTGCCAACAGTCCGTCAAAAAGGCATTTCCAACCAAACAAATGCCTCTGCTGGAGAAGATATATCGGACCGTGGAAATATGGAGACTATCATTTCCCATGAATGTTTGCTGGAGATTCTTGAAAATCAAAAAGAACAATCCCCAAAACAAGCGGAAAAAACAATCGTACTGAAAGCATGGCAAAGCAAACAAAGTGGATTATGGGGACTGAAAAACGGACAAGAACAGACAACGGAAGCATGTTTCACCAAGATTTTCGACATCAGATATAATCTCGCGGCAGCCAAATTCAAGAACGGCTCGTATGGACTGGTGGAACCCACTGGCAAAGAACTATGGAATACCAACAAATGCAAAAGCATGAAGTTCACAAGCAACCAGATGCTTGCAATAATCTCTCCTGACAACAAGAAGCGTTATATGGATTTGCACAGTTTACGGATATACGAAAAAAAGCCGGAAATAAAGCGATATGGAAACATAGAACTGCTGAAAACAGGACAAACATGCCACAGCCGGACAAAGAACATATATACGTACCGTCTCAGCATGAATAACGACTATATATATAAGGAAAACTTCTATCTGGCAATTTTCGACAACAAGATGCCTCAATCTGCCCATGCAGATACTGCTGTCCAATATGGTTACAGCAACTATGCCTGTTTGCTGAGCGACGACTACGATGATTTTTACTGGATATGCCAATGGCTGCCTGACGGAAGCATCATTGTCATGAACAACCAACGGCAGTACTTCCACGCAAGGCAAGGAGAAAGAAAAAAGTACATCGGATGCGACTTGTCGGAAAAGGAAAATGCCGACTGCAGACAAGAAATCAACCGACTTATCGAACAAGCAAAAGCATACCGCATTGCAAAACAAGCAGAGCAAGAAACCCAAAGAAACAAAATATTAAACGAACTTAAATATGCTATTCCATTTAAGGCCGGAATGAAATGGGGACTGAAAATAGGAGAACGGATTACAGTGCCTCCTATCTACAGAAACGTGAAACCTCCTGTCGGCAGATTCTGCGCCGTAGAACGCAACTACAGCCAATGGGGAATCATTGCTGTAGATGGGAAAATGATGGTTGAGCCGAAATATCAGGAGGTAGCCATTAACGAGAACGGCACAGCCATACTGACATTTGTCACCGGAAAAAAGACTTCTGTCAAACTACAGTGAGACAGATTGTACATCACACCATATCAATAGCCATATCATCATCTGCAAAAGATGTGTGATATGGCTATTTTCTGTGAATTCAACAAGCAAATGCGAATTTACAACAAATAGGATAAAAGCTCTCTGAAGAATCCAAATAAAAACGCATAATTTTGTATGTTTCATTATTGGCAGGAGCATTCTCTTATAGAAATCCTCTCCCTCCTCAGTGTGTCGGTTAACCAATGCACTGAGGAGAGAGAATTTGAAAATTCATATGCACTCCATCAGCACTACAAAAAAGGAGACCGAAGTATTCCTGATATTTACTAATTTTGTATTGCTAAATATGACAAAACATTTAACCTCAGTGCAAAGGTACGAAATTTACCTTGAGAAAAACGAGGATGGAACAGAATCCGCATTGCCCGGAAGATCGTAGTCCATACCCCGACAGTGAACCGTGAACTGCAGCGCAGCTTCAATGGAGAATATACATAGTGCAATACCTAGACAAAGACTGATGCACGTAGGCTATCAATGAAAAACAAGGAGAAGGAGCTCGTATATCTTGCAGACTCAGACTCTTCCTGGCAGAAAGGAGCTGTGAAAACACAAACAAGCTCATCAGAAAGTACATACTAAGAAAGCAAATTTTGACGACTTCACGGACAAGCGAATCCGATAGATACAGAAGAAAATAAACAGAGGACCGAGGAAAAAACTCAATTTTATATCACCGTTGAAGGTCTTCTTCGAGAAAGTTGGATAACTTTGCAGTTGCTGGTGGACTCTATAAATTGGAAATTTTGTATCAAAAAAAAATTTTTTGGTTGAAAAGTTTGCCACATAACAAAAAAACGCTACCTTTGCACTCGCATTCAGGCAAAGGACATGCAGAATGCCTACAGGGATTGTTCTATGGTGTAACGGTAGCACAACAGTTTTTGGTTCTGTTTGTCCCTGTTCGAATCAGGGTAGAACAACAACCCCAACAAACATTTGTTGTAAAACATATCGGACTTGTAGCTCAGTTGGTTAGAGCAACAGACTCATAATCTGGAGGTCCCTGGTTCAAGCCCAGGCTGGTCCACTCACAAAATCAAGCACTTACGAGAAATCGTAGGTGCTTTTTTCTTTGTCTGCATAAACAAACTGTTTGAGTTGGTTATGTTTACGCATAGAATTTCTATGAAACTACATACTATGGGCCAGTAGCTTTTTCCGGCTGGTGAAGATAGTGAACTAACCGTATAATGCGCTTAGTCGAAACAGGAAGAATGCAGTGTCGTTAATGCCACGGAACTGTCTGCTCAGTTCCTTAATTTGCTCCCTATATGCCTAATATCACATTTTCGTAATGGAGTGCTGTTACAAAAAATCCAACACACAAAATCAGTATTTATATCCATAGCCTAAACAAATGTCCCATAACCAGCTACACCCAAAAGTAATAGTTGATTATGGGACGTTCACAGTAAAAAGACTCTTACTATCAGTCTGTTATCAAAGTCGTTTATTCTGATTTTTGTCAAATTGTCAGTTAGCAAGTTCCTTTTTTATCGCCTCTTCCAGTAACTTGTCGTGAAGATTGCGGACCACAATCTTTCCTTTTTTGTCCAGTAATACAAGAAACGGAATGGCTTGAATACCATAATCCTGCGTCACCGGTCCGTCCCAGGCTTTCATATCCGCCATTTGCAACCACGGCATGTTGTTTTTCTCCACAGCTTTCAGCCAAGCCGATTTTGATTTGTCGAGAGACACACTTACAATATCCAGTCCCTGATCGTGGTACTTTCCGTACAATTCTTTGAGAAACGGAATCTCCTGCTGACAAGGCACACACCACGAAGCCCAAAAATCAATAAGCATAATGCGACCGGGAGTTATATAATCAGACAATCTTACTTCTTTTCCTTCCGGAGTAAATCCAGCAATGTCCCGGTAGTGACCTCCTATATTCATTGCCTTTCTCGACTCCTGAAAATATTCCTCTCTTCTTCTGGTAGCCTCATCACGCTTACGTCTTCTATCCAAAAGACTTTGGTCACAATTGCTTTCCAGGAAAGCCCTATCCGATTCTGGATAACGGTCGAGAGGGTATCTGAACAGCAGCTGACTGGCAAAAGGATGTGCTATATTGTCTTTCAAAAAAGCGGAAAATTTCGCCATGTAAGCCCTATTAACAGCCTCGATTTCCACGTTATATCCTTGCTCTTCTTCGGTAGAAAGCCTGTTGCCATCCTGCCGTTTGTTTCGCTCCGCATTAATAGCGATAGTCTGTATACGACGCAGACGGTCTTCTTTAAGAATACGGGTATTCAACATATCGTTGAACAGAGTGCCTGACAACGTGTACGATAGAGAGTCATAGCACACATTCAGACTGCCTGCTTCAAGAATTACATCAGCATTGAACACAGAAAACATATCGTTGGGAGCACATTCGGAGAAGCGGATATTCCCCAATTCCGGTGAGACAGGCGCGTCATATCTGAAAGAGAAGAAACGTCCGTTGACAACACATTCAGTCAGCACTTGCGAACTGTCTGTATAGACAGGGTTCACTTTTTCAAGCACCATGCGACGTCCGGAGTATGAGTCATCAGGCAGAGTGCCATGAATTTCCATTACAGAAGACTTAACCGCCACATTGTTTTTCGACAAAGTGTCCGTCCCGACCGTAAGCAATGCCTTGTAGCGTTTTGTATCCTTTAATATTTCTACGGCTTTCTTCACCGCAGTGTCATGTGCAGCCGTTTTGGAGATATGGATGTCGGGAGCTATTCCGCCTCCACCATAGAGTGTGCGGTGGTTCACCATTGATTCATACACTTTCAACTTTGCCTCGTCAGACAACGCACCATCATCAGGACGACTATACACCTCGTTGAAATAAGCCTCACGCGGACGGTTTACGTATGTTTTTTGGATGCTTCGCCCACAAGGAGTGAAATATCTTGCCACGGAAATGCGAATCGCACTACCATCGCTGAAAGGGAGAGTTTCCTGTATCAGCCCTTTGCCAAATGTCCTGCGCCCAATAAGCACAGCTCTGTCCCAGTCCTGCACAGCTCCTGCAAAAATCTCAGCTGCCGACATCGTATTCTCATCAATGAGTACTACGAGCCGTCCTTTCTCCATCACACCTTTGTTTTGCGCCTTCACTTCCTGTCTGGGAGAATGCTTGCCCTCTGTAGTGACCAGCAGATTTCCAGCCATAATAAACTCATCAGCAATCTCAAGGGCAGAATCAAAGAAGCCTCCTCCGTTGCCCCGTATGTCAAGAATCAGAGACTCCATACCCTTGCGTCTCAGACTGTCAGCGACCTGACGGAACCTTTCTGGTGTTCCCTGATTGAAAATAGACAAACGGATATAACCGATTTTCTTGTCTATGATACTTGCTTCTTCCACTCCGTCCACACTCATGGCTTGGAATGCACCCATGGCTGTGGGAGCAAGCAGCATATTCTCGTTCTCGCGGGCAGCCTCAGCCGTCAGATATTCGCTATGAGGGTCGAGACACTGCATAAGTATCATCATCTGGCTCTCCACCAGCGGGCTGACTTTCACGCTGTCTACATACATATTGCGCAAGGCATAGAATGCCATCATGATTTTCTCTTCAGGAATGTTCTGTGCCGAAACAGGAACAAAAGAATACAGTAATGTGGTTGTTACCACGATTGCAGCCATACATAAACGTCTAAAATTCATCCGCATAAAATATTTATTTAAGTGTTACTTAAAGCCTGTCTGGCAATAAAATTGCAAGGTTACAAGCAGGAACATATATACAACCTGTTTTGTAACCTTACCGTGTGCATTTGTCCGGCATCATCACATGATGTCCGTGATTAGCTCAATACATTCTTTACTTTTCTGCTTTCAGCATTTCTATCACGTAAGTCACTTCATCAGCAAGTTTGCTCGGGCTGCCACCGTAGCCCTCTTCCGTGTAGCGCACATAACCGTCTTTCAAAACCATCTTGCGAGGTATTGCCATCGAATGATTGATTTCATTCATCTGAGAAAAGACCACACTATTGCTTTCTTGTTTCGAGGTATCAGACTTGGAGTCAAAAAGCACATTGAAAGTAAAGCCTTTCTGTTCCATATATTCCTTAGCTTTCGCCTCATATCCGTCTCCTCTTTCCATCGTGTCGATAAAGTAGAAATGTACATTAGGGTCATCTTTAAAGCGGTCAACAGCCATTTGCATTCCCGGAAACGAATTCTTGCAAGGGAAACACCACGAAGCCCAGAAGTCGAGAACCACCACCTTACCCGCCCAATCGGCAGAATGTACGTATCTCCCGTCCATATCCGGCAAAGAAAATGCTGTATACGGAACCTTTATCAGACGTTTGCTGATTTCAGCCTTCATAGCTTCAGCCTCTTCTTTCGATTTCATAGAATTGACATATTCATCAAAACCCTCCTCACTTTTTTTCTTCTTCACATAATCAGCCTTCAACATATCCATCATCTCGGGAGTAACCGCATTAGCAACCAAAGCAGACTTAAACACCCCTTCAACTTTCTTTTTATTTTTAGTCTGACGCAATGCCTTTATATGTGTCTCATTGACTTCCGGCACAACATAGCGTCTTTCTGCTGAAATCATGCCAATATATTTCAAGGCTTCAGCAGGCTTGTTCATACACAACAGTATGTCAGCAAAATTACCAAGATGCTCATCAAGTATTGTACGAGCAAGAAAATCAGACTGCCCCGGAGACAAATAAGTTTCTTCTACATACGACTTGTCTTCCACTTTCTTTATCATCTCAGCAATCAACACCTTACCTATAGGATAGTTCAATTCATCTTTTACAGCCTTCTTTGTATGAAATGGAGAAACGGTAGAACGATATACCTCTGCCAAAGTCTTGAAATCATATTGAGGAATTATGTCAATAAAATCCTTTTGGTCATACTGTCCAGTAAAGAAATCCGTAGCAATGGCACGTACAGCATTATAATAGATGAAAGGCTGATATGAATCCAGTTTTTCAGAATCTGCTACCGGATATTTCTTCAATACAGCCATCATATTCTGATGGAAGTCCTTCCCTGATTTATAGACATCGTCAAAAGCCTTACGACGTACAGTCCACCCATCAGGATAAGCAGCCAGAATAAGCTGATGAATACTGTCCGCCTTCTGTACATTCTTCAAACTTGAGCGATAGATATTTTCCATCACAATATAATTTTTCTCACTCGGCTGTCCTTGTTTAGAGAATATTGAAAAGAACATTTCCGCCGCCTCCGGGAATCTGTCTCCGGTCTGCTGTTGTACAATATTCATCATTGTACCGAAAAATCTGTCAGCTTTATCCTGATTGCGCTGCAGTTCCTTCTGATACCAAAAATAAAGTGCATCGCGCTCTATCTCATTATAGCCCTCATTAAAATAGCCTGCAATTCCAAGAGAAGCCGAAGGACGTCGCATCAATCCCCATGCCAATTCACCACCAGGCAAAGGCTGTCCCTGACCATCACTGATTACATAAAGATAACCCTTATTGTCATTATTATCTTTTTCTTGGGCAAACTGCGACCAAGTACTTTGAAATTGCATTGCCATGAAGGCACAATCTTCAGGAATATCAAACTTACCTCTCCACAAACTACCGTCTTTAACAAGTGCTACATCTCCAAGTTGCCAACGATAGTTATTATACATATAGACCAGAGCAACAAGGTTATCCATCCCTTCGAGAGCGGTGCCTTTGGGCGAATAGGAGAATTCTATAGTTGTTCCGGCAACAGGCGGCTTTGGAATACCAGTCAGCCTCTCATAAGTTTCAGATACTCCGGTTCTATTCTCCTCCTGCTCAGTCTGTGCAAAAGCCACAGCAAAAGCCAGCACTGACACCAGTGCTACAAATAAATTTTTCTTCATGTTATATCTTTTCATTTTATTACTTTCTTATCTGCAAACAGGACCAAATCTATTCCATATTCGCTTTGCATCCATTCACGAACAATCTTTGCCTTCCGAGCTATACGGCCGGACGTGTCAAAAGCCGATACAGTGAAACGGGCTTCAAACTTATCGGTAGGATAAGCTATAAGATATTTAAGAAACAGCGTAAAATCCTGCTCCGGAGTCATACTTTTGGCATCAATATATTCAAGTAAGCCAAATGCGTTGTAACCTCCGACACCAACGAAATTGCTCCAGTTTACATTAGAGAACTCAAGCTTTGTAAATGTGTCCGGCACTTTGAATATTCCCTGCTCCAATCCGTAAGCAATCAGTGAGGCATTCAACTCACCTTTGACAAGTTGCAGACTGTCCTCACTCAAGCCTGCCAACCGGTTGTTGGCACACCCGAAGCAGATGTTGCAGTATCCGTTGACAGCGGCAATACCGGGAATTGTATCCGTATAGCTTACATGGTTTCCAGAAATATTATTACCTGAATAGGAAAATATACGAGACAATTTTTTTGCCAGATAGATGCGATAGGGCAGCATCAATTTCAGGCTGTCATCACTATAAAAGTCGAGACAGTTGTGCTTGATGAAGGCTACAGCTTCCGCCACATACCGTTCATCTCCTTCAGTACTGATATAGTCGAGCCTTCCTGTTACCTGCCAACGGAACATCGCATCGTTAAACCGATACAGCATCTGAGTTCCGTATTTTTCATATATTTCTCTTATCTCCATGTCATAAGGATTATTCCCTTGTGGAAAGTCCACGAGATAGTTGTCCGGAGAGGCTGTGATGTCATCATCGGAACACGACAACAAAAATCCGGACAACAGGATGGGTGTAGCGATTAAAGAAAGGAACAGAAATATGTTTCTTATTTGCGCCTTTATGCTTTCAGCTTTGTTTTGCATATAAATTTATTTTTTTGAATGTAGTCAAAATGTAGGATTACGGCTTTATCTTCCTATGCGTCGCGCAGCCAACGGGTTCTGTATCAGGTTCTCATTATGGTCAAGTGCTTTGTCTGGCAAAGGGACACAATAAGCCGGATCACGTTCTTCAAGTGTGTAAGTGGTGGTTCCTCCGTTTTCGCCTATCATGACATGCTCGATACTTGGCATTCCATAGCGTTTCAAATCAAAAAAGCGGAAACCTTCATAACAAAGTTCTTTTCTTCTCTCAGAACGCAGCAATGCCTGTAATGCGTCTATATCAGAACAAGCAGGCGGAGTGTGGCGCAAATAACGCTTTGCCATCAGGGATTCAAGGTCATCCACACATTTCTGTCCGGCAGCAACGTCTCCCTGCTTGTACAGATTAAAGTATGCCTCAGCCCTATTCAGATACAGTTCCGCTGTGCGCCAGACAAACTCATGTTCGTCAGCACATATCTTGAAAATGCGGTAAGGATAGTCATATCCGCTGGGCTGCAAATAGACATTCATACGAGAATCCATGACAGAGAATGTAGAGGCGAAAACCGTATTTACTCCGTAGGGTGTTCCCATAAGACTGTAGGCACCCGACATGGCTTTCATACCACCAATAAAGATAACCTCCGGGAATTTCGTAGAGATAACTCCATTGGTCGGAGACGAAATATTGTCAATGGTATAGCTGTTGAGATTAGCCAAAGGAGGCGCGGCAGCCATAGCTTTTGTGGCATGCTCAACTACCTTTTCCCAATTTTCGGTATGCAGATAGATTCTCGAAGCCAACAGATGGGCTGCCGTATATGCCACACGATACTTACCACGATCTGTCTTATTGTTGCCGAAAAGTTCGCAAGCGTCTTCTATATCCTTTATAATCTGCTCATACACCTTTGCCACAGTGGCACGTGGCATTCCTGTTTCTTTTACCTCAGACTCTGTAACCAACGACACACCAAGATTCGTTTCCGGTGAAGTCTGCGAGTCATTATAAGGAAGCGCATACGTATTCACCAGTTGTAAATAATAGAACGCACGCATTGTTTTTGCCTCTCCGCAGCAAATATCCTTTTCTTCCTGTGTACCCTGACTTTTGGGTGCCCTTTCAACAATGATATTGCATACGGATATTGCCTTATAAATGTTCTGATAACTGTTCTTTATGTTTGCAAGTAAATCCGAGCATTCATCTTCGAGACGCCAAAAGTCCGGTTGCCAGCAGAAAATTTCCTGACGTGTACGGATTGCATTAGTCCAGAACATCGACTTGCAGCCATTCACGTCATCGTCCATCATATAAGTCATAGGGTCTACAGGAGAGGATATGTATCCCTCTCCGTTCATCAGCTCGATGAAAGAATTGGTTGTCTTTGGCTCAAACTCATCTTGAGAGACTTCTTCCAGAAAATCTCCGCACGATATAAAGGCAACGGCAAGTGTCGTCAGCAATATGGAATTGATTCTTTTCATAATCTTGTTACAAACTTATATTGAGTGAGAAAGTGTAGGTTTGTGTGATAGGCATGGCTGTCGTGCCTGTTCCTTGTATTTCCGGGTCCTGCCCCTCAAATCGTGAAGAGCAGAACGTGAACGGATTGGTCACATTGAGCGAAAGCGACAATGCATTGATACCCCATTGGCTTATCTTTTTATAAGGAAAACTGTATGAGAGGCTGAGATTACGGCAACGCAGAAAATCGCCTTTCACAATTCTGATGTCGGAATAATTGTACATAGTGTAGGACGAAGAAGAACGTACTCCATTTGTAGTAGTATTATAATACAATGAATAATCCGACACTCCTGTGCGGTTGAATCCCGGAATATTGGTGAAAGCCTCATCTCCCGGTTGTCTCCACGCATTGAGCAACTTACGGCTCAGATTTGCATAAGGTTGCGGCATAAGGTTATTTCCCTCAAACAGATAATTCAGGCGCACTACGTTACCCCACTGGAATGCCCACATGGAGTTGAAAGTCCATTGTCTCCAGCGAACCATCGTGGAGAAACCGCCGCTGAATTTCGGATCTTTTGAACCGGAATACACAAGAATATCTTTCACATCCATCTGCTCACCAAGTGCAGACTCCGACTTGTGTGTATTGGCGAAAGTGGCATATCCTGTCTCCGGATCCAACCCCGTGAATTTCCAAGAGTAGATTGCATTGACAGGCTTTCCCTCCTCATAAGCGTTACCAGACAGATAGTCTTCCACCGTATATTCCTGCTTCAGCACATTTGCCACACGGTTCGTATTTTTAGACCATATTGGAGTGATAGACCATTCCAAATCCTTCGTGCGTATTGGAATGAAAGTCATAGAAAGCTCTATACCGTAATTTTTCAAGTCGGCACCATTGCGGTACACTTGCTCTTGGCCATATTCCAAACCTACAGGAAGCTGGAACAGGATGTCTGTTCCCTTCTTGTAATAATAGTCAGCCGTTCCCGAAATTCGTCCGTCAAGCAAAGACCAATCAAGCCCTAAATTGACGGTGGTTGTCTTTTCCCAACGCAAATCAGGATAAGGCAGGCGACTGATTTGCAGCTGGTATTCTCCTGACCATCGGTTGACCACTGCCGACGGATAACGTACCACCAAATTCGGACCAACCATGGTCGGAATATTTCCCTGCATACCATACGAGCCGCGTATGCTGAGGTCGTTGATGAATTTCGGAATCCATAGTTCCTCTGCCATGTTCCATCTCAATGCTGTACTCCATACAGGCAGGAACTTATGGTTGGTGTATTGTCCGAAACGATTCGAGGCATCCATTCTTAAATTGGCATTCAGAATATACCTGTTCTTATAACTGTAGACAAATGTTCCGAACTCCGATATCGTATTATTGAGCGTGTTGGTTATCAATGCCGTATGTTTGTCCAAAGAACTGTGCCAATCTGTAGAACCAGAATATTGGTTGTTATATTCAAACGACACCTTGTTGCCTCTGTCCGGAAAGTAACCATATTCCTGTGTCTTCAAACCGTCATAATAATTGGAGCGTGCCTCATAACCTACCATTGCCTGAATCACATGGTTCATTCCAAAAGACGTATTGTAATTCAACTGAAAACGTGCAGTCCATGTTCGTTGTTTCTGATCATCGTTCAGCAAGATACCGCCTTTCGGCAATTGGGAAGCCAGCTCATCGGAACTGCCGGGAAGAACGGCACCAACCTCATACCCTCTGATGCCGGCAATATAATAAGAGTATTCGTCCGCCCACTGCCTTTGGTTGGTGTTCGATACATTATAACTGAAAAGTCCTTCGGCATTGAGTCCTCTCATGATATTGGCGCACAAACTGACCTGTGCGTTGACTTGCTGCACTTTGGTGACATTTGACGTATGCTCTAACTCGTTGAAGATATTGTATTTCAACATATAATTGTTGTTGCTTCCCTCTATTCTTGTCTGAGTCTGGGTGTAATACTCGTCAAGACCCAGTGCACGGGACGCATAGATAGCATAGTCAAACGGATTTACCATATAGAACCCCTTCGACTCTCTATCGGAGAACATCAATTTGGAAGATACCTGCAAGAAGTTGAACAGACGTGTGTCGAGGCTCATATTCATATTGTAACGACGCATCTCATCGCCTTTAGACGAACCTTTGGAGTCGGAGTAACCGAAACTTGTGTAATAGCGGGTTTCTCCATTGCCTCCTGAATAGTTTACGTTATAATCCTGATTGATGGCATTTTGGAACAATTCTTTGAACCAGTCGGTATTACGTGTCTCTAATTCTGTCACACGCGCCGCAAACTCATAATCTGTAATATTTTTGTTGTACAAGTCAAACAATGCACCCTCAAAACCTGTAGAATAAGGACGTATGTCAAAAACATATCCGTTCTCCACCATGTCTTTGGAAAGTTGGATACGCTCTTTCGAGTTCATCATATTGTAATCTGAATACCGAGGACGGGAGGTGAAACCAATGGAAGACGAGAAGTTGAGAGCATTCTTGCCTTCCCTACCCCGTTTAGTGGTGACAACAATCACACCGTTGGCTGCATGGGTTCCATAAATGGCTGTAGCCGAAGCATCTTTCAAGAAGGTGATGCTCTCAATATCGTGCGGATTGAGTCCGGTAATGGCATTTCCCAACAGAGAAAGACTAGCATTCTCGTTGACCTGTTCCAAATTGGCATTTCCTCGCAATATAGCATTCACCTCATCATTTGTCACATTGACAGGCTCTTCCCAAATAACCCCATCTATCACCCATACAGGAGCCGCATCGCCATGAATTGTCGATGAGCCTCGGATACGCATTCGTGGTGCGGCATTAGGCGAACCGGACGGAGCGACCACTGACAGTCCGGGAACCACACCCTGAAGCATATTGGACAGTGTCGGAGTATTTTGAATCATGAAATCCTCCGGTTTGATAGTAAAGGTAGAGCTTGCCGACAGACGCTTGTCTATTCTGTTATAGCCGTCAGCCACCACTTTCACCTCCGACAGCCCATTAAGCATAGGCTTCAGATACACTCCCCTTTTTGCCTGCGCAGCTGTTACCTCCAACACCTCGTATCCCACAAAAGTGATACGCAGTTTCGATTCCGGCGATGGCACACGTATGGAGAAATGTCCGTGACTGTCAGTCACGGTGCCTACCTGTGCATCCATCACAAAGACGTTTGCATGCATCATCTCTTCCTTATTCTCGTCATACACTGTTCCTTCCGCCAGAAACAATTGTGAGTCAGGGATTTTGTAAGAATCTTGCGGGTTGTGCAGATACACGAGCACCTGCCGCTGCGACACCTTGTATTTCAAATTTGTCCCGCGAAGGAGATGTTCCATGACAGAGTCAATGCTCCACTGCTTTGCTTCGATATTCACCCGCCTCAACAGTGAGGGTCTGACAGCCTCGTCAAACAGGAACACATAGTCACCGGACTGTTCTACTTTATGGAATACAGTCACAATAGGCTGGTTGGAAACCGAAAGCGTGATGTTCTTTTGCGCGAGGAGAGATTGTGAGATTCCTGCCCACACAAACAGAAACGTCACTAACAATTTGAGTAGTGTAAAATTCCAAGTTTTCAATGTCGTATCTTATTTAGTTTGTAAATCAGTTGTCCACTACAATCTTGTTGTCCTTGACGGTATAACTGATAGAGGAAATTACCGACAGGTTGTCAAGAACATCTTCTATATGCTCCTCAAGCACAAGCTTTCCGTAGAGTTTTTCTTTGGCGACAGATGTACTGCAAGAAATATTTACAGCATACTGCTGGGAAAGACGCTGGAGCACCTCGCTTATAGGTGTACCATTGAAATAAAGAAGGTCGTCCTTCCATGAAATGTAAGTATATGGGTCTACATTGTCTATTTTGAATGTGCCGCCACCAAAAGTCAGTAGTTGTGATGGTGACAAAGCTACAGTCCGGTTGCCGACAGACTCCACGACAACCGCACCCTCAGCCAATATCACATTGGCTGTTTCGCTGCTACTATAAGCTGTGATGCCGAATTTCGTCCCCAGCACCTTTACGTCAAATCCGGATGTCTGTACACGAAAAGGTTTATCCGCATCATGCACCACTTCTATATATATTTCACCATCGACTTTTATGCACCGTTCTTTCCCTATGAAACGGGGCGGGAACTCCACCTTTGAGCCGGAGTTAATCCAAATACGGCTTCCATCGGAAAGCAGAATGGAAGTGCGCTTACCGTCTGGCACAACAAGCTTATAGTTTTTGGTATCATCCACACTCTCCTTGCCGCTTTCCACCTTACCGCCCGTAGAGCTAAAGTCAATATCTTTACTGTTTATAGAAATGTTGCCGTCTGTAGAGCATCTCAACTCGCTCTTGTTGTGGATGTTCACAGACATACCGTTGTCCATCGTAAGAAGAATATCGTTATCAGCCGGCACAACCCTTGCAATCCGCTCCTGTTGCTTGTCCTCATTCATACTGTCGATATACATCCATCCTCCAATGCCGGCAACAATCAATACAGATGCAGCCACAACCCACCGTCTACCTATTTTCCAAAAGTCATAGTGCCGCATACGCTTCTGAAGCCGTTCAAGCCCCTTGCGTTTCTCTTCTTCTGTAAAACTGAAATCATTGATTCTGACAGAAGACAGGTCTGCTATCAAATTGTGTAGTTTCTCCTTATTGAGAGGAGCCTCGTTTTTGTTCATTGGTCCTTTGTTTTACACAAAAGACACACGAACAGCGTTTATATAATCAAAATAAGAGAAAAAAATTGCATTCCAGGCATATTTTCACGCATTTCCTTCAATGCCCTGAACACAAGATTGCGTACAGAAGGCTTGGTCATACTCAAGAGTGAGGCAATCTCGTCATACTCCAACTCGTTGATGTACCTTAGGTATATAGCCTCTCGCTGCCTGCTTGTCAGTTTCGACAAACCAAACTCCACACGTTCCTTTATGGCTTTACGTTCCTCGTTGGCAACCAATTCATCGTTGATAGACACTTCAGTTGTGAAGTCCACTTCCTCAATATCCACAATCCGTCCCGCCTTTTTGTTCCTTGCAGAATTAAGCAGGCGGTTCTTCAATCCATAAAACAAATAGAACTTTATGTTGTTGATACCATCAAGTGTAGGATTCTTGGAATAAAGATTGAAAAATATATCTTGCATCGCATCCTCTATATCTTCTTTCTCGTAGCCAAGACCATAGCCGTAAGACAGAAGAACATCAGCATATTCCAAATAAAGCGAAGAAAATGCCATATGAAGATTATTGAAAGAACGCATGATACAAATAATTAAAAATTCTGTGCAAAAGTATCCCAAAATATCTTAATCAAAAAGACATTTGTCATTTTTTCTTCCATTTTTCTGCAAAAACGTGATGATAAATGTGTCTTCCATGTGTCTTACCTAAAAAAAGGAACATTTTACAAACTAAAAAAAACAAAGTAAAAATGAGAAAAACTTTACTTTCATTATGCGCCATCACCCTGTCAATGGCAAGTAGCAATGCTTATGCAGACGGTAAATCTCTGGTAGACAGAACTGAGTATTCACTCTATTCTTACGACTGGCAGACTCAGTCATACATCAAACTGGATGAACCTTCTCTGTACGATTACACACATTATTACTATAATGCAAAGGGGGAGCTTGCCATTGAGGAACCAAGTTTCTGCCAGTATCGTTACGACTACAACGCAGAAGGAAAGAAGACACTGCGCGTACAATGGAATCTCAGTGGTACACAGGGCTTTATTGCCAGCAACACCATCTCTTATGAGTATGACGCGGACGGAAATCTTACAAAAGAAATCGCCAAGTATCCGACCTCCACTCAGACAACCATGTATGCGGATTTTGAAAACGGTGTGTACAAGACAAAACAAGCTGTTGACGGAGAGGGAAATGTGACTTCTGAGACTCATTATATTCTGACCTTCGATGAGGCTAATAACCTTACAGAAAAACTTGTTGCATATAAAGATTATGTAAGCGGCGAATACACTCCAAGCGAAAAGTACGTGTATGCTTATGCGAACAATAAGCTTGTCAAAGAAACGTACTCCACACTTTCGGGCGAAGAATGGTTTGTTGCAAACTCAACAGAGTACACTTACGATGCGGACGGAGATGTGGTTGAGACAAGGTTCATGACCGGAAGCGGGAAAAATTATCAGGAGCGTGTCACAAAATACACCTACTCGCAGATGAACCCTACCTATACTCCTCAGAATGTAAAGGCAGAGGCTATGCCAAACAACCGCATCTATGTAAGCTGGGATGCAGTGGAGGGCGCAGATTCCTATCAGGTAATGTATGATAACACGCTTGCCAATGCCACAACTACCGAATTTATCACTCCTACATTGTTCGATGGCGAACATAAGGTAACAGTCATGGCTGTCATTGGCGGAGAGCGCAGAAACATTTCTGACTATGTAACAGCTGCAGTAACTGACCCGGGACGCAAACCGATGGAAAATTTCCAAATAATCAAAGCTGTAAAACAGCTCAACGACTGGGGATATACTGATTATCTGCTCGATTTCTCTTGGGAAAAACCGGAAACAGCATCTGTAATCAGCGGATATAAGATTTACATTGACAACGGCACATATGGAGAAAACCCTACATGGCTTCCTTCAGTAACCATAAATGATCCGGAAGCAACAAGCTATCAGGCACAGTTTGGACAGAGTACATTCCAGATGCAAGGTGGCGAGGAAGTGAACTGGGAATATCTTGAAGAGGGCTACGAGTGCAAGATATGGATTGTCGCAATTTATGCGACTGGCGAGTCTGACAAATCAAATATTGTGACAATGAACGTGTTCAATACAGACATCAAGAGCGTGGAACTTGACATGAACCAGCCAATGGAGATTTATTCAATCTCCGGTGTCAAACTGGGCGGTGACATCAACTCGCTTCCTTCTCATGCAGTATATATCCTCAAACAAGGAAAGAACATAAAGAAAATAGCTAAATAAGAAGGTTTTGTAAACTTATAATTCACATTTCGGAGCCGCATAGTAGAAAGCGTTCATACAGCTTTCGCGATGCGGCTTTTCTATTGGTGGCTGCCTTTCTCATGGTGCTTGTGCGTATTTGATACCCTTGCATATACTCTATAATTTTTTACGCATTTTATGGATCTTGTACACACCTTGCAGTTGAAGCCTCACGAGTCTGAATCATCTCACAACACATGTCATCAGATACATTTGCCAAATACCCCGAACCTACAGAAGAATAGCACGCTGATATCATCACTTACATCATACAAAAAGCCCGTATGTGCAATTTATATGCGCATACGGGCTTTACCCCTATTAAACAGAAACGATTTTTACAAGAAAATCAAACAGCAGTTCATTTTACAACTACCTTTTTTCCGCCAACAATATTCACCCCTTTTCTCGGCTTGCGCAAACGCTGGCCACTGAGGTTATATATCGTGTCATTAGAGCTGCCTTTTGTGTCTGGCTTCACCACCGGCGCATTAATAGCATCGGGGATACCACCTCCGCCGACAGGAGTGATTCTGTACAATCCACTGGCATGGCTGCGAAGCAATGGGGCAAACTCGGAATTTCGGAACGTTCCAAGTTCCTCACCAGTCCACATATCCGTTATCCTACAAGCATAATCAGTTTCAATACCAAGCGCTGTCAAATCGAGTACTACATTCTCAGCCGTTTCCGATGCAGGATTCGAGGTATACACAAAGAACTCCATTGTCACTCCGCTTGGGGCGGAAATCACATCATCGTCATAACCGACGGTCGCCTTAAACTTAACGAACTGATGGTTTTCAGGAAGGGTAAATGTCAGAAGTGAAGGCGCATTCACACCAAATCCCTTCTTGTATACCACTCCGTTGATTTTCATCGTATTTCCGTCATTGTTCGTATTCTTTTTCGGAGTGTACCAACCATTAATCGGATTTGCGTCCCAATTTATTGTAGTCAGCGATGTCTCATTGCCCTCTGCATCTACAAGCACCGGATTTCCCCAGTCGGCATGGTCATAACTCAAGTTGTCTCCGCCGTTTGACACAAGAAGATACAGTTTTTCGGCTCCTGCAATATCAGCTTCCATCTCAACGGCATTATTTGTACTCTTGCTGATAAATCCGCTTCTTGCAACACTTCTTGAAGGGTCAGCCTTAACAGTCTTGCTGCCGGCATTGGCATCAGTGGTTTGATTAATCATAGCCGCATCGTAATTGAATACCAGAAACTCGACAGATGACTTTGAACCTTGATCCGTTCCTGTATTGTCGATTCCGGCAAGTGCGGTGAACTTTACGACTCCCTTTGGAAGGTTATACAGCAGTTGGGAATTGGCATGAGTAGCAATTCCATTTGTATATTTCTTGCCGGCAACAGACAATGTACTGCCATTCAGGTTCTTGTTTATCTGCACATTTCCCCATCCGCATGTTTTCCTTGTAGGGACAAGCGTTGTCAACTGTATGGTGCTTCCGTCTTCCATCACAAGCATTGGATTTATCCAATCGGCATGGTCACTGTCATAACCGTCTCCTCCGTCTGTCACCACCAGCAGCAACTGTGTAGAACCTTCCGGTATGTCCACAGACACATCGGTGGAATATCCGGTTGTAAGGTAGGATATAGTTCCGCTCCGGTATAATGCCGCCTTTTCATTGACGTCCTCATTTCCTCCGGTATTGAACAATGCCGCATATTTGTCCTGTCCTTCAGGAGCATCGGCAGCCCACACTATATGATTGTCATCATTCAACAACTGACGGTTGTTCTTTGAATAATGATGCATGTACAACACCTCCTCATTGGTCAGCAACGAGTTTGTGAAATTGTCGTTTCTTGTCAGTTCGCCTCCAAACATCAATGGCGACTTGAATATTGTCCACAGGTTCATCAGCGTATATTGCTCGTCTTCCGTAAAGTTCGTCCAGCGTTCGCTTCCGCGCTCTCCACGTATGCTCAGACGCCCCAGCGGCAACATATCGGCATCAGGCCAATGTCCTTCCTGAATATAAGGTGCCCATTTGGCGCATATACCAAACTGATAATTCAACTGGCTCCAGTTATCCCAGAAATCATCAACCGTCCTCCACAGATTAGCATTCTGACGCAAATGATCAATCTTCTCCAATGGAGTCTCACCCGGTGAAAGGCTCAGCACCATAGGACGTCCGCACTGCATGATTGCCTTATGAATCATCTCAATCTCCGCAGTATGATAAGGACGAGCTATATCGTCAACTTTCACATAGTCAACTCCCCATGAGGCATAAAGATTGAAAATGGAATTATAATATTCCTGTGCCCCTTTCTTCCGATAGTCTACCTTATAATTGTCACGCAACCAGGTACATGCCGAATCATTGTTACAAATCTGATCACAGGTAATGCCTTCCGTTCCCAAAACAGGACACTTTTTTGTAGCCGCAAGCTTGGGCAGCCCCCGCATGATATGTATGCCGAACTTCAGTCCCTTGTCATGGCAATAGTCGGCCAATGCCTTAAATCCCACCCCATTGGCAGCAGAGGGGAAACGGTTTTCTGCCGGAATATAGCGTCCATATTCATCAATATCATAAATGGGATTCGTCTGGTTATAACCTCCCGCCTTGTCATTCTCCACAAACCAACGAATATCTACCACTACATATTCCCAGCCATATTTAAGCAAATGCTCTGCCATATAATCCGCATTCTGCTTCACTTCTTTTTCTACCACTGTCGGACCATAACAGTCCCAAGAATTCCAACCCATTGGCGGGGTTGCCGCCCACGAGCCAATCACTTCCGCATCATTCTGTTGCGCGACTATATTTGTTGTACTCAAAAGCCACGCACAAGATAATATTAATGTGCTTTTTCCAAACATATTCTGAATTTAATATGATAATATTATTTCATAATGATTTCCGAGGCATCAGCCGGACGTCCGAGTGCAGTCCTGACGACACTGGTACCCATCCGGCATAATTATCTTTCTTATAATTCAAGTCTACGACATTTATCTCCTTGAACTTACGCCATTGTACACCGTCACGGTCAAGTTTAGCTATACGGTTCGCCGGAAGATTGGTCACTTCCACTTCCAGCGTGTTCTCGCCTTTCTTCAAATACTTGCTGACATCCATTCTGAACGGTACGGCAAACAACACACCACAGTCTTGCCCATTTATCCGCACACGGGCAGACTCACGAACATCTCCCAAATCCAAAATATATCCGGAAGAAATGTCCTTGAGACTAAAAGTTGTCGTATATACTCCAGTTCCCATTGTCACATTGCAAACTGAATCGCCAAGTTCAGTCCACGACTTAGGATACTCCATTACAAATTGCTCGGTTTCCACTTTTGGCGCACTCTCGACAAAACTCAAAGTCCATCCAGTGAGAGTAAGCGCATTGTTCTCGTCTGCAGTGTAGTAAACATGTTCCGGCAACATACCGCTCTCACCACATTCCTGCATAATCTTATCAGCTGAAACGTCATTGAATGTGCGAAGTATGACGGACTCTCCGGAAGCCAGTTGCAAACGCACTTTCGTATTGCCTCCATCAGGACGTATTCCAGCGCGTCCGATTTCTCCGGTCATCGGATTATAAAATGCCGCATCTTTCGCACCAACACTCAATGTTACATAATCGTCAAAATCCCGGTTCTGCAAATTAGAAATAAAATAATGATAACCATCGGAATTTGATCTTCTAATACATGACAATCCTTGCTCACGCATTGTCTCTTTCTTTGCAGCATACGACAATCCGTCCGTATAGCTTGGTGAACAAATCACAGTGCCTTTTCCATACGGCGACACACATCCCTCAGAGAAGTCTATCTTGACAGCAGCGGACAGTTCTTTCATTACAGCATCAAATTCCGCCTGCCGCTCTTTCAAGAGTCCGTATCCGGGCACGCTCTGCGGACACGAAGCCACAAATATAACCTTTGCGCCTTCATAAGCAAGGGCGAGAACCCGTTTCAACGTCTCTACCGGCATAAACTGCACATCCGGTATCACAATGGCAGAATAAGCATTCTTGCCAGTGGTGGTCAGATGCCCATCGCTCACCTGTGTCTTCTCAACATATTTATCAGAGATATAATCCACATCATATCCCGAAGCAACAATGTGCTGTATCGTCTTAATGAATTTCGGAGCACGCTTTTCCATCGAGTGTATGTCGAACAATACAATCCGGTCCGGCTGTTCATATATCATGTCATAATAAGGCAAATAGACCAAGAAATCATTGTCAGGCTCTCCCCATTGCAAGAAAGACTGACAACGCTCAATATACTTCGTAAATGCAGGCAAATCCCGCCATATACTATTGTTCGGAGTCATGTCGACCGATGCATAAAACCTCCATCCCGGCCATTCCGCCTCACGAGGAGAATAACATGAACCGTGGAAGAACACATGGTTTATACCGGAAAGAAACATCAAATCTATATCCGGCTTGCATTGCGACAATGATGTGCGGAAATGTTCTGTGAGCCATGTGAATGTCTCAGATGAAGTGTACTTTTTCCCTGAGATATGTGCTCCGGAAGAAGCATATTTCAACATGGAAATGTCCGAGAAGTTCTTGCGTGTATATGCTGTATCACTTCGCAATCCCTTTATTCCGAAATCACTCAATCCAAAGCCTTCGCATTCCGGAATGTCTACTTCCGCATAGAGATCAATCAGATTAGCTGGACTTCCGTGTGCCTGATTGCGTGTAACAGAACCGTGCTTATGCGCCCAGTCTGTCCACTGTGTGGTAAAGTTTTCATAAAGCAACTCACCCATTGTCTGCCGATAATCGCTGACTATACGGCGGCTCACATCCGTTTGTTGAGCCTCCACACGCATAAAATCCGGGAAGAATTCCTGCAACTTATACCCTCTACGCTTCTCAAACTCTTCAAGCAAGAGCGGAGTCCAGTCAGCCCCATAAACCTCGTACGAATCATTAAAGAAAGTATGAGGCGGCTTGACTCCCTGATTGACAAAGGCGGTGTCGAAACGTTGCAGATAATGCTCCACCGCCTTCTTATCAAAATGGTCTATGACCAATCCTTCTCCTCCGGGAGCTGCACGTTTCACCTGCTGACGGGTACGGCCACAATAAAGAGCTACAATGCGCCAGTCGCCTTTCGGCAACCGCTTCAAGTTTATCTCATTCTTCACTCCGGACGCAGCAGGAGTGCTCACCACCTGACTTGTCAAATCAAGAATCCTTTTATAGAAATAGTCTCCTTCACCGGTTTCTTTCAAATCGTATGCCATCACGCAAGACAATCTCACCACATCTTTTTGCTTTGGTTCAAATACAGAAATATCGAGTATCTCATTCGTTCCGCCCTTCACCTCATAATCCTTGAATATAGCCTTTGCAGCTCCTTCGTCTGCCGGCACCAACGGACCGCCAAAGGGCCATCCGGTACCAGTTGCCATATTCGTCTCTATTCCCACTTCATCACCAACTGTCTCGACATGCTGCAACATTTTCATCCATTTAGGTGAAAGATACGGGATATCATTCTTGTCATTTCCCTGCACTCCATAAATAGGAGTAATCTCTACACCTCCTATCCCGGCTTTCGCATACTCCGTCAGATTATAAGTCAGATTCTGTTCATCAACAGCACTGCCTAACCACCACCAACGTGTGTAAGGGCGAGCTTCCGGCTCCATCTTTATCCATTGCTGCCCCACCACCGACTGGCTTCCTGCCAACAGCAGAGATGCTATAAGAAGTTTTCTTGTAGTCTTCATTCCGATTATCATTATTTATTGTATTTCATTTAAGGCTGCATCCGACATACACTACAAGCATATCTTCGGACACTTGTGCAAAGATAAATATAAAAATCACACAGGTCTGCAAATGAAGAAAGATTTTAGAGGATGATTAAATTTTACTGCTGCATTTTGCAAGCCGACATCATTCACCAGCTTGCCTGTCAGTACCAATCATTTCACCGGAATAAAAAAATCTATCCCCACGCTTCACAGTGTAGGGATAGCCAGGTGAAATGTTAATATTTCTATTGGGGGAAGGACCTGAGTTTCACAACCCGTTTCGTTCTTACATTTGTTTGGGACAAATTATTAAGAACTAATGTCCATTAGCATAATATATGTATGAATATTCATTTCTATATTCTTTCTAAAGAACTTCTGTCAAGGCTGTCTTTACTTAGAAATTGAGCCTATAGAGATTCTCTAAAGCAACATCATTTCTGAATTGCGCTACAAATATAGTCATTATTCTTTTAATGCAATACTTTTAAGCGTAAAAATCTACCACTTATTTGCTTTTTTTGCCCGCATAATCACATATTTAACAGATTTTTACAAACGGGGGGGGTAATTTTTGAGGTTTTTTCATGCAAAAACCCCATTCTACTTAGGCAACCCAAAAGTATCTGAAAGTTCTTTCATCTGTTCTTCCGTCATTCCATCAGGAACAAACCCCATATTCTTTGCAGCAATATAGATGAGAGCGGACTTGTTCAGCACGTCTACCTGATCAAACGCAGACATAATATCTGTATCAACAGCAAAGACACCGTGCTTTTCCCACATCACCACATCATAGTCATCGTCAATAGCCTTTATGGTCGCATCAGCAAGTTCCACACTGCTTGGCATCATATAAGGCACCATGCCAAGACCGCGAGGACAGAAAGCTTTCGTTTCAGGAATCATGCTCCAAAGAATCTTTGTAGCCACATCCTTCTCCATAAACTTCTTGTTGTGGGTAAGTGCCACAAGCTCTATCGGATGAGTGTGAAGAGACGCACGATAAGGCGATCCCTTTGCCAACAAGTAATTATGTACAGACAGATGTGAAGGAAGCTCAGAAGTCGGTTTTACCGGTTTGTCCGCAATAATCACATACGAAGCACAGTCGTCAAGAATACGTATGATACTACCGTTATCCATCGGCCAGCGCGCCAAATCACGCATACGCATCTGGGTGCCCTTGCAATAAAAGTAGCAGCCTTTAAGATGTGGCAATGTAGTTCCAATTGGCATCACATCACTAATAGCAGGCATCGCCTTTATCTCTTCGTCGACATACTCCGTAATGTTCACTGTAATATTACCGCCATTACGTTCAGCCCACCCTTTCTGCCACAGATAACCGGCGGCTTCCGCCACCTGATTCACGGCCCTTGCCAGAGCCGGACGATTTTCAAGAATTGAAGTCATAGACATTTTTTTCACTGACGGACAGCCACTCATATAGGCAAGCATTTCCGATGTGCCCAACCACCCAAGCAGCCACTTCCGCCTTTTTTATTATTTAATTGTTTATTTCTACATTCAGCACCATCCTGCCACATTATACCATCTGCGGCAAGAAGGCACTTATAATCAGTACAATGATTCCGATGACAAGCACTGTCACCGTTTTTTTGGAACATCCTTTCCATTCTTTCAATATGATACCCCATACGTTGGAGAACACCACATTGAGAGCCATAAGGATACAGAAAGAAAGCGTCATGAGCGTCTGCGACTCCACAAGGAAGCCTTTGCCGAGAGACAGCCCAAAGAACTGGCTGTACCAAAGTGCTCCCGCCAAAAGGCAAAACAACAAATTATTGGCCCACACATTGCTTTTCTTATAGTCGCCCCATGTACCGTTTTTGCTATTCTGACAAAAACAATACACGGCATTAGTCAGGAAACCGCCCAATGTCACAAGGAACGTAGCCGGCAAAGTCTTATACATATCCGGTGTAAGATCCCCAAAATGGATTCCCTTACCAAACTCCAGCCCTACATTAAAGCATCCGCTCATGAATCCTGCTAACAGCGCAATGACAAGCCCTTTCGGGAAATTGAAATCTTTAACAACAGCCTTCTTCTCCTCTTCCGAAAGCGATGCAGCCTTCATGGATCCTGCCATGCCTATAATAGCAATGCCCAGCAGCGTAACAACCACTCCGAGCAAGACAGCAAATGTCAGCGAAGACAGTGCATCTTGTTCCGGAAAGAACACGTTAAGCAAAACTGGTCCCATAACTGTACCAAGTCCGGCGCAAGTACCAAGAGCAATGGACTGGCCGAGTGCAACTCCAAGATAGCGCATCGACAATCCGAATGTCAATCCTCCCACACCCCACAGCACACCGAAAAGCATGGTCATCCAAATATTAAATGAGGAACCAGCAGTAAACAGTTCAAAGAAAGAATGTCCTTCCGGCACAGCCAGCATGGCACCGAACAACGGAAGCACAAGCCAGGCAAACACTCCCTGCACAATCCAATAGGACTCCCAGCTCCAGTCCTTAATTTTGTTTATAGGGACATAACAGCTTGATTGGCAGAATGCACCTACTGCTATTATCAACAGTCCTATTATTATTTCCATATTCTTACTATAACGGATTGACAAACCGGTGGACAAACGAACAGGCAATCAGAGGACACACACTCTCTCTTGACATCAGCCCATTCGTCAGCCCACCTGTTTGCCAACAGATAAAACAACTATTATCTCTTAGAAGTCACTTCCGACTCATATTTCTCCACTTCTGCTATGAAGCTTTCGCCTACAGGCACACCATTGCGCAGACAGAACTCATCCCATACAGCACCCCAAGGCAATGACTTGCACTCTTCAAGAAGGGCAAGACGTTCGAATCCCTGGCCATTAAGCTCATATTCACGAAGAGTCTTCAACGGTTCGAGCAAAGCAAGCAGCATACACTTCTGAGTGGCACGGCTACCAATTACATACGCACCGATACGGTTGATGGAAGCATCGAAATAGTCAAGGCCTATATGCACCTTGCCAAGAGCGTCACAACGCACGATTTCTTTACACAGATCGAGCGTATCATCATTCATAATAGTAACATGGTCTGAATCCCAACGTACAGGGCGGCTCACATGAAGCATCACTTCCGGAGTATAAAGCAGCAGCGAAGAAAGCTTGTCTGCCACACTCTCTGTCGGATGGAAATGTCCTGTATCCAAAGTGACAATCTTGCCACGACTTGCAGCATAGCCGATATAGAAGTCGTTAGACCCTACCGTGTAGCTCTCAAGGCCGATTCCAAACACCTTAGACTCCACACAATCTTTCATGTTCTCATATTTCACTTCAAATATCTGGTCGAGCGAATCCTTCAGCAATTCGCGATAAAGCTTGCGGTTCACAGTGATGTCCTTACTTCCGTCATGCACCCAAAGGTTCATGATACAAGGGTCTGCCTGAGCCTTACCCATAGCCTCAGCCACGGCACGACAACGCTTTGTGTGTTCAATCCAGAACTGACGAATGCCCTCGTCCGGATTTGAAAGAGTAAGATTTCCACTCTTAGGATGAGAGAACGAAGTTGAATTGAAGTCAAGCTTCATGTTATTATCCTTAGCCCAGTCAATCCAGCTTTGGAAATGTCTTGGCTCCACCTGATCACGATCTACGATCTCTCCCTTGAAATCGCCATATATCTCGTGGAGGTTCAAACGATGGTTACCAGGAATCATGGATGCAGCCTTGAGCACATCCTGACGAAGTTCGTCTATGTTTCGCGCCTTGCCCGGATAATTTCCCGTAGCCTGAATACCACCGGTAAGATCTCCTCCCTGGTTCTCAAATCCAGCCACATCATCAGCCTGCCAGCAATGCAGACTGAGCTGTATGTTCTGAAGCTTTGCTATAGCTTCTTCCGTGTCAACACCGATTGCAGCATAACGCTCTTTTGCAACCTCATAAGCTTTCTTGATAAGTTCTTCTTTCATTTCTGTTTGATTTATTTTTATAGTTAATAATATTTCTGTCATCAAATGTCTGTACGGCTTACGGCAAGATATCTTTCGTATGCAGCATCCCAAGCCTCTCGATCCTGCGGAAGATAAGTCTTCAGCTCAATAGAATCAGCTATGATCTTCCTCATTTCAAACATGTCTCCTACAAGCCCGGCAGCTTTTGCCTGAAGCATGATGTTGCCAATGGCTGTTCCCTCCACCGGTCCGCATACCACCGGAATGCCTACCGAATTGGCAGCAAACTGCATCAGATGGCGGTTATACGTGCCTCCCCCTATCACATGAAGCTTTTCAATCTCAAACGGCGACATATCTTTCAGATATCCCAGCACCTGACGATAGCGCATAGCAAGACTTTCAAAGATGCACCGCGCTATTTCTTTATAGTTCTCCGGTACATATTGCCCTGTCTGGCGACAATAGTTACGGATTGCATCGACCATAGACACCGGATTGGCAAAGCAAGGGGCATCAGGATTTATAAAGCAGCGGAAAGGTTCTGCCTCAAGGCTCTCATTATTGATTACGTTTACATCCTTAGGGGCATCGGTCCATTCCTTTCGACAACGTTCCAAAAGCCACATACCACAGATGTTCTTCAAGAAACGAGTAGTGCCGCCGACACCTCCTTCGTTTGTAAAATTATATTCAAAGCTTTCCTTATTTATAATGGCGTCTTTAGTCTCTATTCCGAGCAAAGACCATGTTCCACAGCTCAAATATGCGAAACGTTCGTTCTGAGCCGGCACTGCCGCTACAGCAGCCCCTGTATCATGTCCCGCAACAGCCACCACAGGAACAGCTCCCAACCCAGTCTGCCGCTGTACCTCTTCACTCAGCACCCCGACCTTGTCACTCGGATTCACATAACGTCCGAACTGGCTTTCTTTCAAGCCTATCACATCGAGCAGTTCCTTATCTATACGTTTCGTGCGCGGATCGAGCAACTGGCTTGTGGACAAGATGGTATATTCACACACTGCTTCGCCGGTCAGCATATACATCAGCGCATCAGGCACAAACAGGATCTTGTCAGCCGCTTCGAGAGCAGAATCGCCATTACGGCAAAGAGTGGACAACTGGAAAAGTGAATTGAAATTCATAAACTGTATACCAGTTTTCTCATACACTTTATCTTTTGGAACAAGTTTGAAGTATTCCTCCATAGCTCCTTCTGTATGAGGATCACGGTAACAGTACGGATTGCGCAATATGCCTCCGTCCTTACCCACCATCACGAAGTCTACACCCCATGTATCGATTCCCACAGACTGAATTTCTATATTCTCATCAGCGACTACTTTCAACCCTCGAATGATCTCTGCATATAAAGCATAGATATCCCAGAAGAAATGTCCTCCCGTCTCTATAATCTGATTAGGGAACCTTGTCAGTTCACGCTGTTCTAATTTTCCGTCTACAATGCTTCCGAGGATTGTACGTCCGCTTGTAGCACCCAAATCGACAGCAAAGAAATTACATATAGCCATATTTTATTCCAAAGTATTAGTTTTGTTTACCAGCCTCAAAATTACACTTTTTATTTTGAAATCAAAGACAACAAGAAGTTTTTTTTCAAATAAGCAAACCTGCCGACATCCAAAAGGTACACAAAAACAAAACATACAGACAGGTTTCAAATTTAACAAATGGAACACTATTTCACATTTAACAAGTTCCCCAAAAATCAGAAATTTCAACATTAACAAACTATATATCAGCACAATAAGAAAAATTCTTCCTCACCACCAACAGAGCAATCAAAACCAGCCTACACTCGTAAAATAGCAAACACGTGGTTATCAAGCAATTAAGCATTACAATATCCTAATCGTACAGTTCCACTCCCCTTCCAATTATCTTTGTATCATTTTTCAGGACAAACAGTGAAATATACTTTTATTAACAAATGGTTCGATATCCTCACTTATTTTGCTTAAAAATGCCGTTTTTTTAATTTCAGCGCAGTGAAAAAATTTTTTCAGTGCGCTGTTTATTTTTTTTCACCACACTGTTTATTTTGAAACAGCAGCTTTTTTCATTCATTTTTGCCCAAAAAATTAATAAAATATGTAAATAACAAGCTTTGAAACAAAACACTATTTCACATTTACACATAAAAATCAATAGATTCGCCAGATTGCGATAATTTCAACCAAATCCCGAACCGTTCTAAAAAAGCCCTTTTTTTTGAGTTTCTATTTTAACATTTCAAACAGCATATTTTTCAGTGTTAAAAGAATAATTTTCCAACCTAAAATCAATTAGGATTACACTTAGATTTTCCACATTTATACCAAAACAAAACAGGCATCTCCACCACAATTCATATTATCATCACATTATAAAAACAGAAAAGCTCTCACACCAAAGCAATTGACTACACACAAAAAACAATCCAATATAGAGACAAAAGCAGACAATTCTTTTGCAAAGATATAGGTTTTGGTTATATTTGTGTGCCGAGTTTTCAAGTACCTGCAAAAGCAAAGGACATGATGCAAGGCAGCAAAGTTGACAACAACAAATGAATTAAGATAAAAAGAAATGTTACAGGACGAAATCAAGAAAGCAGTAGAAGTGATGCGTAAAGGTGGTGTGATACTGTACCCAACAGACACAGTATGGGGTATAGGCTGTGATGCCACAAATGAAGCCGCAGTAAAACGCGTATATGAAATAAAAAGACGTGCAGACAGCAAAGCTCTGATATGCCTTGTCGACTCAGAAGCAAGACTGAACCGATACGTAAGAAATGTGGCAGACGTTACATGGGACATGATAGCACTGGCAACTAAACCGCTGACCGTCATATACGACAATGTGTCTGGGCTTGCACCAAATCTGGTTGCAGAGGACGGTAGTGCGGGCATCCGTGTCACCCGCGAGGAATTTTCCAAAGAATTGTGCTTCAGATTCCAGAAGCCTGTAGTATCGACCAGTGCCAACATCAGCGGAGAACCGACAGCCATGACTTTTGACGAAATATCGGATGAAATAAAGAGTGCTGTTGATTATATCGTACATTACAATCAAAGATGTAAGGAAAAGCACCAGCCTTCAAGCATTGTCAAAATCAAGCCTAATGGCGAGTTCACCATCATCAGAGAGTGACAAAAGTGTTGAATACCCTCAGGACGAGAAGAGACATTGCACCTTTTGCACAAGGAGTGCCCCACTAAACGTCCTGCTTTTTTAGCAAAGCGCGTCTGTCCTTATCAGGCTTACCGCCTAAACACCCAAAAACAAACAACCATGTTTCTGATGAACATAGCGCAAAGGCGCAAAGAAGTAAAAGCAATAAATGCTATCACACAATGGATAAAAGGAGGACATTCAGAAAAACAAATCACGCTGATGCTCAGCCTATTTGTCGGAATATGCACTGGAATCGCAGCCTTTTTCCTGAAGACGCTCGTCGATGAAATTAAATTTCTTCTTACACAAGGATTCGATGAAGCAGAGACCAACGGGCTTTATTTAGTGTATCCGGCTATCGGCATACTGCTTACATCCCTTTTCATCAAATATATCGTAAGAGACGACATAAGTCATGGTGTGACAAAAATCCTGTATGCCATATCACGGAAAAAAGCAAGAATAAAGCCCCACAACCGTTGGTCGAGCATAGTGGCAAGCGCGATAACCATCGGATTCGGAGGTTCGGTAGGTGCAGAGGCCCCAATAGTACTTACAGGCTCTGCATTCGGTTCCGATTTCGGCAAGCGTTTCCATCTCCCGCCCAACACGGTAATGCTCCTTGTAGGGTGCGGTGCTGCCGGAGCTGTGGCAGGCATATTCAAGGCACCAATCGCCGGACTCGTCTTCGTACTGGAAGTTCTGATGCTCGATTTGAATATGGCATCGCTGTTGCCGTTGCTTGTCACCTGCATCACATCTGCATGTGTGTCATACACATTTTATGGCACAGAGTCAATGTTCTCCTTCTATCTTGACAAGCAGTTTTCCATCGACATCATTCCCGGATGCATTCTTCTCGGAGTATTCTGCGGTCTCGTGTCACTATACTTCACAAGAACGATGAACCGTTTTGAGAGGATATTCGCAAAGCTCAAAAGCAGATGGACAAAATTCATTCTCGGCGCAACCGTGCTGGGCGTACTCATATTCTTTTTCCCTGCAATGTATGGAGAAGGGTATGATGTAATCACACAGCTGCTAAATAATGCAAGTGCATCGGATATCATGCACAATACATTATTCTATGGCAATGACAATAATCTTCTGATATATCTCGGCCTTGTGCTATTATTCAAAGTATTCGCATCCACAGCAACAAACGGAGGCGGAGGTTGCGGAGGTGTATTTGCTCCAAGCCTGTTTCTCGGCTGTGTGGCAGGATTTATTTTTGCGAACCTATGGAACACTTCATTGTCTATAGTATCAATAGAAGAAGGGGTTCTTTCGTCAAAAAACTGCTCTTTATACGGCATGGCAGGACTGATGTCAGGAGTCATGCATGCACCACTGACAGGCATATTCCTTATAGCGGAACTCACAGGAGGATACGGATTGTTCGTCCCGCTGATGATAGTATCGGTGGTTTCGTATCTTACCATCAATATATTTGAGCCGCACAGCATCTATGCCATGCGACTCGCACGAAAAGGGGAGCTGATCACCCACGACAAGGACAATGCTATCCTTACGTTGCTCAGCATAAACTCTGTCATCGAAAAAGACTTTAAGAAAGTTACTCCAGACATGGAACTCGGACGGTTCGTAAACATCATAGCAAAATCACACAGGCACTTATTTCCTGTGGTGGACAATGCGAACAGCCTGATTGGTGTTGTCACCCTTGACGCAGTACGGCATGTGATGTTCAGGCAAGAACTATACCATAGGTACACAGTAGGTTCCTTCATGAAAGAACCGCCGGCAATACTCACAATGTCTGACACATTGAAAGTGGCAACGGCAAAATTCGACGAAACACAGGCATGGAACTTACCTATTGTTGACGAAGACGGTAAGTTCATCGGGTTCATATCACGTTCCGGATTATTCAACTCGTATAGGCAGACACTTGTCAGATTCACATCTGACTGAGAACGGAATATCATTGCTGCGGTTGTACACAACCCTAAATGCACAAAAACTTAGACAACATACATTAAAGGAAAAAAATGAAAAAGGAAGAACTTAGAATAGTATATATGGGCACTCCCGATTTTGCAGTGGAGAGCCTCCGCCGCCTTGTTGAGGGAGGCTACAATGTCGTAGGTGTCATTACCATGCCGGACAAACCCGTAGGACGACACGGAAGTGTGCTCCAGCCAAGTCCAGTAAAACAATATGCATTGGAAAAAGGGCTGAAAGTGATGCAGCCGGAAAGATTGAAAGACGAATCCTTCATTCAGGAACTTCATTCACTGAAGGCGGATTTACAGATTGTCGTCGCATTCAGGATGCTTCCGGAAGTGGTGTGGAACATGCCACCGCTTGGCACATTCAACCTGCACGCATCATTGCTTCCGCAATATCGTGGTGCAGCTCCTATCAACTGGGCTGTAATAAACGGCGACAAAGAAACGGGAATCACCACTTTCTTCTTAAAGCACGAAATTGACACAGGGGAAGTGATACAGCAGGTGAGAGTACCAATATCGGACACGGATAATGCCGAAGATGTTCATGACAGGCTCATGATGCTGGGAGGAGATCTGGTCATCGAAACGGTGGACCGAATTATAGCTGGAGATATCCGGACAACAGCACAAGCAACAATGATTGCCGGCAACGAGGAGCTGCGTCCCGCTCCTAAGATTTTTCACGACACATGCAGGATTGACTGGAAGAACAAGACTGTCAAACAAATTTATGACTTCATACGCGGATTAAGCCCTTATCCAGCAGCATGGACAGAACTGGAGAATAACGGGAAACGCACTTCTGTGAAAATATTCGAGACGGAAAAAATCTTCACAACAGACAACCTGCCACCAGCCGGAACCATTATATGTGACGAAAAAACGACATTCAAAGTAGCAGTTTCCGATGGCTATGTCGGAATCAAAACGTTGCAGATAGCAGGAAAAAAGAAAATGTCTGTTACTGACTTCTTGAGAGGATTCAAATACGAAAAAGGAATGATTTTCTGTTAAAAAAAGATAGGCGGACAAATAAAATTCCTAATGTTGTTGGCTTTTTGCAAGAGAATAATTTAATTTGCAACGCAAAATTAATTATTAACTTTCAAAAACGTTGTTGCCTATAGAGAACACATTACGCTAACATCAAATAAAAGCATAATGAGAAAATTACATGAACTGACCGATGAAAGATTGGTTCAATCTTACATAGAAGGCAACGACTGTGCTTTTGACGTACTGCTGAAACGGTATGAAAGTAAAATATTTACTTATATCGCATATTCAGTACACAATCAGGAAGTAGCAGAAGATTTGTTTCAGGACGCTTTTGTCCGTATAATAACCACATTACGCAGCAAACGGTATACAGAGAATGGAAAATTCTCACAATGGGCGATGCGTATAGTGCACAACCTCATCATAGACTATTACCGTCAATGCAAAGGAGAAAATACGGTGTCTAACGACAGTACAGACTTCGACATACTTAATGACGCTTCGCTTGTAACCGATGAGAACATTGAGAAGCAAATGATTGACAAGCAAACACTCAAAGAAGTGAAAGAGCTTATTCGAATGCTTCCTGACAATCAAAAGGAAATTGTGCTTATGCGTTTCTACAAAGAATTAAGTTTCAAGGAAATTGCAGAAAAAACAGGTGTAAGCATAAACACCGCTTTAGGACGTATGAGATACGCACTCATAAACCTGAGAAAGATGGCTGAAAACAACGACATTAATCTGGCATGTTGAAACACAATACTTAGAGCTAAGAGAAACTTTTTCATAAACAAACAGTTTGAAGACGGAAGGTCGCGAGATCTTCTGTCTTTTTTTATTTAATTGCCCCCCAAAAAACAATATCTGGGATATGTATCCATAAAATCGAATCTGTTCTGAACATTTTCCAATCTCCAATGTTTCTTTTATGTCAGCTGCAACGAACGGCAGATGCGCATCACCATCGACAAGCTGTATCAACATATTTATAAACTAAAAAACAAAATCGATATGGGATTCATCTGGTATATAATCATCGGTATACTTTCCGGATTCATAGCCGGGAAGATTATGAGAGGAAGCGGGTTCGGTGTATTCATCAACTTGATAGTCGGAATAGTGGGTGGTCTGCTCGGAGGCTGGTGCTTCGGTTTACTCGGCATAACCACAGCTGGAATATTCGGCAGCCTCATTACATCAGTAGCAGGTGCTATTTTGCTATTGTGGATTTTATCTCTATTCAGAAAAAACCGTACATACGAAGATTAACAATAAAAAAATCAATGCCCACACTTTCAATACTTTAGTAAAACGGGCAACAAATAACAATTATACATTTAACCACTAAAAAATCTTAATTATGGCAAGTAACTCATCAAGTCTAATGTTTGGCATCGTAGTCGGTGCAGCAATAGGAGCTTTCGCACAACGTTTTTATTCTTCACCCAAAGGGAAGAAAATGAAGCACAAGGCATGTTGTAAGTTGAACAAGATGCGTGATAAGGCAGAAGAAGTTCTGTATTCGGTTAAGGAAAAGGCCGAGGACATCGGTTCTGAAGTTGCCGACAAAACAGAAGAAGTAGCTGACAAGGTTGCAAACAAGGCAGAGCAGCTGGCAGACAACGCATCATCTTTTGCGCATAGAAACAAATTTCATTAATAAACAAAACAACGAGTAAAAGAATCATCCAATGAACAATCATGCTAATAAAAAGAAAGAATGCCCGTCAGACTACGGCATGAATCCGGGATTACCGGTACAGCAAGTTGAAACGGACGGAGAATGTCCTACGGACAAAGAAGTAAGAAAAGCAACAAAAGATATCAATCCGGACATAAACAGTTACGGAAGCAGAGGATAGGCAGCAATGCCAAACCTATTTATACAAAATACGGGAATCAGACTTGTAGACTGTCTGCTTCCCGTATTTTATATCACAAGTACCAATTCATCCATCTTTTGTGACACTCTATCGTTCTATATCCATACCTCCATCAAGCGACAGCATACAACATCCAGCGCAAGTTTTTCTATATATAAATAGGTATATTCCTCTATAAGGATATCTCCAAACAACAAAATCGATTTTTTTTGAAAAAAAAAGGCAGAAAGTTTTGGTGATAAAAATAAAGTGCTTACCTTTGCAACCGCAAAACGAAAGGGAAAACATTTTGCAAGGCTTTCGCCACAGGCTGGCCCATTCGTCTATCGGTTAGGACGAGAGATTTTCATTCTCTAAAGAGCAGTTCGACTCTGCTATGGGCTACAAAAGAAATCAGTTGTTATCGTAAGAATAAAAAGAACAAATATAAAATGGCAAATCACAAATCAGCGATTAAACGTATTCGTCAGTCTGAAAAAAGAAGATTGCACAACCGCTACTACGCAAAGACAATGCGTAGCACACTTCGCAAATTCCGTGCATTAGACAACAAAGAAGAGGCAACAGCGATGCTGCCAACACTTCAGAAAATGTTGGACAAATTGGCAAAAAGAAACATTATTCACTGGAAGAAAGCTGCAAATCTTAAGTCAGGCGCAATGTTACGCATAGCAAAGCTTGCCTAACATATAGATTTCAGAAAAAAGTCATAGCGTAAGTTATATATACCGGATTTCATTTTTGAAGTCCGGTTTTTTTTGTATACATACATAAGCGCCACAAACCAAAAGCCCTGCCAGACAATTGCCAAACGGGCATCAGACAGGCTCTTGATTTTCAACCACTACACCCGTCCTCACACAAATACAGGTACTGTATTCCTCATCGAATATTTCAACACTAATATTTCATATTTTCATGTAAAATGATTAATTTTGTAGCGTAAAAAGATACTGTAAATAATGGACGAAATCATTAACGGCGGTGACAATTATTCCGCAAATAACATACAAGTTTTAGAAGGTCTGGAGGCTGTCCGCAAGCGTCCTGCTATGTATATAGGCGATATAGGCGAGAAAGGACTCCACCACCTCGTATATGAGGTAGTGGACAACTCTATAGATGAAGCTCTCGCCGGATATTGCACTCATATTGAAGTGACAATAAACGAAGACAACTCTATCACTGTACAGGATAACGGAAGAGGTATTCCTGTCGACATGCACGAAAAAGAACATCGTTCAGCACTCGAAGTGGTTATGACAGTGCTTCATGCTGGTGGAAAATTCGACAAAGGTTCATACAAAGTATCCGGAGGTCTGCATGGTGTAGGTGTAAGTTGCGTCAATGGACTTTCAACAAAAATGATTTCACAGGTATTCCGTGACGGGAAAATATACCAGCAGGAATACGCATGTGGAAAACCCGTATATGATGTAAAAGTTGTCGGCGAGACAAACCTTCGTGGTACGCGCCAACAATTTTGGCCAGACAGTAGTATATTCATAACAAGAACATACAAATACGACATACTGGCAAACCGTATGCGCGAATTGGCTTATTTGAATGCCGGAATAACAATAACGCTGACAGATATGCGTCTGGAGGTCAATGCAGAACAAGGGATAGAAGGAGTACGTAAGGATGTATTCTATTCCGAAGGCGGACTGAAAGATTTCGTACGCTATATAGACTCTACCCGTGTACACTTGTTTAACGATGTGATATATCTTAATACAGAAAAGCAAGGGGTTCCTATAGAATCCGCCATCATGTATAACACATCATATAGTGAAAACCTTCATTCGTATGTCAACAATATAAATACGATAGAAGGTGGTACACACCTTACAGGCTTCCGTTCTGCACTTACTCGCGTACTGAAGAAATATGCAGAGGACAACAAGATATTAGAAAAGCTGGAGAAGCAGAAAATAGAAATCAGCGGAGAAGACTTCCGTGAAGGATTAACAGCTGTCATCTCCGTTAAAGTGGCAGAGCCTCAATTTGAAGGCCAAACAAAAACCAAGCTCGGAAACAATGAAGTGGCAGGTGCAGTAAATCAGGCTGTAGGAGAAGCTCTCACAAACTATTTGGAAGAACATCCTAAAGAGGCAAGAATGATTGTCGACAAAGTTGTACTTGCCGCTACAGCACGTATAGCAGCACGCAAAGCCCGCGAAAGCGTACAGCGAAAAAGTCCTATGACCGGCGGAGGACTTCCCGGAAAACTTGCTGACTGTTCAGACAAAGACCCTGCCAATTGCGAGATGTTCATTGTGGAGGGAGATTCTGCCGGCGGTTCTGCCAAGCAAGGACGCAACCGTCATTTTCAGGCAATTCTACCTATCCGCGGAAAGATTTTCAATGTAGAAAGAACCATGTGGCACAAAGCCTTTGAGCATGAAGAAGTCAACAATATCATTCAAGCTCTCGGTGTACGCTTCGGACTCGATCCGACAGATAGCAAAGAAGCTAATTACGACAAGTTGCGTTACTATAAAACCATCATCATGACCGATGCTGATGTCGACGGTTCACATATCGACACACTGTTGATGACCTTATTCTACAGATACATGCCGCAACTTATACGTGATGGACGTCTATACATTGCAACTCCACCGCTTTACAAATGTACAAAAGGCAAAGTCAGCGAATATTGTTATGACGAAGCCGCAAGAATACGTTTTATAGATACTTATGGCGATGGAACAGAAGGAAGTGTCAAAACACAACGTTACAAAGGTCTTGGAGAAATGAATCCGGAGCAGTTGTGGGAGACAACAATGGATCCGGAAACCCGCCTGCTGAAACAAGTTACCATAGAAGATGCAGCGGAAGCAGATTATACATTCTCAATGCTAATGGGCGATGACGTCGCTCCAAGACGAGACTTTATCGAACGCAATGCGACTTACGCAAATATTGATGCCTAAAAAACAGGCTGTAGGATATAATCTAATTCCGCCAGCCTGCTATCTCATATACATTTTCTCTGGATATGAATATACGAATGGAAGTTATCCCCAACAGGATAACTTCCTACATTTAAAGTGAAAAAACGTGATGCATTAATTCTATGTGAGCATAGATGTATTATTCCTGTACAGAAGATAAAAAGAACAAGTTCAGCCCCATGAAGTGGTCATTTTAAGCTTCTTGAAAATCATTCTAAATATATTCTCCTAAGTCCGCTTATGTGCAGAAAAAGAACATTACCACGAATCAAAACTGCATCAGCAGAACATTGAGATTCATTCAATTCTTACATATATTCTCGTGCCGACCAAAAAGAAGTGATTTCTGACCGTGTCGGCACATTTTTTATTCATTCTGCCAAAATCCCAAATTTATGGTGTATATTTGTATTCAACATACCATTGAACGACACCATATGACAAAAAAAAATATCATATTGAGCATATTCATTTCCCTGTCCTCTTCCATTATTGCAATAGCACAAGACACCCAAACAGAGACAGGACTTGCCACCTATTATTCTGCGCGTATGCACGGACACCTCATGAGTGACGGCAGCCGTTATGATAAAGAAGGTTTCACATGTGCACACCGCACATTACCTTTTGGTACAAGGCTGAAAGTCACAAACACAAAAAACGGCAAAATGACAATTGTCAGAGTGGCAGACAGAGGCCCATTTGGAAAAAGACTGATAGTAGACATCTCAAATGCTGCCGCCGCCCAACTCGATATGCTAAAAGACGGAGTTGTACCTGTAAAGATCGAGGTGCTTCCCAGCCTCGAGGAAATATGGGAAGAACATTTGAAAATAAAGACTCCTGAATATATGAATGAGTTCCAAATGGACTCCCCCTCAATGAAAATGGAACTTGAATGGGGAAACGGTCCTTTTGACATACTATATCATAAACCATCCAAAGAAAAACCATAACAATAAATTGATAAAGATGAAAAAGAATCTGGAAACATTGTGTGTACAAGCAGGCTGGACACCTAAAAAGGGCGAACCGCGTGTTTTACCAATCTATCAAAGCACAACTTTCAAATATGAAACAAGTGAACAAATGGCACGTCTGTTCGACCTTGAAGACGAAGGATATTTCTATACACGACTTGCCAATCCGACCAACGATGCAGTTGCTTCCAAAATCAACTCCCTCGAGGGCGGTGTAGGATGCGTACTGACCTCTTCCGGACAAGCAGCAAATTTCTATGCAGTCTTCAACATTTGTCAGGCAGGAGACCATTTCATCACTTCGAATACAATTTATGGAGGCACATTCAACCTTTTCGGAGTAACAATGAAAAAGCTCGGCATCGAATGTACATTCGTTGATCCTGAATGGGATGACGAGCGTATCGAAGCAGCTTTTCAAGAGAATACAAAATGTTTCTTTGGTGAGACCATCTCCAATCCTGGCGGAAATGTCTTCGACATAGAACGCTTTGCCAAACTGTCTCATAAACATGGAGTACCTTTGATTGTCGACAACACATTCGCCACCCCTATCAACTGCCGCCCGTTTGAGTGGGGATGCGATATCGTTACACACTCCACAACCAAATACATGGACGGCCATGCCACCCAAGTTGGAGGCGCGGTAGTGGATAGCGGCAATTTCGACTGGGATGCCTATCCAGACAAATTCCCCGGACTATGTACTCCAGATGACAGCTATCATGGATTGACATATACCCAAACTTTCGGGAAAAAATCATATATCACCAAGCTGGTAACCCAGCTTATGCGTGACTTAGGCTCCATCCCTGCCCCTCAAAACTCTTTCCTGCTGAACCTCGGGCTTGAAACACTACATCTGCGCGTTCCCCGCCATTGCGAGAATGCACAGATTGTAGCAGAATGGCTTGAAAAAAATCCGAAGGTAAGCTGGGTAAACTATTGCGGCCTGAAAAGCAGCAAAAGCTATCTACTCGCACAAAAATATCTTCCTAACGGTTCATGCGGTGTAATAGCATTCGGCATAAAAGGCAGCCGAGAAGAAGCCATACGCTTCATGGACAACTTAGATTTTATCAGCATTGTGACCCATGTGGCTGACGCACGCACCTGTGTGTTGCATCCAGCAAGCCATACCCACAGACAGCTTTCCGATGAGCAATTGCGCGAAGCCGGTGTAGCACCAGACCTTATCCGACTCTCCGTCGGCATTGAAAATGTAAACGACATCATTGCAGATCTTGAGCAAGCAATGAAAAAGATGTAAAAAGTTCTGTCCACAGTAGAAGCTCACCAACATGTGTCCGGTCATGACAATCATGCAAAACATGTAAGCCTCTACTGTGGACACAACAGGTTGCAGCATGAAAAAGAGACTTTTATCCCCCAGCAAATACATCCACAGTCATTCCAACTTAATCATAAAGCATACAAGATGCAAGAGAAATTCAGAGGCATAATACTTCGGACTGTGAAATACAGTGATACCAAAATGATTGCAAGCATATTTACCGATATCCACGGCCTACAATCATTCATTGTACCCCGCATACGTCTGCGCAAGACTACCACAAGCGGAACACTGTGGCAACCATTAAACATGGTAGAATTCGACTGCGACCTGCGTGCATCCATGCGGCTGCCACAACCGCAAGAAGCAAGTTTATACTACAGCTATGCTGATATGCGTTTCTCTCCACTAAAATCAACCATCGCCATCTTTCTTGCAGAATTTCTCAATGCCGCCCTCCAAAAGGAACAGACAAACCCTCCCCTATATTCCTATCTGGAACACTCATTGCAATGGTTGGACACCTCCACATCGGCTTCCACAGCCAATTTCCATCTTGTCTTCCTATTAAGAATGCTCCGTTTCATAGGTATCATGCCCAATGCAGAGAACTACCATACAGGCATGTTCTTCGATTTTCCCGAAGGAATATACACCACAACACAACCTTCCCATCCATATTTCATATATCCAGAAGAAGCATCATCTATCCCGCTCCTGTTTCGCATGAACTATGATACAATGCATCTGTTTCGCTTTTCACGCAAACAACGGCAACGTATACTTGAGCTGATTAACACATACTACCGTCTTCATATACCCTCTTTTCCAGAACTCAAATCACTGGAAATACTTCAGGAAGTGTTTGACTGAAAGTCCGAACCTCAACCTTCATTTGCCTCAAAAGAGAAACAACCTATCCGTCTTATCACCCGAACAAACATAAGACATCCTTCTTCATAGGATTCGAAATATTACCGAATGTACAAATTATAAGTGAAAAATTCTTAACTTTGCAGCCGAAAACAATAAATAATAGTTTTTATAAGCTTTAAATAAGCACAATCTAATCATAAAATATTATGGCTTACAACTTGTTAAAAGGTAAAAGAGGTATTATTTTCGGAGCATTAAATGATGCTTCCATCGCTTGGAAAGTAGCAGAACGTGCTCATGAAGAAGGTGCACAGCTCGTACTTACCAATACTGCCGTTGCTTGCAGAATGGGCACAATAGCAGAATTGGCAAAGAAGACAGAGGCAACTGTCATTGCAGCAGATGCCACAAGTGTGGAAGATCTGGAAATGCTCTTTTCCGAAGCACAGAAAGCTCTCGGCGGAAAAATCGACTTCATTCTCCACAGCTGCGCAATGAGTGCAAACATGAGAAAAAAACGCACTTATGACGACCTTGACTACAGCCTGCTCGACAAGACACTTGACATCAGTGCTATAAGTTTCCACAAAATGCTTCAAGTTGCAAAGAAAATGGATGCAATCAGCGAAGGCGGTTCTGTTCTTGCCCTCACTTATGTAGCTTCTCACCGTACATTCTTCGGATACAACGATATGGCTGACGCCAAGTCTCTGCTTGAAAGCATAGCACGCAGCTTCGGTTATATTTACGGACGCGAGAAAGGTGTAAGAGTAAATACAATATCCCAATCACCTACATTTACTACCGCCGGGAGCGGAATCAAGGGTTTTGACGGCCTCTATGACTTCAGCGACCGTATGTCACCACTTGGAAACGCAAGTGCAGACGAGTGTGCAGACTATTGCGTAGTGATGTTCAGCGATCTCACAAAGAAAGTGACCATGCAAACTTTGTTCCACGATGGCGGATTCTCCAATATGGGCATGTCGCTCCGTGGTATGACTCAATACAACAAAAGTTTTATTGATGAGAACCGTGATGAAAACGGAAAAATCATCTATGGATAAACATTTGCTTTTTTAACTCCGGCATTACATATATGCCACACATCAATAAATCCCCATTGCCCGATGAAGCAATGGGGATTTACCGTTTCAATAATTCCCAGTCGTCAGTCACAGACTTTTCGGCTTATAAATGGCATTCCACCAAGTGGCATCATCTTTCAGCCATTTAGCAAACCAAGCATAAATAGTGTTCTGCCATAATATACGCTTATTGTAATCATTGATGTGGTGATCCTGTCCGTCCACGACTACAAGAGCTGTTTCTCTGCCGAGCAACTTCAATGCCGTATACATCTGTATACTCTCACCTACAGGCACATTCACATCAGCTGAGCCATGCAGAAAGAGCAAAGGAGTATGCACCTTGTCTGCATTGAACAAAGGACTTTGATCTACAAACAGTTTCTTGTCTGTCCACGGATAACTGCCAGCCATAGATACTTCGCTATAGCTATATCCCCAGTAACCTTCGCCCCAGTAACTCGTATGGTCACTTATTCCTGCATGTGATATCGCCGCAGCGAACATATTGGTACGTGTCTGAAGATACTGTGTCATGAATCCTCCATAACTTGCACCTATACACCCGATTTTTCCTTCATCAACAAAACTATGTTCTTTACAGAACTGCGCTGTAGCCCCAATGATGTCCTCCGCAACACCTTCTCCCGCCGTATTTACATGGCGGGCTGAAAATTCCTGTCCAAACCCTGTAGCTCCGCTCGGATTAATCACAAGAACCACATATCCGAGAGCTGCATACGCATGATGAGGATAACGGCTTTCAAAATAACGGCTTGTAGGACTGCAACCACCATAGTAATTCACTATCATCGGCAGTTTTCCAGCATCTGCAGCTGTGACATTAGGCGGCATATAGTATCGGCAGCATATCGAATCACCTTTATCATTAACATATATCCAGGAGCGACACTCACCCAATTCAACATCCTTCAATATCTCCTTGCTCAAGTCATCTACAAGCGTAGTCTTCATATTCTTCGTATTCAAAGTATAGATACGATCTGAATTAGACGCACTCTGTCCATAGAACGCAAGCATCGGAGATGCATCCGAAGCGACAAATCCACTGACTATCTCCTCCGGAACATCAATTTTTCTTATTGTACCCTTCACCGGATTTGCATAAAACAGATTAATACAGTCCTTGTCTTCCGCATTGAAATAAATCATATTATCAGTTTTATTCCAATGAACAGACTGCACACTCGGATTGAAAAACTTCGTCAAAGGACGTATCTGACGGGAATCTATATCCATTATATACATCTGATTATCTATCATACTCGGAATCTGCCCGTCTTTCACATTCATCCCTATGCCTCCGAACGCTTCCGGCGAGCCACACAGCACCACCTGGTTTCCGTCAGGGGAAAAAGCGGCTGCTGACATAAAACCGTCTTTCGACACCAATGTATCAGCATGAAGAGTATGCAAATCCAAACGATATAAAGACGAGACTGTAGTAGGCCGTTCAGTCAGACAACTCTCATGTTTCATGAAAAGCAAATATTTACCGTCCTCGGAAATATCCGCAAGAGATACATTATGAAAACCATAAGTCAACTGATTCATCAGTCCGGTCTTTATGTCATACCGTACCAGCTTACTTCTATTCCGCCAGCCAGGCTGTCTGTCTTCCGGCTCTATAATCTCATAAATTTCTTTTTTCTCCTTAGGACCTTCGTCTTCTGTCTGAAAAATCACAAAATCCTCAGTCGGCGAAAACTGAAAACGTCCGGAAGGAAATTTTTCGGCAAGAACCTCCTCTTTGCGTGTACGAGGATCTACAGCCATCAGACGACTGTTCCCGTCAAGGTCTGTCTGTCTATAATAGTACTTGTTGGCATGAGGCATCCACTTCAATATATCCTTACGCTCATCAACCACACGACCTGTAGCCACTTCTTTCACCACATACACATATTCATACTTTCCGCCATCACGCAAAGTATAATAAGTGAGAAGCAAATATTTGCCGTCAGGAGAAGGAGCTACCCCTCCGCAATGCTTCCCTTTCATCACGTCACTAAGCACATAAGAACGCTTTTTATTTTCCGCAAAGACTGACAATATGCCATCTTTCTCTGTCTCTACGCTCAAATCCAAAGAATCATTTGTTCCAACTTCGCTCAGATACTTAATGACAACATCATGTACAGCCGGCTCGAGAACCACCTCTCCCCCCGTCCGTCTGATTCCATCTACATAAAGCTGATATTTTCTGATACCGCCTACATGCACCGTGGCAGTAGTATATGCCTCGTTCTTCACCGAAAATCCGAGCAAGTGAATGGCATATCCGCTATCACTGCCGGGCAGAACTTTACTGTCCATAAACTGTCCGTGGTCTGCAAGAGACAACGATATACGGCTGTCGAGTAAGGAACCTGAATCAAAATACCTGGAACTGACATCCACACTATCCACCATTAAAGGTGACTGTACTACATAAGGACCGGCATACCGATACTTCACGACATTAATCGTATCGGCATGAGCAATGGCAGACATACCCAATGAAACTGCCCAAATCAAGATTTTTCTCATTCTATTATTTTGTTTTTTCATACGCTTTACAGCCCAAAAAGTGCAACAATTCAGTCATGAAGCGACTCAATTGTCTGCAATATTCGTCAAAAAAATTGACGTATGCAAATGTTCGCCAACTATTCATTTAAGAAGCTACATCCAATACATTAGAAGAGGCTCTTTTTTTCAGAGACAAATAAAAAAATCATTTTCTCTCATACCGAGAATTAACATTTGAAACACTTATTCACATTTATCACAACCTACAAAACAATGCCATACACCATCTAATACATTATAAATCAACACTATACATCTAATATCACAAACACAGCTAAAAGACTGTCAAAACCAGCATATTGATTCAAAAGCACAAACGGCTGAATTACAACATGTTATATCATTTTTACACCTTTAAGCATAGTTTATTCTTTCTCAAAGACGTCTTTGTTTGACTTATCTGCACAAATAGCAAAATATACATTAATTAACAAAAAGTTCAACAACCTCTGTTTTTACCCTAAAAACACCGTTTTTTAAGTTTCAGCGCACTGAAAAAATTTTTTCAGTGCGCTGTTTATTTTTTTTCACTGCACTGTTTATTTCAAAACAGCAGCTTATTTACCTCAATTCAGCCCGCTATAAACATAAAATATGTAAATATTACAGTTTGTATTACAACATATTTTTACATATTCAAATAAAATAGCATCAATCTACGAGAATGCGATATTTTCAACTAAAGTCAGATTCAAGCGAAAATACCCCCATTTTTTTGCTTTTGAATTTTAACATTTCAAGGTCGGTATCTACACCTTCAATAAGGTCTGTCAAAAATACAAAAAACACTCAAATCCAAATGTCTGTCCAAAGGTATATACCATATAATCAGAAAAAGAATATTATATTTGTCTCGTAAATAAGAGTATGAAACAAACAATATGAATATCTTCATTTTCGACCAGACCTTTGACGGACTTCTCACTGCAGTATTCGATGCCTTTTCTATAAACATCTTTCCTGAGCAATTTATTGTCGAGGGCGAGCCTTTACCGCTATTCCACGACACAGAACATACTGTTATTACAGACGAAGAGAAAGCACAAAGGGTATGGAAAGCAATTGAAAAGAAATTATCCAAACAAGCCGCCACGTGTCTGACTGTATGCTGGTTGTCAGAGAAGAAAGAGATATACATACATTTGTTCCGGTATATATGCAAAGCCGTAACATCATCGCTGAGCATAGAAACAAACTTTACAGATACGGATGTGCTTGCCGTAACAAACATGTCCAGGAAAGTATGGCTGGAGCGTCTGCGCATGATGCAGTTTTTGCGGTTCCAAAAGACTAAAGACGGAACATATCTTGGTGTCATACAGCCCGACTACGATGTGCTTCCGCTAATTATCCCCCATTTCCACGACAGATTTTCAGATCAGCCCTGGCTCATCTATGATGCACGCAGGCTTTATGGATACTATTTCGATGGAACAGCAGCATGTAAACCCATACGCATTGAATTTGCAGAAAACGGGCCCCTTCCTTTTAATCTCCATGACGGCAAACTTTGCGAAGAGCTTCTTGCCGACAATGACAAGCTGTTCCAAGAACTATGGAAGACTTATTTCAAAGCCATCTGCATACAGGAACGTCAGAACCCCAAGAAGCATAAAAAAAATATGCCTGTAAGATATTGGAAGTACATGACGGAAAAGCAAAATTAAGATTGCTTGAAGAATATTTCGTCTTTTAGTACAGAAGCATCATACTTCAAACATCTTGCATATTGACACACCTTTCCGTCAAACCTCATCAACCCACAGTTATCTCCGCCCCTTCCGCTGTACATGAGAACCATGAGAAACAGATTTTCCAAATATGAAGGATAAAATCAATCTTATCTTCCAGGATTATCACAACAAAAATTCACCACCAGTATGGGTTGTTTTCACCTATTTTTTCATATATTCGCAAAAAATATACGAAAGAATATATGACAGACATTCACGAATTTGACGATATACGTCCTTATACAGCAGAAGAACTGCCAGAAGTTTACAACAAACTGCTCGCTGATCCCGATTTCAAGAATGCACTTTCCATTGTGTATAAGGGAATACCGTATGAAACGATATCCCAGACAATCCTTAGCTGCAAAAACGCTTATGAGCTGCAAAAACGCTGTGTATATCCTGCACTGAAGAAACTGATTGAAGAGGCGAGCCTGGGCATGGGAACAGATTTCTCTGCTATAGAACACGAATGCGACAAATCGCACACATTTGTATCTAACCACCGCGATATCGTGCTCGACTCAGCCTTCCTGTGCTGTGCGCTTATCGACAACCAGATGAATACCGTGGAAATAGCTATAGGCGACAACCTGCTTATTCACCCGTGGATAAAGGAGTTCGTCAGAGCCAACAAATCGTTCATAGTGCAACGTACATTGACCATGAGACAGATGCTTGCGGCTTCTGCCAAGATGTCCAAATACATGCATTATGCCATCAACGAAAAGAACGAAAACATCTGGATTGCACAACGTGAGGGACGTGCAAAGGATTCTGATGACCGCACACAAGAAAGCGTACTCAAAATGCTGGCTATGGGAGGCAAAGGATCTGTAATAGACCGCCTGAAAGATTTGAATATAGTTCCTCTGTCCATTTCTTACGAATATGATCCGTGCGACTATCTGAAAGCAATGGAATTCCAGAACAAACGGGATATACCAGGATTCAAGAAAAGCAAGCAAGACGATTTGGACAATATGCGAATCGGCATATTCGGATATAAGGGACACATACACTATCATGCTGCTCCGTGTATCAATGACTGGCTTGACAGCATAGATCCGGCAACTCCTAAGACAGAACTGTTCGGTATTGTTGCTGAACATATTGACCGGGAAATACATTCCAACTACATGCTGTACTCAGGAAATTATGTTGCGGCGGACAATCTCATTGAGCTTTACACGGCTGAAGGAAGGGTGCATCAGTACAATGAACAACGTCCGTTTGCCTCACACTATACAGAAGAAGAGCGTATACAGTTTAATGCCTATATAGAAAAGAAAATAGGTATGATAGAAATGCCAAACAAGGATGAGCAATACTTGAAGCGGCAAATATTACTTATGTATGCAAACCCTGTGTTCAATCATGAAGCAGCTACAAAAAAATAAAGTAGTCTGCCCGCCATTTCATATTCTTACCCTTATTATCAGCTGTTTCACCCTTCTCGCCTGTTCGGAAGACACACCTTATCCGTCTGCTGTAACAAGTTTCGTAGATGCCATAACGGATGATAATGGAATGATAACGGATATACGTACTGACAAAGAGGAAGTTTATAAGATTGATTCACAAATACATACAAACACCCCCGACACCGTTATTCGTTGTATTTGCATTTATGAGATCATGCAACGGGATGTGTCCGGAAACAACCACACACCAACATATCCGTCAGTGCATATCCATAGCTTGAAGCATGTTTTCTCGGATGAGCCCCGATTGCGTTCAGAATTTAACCTATATCCTCAGGATCCGGTAAAAATTACAAGTGTATGGAAGGCTGGAAACTACATAAACATGCATTTGGGAATACTTACGACTGATGCAGGCATTCACTCATTTGCCTTCTGTGAGGACAGTATAACGACAAGCGACTCTGGCTGCACCTCCGTCTACTTGAGTCTGCTTCATCTGCGCCCAAAGAATGACGCAGAGTCATATACGGAAAAAACTTACATAAGTATGCCTATACGCAAATATGCAGATATAGACACCATCATCGTCCATATCAACAGTTATGAGGGATTACAAGAATTTGTATATCAAGACTAAGTGAGGAGAGGCTATAAGATTATCAGACTTATGAAATGCGCCCCCAAAGTTTTTATCCATACAACTTTGGGGGCGCACTTTATTTTAACGTAACTCCGTCAACAGGCTTCACTTAACACAAAATGTATTGAAAGAATGCGGTTTAAGTTCAGCATTCAAATAACGTTTACCCAGCTTGAGAGTGATCTTACGAGCATCATCGTTAAGATTTCCGGCAATAACAACAAGTTTGCCCTGAGGCGATTTGACAACGAGCACCGGAGTGTTTTCTTTGCCGGCAGGAACATAGCCAATGACTTTTGAACCTTCTACAATATAGTGGCAGTAATGTTTAGCGGCATAATATTCCGGAGTAAAGATAGCTTTACGCAACTTTGAATCAACTCTGATGAGTGCATTCTGACGCCATCCCCATGGACTTTCACCGTTATCACATAATATCATGTTCCAGAAATTATATTCATTGCAGCCATTACCCAAATAATGATTGATAAGTTCAAACGTATGTTCTGCACCTTTCCAATCGAATGAACCCCATCCGCATTCACTCTCGCTGCACATATAACTGTAGTCAGGATGCTCCTTGCGGATACGTGGCAGAATCTGACGTCCTTCCCACTGGAATCCAACTCCCTTGATGTTTGAAGGCATACGTGAATCAGAAAGAATCTGCGATACATGGTCATATCTGTTAGTATTAAAAGTTCCCATGTAAAGCTCCACTTCTGGATGATGTTCCTTAAGAGTCGGAGCAAGATACTCCATATTGAAACGAATCGTTCCTTCCGCAGTCCATGCGCAGCCAGGATACGGAGTGTAGCTATATGCTTCATTCTGATACATTACTCTGGTGACAGGTATGCCCTGTTCTTTATAAGCATCAATAAACTTGCAAAAATAGTTTGCATATGCCTGCAGGTAGCGTGGTTCCTGAATAAAGAAATCATTAACAGTCAGACGACGCGGGAACAAGTTCTTGTCCGGATTGACCATTTCGTTCTCTGAGCGGTCTCCGTCTTCAAAAAGAAGAAAGTCACACTTTGGATCAAGATCATTGAATTTACTGCTCTGAACCGCATAATGCTTATTGATCTTCATCCATGAAGGAGGACTCCAAGGAGAAATCCAGAACGCAAGGTTCGGATTATATTTCTGTGCTGCACGTATAAACGGAATAATCGCTTTCTTATCACGTTCTATATTGAAATATTTCAGTTTGAAGTCACCTTCCACCTCATCACAACTATACCATGAACGTGCATAGTCATTAGCGTTCATGGATATGCGTCCAAGAGTAATTTTAAGATCACCGGAAGGAGAAAACACCTTGTCAAGAATATCATCCTGCTCATCACGGGTAAGTTCGCAAAGAGCATCCCAATCCAATTCATTGAATGTAACTCCCCATGCCTTGAAGGCGGTTCCTTCTTCGCTACTGCTCATCTCCCAAAGAGGAGCCTGCTGTGCGGCTGGCTGGAGCGAAGTTTTAGTACTCTGCCAGGTATTACCTTCCGTACTGCTTATCCAGACACATGACTGAGCGGACATTTTTGCCGGCAAGAGAACAGCAACGAATGCCATAGAAAGCGTTTTGGCTAAATCATTAAATCTTTTCATAATATATAAATTATTAGTAATTTGTTTTCTCAAGAACTTCTTGAATACCCTTTGTGTAAAGAACACCAAAGAATCTGTATAGGCAGACATATATCCGAACACAAGGATATTCAAGAAGAGACTCTAAAAAGGTTAAGTGGTTGTTTTATTTTAGAGTTGATTTTTAAACACTGTCATAAAGACAATCACAGCTTGTCTGTCATCGGTCATTACCGATTTTATTGCAAAGGTAGATAATTATCTCACTGTCAGCAGGCTCACATGTAACAAACATGTATATAAATGTATCACAACTCTCAAAAAGTTACATCTGTTCCAATAAGGAAAACATAATAACAAAAGAAAAGCACGGTCTTCACTCAAAATATACACTGACACAAAGGTCAGGAAAAAAGCAGAGATTCATTCCGCAAATTATATAACCTTCGGAATGAATCTCTCTATACTGTTGTTATTTCATGTATCAATTCCGGTATCTTGTCTTCAGCAAGACTTTAATTGTGCCGCAAAGACTCACACAGGCGCACAGGTGTTCCGAACACTCATATCATTCATCTCGTGTATCCTCTGCAGACTTAAGCGCATCCATACGTTCATCACGCAGAGAGAGCAGCTTCTTCACCAAACGCGTGTCCTTACGTATCTGCAACACTGCCTCATGCGCAGCATTCTGATGACTCTCCTTTTTTGAAAAACCTTCACCCTTACCGCATACCACATCTTCAATCCTTGCCTCAGAACAGAATATGGGTACGTTGCCATTGGCTTCATACTTCTCTTCTGTTATAGCAAAATTAAAAGTAAGCTGATATTTCTGACACCACTCAATAAACTTACTCTTAAAGTTTTCTTCCCGGCTCGCCACGCTTTCTATGTTTATATAATGCTGAAAAATACGCTCTTCCATAAACATCATGCAATAATCGTAGCCTCGGTCAAGATATATCGCTCCGAAAAAAGCCTCAAAGGCATTCCCGTTGATATGGTTGTGATGCCCGATAATTATACTCTCGCTGCATAGAACCAACTTATCAAGTCCAATCTGAACGGCAAGATTATTCAACGTCTCACGCTTCACTAACTTGCTGCGCAAAGTCGTCAAATATCCTTCCTGCTTATTTCTATAATGACGATAGAGTATATCAGCCACCACCGCACCAAGAACAGCATCGCCAAGATATTCCAAACGTTCATTGTTGATACGATGTCCGCCAATAGATGAAGCACATGACTTGTGCCGTAATGCCTGCTGGTATATCTGTATATTATGAGGATAAAAGCCGAGAATATTGTAAAGTCGTAAAAAAGGCTCCTTTTCTTTACAGAAAAAGAGCCTAATTCTATCTATAATCCTTTGAAACACAGAGTAAATAATTTTAACATCTAATTCTATGGCATAGAAGCCAACTCTATATAGAATATCAACCTTACTGTCAAAGAAACACCTAAACAAAAGGTCAAAACAGAACCTCTATACCCAAAAGAATCAAACTCTTATTTGTATTTCTTAAAAATCACACAAGCATTGTGACCGCCAAAACCAAATGTATTGCTGAGAGCAGCACGAACTTCGCGCTCCTGAGCTTTATTGAAGGTATAGTTGAGATTATAATCTATTTCCTCATCTTTATCCTCAGGATCGTGGTTAATTGTTGGCGGAATAATATCGTTCTGTACAGAAAGCACACTGATCATTGCCTCTACAGCTCCGGCTGCACCCAGAAGATGTCCGGTCATAGATTTTGTAGAACTGATATTCAGTTTGTATGCACTTTCTCCAAATACATCTTTGATGGCCTTTGCTTCTGAAATATCTCCTACATGGGTAGATGTACCGTGCACATTGATATAATCAATATCTTCCGGCTTCATCTCCGCATCAGCAAGAGCACGCTCCATAACAAGCCTTGCTCCAAGTCCTTCCGGATGGGAAGCTGTAATGTGATAAGCGTCAGCAGACATTCCTGCACCAGCCATCTCTGCATAGATTTTCGCACCACGAGCTTTTGCATGCTCCAATTCTTCCAGAATAAGGATGCCGGCACCTTCTCCCATCACAAATCCGTCACGGCTTGCACTGAAAGGACGACTTGCCGTTGCTGGCGAGTCATTACGAGTGGACAATGCCTTCATAGCATTGAAACCACCGACACCTGCAGGCCAAATGGCAGCCTCAGCACCGCCAGTCACAATAGCACTGGCCTTTCCAAGACGAATAAGGTTGAAAGCATCAGCAAGAGCGTTAGAAGAAGACGCACATGCAGAAGTGGTTGTGTAGTTAGGTCCGTGGAAACCATATTCAATAGATATATGTCCGGCAGCAATGTCGGCAATCATCTTTGGAATAAAGAAAGGATTATACTTAGGACCGAGCTGCGGACCATTGACAGCATAATTTCCTGCTTCCTCCTCGAAAGTATGGATACCACCGATGCCAACACCAAGCACAACTCCGATGTTTTCCTTGTCTGCTGTCTCCATGTCCATGCCGGAATCAGCAATAGCCATCTTGGCAGCAGCAATTGCATACTGAGTATAAAGGTCCATCTTGCGCATTTCCTTACGGTCAATATAATCCGCAGCCTTGAACCCTTTTACTTCACATGCAAACTGTGTCTTAAACTGTGAAGCATCGAAATGAGTAATAGGAGCAGCACCACTCACACCTTTCTTGAGATTCTCCCAAGATTCCTCGGCTGTAAGACCAAGCGGAGTAATAGCACCAATACCTGTTACAACTACTCTTTTTAATTCCATAAATCTTTAATTAGTTGGAAGTTGAAAGCTTAAAGTTTAAAGTTGAATTTGTCCGATACTAAAAATCCTTTGATAGCTTGAATACGTATCTGAGAACTAATCTCCAACCTTAAACTTTAAACTAAAAACGGATTTATGCGTTAGCCTCGATATAAGCAATCGCATCACCTACTGTGCCGATTTTCTCAGCCTGATCGTCAGGAATGTTGATACCGAATGCTTTCTCGAATTCCATGATGAGCTCTACTGTATCGAGAGAGTCAGCACCAAGGTCATTTGTAAAGCTTGCTTCTGGTTTTACTTCTGCTTCGTCAACACCAAGTTTATCAACGATAATAGATTTTACTCTTGATTCAATTTCAGACATAATTTTAATTTTTTAATGTTGTTAATGAATTGTTTTATAAGAAATTCTGCGCAAAGGTAACAAAATAATCCTTATATGCGCAATAAATTGAGATACAAATTGCCGAACTATTACACACCTACCACCTTAGTGTGCACTTTTTTAAGATATTTTCAGACAAAACCTGTATTATGCTCACTTGAGCTTACAACAAGAACAAATATTACACAAAATCCAACTCTTATCTGTTCCCAACCGGAAGGAGTACACTCGGGCTCTTATAATTGTTTTGTCTGTCTGTCAGGTGAATAGCAATCCTTTTCAAGAGCGGCCAATGAACACAGCACAAAATTCCTCATATTTTGAAAAAGCAGAAATTAAAAATATCAGCAGCAACTCTATTCACTTTGGCTGTTTTTCTTACAAATCAACATTTACCCCTATATTTCCCAAAGACAAAAAGCATAGAATCCTCAGCCCAAACATCACATTTGAATGCGTCGTCATCAAATGAAGCTGAAGCCGAGACTCTCATATTTTCCACATTATTATAATATATATATAAAAGAAGCCCTCCTGAATGGCTTTTTCACTTATTACATTCAAAAGGGCTATCTATTTTATATTTATTCAAAAAATTCAGCTGTCAGTTTATGCCTCATTGCGATTATTACGCTTACGCTCCAAATGATCAAGAATCACCTTACGTATACGCATGCTCTTCGGTGTCACTTCAACATATTCATCCGCCTTGATATATTCAAGAGCTTCCTCAAGAGAAAGTACTACAGGAGGAATAATGCGTGCCTTCTCATCAGTACCGGACGCACGGGTATTTGTAAGCTGCTTGGCTTTAGTCACATTTACCACAAGGTCGTTTTCGTGAACATGTTCTCCGACAACCTGTCCAGCATACACTTTGTCCTGAGGGAAGATGAAGAATTTGCCTCGATCCTGCAAATGGTCAATGGCAAAAGCCACCGCTGTACCTGTTTCCATAGCAATCATAGAACCATTTGTTCTGCGAACCATATCGCCCTTGTATGGCTGATAATTCTTAAAACGGTGCGCCATGATAGCTTCACCCTGACTTGCTGTCAGCACATTGGTACGCAAGCCGATAATACCTCGGGAAGGTATCTCAAACTCAATATTCACACGGTCGCCCTGAGCCTCCATTGACAACATTTCGCCTTTGCGACGAGTAACCATATCTATCATTTTGCTTGAGAAATCCTGCGGTACATTAATTGTAAGCTCTTCAATAGGCTCACACTTAACACCATCGATTTCCCTATATATAACCTGAGGCTGCCCCACCTGCAGTTCATATCCTTCACGGCGCATTGTCTCGATAAGCACAGAAAGATGGAGTACACCGCGTCCACTTACAATCCAGCTGTCTGTAGAATCTTCTTTTGTCTCCACACGAAGTGCGAGATTCTTTTCCAGCTCTTTACGCAAACGGTCTCCAATATGGCGGCTTGTACAGAATTTGCCTTCTTTTCCGAAAAACGGAGAGTTATTGATAGTGAAAAACATAGACATTGTAGGCTCATCTATACTTATGGTAGGCAACTGCTCCGGAGTTTCAAAGTCACAAATCGTATCACCAATCTCAAAGTTGGTAAGTCCGATTACAGCACAAATATCTCCACTTGAAACTTCTTCCGCAGTTCGATGTCCCATACCTTCAAAAGTATGTACCTCCTTAATCTTTGTCTTTTCCTGTGAACCGTCTCGATGACATATTGTAATATTCATACCTGTTCTAAGAGTGCCACGATGAACACGTCCTACAGCAATACGTCCTGTATATGTGGAATAATCAAGAGAAGTAATAAGCATCTGAGGTGTACCTTCCAAACGATGTGGTGCCGGAATTGTATCTATGATCGTGTCAAGCAGATAAGTAATATTATCAGTAGGTTTCTGCCAATCCTCACTCATCCAGCCATTTTTCGCAGAGCCATAGACAACAGGAAAATCCAGCTGTTCCTCTGTTGCATTCAAACTGCACATAAGGTCAAACACCATCTCATACACTTCTTCAGGGCGACAGTTCGGCTTGTCCACCTTGTTCACCACCACTACAGGTTTCAATCCAATTTCCAAAGCTTTCTGAAGAACAAAACGTGTCTGTGGCATAGGGCCTTCAAAAGCATCCACAAGCAGAATACAACCATCAGCCATATTCAATACGCGCTCCACTTCACCGCCGAAATCACTGTGTCCCGGAGTATCTATCACATTAATTTTAGTTCCCTTATAGTTTATGGATACATTTTTAGAAAGAATCGTTATACCTCTTTCACGCTCAAGTTCATTGTTATCCAATATCAAATCTCCAGTCTGCTGATTCTCACGGAAAAGATTTCCGGCAAGCAGCATCTTGTCTACTAAAGTTGTCTTGCCGTGATCGACGTGTGCGATAATTGCAATGTTTCTGATGTCCTGCATATTATTTCTTTTATACCTTAAAATCCAAGTAAATTCAGAAGAGAGGGTTGACAATTTACCCGAACATCCGGCCTCACAAAAGTGTGACGGACAAATGTTGCATATCACAACCTAACGAGAATCATATCACCCGCAATGCTGAATATCACTTTTTCGGCTGCAAAGTTAACTTTTTTTTCTCATATATAATTGATATTTCGTGAAATATGCGTACCTTTGCAGGCGCAAATGCAAATATTATTTTAATAATCAATCAAAAAACTCAGTTATGTACTTAGATGCTGCTAAAAAGCAAGAAATCTTTAGCCAGTACGGAAAGTCTAACACTGATACTGGCTCATGCGAAAGCCAGATAGCATTGTTTTCATACCGTATTAGCCGTTTGACCGAACATGTTAAGGCCAATCACAAAGATTATACAACAAACAGAGCACTTGTTAAACTCGTAGGTCGCCGTCGCAAGATGTTGACTTACCTGAAGAACAAAGACATCGAGCGTTACCGTGCCATCATCAAGGCTCTCGGTCTCCGCAAGTAATCTTGTGCAGAAGTGTTAAACAAATTAAGCCGCAAATCCTTACAGATTTGCGGCTTTTATTTTACCCGATCATCTCAAAGCAATCAAAGCATGAGAGAAACCATATGAGCTAAAAAACACAATTAGGCGCACTGTTTAAAAAGACAGGAGAAACAGCTGTTGATACATTCACCAGAATTTATTATTTTCTTCACTATATTCAAATCCTGCCGCAGCAAGCCTTTCACAAAGCCCTTCCTTATCCATGTCCATATCACGGCACAGCTCATCAAGCGAGGCATACTGATCACGCAGCTTCATATTTATCACACTGAAAAGCATCATCGGGTCTGAAGGCAATTCCATCATTTTCTTATATCTATTTTTCCTATTATAATAATCAACTTATTCATCAACACTGATTCGAAAAGACCAAAAAAGAATGAGCCGGGCATAAAGACACCACAAGCTCATTCTTTTTTTTTCATTTTAGATTCTCATCTTACAACGAATACATACGGCACTGCCTACAATGACACAGCCAAGCCGCCATACACATTTCAAGAGATGAATCAATCAGCAAGTTTTGCTTTGATAAACTCACGATTCAAACGTGCGATATTCGTAATAGTCTCACATTTAGGACATACAGCCTCACAAGCACGAGTATTCGTACAGTTACCGAAACCAAGCTCATCCATTTTTGCGACCATAGCCTTTGCACGTTTTGCAGCCTCAGGACGTCCCTGAGGAAGGAGTGCCAGCTGGCTCACTTTTGAAGAAACGAAGAGCATAGCCGAACCATTCTTACAAGCAGCCACACATGCGCCACAACCTATACAAGAAGCACAATCCATAGCCTCGTCAGCATCCTGCTTCGGTATCAGTATCGCATTGGCATCCTGCGGTGCACCAGTACGCACGCTTACATAACCACCAGCCTGCATAATCTTGTCAAAAGCAGTACGGTCCACCATACAGTCCTTAATCACAGGGAAACCGGCTGATCGCCATGGTTCAACAGTGATAGTGTCACCGTCGTTGAACTTACGCATGTAGAGCTGGCATGTTGTTGCTCCGCGCTCTGTCTTTCCGTGCGGTGTGCCGTTGATGTAGAGTGAGCACATGCCGCAGATACCCTCACGGCAGTCGTGGTCGAATACGAATGGCTCTTTTCCCTCTTCTACAAGTTCTTCGTTGAGGATGTCAAGCATCTCAAGGAATGATGTATCACCCGGAATGTCTTTCATCTGACGTGACTCAAAATGCCCCTGATCCTTAGGTCCATTCTGCTTCCAGTATTTTATTGTGAATGATATATTCTTATCCATTATTCTATTTTTTTAAGTAAACAAGTCAACGAGTAAACAAGCCGACAAATTTGTTTCAACCCGTCTACTAATTCTTATAATTTCTTGTCTGTACTTTTATAGCCTCATACTCAAGCGGCTCCTTGATAAGTTCAGGAGCAGCCTCATCTGTGCCCTGATACTTCCAGCAGCCCACATAGAAATAGTTGGCATCATCACGCTTAGCCTCACCTTCTTCAGTCTGATATTCTTCACGGAAATGACCGCCACAGCTTTCATTACGGCTGAGTGCATCGTATGCAATAAGTTTACCCATCGTAATAAAGTCGTCAAGATGAACAGCCTTGTCGAGCTCCACATTCAAGCCTTCTCGACTACCCGGAATGAAGAGGTTTGACTCAAATTCCTTACGCAGAGCATCTATTCTCTTGATACCCTCCTTCAAGCCTTCAGCAGTACGGCCCATACCGATATACTCCCAACAAATATGACCAAGCTCCTTATGGATAGAATCCACACTGCGCTTACCCTTGATGTTCATGAGCTTCTGGATTCGTGCCTCTGTAGCTTTCTCCACCTCTACAAACTCAGGAGCATCAGTAGAGATACGAGGCCAAATAGCCTGATCCGCCAAATAGTTCTGAATTGTATAAGGAAGCACAAAGTAACCGTCAGCCAATCCCTGCATCAGAGCAGACGCACCAAGTCTGTTAGCACCGTGGTCGGAGAAGTTACATTCGCCGATAGCGAAAAGTCCAGGAATAGTAGTCTGAAGTTCATAGTCAACCCAAATACCACCCATTGTATAATGTATGGCAGGGAATATCATCATCGGATTGTAATACTTCATGCCGTTGATCTCATTCGCCATCTCTCCTGGATTAACATCCGTAATCTCTTCATACATATCGAAGAGGTTACCGTAACGCTGCAGAATTACATCAATACCAAGACGTTCTATACTCTCAGAGAAGTCAAGGAAGACAGCAAGACCAGTATTATTCACACCATAGCCCTTGTCGCAACGTTCCTTTGCAGCACGGCTTGCCACATCGCGAGGCACAAGGTTTCCGAATGCCGGATAGCGGCGTTCCAAATAATAGTCACGATCTTCTTCCGGAATATCACTACCCTTCTTTGTACCAGCCTGCAAAGCTTTCGCATCCTCAAGCTTCTTAGGAACCCAGATTCGTCCGTCATTACGAAGCGATTCCGACATCAAAGTAAGCTTAGACTGCTTGTCGCCATGTACAGGAATACAAGTAGGGTGAATCTGTACATAACAAGGATTTGCGAAATATGCACCCTTACGGTAGCAAGCCATAGCTGCTGTCACATTACATCCCATTGCATTGGTAGAGAGGAAGTATGTATTTCCATAGCCACCGGTAGCGATTACGACTGCATTAGCAGAAAAACGTTCGAGCTTTCCTGTCACCAGATTCTTTGCTATGATACCACGTGCACGACCATCAATGATCACCACATCAAGCATCTCATAGCGGCAGTAAAGCTTCACCTTGCCTGCATTCACCTGAGCTGAAAGCGCAGAGTATGCACCGAGAAGGAGCTGCTGGCCTGTCTGACCCTTTGCATAGAAAGTACGTGACACCTGCGCACCACCGAAAGAGCGGTTTGCAAGCGTACCGCCGTATTCGCGTGCGAAAGGCACACCCTGTGCCACACACTGGTCGATGATATTGTTCGACACTTCAGCAAGACGATACACGTTTGCCTCACGGGCACGGTAGTCGCCGCCTTTCACGGTGTCGTAGAAAAGACGATAAACGGAGTCACCGTCGTTCTGATAGTTCTTGGCTGCATTGATACCACCCTGCGCTGCAATAGAGTGTGCACGGCGTGGAGAATCCTGGATACAGAAATTGTAGACATTGAAGCCCATCTCTCCAAGAGAAGCCGCTGCTGAAGCACCGGCAAGACCGGTACCAACTACAATCACATCAAGCTTAAGCTTGTTCTTTGGGTTTACCAGACGCTGGTGAGCCTTATAATTGGTCCATTTCTCAGCAACCGGTCCCTCAGGAATTTTTGAATCTATGATAGACATGATAATTTTTGTTTTTTTAGTTTTGATTTTTCAAGAGACCTTTCTTTTATTACCATCCCTGCCGGAATTTTACACATAAATAAAGGTCATAAGCCTTGTTATTATCCCCTGCCCTTCTTTTCTATTATAAAGAATCATAAAAGTTCAAGGGGAAGGGGCACAGACTCCCTTGTTTTTTTAGCAACATGAACCGCTGCATGTTCCACAGAAAGCGAATCCGAGAACCACAGCAAGGAACATCAGCACTACGAGTGTAACATAAATGTTGCCGATTGTCTTCCAACGGTTAAACCAGATGTGTCCGCTCCATCCGATTGTCTGGATTGCGCTCCAGAAACCGTGAGTGAGGTGAAACCACAAAGCAGCAAGCCATACAATGTAGATAGCTACATATACCGGGCAAGAGAATGTGAATTTAATCCAAGCGTACCCATCGCCAGGAGCAGGAATACCATTAGCTACTGCAGCCTGCATGGCATCGAACTTTCCGTAGAGAAGCTCCGGAAGCATCATGTTGTACCAGAAGTTGAAGAGGTGGAGAAGCATACCGAGTACTACCACAATACCCAGTACAAGCATGTTCTGAGAAGCCCATTCCACCTTTTCAGGTTTGCTTGTCACGGCATAACGGCTATTTCCGCGAGCCTTACGATTCTGGAGTGTAAGCCAAAAAGCATAGATAATGTGAATGACCGTCAGTGCGGCAAGTCCGGCAGTTGCAACTACTGCATACCAGTTTGCACCGAGAAATTCACAAATCATGTTGTAAGCCTCTCCAGAGATGAGTGCTACTACGTTCATGCATCCATGAAACGTAAGGAAGAGAATAAGTGCTATACCAGTGACTGACATAACCACTTTTCTTCCGATTGATGAGTTACATAACCACATAAAATGTTGAATTTAAGTTATTTATTAATATAGTAGTTCTTTTGTCTTAGATTTTGCCATGCTTCACAGTCCCAAACCATACGCAAACAAGCAAATGGCATGGATACTCCAGTCCACACCTCTTATTTTTGCAAATGTATATTATTTACAAGAATTTAACAAAGAAATAAAGAAAAAAGTCAAAAAAAACATTTGTAGATAATGGGGCACAAGATGTCGACCAATAGTGAGCTAAACATAAAAAGCTTGAACAATCCAGCAATCCCACACATTACTTTCTCAACAAATCCATAAAGGCTCTTTTCATCTCCATCTTTTTCTCTACACTCTCTTCCTGTAAATACGTCTCAAGTACAGAGTCAAAAGCCGTTTCAGCCTTTACTCTCATTTGCGCTTTTCCGGCTCTTAGCCCTGATGCCAAATCATTTTTCGGCAGCAGAGACCTATTAAAGTTTCCATCACTCATAATTCCGCATTTAAAATACGGGACAAAAATACTCAAAATTTGCGGGATTCCGGCATGGTTCGACAAAAATACACACCACCTATTTCCGACATGCCCAAATGCACGATGAAAGTGCATGATGCCGAAGCTAAAGCTATTATAATCCTAAACCTATATTATCACTATCGTCTTCTGAAATATAAAACGGTCCTTTATAATCCTTTACCTTCTAAAAAGCCTTCTTTTTTTTTCAAACGTTTCATATTCGGCAGATGCACAGGCATAAGTCCGTGGACAGTGCCATGACACCGAATACCACAATCCGAGAGAACAAAAAAGTTTTACGGTTCTACAAATATGGCAAGACGGTTGTATAAAGTGATTTCCGCCCCACAGAATTCTATAATCAGCACTGTCGTTTTTATAATCAGCACTGCAGTTTTTATAATCAGCAGTGCTGATTATAAAAACGACAATGCTGTTTAAAGAACTTTTCACGCTAAAAACAAGGTTTCTACCCGCTGATTCTTTTAATCCGCCGCACAAGATTTTCAAACCAATGCTGCTGATTTGAGAAATATGCGCACTGTTCCGACTTTTATTAAGTGCAGCAAAAAAAGAAGTCCACAACGGAACACGGACATTGTTATGTCTCAGTCCGAGACAGGAAACCGCATAAATACGAGAGAAAAAGTCTGCGCAGTCCAAAACATTCTGGAGCTATCTAAAAAATACATTCACCACCCGTCTTTCATGCCTCTCCAAACAAGAATTGATTCAGACAGCAAAAACAAAGACATCAAGCACAAAAAAAATCACAACACACTGATTATCAATATATCAAATTTATTTTATATTTATTTCCCATTTTCCGAACTAAAACTACGTTCTTTTGAACACAAACAACATTCATTTGATTACCAGTTATTTATCTCAAAACTGCTCAAACTTGCACACATTTCCAACCACAGACAACTGACAAGTATGGCAAAATCACATTTTACAGTCAACTGACACAATGCCAAATCTGTAGTCCTGGCTTTAAGGATAAAAAAATAAATGAATCCTTATTTTCTCTTTTCGGAATGTATGCTTAAATTTGCAATGCCTATAAACCGTCCTTTAATTATGGGATGGAATCCAGCTGCGCAGACAACCGACAGCTGCGCGCAAAAGTATGGAAACCGCAAACTTAATTGGAAGAAGTAAAAAAACCTAACATACAAAAAAACAAAATATGGACTTAATCAGTAGTATCATTGAACGTGCGAAAGCTGACAAACAGCGCATTGTGCTTCCAGAAGGAACAGAAGAACGTACACTGACAGCAGCCGACCGCGTATTGGCAGACGGTATCGCCGAACTTATCATTATTGGCAATCCGGACGAAATCCATGCTCTCGCTGACAAGCTGGGCCTGAAGAATATCGACAAGGCGACTATTATCGACCCAGAAAACCATCCAAAGAAAGAAGAATATGCACAGTTGCTGTGCGAACTTCGCAAGAAAAAAGGGATGACAATAGAAGAAGCTCGTCAAAAAGTACTGGATCCTCTTTATCTCGGATGTCTCATCATCAAGGCCGGTGATGCTGACGGACAGCTTGCAGGAGCACGCAACACAACAGGGAACGTGCTTCGCCCTGCACTGCAAATTATAAAAACAGCTCCCGGCATCTCATGCGTGAGCGGTGCAATGCTACTCATCACAAAGACTCCTCAATATGGCGAAAATGGGGTACTTGTAGTAGGCGATGTAGCTGTAACACCAGTTCCTGATGCAGCACAGCTCGGTCAGATTGCCGTATGTACAGCAGGTACAGCAAAAGCTGTTGCCGGATTTGAAGAGCCTCGCGTAGCTATGCTTTCATTCTCCACAAAGGGAAGTGCAAAGCACGAAGTGGTTGACAAGGTCACAGACGCACTGAAAGTGGCAAAAGAACTGGCTCCCGAACTCAAAATCGACGGTGAACTCCAAGCTGATGCCGCTCTCGTACCGAGCGTAGGCGAATCAAAGGCTCCGGGAAGCGAAATCGCTGGCCATGCAAATACGTTGGTATTCCCAAGCCTCGAAGTGGGAAATATCGCATATAAGCTTGTGCAGCGTCTGGGCAACGCAGATGCTATAGGCCCGATTCTGCAGGGTATCGCACGTCCTGTAAACGACCTCAGCCGCGGCTGTTCTGTTGATGACGTGTACAAGATGATTGCCATCACAGCCAACCAAGCTATAGCAGCAAAGAAATAAGCGGGATGAAAAACATCAAGGGATAGCAAGGGGGGGGGGGGAAAAACAGGTTATGGAAAGTCACCGTATATCCTCCCTGTGCATATCATCTTACATCCAATCCAGCCATTTCAGACCTGCAACAAAAAAGCAATAGAATCTCAGCAGTATAAACAACAAAGAAACAAATGAAAATATTAGTACTTAATTGCGGAAGTTCAAGCATCAAATATGCTCTCTACAACATGGACGACCGTTCAGTTGTCACTTCTGGAGGAATAGAAAAAATCGGTCTTCCGGATTCTTTCATCAAAATAAAACTGGCAGACGGCAGAAAGGTTCAGATCAACGAGCCTATACCGGAGCATACAAAAGGTGTGCAGTTCATCTTCCAAGTGCTCACGACCGGTGAATATGCAGTGTTGAAAGACCTGCATGAACTTGATGCCGTAGGTCACCGTATGGTGCATGGCGGAGAAAAGTTCAACAAAAGCGTGCTTCTTACAGATGAAGTAATGGCAGACTTCTCAGCATGCAACGACCTTGCCCCACTCCACAACCCGGCAAATATCAAGGGAGTGAATGCAGTGAAAGCTCTTCTTCCTGAGATACCACAAGTAGGTGTATTCGACACTGCATTCCATCAGACAATGCCTGATTATGCATATATGTATGCTGTACCATACGAACTTTATGAAAAGTACGGTGTACGTCGCTATGGTTTCCATGGAACAAGCCACCGCTATGTATCACAGCGTGTATGCGAGTTCCTGGGCATCAAGCCTGAAGGCACAAAGATTATCACTTGCCACATTGGCAACGGTGCTTCAATAGCAGCAGTAAAAGACGGGAAATGTGTGGACACATCTATGGGACTCACTCCTCTTGAAGGCTTGATGATGGGAACACGCTCCGGAGACATTGATGCCGGTGCCGTGACATTCATCATGGATAAAGAGCACCTCGACAGCAAAGGGCTTTCCGACCTTCTCAACAAGAAATCAGGACTTGCCGGTGTATCAGGCATTTCAAACGACTTCCGTGATATCCTTGCAGGCATAGCCGAAGGCAACAGCCGTGCCCGTATCGCAAAAGAGATGTACACATATCACATCAAAAAATATATAGGAGAATATGCCGCTGCCATGGGTGGAGTAGATGTAATACTTTTCACCGGAGGAGCAGGCGAAAACCAATGGGAAGTACGCGACGGTGCCACACAAGGACTTGAATTTATGGGAGTCAAAATGGACGATCAGAAGAACCGTTCATGCAGAGCTACAGAAGCTATAATATCAGCAGAGGATTCAAAGGTTACTGTCTGTGTCATTCCTACCGATGAGGAACTTATGATTGCACAAGACACACTTGAGCTTGTCAAATAACTTCTCACGAATTGACAAACAAACCAGCAAGTAGGCAAGTGTACAAACAGACAGCTTGCCTACTTGTTTTTTGTCTATCAGACAAATAAACCTCAAAAGTTTTGTCCTTTTAACAGAAATGTGTACCTTTGCCTCAATTTATATGTAAAAGCATAACAAAAAACAGGACAGTTAATTTATACAGTAGTATCCCGCAAGAAAACAAACAATCAGCGGAGCAATACCGGTAAGTCGGTGTTCATTGAAACTGTATCCATGTTTGACAGCATAACCATAGAGAAATGAATTCAAATAAACCGATCATACATAACAAGCGAAGGAACAAAATAAGAATACACCACGAAGGGGTCAAGATGCTAATTCTTTCAGGTGTAGCCTTAATCGTAGCTATTGTTATACTTTGGTCAACTTGTGGTGCATGTTTGTTTTCCTATGCTCTGGCAACTGTGCTGTGCATAGTCTATGGAATTATGTTAAACTTCTTCCGTTGTCCTATACGCATGTTTCAAGGTCCTACGACAAAATCAATCGTTGCACCTGCAGACGGACATATCGTTGTCATAGAAGAAGTAGAAGAAACAGAATATTTTCATGATAAGCGACTGATGATTTCCATCTTCATGAGCCTCACCAATGTACATGCCAACTGGATTCCATGTGAAGGTACTATTGTAAAAGTAGCTCACCAGAACGGGAACTTTCACAAAGCCTATCTTCCCAAAGCAAGTACAGAGAACGAACGTTCAATGGTTGTCATACGGACCCCTCATGGACAGGAAGTAATGGCACGTCAGATAGCAGGTGCCATGGCGCGCAGAATCGTGACCTATGCCGAAGAAGGCATGGAGTGTTTCATTGACGACCATATGGGATTCATCAAATTCGGTTCTCGTGTAGACGTTTATCTGCCAATCGGCACGGAAGTACTTGTAAAACTCGGACAAACAACCGTAGGCGACGAAACACTTATAGCAAGACTGAAATAGAAAAAAAACAGAAGTTCCGTATACAGCTACAAGCAGAAGACATCCGGACAAAGTGTTTTCACCCGCTACAATCACAATATGTCCGTACCGATTATGCCGAATAATTAACAATAAAAATCCAATAATCATGTCTATCTTAGTACGCAATATCCCTAATATCATTACATGCTGTAATCTTATCTGCGGCTGCATCGCAACAGGTGCCGCATTTCACCACAACTTCACAACCACTTTCATTTTCATCCTAATCGGTGCTACATTTGATTTCTTCGACGGAATGACTGCAAGGGCATTGGGGGTATCTGGCAAAATGGGGGTTGAACTTGATTCACTTGCGGACATGGTGACATTCGGTGTAGCTCCGTCAGCCATGATTTTCACCTTGTTCACAGAAATACGCTACCCAGAACTTATCTATAGCTCTTTTTGGTTCACAGTCATGCCATTCACAGCATTCATCATGGCGGCATTCTCGGCCATGCGACTTGCCAAGTTTAATATTGATGAGCGACAGCATACCACCTTTATAGGAATGCCGACACCGGCAAATGCCATTTTCTGGGCAGCCTTGATTTCAAGCAGCGAAGCATATCTGACCTCGCCCATGTTCAATGCCCCTTTCTTGCTTGCATTTGTAATCATGTTCAGCTGGTTGCTCGTATGCGAGATTCCGATGTTCGCACTGAAATTCAAAAATATGACATGGAAAGAAAACAAGATTAAGTATGTTTTTCTGATACTATGTGCTTTTGTTCTGGGCATATCGGCTGCATCCGGAATAGCCTGCGGACAGACATTCAGGTACCTATCACGTGGTATTGCAGGTTGTATCGGTATGTATCTATTTCTTTCCATATTAAATTCTTACACCAAGAACGGAGAACAATAACACCAAGCCTATTGTTCTATATGTAACTGGAGAAAGCACCTTCAATAAGATCTGTTGCATTTTCCATTACCGATATTCACAACATAAACATTTATCCATTATGCTAATAAACTTTTTAGGCTTTATACTTTTATTATTCCTGCTGTTCATCATTGGCATTATCGCATTTGCAGGAATAATTATGCGCAAGCTTTTTGGCAGCAGCGGAAACTCACAATCTTCAAATAACAACCGTTCCGGATTTTCAGGCAGAAGCAATACGAAAAGCCAGAACGAGCAGAGGACCGGCAAAAAGAAAAACAAGAAAAAGATATTCACAAAAGACGAAGGGACATATGTAGACTTCGTAGAAGTGAAAGACTGACTTCTGTTGTTCAATCTCATCATAATATCACAATGGAAACAGCATTGTACATCATAATTGCAGCAATTGCAGGTGCAGCCATAGGCTATGTCATACGTAGCAAAGAAGTTAACAGGCTGTCAAGCGAAGCCTGTTTCTTAAAAAAAGACAACAGCCGAAAAGATGCGGAGATTGCAGAGAAAAAGAAGGAGCTAAGTACCATACAATCACAAATTACCGGATATGCCGGACGTGCAGCTGCCGCTGAAGCTGGAATAGAAGCATTGGAAAAAACACTATCTCGCGAAAGAGCAAATTACGAGAAACGTATCATCCAGCTAAAGGAAAGCAATGATGACACCCTGAAAACCATGAGAAGCCAGTTTTATGAACTCGCAGTAGAAACATTAAACGAGCGCAGCGAAGAGCTTAAACGCACTAATGCAGAGCAGATTGCAGGGATTGTTGTTCCGGTAAAGGAAGAGATGGACAAGGTTAAAAAGGCTGTACAGGAGGTAGGAACGAGCAATGCCGCACAGAAAGCGTCCGTGGAAAAGGCGATAGAAGGACTTGCTGCACAAACACTCAGAATGGATCAAAAGACTACAGAGCTTACCAATGCCCTAAAAGACAAAGGGAAAGTACAAGGAGATTGGGGAGAGCAATTGTTGGAAAGCATTCTTGAAGAAAGCGGGCTCAGGCGCGGACATGAATATGAAACACAAAGCAACGTAAAAGACGAAGAGGGTAACAATCTCCGCCCGGATGTCATTATACATTGCCCAGGAGGGAAAAACATCATCATAGATTCAAAGGTTTCTCTCACAGCATATATCAACTACATAGGAGCACAGAGCGAAGAAGAAACACGTCGTCACGAAAAAGACAATCTGGCTTCCGTGCGCCGCCATATTGATGAACTTGCAGCAAAAAAATATGACAAGTTTGTCAAAAACACCATATCCCATGTCTTGATGTTCATTCCTAATGAAGGAAGCTATATACTTTCCTTGCGTACAGATCCACAGCTCGGGCAGTATGCTTTCAAAAAAGGAATACTACTCATCAATCCAACAAATCTGATGATGTCTTTGCAACTTATCTATAATCTTTGGCAAAGCGAAAAACAAAGCAAGAATATTGAAGCCATCATCAAGCAAAGTTCCGAACTATATGATAAATTTGTCACTTTCATAGACACATTCTCAAAAGTAGACGATGCACTGAAAACAGCACAAAGGAATTGTGACATGGCTTTCGGACAACTTTCAACCGGAAGAGGAAACATTGTTCGCAGACTGGAAGGCCTCAAACAGCTTGGCGTCACACCCAAAAAGAATATCCCGGAAAAGCTCACAGAAGCTGACGACAGCAGTTGTCTGGAAGACGAGAACCTCCTGCCTTCTTAAAAAACATCATACACATTTTTACGTTCTGTTCGTGACTTTTCAACTATACACTTTGTTTTGATTCTCATTATGTTTATCTTTGTGTTCAACAAAGTATCACAAACATGTGCATACCTACAGAAGAAACGCATGCAATTCTTCATAAACAAAAGAACCAAATATGAAAATAGGAGATAAAGTCAGATTTCTGAGCGATGTCGGCGGAGGCATTGTACGCAGATTTGAGAAAGGGAACATGGTATTAGTAGAAGACGAAGACGGCTTTGAAATACCGGCACTAATATCAGAGTGTGTAGTTATAGATACTGACGACTACAACATTGCAAAAGTAGATACAATAGGAAGAAACAAAGGCAACAAGACAAAGCAGCAACCGTCAGCCACCTCTTTCGGAAGAAGTTTCACAAGCCAGAACATCGACAACAGCGAAGACGATACGGAAGAAAAGCCTGTAACATTCAAGCCCAAACCGGAAGAGCGGAAAGACGGCGATAAACTAAATGTATGTCTTGCCTTTGTCCCTAAGAACACGAAAGAAATATCGTCTACCATATTCGACACATATATAGTAAACGACAGTAACTTCTTTATCAACTATACATATATGTCTGCTGAAAACTCAGCATGGAGATTACGTTCTACCGGTGTGATAGAACCGAATACCAAGCTGTACATCGAAGATGTCACACATTCAATGCTGAATGACATCGAACGAGTAGCCATACAATTCATTGCATACAAAGAAGACAAAACATTCCTTCTCAAACCGGCAGTAGGGGTGGATATGCGCATAGACACCACAAAATTCTACAAATTGCACACATTCCGCGAGAATATATTCTTCAATGAACCGGCACTTGTCTATGACATTATAAAAGACGACATTCCCTCACGACCGCTTGTGGTAAATGCCACAGAACTGAAAAAAGCCATGTACGAAAAAGCGGAAGCAGATAAGCCTCAACGCAGTGCCGCACGTATCACGAAAAAAGAAGACAAGAATGCCATCGTGGAAATAGACCTCCATGCAGATGAATTGCTTGAAACCACAGCCGGAATGTCAGCTGCCGATATCAAGGAATATCAGCTGAATATATTCCGCCAGACAATGGAAGAGCACTTGAAGGAAAAAGGACGCCGCATCGTCTTTATCCACGGCAAAGGCGAGGGAGTACTCCGCAGTGCCATCATTGCAGAACTGAAGCGCAAGTACAAATCATGTACGCATCAGGACGCATCATTCCAGCAGTACGGCTTCGGTGCCACAATGGTCATCATACATTAATCACCAAGAGCCCGGTCCTACTATCCACCGGACTCATCAACTTAAATACTATATTATGGAGAAAAGAGAAGCATTCAAGATGTTCCTGAAGCCAGGCTTCAAGGAAGAGTACAAGAGACGTCATGCAGCATTATGGCCGGAAATGCGCCAGTTGCTCCAAGAAGGCGGAGTCTATGATTATTCCATCTACCTTGATGAAGAAACCAACATTCTTTTTGCATTCCAGAAAACAAAAGGAGATGCAGGTTCTCAAGACATGGGAGAAAACCCTATCGTGAAGAAATGGTGGGACTATATGGCAGACATCATGGAGGTAAACCCAGACAACTCACCTATATCAATACCTCTGCCGGAAGTGTTCCACATGGACTAAAGAAGCTACTAAAAAGTGCTTTCAAGCAAATGAAAAGGGGCAAGTCAAGATATTCACTACTGTTTATCTCAACTTGCCCCTATTTATATGCAGGAAAAACAGACATCTGATTTGCAATCCCTGCTCTATCATTCATCAATCGAGTATCATATCTTCTGTGTAAGCCTCACCTGACTTCGTCACTTATTTTTCTT
>JAAGKN010000734.1_pt1 | contig 132719 bp, 105 predicted proteins | sample 6206371 | NCBI WGS metagenome assembly JAAGKN01 (sample SAMN11533720, study PRJNA540317) | gut metagenome | isolation source: fecal pellets from male and female animal of same cohort | host: Peromyscus leucopus | place: USA:CA | collected 2017
ATAATTCCAATAAGGTAAGGATATTTGAGAAGAAAGCACCTTTTGTGGAAGGGGAGATTCCGGCTTCTGAATATATAACCATGTTTAAGAAGGGAATCCAGAATTCGTATTCCGGTGTGAAGGTAAAAGGGGGAAAAGGTGATTTCAAACAGGGAATCCATTTTGATACGAAGCTGGTGATTCATGAGAAGAGCGGAAATGAGAAGTACCATAGCGAACAGAAATTCTTCGAGGTGCTGATCGGAGGGGAATGTCCGAACTGCACGAAAGAAGGGGACCACTGGTATCATTCAGGAAATAACAATAACGCGTCGGGGTATCAGGATTATGGGGATATCTGCCTTATCTATATGCCCACAAATGAGCAGGTGGGGACGAATAAAAAAGCGAAAACACCGGCATCTGATTACGGTACCACCGCAGCCCATGAGCTGGGGCATATCCTGGGGCTGGATGACGCATATCCCACTGAGAAATATGACAGATGTGCGGATAACAGTGAGACTGGGGAAAAGTATAAAAAAGGAAAATATGATAATCTGATGAAGTACCATGACTATTGTGATAAGATTAATGCAAACGGCATAGAGATGATGCTGAGGGCAGTGGACAGGGAGACCGGTATACCGGATTTTAGCTCCCAGTGCTTTAAGACCTATGGTGATGAGACAATCTCTGATGTGATCAAAAACCATAAAGACTATGAAAAGGATAAGATAAATAAATAGGAAGGAGAAAAAGGATATGAATAATAAGACAGCAAAATGCAACATATTTGTTTTGATAGTGGCAGTGCTATCAGTCTTTTTCCTGTCTGGACAGCCTGCATATGCAATGGAAACAAGTGTTATATATGACGCCCCTGAAAACGTCAGGGCAGTCAGGCATTCCAATACATCTGTCCGAATCAGCTGGAAAGCGGATACCAATGCAGACGGTTATATCATTTACCGGTATGACTGGTCTTCAAAGAAATATGTGCGGGCAAAGGTCATTAAGGATTCGTCAGTAAATAGATGGATTGACAGGAAGTTAAAGACGAATAAGGTTTATCAGTACAAGGCAGCCTCTTACAAAGTGGTGAACGGAAAAAAACAGGTCAGCACTCTTTCGGACTGGGTGAGTGCCAGGACATACAGACGGTACAGCAAATCAGTCAATGCACAGGCACCAAAGGTGGATAAGAAAAAGGTGAATCTGGGACTGTGCTCCAGCCAGAAACTGAAAAGCAAAGTCGTTCCTACAAAATATGGGAAGAACAAAAAGAAAAAACCGTTTTCTGATAAGGTAAGGTGGTACAGCAGTGATACTTCTATAGCTACAGTAGATCAAAACGGTGTAATAAAGGCAGGTGCAATACCGGGAACCTGCAGTATCTATGCGAAAGCGCACAACGGTGCAGAGACGGAAGTAAAGGTAAATGTAAAGAATTATGCAAAGGAGGATGATTTTTATAACTACAGCAGGGAAGATGATATCTATACCCTGATTACGGATTTTAAATCTCAGATACAGAATATAGGGGAATACTACTCTATACACAGGATTGGTGAAGATGATGTTATTTATATAGAACTAGATGACCATGCCAATGTGGTGATTACACCGAAAAATGCGGATATCGGAAATTTAAGGAACGATATAGAAAAGCTGTTGATAGATTTTCCATATGATATTCGTATTGAAATCACTGTTGATGCGGTAGAATATGTTATGTGGAGTGAAAACAGTCCGGAGATAGTATCACATGTAATTTTCTTTTTTGATAATGACTGTAATGAATGGCCCAGAATACAAATAGCTTCCCATTGGACAGCATCTAAGCTTTATCCCCATTAAATGTGAATAGATATGTTAGGTATTTTAGCGGTGGATTAGTAAAGCGGGGAGAAAAAGAAATATGGGTAGAAGAACAATACGAAGTATTATATTTATTTTAATAGCGATAGTGCTATCAATCTTTTTCCTGTCTGGACAGCCTGCATATGCAGCTAGCATGGGTGACACATACGATGCCCCTGAAAACGTCCGGGCAGTCAGGCATTCCAATACATCTGTCCGAATCAGCTGGAAAGCGGATACCAATGCAGACGGTTATATCATATACCGGTATGACCGGTCTTCAAAGAAATATGTTCAGGTAAAGGTCATTAAGGATTCGTCAGTAAGCAGATGGATTGACAGAAAGTTAAAGACAAATAAGGTTTATCAGTACAAGGCAGCCTTTTACAAAGTGGTGAACGGAAAAAAACAGGTCAGCACTCTTTCGGACTGGGTGAGTGCCAGGACATACAGACGGTACAGCAAATCAGTCAATGCACAGGCACCAAAGGTGGATAAGAAAAAGGTGAATCTGGGACTGTGCTCCAGCCAGAAACTGAAAAGCAAAGTTGTTCCTACAAAATATGGGAAGAACAAAAAGAAAAAACCGTTTTCTGATAAGGTAAGGTGGTACAGCAGTGACACTTCCATAGCAACAGTGGATCAGAATGGTGTAATAAAGGCAGGTGCAATACCGGGAACCTGCAGCATCTATGCGAAAGCACACAATGGTGCAAAGACGGAAGTAAAGGTAAATGTAAAGAATTATGCCAGGGAGGATGATTTTTATAACTATGGCAGGGAAGATGATATCTATACCCTGATTACAGATTTTAAATCTCAGATACAGAATATAGCAGAGTACTACTCCATACACAGGATTAATGAGGATAATGTTATTGACATGGACCTGAATGATCATGCCAATGTGGTGATTACACCGGAAGATGCGGATATCGGGAATTTAAAGGAAGATATAGAAAAACTGTTGGTGGAGTTCCCTTATTATATTAGTATTGAGGTATATTGTGACAGAGTGGAATATATATTAAGGAAAGAAGATAGTGATGAATCATTGAATGCATATGTGGTTTTTTGGTTTGACAATGATTGTAACGAATGGTGGGACATACAGGTAGGACCGCATTGGACGGCATACAGATTTTATCCAGATTAAACAGAATTTATTAAGGCGATAATCACGTTAAAGTATTTATAGAAAGCCACAGCTAGTTAATTAACAGCAGTTTGTCGGAACAGGGAGGAAAAGAAAATTGAATAAAAGAACAATACGAAATATTATATTTATTTTAATAACAGCAGTGCTGTCCGTTTTTTTCCTGTCTAGACAGCCTGTATATGCAGCGGTAACAAGTACCACATATGATGCCCCTGAAAACGTCCGGGCAGTCAGGTATTCCAATACATCTGTCCGAATCAGCTGGAAAGCGGATACCAATACAGACGGTTATATCATTTACCGGTATGACCGGTCTTCAAAGAAATATGTACAGGTAAAGGTTATCGGTAATTTATCTGCGGACAATTAATTGATTCCTGTAAAACTGCTGACACAGATTTATGGGTAGTGTATAAAGCATGGATTTTAAGTTCAAAACCGTTGCATGATATTGCAGAATCAGAATGGGGAAAACCTCTTGTGAGCTGCATTGCGGTGCAGCGGTTTTTTCTTTGGCTGCAATTGTAAGAATTTCTTCATTTTTTTGTATGCATTTTTGTAATTATTTTTTTGTAAAATAAAGTCATATTGATAATAAGGCTTACTGACGGCACATGGTGGAAGATAAAAATATGTGTGTTTATGAAGAATTCTAAAGTTTCCTTGACGGAACTTGATAATTTACCTGTGCTGACGTATAGTAGGGGTGAGGTGAAATAATGACTATATTAGTTTGCGATGATGACAAAGAAATAGTGGAGGCGATTTCCATATATTTAAAACAGGAAGGTTACAACATAATTCCGGCCTATAATGGAAGAGAAGCGTTGGAGATTATGGAGAGAGAGGAGATTCATTTAATTATTCTGGATATCATGATGCCGGAATTGGATGGAATCCATGCATTGCTAAAGCTTCGGGAAAAAAGTTCCATTCCTGTAATCCTGCTTTCTGCAAAATCCGAAGATGTGGATAAAATCCTGGGACTAAATGTCGGGGCGGATGATTATGTGACTAAGCCGTTCAATCCATTGGAACTGATTGCGAGAGTAAAGTCCCAGCTGAGAAGGTATACAAAGCTGGGAGGAATAGAACAGAACAATGATGATCTTTTGATAAATGGTGCTATTGCAATGGACCGGGAACAAAAGATTGTTACTGTAGACGGAGAAAGTGTAAAACTCACGCCTACGGAATTTAAAATTTTACAGTTGTTAATGGAAAACGTAGGGACTGTGTTTTCTTCGGCACAGATTTATGAAAGAATCTGGGAGGAAGATGCCTATGCAACGGACAATATCGTATCGGTACACATCAGAAGGATTCGGGAAAAGATTGAGATTGATCCGAAGAATCCGGACTATGTAAAAGTGATGTGGGGCGTTGGATATCGTATGGAACGGAAGTAAATAATGGAGGGATTGCCATGAAGGAAAGAGAGCAAACTGAAAAATGGTTGTATTCCACCTCAGGAAAATTGGCAAGAGGACTACTCTGCATGCTGACATTTTGTGCCTTTACGGCAGGGCTGGCATTTACTGTTTATAGTGTTCTGCACTATGGGTCGCAGATTTTACATGTTCCGAAGGCAGATTATTTTCAGAGCAAAACATATCAGATGGATATCAGCAACGAAGTGAGCAGCCTGCTGTACAGTCTGATGCCAATATATGAAAATGGTGAAAATACAGAATTTTCTATCACAGATGTAGAGAAGAGAACCATTACCTTTTATGATCTGATTACTATGGTAAGGGATTCCAGGAATGGAATGTCTATCGAAGATATTATGTATAACAAAGACCGTTATAGAGTCAGAACATTAAAAAGTGGCTTTGATTTTTATGAGCATGACCAGATGCAGCAATATCTGAATTCAAACCTGACAGAGAATAACTTTTTGTTTTTTTCAGAAAAGGCATTTAAAGATCTGTTCATTGCAGACGGATATCGGAATATCAATCACATATATTCTGAAGACTTTTCAGAGTCTGCCTATTTTATATTTTATGATATGAATTTTATGGAAATGACAGATGAAGAAAAAAGAGAAACTTTTGATGTACATTATGATTATACCAATGAAGGAGAAGTGGAAGAATCTAGTGTGCATATTTTGAGTAGTGTGGATATTTCCAGCGTAGATTATGCAGTATACGATCCGAAAGAGAATCTGTATTATTCAACAAAAGATGATTATTTTGAACCGATGGGGAGTTATATCTATAATACAAGTGATTTAATAAGCAGAACTGGCAGATTAGATGAATATAGCGGGAGTATGATTTGCCCATTACTGGATAGTGATAATCTTGATAACAGTGGTATATGGAATCGTTTGAATCAAGCGAGTGAGAGTAATATAGAACTGGCTAAGATCAGCGAGCTGGATGACAGTGCATTTTATTATTATATAAAGAATTCCCAATATGAGAAGAGTAATGTTGAAGGCATAGAGGATATCGCCAGTGTAGAATATGCATATCGTTTGATTGGTGACAAAGTTTATAAGAATCAAATCGAATATGAAGGTATAGATATGAAAGTAGATGAGAATCTACAGGATGTGGAAAAACTGGAGCTTTACAGCCAGATCATAGAGGCATTCAGATATCTGCCTCAGGATACTGTATTTTATTTCGGAATCAATACGGAGCATACATCGGAGGATGATAGCAGTCAATTGATTCAAAGCTATCGGCAATATAATAGATCTGCAAATAGTTTGTTCGTAGCGATTATTACTGCAATTATATTTATTTTACTGCTTCTTCAGGCGGGAATACTGATTTACACTACCGGGAAAAGGGCAGGAAAAGATAAAAGGATTACACTAAATTCTTTTGATGGGCTTCCGACGGAGCTTTGGATTTTGATATGTGCAGGTATTCTGGTCAGTTGTGTTTGGTTTGCAATGAAGGTACTGCCTTCTTATTATAACTATACCGATGTAAGAAAAATATTAATTCCATGTGTTTTGGCAACGGTTCCTTTTGGATTCTTTTTCATGGTACTGACCCTGAGCTTTGCCAGAAGAACAAAAGCACATAACATATGGGAGCGTTCAATATTTTTCAAATCCATAAAACCAATAAGCAGCAGGAAGAGAAAAGAACCAAGGCAGGAAACAGCATTTAGTCAGTTAAAAAAATTGGTTAGGAGCGGCAGGGAATATTTCCGTAATATGAAAGGAACAGACAAGCTGTTAATCTTGTTTGCGGGCTATGTAATATTGGAAGGAATTTGCTGGTTCCTGCCCCGGAGGGGATTAGCAGTTGGGATATTCCTTTTATTGAACATAGCCGCATTGGCTGTTATCATTTATATTATAAAGGATTTAAAGGAATTAACACAGGGTGTGACCGAGATTACGAAAGGAAATCTGGATTATAAAGTATCTGTAAATGAGAAAAACAGCCTGTTTAGAGAGCTAAATGATGGGATTAACCATATTGGTGACGGAATTAAAGCGGCCGTAGAGACATCTATAAAGGATGAGCGGATGAAAACCGAGTTAATTACCAATGTATCTCATGATTTAAAGACGCCGCTGACTTCTATTATTAATTATATTAATTTGTTAAAAACAGAAAAGATGCCTACTTCGGAAGCAGAGCATTACGTGGAGGTTCTGGAATCAAAAGCACAGAGATTGCGGCATTTAACGGAGGATCTGGTAGAGGCGGCAAAAGCTACTTCGGGTAACATAGAGTTAGAAAAAATGCCTCTTGCCTTTAATGAATTGATGAAACAGGCATTGGGGGAATTTGAAGATAAATTTGCGACAAGGGATTTGGAAGTAATTGTCAATTGTCCCGAGGAGCCGGCAATGATATTGGCAGATGGGAGACGGATGTTCCGCATTATTGAAAATATTTTACAAAATGCGTATAAGTATGCACTTCCGGGAACCAGAATCTATGCTGACTTATCTAATAAACAGAGTGTGATTACTTTTATACTGAAAAATATATCTGCGGCACCTCTTAATATCAGCCCTGAAGAGTTGATGGAGCGGTTTACCAGGGGAGATTCGGCAAGAACCACGGAAGGAAGCGGATTGGGACTTTCCATTGCCAAGGATCTGACAAGACTGCAGGATGGGACTTTTGATATTATATTAGATGGGGACTTATTTAAAGTGATTATCACTTTTCCGGAATATATAAAAACACAGGATGAAGCAGAGTAAAAATTTAATAAAAGTGAAAAAAGTACACATAGAATGCATATCCAGAGCATATACTTGTTGATGGATGGCTATAGTGCAAAATTGGTTACAATAGAGGAGGTTGTTTATGAAGATTGGGCTGACTCAGATGGATATTGTCTGGGAGGACAAGGAAAGGAATATGGAAAAAGCGGCGAAGCTGATAGAGCAGGCGGCAAAGCAGGGGGTGGAACTGCTGGTATTTCCGGAGATGACCTTTACCGGATTTACAATGAATACGGCACTCGCCGGTGAAGAAATGTTATTTTCTCCTACGTTACGGTTTTTTAAGGAAAACTCCAGAAAATACCATATGGCAATGGCATTTGGCTTTGTGGAGGATTTTGGTGAGGAATATTACAACAAGCTGATGATTGTGTCTGAGGGTCGGGTGATTTATGACTATGATAAGATTCATCCATTTAATTACGGAGAGGAAGGCAGACATTATATTGGCGGACACGAGGTGAAAACCGCTACGTTAAAGGATATGGAAATATCTGGATTTGTATGTTATGATTTGCGTTTCCCGGAAGTGTTTCAGGCTGTATCGGGACAGGCAGACATGATTTTAGTAATTGCCAACTGGCCGAAGGAGCGGATTCTTCATTGGGAAACTTTGCTCCGGGCGCGAGCCATTGAAAACCAGTGCTATATTATCGGAGTAAACCGAATCGGAAAAGGCAATGGAGTGGAGTATATGGAAAGCTCCATGGCATTTGACCCATTGGGAGAGCGGCTGACGAAGGCACACAGTAAATCGGAGCTGATGGTGATAGAGGTAGATGCAGATAAAGTAAAACAGACTAGAAAAAAATATCCATTTAAGGAAGACCGGCAGATGGAGCTGTATGAGACCTTTTATACGAAAGGAATGGCGGGGGCAGTAAAGGAGATGGAACCGCTGAAGATGGCATGAAAATGGATAAGCTGTATATGGAAAAGGAGAATGTGTAGTACATTGGTGCTGGCATTCTTCTTTTTTATTATTTTTATGGCAACTAGAAAGTGTAGAAATGCAACCCGAGGTGGTGGATTATAAAGAGGTTTTCCTGTATGATAAAGAATAGAATGGGACAATACTCTTCTGAAAATGGATATTGAACCAAGGAGTAGTCCTAATGTGACCGTAAACAAAAATTACAAAACGCAACAGGTAGTGTAAAGCAGGTTATGGAAATCTGTGAGATGGGAATTGGGAAAAACAGAGGAGGAAAAGTATGAAGAGAAACAAATGGGCAAAAAAAACAGCATGGCTGCTGGTGCTTTTATTGGTACTCAGCCTAATGCCAGCTTCTATTCAGGCAGAGGCAAAAGGCAGAAAAACGAAGCTGAAGAACACGAAGATAACCATGACTGTGGGAAAGAGCAAAAAAATCAAGCTGTTAAACAATTCAAAGAAAGTTAAATGGTCCACCAGTAACAAAAAGGTTGTAAAGATTACCAAGAAAAGCAAGAAGTATGTAAAGGTAAAAGCATTAAAAACAGGAACGGCTAAGATTACGGCTAAAGTAGGATCAAAGAAATATACCTGCAAGGTGACAGTAAAAGCAAAAAAAGGATTTTTCAGTACAACAGAGGCAACAACGGAAGAGCCGAAGAAACCAACGACGGAAACAGTGACGGAGGCTCCGAAGAAGCCGACAACGGAAAAGCCGGTGGAAACTCCAAATGAGCCAACAACAGAAAAAAAGCCGGAGGATTCGAAAAAACCAACGACAGAGGAAAAAACGGAGAGTACGGAAAAACCTACGACAGAAGAGAAAACAGAGACCACAGAAAAACCGACAGATCCCTCAGAAGAAACAGAAAACCCGGCACAGAGATATACACGGTTAAAATGGGTGGAACTGCTACTGGATTCGGTAGGAACAAAAGTCATTACAGAGGAGGCTGTCTCAAAGGATCCCAACGGAAATGCATTGTATTCCTATGTTGATCTGAAAGAAGAAACCGCTAATCTGACTGTGGAAACGGCAGTCGGACAGGGAATACTGGTTCCGTCAGAGGGACAGGAGGAAGATGTATATTTCTTTTATCCAGAGGACTTGACCACCAGGGAATTTGCAACAGTGACAGCGGCAAGAGCTTTAGGATATATGGAAAGTCAGAATGCACCGGAATGCAGCGATAAGGAGAGTCTGGAGTATCCTTTGTGGGATGCAGTTGCAGTCAATATAGGGTTAATCGGACTTCAGGATGGATGCTTTAATGGAAAAGAAGAGCTGACCGGAGCGGATGCAAAACAGATGCTGGCTAAGATTAAGGAAATTAAGGCAGAGGAGACTGCTGTACCAGAGAAAGTAGTGGATATCCAATATGCAGATGACTTAGTAAAGGATTCAGTTGCAGGTCTGACAGACTATCTGGTAACGGAGACCGAAATCGGGTATCAGATTACAATCAACAATTATACCGGAACTATAGAAGAGACAGGAATTGAAGCCGGGAAACCAATCTACCTGCCTGCGGATCAGTATCAAAAATATCCAGACGGCTTTGTCTGCCGTGTAGCAGGGGTAGAAATTTCGGGCAATCAGATCCGTATCAGCGGAACTCCAATTGAATCCGTATTTGAAGTGATGGATTCTTTCCAGTTAAGTGGTGAAGCGGCTATAGAAGAAATCATTCTGGCAGATGGGGTTACTGTGAAGAATGCGGAAGATGAGGAATCCATAGATTCCCATTTAAGTGCAGAATCAGGGGAAGAGTCTGACGGGCTGACAGAGGAAGAGATGGATTCGAAGCTGCTTAATGTTAGTGGGGATTCTGAGCTGCCTGTTGAATTTACTTTGGAACAATCACTTGGAAAATTTTGCACGGTTGCATTTGACTTGGAAAAACCTACAATCAGTTATGATATTAAATGCAGTATGAAAGAGATTGAAAGATTTAAGTTCGTAATGTCAGATTGTGGAAAGATTTCTGTGAATGTAGGAGGTGAGGGGGGAACACCCCCTCCTGACACTAAATTTGATTTGGTCACTATACCAGTGAATATAGGTAAGGGTTTTTATGTTGATGTATTGGTTAGTTTGCAGACAAAGATTTCTGCCAGTGGGTCTATTGACTTTTACTTGGCATCTAAGGTAGGTGTTGATTTGCAGGCAGAAAAAAGGATAATTCACCAATTAGATTTAGCAGATGTGGGACAAAGTAGTGAGATATCGTTAACAACAGGTCCGGAAGTGGATGTCCTTTTACACTGGTTAAAATTAAAGAAAAAGGGACTTAGAATCGCTGATTTAAGTGTAAGCTATGGATGTAAGGCATCCTCTGTTCGTTCTGTAGAATTAGATGCAGAAGGGAAATCATTATTTTGCAGAACAAGAACCTTGAACGATTATCTTTCTATTGGAGTTGGAAGTGCAGAGGACACGTTATTGAATAAATTGGGAATATCATTAGAATTTACTATGACTCCTCATCGCTTACATTGTTCTCATAATGAGTCTGTAAACGAAGATGGCCCTTTTGTTTTTGTTGAAAACTGTAGGGCTGTCAAAAATTTGTATGGTACAGTATTGGATAAGAACGGAGAAGAGGTATATTTTGAAAGAATGATTATCCGCAGTAAGACAGATCCAGAGCAAGAGTTTTGCGTTGACAATCGTACAAAGGGTAAATATATATGTAAGATACCAAATGGAAAATATGAAATCATAGTAGTTTGGGATAGAGTGATAAAGGTAAGAAAGGATATAGAGGTAGACGGAAACACTTGTTATGATATCAGAGAAGGTGGTATCATAGACAGCGGTTCAGGAACAGGTTACTCATGGTCAATTACTGAGGATGGTAATTTTGAGTGCGAGGTTGATGAGACTGCTGATATGGCGAAGATTAAAGAGATTATTCAAAAATACAGATGGACTATGATTTCTGCTTATATATATGGGACTGTGGGTGAGAAATCTATGGATAACTTTTTTGGAGGGTGTACAAAACTGGTTTCCGTAAATTTGAGCAAATTAAATACCCAAAAGGTCAATAGAATGGATGCAATGTTTTGTGGTTGCGATAGTTTAACAGAGTTAGATTTAAGTAATTTTAATACAAGTCGAGTGGAAACCATGGGGAATATGTTTTCTGGGTGTAGTAGCATGACGAAGTTGGATTTAAGTAGCTTTGATACAAGTCAAGTGAAAACTATGTATGGTATGTTTTCTGAATGTAGTAGTATTACAGAATTAGATATAACTGGTTTTGATACAAGTAATGTGGAAAATATGGATTATATGTTCCTTTGCTGTTGTAATCTAACAGAATTAGATTTAAGTAATTTTAATACACACAAAGTGGCAAGTATGATTTACATGTTTGATTGTTGTTGCAATTTGGTGAAAGTAGATGTAAGCAGTTTTGATACAAGTAATACAACGGATATAGGTTGTATATTTAGGAGATGCCGTTCCTTGTCAGATGTGAATGTAAGTAATTTTAATACAAGCAAGATGATTAGTATGAGTGCTATGTTTTCTGGCTGTAGCAGCTTAGAGGAACTAGATGTAAGTAATTTTGACACAAGCAATGTGACAAATATGAGTGTTATGTTTTCTGAATGTAGTAATTTAACAGAATTGGATTTAAGTAACTTTGATACAAGTAACGTAGAACTTATATATTGTATGTTTGCTGGTTGTAGTAGTTTAATAGAATTGGATTTAAGTAACTTTGATACGAGTAACGTAACCAATATGAGGGATATGTTCTCTGGCTGTGCAAATTTGCAAAAGATAGATATAAGCAGTTTTAATACAAGTAACTTAGTAAATATACGAGGTATGTTTGCTGGTTGTAGTAATTTGATAGAATTGGATTTAAGCAATTTTGATATAAGTAGTGAAATAGATATGTGGGATACTTTTTCTGGCTGCAAAGCAGAAATTATTCCTGATTGGTATATCTGGAAATAGGGATAATTTTTAATATGATTGGAAATGGATTTATATTAGAAATTATAAAATCTATAAGGTGCAAATGGATTCTGCAGCTCCATTGATGATTATCGCGTCTCTGGAGCTGCATTTTTGAGAAATCCTAGCAAAATGTTGCAAACAATAAACTAGTTGCATTTTAGTTTCATATAAACACAACTAGAAATATTTGGGATTTTGTAAAGACATTATTTTGTCTCAGGGAAAGATATAAAGTATATTAATCTATTTATACAAAAGAAGAATTTAAAAAAATATACAATTTTATTAGGGTAGTGTAACATTATGCCAAATATTTATAGACCAGTATAAAATGGCATAAACTGCCTAACATAACAAAGCAGTGGAATAATTCGTGGTTCCCAAAATTCTTCCAATTATATTTTTTAAAAAGTGGAAGCTTTAATGCATATATAACGCCTCCAACCGTATATATAATGCCGCCCACTAACAGCCACATAAAAGCATCGTGGGATAGATTTTTCATGATGGAAGAAAATGCAAAGACAACCAGCCAGCCCATACCGATATACAGAACGGAGGATAGCCAGTGTGGGCAGTTAATCCAGCAGATTTTAAAAATTGTGCCAATGATGGTAATACTCCAAACTGTAGCGAGCAGTGGAAGTCCGACAGATTTTGGAAGAACAATCAGGCAGATTGGGGTATAGGAACCGGCAATCAGTACAAAAATCATGGCATGGTCAATCTTCCGAAGCACCGTATTTACTTTTTCTGAAATATCAAAGGTATGATAAATCGTGCTGGCACCGTATAAGCAGATCATACTAACGATAAAAACAATGAATGCTCCAAGGTAAGCACTGTTTAATCCGCGTGCAGCTTTAATAAGAAGCGGGGTAGCTGCTAAAACAGCGATGATCATCCCGATAAAATGGGTAAGAGCACTTCCTGGGTCCTTTACTTTTAAATGTTTTGTATTCATATAAAACACATCCTTTCAACGGAGATAAAATTATAAAACTTTATCATGTAGTATTAATTACTATGTTATCTTGTTTGTTATGATACTACTTGTTAATAGAATATGCAAGTTAAATTTAAAAATAAATACAATTTTTGGGAAAATGATAAGAATACTGGCAAACTTTGAAAGGTCATTACAGATAATTTGAAGTTAGGATATGAAAATACCATAAGGGGTATAGATAAAATAGTCAGATTTAAGCTTACTATCACATTGACAAATTTTACACTTTGACATAAGATGAAAAGAAATACAATAAAGGGAGGATTTCCGTGGAAGAGCATAGTGAGAAGATGATTGCACCTATTGTTATTACAGTACTTTTTATTGTATATTATTGTATTTATTTCATTATATTATTGGCAGTGTTGCCGGGAATTATTTTAAAATTGCTGTTTGGAATTATTCCCATCGCTTTGGCGGCTGTGATGATATTTGTGTGTGTACAGAGAATGAAGGAAATAAGGAGTGGTGAGGAAGATGATCTTAGTCAATACTGATTATATCAGTGGAAAAGAATTAGAGATGCTTGGTCTGGTAAAGGGTAGTACGATACAGACAAAAAATGTGGGACATGACATTACCCAAAGCTTTAAGACATTGGTAGGCGGTGAACTTAAGGCATATAATGAGATGATGAATGATGCAAGAGCACTGGCGACCAAAAGAATGAAACAGGAAGCAGAAGCATTGGGTGCAGAAGCCGTTGTAAATGTGAGGTATGCAACTTCTGCAATCATGGCAGGTGCTGCTGAGGTTATGGCTTATGGAACAGCCGTAAAATATGTAGAAAGATAATAAAATATTGTTTAGGAAAGTTTTGGAATAAATGGCACATTGATATTTGGGAAATCCACTGTCAAAGTGTCAGTACACTAGTGTAGCAATTTTGTAATAACTGCAAATCGCTGCACTGGGGGGGCTGTCGCATGAAATAGGAGATTTTCGGTTTGCAGGACAGGCAGACAGAGAATCCGCTTATAGTGCGCCAGTCTTTTTCTTTTTTTAATTCACTCTTTATCTAAATGAAAAAAAGTTGTATAATCTCATTGTGAAAAAGCATAGAAGTGATTTTCAGATCAATATGGCAAATTATGAAGATATATTAAAGGGCACTCATTGTGTCTATAGTAGAGTCAAGTAGACAGACAATTGGTTACAATTCAGGAGGGATAGATTATGGCAAAACAATCATGGAAGCCGGGAAATATGTTATATCCGGTTCCGGCAGTATTAGTAACCTGCCAGGATAAAGAAGGAAATGACAATGTGTTAACGGTTGCATGGGCAGGTACAGTCTGCTCAGACCCTGCCATGCTTTCCATTTCTGTCAGAAAAGAAAGGTATTCTTATCATATGATAAAAGAGACCGGGGAATTTGTGGTCAATCTGACTACGGAAGCACTTATGCGTGCAACGGACTATTGTGGTGTCAGGAGCGGAAGGGATGAGGATAAATTTAAGGCAATGAGTCTTACCAAAGGCAGTGCCCAGGAAGTAAAGGCTCCAATTATCATGGAAAGCCCTGTGAATATTGAATGCAGGGTAAAACAGGTATTGGAGCTCGGAAGTCATGATCTGTTTATTGCAGAAGTGGTAAATGTACAGATTTCTGAGGAGTATATGGATGAAAAGGGAAGTTTTCATCTAAATGATGCTGATTTACTGACATATTCTCACGGGGAATATTATAAACTAGGAAAGAAACTGGGAACGTTCGGGTGCTCAGTGAGAAAACCGGCACATAAGAAAAAAAGGAACGCATAAACAGAGAAATACATAGAAAAGGGGATTGTCTTGAAGAAATTTAATATGAAAACCCGCCTGCAATGGGGCTGGTTTAAAGCGGCATTATTAGGGACTGCAATAGGAATTTTAATTGCCCCCACAGCGGGAGAGATTATCGGGGTAACCGGTGAAAAGAAGGATAATAAAGAAAATTATATCAGTTCTGTGTTAAGCAGCATTTCCTTTGGCAGTAAAGTCAAGGTTATGATTAATGGTGACGTGGTGGCGATTGCCAAGAGTAAGGAGGCCGGTGAGGAAGCATTTCAAAGTGCAAGGCTTGCATATAATGCGAAGGGCGTACAGATATTGGATATAGATGTTACCTATGAAGAAGTAGATAAGGAAAAGGATGTGGAAACCATTAAAGGGATGCGTCTGCTTCGGAATGAAAAACTTGCAGAGGCTGTTCTGGACAGCTTTGGCAGATATGCTGAGACTGACAAAGAGCTTGCCTATACAATGCGGATTGATGATTATACAGTAACTATTGACAGCATGGAGAATCTGGTTTCTGTTCTGGAAAAAGCACAGGGTGCTTATGATGCAGAAGATGTCTTTAAGGTGGGGTTGAAGCCGACAGCCAGCCGGAATGTTACTATGTATGAGGTTGACGTGACAAAAAAAGAAGCAAAGAGCAGTGACGCAGGAGAAGAGCAGAGTGCGGTACAGACACCTGAAAGTCAGAGTACATCAACGCAAATGCCGGGAAGTGAAGCCGGGACACAGGCGGGCAGCGAAGTACAGACCGAAGATACCGGAAGTACCACGGAATCTCAGGGAGAGCCGGAAACACAGACAGAAGCACCATCTGAGGAGGGGCAGATTTTTCCGATTGAAAAGAATAAGAGAGTTCTGTTGACAGGGGCAGAGGCTTCCACAGAGGGAGAAACGTCTTCAGAAGGGGGCGCAGGTGATACACAAGCGTCTACGGAAGGAGAATTGACAGGAGAAGGAACACAGGCACCCGCCGAAGGGGAAAATGCCGGGGGAGAGGCACAGACACCGGGAGAAGATGGAGCTGCCACGCAGGCTCCGGAGGTACTTCCTCAGGCAGCGGATGACGGAATAAAGTATGTGGGATTTTCTGAAACCATTCAGGTTATGGAAACCTATGTGAATAAAGAGCAGATTAAAGACAAGGACACTGCCTATAATGAAATGACTGCAAAAAATGCAGAAGCGGATATCTATGTTGTAGAACCGGGGGACTGTCTGTCTATTATTGCAGAAAAAACAAATATGTCTGTAGAGGAGATTAAGCAGTTAAATCCAAGTATTGAATCCGATGATAATCTTTTTTATGATGACAGGCTGAATATTACGGTGCCCACGGCGGCAGTTCAGGTTTTGGTGGAAAAACAGGAGACCTATCAGGAAAATTACAATGAAGAAGTTGTCTATCAGGATGATGACAGCATGTATATCGGAGAAACGGAGGTTGTTCAGGAAGGGACACCGGGAAGTCATATTGTTACCGATTTGGTAACTTATAAGGATGATATGGAATGTGACAGGGAGCAGCTGCAGGAGACGATAGAAGTAGCAGCAGTAGCACAGGTAGTCCGGAGAGGAACCAAATCCAAGCCGACATATATGTTTCCGGTTACGAATTGGAATGTTACCTCGAATTTCGGATACCGCTGGGGGCGTCTTCATGCAGGAACGGATGTAGGAGTACCTACGGGAACGACGGTCAGAGCTTCCAGAGCCGGTCAGATTATTACAGCAGGATGGCTTGGCGGATATGGAAACTGTGTCATTATTGACCATGGTGACGGCGTCTGTACCCGTTATGGACATCTGAGTGAAGTTACAGTCAGCGTGGGACAGTATGTAGACCAGGGACAGCAGGTGGCTTTATCCGGCAACACGGGGCGAAGCACAGGTCCTCATCTTCATTTTGAAATCAGGATTAATGGGGAGGCTGTAGACCCTACGCCATATCTTTATCAGACGCAGTAAGATAGGAGGATACAAGTATTCTGTCTTACTGGCGAAGCACCAGATAGGAGCGGGATTTGGCTGTTGTAGCAGACAGAGGAATGGATAAAGGAGAGATATGCAGATATTAGGAAGTATCATCAGTGTGGTAGGAGTGGTGCTTTTGATAGTTGGCAGAAATGTGGATAAATATCTGCCGCCGGATTATCAAAAGGAAGAGGACGATGGCTTTTTACAGCTTTTGCAGAGTATGGGAAGATTGATCAGCGGGGGAGGAGCCGTGTTTCTAGTAATAGGAATCATAATGATTTTGTCAGGTATATGGATTGGGTAAATAGATTGGCAAAAATTAATCTGTAATGGAAAATGCAGTGGCATAATGCAGGTAAAAAATGTCTTGCAGCAGACCTAAAAAATAAGAGGATATCAATGGAAAAGGACAGGAAAAAGGAATTAAAATGTTTCAAATATTTTCAGATACAGTGGCTGATTCCGGTTTTTGTAATAGGACTGGAACTGCTGTTTCATGTGGAAATATATGGTCGTTTTGATTTTAATATGGTGTATGCCATTCTTTTTTCCCTGCCCTTTTCTTTTTTTACATTACTGTTGGGAAGTACTGGCAGCAGAATTTGGAATGGGATTGCCAGATGTATCATGCTGCTGGCGGTGGTGGTTTACTTTACTGCCCAGATCATTTATTACCAGGTATTTGGCAATTTTCTTTCTCTGAAATCTATATTTAACGGTGCCGGTCAGGCAGCAGATTTTGGTTCTACCATATGGGAGGCTTTTTTGGAGCATGCGGTGGTGATTGTTGCAGCTGTTGTATGTTATATCGGGTATGTGGCATTAGAGGTGATTTTTTATAAAAGGGAAAATAGGGAACTGGCACGAAATGTGAAAGATATCAGCAAAACAGAAGTGATAGATAAGATTAAAAATAAAAAAAAGATGCGGGTGAAAGCAGGGGTTTATCTTATACTTATTTTTGTGATACCGTTTCTGGGAACCATGATATTGATGGCAGAGGGGACTGGAATCAGCAGTATTTATGAGGTGAAAACAAGGTTCCATCGTGCGGAACAGTCTATGTACAGGTTAGGTTTCATAGAAACGCTGGCAAAGGATTTGGAAGAAAAGTTCTGTGATATGGCAGGAATTACTGAAAGTCAGTGGAATGCAGGCTATTTGTGGATAGAGAAGCATTTTTTAAGAGGAAATGTGGATAAGATAGAAACAGCAGCTGTATGGAATGAGGGGAATACAGAAGGAAGAGATTCCGCAGGTGGAAAAAATGCCAAAACAGGAGAAAAGTTCTCAGATGGGAACGGGAGGGGTGAGAAGACAGAAGAAACAAAGGTTTTGTACCATAAATGGGATATTGATTTTGATACTCTTAAAAAGAGTACTACAGACAAGGAACTACAGGAAATGCATACTTATTTTGCAGGGGTAGAGCCGACAGCAGAGAATATCTATACTGGACTGTTTGAAGGCTGCAATCTGATTTATATTACAGCGGAGAGCTTCAGTGATGTGGCGATTGACAAGGAACGCACTCCTGTGCTTTACCGGATGTGGCAGGAAGGATTTCAGTTCCGAAATTTTTATACACCAAGCTGGTATCTAAGCACGATTGATGGAGAATATGTGAATTGTCTGGGACAGATTCCGGTGGATGGGGACTGGAGTCTGGAGCATTCGGCAGAGAATGCACTTCCCATGGCACTTGGTAATCAGCTGGGAGGAAAAGGTTATACCTGTAATGCATACCATAACCATGATTCGTATTATTATGACAGAACCAAGACACATCCCCAATTGGGTTATTCTTTTAAGGCAGTGGGGGCAGGACTTACATTTGAATCCATGTATCCGGAATCGGATTTGGAGCTGATGGAGATTACCTGCGACGAGTACTTGAACCAATCCCCTTTTCATATTTATTATGTGACGATGAGTGGCCATCTGCCCTATACATACGGTTATAATTCCATGGCAGTAAAAAACCGTGAGCTGGTTGAGGATATGGGGCTTTCGGAGAATGCGGCATGTTATCTGGCTGCTAATATGGAGCTGGAATATGGGGTGGAATATTTGGTAGAGAAGCTTGAACAGGCGGGGCAGCTTACCCATACGCTTTTTGTGATTGCACCGGATCATTATCCCTACGGTTTGAAAAAGGGAGTTTATGATGAACTGCATGGGCAGGAGGTGGAAGAGGATGCTTTTGAGGTTTACCGCAATACCTGTCTGATCTGGAGTGCCTCCATGAAGAAGATGAATGATGTGGACTTTCCTGTAAAGGTAGACAAATACGGCTCCAATCTGGATTTGCTTCCGACAATTTCTAATCTGATGGGGCTTTCCTATGATTCCAGATTACTTGCCGGAAGGGATCTGCTGTCAGAGGATATGGGACTGGTGATGTTTAAAGATCACAGTTTTCTGACAGATAAGGTACGGTATAATGCAATGACCGGAGAGGTGATTTGGTCCGATGGGATACAGGAGGATGAGGCTTATCTGGAAAACTGTATGCAGATGGTACAGGATAGGTTTTATTATTCTGCACAGATACTCAGCAAGGATTATATGCGTGTTATAAAAGGGCAGAGGGATTGACAGAATAGTGATATTAGAAAATATGTCACCAATCGAAGCTATGAGAAGGTTGATGACCTGCACGAGCAACAGCGAGCTTCATTGTAGAATATGTCACCAACCGAAGCTATGCGAAGGTTGATGACCTGCGCGAGCAACAGCGAGCTTCATTGTAGAAAGGAGAAAGCAGATTATGAATACAATTATATATGATGCAAGGCGGATTAAGGCTTATGAACGGATTCAGGAATTGGGATCTTATGCAGGGAAAGAAGAAACATTTATAGAGGAGCTGTGGAAGGCATTGGTTGAAGACGGAGAGCTTATGGGAGAATTTATTTATTATCTGGATCATCACTCCCTGCTGGATAAGATGCAATGCCGGGGATACGGCTTAACGGATTTGTATGTATGGCTGATAGAACGCTATAATCTGATGCAGGATTATGGGAAGAATACAGTGAGTTGTAATAAGGATGCGATGGTTCTGGATACTTTTTGGATGATGGCAGAGATGAAGAAGGATCCAGAGACTTACATTAGAAGACTAAATGGTGGATTAGGAATGGACCGAATGTAATATATATGTTTACTTCGGTTCTTTTTTGTTTGCAGAAGATTGTAAGACAGGTGGAAGCTTTTTTTATTCAGGTATATTGACATTTATAACATATAGCATTAAAATGTATTTAGTATTACTAAGTAATAGAAAGGGTGATGTTTTGAATCCCAAATATGAGAAACAGATTAAAAAAGGTGTTTTGGAGATTCTGGTATTAAAGCTGTTGGAAAATGATGAAAAATATGGCTACCAGTTGATCAGCGAATTAAAAGAAAAAAGCGGGGATATGTTTACATTAAAAGAAGGAACCTTATATCCTATTCTTTACCGTTTAGAAGATGAAGGTCTTGTGATAAGCAGGTGGAGTGAGCCTAAGGGCAAGGAGATATCCAGAAAATATTATCAGATTACCTGCAAGGGTAGTCAGGAGCTTAAGGAATTATGTGAATTATGGCATGATTTTCAAAAAAATGTGAAGGAAATATTGGAGGGATAGTTATGGATCAGAAAGCATATATCAAGGAAGTGAGCAAATACCTGAAATGTTCAGCTTCCAAGAGAAAAGAGATTGAAAAACAATTAGAATCGGATATCCTTACTGCGGTGGAAAAAGGGGAAGCCTTTGACCAGATACGCAGCAGAATGGGAACACCAAAGGAGCTGGCCGAGGAATTTAATGAGAATTTATCGGCCGAGGAACTTAAGGGAGCAAAGAGAAAAAAAGCATATATGATAATTATGGTTACGGCAGGGGTTTTAGTAGTTTTAGGGATATTAGGATACTGGCTGATTCCTAAACCAATGTCCATTGAAGAAAATCCGGTTTTTGATAAAGAGCGGCTTGAAATAAGAGCGAAAGCGGTCATTTTAGCTTTAGATATGGAGGAGTATGAAACGTTACAGTCGGAATATGCCGCAGAGAAGATGAAGCCACATTTAACACAGGAGGCTATGGAGCAGGCAAAAAGAAGTATCAGTGATAACTGGGGCAGCCAGATTTCTCTTGGGAATGTGTATATGAGCGGAATCAGGCAGCGGGGAGATGAGTATGTGGCTGTGCAGGTGAATGTGGGTTATGAAAATGCCAATGTCACGTATACGCTGTCATTTGATACAGAGTATAAACTGATTGGTCTATATATGAAATAAATGTGAAACAGGACAGCTGTTTAGTGGATAGTGTCTCATAGATTATGAAAATTTATGAGATGGGAATTACTGTCATGGAAAATCATTTATCTAAGGTATCACGTGTATGATAATCACTTCGTGACAGCATGCGGGTAGGTAATCAATTGCATCGCGATTGGTTACAAAAGGTAGGGAGGAAGAGATGGATGGCTTTTTGGATTTTTATGCTGATAATGAATTTAATGATACCGGTTACAATGATCGGGTTCGGATATTTATTTTTAAAACATCCCCCCAGACATGTTAACGGACTTTTTGGCTATCGTACTGCCATGGCCATGAAAAGTCAGGAAACATGGGATTTTGCACAGCACTGTCTGGGAAGATTGTGGCTTACTGCAGGTTGTATACTGCTGCCGATAACAGTTGCTGTTATGCTGTTCTTTTATGGGAGTAATACAGATACAGTAGGAACCGGCGGAGGGATTATTTGTCTGGTACAGTGTATTCCCATGATTGGAAGTATTTATCCTGTGGAGAAGGGATTAAAGCGAAACTTTGATAAAGCTGGAAAGAGGATTTAGGAGATAGTTTTAAAATTACCTGTTTCATGCAACAGTAGGAAGGAGAAGAATATGATTGGATTTATAATTTGGGCTCTATGTGGTTTGATGTTTATTGGATTTGGAATTTCTGCATTTTATGCAAAAGGGGCAGTCGGTTTCTGGGCAAATGCAAAAGTACCGCCGATTGAAAATGTGGCCGCTTATAACAAGGCGGTAGGCAGATTATGGTGTATAATGGGATTTGTCTTTATCCTGCTAGGGCTTCCGCTGTTGTCAGGACAGAATTCGCCTTTGGTTCTGATTTCAGTTATCGGGGTATTGGCTGAGGTTATAACTGTGATGGTGGTTTATACTATAGGGATTGAAGGAAAATACAGGAAGAGATGATAAGACAAAGATTTCCCCTTAAATGGTATAGTAAGGAATGCTTCAGGTATATCATGCTATAATCAGCTGTAAAAATATGTACAGCTTTCCCGTTCAATCAAACGACAGGGAAGCTCTATTCGTACATTTTCTTTGTGGTGATTATCTTTGCGGTCTAATAAAAGAGTCAGTGCGAGATGGCTCATTTCTTTTTTGGGAATATCAATGGTGGTAAGCATAGGAGACGTTTTCTGAGAGTCTTTCACATTATCAATGGCAATAACGGAAGGAAAATATCCTCTTTTTTTACTTTGTCTAAGTGCCTGTAATACACCAAGGGCGGTACTGTCATTGGCACAAAAAATAGCGGTTGGTCTGTCTTCTTTTTGTAAAATGGACAGCATTACCTGATATCCTTCCTCACGTGTCTGGCTGGTGGGATAAATATTGGTATGATTTAAGGGTAATTTGTGGTTTAAAAGAGCCTGATAATATCCGATGTAACGTGCCTCATAGGTGCAGTCCCCGATATAAGAGATGTTCTTATGACCTAGGGAAATCAGGTATTCCATTGCTTTTTCCGCAGCAGTCATTCCGTTGCAGATGACTTCATCATACTCATAATCTGTTGGATTCCGGTCAATTCCGGCAATACAGGAATATCTTTTCCGAAGTATGGGTATCAGCCCGGAGGGACATTTTCCTAAGATGATAAGTCCGGTGTTTTCCTTGTGTGGAATAAAAACAGAAGAGGGTATGGTATTCTCTTTCGAAAATGTGGAGGCAGACTGGTAGGGAATCGGTTTTATATTATGAAAAGAATTTCCCAAGTCCATAATATCCACAGAATTGAGAACCTCTCCCAGAAGGCAGCCTGCTGCAAAAAGCTCTTCTTTTACACACTGGAATAATTCCTCAAAAAATATATCTTTATCCATGGAATCAAATCGAGTATGAAAAATATCCACAGTAAAAGGTGTTGTGGCGTCGTCAGTTCCCAGTCGTAAATTCCTTGCGGTAGTATTGGGAATATAATTGAGCATGGCTGCAGTTTCCCAGATTTTCTCTGCAAGACCGGGTTCGTTGCAGCGGTGTTCCGGATGATTCAGTACTCGGGAAACAGTGGCAGCAGAAGTGCCGGATAATTTTGCAATTTCTTTTAGAGACATGGTTTTTCCTCCTGTCAGATATATCAGATTTTGCCATGATCCTTAAAGTTACTTTATTTCTTTATTCATGGCAGATGTGAAAACGTTTGCAATAATATAAAAGTTATTTATAGGTGTAAAACAAAATTTAATAAAAAAATATCATAAATTAAAGAAATATACAAGTGAAAACGTTTGCAATAATGGTGGTTTTCAAAAAGAAAAAAAAATAGTAAATTAAGTGAATAAGGCAGTTATAACTGAAGCAATCATAGGATATAAAGAGAGGGACTTAAAATGAAGATGTGGAAAAAATTATTATTAATGGGAACATTTATACTGACAGCATCAGTGACAGGATGTGGAAACGGTCAAAAGAGCGGAGAAACCGAGGTAAATATAGGTTATTTTAACAACGTGACACATCCACAGGCATTGCTTATGAAGTCGGAGGGCAGCCTGGAGGAAGCGTTTGGAGAAGACATTTCGGTAAAATGGACCGCTTTTAATGCGGGGCCTGCAGAGGTGGAAGCCCTTTTTTCAGGTGATATTGATATCGGATATATCGGACCGGTTCCGGCTATCAGTGCAAATGTAAAATCGCAGGGAGATGTGGTAATCCTGTCAAGTGCAACGCAGGGAGGTGCAATTCTGATTACGGGAAAGGATTCCGGAATTAACAGCGTGGCAGATTTATCCGGTAAAAATGTAGCGATTCCTCAAATCGGAAATACCCAGCATTTATGCCTGCTACATCTTTTGGAAGAAAACGGATTGAAGCCTGTTACGGATGGTGGAGATGTTACGGTCAGTGCAGTTGCCAATGCAGATGTTGCAAACACGATGGAACGTGGTGATATTGACGCAGCCCTGGTTCCAGAGCCATGGGGAGCGACTTTGCTGGAACAGGGTTCGGAGATTTTATTAGACTATGATAAAATATATATGGATGGTCAATATGACGTGGCTGTGGTAGTGGTCAGAAAAGAGTTTATGGAAGAAAATCCGGAATTAGTTGAGAAATTTTTACAGGAGCATGAAGCGGCAACTGCTAAGATCAAAGATGACAGAGATAACTCCCTGAAAAGTATCAATGCAGAATTAGAGAGTGCTACCGGTAAATCGTTAAGTGAAAGCATTATTCAGGAGGCATTTGAGCGGATTGGGGTTCAGACAGCATTAAATAAAGAGTCAGTAATGGGATTTGCGGCAATCAGCAAGGAGCAGAAATTTATTGATGAGGTGCCGGAGGAAAGCGGTTTATTTGCTAAATAGTGGAGGGACAAAATGTCTTTAGTGATAAAAAATCTTTGTAAGCATTTTGATAACAGTGAAAATGCAACCTTAAATGAAATTAATCTGGAAGTACAGTCCGGAGAGTTTGTCTGTATTGTAGGAGCCTCTGGATGCGGAAAAAGTACACTGCTTAATCTTGTTGCAGGTTTGATTACACCTACCAGTGGACAGGTACTTTTGGACGGAAAAGAGATTACCGGTCCCGGTGCTGACCGGACGGTGATGTTTCAGGAGCATGGTCTTTATCCGTGGCTTAGTGTAATTGAAAATGTAAAATTCGGATTGAAGCTGGCCGGTGTGTCAAAAGAAGAGCAGGAAGAAAAAGCAATGCATTATCTGGAAATGGTGAATCTGTCAGAGTACCGTGATTATCCAATCCATCAGATTTCCGGTGGTATGCGGCAGAGGACGGCACTGGCAAGGGCGCTTACTATGGATTCGTCAGTATTGTTAATGGATGAACCATTTTCCGCACTGGATAAACAGACGTCAAATCGGTTAAGAGAAGAGCTGCAAAGAATATGGATGGAAACGAAGCGGACTATTTTGTTTATTACCCATAGTGTGGAGGAAGCTGTATATCTGGGGGACCGTGTGGTGGTGCTCACTCCCGGCTCGGAGCAGGAAATGGATATTGTGGACATTGGTCTGGAACGTCCAAGACATGTATATTCACCAGAGTTTGTAGAGCTTAGACATCGGATTTTAGAGGAAATCAGAGGGGAGGCAATTTAATGGGCGTTATCATTTTCTTATGTATATTAGTTGCAGTCTGGCAGGGCTTTTACTGGGTCAGTGTTGACCTGCTTGCCCTTTGCAAGCCGTATTCTGTTCCTTCTCCAATCGGAGTAGGGGAGCGGTTTATTGAGCTTTGCAGTGATGGAACTTTGTTAGAGGCGACAGGAAATTCTCTGCTGAGAGGAGTGGCCGGCTACCTGATAGCGGTTGTCATAGGTTTGATTCTGGGGCTGATTATGAATCATTTCAAGTATCTGCAAAAAAATTTGAAACCTGTGGTGTTGGGTGTGCAGACTCTCCCTAGTGTCTGCTGGGTTCCTTTTTCCATTCTGTGGTTTGGTCTGTCTACTCAGGCGATTTTGTTTGTGGTTGTGATGGGAGCTGCTTTTAGTATTGCGATTGCAGTAGACAATGCGATTAAGAATGTGCAGCCTATTTATCTGAAAGCGGCATTGACAATGGGAGCAGGAAAAAGACAGCTTTACTGGCATGTCATACTTCCAGCGAGCCTGCCGGAACTGGTGTCAGGTCTCAAGCAGGGATGGTCTTTTGCCTGGAGGGCACTTATGGCCGGGGAGGTCATGACGACTTCTATCGGTCTTGGACAAACCTTGATTATGGGGCGGGATCTGGCTGATATTAATCAGGTTATGCTGGTTATGCTGGTCATTGTAATTGTAGGTATTGTTATTGATAAATGTATCTTTTCTGTGATTGAGAAACGGCTGCTGACAAAGCGGGGGTTGTGGACAGCTCAATAAAACAGTATATTTAGGAGGGATAAAGAGATGACAGAAAAAGAAAAAGCAATGGCAGGTATGCTGTATGATGCAAATTATGATGAAGCGTTAGCAAAAGAACGTTTAGCCTGTAAAGATTTATGCTGGGAATATAATCAGCTGCGACCGTCCCATACAGAAGAAAAAACTATGATGATAAAAAACATTATCGGGAAGACCGGGGAAAATTTCTGGATTGAGCCGTCTTTCTGGTGTGATTATGGGTATAATATTGAGATTGGGGAAAACTTTTATTCTAATCATAATCTGGTGATACTTGATGGTGCAAAAGTAACCTTTGGAGATAACTGTTTCATAGCACCGAACTGTGGGTTTTATACTGCCGGTCATGCACTGGATGTGGAGCAGCGTAATAAGGGGCTGGAAATTGCCCTGCCGATTACCATTGGAAATAACGTGTGGATAGGCGGGAATGTGGTGGTACTTCCCGGAGTTACGATTGGTGATAATACCGTAATTGGTGGTGGAAGTGTGGTGACAAAAGATATTCTGTCAGGCGTGATTGCGGCAGGGAATCCCTGCAGGGTGATTCGTGAGATAACGGAAGCGGATAAAGATAAATATAAATGAGAATAGCAAAAAATACACAAAAAGCAGGCAGTATTTGAAATGCCAGCTTTTTGTGTATTTTTAATTGTATCAAAGGATTGATGTTTTAATTACCTCCGGGACCGTCTCTTCTTTCCCTGTCATCATTTTGAACAACATATTTGGTCGTGGAAGAATCCTCGTCGGAATTGGTTTCGGAAACCTGGGCAGTTCTTTTATCCTTCTGTTGTCTGTGGCAGTCTGAAAAGGTATCTGTCTGTTGATTGTTTGTTGCCTTATTTTTTTTCATAAAAACTTCCTTTCTGTTTACAGGTAATCCTCATTAATAGTTTCCTTCATAGTATGAACCCGTAATATGGAAAATATTCAGATATTGGAAATATATGAAAAATCAGTTTACTTTTTACAATGCCGGGGTGTATGATGGGTAAAATGGAATTGTACAATAGATAAAAGGTCAGAGGTGAAAGCAGTGTCAGGATTTATTCGAACAAAGATGATGAACCGTTATATGCTGAAGTTAGCAGTCAGAGTATTGATTTTTATTGTAGTATTTGTTTTCTACCTATTACATAAGGACTTATTATGTGATTTGATGACACGGTCTGTATGGCTTGGGATTACACCACTTCATGCACTATGGCTGGTTTTTATGCTTATGATGGTTACACATATTTTTCCTATGAACAGGCTTACGATGGCACTTCGCAAAGCAGAGCCGGAGCAGTATCAGGAGGTAGAAGGATATTCAGAGCTCGCATTATATCGGTTTGTGCGGGAGCAGAATATAAAAGCGTGGAATGTTATGCTGGTGTGGCTGATCTTTAATGCGATATTCGGTTTTTTATATCTGGTGCATATTCTGGATGATGCGGATTTGTTGATGCTGACTGTATTTTATTTTTTGTGTGATTACATCTGCATTTTATTTTACTGTCCATTTCAATCCCTTATCATGAAGAACAAGTGCTGCGTGAATTGCCGCATTTATGACTGGGGACATTTTATGATGTTTACTCCGATGTTATTTATCCGGAATTTTTTCAGCTGGAGTCTGTTTTTTACTTCCTGCGTGGTGCTGATTCACTGGGAGGTCATTTATGCAAAGCATCCTGAACGGTTCTGGAGCGGTTCTAATCAAACGCTGCAATGTGAACACTGTAAGGATAAGACGTGCCAGATAAAGAAAAAGCTGTCTTCTAAAACATCAGTACTTTAAATACAGCTTTGTATGTGCCAGGTTTGAGTATCAGCATTTAAGATAAGCAGATGGCAGTAATTGTAAAGGAAATAGTTTGGATTTATGAGTATTTTATAGTATAATAGAGTAAGAGAATTTTAATAGAAAGAAGGGAAGATAGGATGGAAATTTTACAAAAAGCAAGAGCATGGCAAAAGTACATATTTCTTTTTATTTTGTGTGCAGTTATATTTTATCCTATGTATGCACAGGCAGCAGAGGTGGATGAGGAAGTTACAATCTATGGATTGAACAGTTCCTATCTTGAGAAAATAACGATTCCGGACAGTCTGCCTCAAAGCTATCAGCTTACTATCGGAGGCGGGGCAGGTGTGACTTACAGCGTTTCAAGCGGAAGCTCTGCGAAGGTTTCTGCGAATGGTCTGATCACTCCCAAATACACATACTGGAAGAGACAATCTGGTTTTAGCATATCGGTACCGGAGGGTGAGGACTATGATTATTATACGATCAACACGGGAGATACTCAAATTATAGCAAGGACAGCCGATAAATCATATACGGTGACGGTACATGTTATAGATTATACTATAACCTATGGTGATGGAATCATGGACGATTATCTTTCTAAGAATGTGAAAGAAGGTATGACGGATCGTGAGATTATGGAAGCGGTTGCCAGATTTCCGGCAGGTTATGACTATTCGGCTTCCTATTCCGGTGTGTATTCCATGATTATAAATGGTGGAGGAGACTGTTGGGCGAGCACTTCTGCAATCATTACTTTATGTGAAAAGCTGGGTATTAAGGCATGGTCAAGAAACGGCAATAAGGATCCGGGATCAGGCAGCGGGCATGTGAATGCAATGGCAGAGTTAAACGGTACTTATTATGAATTAGAGGCCGGTTATAATATGTCTAAAAATGAACAGGGATACCGACCTTATGACGTTACGGTAAGGGATTCCTTATTCAGCTATTATTACTCATCAAACGATCTTACAGTTTATCAGTACGACGGTTATGAAACTACCGGTGTGCTGGAGATTCCGGAAACCATCAATGGAAAGACAGTTACTAAAATTGATAAAAGTGCCTTTAGCAGTACCAAATTTTCAGAGATTAAATTACCGGATACTCTGACAAGCATCGGAGATTTTGCATTTAGCAGCTGTAGTAATCTGACAAGTATTACAATTCCGGCTTCCGTCACGTCTATTGGCAATTCGATTTTTTCCAGCTGTAAGGGGCTTACGGATATTTCTATTGCCAGTGGCAATACAAGCTACCAGATGATTGACCAGGCGATTTATAGCAAGGATGGAAAGACTTTAGTTACCTGCCCGGCTGCAAGTGAGATTACAATTCCGGATACGGTAACGAAGATTGCGGATTATGCATTTTACTATAATGCGAATCTACAGAGTATCACGATTCCGGAATCTGTCACAGAAATGGGAGAGGGTGCTTTCGGTAATTGTTCAAGTTTGTCCGGTATCACGATTGAAGGAAATGGCCTTATCACGATTGGTACTCATTGTTTCCGATCTGACAGTTCCCTTTCGGTTGTTCGGATACCGGCTTCAGTGAAAACGTTGGGGGCATATGCTTTTGGTTATTGCAGTAAGCTGAAGCATATTTATTTTATGGGGGATGCACCGACATTTGGAGAAACGATAGATGGTACATTTTATGACAGGGTTTTTTATTCCTGTACAGCAGACGCCTATTATCCGGAGGGAAATGCCACATGGACAGAGGATGTGCGAACAAACCATGACGGTACTATTACCTGGTCAGCTTGGACAGGAACGGAAGCTGGGTCTATAGCAGAAGCAGAGATTTCTCTGGAGCAGAATCATTATACTTATACGGGATCGGGTATTACACCGACAGTCACAATTACTTTAGATGGTAAAGCATTAACTTTAAATAAAGACTATATTGTAAATTATATAAATAATATAAATGCAGGTACTGCCACCGTAACGGTTATAGGGATTGGTTCGTACACTGGAGATGTTTCCACAAACTTTACCATTGCAAAAGCAAAACGGAGTGTTACAGCTTACGCAAGGAAAAACAGCATTATAGAGCAGGATACAACAGATATATATTATGTTTCTGCGAGAGGTGACTATACCTATACATCAGATAATCCATCTGTAGCATCTGTAAATGGTGATGGTGTTATTTCAGGTGTTGCAGCCGGAACGGCTGTCATTACGGTTCAGGTAGAGGAAACGGAAAACTATCTGGCTGCAAGTACAACTTTGACGATTACTGTTACACATGAGCCTAATATGCTGATGGGAGACACTACAGTGACAAATGGAACAGTAAAGATGAAGTGTCCACGCTGTAATGAAATATTTACGGCAACTGTACCGACAGACTTTATGGTATACTGGTCATTAAATGATGAACCTTATTATTCCTCTTTCTGTGGCAGCAATTATAAAGTAGGAGATATCTTAGAGTGTTACTGTTATGATAATTCTGATGCAGATTTGAATGAGATGGAGATTGTTTCACAGGACAGCAGTGTGGTTACAATTACAGATAACAGATATCTGAATTTTATAGCAGATGGTGTTGCAAAAGTGGAGGTTCGGCCAAAGTATAACCCGTCTATTGGCAAGGTGTATACATTTTATGTAGGAAGTGCAGCTTCTGGTGAGGAAGATAAGGAGCAGGATGGTATCGGAGGGGATTCTGATGCTGGGGAGAAAGTAAACTGTTATGATCCAAAAACAGGTATTACGATTTCTGTAACGAAAGGTGACAGGAAAAATGCTGTATTATTATCTGTGGATCAGAAATATGCAAAGGGCAGTCTGGTGATTCCAGGTACACTTAAAGTTGGCGGAAATACATATACCATTACGTCTATTGCAAAAGCAGCATTTAAGAATAACAAGAAGCTTACCAAGGTTACTATTGGAAATAATATAAAGACCATCGGAGAGGAAGCATTTAGCGGCTGTAAGAATTTAAAGACCGTGAAGCTGGGTAAGAACATAACTGCAATTGGTGATAAGGCTTTTTATAACTGTGGCAAAATCACAAGTATTACCATTCCATCCAAGGTAAATAAGATTGGAAAGCAGGCGTTTTATAAGTGTAAGAAATTAAAGAAAATTACGGTTAAGACCAGTAAGCTGACATCTAAGAATGTTGGAAGTAAAGCATTTAAGGGAATCTATTCAAAGGCAGTCATTAAGGTTCCAAAAAGTAAGCTGAAAACCTATAAAACGTTATTACGCAAAAAAGGTATTGGTAAAAAAGCAATCATTAAAAAGTAACTATTAAAAATGTGGAGCTGTTCACTTAATGTGACGGCTCCAATTTTATGTGCAGGGGTAAAGTGAAATCAGAATTGATGCATATGTGAATTGCCTCTTGACTTTTCCTCCCTGGTATTCTATATTAAATCTAGTTTTAAAGGTTATGAGAAAGAGGAGTAGAAGTAGTTCCTTGCCAGAGAGAATGATTCACCGGCTGAGAAATCATTTCAAGAAGAATGCTTTGAAGGTAGCTTTTGAACTGCATGACTGAGAAATGAAACGCTTTGCCCACTAAGTACAGCAGTATTTTGCTAAGTGTGCAGGTGTACTTTTGTACCAAGTTTGAAAAAGCTTTGCTAAGTACGGAATGTAGGTCATGACGATTCGTCCCCGTTACAGGATAGGAAGAGAGAAAATTAAGGTGGTACCGCGATGATTCGCCCTTATATCGGTTATATATCGATGTAAGGGATTTTTTTATGATAGGAAACTGCTCCGCATTTCTTAATTTGTTCATCGCCCTTAGCATAACTGAAATAAAATATTAGTATCAGGTGATTATGGAAGGAGTAAAAATTATGCCAAAAGAATTAGAAAAAAATTATAATCCATCAGAGATTGAAGACAGGATTTACAAAAACTGGTTAGACAAGAAATACTTTCATGCGGAAGTTGACCGCAGTAAAAAACCATTTACTATTGTAATGCCACCGCCGAATATTACCGGTCAGCTGCATATGGGACATGCATTAGATAATACAATGCAGGATATTTTAATCCGTTATAAGAGAATGCAGGGATATAACGCATTGTGGCAGCCGGGAACCGACCATGCGGCTATTGCGACCGAGGTTAAGATTATTGAATCACTGAAGGAACAAGGGATTGATAAGGATGATCTCGGACGGGAAGGCTTTTTAGAGAAGGCATGGGAGTGGAAGGATGAATATGGTGGACGGATTATCAATCAGCTGAAGAAGCTTGGTTCTTCTGCGGATTGGGACAGAGAGCGGTTTACCATGGATGATGGTAATAATGATGCCGTCAATGAAGTATTTTGCAAGCTTTATGAAAAGGGATGGATTTATAAGGGTTCCCGTATCGTGAACTGGTGTCCGGTCTGCCAGACGACCATTTCCGATGCTGAGGTGGAGCATGTGGATCAGGATGGTAATTTCTGGCATATCAATTATCCGATTATTGGTGAGGAAGGCAGATTTGTAGAGATTGCAACTACCCGTCCTGAGACATTATTGGGTGATACTGCGGTTGCAGTAAATCCGGAGGATGAGAGATATCAGGATATTATTGGAAAGATGTTAAAGCTTCCCCTTACGGACAGGGAGATTCCGGTGGTTGCAGATCCTTATGTAGATAAAGAATTTGGAACCGGCTGTGTGAAGATTACACCGGCTCATGACCCTAATGATTTTGAGGTGGGTAAGCGCCATAATTTAGAGGAGATCAACATTATGAATGATGATGCCACCATTAATTCCCTTGGCGGCAAGTATGCAGGAATGGACCGCTATGAGGCAAGGAAGGCAATGGTTGCAGATTTGGAAGCAGAAGGATTACTGGTTAAGGTTGTTCCTCACAGCCATAATGTAGGTACTCATGACCGTTGTAAAACAACGGTGGAACCGCTGATTAAGCCGCAGTGGTTTGTTAAAATGGAGGAAATGGCAAAGCCCGCGTTAGAGGCAGTAAAGAAGGGTGATTTAAAACTGATTCCGGAGCGTATGAATAAAAATTATTACAACTGGCTGGAAAATATCCGTGACTGGTGTGTATCCCGTCAGCTTTGGTGGGGACATCGGATTCCCGCATATTATTGTCAGGATTGTAATGAGATTACCGTGTCCAAAGAGGCAGTATGCAGCTGTCCGAAATGTGGTTCTTCCAATATGAAGCAGGACCCGGATACACTGGATACATGGTTTTCTTCTGCACTATGGCCGTTTTCAACCTTAGGCTGGCCGGAGAAGACAGAGGAAATGGATTATTTCTTCCCTACAGATGTACTGGTAACAGGATATGATATTATTTTCTTCTGGGTAATCCGTATGGTATTTTCTTCGTTAGAGCAGACCGGAGAGCTTCCATTCCATACCGTATTGTTCCATGGTCTGGTAAGGGATGATCAGGGAAGAAAAATGTCTAAATCCTTAGGAAACGGAATTGACCCGTTAGAGGTTATTGAGAAATATGGTGCTGACGCCTTAAGATTTACACTGATTACAGGAAATGCACCGGGAAATGATATGCGTTTTTACTGGGAGAGGGTAGAAGCCAGCCGTAATTTTGCAAATAAAGTCTGGAATGCGTCCCGTTTCATTATGATGAATATAGAAAAAGCAGATGTAACGGATATGGAGCTTGGTAAGCTGACGTTAGCAGACCGCTGGATTTTGTCTAAGGTGAATACACTTGCCAAGGACATGACAGAAAATCTTGATAAGTTTGAGCTTGGTATTGCGGCATCTAAGGTATACGACTTTATCTGGGAAGAATTCTGTGACTGGTATATCGAAATGGTAAAACCGAGACTTTACAGTGATGAGGATGAGACAAAGGGTGCCGCTTTGTGGACACTTAAGACGGTTTTAGGCAATGCATTAAAGCTGCTTCATCCGTATATGCCGTTTGTGACAGAGGAGATTTTCACAAATCTTCAGGATACGGAGGAATCCATTATGATTTCCGACTGGCCGGAATTTAAGGAAGAATGGAATTTTGCCAAGGATGAGAGGGCAGTGGATACCATTAAGGAGGCGGTTCGTGGAATCCGTAATCTTCGTGCAGAAATGAATGTGCCAAACAGCAAAAAAGCAACTGTTTATGTGGTTTCAGAAAAAGAAGAGGTTCGAAATATTTTTGAGGATGCAAAGGTTTTCTTTGCAACACTTGGATTTGCATCAGAGGTAATGGTGCAGGCGGATAAGGAAGGAATTGCGGAAGATGCGATATCAGCTGTCATCCATGACGCAGTAGTTTACATGCCATTTGCAGAACTTGTGGATATTGAGAAGGAAAAGGAACGTCTTGCAAAAGAGAAAAAGCGCTTGGAAGGTGAGATTAAGCGCTGTAATGGGATGTTAAATAACCCGAATTTTGTAGGCAAGGCCCCTGAGGCAAAAATTGCTGAAGAAAAGGAGAAGCTGGAAAAATACACTGGTATGCTGGAAACTGTTGAGGAACGGCTTGCACAGTTTGGGAAATAATGATAAATGCTGATACAATAAATAATAAGTAACTAACACCTGATTTGTCTGATAGTTCATCTGCCGGATGATTGTGAAAGGCAGGGTTTTCAAATGTATCAGCAATATTGCATATAAGGGAAAAAGAAAGAGAAATATCAAGCAGGGCATTGTTCCTTTATGATAATTTTTCTTTCTTTTTTTGTTTTTGCTTTTTAAAATAATCTTGACTGGCCATTCGTCGCAAAAACTGGTTATTTGTCGCAAAAACCCAAAATAGTAATGGATATATGTTATAGTATTTGTGTTAAGAGAAGCATAAAAAATATAAGATTTTAAAGGAGGACAGATATGCCGGTTTTTAGTGTAGACCCAATAAAGTTGTCAAAGGAAACAGAGACTTTACAGACAATTACAAGTGTATTGCACAGTAACAAAGAATCGTTGGAAAAGATTAGGCAATCTCTCAGGTTATCAGGAGCTACAGGAAGTAGCATTAAACACAGTCTGAGAGTGACTTCGGAGAAGATGGAAGATATCATTAAAAATATCAAGTCCGTAGAGGGAGTCTTATCTGAAATCTCTTCAAATTATGTAAATACAGAAAAAATAATTTCTAATCAAAACATAGAACATGGAAATCCGGCATTTGATGATGAAGGTTCTTATGGAGGAAATCAGAGCAATCCTGTAACAAAGAGTGAGGAATTAGCTGATATTGTTAGAAAATACTATCCGGATTTTACAGATAAAGAAGTAGAAGATTATTTAAAAAAATTAAGGTCAGAAGGATGTGGCTACATTGCAATGAGTAATACCATCTTTGCACAATTTGTGGGGAAAGAGAAAGAATTTGAGAAAACATTTGGATTTCCGATGTATGATAAAAATGGAGATTTAAATTATGATGCAATGGTAACAGATTTTTATGCGGCTACAGATAATCATAATGAAAAAGGGTGGATATTTAAAAGAGATGTGATAAATGAATCTGAGGATGAATCAGCTACAGAAGGAAGAGGTACAACTAGAAAAAAACGTGAATACAGATGGGAAAAGTATATGGCGGATCATGGAATAGATGTGGATGTCAAAAATGTGAAAGTTACGTTGGATAATTATGACGAAGTTGCTACCAAAGGGGATATAGTAGTGGGAGTATATCCTTGTATTTTATATGATGAATCAGGGAATCAAACAGTTGATATTGATGGAGGTCATGCAATGACTGTTACAGGTAAGACAGATGATGGGATGTACAGAGTATCTTCAGGGGGTGAAGAGTACTATATTAAGCCAGATGATTCTGTATATGATAGGATGGAGTTTCAACAGATTATTTATTAAGCAGGGATTTTATTATGAAAAAAATATATACGATTTTAATTTTATTTATAGTTATGATTATAGTATTTAGCGGATGTAAAACAAGGGAGGCACAATTGAGTATGGAAGAACTTTATAGAATCGGACTAAGCAGATACTTATTGGATATGTTGGAACTGGAACAACTTGATAAGGATTTATCAAAGAGTGATATGAGATATATTCCCAATGAGGAGGAAGGAAAAAGCGAATCGCAAAAAAATGACAGACTCGGATTGACGTATATTTATCTTCGCAATGAGCTGCATTTGGAGCGTTTGACCCAGACGCAGACCGAGCTTTTGCAAAGAGAAGCAGAGCATATGGAAGATGATATGATTTCTAAAGATGTAATGGAAATGATTGTTCAAACATTTGCGGATGTGATTGCGTATAAGCCAATAGAAAATCCGGAAGATGAAGAGATAAAGACACTTTATGATAATAATGGTGATTTTGTAGAAATTAATGCAATTGTATTAAGAATTGGTACACAGAGTGAATTTGATGAAAATGGAAGTTATGTGAATAAAGAGCATGAAGCTGATAAACAGAGAGAGTTGAAAAATTTTTCGGAACAGATGGAAGAGCAGTTAAAGGGTAAATTAGGTGATATACCAATCAGAGTTCAACGGGATTTTTCTCTTTTTGATGGGGGCGAGTAAAGGAAAACAACAGAATTATAATTATTGAAAATCAAAAAGGAATAAAAATATCAGAAAAAGTAAATTTTATAATTAAATAATGAACACTTCACTTAAATTTCAAACAGAAAAGATAATATCTGTAATGTAGATGCACAAAGGAAATGAAAATGCATCGGTCAGATTATGGAGATTATAGTAAAAACTGTTGAAGATAGGAGAATACGCCAATGAATACCATTTATTTACATGTTGGAACTGCGAAGACAGGAACGACGGCAATACAGAATTTTTGTAGTGAGAATCAGGAAGTATTGAACCGCCAAGGGTATTATTATCCGGAATTTCCCTATCGTTATCCCAGTGCAAGCAGGTTAAGAAACGGGCATTTTCTGTTTGGACGTGTACATGATGAGAATGGGTTGAGAGATGATAAGAGAGAAGAGGAAATTTTTCAGGAGGGGTTTCATAAAATTTATGAAGCTTTTAAAACTTATCGTAATGTCATTCTTTCTGACGAGGGATTATGGACTTGCGGTTTTCGTGATGAGAAAAATGTATGGGAAAAGATAAAGGAAGAGATTGGGGAAAAGCAGATTGCAATCAAAGTGATCGTATATCTTCGTATGCAGGATACTTTTCTTTACTCATGGTGGAGCCAGCGGGTAAAGGAAGGATTAAGGGGAGAGTCCCAGCTTACATGGGAAAGGATGGCAAATGAACTTCCGATGATTCAGCTGGATTATTATGATATGTTGGAAAAGATAGCAGGTTATGTAGGCAGAGATAATATCATAGTAAGAAGGTTTGATGCAGACCAGTTTATTGGAGGTAGTTTATATGCAGATTTTATAGATGCATTGGGGCTGACCTATTCTGAGGAATATCATATTAAAAGTGAGTTGAGAAATATCAGCCTTACTCAGAATAATAATGAGATTAAAAGGATTTTAAACAGACTTCCAGGATTGGATGCAGAGGGAAATGCTATGTTTCGGCAGATATTGGTAGAACAATCGGGATATCAGGGAAAGGATGATATATACAGTATGTTTTCTGAGGCAGAAAGAACAGCTTTTCTGGCGAAATATCATGAGGGGAATATCCGGATTGCAAAAGAATATCTGGGGGAAGAGGAATTGTTTTTCCCGAATGTCAGGAAAAAGAAGAAGTGGAATCCTCATGATGGATATATGATGGAAGATGTCATACTCTTTTTTGGAAGCCTTGCATTGCGGATGGAGAAGGAATTAAAAAAACAACAGGCGGAGCTAAAGGAGCAAAAACGGCAGATTAACGGAATCCGGAATATAATGAAACATCCAATTGGTGCTATTGGCAGAAAAATATTCAGCAGATAATGAAAATAGGACATTTTCCTTATTTATGCTTGACAGATCTGGACTTCTTATTTTATAATTCACTTTATGACGTTAAAGCTTTAAAACATAAGTGCTTTAAAGCTACAAATAACAGTATAAATATTTAGATGATATGAATATGCTGCCGATTACGTCAGAGAAGAGATTATGAGATAGGGAGAAAGAGAAAATGGCAATCAAAATTTTGTTACTGGTGGTATTTTTTGCGGTTATGATCGGTATTGGTATTTATTCCAGAAAGCAGGCTACCAATGTCAATGACTTTGTATTAGGAGGAAGAGGAGTTGGCCCATGGCTTACTGCTTTTGCGTTTGGTACTTCCTACTTTTCATCGGTTGTATTTGTCGGTTATGCAGGGCAGTTTGGATGGAAATATGGTCTTGCATCTACATGGATTGGTCTTGGCAATGCATTTATTGGAAGTTTGCTGGCATGGCTGGTACTGGGGCGGAGAACCCGTGTCATGACACAGAAACTAGATGCAAAGACAATGCCGGAGTTTTTTGGGAAGCGGTATGATTCGAAGGCACTTCGGATTGCGGGGTCTGCAATTGCTTTTGTATTCCTTGTTCCTTATACTGCATCCATTTATAACGGACTTTCCAGATTGTTTGGTATGGCATTTGATATAGATTACAAAGTCTGTATTATCGTAATGGCACTTTTGACAGGCATTTATGTAATCGTGGGAGGTTATATGGCGACAGCACTGAATGACTTTATTCAGGGTATTATTATGCTGATTGGTATCTGTGCGGTCATTGTTGCGGTGTTAAACGGACAGGGAGGATTTTTAAATGCAGTTAAAGAACTGTCGGTTCTTTCTGCAGATGATGTGGCTGTTCCGGCATTACAGGGTGGTCAGGGATTACTGGCAAGTTTCTTTGGACCGGACCCGATGAATCTGCTAGGTGTAGTCATTTTAACTTCTCTTGGTACATGGGGACTGCCCCAGATGGTTCATAAGTTTTATGCCATCAAGGATGAAAAGGCTGTCAAAACCGGTACTGTGGTATCCACTATTTTTGCCATCATTATTTCTGGAGGATGTTATTTCCTGGGTGGTTTCGGACGTTTATTTGACTGTGCAGCAATTTACAAAGAAGACGGGAGTATTGCATTTGATTCTATTGTTCCACAGATGCTGTCTACTTTACCGGATATATTGATTGGTGTTGTGATTGTGCTTGTGCTCTCAGCTTCCATGTCTACCTTGTCTTCTCTGGTATTGACATCCAGTTCAACCCTGACACTGGATTTCTTAAAAGAGTCAGTTGCCAAGAATATGAGTGATAAAACGCAGTTGGTTGTAATGCGTGTATTGGTTGCGGGATTTATTATTTTATCTGTTGTACTGGCATTAAATCCCCCTACCTTTATTGCACAGCTTATGGGAATCTCGTGGGGAGCACTTGCCGGAGCGTTTCTGGCACCGTTTATGTATGGCTTGTACTCCAAGAAGATTACGAAAGCCGCAGTATGGGCAAGTTATATTGTGGGTGTGGGCATAACGGTTTCCAATATGTTTATAGGCTTTATTGCATCACCCATTAATGCGGGAGCAATTACGATGATTGTGGGACTGATTGTTGTTCCAATCGTAAGTATGGTTACACCAAAGGTGGATAAGGAATTTGTAGAGAATATCTTTACCTGTTATGATGAAACAGTGACTGTACATAAGAAGAGTTCGCTGGAAGAGTAAAAACGCTTAATGATGTAAGAAAATTTTCTTAAAATACTTTTGGCATAGCAGAAAAATTAGTTAAATATAAATAAAAGGATACCCCTTTTTGTAATTTGCGGTAAGCTAAAGAAATTGTAACCGTATATTATGAAAAGGGGTATCTTAATTTATTTCACAAAGGGGTGAAAGTGTAAAAATACATATGTTAAAAAAATAATTTGTATGATATAATGTATAAAGATTTCTTTGCCTGTAAAGGTAAAACTATGTGCTTTATTCCGTGAATGACAAGCTGAAGCTATGCTTCATGGTCTTGGAAGCGGTAATTTTGACTGTATATGTAACGTACATAATATAAAAGTGCATAAAGGAATATATAGAATTTAAAATGCCTGTGAATTCTATAAATAATGGCATCGTGACCGATAGCATCGTATGGATGAGAATTGAATCCAGAGTTGGCACAATTAATTGGGGGCGATGTGTAAGTATAAGGGCAGTGTTACAATGAATATAAGGAGGGTGTACAAGGATGAGAAAAAAGAATCTAAGGTTACTAAGTTTTGCCTTAGCGGCGGCACTGGTTTTGTCATCTGCCAATACTGGAGGTGTTGTATTAGCAACAGGTACAGATGATCCAGCAGTGCAGCAGGAAACGGTCTCTTTAGAAAATGAAGGACAAAGTACAGAAGAGATTAGTGAAGAGGTTACACAAGCAGAAGAACAGACAACAGAACAGGTTACAGAAGAAGAGTCAACACAGGAAATGGCGACAGAGGCTGTAACAGAAGCAGCGACCACTGAAGAATCTGAGCAGGCTGATTTATCAGAGGCATCAGATGAACTGGTGGAAGAAGAGATAGACAAGAAAGAAGTTGCGGATGCTGAAATGGTGTTTAATTTGATTACGGATTCGGCGTTGTTTCAGATGGTCTTGGATATTTATAATACACAGACATCATCTAATAAGACAGCAACTACATTTACATATGGAGATTTAAGTACTTTTACCGGGGAACTGGACTTTTCTTCCCAGGCAAACGCAGCGTCTGTAAAAAGTGTGAAGGGATTAGGTTCTGCAAAGAGTGCTGTTTCCATTAATATGAGTAGCTTTACGAATGTTACAGAGATTGAGACAAAGGAATTTCAGAATTGTAAGATGACAAGTGTTACTCTGCCGGCAAGCTTGAAAAAGATTGGCGAGCAGGCATTTGAAAGTTGTACTGCACTGACAGAAATTAATGCAGGGAGCCAGAAGAATACCCTGCCAGTTTCTTTGACCGAGGTAGGCCAGCAGGCATTCAGCAGTGTCAGTGCTTTAAAAGAGATTTCTCTGCCGTCTTTTACTGCAGGAGGTACGATATTACAGAATGCAACATCATTATTTGCTAACTGCTCCAGTTTGGAGAAGATTACTATTGGCAGGGGAATCCAGACCATTCCTGCCAGTGCATTTACCGGGGCAGGTAAAGCCAGTGCAGATGGTGTTTCTATTATTTTTGAAGCAAATAGTGCATTGGACAAGATTTTAGGAGATGCTTTTGCCAATATGAAATTTACTTCGGATGCGACTTTGGATTTGGCAAATTGCGGCAGATTATCAAGTATTTCTGATGCTGCATTTAGAAATGCCGAAAATTTGACAACGGTTATATTACCAAGCGGCTTGTCAAGCCTTCAGTTCGGCAGTAATACCTTTGCAAAGACAAAGCTGACCAGGATGTATGTATCAGGCAGTGAAAAAACAGAAATTTATTTACCGGATTATGTAACAGGAATTGGAGCAGGGTGTTTTTATGGCAATACGGATATGACTTCCATTTCATTGTCACCTAATCTGACTGCGATTCCGGATTATACATTTGATGGCTGTACTGCGTTAAAAACAGTTGCCCAGAGAACGGCTTCCGGTCAATGTAAGGTAAAAGAAATCGGAGATTGTGCGTTTCGTGAAACAGCAATTGAGAATACAGATTTTCTTTTAAATATGAATCAGTTAACTACAATCGGCTATCAGAAGCTGTCTGTCTGCGGAGTGGGAAACACGAATAAGGATAAGGTGCTTTCTCCTGGTCTAGGCGGGGAAAATGTAAAAGTTGTAAATGCTGCAACGCATGAGAAAGTGGTACAGCAGGGAAGTCAGAGCAAGCCTTGTGGAAGTGAGGTATTTACTAATTGTACATCTTTAAAAAGCGTCAGTCTTCCGGCATCTGTCCGGCAGATTGGAAGCCGTGCGTTCTATTTTGTGGATAAAGGGTATGGACGGGAACTTTCTTCGTCAATTACTTCGGATTCACAGATTGAAACAGTGACATGGGCATCTTCAACGGAGAAAAATGCAGAAAGAAGGATATATCCGGAAGCATTTTATGGTAACCAGATGATGACGAAAATGGTATTGCCGGAAAATAAGGGTTTAGGAGAGACTTTCTATATTGACGAACATGCATTTTGTAACTGTAAATCATTAGAAACAGTCGGAACCAGCACAGGTGGTAATGTGTTTCCTGTTACTTTAAGTGAACTCGGAAAAGGAGCGTTTGAATTCTGTGCATCTATACCGAAGGTTACAATCTGTTCAACGGAAGCAGGAACCTGTCCGCAATTGGGAGAACAGGCATTTCAGCATTGTACTTCTATTGCCTCCGCTGTTCTGCCCAAAGAAACAACGGAAGTTCCGGATCATTTCTTTTATAATGCACCGGTTGCAGTATTTAGTGTGGGAACGGGTAATGCTATAGAAAAATTCGGTGATTTGTCATTTCTGGGCAATCAGTTTACGACCTTGGATTTATCTAAATATACCAATTTAACGGAGATTGGTGCAAGTGCTTTTGCAGACTGTGACAGCCTTATTGAAAATAGTGAATGGGATAAACTTTCAAAACTGACAGGCTCAGGGTACGCAACATGTAACGAACAGCCTACGTTAACAACAGTGATATTACCGGCACAGTTAACGGGCAGCAGTGCTACACTTCATCTGAATAGTGGTGTATTTGATGCCCAATTAAAGTTTACTACAATGATAACTCCAAATGAGGGTACAGAAGGACAGATATATATTCCAGATTACATAATGGAAACAGGATATGGTGTATTTGCCGAAACAGGAGTTTCTAAAGTAATCTGGCAGGCAGATACCACTGGACAGAACCAGTGGAAATGGATTCCTACCCATTTTTATGAAGGGTGTTTTAAGATAACAAAGGCAGAAGATGTACTGCCAAAAGGAAGTTATGTAGAACGGATTGGTAAGCGGGCATTTTATGCAAGCAGCGTACAGTCAGTTGATTTGTCCCATTATACTTCTCTAAAACAGATAGGTTCGGGAACTTTGGCAAGCAATGCCAATATGTATCCTGGAACATTCGAGAGCTGTGAACAGTTAAAGAGTGTTAAGCTCCCACAGTCTGCGTTTACAATAGAGGAGAAAACATTTTATAAAGATAAAAAATTGGGAACTGGTAATGCTGTTATTGATCTGGGGGGTGCTACCAGTATCGGAAAGAACGGTATGGCTGAATGTGACGGTATGACGCAGATTACATTTCCGGCTTCTTTGGTCCAAGTAGGAGAGAATGCATTTTTAAGTTGTAATGAACTGCAAACTGTAGATTTTGGAAGCCTGCAAAAAATTGGGAGAGCAGGGTTTATGAATTGTCCGAAACTGGTACTGACCAGCAAGGGTCTGCCGGACAGCCTGTTGGAAATAGGAGACCAGGCATTTATGAAAGACGGAAATCTTGGTACGGTATCCTTTGGTTCCAGTCTGAAATCAATCGGAGTTGATGCTTTTAAAGAAAGCGGGATGAATAAGGTTGATTTTTCCAGGGCGAAAAATCTGGAAAAAATAGGAAACCTTGCTTTTTCGGATACAAAGCTGAAAGAGTTTAGTATTTCTGGTACGAAGGTAACCATGATTAATACGATTTTACAAAATTGCAGCTTGCTGGAAACGGCTTCTTTTGGCAATGAGGTATTATATATTGGAAAGGATGCATTGGCAGGATGTCCGAAATTCCGTTCTTTTACATTTGCTTCCACAACTACGGTAAATAATCAGGTATTTTATACGAAGCATGCGACCTATGGAACGACGGCTCAGCAGTCCCTGAATCCCGGAACGGTATCCATTACAGTGGAAACGCCGAAGGAGACAATCATACCGATTGGAAGAACCTTTTACTTCCCATATTATGTAAATCAAAAAGGAAAATCCAAATTTGATTATATTTTAGTTGGGAATGACAGATCGTCAGATACCATTGACCAGTATTTAAAGGTTACTGCTAACCTGACGGATGGTTATTATAAGCAGAGACAGTCAAATGATGACGGTGATAAATATAAGATTACGAATCCTTTGTATTATCAGAAGGTAGAACCGGCACCCAGCATGAAGGTTACCGCTACAAATCAGGAAATTGATACTATCCAGTTAGAGGGATTACAACCAACAGACGGATTGATTCAATTTAGTGTTGTATGCAGTATCTCCTTTGAGTGTCAGGAGAAAGAGGTATCTATCAATGCAAATAAGTTTTCGGCGGATTATAACCTGAAGGTAGAGATGACACCGTTAGTGGCGGAATTATATAAAGATAACAAGAGAGAGATTCATGTCCCGGCAGGACAGGTAAATCACATACAAGCGGTTAATTCCCAAAAGGGTGCAACACAGTATTATTATGATATGGTAGATTCAGGAGGAGAATATAGTACACCGGATACTTACGATATTGTGGTGGAGACCAGTAATCCGGATGTGATTTATCCTGGTTCCGGTTCTTCCGCAAAGAAGGAGGCATCTTATACGACCAATGTAACCAAAACAGACAGTACAGGAAAGGTTACAGGTGATGCGGGAAGGCAGAATTTTTATCTGATTCCTTCAGGGATTGGTACTGCGGAGATTAAGGTTTATCCGAAGGGATATCCGCAGTATGCGCATACATATACGTATACAGTAAATTCTGATATCCAGTCTATTAAATTAGAGATACCAAAGGAGTATCAGACTAGGCTGAATCCAGGTGCAGTGTTCTCGGTATTTTCTGAGTATAAGAATTATTTTGGTCAGATCGCATCTGTAAAGGATATGAGTACTTTTGACAAATATTCGGATAAGAAGATAGTATTTACTTCTGATAATCCGGAGTATGTGGCAGTGGATGAACGAGGTAATGTAACAATCTTAAAAGCAGATGTAAATCCAAAGGCGGTAAAGATAACGGCTACTGTGCCTACTTCTGTGGAAGGAAGGGTTGTAACAGCCAGCTTGACATTGAGTGTTAAATATCCGGATACGAAGCCCAATGAGAATGTGGTAGATCCTACGACGGGTGCTACAGTAGCAGTCACAAAGACAAGTAAGGTAGATTTAGAAGGGGAAGCTAAATTTGTTAAACCTCAAAGTAATATAGGTACGGCTGTTACGGTACCGGATACCGTTACTGTGAATGGTGTACAGTATAAAGTCACTTCTATTTCTGCAAATGCTTTTAAGAATAATACCAAGATTAAAACAGTTAAGATTGGAAAATATGTAAAAGAAATCGGAGATAATGCATTTTATGGATGTAAGAATATGACGAAGATAACGTTACCGTCATCTATTACAAAGATAGGGAAAAAGGCGTTTTATAATTGTAAGAAGTTAAAAACCGTGACGATTCCCAGTAAGGCTGCTCTTACAGAGATCGGAGATAGTGCATTTTACAATTGTGTTGTCCTGACCAAGATTACGATACCTGTGAAGGTAACAAAGATAGGGGCAAAAGCGTTTTACAATTGTAAGAAGCTAAAGACTATTACGATTAAATCAACGGTATTGAGTTCTGTTGGTAAAAATGCATTTAAGAACATTCACAAAAAAGCAACGATTAAGGTTCCGAAGAAAAAGCTTGCGGCATATAAAACCTTGTTAAAAGGAAAGGGACAAAAGAAAACAGTTAAGATTAAAAAATAGCAAAATAAAAGACGGGGACGAGAGTCTCCGTCTTTTAATATTCCCCAAAAAAGTTAAAGGATAGAAATCATATTAATCATTCATTGCATAGGTTTCTTCCGTACTTAACAGTTCAAATGATGATTCTGTAATTGCATCCAGAGCTTTCTTCTGGTCTCCGGTTTTGATGACAATAGAGGCATTTTCATCACCCGTAGTCAGACCATACATATACTCCACGTTGACACCGGCACCAGAAAGAATCGAGAGAAGTTCTCCTAATTTTCCTACATGCTGTGTTAGTTTTACCGCAATTACATTAGTGATCATAGCCGAGAATCCACTTTCTTTCAGAACAGAAACCGCTTTATCGGGGTTAGATACGATCAACCGGAGCAGTCCATAATCGCTGGTGTCAGCCAGAGAAAGAGAAACAATATTAATATTGTTTTCCTTTAAAACCTGTGTAACCTGTTCCAATCTGCCTGCACGGTTTTCAATAAATACAGTGATTTGTTTGATAAACATAGTAACGCCTCCTTTTGCTATACAAGCTTACGCTTGTCAATGACACGCACAGCCTTACCCATGCTGCGCTCAATGGTTTTGGGTTCTACCAATTTGATTTTGGCATGCAATCCAATTGTCTGATGAACGGCATGTTCGATTTTTTTCTGAAGAGTTTCCAGTTCCTTGATTTCATCTGAGAAGAAACGTTCTTCTACCTCTACCAGAATGGCAAGGGTATCCTGATGGTTTACACGGTCTACGATTATCTGGTAATTTGGTGTAATGCCGTCTACAGTCAGGAGTGCTGTTTCTATCTGACTGGGGAATACGTTGACACCACGGATAATCAGCATATCGTCAGAACGTCCGGTGAAACGGCTGATTCTTGCAGTTGTACGTCCACATTCACATTTTTCATGGGTGATACTGGTCAGGTCTTTGGTGCGGTAGCGGATTAATGGAATGCCTTCTTTGGTTAATGTTGTGATCACAAGTTCTCCTGTTTCGCCGTCTGGTACAGGTTCCAGGGTTTTGGGATTTACAATTTCAGGGAAGAAATGATCTTCAAAAATATGCAGACCGCTATGATAATGACAGTCTGTTGCGACGCCGGGTCCCATGATTTCGGAAAGTCCGTAAATATCGTGAGCTTCAATCCCCAGACGTTCTTCTATCTGTTTTCTCATATTTTCTGTCCAGGGTTCTGCACCGTTTAAGGTAGCTTTTAACTTAATCTTGTCCTTTAATCCTTTTTCTTCAATAACTTCTGCAATATGCATCAGATAAGATGGTGTACACATTAGTCCGGTTGCACCAAAGTCAACCATCATATCAATCAGTTTTTGTGTATTGCCAGTAGACATCGGGACAACGGTTGCACCTAAATGTTCTGCACCGTAATGTCCGCCAAGACCACCGGTAAACAGTCCGTATCCGTAGGCTACCTGAATGATATCATTTCTTCCAAGTCCTGCCATGGCACAACATCTTGCCACGCATTCTGCCCAGACATCAATATCTTTCCGGGTATAACCTACAACAGTAGCTTTGCCGGTAGTTCCAGAGGAAGCATGAATGCGCACAATCTCGCTTAAGGGTACAGCAAACAGTCCAAACGGATAGTTGTCCCGTAAATCATCCTTTGTGGTAAATGGGAGTTTTGTAATATCTTTAATACTGGTAATATCCCCCAGTTCCAGACCGGCCTCCTGCATCTTTTTGCGGTAAGGCTCCACATTGTGATATACACGGTTTACCACTTTCTTGAGGCGGGCGCTTTGCAGCGTGTCTAGTTCATCCCGGCTCATACATTCTCTTGCTTCATTCCAAATCATGTTCCTTCTCCTTTTTTCTCGTTATATTATTCCTGTACAGACTATAAAACTGCACTTTGTTTAATTGGTGACATTATATCATAATTGTAGAAAAGATAAAAGAAAAAGAATAGGATAGCAGTAGACAATTGGGCAACTCCCGGTTGCTAAGTTGCTATTCAAAGTGGTTGCTTTTTATTTTTCTTTTCAATATAATTTTACAGGGAGGTACATGGTTATGAACTTTGCAGATAAATTATATAATCTAAGAACAAAGTATGGATATTCACAGGAGGCTCTTGCAGAAAAATTAAAGGTAAGCAGACAGGCGATTTCGAAATGGGAATTGGGAACCGCACTTCCGGAAACAGAAAAAGTGATTACTATTAGTGAATTTTTTAATGTATCTACAGATTATTTGTTAAAAGACAATATTCAAGTTAATAATAATGAGAGTCTTGACAGGATAGTTTTGAGATTTTTAGGTTCTGCACAGAATATGGATGATATATCCAGGGAACTGGTGGACATTATGAAGGATGGTATTATTGATGATAATGAGAGAGTACGAATGGACGCAATCATAGACACACTGGATACCATAGCAGATATTATTGATGAGATAAAACAGAAAATGAATATAAGATAGAATTCAGAAGTGGCAATTGCTGGTTGCGGTAATTGCCACTTCTGTTTGGTAGAAAGAAAAATAGTTATTTGATATTATTTAATAAGGATATCCAAAGATAATGTAAAATTCAGACTGTATCCACAGTTTGATTCCTATAATATTTTACAGTGCAGAAAGTGAGTAAATATGAATAAAACGAAATTTTCTCTTTATACATCCAAAATGTTATTTTTAACTGTGTTTTATGCAATTATGATTTTTGCTGCACCCCGGATTGTAAATGCCCAGACGTTTGAACCGGTATCAGTCAATAAAGTAGAAGATATTACATCAGATTTCAGCGGTATTGGTTACTCCGTAAAAAACAATCTGGATTTTTCTACCAAAACAGGGGAATTTACAGATGTCTTTTATTATCAGTTTACGTTAGAGGCTCCAGGATATGTTCTGCTCAAAGAATATGCTGATTTATGGGAATATAATTTTAACGGGGATATTAAGTATTATATAAGCAATTCTACGGTGTTTGCTGACAACCCGGTAATTAACAAATTTGCGGATGGGCGTGACGGCAGCTATGCCAGTTTATATGAGGCAGGTACTTATTATATAAAGGTGGAATTGATTTTTGAATCGGATAATAAAGAGTATTTAAAAAAATCTCCTTATTATAATTTTTCTGTCTTTACACAGCCAGCAACAAGGTCGGGAATGACAGATGGGAATTCATGGGCTTCGGCAGTTGCTTTATCAAATGGAAAACCAGTAAACGGGATTATTTCAAAGCAGAACAGAAAGCAATATTTTTCATTTAGTCAGGGCAGCAACGGGAATTTTTCAACAGATGTTGTGGCGTCTGTTCCTGTTGGCTGGGAACTGCCAGAGTTATCGGTAAAGCTTTATAATAATGCTGGTGCGGAAGTCACATCTGCATATATCAATCAGATTGCAAATAGTGCGGTACTTTCAGTGAAAAATCTTGCAAAAGGAAATTATTATATAATGGTTTCCACCACTGAAAAGGTGGCAGATAAAAAAGGCGTATGTACCATTTCTGCGAATGCATCCTGCAAAACGGTTAAAAAGCTTGCTGCTCCCAAATTAAAGTCTTACAAGGCAGGTTCCAAAAAGATTACAGGAACAGCAGTAAAAGGAGCCAAAGTAACAGTAAAGATTGGGAAAAAATCTTATACAGCAACAGCCAAAAAAGGAAAATTCATAATTAAGTTAAAAAGTAAATTAAAGAAGGGAACAGTTATTAAAGTTAAAGCAACTAAGTCAGGTTATTCCGCAAGTAAAATAGTGACTTACAAAGTAAAGAAAAAGTAGACCGTTGGAAAACAGTTATTTTGCCACTTGAGTTACCAAATGCCGTATGATAAGATAATCAATATGATATTTGTAATAAAAGGGACGGCAAAAATGTATGGTGCAGATAGATTTTGAACAGGACATTGAAAACAGAATAAAGTACCGGTCGGTATTTAACCGGATCAGTAATATAATCGGGGGCATAAAGCTATGTTTGTCCCTGATTATTTTTGCTACAGTGTATACGGTGTGGGTAAATCATTTTCCGGCAGCTGGTGTTTTACTGACAGCCGCAGAGGCAGTTTTTTTTGTGATTGCGTGTATTTATCACGATCATTATATTGAAAAGGTGAATCATGAAGAAGGGCTGATAGCCATTCATCAAAATAATATTATGAGAAAAAACGGAAAATGGCAGGAATTTTCTGATATTGGGGAGGAATATATCAAAGAGGAACATGATTATGCCATGGATCTGGATATTGTAGGAACAAGATCCCTTTTCCAATTTTTGAACAGTACGCATACCTATTATGGAAGAACTGCATTTTCCAAAGATTTATTATATGCCGGGTATTCGAAAAAGGAAATCGAGGACAGACAGAAGGCGGTTGCAGAGTTAGGCAGTATGTATGGGTTTGCCAGTGAACTGGAATACAGGTTTTCGAAAATCGGACTGGACAGGGAATTTCCGGAATTGGTGGCAGACTTAAAGCAGATGGAGAAATTCCTGAGGCATTCGTGGATGAAGGCAATTCTGTATGCTTCGCAGATTCTGACCATGGCTTCCGTTCTTTGGGGCATTTTTACGACAGGAGAAAATAAATGGGCGGCAGCGGGTGTTATGCTGAGTGTCCAGATTATCTTATGTGTTCTGGGCGCCAGAAAAATAAAGAGTTATATTCATATCCTGTATCGGAGCGCCAGCAGGATAGATGCTTATAATCCGGTACTGGAATGGATATGCAGTCAGGAATTTACATCGGATAAAATGAAGAGGATAAAGGGACAGGCACAATGTTCAAAAACTGCCGTAAAAAAGCTTTCTTTGATTTATGAGCATGTCAGTCAATGCCATAATGGAATCATGAAAATGATATTAGATGCATTCTTTTTATGGAGTTACAAAAATGCACTGGATTTGGAAGTATGGAAACAGAAATACGGAGCATCCATAGAGAACTGCTTTCTCTTTTTGGGAGAATTGGAGAGCCTTTTAAGTTTTGCCAATCTGCCAAGAGTGTGTGAAGGGGTTTCCCTGCCGGAATATAGGGAAGAAGAAAATGAAATGAAGGCAGAAGAGCTGGGACACCCGTTGATTGGAAATGAAAAGCGGGTCTGCAATGATATGGTGCTTTGCAGGGAGATTTTTATTATTTCCGGTTCCAATATGTCAGGAAAGACCACGTTTATGAGAACGGTTGGAATCAATCTGGTGCTTGCTTATGCCGGCAGCTTTGTCTGTGCAGGGAAGATGTCCTGCTCGGGTATGCGGATTGTTACGTCCATGCGGATTGTAGATGACTTAAAAGGAGAAACTTCTACTTTCTATGCGGAGTTAAAGAAGATTAAGAGGATAATCGATCTGGCAGGCCGGGATAGGCATACTTTGTTTTTAATTGATGAAATTTTCAGGGGAACAAATTCCGTAGACCGCATGAAAGGAGCAGAGGGTGTGTTAAAAGAGCTTTGGAGATACGGAGCTGCCGGAATGATCACTACACATGATTTGGAAATCTGTAGACTGGCAGAAGAAGAGGAGACAAAGCCATCTGCTGAAAAAAAGTATCGAAATATTGTCAATTACAGCTTTTGTGAGACTTATCAGGGGGATGAAATTCAGTTTGACTATCGTTTACGGAAAGGAAGATCGACTACCACAAACGGGGAATATCTGTTAAAACAGATAGGAATATTGTAAATGAAAAAAACAGAAATATTCGTGTTTCTTTTGATTGACAAGAGAAAGTAAAAAGATTACACTAAATAGGCATATGGTTTTTATTGCTATGAAGTGATATCAGGCATTGTGGATTCAAGGTGAGGGAATTTTGCAAAAGCCAGATGAATAATCAGGATAAGGAGGCATGGGAAATGATTAAGATTTACAGGACAGAGAATAGTAAAATTGGAGAAGAGCATGCCTTTGAACCCGGTTCATGGATTCAGCTTACCGATCCCAGCATGGATGAGTTGGAATTGATTTCCGAACGATTTGAGATTGATATTGCCGATGTCCGTGCTGCTATGGATGCAGATGAGAGTTCCCGTGTGGAACTGGAAGATGAGTATACCCTTATACTGGTGGATATACCGATTATTGAGATTCGTAATGATCAAAAAGCATATACGTCTATCCCGCTGGGTATTCTCTTACTGGACGATTATCTGATTACAGTTTGCGCAGAGGAAACACCGGTATTGCAGTATTTTGTAAATTCTACAGTACGTGAGTTCAGCACGAAGAAACAGATGCGGTTTGTATATCAGATTTTATACAGAACCTGTATGGTATATCAGTTGTATCTTCGGACCATTGACAGTAAGAGGACGGAGATTGAAGAACGTGCCCAGGAAAATATGAAAGAAGAAGATTTGGTAACGCTGCACGAGTTAGAGTCCAATCTTGTATATTTTGCCACTTCTTTAAGGGCAAATGGAACCGTGATTGACAGATTGTCCAGATACAGCCGTGTACGCCAGTTTCCGGAGGACAAGGATTTATTGGACGATGTAAAAGTGGAAAACGGACAGGCGATTGAGATGACGATTATTTACCGGGATATTATTCATGGTACAAGGGAATTGTTGTCAAATATTATCGATATCCGGTTAAATAATGTGATGAAGTATCTGGCAGCCATTACGATTGTTATGGCAATTCCTAATATTATATCAGGATTTTATGGAATGAACGTAGATGCAAAATGGGTGCCGCTGGTACGTACACCGTTTGGATTCGGGATTATCTGCGTGATGACGGTAGTGATTTGTGTAATTGTGCTTAAGGTTTTGAAGAAAAAGAAGATGTTATAATCTGGCAATGAACATGCTGCTGTAATCTTATGAAGGTAACTGTATTTACACAGATATTAATATTATATGGATTAGGGTGTCTGGCTTATATTTTTATAGGCTTTGACACCCTGATTTCGTTATCGGGAGGAAGATTTCCAGAATAAGAAGCTGGCATATTTATTAAGGTAATAAAATATTGTGGAAATGCCGATATACAAAATAGATTACTGGCTTTGCAGGATTGGAGGTTGTTTATGAAAAAATGGATGAGATATAAGAATAGAATAGCATTTTTTTTGAGTATCGTGATGGTGATTGGTCTGATTCCTCTTGTGCCGGGGAATATGGCGGAAGTACAGGCGGCATCTTACAATGTTGTGATTATTAATCCTAATAATAGTCATATGACAAAGACCATGAGTTCCGGTGCTGCCAGTCAGACGGTGACAGGTGCTATGACAGCGGTGGTTTATAAAGCGGACGCAGGCTATTATTTTCCTGATGATTATGTGTCGGTGGAGAAATACGGAATTAAGGTTGACCGTGAGGGAAACAGCTATTCTAAGATTGTTGTTTCAGGAACGCCGACAGGAAATGTAACCATTACACTGAATGCGGCAAAAGAAAAAGAGAAGCAGGAAAAGCCGGGAACGGATGCTGTTTATGGCGGTTATGGGGTGATTTTGGGAACTACCACTGCAATGGAGTTTGCGAGAACCGCTAATTCTGCCGTATGGTTTGACTGTACCAAAGATTCTACGGTTGCTGATACGGGAATCTGGTATGTGAGATTAAAGGAAACGGATACGAAAAAAGCAAGTGAGCCGGTACATGTGAATGTTCATCAAAAAACCACACCGGTAACTCCGAAATACAAGGTTACCATTACGGCACCGTTAGGTGCAATAAGAGATTCATCTTCCGGAGCTGCTACGCAGGAAAATCTTTCAGGAGCTATGGTAAGTGTGATTTACAAAGCAGGAACAGGATATTATTTTCCTGTGGATTACGGTACTATGTTAGGAAATAAAAACGGAATCACGGTTACTTGGAACAGTTATAATCAGATTACCATATCAGGAAAGCCTACCGGGAATACAGCAATAACACTTCCCGCATTATCTGTAAAGACTGAACAGCAGGCTCCCCAGGTAGTGGGAGGAATTTTGAAAATAAGCGGAACTACAACAGCGATGGAGTATGCATCATCTCCTTCTGCGTCGGATTGGAAAACATGTGGTGAAGGAGAGACGGTGGTAAGTGCCGGAACCTGGTATGTGAGATATAAGGAAACTGATACTAAGAAAGTGGGGATATCAGCGGCAGTAGAAGTGAGTCCCCAGACTTCGGAAAATCCAGACAATCCAGATAAGCCAGACAATCCGGATAAGCCAGATAAACCCGACAATCCAGATGACCCGGATGACCCATCCGATTTGGGATATAGCGTAATCATTAATAATCCGTCAGGAAGCCATATTACGATGCGTTCCGTTTCCGGTTCCGACTATCAGACAGGATTGACTGGTGCAATGGCTGCTGTCACATATATTGCAAATGCCGGTTATTATTTTCCGGAAAATTATAGTATCGGACCAGTAAACGGAATCCATGTAACAAGAAAGAGTGATACATGGCTGACCGTCTGGGGGACACCCACAGCAGATACAAGGATTACATTGATACCGGCCGAGTCTGTTGATACCCGCCCTTATAAAGTAACAATACATAACGGAACCGGCAGTGGTGAGTATGCGGTAGGAAAGGAAGTTACCATTACGGCAAACCCGCCGGAAGCAGGAAAGAAATTTAATAAATGGAGAGTTATAAGAGGGAATGTAACTTTGGAAAACAGTCAGAAGGCGGCAACGAAGTTTACGATGCATTCTGGCGACGTAGAAATTATAGCGGAATATGTGGGAGGTCAGACAACTCCGGGTGGCAGTACCGGCAATGATACTCCGGGCACTGATGGGGAGGTACAGATTCCCTCAAAGGAAACAATAGAGAATAATGGAGTTGTTCTGGCTCAGAAGCTGAGCACCAAATGGAAGGAAAACAGCTTAACGGTAAAATGGGGTAAAATAGCGAAAGCCGACGGCTATGACATTTTTGCCGTGGAATACGGAAAGAAGCTGACTGACAAGAATATGGTTAAGAGTGTTAAAGGAGAAAATAAAACATCAGCAGTTATTTCCAAAGTCAACAAAAAGAAACTGAACGCTGCCGGTTCTTACAGCATAAAAGTAAAGGCATACCGGATGATAAAGGGGAAAAAGGTTTATATAGCTGATGGCATAACGCTTCATATCGCAGGGAAAGGGAACCGCATATACACTAATGTGAAAAGTATAAAGCTTTCGAAGAAGTCTTTTGTTTTGAAAAAGGGGAAAACGGCCAAGATAAAGGCAAGTGTCACCAAACAGGATAAGAAGAAAAAGCTGCTGCCTAAGAGCGGATTATCATATCAGACCACCAATAAAAAAGTAGCTACGGTTAATAAATCAGGAAAAATCAAGGCGGTCAAAAAGGGAACCTGTTATATATATGTAACAGCATCCAATGGAGTGAAAGTCAAAGTGAAGGTCAGGGTAAAATAAAAGGATAAGCACATAGAAGGTTATGTTAAGCTTAAGATAATACAGTTTAATATTATTGTACTGGCAGTATCGGGGATATTTTTAAAGCATATCCCCGATTTGTGTGTTATGATAAAACTGATTGTTAATTTAGCACTTCTCTGGTTCCGGATATTCTTCACCAAAGGTATCCACGGTCATAGACTGGATTTTCTGTTCAGTGAGAGGTCTGTCATTATAACCAGTTTCTACACAGGCAATCTTGTCTACGATTTCCAATCCTTCCGTTACTTTTCCGAATGCAGCATATTCACCGTCTAAGTGTGGGCTTGTTTTATGCATGATGAAAATCTGGGAGCCAGCAGAGTCTGGCATCATGGAACGTGCCATGGATAACACACCTGGGGTATGCTTTAAATTATTCTCAAAACCGTTCATGGAAAATTCACCTTTGATACTATATCCTGGACCTCCCATTCCGGTGCCTTCCGGGCAACCGCCCTGAATCATAAAGCCTTTGATCACACGGTGAAAGATCAGACCGTCATAATATCCCTTTTTTACCAGAGAAATAAAATTGTTTACAGTGTTTGGTGCGATATCAGGATAAAGCTCTGCTTTCATTACATCGCCATTCTCCATTGTAATTGTTACGATTGGATTTGCCATAATAAATATTCCTTTCTGTATTAACTTGAGATAAAGGCATTTTACCATCAATCGGCAGATATTACAAGCAAAGTAAATAAACTAAAAATTAATAATATTGTAGCCTGGATTAGGTGTTCTAAAGCTTGTGAATCCATTGGAAAATATGAAAAGAAAAATAGAAAAAATTACTTTAACATTAAAAAGAACAGTGATATAATAAAAATAATATACCAGGTATTGGTAAAAGGCAGCGAGGTCGTGGCAGAAAGTAACAGTATAGACGCTGGAGACGTAGCATGCAGATTCGGAAACATAACAGGTAGACAAACATTATAGATAAAAGCATATTCGTCTCCACCAGTTCTAACAGTGGAAGGAGAGATGTTTTTATGAAGAAACGATTGACAGGCATATGGACATTGGTGATGATACTTTCATTGGTGTTCTTGCCGGGAGGAATGGTCGCAGAGGCGGCAAAGGATAGCGAACAGGTTGGTTATTGCATTTATTTTGATGCAGTTAACGGAAAGCTTTATAAGGAAAGTGGTTTTGACCTAGACACTTATTCTAATACTGCGGAAACATGGAAGCCGGAATTGACAGAAGAATATATCGGTGACGGTTCAATTACCTGTAATGGGAATGAACTGACCCTGGATAATTTTTATTTGTTTCCGACAAACATTGCGATTATTATAAAGGGTAATGCAGTGATTAAGTTATCCGGAGAGAATGTGGTAGATAAAGGAAATCTAAAAACTGCAAAGTGTGGCATTTATGCCTTTGATGATCTGTCTATTACTGGAGCGGGAACTTTAAAGATAGATGCATTTACTTATGGTATTTATGTAAACGGGAATTTAAATATAAAAGATGCTGTCATTGATGCAAAAAGTGCATTTTATGCAATACGAGTAAAAGAAGATTTTATTATGGAAGGCGGTTCGGTGACAGGCAGCCGCTCAAGCTATTATGGTGATACCAACGGGGGACATAAAATGCATGCATCTTATGGTATCTATTCAGATGGTAACATAGTAGTAAATGGGGGAGTGCTGACTGGTCAGGTGTTAGGAGCAAATCCTGCGATTGGAGTGAGTGCAGGTGATGATATTACTATATATGCAGGAACACTGTCAGGACATGTATCTCCGGGTCAAGGGGCGGCTCCAGGAACGGGATATGCCATTTTTGCTGACGGTAAAGTGACGGCAGCTGGCGGAACAATGGAGGGTTTCGCATCAAATGTGGACAATGTCAGCTATTATTCCTATGGAGTTTATACCCAACAGGGAATTGTATTGGGAAGCCATGCAGAAGTTGTGGGCGGATATAGGGAAGATATGCATTCGGACATAGAGTTAACAGAGGATAAAAGATATTTTATGGACAATGCAGCCGGACGAAATTGCAGATACATTAAAGTTACAACAAAGGTTTCCGGAATAGGGAGTACTTCCCCATCTAATCCGAATGTGGTAATTGGGGGGTCTACGTCTTTAGATGTAACAGTCATACCAGACAATGCATCCAATCCAGCAGTGAAGTGGGAATCCAGTGATGATACCATTGCTTCTGTGGATGAGAACGGAAATGTTACCGGTCATAAGCCCGGTACCGTAACAATTACAGCGACAACAGAAGATGGCGGATATAAGAAAGAATTTACGGTGACAGTATCCAAAAAGGATGGTGCAGCAGCACCCACCGGCATTACTGCGGTAGCACCAACTACGACTGGAGGAAGTGACGGCAAACTGATTGGTGTGAATCCGTCTCTGGAATACAGTACCAATAAGGACTTTACTGATGCAAAAGATTGTACCGGCAGTGAGGTGACAGGTCTTCCGGCAGGTACTTACTATGTACGGGTGAAAGAGACAGATACGACAAAGGCAGGCGCAGCCACGGCAGTGACCATTCCGGCTGGAACGACATCCGGCAGTGGTACAGGCTCAGGAGACCCCACGAAAGACCAGGCAGTTGCAGACAGCCTTGGAGTATCCACGGATACGGCAAAGCAGATTATTGATGAGGCATCCAAATTAGGAGTTTCAACCGATACATTAATGATTACCGACACAAGCATCAAGAATCAGAAATCTGATGCTGACCTGAAGGGCTCTTCCTTTGGAATGCTGAAGGCGAGAACCTCCAACCTGAAAAAGAATTCCGTAACAGTGAGATGGGATAAGGTAAAGGATGCAGACGGTTATATTCTTTACGGCAACAAATGCGGCAAGAAAAACACCTTTAAACACATCAAGACCTTTACCAAAAACAGCACGGTAAAATATACACAGAAGAAGTTAAAGAAGGGTACCTATTACAAATATCTTGTAGTGGCATATAAGAACATAAACGGTGTGAAGGTGACGATTGCCGCAGCCAAGAATGTCCATGCCACCACCAAGGGCGGGAAATTCGGTGTTGCAAAATCAGTCAAGGTGAATAAGACCAGCAAGACTCTTGCAGTGAAGAAGAAATTTAAGATTAAGGCTTCTGAGGTAAAACTTGACAAGAAGATCAGCCACCACCGCAATATCAAATTCGAATCCGACAACAGCAGGGTTGCCACGGTAAACAATAAGGGTGTCGTAACCGCTAAGCAGAAAGGAAAATGCTATATCTATGTATACGCACAAAACGGTGTATATAAGAGAATCAAGATTACAGTAAAATAACAGTTACATAGCAGTGATACAGATAAATATATTTCTTAATAGTATTAAAACCGGCAGATTCATTTAGTAGGATGAATCTGTCGGTTTTTTGTATTTATTTACTTGCGTATTAATCAAGAATCCTCTATAATAAAGATAATTGTGTTTAACATGAATAAACTGAACTTATATATAGAATGTAGATTTGGGTATTGGAAGGGGAAGTTGTTATGAGGAAGATTAGTTTCAGAGTAAGGAATTTTGAAAATGAACAGTTTCTGACTTTTAATATTGATAATGAGGCAGAACTGGATGAGGAATTACTGGATTTTATAGAAGATGAGGAACCGGCAGGAATCGTTCCGGTCATTTTTGAAGAAGGGGAAGAGTTTGATACTTTTTCTTATAATATTACAGATAAGATTCATCTGAGTGAATTATCCAATCAGGAAATTAATGCAGAGATGGTTCTCAGGGTATTAAGAGGACTTGTATTAACGTTTATTGATATGGCAGAATACAGGATTCCTTTGTCTTATTTGGTATTGAATCGTAATTATATTTATGTAGATTCTGATTATAAAATCGAATTTATATGTGTTCCATTGGAGGATATGAAGGAAGAAGCTGATTTGATCAGTTTTTTAAGGAACTTCATGGCAAGTCTAAGATTTGAACCTTCCGAGAACGGAGATTATGTGGCGAAATTATTTACGTATATCAATAATCGTGCTATTTTTAACCTCCGCAACCTGCTTACCATGGTGGAAGAATTGATGGAATCCATGGGAATCGAGATTCCAGAGGAGGAGTCTGTAGAAATTTATGCAGAATACCATGAGGTAGAGGAAGAAGCTGAGAAAGAGCCAGAAGAAACTTTCGAGGAAGAAATAGAAGAATCAGAGGAAATTCCTGAGAAGGAAGCGGTTATAGAAGAGCCGGAAGAAACCCTGCAGGAAGAAGAGCCTGTAGAAGAGCCGGAAGAAGTTTTTGAAGAAGAGATAGAAGAATCGGGGGAAGTCCCTGAGGAAGAAGAGGTTATGGAAGAACCGGAAGAAACCTTTGAAGAAGAGTTAGAGGAATCGGAGGAAGCCTTTGAAGAGGAAGAAGTTTTCGAAGAAGCGATAGAAGAATCAGAGGGAATCTCTGAGGAAGAAAAGGTTATAGAAGAGGCGGAAGAAGTTTTTGGAGAAGAGGCCGAGGAACAGGAGGAGGTCTTTGAGGAAGAAGAGTCTGTAGAAGAGGCGGAAGAAGTTTTCGAAGAAGAGGATACAGAGAAATCAGAGGAAATTCTGGAGACGGAAGAGGATACAGAAGAGCCGGAAGAGGATGAAGTAACTAGTGAAAGTCAGGAAATCGTAAATAAAATAAAAGAGAAACTCTCAAAAAATAATAAGGCTAAGAAATCTTCAAAAATCGAAACAAAAGATTCGGAAGATTCAGGAAACAGTATTACTAAAAAACCAATTTTTAAGACGAAAGAACCTCCTGTGACAGGAGTAGTAATTCCAGACGAACTAGATGAGTTTCTTGCAGAAAAGGAATTTGAAGAACAGCAGGTCAATCACGAAGAGACAGGACTTAAGATTAAAAAGAATATTAAGATTAACCGGGCAAGCATTGTAAAGAATACACAGGAGGAATTAAAGGCAGCAGAAGAAGCTTCGGCAGAGGCAGACAATGAAGAAACTTCAGTAGATGATGCGATTCCGGAAGAATCCGGTGAAGTAAAAGAAGCAGTAAAGACTGCCCCGATTCCTAAGGTAAATCCTTATCTCATCCGTGTGAATACAGAAGAAAGAATTATGATCACAAAACAGACTTTCAAGATTGGAAAAGCCAGTATGGGAGTGGATTATACGGTAAAAGGAAACGGTGCCATCAGCAGGGTGCATGCAATCATTACAAACAAAGATGATGATTATTATATTAAGGATAACAAATCTACAAATCATACTTTTGTCAATGGCAAAGTCATTGAAGAGGGTGAAAGTGAACTTTTGACGCATGATTGTAAAATTGTATTAGGTGATGAAGAATTTATCTTTAAACTGCAATAATGAAAAAGAGAGAAATAAGAGTATGATAAAAGCAGTAGTATTTGATATGGATGGTGTTATCTTTGATTCCGAAAAGCTGTACCGTAAGCATTGGATGATAACGGGGGAGGAATACGGCATTCCGGAAGAAGAGATGCGGCAGTTATGTAATCTGATTGCCGGAGCGACGAAGGAACATAACGAAAAATTATTGAAATCCCATTTTGGGCAGGATTTTGATTATGACGTGTTCCGCGGAAAAACTATGACGAGAATGGATGAGGATATCAGGAACAATGGTCTGGATTTAAAACCGGGAGTGCTGGAGCTTTTTCGTTATCTAAAGGATAATGGGAAAAAAATTGCACTGGCTACATCCACGGCACAGGAACGGGCTGAACGCAATCTTAGGAATGCGGGCATTTTGGAGATGTTTGATCAGATTGTATACGGTGGGGTTGTGCCCAATGGTAAACCGGCACCGGACATTTATTTAAAAGCGTGCAGAGATTTAAACATTATGCCGTCAGAGGCTGTCGGTGTGGAGGATTCCATTAATGGTGTAAAATCCTCTGCAGCAGCGGGGCTTTATACAATTATGGTAGTTGATTTAATCGAGCCTACTGAGGAGATCCGACCGCTGGCGAGACAGATATATAATTCTTTGTTTGATATCATTGACCTGTTAAAAAAGGGAATAAATTAATTTTTCCACTCATATATTGCACTAAAGGTGAGCGAAGCGAAATGACAAATCCGCTGCTCATACAATAAAGATTATGAGGAGTGTAGATATATGAGTGTTGGAAGAAAAATGATAGTTGTCATGAAAGGATTAATTTTTTCTTATGCAGTAACCGGTGTTTTGCTGGCACTGCTTGCCTTTTTAGTATTCAAGTTCCAGTTAGGGGAATCCATAACGGATATAGCGATTGTTGCGATTTATGTAGTGGTAACTTTTATTGGTGCATTTATTACAGGAAAGAAGGTTAAGGAGCAGAAATTTCTTTGGGGCTTTTTGTTGGGGGTATTATATATTCTGATTATATCTGTAGTGGCTATCATTATTGGGCAGACATTTCATGTAGCAAGTACTGCAAACCTTAGCACAGCTGCTCTGTGCATTGGAGGCGGACTTCTCGGAGGCATGTTAAGTTAAGCGTTGACCTAAGAAAAGCCTTGTGATATACTGTATAATTATTAGTGAAAGATAAAATATAAATGTGAGGTAATAAGATATGAAACATATTAAGACTTTGACAGACAAGACTTTGAAAAATACAATGGAAAAGGGTGGATGCGGCGAGTGTCAGACATCCTGTCAGTCTGCATGCAAGACATCCTGTACTGTTGGCAACCAGACTTGTGAGAACAAATAATCGAGTTCCGGTAAGAGAAAGGAATAAAGAGGACTGCTTTAGGGGCTGTCCTCTTTCGTTGCGTTTTTGAGATGACGTTTTAACGCAGCTTAGAGGGAGTAAAAGTGATACATCAATATAAAAATAATGGGTATAACATTGTACTAGATGTCTGTAGTGGTTCAGTTCATGTAGTAGATGATCTGGTCTATGATGTGATTGCCCTTTACGAAAAACTGAATCGTGAAGAGATTGTAAAAAGGCTTTCCGAATATCCGGAAGAAGAGATTTTAGAGGCATGTGATGAGATAGAAGCTTTGAAGGAATCAGGTCAGCTTTTTACGGAAGATACTTACAAAGATGCTGTTATTGATTTTAAAAAGCGTAAGACTGTTGTGAAAGCCTTGTGCCTGCATATTGCTCATGATTGTAACCTTGCCTGTAAGTATTGTTTTGCAGGAGAAGGGGAATATCATGGTGACCGTTCCTTAATGAGTTATGAGGTAGGTAAAAAAGCATTGGATTTTCTGATTGCGAATTCCGGTAACCGTGTTAATCTGGAAGTGGATTTTTTCGGTGGAGAACCTCTGATGAATTTCCAGGTGGTAAAAGATCTGGTGGCTTATGGAAGAAGCAGGGAACAGGAATTTAATAAGAAATTTCGGTTTACTCTTACGACTAATGGGATTCTTCTGGATGATGAAGTCATGGAATTTGCTAATAAAGAGATGGCGAATGTGGTCTTAAGTATAGACGGAAGAAAGGAAATCCATGATTTTATGAGACCTTCCAGAAATGGAAAGGGAAGCTATGATTTAATTATAGATAAATTTAAAAGAATGGCCCAGATGCGGAATCAGACCAATTATTATGTTCGTGGAACTTTTACACATTATAATCTTGATTTTTCTAAAGATGTTCTGCATTTAGCAGATTTAGGATTTAAACAGATTTCGGCAGAGCCGGTAGTTGCTTTAGATGATCAGCCATATGCCATAAGGGAAGAGGATCTGCCTGGGCTGTTTGCGGAATATGATGCGTTGGCAAAAGAGATGGTAGAGAGGGAAAAGGCTGGAAAAGGATTCAACTTTTTCCATTTTATGATAGATTTGACTGGCGGTCCATGTCTTTACAAGAGACTTTCCGGCTGTGGTTCTGGAACGGAATATCTGGCAGTTACACCTTGGGGTGATTTGTATCCCTGTCATCAGTTTGTAGGAATAGAAGAATTCAGACTGGGAAATGTGGAAGACGGAATTGAGAAGAAGGAACTGGTAGATGAATTTAAGCTTTGCAACGTATATGCAAAGGACAAATGTAAGGACTGTTTTGCAAGATTCTACTGTAGCGGAGGATGTGCGGCGAACTCCTATAATTTTCATGGCAATCTGCTGGATGCATATGATGTAGGCTGTGAATTGGAGAGAAAGCGGGTAGAATGTGCAATTATGATAAAAGCGGCACTGGCTCAAGACAGTGAAAGCAGATAAGGAGAGTAAAAAAATGAAGAAGGCGAAGAGAAACAGTGTGCTGACGATTATTATTTTTCTCGCAGTGTTAGCACTTGGTACTTTTACCACAGTACAGGGTCTTGGCAAACACCATATTGGTAAAGCAGAGAATATTATTTTGGGATTAGACCTTGCAGGTGGTGTCAGTATCACATATCAGATTAAGGAGGACAACCCTTCTGAACAGGATATCAGAGATACCATCCAGAGATTACAGCAGCGTGCTGATACGTATTCTACGGACAGTAATGTGTACAAGGAAGGTTCCGACAGAATCAGTATCGAGATACCGGGTGTAAGTGATGCCAATCAGATTCTTCTGGATTTAGGTAAGCCGGGTGCTCTGGAGTTTCTTGATGAAGATAATTACCAGAAGTTTACTGCCGGGGAAGAATATGAAGCGGTACTTACCGGTTCTGATGTTAAAAATGCTTCTGCAGCGATTGATAATTCCGGGACAATTCAGGAATATGTAGTACAGCTGGCATTTTCAGATGAGGGGACAAAGAAGTTTGCAGATGCTACCACTGCTAATGTGGGCAAGCGAATTTATATTATTTATGACAATGAGGTTGCTTCTGCACCCACTGTTCAGACAGCAATTACCGGTGGTAGTGCGGTAATTAACGGTATGTCAGATGATGAGGAAGCAGAACGGCTTGCACAGACAATCCGGATTGGTGCACTTCCACTGACACTGGAGGAGCTGCGTTCCAATGAGGTAGGAGCTACTTTAGGTAAGGATGCTTTAAGTACAACGTTAAAGGCCGGTGCAATCGGTATGGGGATTATCGCAGTTATTATGATCGTGCTTTATCTGCTTCCGGGATTCATTTCCGTAATTGCATTGGCGGCGTATGTTGTATTGACTTTGCTTTGCCTGAATGGATTTAATGCCAGTCTGACTCTGCCGGGTCTCGCAGGTATCGTGTTATCAATCGGTATGGCAGTGGATGCAAACGTTATTATTTTCACCCGTATTAAGGAAGAATTGGGAAATGGTGCTACAGTCAAGAGTGCCATTGATGCGGGATTTAACAAGGCGTTATCTGCTATTCTGGATAGTAATATTACAACTTTGATTGCAGCTGCGGTGCTGTATATTATGGGTATCGGTTCCATTAAGGGATTTGCATTAACTTTGGGGATTGGTATTGCATTATCCATGTTTACAGCATTATTTATCACAAAGCATCTGTTGAAGGCAGTGTATACTCTTGGCTTACAGAACCCCAAATTCTACGGAGCGAAGAAAGAATCAGCAGTTCATGGTTATGTTAAATTTTCACGGATTGCCTATATTATTTCCTTTGTGGCTATTGCAGCGGGATTGATTGCATTACCGGTATTTAAGAGTAAGAGCGGTTCCACTCTGAATTACAGTCTGGAATTTACAGGTGGTACTTCCATGACTGTTGAATTTGATAAATATTTTGATCTGCAACAGGCAGAGAGTGAGATTCTTCCTGTAATTGCAGAAGCAGCGGATATTTCAGCAGCAGATATTCAGGTACAGAATGTTAAGAGTTCCAATGAAATTGTATTTAAAACATCAGAGCTTCAGGTTGCACAGCGTGACGCAGTAGAGGAGGCTCTTAAGACGAATTTCGAGGTAAAGGAATTCAATCTGGAAAATATCAGTTCCACTATCAGTAGTGAGATGCAGAGAAATGCTATTATCTCTGTATTGATTGCAACAGTATTGATGTTGTTATATATTGCAATCCGTTTCAGTGATGTAAAATTTGGTGCAGCGGCAGTTATTGCACTGCTTCATGACGTTTTAGTGGTGTTTGCAGTTTATTCTATCGGAAGATTGTCTGTAGGTAATACCTTTATTGCATGTATGTTGACGATTGTGGGTTATTCCATTAATGCGACCATTATCATATTTGACCGTATCCGTGAGAATCTGGGAATTATGAAGGGTAAGGGAGAAACCTATGAAAATATCGTAAACACATCTATATCACAGACATTTACCAGAACGATTTATACTTCCCTGACAACATTTGTAATGATATTTATTTTATATATTATGGGTGTTACTTCCATTAAAGAATTTGCACTGACGTTGATGTGTGGTATCGTATGTGGTGCTTATTCGTCTGTATGTATTACAGGACCATTGTGGTATTTGTTTAAGACCAAATTGGGTAAGAACGAAAAAAACACAAAAACGGGTTCAGGTAAGAAAAAGGCAAAGAAAGCGTAATAGATTTAGAAAGAAATAGGGACATGGCACTTACCATGTCCCTATCATGCTTTAGGAGGCAGTGATGGCAGAACAGAATTGGGTGATCTGCACAAAAAGAGCGGATTTTGATGCACTTAGTGAACAATTCCATATCGACCCCGTAGTGGCAAGAATTTTGATAAACAGAGGTTTGGAGGAATCACAGTTTGAAGCGTTTTTACATCCGGATTTGGATAATCTTCATGATCCGTTTCTGATGGAAGATATGAATCAGGCTGTCCGGATTATCATTCATGATATCGAGGAAGGCCACTCCATTCGTATTGTTTCTGATTACGATGTGGATGGAGTTATGTCCAATTATATTCTTTATAAGGGGTTAAAGCGGATTGGTGCAGATGTTGATTATGTGATACCCCATCGTGTAAAGGATGGATATGGCATTAATGAAGAGATTATCAATAAAGCAATAGAGGATGGGATACATACGATTGTAACCTGTGATAACGGAATTGCCGCAAATGCGGCACTAGCAAAGGCCAAAGAGGAAGGACTTACTGTAGTGGTGACGGATCATCATCAGATTCCATTTATCATGGAAGGAGAGAACAGGCAGTACATACTGCCCCCGGCAGATGCCATCTTAGATCCTAAAAAAGAAACCTGTAAATACCCTTTTGACGACCTTTGCGGTGCAGGTGTGGCATATAAACTGATTGAGGCGTTGTACATAAAAAGAGAGGTTCCAAAAGACGAGATTTATCAGTTTCTGGAATTTGTTGCGATTGCAGTAATCTGTGATATTGTAACTTTGCAGGATGAAAACAGGGTTTTTGTGGTAAAAGGTTTGGAGAGATTGAATTATTCCGAGAATACCGGTCTTAGGGCGTTGATCAGGGCAAATGAATTATCAGATGTCACGCTTGATACTTACCATGTTGGATTTAAATTAGGGCCCTGCATTAATGCATCCGGCAGACTGGAGAGTGCCATTGCATCAATGGAATTACTGTTAGAGCAGGATACTGACACGGCAATTGCCAAAGCCCAGGAAATCAGAAGTATTAACGAAGAGCGGAAAGAAATGACGTTCAGGGAGAGTGGACGGGCTATAGAGTATCTGGAGACGGCATCTCCTATGAAAATATTTGTAATCTATCTTCCAGATTGTCATGAGAGCCTGGCGGGAATCATAGCCGGCAGAATCAGGGAAACCTACCACCACCCAGTATTTGTTCTGGTAGACAGTGAAGAGGAAGGGGTTTTGAAAGGCTCTGGGCGTTCCATACCTGAATATCATATGTTTGAAGCCCTGCAGGAATGCAGCGACCTGCTTTTGAAGTTCGGGGGACATGCCATGGCGGCGGGTTTTTCACTTTCCGCAGATTGTCTGGAAGCATTTTCTGACAGACTCAATGAACTTTGTGATTTAACGGAAGATGCTTTTATTCCTAAAGTTAAAATTGATGTACCAATGCCCATTTCTTATATTAGTGAAGATTTAATTGCGGAGATTGATGGTCTTGCCCCTTTTGGTAAGGGAAATGAAAAACCGGTATTTGCACAGAAGGATTTAAATGTTCTTTCTGCCAAGATTATGGGAAAGGACAGAAATGTTGTTAAGATAATGTTCGAGAGTAATGAAGGATATACCAGTGAGGGAATTTATTTCCATGCACAGGAGTTTTCGGATAATATTGTTGAATGGTTTGGACAGGAGGAATTTGATAAGATGATGCATGGCTGGTTAAATAATGTCAGATTAAATGTGGTTTATTATCCTTCTGTGAATGAGTTTAACGGAAACCGTACGATTCAATTACAGATTAAAAGATATGCTATGGCTACCGTAAGAGAAGTATTATAGGAAGATTTACCTGTAAGTTGTAAAATATTACACAGATTTATGCATATTTTACAAAATTTCTAAATAGTGTAAATTTAAGAGTTACTTCTGTGATAATATAGGCTATACTATATTTTATTAGAGACGAGAGATAAATGAATTACCCCATGGCAGTTGAATGTCCATGCAAGTATGGTCACATGGCTTGTTGTTTGTGGGAATAAAGAAAAGAAGGTGATTATATGGCAGGAATTATAAATATGGATAGGGAGCTTAGTACACCAAAAGATTATACACCGCCACAGGAGCTGTATGAGACTTTAATTGAAAAAGTGTTAAAGTACCATCCCAATACTGATATCACCATGATTGAAAAAGCATATGCCATTGCTGACAAAGCGCATGAAGGACAGTTGCGCAAATCTGGTGAGCCATATATTATGCACCCCTTATGTGTTGCAATCATTCTGGCAGAACTGGAACTGGATAAGGAGACGATTGTAGCAGGAATACTCCATGATGTGATTGAAGATACTGTTATGACCGACGAAGAGATAGAAAAAGAATTCTCATCGGAAATACTGCTTCTGGTGGATGGTGTAACGAAACTTACCCAGCTCAATTTTTCCCAGGATAAAATGGAATTACAGGCAGAAAATTTAAGAAAGATGTTTCTTGCCATGGCAAAAGATATCCGTGTGATTCTGATAAAGCTGGCAGACCGTCTGCATAATTTGAGAACCCTGCAATATCAGTCTCCAGCGAAGCAGATTGAGAAAGCAAGGGAAACCATGGATATTTATTCTCCCATTGCACACCGTCTCGGTATCAGTAAGATTAAAGTGGAACTGGATGATTTATCCCTGCAATATCTGGAGCCGGAAAAGTTCAGGGAATTAAAGACAGAGATTGATGAGAGATTAGAAGAAAGAGAAGCATTTATTCAGGATATCGTCCATGATGTAAAGGAATGTATTGATGAAGCCGATATTCAGGCAGACATCAGTGGCCGGGTAAAACACTTTTTCAGTATTTATAAAAAGATGGTGAATCAGAATAAAACACTGGATCAGATTTATGATATCTTCGCAGTTCGGATTATTGTAGATAGTGTAAGAGACTGTTATGCGGCACTGGGTATTATTCACGAAAAATATACTCCGATTCCCGGACGATTTAAGGATTATATTGCAATGCCGAAGTCCAATATGTATCAGTCCCTTCATACAACGCTGATCAGCAAGAATGGACAGCCTTTTGAGATACAGATTCGTACTTATGACATGCATAAGACTGCGGAATATGGTATTGCTGCCCATTGGAAATATAAGGAGAGTTTAAGCGGTACTTCTCAGGATAAAGAGGAAGAGAAGCTTAGCTGGTTAAGACAGATTCTGGAATGGCAGAGGGATACCAAGGATAATAAAGAATTTATGAATGCGGTTAAGACGGATTTGGATTTATTTGCAGAGCAGGTGTATTGCTTTACCCCAAATGGTGATGTCAAGAATCTCCCTGCGGGTTCCATACCCATTGATTTTGCTTATAGTATCCATTCCGCGGTGGGCAACAAAATGGTAGGTGCCAGAGTGAACGGGAGACAGGTTCCGGTGACATATACGTTGCAAAACGGAGACAGGGTAGAGATTATAACCTCACAAAATTCCAAGGGACCGAGTCGTGACTGGCTGTCCATTGTAAAATCCGCACAGGCAAGAAATAAGATTAACCAGTGGTTTAAACAGGAATTTAAAGAAGAAAATATCGGCAAAGGAAAAGAATTACTACAGCAGTATTGTAAGGCAAAGGGCTATAATTATTCAATGTATTCCAAACCGGAAATGTTAAAAGCCGTAATGGAGAAATATAACTTTAAAGACTGGGACTCTGTGTTAGCAGCAATTGGTCATGGGGCATTAAAAGAAGGTCAGGTTATGAATAAACTGATTGAGCTTCATAACAGAGAAGAAAAAGAAAACCTGACAGAGGATGCATTGATTGAACAGATTAACCATAGTGCAGATTTTCACCGGACAAGCAGATTTCGGGGTGGAATCAAGGTTAGGGGAATTGATGACGTAGCAGTACATTTTTCAAGATGTTGTTCCCCTGTACCGGGAGATGAGATTATTGGATATGTGACAAGAGGAAGAGGAATCTCTATTCACCGTACGGATTGTGTGAATATTGTAGGAATGGGCGGCAATGACCGTACCAGACTGATTGATGCAGAGTGGCAGGCAGGTGCCCAGGAGAATGATACGTCTATATATTCTTCCGAGATTCGTATTTTCACAGCAGACCGTACTGGAATGCTGTTTGATATTTCAAAGGTGTTTACAGAAGAAAATATTAACGTGACAGCGATAAACAGTAAAAGCAATAAAAAAGAGCGAGCGACTATTACGGTTGCATTTGATATTAAGACAGTAAAACAGTTAAAGCATGTAATTGCAAAGCTTCAGATGATACCCGGTGTATTGGATGTGGAGAGAAGCATAGGGTAAATATAGTGAGATAGTCAAGCATGTGATGACCGGCAGCAGGAGAGAGGGATTATATGGCAGATTTGGAAATATTTCGTAAAACGGTAGGTGATATGGGAACTAATTGTTATATCATGGTCAATCATGACACAAAAGAGTGTATCGTGTTTGACCCGGCAGCAGAAGCGGAAGTACTAAAGGAGATTTTTGATGATCCTTCGTTCCAGCTTCAGGCGATTTTTCTGACACACGGGCATTATGACCATATCGGTGCAGTAAAAGAGTTAAAAGATACCTATGGCGTGCCGGTATATGCATCGAAGGAGGAGAATGAACAGGTACTTGGCAGGTTAGAGGTCAATCTGTCTGCTATGTTTGGCAGACCAATGACCCTGCAGGCTGATCAGGTGTTAAGGGATGGGGAGAAAGTAGAGATTATCGGAACCACTCTTACCTGTATTCTGACACCGGGGCATACAGCAGGGGGAATGTGCTATTATAATGAGGAATTACAGTCCGTGATTGCAGGAGATACCCTGTTTTGTGAAAGCGTGGGAAGAACAGATTTCCCAACAGGAAATGGGGCGGTGCTTCTCAATTCCATCCACGAAAAATTATTTACGCTTCCGGATGAGACAAAGGTTTTCCCAGGGCATATGGATAGCACTACGATTGCATGGGAAAAAGAGAATAACATGGTTTGCGGAATCCACTAGAAGGAAAACGGGAATGATTTATTTAGAGCAGAATGCTGAGATTTATAATAATGATATAAGAGCCATGCTGCAGGCTTTTTTTGATAACGAGAAGATTTTATCGGTTAAAGAGGAGACCAGGCTGTCTTTATCGGTGGGATATTCTTTAGATGAAAAAGAAAATAATGGCAGACGGGTTACCTTTACATTAGAGGATGAAACGGGATATAATAAGAGTGAGACGATAAAAGTGGATTTTATGGATAAAAAGGCTGCCAAGAATCCGCTTAAAGCAGTACTTTATCGAATGCTTTCTGAATATACTGGAAAGACACTGCCATGGGGAAGCCTGACAGGAGTTCGACCTACAAAAATTGCGACAGAAATGTTGGAAAATGGAGAGGCGGAAGAGGAAGTACATAAAGTATATACGGATACCTATCTGACAATTCCGCAAAAAGCGGATATTTGTATTGAGGTGGCAAAGAGGGAGCAGGAGTTGTTTCGGGAGTTTCATTATGATGAAGAGTACTGTATCTATATCGGAATCCCATTTTGCCCCACCAGATGCCTGTATTGTTCTTTTACTTCTTATCCGATAGCGGTTTATCAGGATAAAGTTGAAGCATATCTGCAGGCACTCTATCAGGAAATGGAGTTTGTAGCAGATTCGGAAGCCTATCGGAATAAGAGATTAGTCGCCATATATATCGGAGGGGGAACACCCAGTGCATTATCTGCCGGGCAGTTGTCAGCACTTATTACAAAACTTAAGGACACCTTTTCCATGCGGTATGTGCGGGAATTTTGTGTGGAATGTGGAAGACCGGACAGCATTACAATGGATAAGCTGAAGGTTTTAAAGGAAATGGGAGTGGAGCGAATCAGCATTAATCCTCAGACGATGTGGGATGATACCCTGAATCTGATTGGTCGTGCCCATACGGTAGAACAGACAAAGGAAGCATTTGGGCTGGCGAGACAGGCTGGTTTTACGAATATTAATATGGATATGATTGTGGGGCTTCCTGGTGAAGATATAGAAAACGTCAGACATACCCTGTCAGAGATTAAAAAACTTGCTCCCGACAGCCTGACAGTGCATTCTCTGGCGATTAAACGTGCAGCCAATCTGAATATGGAGATGGAGAGGTATCAGGGACTGATTAAAGGAAGTACCAATGAAATGCTTTTAGCAGTGGATCAGTGTGCGAGAGAGCTTTCTCTTTTTCCCTATTATTTGTATCGCCAGAAAAATATTCCGGGAAAGCTTGAGAATATTGGCTATGCGGCAAAGGGGAAGGAATGTATCTATAATATTTTGATTATGGAGGAGAAGCTGGATATTCTGGCTATGGGAGCGGGTGCTTCTTCAAAGTTTGTGTTTCATACGGAAAACCGAATTGAAAGGGTGGAGAATGTTAAAAACGTGGATGAATATATCAAACGCATTGATGAAATGATAGAGCGGAAAAGGAAGATGTTTACGCAGAGGATATAAAGGGGCTGCAACGTGTTACATTAGTACAGTTTAATACCTGTTGTACTGGTTACAAACGAGAAAGGGGAAGTTTGTATGATAGAGGTAGACAGAGATGATATAGAAGTTGATGAAATGTCAAATTATCTAACAGAGGATCTGAAAACAGAAATTGCCCATGGGATTGAAGTCAGCAGGCTGGCAGGGATGCTGGCAAAGGAACTGAAGCTGGAGCCGGCTTTTTGCCATGACATAGAAGTGGCAGGAATGCTCCATGATATCGGGAAGCTCCGGGCAAGTACATATCTATACGGTGGGGATGATGAAACTCTGAACGTGGAAAAAATGCGGTATGTCAGAATGCATCCCGGCCTTGGGTATGAAGTTGTAAAAAATGAGGGTTATCCGGACAGGGTTTGTGAAATGATATTGCACCATCATGAAAATTATGACGGAACTGGCTATCCCGATAATATGATAGGGGAGGAGATTCCGTTAGGAGCAAGAATACTGCGGGTATGTGATGTTTTTGTGGCACTTACATCGGACCGCCCCTATCGGAAGGCATTTGACAGCCAGACTGCCGTGGAACTTCTGATTGAAGAAGTGCGACACTTCGATATGAAAGTTTTTCTGCCGTTTCAAAGCATAATCCATGATGAGATTACGGCAAACGGCTTGAATAGAAAAGAAGAAGATAAGCTGGTGTATTAGAATACAAAATGGAAAGGATTAGAGTTATGGCAATGAAGAAGAAGCCGGTTACCGGCATGAAGGATATATTACCGAGGGAGATGGAAATCCGTGACTATGTGATAGGAGAGATTAAGGAAACTTATAAGACATTTGGATTTTCTGGTATGGAGACACCCTGTGTGGAACATATCGAAAACCTGTCTTCCAATCAGGGCGGCGAAAATGAAAAGCTGATTTTTAAGATTTTAAAAAGAGGGGATAAGCTGGCATCTGCGGTTTCAAAGGTAACGGAGGAGAATATAGATGTACTGGCGGATTGTGGACTGCGCTATGACCTGACGCTTCCTCTTTCCAGATATTACGCAGGTAATGCCAATGATTTACCCAGTCCGTTTAAGGCATTACAGATAGGAAATGTGTGGCGTGCTGACCGGCCCCAGAGAGGGCGTTACCGTCAGTTTATGCAGTGTGATATTGATATTTTAGGTGAGCCCACAATTTTAGCAGAGATTGAACTGATTACCGCAACCACAACATTACTGGGCAAGATTGGATTTGAGAAGTTTACCATCCGTTTAAATAACCGTAAGATGTTAAAAGCAATGGCAGCTTACAGTGGATTTGAGGAAAAAGACTATGACAATGTATTTATTACACTGGATAAGATGGATAAAATCGGTTTAGAGGGCGTTGCAGAGGAACTGGAGGAGATGGGATATCCCAAAGAAAATGTGAAAAAATATCTTGCATTGTTTGAAAAAACTGGTTCCGGTATAGAAGGAGTCCGCTTTTTAAAAGACATTTTGGGTGACTGCCTGGAAGAAGGAGTTGCAGAGGATCTGGAAACCATTATGGCAAGCGTGGATGCGGTGAAGGCAGCGGATTTTAAGATTGTATTTGATCCTACCCTGGTACGGGGAATGAGTTATTATACCGGTCCTATTTTTGAGATATCAATGGATGAATTTGGAGGTTCTGTGGGCGGTGGAGGACGCTATGATGAAATGATCGGCAGGTTTACCGGACAGAATACACCAGCTTGTGGATTTTCCATTGGTTTTGAGCGGATTGTCATGCTGCTTCTTGAGAGGGATTATCAGGTGCCGGGAACAGGCGAAAAGACGGTCTATCTTGTGGAGAAGAATATGCCGCAGGATAAGATGCTTGCAATTTTGCAAAAAGCTAATGAAGAGAGAAGAGAAGGCAGGCAGATTAACATTGCAATTATGAAGAAAAATAAGAAATTCCAGAAGGAACAGCTTTTAAAAGAAGGGTATACTGCTTTTGAGGAGTTTTTCGTGGATCGGATGGAACAGTAAAGGGGATTGTTTCACTGACTGCTGTTTCCACAAACGGTATGTTAAAACAGGAAATCAAAAAAGGTTTCCTGTTTTTTATGCTCATTTTTCCAAAATCCGTTTTGTAAAATTAAGGTATTAACAGTATCCGGCAATTGTGCTGATAGACATTGCATAAGATAGAATGCAGCCGGAATATAGATAAAACGTATAAAATTGTAAAATTAAAATAGAGGTTGACTTTTAAATATAAATGTAGTATGCTGTTATACAGAAACTATATTTTTGTTAATAATATAGACTATACACTTAGTTGGATATTCAAAAAGTATAAGGAATTGGGTGGGAAAAGATTTTGGGAGGGAATAAATATGGTAAAGAGTAAAAGATTATCAGCACTTGTACTGGTATTCATAATGACAGTATCTACGATTAACATACCGATAAGAACAATAAAGGCAGAAGAATTGAAACAAGAATATATTGTTGTCGCAAAAAATGAAGCAGAATATGACAGGATAGAAGATAATTATGAAGTAATGGATAGGGTACAGTCTGAAGAATTGAATGACAATAATATTATAGTCGTCGAGTTGACCAGAAACGAAGCAGCAAAACTGGCGAAGAACAAAGATATTGCATTTGTGGAAGAAGATATTCTGTTTACAGGAAGTGATTTTGAAGATGAAACTCTTGAGGATGTATTTGGAGAATATATTAATGGAGAGATTTCATTAAAAGAGGAAAAAGAGATAAAGAACTTTTTAAAAGAGCTAAGAGGAACAAAGCATACATCTATTGATGTACAGAAGCAGTGGAATATTGATGCAATTAATGCGAACAAACAGGAGTATCAACAAGTAAAAGATAAGATTAAGGTTGCTGTTTTAGATACAGGAGTAACCGCTACGGAAGATATTGATGTAATTGAAAGAGTGAATTTTATTTCAGGGGAAGAGAATGTGAATCCACTCTATGAAGATATATCCGGTCATGGAACGAGTGTTGCTAGTGTGATTGCGGCAAAGGATAATGGAATAGGTGTTACAGGAATAAATCCCAATGTTGAATTATATTCTGTAAAAATATTGGATGATGAGAAAAAAGCATCTTTGAGCAGAGTTATACAGGGAATTTATTGGTGTATAGAGCATAATATTGATATTATTAACATGAGTTTTGGAACTAATGTGCAATCTGAGATTTTGGAAAAGGTTATAAAAGAAGCAGATGAGAAGGGAATTTTGATGATTGCTGCTGCTGGGAATAGGGGAACAGTTTCTGGAGAAAGTACAATTGAATATCCGGCAGCATTTGATGAAGTAATTGCAGTCGGAGCAAGCAACTCACAGGGAGAAGCAAGTGAAATAAGTTTGTTAGGGAGAGAAATTGAATTAATGGCACCTGGTGAGGCTGTCCCGGCAACAGGATATTTTGATGAAATTGTTAAGATAGAAGGTACTAGTGTAGCTGCTCCTCATGTTACCGGTATCGCTTCTATACTATGGGCAAAAGACAAAACGAAATCCTGCAACTTCATTCGTGAATTAATGAATGCTAGTGCAAAACAGATGGGAGAAGAAAAACAGAAGGGAAATGGATTAGTAGACTTAAATTATGCTCTTTATATATATGATGAGTTTGCAGAAGCTTATGTGGAAGGGCAGGCAGAAACTCCAGTGGTAGAAGAAAATACGGAAATAATTCAGACTTATACGGACGCAGAGGTAGAGGCGAGTTGGTCATATAATAATCATCAAGCAGCAGTGGGATTGTATGATCAGACCAGTTCTGCAGCATTAAATGTGATAAAAATAGGGGCAAAAATTCCAGATACAGCATCGTATTTAAAATATTCAAAAGGAACCACAGATGCATTTCATGGACATTATAATTACGTTTCAGATTATATACATGTGATGCGCATGGCACGTACCTGCTATAATTCAGGCATGACGGCGGCTCTTAATATAACACCGGGTTCGGGTGCTAGTACTGGAGTTGAGCAGATTATATATGGAATAACTAACTTAAATAAAAATTGGAGTACAGTTCTTTCTGGCTATACAATTAATAATGCGAATAAAGCAAGGGTACTAGTTGGAATAGCAACACATATTGTAATGGATGTATATGCTCATAAAGCGTATATAAAAAGTTCCAGTGGTTCATGGAGTTCCCATATATCAGGGGATGCAAATCAAGATTCAATATCCTATGTTTCTAATAGGTGGACTTGTGCAAAAAAAGCAGCATATGATATTGTGGATGTGTGGCATTATAACATGACACCGGATGCATATGAATATTATCAGCAGGATCACAATAAGGATAAATTTAGGTTATTTAAGTTTGCAAATTATGTATCATCTGCAGATGCGGATACATATTCCAGTGAATCAAATTGGTATATTGCACGAACAAGTGATTGATTTGAAATGAGGAGAGGTGTGTTTATGAAACAAAAATGTAATGTATTATTAGGAATAATTTGTATTTCAATATTGCTGGCTGTTTCTGGAATTTTTAAGATTCAGACAGAGGCCGCAGCCAAAAATAAATATTTTCTGTCAGGGCAGTTGTATTATAAAACCGTATCGGACAGTAAAGTGGAGGTGTGCGGGACGAAGACCATTGAGGGGACATTAGTAATTCCCAGTAAAGTAAGTTATAAAGGAAAAAACTATACGGTAATTGGAATTGCAAATCATAAACCATATCATCAGGATGTGCCGATTACTGAGAAGACAGCAGACGGTGCTTCTGTTGATATTGATTTTCCAGGATGGAGGTATTACCGTTATGACAGGACAGATGGAAAGAGTTTTCCGAATGGTGTAGAGTGGATTTCTAATTGTAGCATCAAAAAAATAGTGTTTCCTTCAACGCTTACTTATATTGGTGATGGTGCTTTTAGCGGCTGTACTAAGCTAGAGACCGTTGTCTTTGCAAAAAAGTATAGGAAGCTGGTAATTGGAAAAAATGCATTTAATGGTAAAAAGATTAAGAAGATTGCTTTTCCAGAAGGAACCAGTCAATTAAAGGAAAATGCAGCAGGCGTTACTCCCGACATTACAATTCCTGCAACTGTTAAAAAAATTGGTGCAGGAGTTGTAAATTATAAAACAAAGAAGGTTACCATTAACAAAAAAAATAAGAAGTTTAAAATGAAAAGCGGTATTCTTTATACAAAGGACGAGAAAAAGCTGTTAGGTGTTTCTGCAAAAGCAGGAGGAAATATAAAGATTTCTGATAAAACCGTTTTAATTGGGGAAAAAGCATTTGCTAAGAGCAAGGTAAGGAAGGTTACATTGGGCACCCGAATTACCCGGATACCTAAGGGGGCATTTGCAGGCTGTAGTAAGCTGGAAGTGGTGACAGGAACAGAGAAAGTAACGGAAATAGACTATGCTGCATTTATGGGATGTGCGAAGCTGACCAGTATCGGTACAATGCCAGCTCTTAAGAAAATTGGGAGAGCGGTATTTTGGAATGCCAATAATCTTGACATTAGTGTTTCGTCAAGTATGGATATTGATAATTATGCATTTAGTGGAACCGGACACAGTACCAGTGTAAAGGTAAAAGTAATGGAAAATGACAGCAAATACTCTTATATCAATGGTCTTTTGATTAAGACAGAGGGAGAAAATAAGATTGTTATGATGCAGGATGGGGGTATGGAAAAGGTTGAGGTTCCAGAGGGTGTGACAGAAGTAGCAGTGAAATTGGGCAATGATAAATGCAGGGAGATTATTCTTCCATTGAGCCTTAAAGTACAAAGCGGCAAATTCACTGTGAATGGTGGAATCATAACATTTAAAAATCCCGATATTCCAGTGTTTAAGGATGATTTCGATATTCGCAATAGGAGCGTTGCTCCGGCTGTTGTTATTGTACCAAGGGGAAGTCTTGCCAAATATAGAGATATCATGAATCGCGTTGTTATGAAACGTGATGATACAGAGTTATTCAACGATAACCTTGAAATCAGGGAGCAGTAGGGAATAAAAAGGCTATTGATTAAGTGAAGTGCAATAGCCTTTTTGTCATATATAGATATGGGATTATGAAGTACCCAAGCCGCCAACAGATGGAGATTATCTTCCTGGTTATGAAGAGGAAGAAGAGGACGACACTTTGTTGATTCAGCAGATAAAAGCAACGAGACCGGTTATGAAAGGACTAAAAAATATAAAAGGAAAAAAGCTTCGGTTTTCAATAAAAAGTCCAATAGAGGTAGAAGATTATGAAATAAGGTATGCAACAAATAAGAAATTTAAGGGTTATAAAAAATTATATAGTTTGTATGACGAAAAAAACACTACAGTTAATAAATTAAAGAAGGGAAAAACATATTATATTAAAGTACGTGGGTGTAGGATTTGCAATACAAAAATGTATTATACGAAATGGTCTAAAGTAAAGAAAATTAAAATAAAGAAATAGTTATAAAAATGTATCCGGCAAATATCCCATAACGACAGGAGGCTGCCTATGAAAAAAGAGGAAAAGATTATTATTGGAATTATATTGATACTGGCATTGGTAGGTTTTGTGGTGTCTTTTATCTATGATCGATATTTTAAATATGGCGAGTATGATGTGGAGTATTCTTCAGGATATACCATAATTGACGGAACAGAATATCCCTTTTGCCCGGATGTCCCCCGTTATAATGAAAGACAGGCTGAAAAGGAAAGAAAGAAGATGCCAAGACCCAAAATCAGTGTGGAAAATGCGGAGGATGGGAAAGTACGGATCAGAGTTAAGAATATAGATGATTATCACTTACCGGTATATAGCTATGAAGTGAAGTACGCAAAAAACATATGGATGGGCGACAGTAGTGAGAGGACGGTACCTTTAGAGGAAGATTGTGACGAAGTGCTATGGGGAGATGAATTGGAAGAAGGTACTTATTATGTTAAAGTAAGATGTGATGCGGCATCTATTTATACAAAATGGTCTGGGGTAAAGAGGATTAAGATAAAAAAGTAGGTGTAATATGCAAAAAAAGAAGATATTATTGAGTCTTATTATAGGAATTATACTAATTGGAATCATAAGTATTTTAATTTTTTTACATTATGAGTTTGAAGAATCGGAGGATGATTCCCCAATTACAGGCGTACGGTCTTTTGGCGAATATGATCATCCTCTCGGATTGAATAAGCTGCCTCTGGATACAGATACAGAGATTGCAACGATGGAAAAACAAATTCCTCAATTAATAAAAGTAGAAGAAGTAAAAAAAGGAAAAATACGATTTAAGGTTCTGTGGAGTGACTTATATTATAAATATGATTTTTCTGACTGGTATCAGATTCAGTATGCAGCAAATAAAGAATTTGAGAATGCCACAACGAAAGAGATTCGGGAAACAAAAAAAATAAAGGCAAAGGAGAGATATATTACTTTAAAGAAACTAAAAGGGGATACATATTATATTAGGCTTCGCGGTGGTAAGGATTATGGTGAAAATAAAAAAAGCAGTGATATTCATTATACACAATGGTCGGAAGTATATGAATTGAAGCCGAAATAAGAACAGGCATATATCTATACAAAGTGGTCATGGAAAAAGAAGATTAAGATAGAGAAGTAGGTGTGCATATGAGTGAAAAAGGGAATAAAGTCAGGAATAGAAAAAAATATATTATTGGTATAATTGTTGTTCTACTGCTTGCAGCTACACCGATTGGCATATGTGAATATTATTTTAGATTTCAAAATCAAGAAAGGGAGGAAATAGAAAAAAGCTTCCGACCTAAAATCAGTGTGGAAAATATAGAGGGAGGAAAATTACATATAAAGATAGATAATATGGACAAAGCACGTGGGAAAGATTTACCGATATTTAATTTTATCATAAAGTACGATGAGACCAGGAAAATGGAGGACATCTATGCCTGCACAGTTATTGCACCCCCAGAGGGAAATGGTGATGAAATTATTCTAAACCATTTTGAAGTCGGTAAAACCTACTATGTGAAACTAAAATGTGATGTGGGTGATAAGAATACCAGATGGTCAAAAGTAAAAAAGATTAAAATAGAGAAATAAGAGAATTTAGTTTTTATGTAAAGATAGAAGGATGAGTAAAGGAGAAATTGTGGATTAAAAAGGATAGTTATTTTGGAGGTGTTTTATGGTCGGAATAACAGAGTATATAGAACAAATATATGAAGATTTTTTTGGATATTATGACGAAGGGCATAGTATGTGTGAATTAAAAAAATTAACATTTGAAGCAGGTGGATTACCGGATTATAATAAGATAAGGATACAGCAGCTATACTTATTGAGATATGCATTTGCATATAGCTTTGAATATTCATGTATATATGAAAAAATAATTAAAAACTTCAGAGGAAAATCGGAAATTAACGTTGTATCAGTTGGCTGCGGTGCAATGATTGACTATTGGGCTTTAGTTTATGCACTTAAACAGAATGGAATGCAAGGGTGCTCTGTTCGTTATGTTGGAATTGATGAAATAGATTGGAACTATAAGATAAAACAAAGAAAAAATGATGAAGTTTATTTTTGCTTGGAAAATGCAAAAAGTGCCTTTGCGAAAAAAGAAAAATTTATTTCAGACATATATTTTTTTCCAAAATCAATAAGTGAGTTTAATGATAAGGAAATGACTACTATAACAAATGCTTTATCCATAAAGCCTATAGAAAAGGATACCATTTATTTTTGTATTTCTATACGCTCAGATCCAGGGAGTATGAATCGAGATATAGAAAAAACAAAGAGGATTGTAAAAGCATTAGAAAAAAATAATTATATAACTAGCACTTCATACAATACATATACACATTTTAAGGAGGATAAAGGAATTGCTTCATTTGACATTGAATTTATTTATCCGACAGAGGCTTTGGAATATATTAAAACTTTAAATGAGAAATGTGAAAAATATTTAATAAATGGAGTGAATTGTCAAGAGAATTGCAAATCTTATCTCACCAGGTGGCCAGTATTAAAAACAGGTAATATTTGTTACCAAATAATTAAATTTGAAAGGAAATGATACAGTGATTTTAAGTGTTAGCCGCAGGACAGACATTCCCAACTATTATTCTGAATGGTTTTTTAATAGAATAAAGGAAGGATATTTATATGTCCGCAATCCAATAAATGCACATCAGATTAGTAAAATTATTTTGTCCCCGGAAGTTGTGGACTGTATTGTCTTTTGGACAAAAAATCCAGAACCAATGCTTGCGAGATTAGATGAATTAGATGCCTATAAATATTATTTTCAATTTACACTTACTGGCTTTGGTAATGATATAGAATATAATGTTCCGCATAAGAAACAAACTATGATTCCGATATTTCAAAAGTTATCGCAAAAAATCGGTAAGGAAAAGGTGATTTGGCGATATGATCCCATTATTTTTACGAATAAATACAATCTTGAATATCATTTAAAAGCGTTTGAACAAATTGCGAAAGAATTGCATGGATACACATCCAAATGTGTTATTAGTTTTGTAGATATATATACTAAAAATAAAAAAAATATGAAAGCATTAAATTCTTTTTTTCTGACAGAGAAGGATTTAATCTCATTTGGAAAGGAAATTTCTTTCATTGCGGGTAATCATGGTATTAAAGTTGCAACATGTGCAGAAACAGTTGATTTATCATCTTGTGGAATAGAACATAATTGTTGTATTGACAAAGAATTAATTGAGAAAATTGTGGGGGGAAAAATTCAAGCGGGCAAAGATAAGAATCAAAGAAAAGAGTGCGGCTGTATTGAAAGTATTGAGATCGGCACATATAATACATGTAAAAATGGATGTCAATATTGTTATGCAAATTATAGTCAGGAAAGTGTTTCTCAAAATTGTAAACTATATGATGTTAATTCTCCTCTTTTATGTGGAATCATTACAGAAAATGATAAAATCACAGAAAGAAAAGTAAAATCTTTGAAAGAAAAGCAGTTGACTATTTGGGACATATAAACTTTGATTAATATAATAAGGTTGAAAGATAAAAAAATTAAGATAGAGAAATAGGAAACCGACTACTGTACAAATTGATTGAAAACATATATAATATGATGCTAGGATTAGAAGCAGATAGCAATTCGTTGCATCGGTTAGGGGTGAAATACCTTTTGCCCTAATATCTATCATAATTTATGTTGTAACAGGAGGCAGTCATGGCAGAATCGATGAAGGGTTTAAAAAGAACCCATAGATGTACAGAGGTAAGTAATAAAAATGCAGGTGAAACCGTTACGGTTATGGGCTGGGTACAAAAGAGCCGTAACAAGGGCGGTATCATTTTCGTGGATTTAAGGGATAGAAGCGGTATTTTACAGGTTATTTTTGAAGAGGACAAGTGCGGCAGTGAGAGCTTTGCAAAAGCAGAGAAGCTGAGAAGTGAATTTGTCGCTGCTATTACCGGTAAAGTAGCACTTCGTGCAGGAGGAATCAATCAGAACCTGGCAACCGGTGATATTGAGATTATTGCCAGTGATTTGAGGATTCTTTCGGAGGCAGAGACGCCGCCGTTTCCTATTGAGGAGAATTCCAAGACAAAGGAGGAAATCCGTTTAAAATATCGTCCGCTTGATCTTAGAAGACCGGATTTACAGAGTAACCTGATTTTGAGAAGCAAGGTGGTCAGCATTATCCGTAATTTTTTGGCAGAAGAGGGATTTTTGGAAATTGAGACTCCCATCTTAAATAAATCAACGCCGGAAGGTGCAAGGGATTATCTGGTGCCCAGCCGCGTACATCCTGGTTCATTTTATGCACTGCCACAATCACCACAGATTTTTAAACAGCTTTTGATGTGTTCCGGTTATGACCGTTATTATCAGGTAGCAAAATGCTTCCGTGACGAGGATTTGAGAGCAGACCGTCAGCCGGAATTTACCCAGATAGATATGGAGTTATCCTTTGTGGATGTGGAGGATGTATTGGATATCAATGAGAGATTACTGGCTAAGGTATTCAAGGAAAGCATTGACGTTGATGTGCCGCTTCCGATTCAGAGAATGACATGGCAGGAAGCGATGGATCGTTTTGGTTCCGATAAGCCGGATATCCGTTTCGGAATGGAACTGCATGATGTAACAGATATTGTGAAGGATTGTGAATTTGTAGTATTCAAAGGTGCTGTGGAAGCAGGAGGTTCTGTCAGGGGAATTAATGCCAAGGGACAGGGTGCAATGCCCAGAAAGAAGATAGATGCATTAGTAGATTTCGCCAAGGGATATGGTGCGAAGGGACTTGCCTACATTGCAATTCAGGAAGATGGCAGTTACAAATCTTCATTTGCAAAATTCATGAAGGATGAAGAGATGTCCGCACTGGTAGCGGCAATGGAGGGAGAGCCTGGGGATTTACTGTTGTTTGCAGCTGACAGAAATAAGATTGTATATTCTGTGCTGGGGGCGCTTAGGTGTGAACTGGCAGATCAGTTAGGTTTAGTCAGTAAGGAAGATTATAAGTTCTTGTGGATAACGGAATTTCCTGTATTTGAGTGGTCAGATGAGGAAGAACGGTATACGGCGATGCATCATCCGTTTACAATGCCGATGGATGAGGATTTGGAGCTGTTGGATACTGATATGGGCAAGGCAAGGGCAAAGGCATATGATATTGTGTTAAATGGAGTAGAGCTGGGAGGCGGTTCTGTCAGAATCCATCAGGATGATATACAGGAGAAGATGTTCGGTTTGCTTGGTTTTACAAAAGAAGAAGCATATGACCGTTTCGGATTTTTGTTAAATGCATTCAAATATGGTGTTCCACCCCATGCAGGACTCGCTTTTGGTCTGGACAGAATGATTATGTTAATGACGGGTGCAGATTCTATCCGGGACGTGATTGCATTTCCAAAGATTAAGGATGCTTCCTGCCTGATGAGCAATGCACCGGATGTAGTAGATGCCAGACAGTTAGAGGAGCTTTGCATTGAGGTTCAGATTCCGAAGGGCACGGAAGAATAGGAAACAGACCGGTTTCATCATGCATGGTAAAGACCGGATGGAAAAAAGATATCAAAATAAGAGAAGGAAAACCTTCTCTTATTTTGGTTAGGGAGGGGAGGAAAAGTACAGTTAATCTGTACTTGTATGAAAAAACTATATAACAGTCCAAAACATCTCCAAAAGGATTTGTCCTGAAGTGTTATTAACTTTACAATACATAGAATAATATAAGGCTGTGAACAAAAAGTGACCAATTTGTTGAAGGTTTGTGAAAAGAATAATGAAAAAAGTCCGTGTGGATGTCTGAAAGGAGACAAATTTTATAGAGAGTATCATTGTATGTTGAAAGAGAATCAAAAAACAATATGTAATTATGAAGGAGCATGATGAAGAAAAAAATAATACTGAAGATATTATACTCCGAGTGTTTGTAGTAATTACTGGAATTACTGCATTTATTATAGTTGACATATTTATGTTGGAGGAGTATTTATATTTGAATGTAGTTTGCTCCAAGGGGAACTGTCAATAATGCGGGAGACCGGCATTTCAGCAATCTTTGTAGTATTTTTTAAGAGTATGGAGTGATATAATACCTGGCATTATGGGAGGAGGGGGGAGAAGTACAAATATGAACTTTATAAGTGAACGAATTGAAAAGGAAGAGGACGTAGAGTATTTTGTTTCATTAGGATTTGAGGATAGCAGGGGAAAAAAACTCCGGCCATTCTGGTGGGTGATAGATAGAGATTCTGGTGTTTTTTTATTTTTTTGTGGTGGGAGAACTATTGGCGTGCCGCAAAAATACGGATTATGCATAGATAAAGAATTGGTGGAATTAGAAGCATTAAGTAGAACAAAGGGAGATAAATCGGAATCTAATCTGGTTGTGCATTGGATTATCAATAAAATAGATATACCGGTTAGTTTGATAAAAAGAGGCTATGTTGAAGAGGATGTCGTTTATATGATAGAAAAAGCATTTACTGTATTTGGTCTTTTAGGTATTGAACGGGAAGATATTGTGGATGTATCAATTGAGATGACAGTATCTCCTAAAATAATAGAAAAGGATAGTGAAAAAGAAAAGAGTAAGAATTCATTAAAGAAAAAAGATTCTCCATTTAATGGTACGCTTTTTTTGGTGATGATGCTCTCATTAGTAGTAGGAGAAATGATATCATTAAAATACAATCTTGAGTTAGGAGAGAGTAGAAGGCTAAATTATTTATTAGCATTAGTGTCAGCTCTTGTTTATTGGATTATATATTATATTATCAATGAAATAAAAAAAGAGATTCACAGAAAGAGTTAAAATGCTGCAATTCATACTTATCCGGCTTTTCCCATTGCAAAAATAGCATAGTTAACCTGTGTAAAAGGGAAAGAATGACTATGACAATGCAAATATAGGAGATATATGAAATGGCAAATGAAGAATTATATGAATTAATACAGAAAGCGGTTGAAGAAAATAAGATGGTGGATTTATTGCAGGGAAAAGGGATATACCAATGCCCTCCTAATAAATATCTTCCAGCATATATCCCAACGGATTTTGAAAGAGTATTATATCAGGGGATTTATAAATATTATATAAGTACTAAGAATGGGGATGCTATATACAAATTGGAAGAGGCAATAAAAGAATTATGCAATGGAGATGCTGTTCAGATCTGGATTGCCTATACGTATCATTGGTTTTTGCTTTATTCAAAAATGGATGATAAATTACCATTTGAGTATAGTGATAAGGAAGTAGGGGCAGTTATAGAAGCAGCGGTTATGTCACATGAGAAAGAATTAAAGAGTTGTAAAGAATGGAATGGTTGGAATGAACCAGAGGGGTTGTGGAACGAGATTACACGAACAAATAATGTATTTAGAAAAGATTTCAATTATACGATAATTGAAAATATATAAAATAGAATTGGAGAATGGAGAAATGGAAGAAATTACAAGAGGAGAAGTTGGAGCGACTGGTTCGACAACTCCAGCAAATGGTGTAAGTGAAAAATTTGATTCGGGAGCATCATATTTAATTTCTCAAGAAAGATATAAATATTATATATGTGAAGAAGGTGGAACAGGTTTAATCGGCAGACCTGACGGACAGTTTGTTGCACCCATTAATGAAATGGATGATGTGCTTTTGCAGGCAGATAATGCCCCTCGCATAATGGAGGAATTGTCAGGTTTAGAAGAAGGAAGTTGCGGTGACGCAGAAGAACCAGGAAGCAGAAGATCTGATCAGCCAGTGGTGGACAAAAGAAGTAATTTAGCAGGTGTGATGAATTTTTGACAGAGCATTGGATTATAAAAAAGCCTGAAGTGGCATCATTCCAGGCTGTATTTGAGTAATAGAAGATAGAAAAGGAGGAAAATATGGACTTTCAGAAGATTGAAAAAAAAGAGGAAGGGAAATATATTACCCGCTATGATATTACATATACTACGGTCGACCATAAGAAAAAGGTATATGAGATGATAAGCAGAAACAAAAATCTGACAACCAGGGAGGAGTTAAAGGACCATGCTCCGGATTCGGTGGTTCTGATCATGCATAACGCAGCAGGGGATAAGCTGCTGTTAAACAGGGAGTTCCGTATGGCCTGTGGGGATTTTGTGTTTAATTTTCCGGCAGGCTTGATTGATCCGGGTGAAAATTTTATGGAGAGTGCCAGAAGGGAACTGAAGGAAGAGACAGGGCTTCGTCTGGTTCGGGTAGATGATGTGTTAGGAGAAAGCTTTAGTGCCATCGGTTTTTCCAATGAGAAAAATATCTGTGTGGTAGGAGTGGCAGAAGGAGAGTTTGCTCCCAGCAGTTCCACGGTAGAGGAAATCGCAGCAGCATGGTATACAAAGGCAGAAATAAGGGAACTGTTAAAGAAAGAATATTTTGCGGCAAGAACCCAGTGCTATTGTTATTTGTGGAGCAAAGAGTAATATTTAAAAACTCTTTATGTGGATTCCATTTTGTGGTATAAATAGAAGAGATAAAATGTCTATTGGCTATCAGATAGACATTGCAAAACTCACTACTTCTAACATTCAGTTATACAACTGATGATTTGAGAAACAGAGTTTCGCAAACAATTTAAAATACAGTGGAAAGCGAGGATATGTAAATGATGAAGAATGTGACGGATAGTGTATATTATGTTGGTGCTGATGACAAAGATCTTGATTTGTTTGAGGGGCAGTATGTGATTCCTAACGGAGTTTCGTATAACTCTTATGTGATTATGGATGAGAAGATTGCCATTATGGATATGGTGGATAAAAGAAAATCAGCAGAATGGATGGAAAATCTTTCCCGGGTATTAGGAGATAGGAAACCGGATTATCTCATCATTTCCCATATGGAACCGGATCATTCTGCAAATTTAATGGATGTGATTGAACAATATCCGGACATTAGGATTGTGTCCAATGATAAGCTGTTCGGTATGCTGCCGCAGTTTTTTGATGTGGATGTCAAGGACAGAAGTGTGTCAGTCAAAGAAGGTGATACATTAGAGTTGGGAAATCATACACTGCATTTTTTGATGGCACCCATGGTGCATTGGCCGGAGGTGATGGTAACCTATGAATCCACCGACAGAATTTTGTTTTCAGCGGATGGATTCGGTAAATTTGGTGCATTGGATACGGAAGAGGACTGGGCATGTGAAGCAAGAAGATATTATTTTAATATTGTTGGTAAATATGGTGTGCCGGTACAGACACTGTTGAAAAAGGCTGCGGCTTTTGATATTCAGATTATCTGTCCGCTGCATGGACCGGTTCTTTCGGAAAATTTGGAATATTATATTGGAAAATACCAGACATGGAGTAGTTATGAGCCTGAGGATAAAGGAGTATTTATCGCATATTCTTCCCTGCACGGCAATACTGCTCAGGCGGCAGAGGAACTGGCAGAGCTGCTAAAGGCAAAGGGAGTGGAAAAGGTAGTGCTCTCGGATCTGGCAAGGGAAGATATGGCAGAATGTGTTGAGGATGCTTTCCGGTATGACCGTCTTGTGACAGCATGTCCCACTTATGATGGTGGTATTATGCCGGTTATGGAAGATTTTATGTATCATCTGAAGATGAAAGCTTATCAGAAGCGAACAGTTGCAATTATAGAAAACGGTTCCTGGGCACCGATGGCGGGAAAAATTTTGAAGGAAAAATTTGAGGCAATGAAGGATATTACGATATTGGAAGATATGGTGACAATCCGTTCCACGGTTAAGGAAGCTGACCGGAAGAATCTGGATGCACTGGCAGAAAAACTGAAGTAAGGGAGAAAATACAAAGAAGCGAAGGACGCATCCTTCGCTTCTTTTATGAGGGGGGAGAATTCGAGTACAACTTAATGCACTCATATGAAAAGTTCTTACAAGACATAGTATAGTGAAAAAATGTGAAAAAAACGTGTCCTAATTGTATAGGTTTTGTGAATGCTTTCTTAAAAAATTCATAAGAACAGGGAATTATAAGGAAAAAAGGCGGTACACGAATTGTCGGTAATTCGTGCACCGCCCTGGTTTATAGACTTCTGTTGAAGCTACTGACATATCCAACGACTGGTTTTGCATCCTTGCCATAACAGCCGGGGTCATTTAGAAGCAATGCATCATCTGCTATATCACAGGCTGTATGAAAAAGGGAATCAAAGGTTCTTAGTTTCTTTGTTCTTTTTTCAGACTGCTGTCTGCTTTGACGATGATTATATTTCGGGGTTGCTAAAATTGCTAAAACTGGAATAACAACGCGACTTTGTGTTTGTGCATTCATGGTAATCTCCTCCTTGAAATTACGTTAGAATGCCATTAGCTTCTATTATATATATCGGAAAAATTGATAGAAAAAATGAGGATAATAGCAAAACTTGCTGTTAAAAAATGAGAAAATTTTTGTAATTAAACATGGATAAAAAGGATATGGAATGTTATACTGTATATTGTATACAAAATGATTCGTTAAGGATTAAGGGGAGGTTTTACAGAATGGAGACATTGCAGTTAAAGGCATATGCAAAGATTAATCTGGGTTTGGATGTAGTAAGACGGCGGGAGGATGGTTACCATGAAGTACGCATGATCATGCAGACGGTAAAGCTTTTTGATAAGCTTACATTCCACCTGTTGGAGGAGCAGGAGATACGGATTAAGACAAATCTGGGGTTTCTTCCGGTAGATAAAAACAATCTGGTATACAAAGCAGTGAAGCTATTACAGGATACATATCATATAGATAAAGGTATGGAAGTTGATTTGTTTAAATGCATTCCGGTAGCAGCGGGAATGGCAGGGGGGAGTACCGATTGTGCGGCTGCATTAGTGGGAGCTTCCAGATTGTTTGGTCTTGGTTTAAGCAAAAAAGAGTTAATGGAATTGGGAGTAAAACTTGGTGCGGATGTTCCGTATTGTGTGCTGCGGGGAACTGCTCTTTCGGAAGGAATCGGTGAAGTTCTGACATCTTTGCCACCAATTCCTGACTGCCATATCTTAATTGCCAAACCTGCTGTTTCGGTATCTACCAAATTTGTCTACGAACATTTGGATGCAGAAGGAATAAAGGCTCATCCGGATATTGATGGCATGATAGCAGCAATTAAGGAGGGAAACCTTAAAGGAATTACGGATCGTATGGAAAATGTTCTGGAAACGGTTACGATTCCTAAATATCCGGTGATTGCAGAGATAAAGAACTGCATGAAAGAGCAGGGGGCAATGAATGCCCTTATGAGTGGTTCCGGCCCAACGGTGTTTGGAATATTTGAAAGCGAAGAGGATGCACATATTGCCAAAAGACTGATTCAGGAGAGGAAGCTTGCAAATCAGGTGTATGTAGTACTTCCGTTTAACCAGAATAAAAGCAGATGACAGCGAATGGGAAAGGAGAACAGTATAAATGGAATTAAAATACGACGGGAAAAATGAATATCTGCCTTTGCGGGATGTGGTATTTCATGCCCTCAGGCAGGCGATTGTTACCGGGGAATTTTCGCCGGGGGAACGTTTGATGGAGATTAAGCTTGCTAATAAACTGGGAGTAAGCCGGACGCCGGTAAGAGAAGCAATCCGTATGCTGGAATTGGAAGGTCTTGTGGTAATGATTCCCAGAAAGGGTGCAGAGGTGGCAAGGATTACAGAAAAGGACTTAAGAGATGCATTAGAGGTACGTACCGCTATTGAGGAACTCTCTGTAGAGCTTGCCTGTGCCAGGATTGATGAAGAGGGAAAGGAAAGGCTGAAGCAGGCCTGTATGGATTTTAAAGAGGCCATTGATACGAAACATGTGCAGAATATCGTGGACGGGGATGTCAAATTTCATGAAGTCATATTTGAACTCACCAAAAACCAGAGGCTGATCAGCATTGCACACAATCTCAGGGAGCAGGTATATCGTTACCGCGTGGAATATGTGAAAGATTTTTCTTATCATGATGTTTTGGTAAATGAGCATTATGAGATTACGAATGCGATACTTACTAATGATGTAAAAACCGCAAAAGAAATCATGCGGAAGCATCTTTATAATCAGGAATTGATTGTAATTAAGAATTTGAAAGATACGCTGTAGAACAGGACAAAATATTTAGAATAATAAATAAAAGCTTCACACATACTACAATAAGAAAATTATTGGAAATATTGTATGTGTGAGGCTTTTTTCTTTTGAAGGAGATGTTTATGGAGATAAAATATAACAAGGACAATGAGATAGATTTACCAATCAGCCCGAGCCTTGAAAAAAATATAGAAGCATTGGATTCTATATTCAGTGAGTGGGGAGATATTGTTAAAAAGAAGTTTGTGCTGGAGCGTGCAGAGGATACGCTGGATATGTACATTATCTATATCGATGGTCTGACAGATAATGAAATGGTGGAAAGGACGATTACGCATCCGCTTTTGTATGAGTGGAGAAATGCAGGTCCTGGAGATGCAGGAAATACGAAAGAAGAAAAGAAAGTGCAGGGAGATGATATTTTTAACCGTTTGTTTCATAATCAGACGGAAGCAGTGGATCTGGTGGAAAAAGAGACCATGATGGATGCGGTTTCGGCAGTACTAAAGGGCGATACTGCAATTTTTATTGACGGTGCCGATAAAGTGATGCTGCTGTCTACGAAAAAACTGCCTACCCGGTCCGTAGATTCTCCTCAAAAGGAAGGTGGTTTAAAGGGACCCAGGGATAGTTTTAATGAAAATCTGCGTGTTAATACTGCGTTACTGCGCCGTCGTATCAAGGACCCTAAAATGAAAGCAAAGCAGAATCATCTGGGACAGCGTTCACGGACGGAATATGCATTGATGTATATGGAGGATCTGGTATATCCCTCCTTACTTGCCGAGATTGAAAAGCGGTTAGAGAGCTTTACCATTGACGGTATCTTTGACAGTGGGATGCTGGTACATTTATTGGAAGAAAAATGGTACTCTCCTTTTCCGCAGGTACAGACGACAGAGCGTCCGGACAAAGCGGCTTCTGCCATTATGGAGGGACGTGTTGTACTGGTAGTGGATAATTCACCGGAGGTTATCATCCTGCCAACTACATTCAATACATTTTTTCAGGCAGCAGACGATTATTACAACCGGTTTGCTGTGGGAAGCTTTGCAAGGTGTCTGCGCTATCTGGCAGCATATATTACTGTGCTTCTGCCCGGATTATATATTGCGATAACCTGTTATTATCCACAGGTACTTCCTACGGATTTTCTGCTTGCCATTGTGGGGGCGAGAAATGATATTACATTTCCAATCGTGGTGGAGGTTCTTTTGATGGAATTTCTGTTTGAGATTTTGAGGGAAGCAGGAATCCGCCTCCCAGGGCAGATGGGAAATACCATTGGCGTGGTAGGCGGTCTGATTGTGGGGCAGGCGGCAGTGGAGGCTTCTCTGGTCAGCACGATTGTAGTAATCGTAGTTGCACTTACTGCCATTGCATCTTTTGCCATTCCTAATGAAGAGTTTTCATCCACCTTTCGTCTTTTAAAGTTTGCAATGATATTTCTGGGTGCAGTCTGGGGATTGTATGGAATCATGTTGGGGATTCTGCTTATCCAGATTCATCTGGCATCCATGGAAAGCTTTGGGATTCCGTATATGATGCCGCTTGTTTCAGGAAGTATTGACGATGAACTGGAGTTTCAGGATTTTGTGCTGCGTAAACCGATTTTCACTATGCATAACCGTCCGCTCTATACAAGGCGGGGAGAGAGAAAACGGTTTTGGAGGAGGTAGAGAATGTTTAGTCGTAACGGAAAGATTTCAGAAAAACAATTGCGCCGTATGCTGGTACTATCTGTTTTTGCCGGCAGTATCTTTGTAATCCCATATTTGTCTGCCCGCCTTTTTCAATCAGGTATTTTCCCGGGCCTATTGGTGTTTTGTGTGTTTTCCTGTATTTATGTGAGCTGCATTTATGGGATAGGAGCGTGGTATGAAAAGAAATCAAATCCCGGTGGCTTCGTAAAGGTTCTTGAAGATACCGGGGCAGCGGGAAAAGGGCTGCTGCTGCTGCAGGTGATCCGGCTGTTGTTCCGGCTGGCATTTTATATAATCCTGGCCATATCCATATTAGGGGAAGCACAGGTTCCGTTTATGCAGGCAGGGGAGCAGGGAAGCATAGCAAATCTCTTTGTTGTACTGCCGCTTTTACTGGCTGCCCTGTATGGTGCAAACAGAAATGTCGAAAAGCAGGGGCGTATTCATGAAATGATATTCTGGGTATTATTTGTCCCGTTTATTGTTGTAATCTTATTTGGATTAAGAGAGGTGGACTACCAGGTGTTCGTACCCCGTTGGGATGTGTCTTTCCGAAAGCTGTTTTTATACGGATATGCATTGCTGACCTTTATTTTACCGGTAGAAAATTACCTCTATTTAAGACCTGCCCTGCAAAATAGAAAGACAAAGATAAAAAAGGAAAAAGCAGAGGATGGAACAGAGCAGGGAAGCACCCTGCATGGGAAAAAGCAGAATCTATGGGTATCTTATACCGCAGTTTTGATGACAATTTTACTGACAGTGGTGCTTACACTGTTTCTGCTTGGTATTTACGGAGTAAATGGTGCAGGAAAAGAAGAGATGGTGACAATCGCCATTATGCGCTATATCAGGCTTCCGTTTGGTGTACTGGAGCGATTTGATGTTCTAATGGTATGGTTTTTTATGACAGGCTGTTTTATTTTAATCTGTACAACACTTTATTATGCGGGATTTCTGCTTAAATTGTTATGTAAAAAGGTTAAGAGGATATGGATACTGGCAGCTGTTCTGGCGGCAGCTTTGGGCATTGTAATATCACTGCCGGAATATTCAGGATGTGTCATGCTGTTTTTGTTCTACGGTGCGATACTGGATATCCCGCTTTCACTGGTCATTCCTTTGCTGGGAATGGGACTTGCAAAGCAGGAAACAGAAGAAGAGGAGGTGTAAGGAGTTTATGAAGGGTAACAAAACAGTATTCTTGTTTTTATTATTAGGCTGCATGGTATTTCTGTCTGGGTGTGACAGAGGAAATGTCATGAATGACATGAGAAATGTGGAAGAGAGGGATTATGCGACTATTTTACTGGTTTCCGACGGAGAGGATGGGAAACGATATCAGTTTTCATTAGGAATTGCACAGGAAAAAAAGGTAGGGGAAAAGAGCCAGATAGAAGAACTTTCCAGCTGGAACTGTAATGATTTAGAGGAACTGGCCGGAGAATACCAGCTGGTAAAAGGCAAAGACCTTTCTTTGTCACATCTGAAGGTAATCCTGTTATCTATGAAGCAGATGGATATTATGGAAGAAATGCAGGAGTTCCTGTATCTGCTGGATGAAAACGTGGAAGTTGCAAAGACCTGCCCGGTTTTGGAATTAGAGGAAAAGGACAGATTTTTAAAATATCTGAAAAAAGCGGAGGAACCTGTGGGAACTTATCTGAATAATATGATGGAGGCGGGGAAAAGGCAGGGAAGGAATATTCCGTGGTTAAAGGATTATTTAAAAGCTCTCAGGGAAGGGACGGATGTAGAGGTCTATTTTCTGGAAAAGGTATCGGAGGGCTGGGAGCTCAGCTGTAGGAAACTGATAAAGACATAAGCCGGATGAATAAATTAAAAGGGATAGGATATACTTTCTGATAAAAGAACATGTAAAGAAGGAAGGATTGTTTATGAAAGTATTTCGGGATATATTTGCGGCAATGATGATAGGGGTGATGGGCGGTCTTTTGGTATCTACCCTTTCTTATTATAACCAGCATAAGGAAGAGGGGATTCTCTATACACTGGGGGCTGTGGTGGACAGCTTCGACACAGTGGCAAAAGCATATTCCTCAGGGGATGAAAATACTTTGACAGCAGGAAACTGGAATGATAACCTGAAAAATAATGTACTGGAAGCTTTTAAGAAAGTGGAGGAAGGAGAAGAGTCTTCCTTATCGGGGGCATTTTTAAATGCTATTTTGTCAGATGACAGTGTGGAAAATGATATTCTGGCTATGGATGGTGCGGACGGTGGCATTGATGAGGGAGCACCTTATTCTGGAATTTTACGGTTTCATGTCCGTGCAAACAGTGATTCGGATGAAGACCAGGCACTTAAGATGGCGGTAAAAGAGGATGTGATTACCCTGCTAAAGCCTTTACTGGAAGAATGCAAAAATGTGGAGGAGAGCAAGACAGTCATTGTTTCAAATCTGCAAAATATTTATGCTGCTGCAATCAATACCATTACGGAGCAGGGGTATGATTATAGTGTTAAGGTATATGTGACGGAAGAGGAATTTCCGGCCAAAACATATGGGGATCTGACTTTCCCGGACGGAAACTATCAGGCGCTCCGTATTGATATTGGGGATGCCAAAGGGCAGAACTGGTGGTGTGTCATGTATCCGCCGCTTTGTTTTATTGATGCTTCTACCGTCATCGTGCCGGAGGAAGGAAAAGAAATTTTGAAAGAAAATCTTACACCTAAGGAGTATGAGGATTTATTCGCTCATTCCAAAGTAAAAGGAAGATCATGGATTTATGACTGGATTACAGGAAAATAAAGATTTCTGTTGCCTGAAATTTACTTTTTACGAGGTGTCTGCTATACTGAGGCTGTTGTATTAAAAATGTTTAATGCGACAGCCTTTTTTATAGTCAGGGAAGATTTTGGGATAAACGGAGGTCGGGCAGTGAGAAATATAAGGATAACAGAGATAAGGAGAATCATGAAAAAACGGAATGCCGGGATAATGGTGTTACTGCTGCTGTGCCTGTTTTTAAGCGGTTGTGGAAATCTGTGGGCAGGGGATGCAGTTGATGAGGATATAGGGGCTTCACAGACATATGAGGAAGCCGTTTCAGACTCTGCCGGGGATAAATCGAATACAGAAAATTTTTCCGGTGAACTGGAATTCGATGAGTCCAGCCTGATAAAAAGGGGTGACGGGACAGATGATACCGGGGAGGGAGAAACGTTAGAGGTTCATTACATTGATATCGGTCAGGGAGATTCTGTTTTGATCAGGCAGGGGGATTCTGCCATGCTGATTGATGCGGGCAATAATAGCAAGGGCACGACAGTGTGGTCATATTTGCGAAGCCTGAATGTGGACTCTTTAGATTATGCGGTGGCTACCCATCCGGATGCAGACCATATTGGCGGTCTGGATGTTATTCTTTATAAGATAGACTGCAACATGATTTTTATGCCGTCTGTGAAAAAAGATACAAAGACCTATGAGGAATTAATGGATACCATAAAACAGAGGAGACAGACATATGTTGTACCGGAAAGGGGGAATATTTATACACTTGGAAATGCACAGTTTGAGATTTTGACAGACACAGGAAGGGATTATGGCGAGAATGTAAATGATTATTCTATTGCACTGAGGCTGGTTTTTGGCAATACTTCTTTTTTATTTACAGGAGATGCGGAGGAAGCGGCAGAACGTGATATGATAGAAGGAGGACAAAATCTTTTATCCGATGTGTATAAGGCTTCCCATCACGGTGCCGATACGGCAAATACTGAAGAATTTTTGGCTGCGGTTAATCCAAAGTATTGTGTGATCAGCTGTGGACAGGATAATACATATGGACATCCCCGGGCAGGATTTTTGAACCGGCTTCGGGCAATGGGGGTAAAGGTGTTTCGGACTGATGAACAGGGTACTGTGGTTGCGGTTTCGGATGGAGAAAATATCACTTTTAACACAGATTCTACCACATCCTGGAAAGCGGGAGAACCAGTGGGAAGTGAAGAAAAAAGAAACGATGGGAAGAGTCGTTATATTTTAAATACTGGTACAAAGAAATTCCATAAACCAGATTGCAGCAGCGTAAAAAAGATGTCTGATAAAAATAAAAAAGAATCGGCTCAATCGAGAGAAGAGTTGATTGCAGAGGGATACGAACCGTGTATGAATTGTAATCCATGAATCACTGGAAAAAGGAATAAAAAAGATAGCGGTATGTAAAATTTTACATGCAGCTATCTTTTTTGTTGAATTATTTTATAAGATTCGATATGCCTTACTCTGCGGTTTCAGAAGATTCCGAATCAGCAGGTTCTGTAGTCTCAGTAGAAGTATTGGAATCTGCTGCAGGAGATGGATTTTCCCTGATGTAGAGAATGTTCTGGTCAATTTTTAAGAAGTCTTCATCTGTAATGTAATAGTAATCATCCGAAGGCTGGATTGGAATTTCCAGCACAACAGGATCCATATAACCTGCATTATCAGTGGTACTCTTTAAAATATCAATAATACCTTCCGCAAATTCAGTCTCATAATCAACCTCTGTTGTATTGTTATAATCTCCTTCATCTACCCGGGCATTAAAGCCTTCGATATACTTTACTACCTGGTCATAAGTAGTCTCTAAGGTATCTAAAGGATAAACCGTAAGCTCCAGAGTGTAGCTCTCGGAATCTTTATCCTTCTTGACATCAGTGACCTCATATTTGGCATTGGAAAAGATAGATTGTGCAAGATAGTAAAACTCTGAAAGAATAGTACCGTCATCTACTTCTTTTACTCCATAATAGTTCATCAGGTTATGGGCCTGATAGTCCATATTGGCAACATATACGGCTTCTGCATCTTTTTGGGAAACACCTGTCAGGGTCATATAATCCTTCGATACATTTTTATAATTAATATCTAACAGACTAATGACATATCTGGAATATACCTTTGATTTGCTGTCAAATAGGGAACAACCTGCTAAAGATAACATCATGATACATATCATGGAAAAAATAGTTGTTTTTTTCATTACTGATTTCATATATATCAGCCTCCTGGAATTATGATTTGAAACTTCATTTCAGAAAGCGTTGTGATACCCTAAAAAGCATCTCGGCCAAATTCTAAAATTCCGCTAACCAAAGGTAGTATAACATAAATTAAAGTAAGTGTCTATTGGTAATAATATAGATATCTGTTATGGCCAGGCGGATATGCTGGGCAGGCGCATATGGTCGCTTGACATCAATATCAGGAAATGACATAATTACAGACAATAAAAGTTTGTAAAGCAAAATTGGTTACGTTTAAAAAAGGAGATATTTAGATGAAAAAGAATGGTGGCAGCATAGTGGCTGCAATGGTACTTTCTGTGTTATGGCTTGGGATTAATTATTATCTTTATTATCCGGCACTGAACATTCAAAGCCAGGAATTCTGGAGCTGGCTTTTAGTGCATTCAGTTATTATCAGTCTGATTTTTATTTTTACCGGTATAGTGGGGAGAAGCCAGAAAGAAAAACTTACCAAAGGGATTAAGAAAAACTTTGAATATTTCCGCTATGGAAAAGGGAGGATTCAGCTGGCATTATTAGTGCTGATTCCCATATTCTGCGTGCTGGTGCTGTTTTTTGGTAATCTTGCGGGGGCAGCAATATTTAATGCAAAGAGATATGCGAGGCTTTTAAATGTAGAACAAAGGGATTTTGTTACGGACATTCCGGAGTCTGAAAATGTGGATAACATTGCATTGATGGATACCAATAGTGCACGAGTCTTCGGTGACCGCAAGATTGGTTCCCTGTCTGATGTGGTCAGCCAGTTTGAAGTGGAGGAAGAATATACCCAGATTAATATTGACAATAAGCCTATGAAGGTAGCCAACCTTCAATATGCAGATTTCTTTAAGTATTTAAGCAACCGGAAAAAGGGGATTCCCGGTTATGTCATGGTAAATCCGGTGGATTCTACAGCACAGTATATAAAATTGGAGCAGGGGATGAAATATGTACCCTCCGGTCATTTTAACGATAATATTTACAGGTATGTACAGATGCATAATCCAACGAGGATATTTGACGGTTGTTATTTTGAGGTGGACGACGAAGGCAGACCTTGTTATGTATGCCCTGTACTGCATGCCAGAGTGGGACTTTTTGGCGGTATGGATGTAAAGGGTGCGGTACTGTGTGATCCGGTAAATGGGAAAATGGAGTATTACGACGTAGCAGATATTCCCACGTGGGTAGACCGCGTATTTGACGGGGAATTACTGGAGGATAAATTTAACTGGTATGGACTGCTTTCTAACGGGTATTGGAACAGTGTGATTGGACAGAAGGGATGTATTCAGACAACGGATGATTACGGGTACAAAACGATTGAGGATGATGTCTGGATTTATACCGGTGTCACTTCTGTGACAGGAGATGCTTCTAATGTGGGGTTTGTCATGATCAATCAGAGAACTTCGGAAGCCAGGTATTACAGCATTTCCGGTGCAGAAGAATATTCTGCCATGTCCTCTGCCCAAGGAGAAGTGCAGGAGAAAAATTATAAAGCATCTTTTCCAAGTCTGATTAACGTAGACGGAACACCTTCTTACATTATGGTGCTTACAGATAACGGCGGTCTTGTCAAAATGTATGCGATGGTAAATGTGGAGCAGTATAATCTGGTGGTAACTGCGGAATCCCAGGAAGAGGTATTTGCAAAGTATAGAAGCCTGCTGATGAAAGAAGGCAGGGGCGATGGTGCAGATAAAAATGAAGCAGAAGATATCATAAAAGAAACGGAATTTATTGTGGCGGACATGGAATATATTACCATGGATGGTGAGACCTATGTATATATGAAAGACAAGGACGGCAATGTATATAAACAAAAGTTTTCTGAAGACGAGAGTGTAATCAGGATATCTGCCGGAGATACCGTTTTGGTACAATATGAAGAAAAAGAAAGCGGAATACATCGAATCATAACGGTGGAGAAGAAAAATAATAGCAGAAGAACAGGGGAAAACAGCATATGAAAATATTTGAGACCCATGCACATTATGATGACCGGGCATTTTGGGGAGAGCAGGATGATTTATTAAAGCAGATGCATCGGGAAGGAATTGAATACATTGTCAATATCGGTTGTTCCATGGAAAACTCCAGAGCGATTACGGAGTTTGTGAAACAATATGATTTCTTATATGGTACAGTAGGAGTGCATCCCGAAGATGCAGGTACTCTGCGGGAAGAGGATATGGAAGAGCTGGAGAAGCTTTGTAAGGAGGATAAGATTCTTGCTGTTGGGGAGATTGGACTGGATTATCACTATGACGAGCCGCCAAAGGAAATTCAAAAGAAATGGTTTGTCCGGCAGCTGGACCTTGCAAAGCGTGCGGAGCTTCCGGTAGTCATTCACAGCAGGGACGCTGCAAAAGATACATTGGATATCATGAAAGCCGAACATGCAGGGCAGACGAATGGTGTTATCCACTGTTTTTCTTATGGTGTGGAAATGGCAAGAGAATATCTGAATATGGGATATTATATCGGAATCGGCGGAGTGGTGACGTTTAAAAACGGCAGGAAATTAAAGGAGGTAGCGGAGTACACACCGCTGGACCGGATTGTGTTAGAGACCGATGCCCCTTATCTCGCCCCAATGCCGTTTCGCGGCAAGCGGAACTGTTCCCTGTATCTGAAGTATGTGGCAGAGGAAATTGCAGGATTGAAGGGGATATCTGTAGAAGAGGTGTGTGAGGCGACCTTTGAGAATGCAATGAGATTATATAAGGTTTCGGATTAGGAGAGCGGGCATAGGGTAAAAAATTTTGTAATGTCGTTTGAACAAAGATATGGTATAAAAGAGTGATGTAAAGTGAAAACATGAGTTGTCATCTACTGTCTGTAGATGGCAGCTTTTTTTATGAGGGACGTTCATATAGAATTATCCGTAAATGACATATATAGCAAAATAACTAGGAAAGATTGTTGAAAGTATACAATAGATATTATATAGTATATCCTGTATGATGATTTAAAAATTCGAATGATAAATAGTAATTATGATCATTTATCATAATACAGAGGAGGAGAAACATGAAAGGGATCAGAAAAAGAGAGGTTAAATCATGGGGCAAAAGGTTACTGTCTTTTGTATTAGTGACTGCTCTGGTACTGGGATTAATTCCGGAAAGCACTTATGCGGCGGGTACACAGGACAATGCGGCAGATGAAATGGTATACACATCCGGAGGCTGCGAAATTATTTATAAGGAAACAAATTCGTGGGGAACCTATGTAAATGTGGACATAACGGTTAAAAACAATGGGGATGAAAGGATTGATCCATGGAAACTGCTGCTTCAGTATGATGGCAGCATCAGCAGTATCTGGAATGCGGATATTGAGTCTTCCGGGCAGGGAGAGTATGTCATTGCAGCCAAAGCCTATAATGCAAAGCTGGAACCGGGAAAAAGTGTTTCTTTTGGATTTACTGCGGATGGGGATACCGGGAAGCCGGATGTGCCCCTTGGGATTTCCATGGAGGGAGATTCCGGAAAGACAACAGAGGAAAAAAATGAAGGGGAAATGACTACCGGGCAAAAGACCACGGAACAGGGAACGGAAAGCACCACACAGGAAGGAAGCACCGGAAAAGAAGATGGGGAAAAACCGGCAGGCGGAAACAGCCATATCATTCCGGAGAAGTGGAAAGGGCTTGGCTATGCCCTGTTTACCTCAGGGGAGGAGACGCTCTCCCTTTACACAAATGAGACAGATATTTATGGCGATGTGCACAGCAATCATGGCTTCCATTATCAGGGAACTTCCATTAAAGTGGATGGCACACTGGAAGCTGCCGGCACCATTGATTTAAAGACAGCCAGCGGGAAAGACAGCCAGCAGATCAGCAGGCAGCAGGAAAAAGCAGGAAGCCTTGATATGCCTGACATCACAAAAGAAGTCTATGCTTATTGCAGGGAAAATGGAACGGTTTATGACAGGACAACGGATTTTAACAGTGACAGCATTGTAATTGAAAAGCCGGTTGTAGTGGAGGGAAGTGCCGGTTTTCATGCGGCCGCTTTTCTTGGAAAGGGAATCCTGTATGCAAAGGATTCGGTAACCTGTAACGTGGGAACGCTTGCAACACCGGAGGATTCCCAGGTATTTATTGCTGCTGAAAATGGCAATATTACCCTGAATGGTTCGGATATTACATTAAATGCCGTGCTTTATGCACCAAACGGCTGTGTCAGTATCAATGCAGACCATGTCACCTTGAATGGACGCATCATTGCCAGACAGGTGAGGATCAATGGAACCCTGGTCCGTATCCATGCAGGTTCCCATGACTTTGATATGCTGGATTTCCTGCTCCAGCCGGAAATAGAGCTTCATTTTAATGGAAATAAAAAGGAAAACAGAAAGGTAACGATAGATGCAGGGGGGATTTTAAATACGGAATCCATCACCGGGGAAGATACTGTCTGGAGCATTACAAAAGACGGCAGGGAAGCAGAGGATGCGTATGCAGCAGACGAAGAGGCATCCTCTGCGTTCCACAGGGAAATGATTTTCCGCAAGGCAGGGACTTATCAGGTCCGTGTAACGGTTACGACCGGTAAGGTGGATTATACGGTTACGAAGGAGCTTGTCATTGAAAAGGATCTGGAGCCTGTTGCAGCCTTTGCTTTGGAACAGGGGTACTATTCCAGGGATGAAAAAGGACATGCCAGGATTACCGTTAAAGATGCTTCCGGTTCGCCGGACGGGGATGTCATCGGGCAGAGGATATGGACAGTTTACTATGATGAAGATAACAATGGGGAATTTACCGGAAACGAAGCCTCCGTGTATAGTGACAAAAACGAGACGGAGCTTGTCATTGATACGGATAAGGTCGGCAGATACAAGGTGGTGCTCACAGCAGCAGAGACCTTTACCGATACGATTCCGAAACTGATTGCCGAAGATGCATATTTACGGGATGATACGTCAGAGTATGTGACAGAAAGCTGTGTCTTTGAGGTGGGAAATGAAGCACCGGAGGCGAGGCTTACCGTGGAGAAATCCAAGTCTGCGGATATCGTGTTTACCCTTGGGAGTGCAGATAAGGATACCATGGATACCTATAATGCAAAGGCAGAAGCGTTAAAGAAAATGCTCGGGGAAAAGGGCGTGGATGCAAAGATTGATGCAGTATCTGCCTCTGCACTGACTGCACAGGATACCTTTGCGTGGAAGGAATATGACCATTACAATTTCCCGGACAGATTCCTGCCAAAACTGGAAAAGCATATCCTGTATGAGGAAAATGACATCCGGATGGTGGGATATTCCGAGTATGCATTAAACGATTTCCTGTATATAGCAGATGACAATCCGGGGAAGAAAACCTTCGAATTCGACCTTCAGAGGGACAGCACCGACTGGCACAGCATAGAAGGAGGCGGCTTCCTCTTTAACACCACTGTCAGTGATGAAAAAAATACGATCAGGGGTTTCTGCATCCTGGTCTCCCAGACCGGACTGAAACTGGTGCAGATCGACTGCCGCCATCTGGCCAATTTCCGGAACGGTGCCTACAGATGGCTGCAGGATACAGGAAAGCTGCTGAGAACCTATCCCCTTGGAGACCTGTATGGCAGCCATCACTTTAAGATTGTGGCAGATGCCAGGACAATCTCTGTGTGGGACGGGGATACTCTGGTAATTGACGATTTTGTACTTCCAGACAATGATTACGGCTATGGCTTTGGCCCCATTACCAGCCACAACGTGCATAGCTGTGACCAGCGTTCTTACTTCACTTTCAAGAATATCACAATGGAGACCATGACCGGAAGCAGCCTGTCGGATATCGTGGCAGGCTATGACTGGAGACCAGGCGCTTCCCACTACGTCATCAATTTAAGCAGTACCGGGGTGCCGGAGCTTGCTTCCGGTGAGGAGACCGCTGACCTTGCGGCGGCATTGATCCAGAACGAAGCAGCCTTTGTGGGAATCGGAAATGAAACCAATGAGAACCAGTACCAGTCCCTGTTAAATGCTGCGGAGACCGGAGGCATTTACACAGGGATTGGTGAAATCGGAAAGACCATGGATGCGGTGAATGATTTCCTGGCCGGGGATATTCTCGCTAAGGATTATTCCGTGGGTGACTATCTGACCACAGATGATATCATTTCCTATGGCGGATACTATCAGGATGCGGAAAATGATGCGGTTTACGAACAGCAGTGGGAGTACGAGTACGACCCGTCTGTATTCGGTGAAGCTGCCGGAGAAAGAGGGCATATCGTGAAGCAGGAAAGCGAACCGGTTACGACCTTTACCGAGACCGGGGCTTATGCCATCCGTCTGAATATCCGGGACAATCCGGCAGGGGAGAATGATGCGTTAGATTCTTACCGCTTATGGTCCGGAACCGAGGAATATGAAAAGCTTGTGGTGGTACAGACCCGCCCGGCAGCAGCGGTAAAGGCAGAGGTTTCTGAAAATGCATCGGATAAGACTGCCTGTATTGTCAATACCACCTATGCGGCATCGGATGCCGACCATCCGGGTGATGCTGCAAAAGGAATCCGGGAGGAATACTATGCCTATAAGAATATAAAAGACAGCGGATGGACAGAGGGCAGAATGCCGAACCGTGTGACAGTGGGAGAAACTTATCTGGTGAAATACCAGGTGAAAGATGTGGAAGGCACATGGTCATTTCCTGCCGCTGCGGTAATCAGGACAAGGGATCTGTTAAGTTATCAGGAGACAGAGGATACCACACCGCCGGAAATCTTCATTGCGGCTTCCAGAATGGAGGCGAAAGCAGGGGAAGAGCTGCGGATAGAAGGCTGGGCACTGGATGATTATGGTGTGGATACCTTTACCATGTCTGTAAACGGAGAAAAGGTGCTGGATTCCTTCGGGCGGGTAGTCTATACCCCGGACAGGGCAGGAACCATTACCGTGAAAGCAGTGGCAGTGGATATCGGCGGCAACCGGAGTGAGAAGGAATTGATGATCAGGGTAGTGGATGGCCGGGACAAAACTGCCCCGGCAGCAGAGATCACCTCGCCATCAGCAGGCTCTGAGCTGGATTTCAATGTCCAGATCAAAGGAACTGCAAAGGATGAGACAAAGTTTTCCAGGTATACCCTGTCCTATAAGGAAGAAAAGGATAAGGAATACACGGTATTTAAAGAAAGCGGTACCCCGGTCAGCAATGATATCCTGGGAAATCTGGATATCTCTGACTTTACGGATGGAACCTATGAGATTTTACTGACCGCGGAGGATGCGGCAGGCAATGTGTCATACTATGGGATCATCCTGTACATTGAGACCGGAGTGACCAGGGGATACCGGTTAAAGGCTGAAATTACGGATATAAAATACAATGAGGAGACGGACGCTGTTGACATTTACGGAACCGTAAGCGGGGACGGACATCTTAAGTCTTATCAGCTTGCGTACCAGATGCAGGCAGAGGAGCTTAAGGACAAGGTGATCGTCTGTGAGGGTACGGAGGAGACTGCGGAAGGACTGCTGGGCAGTATTCCGGCAGAAGGCCTTGTGCCGGGAACCTATAATCTGACTCTTGCCATCACTGATACAGAGGGCAGCAGCGGGACGGCATGCGGTGCATTTACCTATACGGAAGAGAAGGAAGAAGGAGAAGGTGAAGAGGGCCGGCCGCAGCTTTCCATGGATTTAAACGCCCCGGAGGCAGAGATCACCGGACTGAAGCTGTCAGATGACCATGGATATGTTGATATCAGGGGAACTGCAAAGGATGACAGGGAACTGAAGGGCTGGCTGCTTGATTTTGCGAAGGAGGGAAGTGAGGAATATACGGAGCTTGCTTCCGGAGCGGAGGCGGTGGAGAATGCCCCGCTTGCCAGCGTTCCGGCAGAGATCTTAGAGGACGGAGCTTACATCCTGCGCCTTCAGGCATGGGATGCGTACGGAAACAGTGTTATATACCAGACAGGATTTACCTACAAAAAAGACAGCGGCAGGCTGGAGACTGGAAACGGAACAAGCTCCGGGGAACCGGTGCCGGGAGAGCCGGTAAAGAAGAACTTTGCCGTTAATCTTTCTTACAGTTCGGCAGATACCGGAACCGAGGTCCAGGTACAGGTAACCCTGCCGGATAATGTAAAAGAGGAGACTTTGCAGATTAAGCAGGGAGACAGGGTGATTTCTGAGGGAAGCAGAAAGACTGCGTTTACCTCTGATAAGGCAGGAAGGGTTACCATCACCGCAACAGGCATAACAGAAGAAGGGGAGACCATATCTGCTGAGGCAGGGTGCACCTTCTATAACCTGACGGACAAAAACCCGCCGGCAGCAGCCATTACCTCACCGGCCATTGATACGGTGCTGACGGAGCCAGTGGATTTTGCAGGCTCTGCCTATGATGCGGAAGGACTGGATTACTGGAAACTGGAATACCGGATGGCAGGGGAAGAAGAGTATATCCTGTTAAAGGAAGGCACCGAGCCGGTAAAGGAGGGTGTACTGGGACATCTGGACACCACCATGCTGATGAACGGGCAGTATAACGTGAAGCTGACCGTACAGGATCAGGGCGGCAATGTAAAAAGGGTGGAAAATGACTATGTGGTGGAGGGTGAACTGAAGGTGGGGGCGATGCACATCGGCTTTACTGATATCACTGCACAGATGGGCGGAGCGACCGTATCGGCAAACCGGATGTATGACAGCCGGAATAAAGCAAAGGGCGATTTCGGCATCGGCTGGACCCTTGGCATGCAGGGCATGGACATTTATGAAAGCAGAACCCCGTTAAGTGAGGGCTATGCCATGGTAAAGAGCGGCTCCCTGTTCTCCACAAGCTACCAGATGACGGAAACAGAAAACCATGATGTGGTAGTGGCCTATGGGGACGGCACCAGCGACCGTTTTGAGCTGACGTTTGACCCCGGGCGGAAAGCACTTGTACCGATTTCAGAAGTGACATTAGGCTACCGGTGTGTAACGAACCAGAAAGTGAAGCTGGAGATCATAGGAAATACGTCTGCCTATGTATCAGGAACGGAGCTGATGTTTTATGATGAAAATATAGAGGATTCCCGTTCCTATAAGCTGACCACGGAAGACGGAACTAAGATCTATATCCGGGCAGGAAAAGGCGTCTACAGGATGGAGGACAGAGATGGCAGTGCCATTACGGTGGATGAAGACGGCTACCATGCAGAGGATGGCAGGAGCATTACCTTTACAAGGGACGAAGAAGGGCGCGTGGTCAGGGCGGAAGACCCGGCAGGAAATGTGACCGTTTATGCCTATGATGATGCAGGTGACCTGATATCCGTAACGGATGCTGCAGACCGGACGGTAACCTTTGCCTACGATAAGGAGCATAACCTGGCAGCCATCACCGACCCGATGGGTGTGGCAGTGGCAAGAAATGAGTATGACGATGACGGAAGGCTTACTGCGACGATTGATGCGGATGGGAACCGGACGGAGTACGAGCATGATGTGGACGGCAGGATGGAGGTTATCGCAGACCGGTTAGGCAATAAAACGGTTTATGTATATGATGACCATGGAAATGTGCTTTCCACCACGGATGCCAACGGGAAAACCACAAAGAGTACATATGACAGCTATGGAAATGTTCTGACAAAGACGGATGCCGCAGGAAATGTGACCGCATATGCCTATGATGCAGATGGCAACATGACGAGCGTAACCGATGCAGACGGCAATACATTAAAGAATACCTATAACAGCAGTAACCAGGTAACCTCCATGAAGGCATTGGGGGATACGGAAATCCTGATTGATTATGATGAAAAGGGACATCTGACCGGAACCACGGATGCGGCGGGAAATGAAACCACCTACACCTACGACCGGAAAGGCAACGTCACAGGCATTACAGACGAACTTGGCACAGTGATGTCTGCAAAATACGATAAGGAAGGAAATGTCATTGAATCCACGGACAGTGCAGGCAATAAGATTACCAGTACCTATGATGAGAGCGGCAACCGCCTGACCCAGACCACCTATGTGGTGACGGAAAACGGAACTGAGGAGCGTACCACCCATTATGTGTATGATACCGCCGGGGAACTGGTGCAGACCGTGGATGCAGACGGCAATACCACCTCGGTGGAGCGCAATGCCAATGGGAAGATGTCTGCGGCAGTGGACAGCAGGGGTCGCAGAACGGAATACGAGTATGACAAGCGGGGCAATGTGACAAAGATTACCTATTCCGATGGAACTACAGAAACATTTGAATATGATGCAGAAGACCGCAACACAAAGACGGTGGGCAGGACAGGGCTTACTACCACCTACAGTTATGACAAGACAGGCAATCTGTTAAAACAGACCGATGCCAGGGGTAACACGGTTTCCTATACCTATGATGACAACTATAACCTGACCTCTGTCACGGATGCCGCAGGGGCAGTGACCACTTATGCCTATGACAGGTTAAACCGCAACATTTCCATTACGGATGATGCGGGAAATACCACCAGCTTTACTTATAACGCCCTGTCCCTGCAGACCTCCACAACGGATGCCAGGGGCAATGTGACAAAGTATGAGTATGATGATAACGGCAACCGTACAAAGGTTATTTATCCGGATGGAACGGATGTTGAGAGCAGATATGATGAGAGGGGAAGAACCATATGGCAGAAGGATGCAGGGGGCAGGAAAACGGAGTATACCTATGATGGAAACGACCGCCTGACCGCAGTTGAACAGCCAAATGGTGCAGTAACCACTTATACCTATGACCAGAAGGGGAACCTTACAGCGGTGGAAGATGCGAATGGCAATGCCACCCGTTATGAATATGACACGGAGGGTAGAAGGACCAGAGTCATCCTGGCAGACGGAAGTCAAAGCACCAGCCGGTATGACAAACAGGGAATGCTTACGGAAACGACAGACTATAATGGAGTAAAGACCACCTATACTTATGATGATCAGGACAGAATCCTGAAGGAGCAGACCGGAGAGGAATATACTGCTTACGAATATGACACATATGGCAGGCTGACCGGACTGAACACAAAGGACAGCGGGATCACCTACAGCTACAATAAATATGGTGAACTGGAGCAGAAGACATACGAAAACGGTGAGGCAGTCAGATACCTTTACGACAGGTATGGAAGAACCAGTGAGATTCAGGTGCTGGCAGATGACAAGGTACAGACTTCCACAAAATATGAGTATGACAAAATGAGCCGCCTGACCCGTGTCGTGGGCAGAAACGGTGAGGCAACGGTCTACACCTATGATGCCAGCGGTAACCGGGAAACCGCCACCTTTGCCAATGGAGTAAAACTGACCTATACCTATGATGACCTGAACCGTTTAATCCTGCAAAAGGCAGTTGACAAAAACGGAACGGTTATCGCACAATACGAGTATACCCTTGGAAAGAACGGGGAGCGGACGAAGGTTACAGAAAGCGGAGCCTGCGGAAATGCTGAAATTTCTTATGATTACGATAAGGCAAACCGTCTTGTAAAAGAAGTTATTGAGAGAAATGATGGGAAGACAGTATATATCTATGCTTATGATGCTGTTGGAAACCGGACTGCCAAAAATGAAAACGGGGAAAAGACAGAATATACCTATGACAGCCGGAACCGCCTTGCAACGGAAAAGACCGGGGATAATGTAGCTGCCTATCATTATGATGCAAACGGCAATCTGCTGAAGCAGTCCGGCGGGACAGATACCATTTACACATACGATGTGTATAACCGCCTTACCGCATACCGGCAGGGAGAAAAGAAGGAAAGCTATACCTATGATGCAGAGGGTGTCAGAAGGAGTAAGACAACAGGAACGGACAGCATTTATTTTGTATCGGATACAAGAGGGGACCTTTCACAGACCCTTGCAGAGACAGACGGCAAGGGAAATGTCAAAGCAGAATACACGAGAGCTGACAGCCTGACTGCACAGATGAGAGAAGAACAAGTATCTTATTATCTGTATGACGGTCATGGAGACGTAAGGGCATTATTAAACGAGGCAGGAAGGATAACTGACAAGTACAGCTATAATGCTTATGGAGAACTGTTAAAGAAAGAAGGGGATACAGAAAACCACTACCTGTATACCGGAGAGTACTACGATGGTACTTCTAACCTGTATTACCTAAGGGCAAGGTATATGAACCCATCCACAGGAACCTTCCTGACGATGGATACCTACGAGGGAAGCATATATGATCCTGATACCCTGCATAAATATCTGTATGCAAACGGGAATCCGGTGACGTATAGCGACCCGAGCGGGAATATGTTTGATTTCTCAAGCACTGCGATGGGAATGGGAATCCAAAATGTGCTGAACAGTGCAGTACAGATTTCGTACAGGGGAGTTATGTGCGGATTAACCAACATGACCCTCACAGCAGTGATGGGAGGAAGCTGGGAACAGGCAAAATCCTCTTTTGTAACCGGCTTTATTCTGGGTGCGGGTATCAGTGTAGTAAGGTACTTTGTTGTGGGAGCAGAACTTGTGACACTGGCAAGATTTTATGTGCTTTCTGCTTCAGCAAACTTTATATTTTCTGCTACAATGACGGTGTTTGCTGTCACAAAGGGCTATTCAGAACTGGCAGTTATGTCCGGTGTAATGGTGGTTCTTTCAATAGCGGAATGGTGCTGGGCATATGGAAACTATCTGCTGATAGATGTACATGGCAACAATGGAAGTGCCACGATAGAGTGTAATCCGGGTGGTAGTGAGAATGGTATAAATTCTATAAACAGTTTGGATGATTTGTTAACTAATCCTAATAAATTATCAGGTGTTAGTGGAGAAGAATTATATAATTATTTGGTGGAGAATGGTTATGATGTTAAACCTCTCAATAGAGGAAGTTTTAAAGGTATACCTTTTGAAGAGGGAGGAGGCTTTAAAGTAAACTGGGGTGGAGATAGGATTTTACAGTATCATCCAGAAAATCTCAGCCATCATGGAGGTGCGTATTTTAAGATATCATCAGGTGAAACTGGAACTATTCGAATTGATTTAGATGGAAATTTAATTGATTAGAGGGAGAAAATATGAACTATAAAGTAATTCTCAACAAAATAGAAGAGCTTTTTATAAATCTTGGATTTAGCCCAGTCATGATAAATGGTATTAAGTTTATGAGATACAAAGAATGTTATTGTAAGATAACATTCTTGAAGAAATGGTCAGCGTTTGTAATAGAGAGTGCTGACAATATTCAAGATGCAGAAAAAGGAGTTTTAGAAGATGGAGATTTGTATTATACAGATATATCGGAAAGTGAATTACTAAATCAGCTTAAAGCAGATTTAATAAGCTATTATTTGAACGATTAGAAATAATAAATTTATGAGTCAGTAGATGTAAAGATTCTACTAACTTTAACAGGTAATGAAACAATTTAATTTGTATCAGATACTAGCGGTAATCTTTCACAGACTTTAGCAGAAACAGATGGCAAAGGAAATATCAAAGCAGAGTATACAAGAGTTGACAGCTTGACCGTACAGATACGAAATGAAGAAATATCATATTACCTGTATGATGGTCATGGAGATGTAAGGGCAAGGTACATGAATCCGGCAACCGGGAACTTCCTGACGATGGATACCTATGAGGGAAGCATATATGATCCTGATACCCTGCATAAATATCTGTATGCAAACGGGAATCCGGTAACGTATAGTGACCCGAGCGGGAATATGTTTGATTTATCAAGCACTGCGATGGGAATGGGAATCCAAAATGTGCTGAACAGTGCAGTACAGATTTCGTACCGGGGAGTTATGTGCGGATTAACCAACATGACCCTCACAGCAGTGATGGGAGGAAGCTGGGAACAGGCAAAATCCTCTTTTGTAACCGGTTTTATTCTGGGAGCGGGTATCAGCGTAGTAAGGTACTTTGTTGTGGGAGCAGAACTTGTGACACTGGCAAGATTTTATGTGCTTTCTGCTTCAGCAAACTTTATATTCTCTGCTACAATGACGGTGTTTGCTGTCACAAAGGGTTATTCAGAGCTGGCAGTTATGTCCGGTGTAATGGTTGTTCTTTCAATAGCGGAATGGTGCTGGGCATATGGAAACTATCTGCTGATAGATGTACATGGCAACAATGGAAGTGCCACGATAGAGTGTAATCCTAACCATGAAGGAGAAACTAATAAGCAAATAATATTAAATGGACTGAAAGATGCACCAATAGAGTATAGAGAAAATCCTAAAACTGGGGTTATGGAACCATATATGAAGCAATTTCAAGTGAATGATGACTATAAAGTTATTTTGAGGAGGGACATAGGAGATTTTAGTCATGGTGATTTGGATCATTGGAATTTAGAGATTCAAACTGTAAATGGAGGAAATATAAAATACGACCTTCACTTATATGTTGGAGAAGATGGTGATTTACTTCCTTTTACGGATGATGATGTATATATTCCTAAAAAGAGTCCATTTAATTAAAAAAATAAAATTAATGAAGAAAGTGATATGAGGAAAATAGTATGATAATAAACTTAACGAAAAGTGTTCCACTAAAAGAATTATGTAAAATATCTGCAATAGGAAATACATCTCAAAAAGCAAAATTGGTTGAAGTTACATTTAGTAATGAGGCAATAATTGGATTTGCAACGGAATTGATATGGTTATATCAAAATATAAGTGATGAAAGTAAAAAAATTATAAGTACACATCAATTACGCGTGGACCCAGCACCTAGTCAAGCAATAGGATTTTATCTGACTCCGGAAAGTCCTATATTTGTTCTAAAGACAAATACTTTAGAAGAGGGGGGGGTATATGGTTCCAGAAAGAGTAAAGAGATAAAGATTAATGGAAAAAACACTAATCAATATTATACTGTAGCAGATTCTGACATTGAAACTGGAGAGATGATTTGTTTGGAAACGTATGAATTATCTAGACGGAATATTGTTGATATAAAAATACTAAATAATAATGGAGAAAATATAACAAAAAGTTTTGATTCTATTATTTTTGAGATTAATCGGGATGGAATAAAAGCATTTGCTACTATGTTGCTGGTTTGGGCAAATAATTGTAAAAATGGGGATGAATATTTATTGCATCATGCTAGTAGCATAGAAAAAGGGTATAATCTAGGTGTAATATTAACAGAAAACAGCTTATTGGCTAAATTTAGGTGTGATTATTTACAAACCGCGTATGAATATGATGTTAGATTTAATTAGTAATATATTTACATGAAATGGAATTAGAATATAATGAGTTAGTCCGAAATGTATATGAAATTTATGGAATTGGCGGAGATAGATATAAATGGTTATGAAAGTTGGTGTTTCAAAGATTTTCTGATGACGACATATTTAGACATTTTTGTGCATAAGTCAGAAGATGTAAAATATTGACGTTTGTCTGAGAAAAATAGGAAATCTATACTTACGATTTGTACAATAATGAACCATGCTTATGAAATCAATCTGCTGGGAGTGTTATCAGGCATAACGAATGCAGCGGTAACCGGACTGCTTGGCGGAAGTGATATGGATATCACAAAGGCGTTTATTGGTGGGTATCTGTTTGGGGTTGCGGCAGGAGTAGGTGCAGTGCTTTTAACAGCGGCAGTGACAAATATCCATCCACAGGAAATTTCTTAACGATGGATACCTATGAGGGAAGCATATATGATCCTGATACCCTGCATAAATATCTGTATGCAAACGGGAATCCGGTAACGTATAGTGACCCGAGCGGGAATATGTTTGATTTATCAAGCACTGCGATGGGAATGGGAATCCAAAATGTGCTGAACAGTGCAGTACAGATTTCGTACCGGGGAGTTATGTGCGGATTAACCAACATGACCCTCACAGCAGTGATGAGAGGAAGCTGGGAACAGGCAAAATCCTCTTTTGTAACCGGCTTTATTCTGGGAGCGGGTATCAGCGTAGTAAGATACTTTGTTGTGGGAGCCAAGCTTGTGACACTGGCAAGATTTTATGTGCTTTCTGCTTCAGCAAACTTTATATTCTCTGCAACAATGACAATATTCGCAGTTACAAAGGGTTATTCAGAGCTGGCAGTTATGTCAGGTGTAATGGTTGTTCTTTCAATAGCGGAATGGTGCTGGGCATATGGGAACTATCTTCAGATAGATGTTTATGGTAATAATGGAAGTGCCACGATAGAGTGTAATCCGGGTGGTAGCGAGACAAAAGATATATATATGGCAGTAGGTGCAGATGAATATGAAGATATAATGAGGACAGGAAAGTTTAGAGGAATAAAAGGAAAAACCTTAGCTACTAAAGAATTTGGAAACGATTTTAATGAAACTTTAGAGTTTGCCAATAGATCTCTTAATAAAGATAAGGTAGCTATTATTAAGGTTACGATTCCTCAACATGTATATGACAAGTTAAGTCATATGAATTTAGATGTTTCTATTTTTACATCAGGTACACCAGTTGTTGAACCAGATGTGTTAGATTTCTTTAATAACAATATTATTAATATTGAACATGTTTATTAGAAGGTGGTGATTAATTATGCAGTTTGAATATGATGTTGAAGCCGTGTTTCAGTTTGTTGGTAATAGAAGAAACAATATTTATGAAGGATATAGACCTGCCCATATGATTAAAGAAGGGTATTTAACGACAGGAATACATAATTATTATAATATAGAAAATGAATTAGAGGAAATAAAAGGAACAATAACTTTTTTATCGCCAGAAGACTATCCTGCTTGTTTATGGCTTGGGAAAAAAATAGAAATGTATGAAGGAAGCCAAATGATTGGTTATGCAACGATTATTCGGATTTTTAATCCTGTGTTAGAGAAAAGATAATAGATTTATCTGGGAGCAGAAATCAGAACAGTAAAATATTTTGTTGTGGGAGCCAAGCTTGTGACACTGGCAAGATTTTACGTGCTTTCTGCTTCAGCGAACTTCATATTCTCTGTTACAATGACGATATTTGCGGTTACAAAGGGTTATTCAGAGCTGGCAGTTATGTCCGGTGTAATGGTTGTTCTTTCAATAGCGGAATAGTGCTGGGCATATGGAAACTACCTGCTGATAGATGTTTATGGCAATAATGGAAGTGCCACGATAGAGTGTAATCCGGGTGGTGGGAGTGAGAATAGTGGTAATATTAACGGAAAGTCCGAGACTAGTATTTTAATGGATGGAAAACCAGAGCTTACAGGAACAACGCGAGATAAGTTGATGACGACAGTTCAGGATTCGCAGTTGAGAAGTATAGTAAATGAATTATATAGACCCGGAGCGACAGTTGGGGATGGAGGAACTGCAGATATATTGGTAAAAGAGTATTATGCAGGAACTTCGAAGCATTTAATAAAGGCAAAGGCAAGACTTGTTCAGTTAAATAGGCTTGCAGATTCAAGCACGTTAAATTTAGATGACTGGGATATATTGGATGCATTAAGAGCCGATTTAGAGAATACTATTAATTTGTATTATTGAGGAGGAGTTTGATTGATTAGTTCGATTGATTTTTTTAACTATATACTTGAGATGTTTCCAAATCTTGAATTTCAGTACAATAAAGTGAAGCAGGAATATGGGGATTTGTTTGAAACAATATTTTTAGAGGATGTATTTTCTCCTGAAATTATACATTTGATTGAAGAAGGGAGGGATGAAAATATTCTTTATAAGATATTTGAATATTTTGAGGATGTTTTAACGTGGGGAAATGAACACCTTATAAATATTTTCACGGTAACAGTATTAGAGATTCTAGGTAATGATGTAAATTTATTACATAAGGCAAAAAAATATATGGGAGAAAAAACACTTTATTTACAAAAAAAAGCTGATGAAGAATTGGGGAGAAATCTGTGAAAGTTATTCTCTTTCAGTAAGCTATGGCATTAAAGAGTAATTTTTGTTCTTGGTGAATTCTATCAGATGGCGGAGAAAAACATGTTGAAAAAATCAAATGGGTTACCTATCAGCATTGAAAACTACTAAGGCAGTTTGTAACCGGATTTATATTAGGAGTAGGCATTAGCGTAGTAAGATATTTTGTTGTGGGAGCAGAACTTGTGACACTGGCAAGATTTTATGTGCTTTCTGCTTCAGCAAACTTCATATTTTCTGCTACAATGACGGTGTTTGCTGTCACAAAGGGTTATTCAGAGCTGGCAGTTATGTCCGGTGTAATGGTTGTTCTTTCAATAGCGGAATGGTGCTGGGCATATGGAAACTATCTGCTGATAGATGTACATGGCAATAATGGAAGTGCCACGATAGAGTGTAATCCGGGTGGTGATATTGAAAACGGTACAACATATTCTCCTGCTAATCCTGGTCCTTTGAAACCAGAGGTTGCGGATTCATTTAGCGGAGGAACATATACAGAAAAAGTTTTAGCTTCAGATACTACTTTCTATAGAGTTTATGGTGGTGAGGTTCAAAAAGTTGGACAATATATGACGAGGATTCCTCAAAATGGTGGTTTACAATCACAAATAGATTTGGCTTTAAATCCTGATTGGGGAAATACAGCTCAATATGTAATCAAAGTTACAGTTCCAAAAGGTACCATAATTTACGAAGGAACGGCAGCATCTCAAGTTATTAATGGAGGTGCTGGGCAATTAATAGGAGGCGGTAATCAGATATTTATACCATGGGAGGAATTGGATTCATTATGGTTCGGAAATTAATGTGTGATTGTGATAAAAGAATAGCAGTTGAGATTAATTCACAAAGCCTTTTTTTAGAATTGAAAAAGTATTTTGAAACGCAAGTGGAAAAAGGTATTTTTATAGAGGAGCAAAATAAAGAACCTTTTTATGTATGGAAAAAAGGTGCAATAGAGAAGGAATATTATGCTTCAAAATGGTATAGATGTGAAATATGTAGCTGTTTATGGGAATTTGAATATCCTGATTTTCCAGCAAAGGGATTTGTACGAAAATATAAAAACGGTATATATACAGGAAAACAAGTGATAGAAAACAAGGATTAACTGATATCTTAACTTAAAATTATTTTTTCATAAAAGGGCGATTAAAAGAAAGTTACACCTACGTTGCAAAAGGAATAAAGGAGAGCAGGACAATCGGAACGGACAGTATTTACTTTGTATCCGATACCAGCCGCAGCCTGTCCCAGACCCTTGTAGAAACAGACGGCAAAGGAATGTAAGGCAAGGTACATGAATCCGGCAACCGGGAACTTCTTAACGATGGATACCTATGAGGGAAGCATATATGACCCAGATACCCTGCATAAATATCTGTATGCAAACGGGAATCCGGTAACGTATAGCGACCCGAGCGGGAATTTTGCCAGTGCAGTTGGTGGATTAGTGAGAACTACAATTCATACAGTAATGAATAATTTCCAGACATTGAATGCAATGGGAATAATTTCAGGTCTGACCAATTCAGCGATAACAGCATTTCTTGGTGGAAGTGACATGGAGATTAGTGCGGCATTCTTCAAAGGATATGTGACTGGATTCGGATTAGGTGCAGTGCTTTATGTGGCAGCAGCATATGATGTCATTGCATTTGCAAAAATGTATTTGATAATATCAGCCTCCAATGTATCGATGAGTGTTGTGATGACCATAGCATCAGTAATAGAGAAAAAGGAAAGAGAAACATTAGTATATGGTACACTGGCAATTTTATCGTTGTTTACACTTGCAGATGCATACAATTTTGATTGATATAAATGTATTACTTGACTATCTTCTTGCTAGAGCGCCATTTTACGAAGATGCAAGAAAAATTATGCTCGCTTGTACAGAAGGTAAGACAAAAGGTTGTATTGCAGTTCATTCTATTTCTAATATATTCTTTAATATTAAGAAAAGATTATGATGTAAAAGAGAGATGAGAGATATTATTAAATCTATATTCAATTTTTGATATTGAAGGGATAGACCAAAATAAATTGTTGGCAGGACGTCAAAATGAAGATTTTGAAGATTGTTTGCAGTTGGAGTGTGCAAAGGCATATGGAGCAGAATATATTGTAACAAGAAATGTTGCAGATTATAATACATCTGAGGTAAAGGCAATTTTGCCATAAGACTATTTAGTAAAATTGGATTCTATATAGTAAACTAAAGTAGCACCAGCGGAATAAAGTTTAGACTTCCAAAGGTGCTTTTTGCGTTCTGATGTATAGGGTGTAATTTTATGCATATAATAGTAAAAACACTTGGCGTACGGAAAAACGTACGCTATAATAAAAAAGACTTATAAAAGCTCATTACTCAATATAAGTTTAGGTTTACCTTATGAAAATTAATACATTGAAATGGATAATAGCTACTTGTATGGAAACAAATGAGAAGAATTATGAATGTGCAGAAGTTTAAAAAGTAAAAACAAAAAAATATACAACGAAGGACGTAAAAAAGGGGAATTTTATAATGTCAACAATTAATATTACGAATGCAAGAAAGGATTTGTATAAACTGGTAGAGAATGTTAATAAATACAGTGATCCCACACTTATTGTTGGAAAAAATGGAAATGCCGTTTTAATTTCAGAGGATGACTATAAGGCTTTACAGGAAACAATATATTTAAATAATATTCCGGGAATGGCAGAATCAATTGTTGAAGGTGGGAATACACCGTTATCAGAGTGTACAGAATATGGTGAGGATTGGTAATGTACAAAATATTTTTTTCACCACAAGCACTAAAAGATAAAAAATTGATCGAGCGAGCAGGGCTAAAAGAAAAGACAAAAAACTATTGGATGTTTTAAAAATATATCCATATCAAACACCGCCAGCATATGAAAAACTGATAGGAAATCTCTCAGGTTATTATTCCAGACGAATAAATTTACAACATCACCTTGTTTATCAGGTGTTGCCTAACGAGCAAGGGTTTATTGATCCGACTGGAAAGGAATATGAGGGAATTGTAAAAGTTGTTCGTATGTGGACACATTATGAAAATGTAAAATGATGAAGAAAGGCTATATAGAAATATATAGTCTTTTTTATGTCCAGATACCAAGCAGATCCTAATTTCTTACGATTATATAATGCAATACTAGATATGCAATACTTATGTAGCAAACGCCTATTAAAGTTTATGGAAGATCGATGGCAATTCAGCTATACCAGCGATCAAATGGATATGTTGATATATGTGACCTTTGTAGTTGATGGCAGAGAAATACCTGATCCTATTGCCGAAACAACAGATTTACCACGGACTTAACTGTACTGTAGATCGATGGGGATTTTTGATTTTTCATCACAAATCAAACCTTTGCTGAAATGGTCAACAGCACATTTAAATTGAAGAAATAGTTAAAGGAGATTGTGTCCATGAGTACAGTAGTAGTCTATGCATTCAATCGTTACTGCTGTGTACAAATGAACACGGTATCGATAAATTATGCACACAAGGGGTGGGTTCATCGTTCAAAAGTATAATCGTGTGATTGTATCATTTTTGTTGTCGTAATGGATCTAAGCTTGTGACATTGGCAAGATGTTATGTTCTTTCTGCTTCAGGAAACTTTATATTCTCTGCTGCAATTACGATATTCGCTTATTCAGACTGGCAGTTATGTCCGGTGTAATGGTTGTTGTTTCAATAGCGGAATAGTGCTGGGCATATGGAAACTATCATAAATAAAGATGGTTTTACAAAAGCTCAATGTACATTTCTTCCTAATGAATTGGAGCCAGTGAAGAATTAAATGTAATAAGGCAATATTAGAAATTTTTAAAATGATTAAAGTAAGCTTGAATTTGGAAAACAGTTCTGTTTCTGTAATCAAGGTCTAAAAAATGATATAAAAATAAAAATGATTTTAGAATATCCTAAAATTATTTGTGCATACTTAAAATCTATTGATTTTTTTAGAACTTGTGGGTATAATAATATCAAATCAAGATTTAGTAAATCAAGATTAGATATATAAGGAGGAGCTTTTATGTTTATAGGCAGAGAAGCAGAACTACAATTCCTAAACGATAAATACGAAGAAAACAAAGGACAGTTGATTGTATTGTATGGTAGACGACGTGTTGGTAAGACTGAAACGCTCAGAGAATTTTGTAAGGGGAAACCGCATATTTTCTTTTCCTGTACTCAGACAACCGACAGAGTACAGCTTGCAAAGTTTTCAAAACAACTGCTCAAAGAGGATATTCCTGCAAAGCAATATGTCACGGAGTTTGCTGATTGGGAAAAGGCATTTAGAGCGATTTTAGATTTACCATATGGTGATGAAAAGAAACTTGTGATTATAGATGAGTTTCCGTATATGTGTCGGGGAAATAAAAGTATTCCTTCGATTTTGCAGAATTTGTGGGATGCAGAGATTAAGAATAGTAATGTAATGCTGATTCTTTGCGGTAGCGCAATGAGTTTTATTGAGAAAGAATTGCTTGCTGAAAAGAATCCGTTGTATGGTAGAACTACCGGAATTTATAAGATGAAAGAAATGGGATTTTATGACGCTGTAAAATTCTTTCCGAATTACTCGCCGAAAGACAAAGTGCTTACTTATTCTGTGCTTGGAGGTATTCCGCACTATCTGAATCAATGGAATCCGGAATTTTCTGTTGCTGAAAATATTAAACGTAATATACTGACAAAAGGCTGCATTCTGTATAGCGAAGTGGATTTCCTGCTTCATCAGGAGCTGAGAGAAACTCCAATATATAACTCCATTATAGAAGCTGTGGCGCTTGGTAACACGAAACTCAATGCCATCAGTCAAAAGTCGCTTGTTGAGGATACTTCCAAAACAAGCGTATATCTGAAGAATCTAATTGAATTAGGAATCGTGGAAAGAGAGTTTTCCGTTGATGCAGGTATTAAGGAACAGGCAAATACCAACAGAGGTACTTATCGACTGACGGATAACTTCTTTCGTTTTTGGTATGCTTTTGGATATACGAATTTCTCTCAGCTTGAGGACGGAGACGTCGAAGGTGTCTACGAGTATGATGTAGAACCGCTGTTACAAGAATTTGCGTCTTTCAGCTTTGAGGATTTATGCAAAGAGTTTGTTCGTGAAATGCAAAAGAAGAATGAACTGCCATTCCGTTATAATAAAATGGGAAGATGGATAGGAAAAACAACGGTTCGTGATGATAATGCTGCTGATGGTTTGAGAGTGGCTGAAACAGAGATAGACCTGCTTGGGATTGGCAGAGGAGCAAAGGAATATCTTGTCGGTGAATGCAAGTTTAAAAAATCACCATTTAGTTATTCCGAATATCTTGACACGCTTGCTAAATTCACACCGTTGAAGCAAAAGGCAAAATTCTGCTATGCGTTATTTTCTGAAAGCGGTTTTGACGATAAGATTGAAAGTGCTGCCGGAGAAAATGATGTGCGGTTATATACTCTTGAGGATATTGTCAATTATAAATAGTTCATTGAACGTTACAGCCCATAAAGGCCGTATTGATCAATGAAGCCAAAATATCGGAATTGCACGAGGTGTCGAAGCTTTACGGCACCTCAGTCCTAAAGACATCTGTGTATACATAATCCGATTTTTCTTGTGTTTTCAAGAATTTCACGGTATAATAATATTTTGTGGGTAATGGAATATATTAATCAGAAACTCTGCTTCAGGCAGCGGGACATCAAACCAGAATCGTCTTGAAAAACAAGGCATTTGGTCTATGGATTTATTGCCCACAGAAATAATAACACGGAGGATAATTATCATGGAAGATAATTCAGGCTTGGGATTGGATTATGATAAATATGCAGGTATACTTGCACATCCGACCTCTTTTCCCAGCACTTACGGGATCGGAGATTTAGGTCCGGGAGCTTATGCATTTATAGACTTTTTAGAAAGATCAGGATTAAATATCTGGCAGGTTCTGCCGTTAGGGCATACTGGCTTTGGAGACTCTCCTTACCAGCCATTTTCATCCTTTGCAGGACAGCCCCTGATTATCAGTATCGATGATCTGCGTAAAGCAGGACTGCTGTGGGATGAGGATTTTCGTGAAATGCCGCAATGGGATCCCTGCCACATTGAATATGGTGAGGCGATTGCATTTAAGACAGGTTTATTAAAGAAAGCATTTGAACGTTTTAGTGATTCGGAGGTTCAGGATGCTTATTCAACGGATGAAAAATTTTTGGCGGGTTATAAGCAATTTTGTAAGGATTCTGACTGGTTGGACGATTATGCGTTGTTTATGGCTGGAAAGGATTATTTTGAAGGTGCTCCATGGTATATGTGGGATAATTCTTTAAAGAAACCGACCGCAAAGCAAAAAGAAGAATGGATGGACAAACTTTCTTCCGAAGTAGAATATTATCGCTTTATTCAGTATATTTTTCATAAACAGTGGTTTGCACTGAAGAAATATGCCAACGATAAGGATATCAAGATTGTAGGAGATATTCCGATTTTTGTGGCATGGGACAGCGTGGATGTATGGTGCAACAAGAAGCTGTTTGATCTGGATGCTAAGGGATATCCCAAGACAGTGGCAGGTGTGCCGCCGGATTATTTTTCTGCCACTGGGCAGTTATGGGGAAATCCTCTTTATAAATGGAGTGAGCATACGAAGACAGGTTATGAATGGTGGTTTAACAGAATCCGTCATCAGTTAAAGCTGGCAGATTTTCTGCGGATTGACCATTTCAGAGGCTTTGATAAATATTGGGCAATTCCTTTTGGGGAAGAGACAGCCATTAACGGTAAATGGATGCAGGCGCCGGGTGTTAATTTCTTTACCCAGTTAGAGGCGACTCTTGGATATCATATGCCTATTATTGCGGAAGATCTGGGTGAAATTGATCAGTCAGTTATTGATTTGCGGGATAAATTCGGTCTGCCGGGTATGAAGATTTTACAGTTTGGATTTGAGAATCCAGAAGAAAATAATTTTTTGCCGCATAATTTTATAAGAAACTGCGTATGTTACACCGGTACTCATGATAATGATACGACGCTTGGATGGTATCAGAAGTGCTATGAGGCATCAAAGGATAAGCTTAGAAGGTATTTTAATACAGATGGAGGAGATGTGTGCTGGACGCTGATTCGTGCATGCTTTTCATCTGTGGCAAATATGGCAATTGTCCCTATGCAGGATGTGCTTTGTCTGGACTCGTGGGCAAGACTGAATACACCGGGTATCGGGGAGGGCAACTGGGCGTGGAGATTCCGTAAGGAGGACATGACACCACAGTTAGAAGCGAGACTGTTTGAGACAGCTAAGCTGTATGGAAGATAGAGATAAAGCATATTTTATAATATGAAAATGTAAAACATAAAGGTGGTAAAGAGCAGTATATGAGAAGTGTATTAATATTGGGTTTTCTGTTTTTGTTTCTGGTGCTGATGATACCAGTGCATCTGATTCTTTTATTGATTGGAAAATGGAATCTGGAACTTAGGTATCGTATCGGGAATGCGATTGTTTACTGGGCATTTCGCTGGGAACTTTTTCAGGCAGGGGCACAGATAGAGGTAAAAGGAATTGAGAACATACCAGAAGAGGCTGTGCTATTTGTCTCGAACCATAGAAGTTATTTTGATATACTGGTGCTTCATACCACCAGTACCAAGCGGCCTGGATTCGTGGCAAAAGCAGAGATGGACAAATTTCCATTGCTCAACTGGTGGATGAGGAATATCTGCTGCCTGTTTTTAGACCGCAATGATATGCGTTCTGGTATGCAGATGATCAAGGATGGTGCAAAAATGATTCAAAGCGGTCATTCCATGGTAATCTGTCCGGAAGGAACGAGAAATCAAAAAAAGGAAATGCTTCCTTTTAAAGAAGGAAGCCTGAAAATGGCAGAAAAGGCAGGGTGTCCTGTAATTCCGGTAACGCTGATTGATACCGACCGGCTGTTAGAGGCAAGACCTGGATTTGATATCCGGAAAGCGAAAGTAAAGGTAATCTATGGCGAACCGATTTATTTAAATAATCTTCTAAAAGAACAGAAGAAAAAAGCAGGTTCTTATGTACAGACAATAATAGAAGAAACAATAAAAAAAGAAACCGGAGACTGGGTGCCGGATAAAAAACAGGAGGAGAGTATATGAGTCCATTGGTAATAACGTTGATTGTGGTTGCGGTTCTATTAGGTATTTTAGTGGCTCTTTATTTTGTGGGCAATAAAATGCAGAAAAAGCAGATGTCGCAAAAGGAGCAGATGCAGGAGGCTGCACAGCAGACGTCCATGCTGATCATTGACAAGAAAATGATGAAACTGAAAGATGCGGGACTGCCTAAAGTGGTGTTAGAGCAGACACCAAAGCGTTTTCGTAATGCAAAGATGCCGATTGTAAAGGCAAAGATTGGTCCCCAGATTATCAATCTGATTTGTGATGACGGCATTTTTGATGACCTTCCCACCAAAGGAGAGGTTAAGGCAATGGTGAGCGGTATTTATATCACAGAAGTAAAGAGTATCCGAGGCAAGAAGAAAACAGCACAGGAAGAGCCGAAAAAGAAGAGTTTTGGTGCAAAGATGCGTAAAAAGCAGAGAGAGCTTCAGGCAGAATATGCAAAGGAAGAAAAAGAGAAAGAGGCAAAGAAGGCATTAAAGGAAGCCAAGAAGGCAGAAAAAGAAAAGGCCAAAAAGATTACGAAGTAACATCATATACGGAATCAAGGAAAGACAATGCATAAACATACCAGATAACATTCGTATGTTTGTGCATTTTTTTCTTCTTTAGAATTTGCTGTCTTTTTCCGACATAATATATAGGCAATGCAGACAGTATATACAGCATGGTAGAAACGAGGTGGCACATGAATTATCAGGTTGGAAATAATAAACAGACAGGTTATGACAATTCTTTGTTTGGCGGTGCAGGAGTGACTGGCAATGGGCAGGCAAAGAAAGATAGTGGGAATAACGGTATAATAAATGGCAGTGAAGTTGGAGATTTGCTGGCGTGCAAGCTGGTCAAGGGAGGAAAGGAGCCGGTACTTGATATCAATGGCATTCAGATTAAGACAAGAGCGGCAAAGGAATTAGACAGTGCAAAACCGGGTGATACCATTTATTTGAGGATTCAGGAAGCGGATGCCAATAAGGTATCCCTTAAGATTGTGGGGACAGCACCGGCTGACGGAGGTCTGCCTTTGGATGCGGCTTCCAGTGCCCAGGTAATGCAGAGTACGGAACAGTTTTCAGATATGATAAAAGAAAATCTGGACGGAGCATTAGATGAGAAAGAGGCAAAGGAGAACCAGAAAGAGATTTTAAGGAGCCTTTCTACAGATGAGATTGCCAGACTCCGTATGATGCAGATAGACATTACCAATGCAACGTTATCGGATCTGCTTGGTATGGTCATCACCATCCGTTCTAACGAGCATCAGGATGAGATTAACGAGCAGTTAGGAGATATCGTAAAAGAAACGCTTGGAAAATTAAGGGACAGCCTGACACCAAGCAGGCAGCCTGAGAATACAGGTTCGATAGGAAATGAAGCAGATAAGGAGAATCCAGTGTCAGAGGCCGTGAATCCACCGGTTGTAAGCCGTCTTAACAGTGAGGGATATCTTGTCAGCGGCGTAGATGAAGGCCGGACGGGAAAGAGCATGGATGACTCTGCGGGAACCGGTGCCGGAAACCGGCAGGGGAGCGGATTTTTAGGGAATAATGAGGCTTATATTTCAGATGAGCAGCTTGTTTATCTGGTAAAAAATAATATGGAGCTAACTATTGAAAATCTGGATATTGCCAAAAACAGTGTTAATGAGGACAGTCCTTCCAAAGAAATTCCTCTGGATGAAAGAGTATGGAATGATATATATCCACAGGTGGCTGCAATTATTGAGTCGGCAGGAATGTCGGTGACGGAGAAAAGCCTTTCCGGAGCCAGGTTTATGTTACAGCATGAACTGCCGATTACGGTAGATTCCCTGAGAATGTACATGTCCGTTAATTCTTTAAAACAAAGAGGATTGAAGGAAGAGCAGGTAGAGGCTAATATTAATGAACAGATTCTTTTGGGAAATCCACCAGAGCAGGCAAGAATCAGTGGAAGCACTCTGAATGAGAGGGCTGAACGGCTGATAGAGAAAGTACAGGCTATTGCGGCACAGGTTGTGGATCAGGCAGTCAGTCAGGGGAAACCTCTCACAATATCTTATTTGTACAACAGTTCTATGCGAAGTGTGGATGTGAGAAAAATGCGTGCACCGGTAAACAGAGGTGTGGAGGGTGCAAGCCTTTCTTTAAGCGGAACTACGCAGCAGGGATATCCGCCGGAAGGTACAGGAGTTCCTCTTTCCAATAATCCTTCGGCAGTTGCTGCAAGAAGACAGTTGGAGGAGATCCGCCTCGCTATGACAATGGAGGCTGCGGCAAGGCTGGTGAGACTGGATATCAATATTGATGCAAGACCGCTGTCGCAGATTGTTGAAACTTTACGGGAACAGGAAAACAGTTATTATGAGAATGTGGTTTCAGCTCATGATCTGCATGATATTCCAGAGGGCATGGATTTATTGAAGGAAACCCTGAAGGAGACAGACGGTCTGAAGACACTGCCGGAATATGCACTGGGAGAGATGGTGAAAATGCCATCTATTACAGTGGGTGGATTGTATGATGCGGCAGTTCATATCAAGACAGCTTTGGCAGGAAATGCTTATGAGACCATGATGACAAGACCGAGAAGCGATATGGGGGATTCCATTACCGAAGCTTTCCGAAATGTGGATGATATCTTAAAAGAGATGGATTTGGACAGAAATGAAGAAAATCAGCGTGCTGTACGGATTCTGGCATATAACGAGATGGAATTAAATAAAACCAATATTACCAGTGTGAAATCGGCAGATGCAAAGGTGCAGCAGATGTTTGAGACCTTGACGCCGCAGATTGTGTTAAATCTGATTCGTGAGAATAAGAACCCTCTCAATATGACTATAGACGGTCTCAATGAAGAGATTATGCAGCAAAAAGAGATTCTTGGCGTTACAGATGAACAGCGGTTTAGTGAGTTTCTGTATCAGATGGATAAAACAAATGCTATCAGTGAAGAAGAGCGAAAGAGTTTTATTGGGATTTACCGTTTGCTGGATAAAGTGGAAAAGTCCCATGGAAAGGATATTGGTGCAGTAGTCCGAAATGGGCAGGAGATTACATTAAATAATCTGTTTTCCGCAGATAAGAGCAGGAAGGTGCGGGGAATGGATGTGGCAGTTGACGACAGTTTTGGGGAGAGAGTAAATGCGGCAGTCTCTGAAAACAGTATTTTGGCCCAGATTGAGACGGCTTATAACCAGACGCTTACTGGAAGCATTTTACGACATATCCGTCCAGAGACATTGAAGAGTCTGGAGGGACTGGATTACCGGAATATGAGTCTGGAAGAACTGAATGCGGTTATGAAAGCGGGAGATACCGGAAATGGTGAGGCGGAACTGGTGGAAAAGCTTTCGGAGGATGTGCAGGAAGCACTTTCTTATGAGGCGGAAGTGGAGACCATGTTAGAAGCACATGATATGCCTCAAACCGTTACCAATATCATTGCAGCCCATCAGGTTATGTATGGGGAGGATGGTATATATGGAATGATTCGGGATATCAAGAGTAATCTTCCAAAGGAGAAACGGGACAGGATTACAGAGCAGGAAAATCAAATTCTGGAATCGTTGGATGGAAAAGAAAATGTAGTGTACGGACTGGAAAATATACGCGCCAGCCTGGCACAGGCGGTACATGACAAAGAAGCAGACGGAACCATTACAGCTTTGGATATCCAGTCGCTTAAATACCTGAATGCAGGTATGCCGATTGCCATGAGGGCAGTGGAAGCAGATGTTTTCCAGATTCCGCTGGTAATTGGGGAAGAAGTCAGCATTATGAAGGTATCCATCCTACAGGATGGAAGCAGGTCAGGTGAGATTACAGCGACGATGGATACTCCGAAATATGGAACTTTGGAAGCATTTATTCATGTGGAAGGCAACCAGATTGAGGGGTATGTGGTGACGGAGGAAGCAGACGGACAAAAGGCATTAGAGGCAAATGAATTAACTCTTCGTTCTGCTTTTGCCAAAGCAGGAATGGAGACGAGGGATTTACGGTTAGATGGTACAAAACCGGTACAATATGGTCTGGATATAGGAAAAGAAGTATCTACCACAAAGCTTTATAAAGTGGCAAAACAGCTTTTGACGGCTATTAAGTTAACAGGAATTGCTTCCGATAATTAATATAGGGCAATACAGGTCATGCAGACAATGCATGGAAATAATTGCAGATTAGAGTGAGGATATGGAAATCCACCAAAATGAAGCATAGCAGCAGGTTAGAAAAAGGATGTTCAGCCGCTGGATATAAAAAGTAAATGAGGTGACATATATGAGACTGAATCATAACGCACTGGCTTATACAGCCAATAATAACCTGAATGCGATTAACCGCAATCTCACAAAATCTATGGAGAGACTTTCTTCCGGATATAAGGTTAATAAATCTTCAGATGATCCTGCGGCAAAGGCAATTTCCCAGAGAATGCAGGCACAGCTTAGAGGACTTGACAGAGCAGTGAATAATTCGAATGACGGAATTTCTTTAATTCAGACGGCAGAGGGAGCATTAGATGAGATTCATACTATTTTAGCGAGGATGAGAGAACTGGCTGTCCGGGCAGCGAATGAGACCTTTGATGAGAGTGACAGAGATGCCATGCAGGATGAAATTAAACAGCTTCAGGAGGAGATTGACCGTATTTCCGATACGACTGATTTTAACGGACGGAAATTATTAAACGGTGAGTTGAATAAAAAAGGTTACACAAGTGACGATGGTTTAACGATTATGGAAATTGGCGGAGATATCGCTCCCGGTGTTTACGGATTAACAGTTGATCCCAGTACCAGTAAGCAGGCACAGATGCCGATCACTGCTCCGGCAGATGGAGATGTGATTACCAAGAGCCAGGAAGGTTATCTGATAATTAATGATTTCTTTATTAAGATAGAAGAAGGCATGACAGGGGTTCAGGTAAATGAACTGATCAGGGATTCTGCCAGCAAGATTGGTATGGATTATGATTCTACCGCTCAGCCGCCAACAATTACTACGCAGGAATATGGAAGAAAGCAGTCTATCACGATTAAAGCGAGCACTGAGGAATTGAAGACTTTATTTGGTGTGGACGGACATAGTGAATATGGGGAAAATGCAACCGTGGATTTTGCTATGGATAATGGAGAGAGAGTAGGATTTAAAGATACGGCGACTGTGGAAGCACAGGGAAACCGTATAACAGTAACGGATAAGAATGGGTTTAAAATGGTGTATGATGTAGATCCAGATGCCGCACCTGTTAATCCGGTTGATATTACAGTGTTGTCTGCGGGTCCGATGGTATTACAGATTGGTAATAATGAAGGTCAGACGCTGAACGTGAATATCAACAAGACAACAGCAGAATCGTTAGAGATTGACAAAATTAATATTTATACCAGTGGATATGCCACTGATGCCATTGGAAAAATAGATGATGCAGTGACCAAGATATCAGGTATCCGCTCATCTCTGGGTGCTTACCAGAATCGTCTGGAGCATACGGTAAATAATCTGGAAACTGCTGACGAGAACCTGACATATGCAGTATCACGGATTCAGGATACGGATATGGCAGAAGAGATTACAGAGTATACACAGCAGAATGTCTTGAGCCAGAGTGCATTACAGATGCTGATAAAATCCAATGCAAGACCTGAAGGATTGTTACAGCTGTTCCAGAGATAAGATGGTATGCAAAATTGGTTACTAAAATTAAGAGGGATTTGATATGACGGATGAACAGATGAATGTATATAAAATGCGGATTACACAGGCAGGGATTGCTGAAATGACAGTGGTCATGTTGGAAATGGAAATGCAGTGGATTGATGAAGCATTAGAGGCATATCAGACACAGAATATAGAAGTGTTTGTTACTTGCGTGGAAAAGGCGCAGGCTGTTCAGGTAGAGCTTATGAATGTAATGAATATGGAGAATCAGACAGCTGCAGAAGTCTATTCCGTATTTGCATTTATAAACAAACAGCTGATTTTTGCAAAGATAAAGAGGATGCCATTAGATATAGAACGTTGTAAAAAGATGTTAGAGAAGTACCATGCAAGCTTTCAGGCGATTGCAGGAACAGACCATGGCGGGAAGGTGATGGCACAGAGTGAAAAAGTGTATGCCGGACTGACATATGGTACAGGTGGACTGGTGGAGAGCAGCATGGGGGGAACAGAATATACAGTATAAGTGATGATTAATAAGCATAAGGGGTTATGGATACCGGTTTCCCATAATATGGGGGACTGGTATTCTTTTTTTAAAGATGCTATAATGAACGCATAAGCATGAACGCAGACTTCGAAAGAATACACTGGCTGCTTGCAGACAGATGTATTCTTAGAAGTCTATGTGAGTGCAACGAACACTGAGGAACCGAAGGTTCCGAAGTGCGTTCATGCGAAACCTATAAGGTAAAGAAGGAGTGCAACGAACACTGATGCCTGAAACCTTGGTGAACGAAGCGAACCTAGTTTGAAGGTATGCAAAGCAGGAACCAAAGGTTCCGAAGTGCGTTCATGCGAGCATATAAAAGGAATGGAGAGAAAAATATGAAAAAAGATGACTGTATATTCTGTAAGATTGCAAACGGTGAAATACCATCAACAACCATTTATGAGAATGAAGAATTTCGTGTGTTTTTTGATATTGCACCTGCCGGGAAAGGACATTGCCTGATTGTTCCCAAAGAACATTTTAATGATATTTTTGATATGGATGAAGAGACCGGAGGCAGATTATTTTCACTGGCAGTCAAGGTTGCAGGAAGCCTTAAGAAAGAACTGAACTGCGAGGGAATGAATATCATACAGAATAATGGGACGATTGCTGGTCAGACCGTGTTTCATTTTCATCTGCACCTGATTCCAAGGTATGCAGGAGATACTGTAAACGTTGGCTGGGAGCCGGGTGAAGCAGATACAGAAGAACTGAAAGTGTTGGCAGAAGCAGTGAGAAAAAATATCTGAATATAAGCAGGAATAAATGATGGAAAGTCCGATGATTACCGTTAAGGATATGGATTTTGGCTATGGAAAAGATAATATCCTTACAAATGTTAATTTTATAGTGAAGAAGCAGGAATATGTAGGAATCATAGGTGCCAATGGAGCCGGTAAGAGTACGCTTATGAAGCTGATCCTAGGACAGCTTATACCGGATAAGGGAGAAGTGACTGTTGCGGCAAAGGCAGTTGGTTATGTACCCCAGGTGGGATTTCATACGGTAAGTAATTTTCCGGCTAATGTGGAAGAAATTGTGCTGACAGGTCTTCATAAGGATATTGGGATGTTTCATTTCCCGCAAAAAGCACATAAACAGAAAGTAAAAGATGTGTTGGAACTGGTGGGAATGAGAGAGTACAAAAAGAAGATGTTATCGGAACTATCCGGTGGACAACAGCAGCGAGTACTCATTGCGAGGGCACTGGTGGGTGAACCGGATCTGCTCGTTCTGGACGAGCCCCTGACAGGAATAGACAAAGAAGCAGGTGAGACATTATATATGATTCTGGATAAGCTGAATAAGAAGTTTGGTATGACCATTGTCATGGTTACCCATAATATGGAGCAGGTGGCAAGATTTACCAACCGGTTTTATCATGTCAGTAACGGAAGTGTTCATCTGGATAAGTCGTCTATTCTCTGTGATGAAGTGTTGAAAGATAAAATGATTATTACCAAGCCGAAGCGATATGGAAACCGTCATGCCGCCGGAGTAAAGACCTATCAGGCGAAACCTTCGGGTGAGGCAGAGAAAGAAAAACCGTATGATGCATCTTATAAAGGAAAAAAGGAGGATACATCATGCTAGACATATTTCAATATGCATTTATGCAGAAAGCATTTCTGGTGGGGATTCTCCTTGCTGTGATCATTCCGCTGATTGGTGTGATTGTGGTATTAAAGAGGCTTTCCATGATTGGTGATGCATTGTCCCATACTTCGCTGGCAGGTGTGGCTTTGGGATTGATTCTCGGAATTCATCCTATTGTGGGTGCTGTGGTGGTCTGCATAGTCGCAGCATTCAGTATTGAGGGAATCCGCAGGGCACTCCCCAAATATGCAGAGATTTCCATTTCTATCATCATGTCAGTGGGAATTGGTCTTGCCAGTATTTTATCAGGTTTTGTAGAAGACGGGGCAGCGTTTAATTCCTTTTTATTTGGCAGCATTGTTGCGATTACCGACACTGAGGTGATATTGGTCATCGTGGTTACGGTAATCGTTGTAGCGGCATTTCTACTGCTTTATAAGGAATTAATGTTTATTACTTTTGATGAACAGGGAGCTGTGCTTGCAGGAATACCAGTTAAAAAGATTAATTTTGTGGTTACACTGCTGACGGCGATTACCGTATCTGTGGCAGCCAGAAGTGTGGGGGCATTGCTGGTGTCTTCGTTAATGGTAATTCCGGTGGCATGTGCCATGCAGATTGCAAACAGTTATAAAAAAACAGTAATTTATTCGGTATTGTTTGCACTGTTGTTTACGGTAGTGGGATTATTCTTATCCTACTATCTGAATTTAAAGCCAGGAGGAACGATAGTTCTTACAGGAGTTGTAGTACTGATTCCGCTCATGCTTTTACGGCGGGATAAATAATATAATAAGCTGGAATTTATAGCGTAGCAGTTTAAACTGCTGCGCTGTTTTAATGCCCCAAATATAGAATTTGAAATGATAGAAAGTTAGCAGATGCCGATAATGTATATATTCTTTGACAAATGGAGAATACATACAAAAATGGTTTGACATATATAACCACATTTCATATAATATAATTTACAAACGAAGCGTGGAGAAGGGAGAAGGAAAATGGGGCAGGATATAATGTTTATGGGTGGGTGGAAGATGATCAAAAAAATATGGATGTTTTTACTGTTTATCATGGTATCCGCTGTTTTTCCAGCAGGGATGCAGACCGTATCTGCGGCTGACAGCACGGTAAGCATATATATAGGTGACGGTACGGAATCCAGGCATCACCTGACACTGGCAGCAGGAAATACATCGGATGAATGCCGCTGTCAGATAAAAGGATATCAGGCAAAGAGCAGTACCTACAGCAGCAGTGCCCCGTCTGTTCTGCAGGTTACAGAGACGGGTGCAGGGAAATGTAAGGTAAAGGGGCTGAAAGAAGGGACAGGATTTGTGGTCTTAACCGTTAAGACCACCGACGGCAGGACCTTTACCGAGAAATTATTTGTTTCCATATATGCAAAAACGGGAGAGTTCAGGGCGGCAGCAGTGAAGGAGACCGATCTGTACAGGGGGGCATCTTCCAATGCAGGAGTGGAAACCATGGACAAAAAAGGCACTGTTTCAGACAAAGAAGTGGTAACAGTTTCGGGTATCTGCAACGAATATTATTATATCAAAAAAACAGACGGCTCCAACGGCAGGGGTTTTGTGCGGAAGCAGGATCTTCAGGTATTTGTAAAGGATGTTAAGATAAAGGAGAAGCAGCTTTCTGTAAAAGCCGGTGAAAGTGCCGGTCTTCATGCAGAAGTCTCTCCTGAAATTGCAGATAATCCGGGCTTATCGTGGAAATCTGGAGATGCTGCTGTCGTATCCGTGGATGCTTCAGGAACGGTCAAAGGCTTGTCAGAGGGGACTGCCACAGTTTCGGCATCTTCCGTGGACGGGAGCAGTGCAGAGGGGACGGCATACGTATCGGTATATGCCAGAACGGAAGAAGTACAGGGATACATAAAGCTGGGTACAGACCTGTATGCTGCTGGTAACGGCATGTTTCCCATCGTGAAAGGAAAGGCTGGGACAAAGCTGACAGTCGTGGGAA
>JAAGKN010000005.1_pt1 | contig 132292 bp, 105 predicted proteins | sample 6206371 | NCBI WGS metagenome assembly JAAGKN01 (sample SAMN11533720, study PRJNA540317) | gut metagenome | isolation source: fecal pellets from male and female animal of same cohort | host: Peromyscus leucopus | place: USA:CA | collected 2017
TGCATTATCAATTTGAATCCTGCTTGAATAAATCAACAATAAATTGCAGCGAATTTGCAAGTTTTTGATGGTTTTCTGCAAGTTTCTCGGATGAATTTATTATTTTTGTACCAACAAAATCCTTAAAGACGATGGAAGACAGAAAACTGAATCGTATAAAGATTGCTCTCGTAGAGCAAGGAAAGACAGCTAAATGGCTCGCTGGTGAGTTAGGTAAGGATCCTGCCGTAATCAGCAAGTGGTGTACTAATACCACTCAGCCTTCATTGGAAATACTTCTCCGAATATCCGAGATTCTACAGGTCCCTGTTGGCGATCTCGTAAGACAACCTAATTTCGACAAGTAAATCCCTAACAAACCTCCACTATGGCAACGAACAAGAACGCTACTATCAGGTATAGAGCATTAGACAAGTGCTTCAGAGACTATCGTCATCGATACTACATCGAGGACTTGATTGAGAAGTGCGAAGATGAGTTGGAGTCATTCAACTTCACTGCTAATGTGAGTCGTCGTCAAATCTTTGATGACATCCGTTTTATGGAGAGCCAAGCCGGATGGAGTATTCCTCTTGACCGTTTGAAAGATGGCAAGAAGACCTATTATCGCTATTACGAAAGAGACTTCACTATCAATGAGCAGCCATTGACAGATGAAGAAGCGCAACAATTGGAAACGGTTATTCTCACATTGAGCCGTTTCCGCGGCTTGCCTTGCAATGAGTGGGTTGACGAAGTAATATCTAACCTCGAATGGCGGTTCAATTTGAAAGGCAACAAAGAGAATGTTGTCAGCTTTGAACAGAATCAAGACTTGAAGGGATTGGATAAGTTGAGTGACGTGCTTGACGTGACTTCCAATCATCAGGTAGTAGAAATCCTTTATCACAACTTCAAGAATGGCGGACGTGATATATTCTTCACTGTCCACCCTTACTATGTCAAGCAGTTCAATAACCGTTGGTTCTTGTTCGGCTTGGATGATAAATACCACAACATTGACACCATTGCTCTTGATCGTATAGTCAAGATGGATGTGGCAGAAGACATCCAGTTTATCCCAAACAATGATATTGACTTTGAACATTACTTTGACGATGTTGTCGGTGTAACCATACCAGATGATGGTATCGAGAAAGAACATATTGTACTCCAATTCACAAAAGGGAGATTCCCTTATGTGTCATCAAAGCCTATCCACCAATCACAGGAGATTATTAGTGAAGAGGATTGCACAGTCAGCATTGATGTACGACCGAATAATGAACTTGTAACACAGATTCTTTCGTTCGGTCCAGATGTAGAAGTTCTTAAACCACAGAGTTTCAGAGAGCAGATAATTACTAAAGTCAAAGAATACAATAAGAAATACAGCTTACTATGATAACAGGCGAAATAAAGAATAAGATTGACCAGATTTGGGACACCTTCTTTGTGGCAGGTGTAACTAATCCTATCACTGTACTCGAACAGATGACCTATATCTTCTTCATGAAGATGCTCGATGACAAGCAACTTCAGGAGGAAGACCAGGCACGTGATTGGGAGCAGGAAGTAAAGAACCCAACTTTCCTCGTTGGTCAGATGTGGCAGAATCCAGAGACTGGCGCGGAGGTTCCTTACGAAGATATGCGTTGGTCTGTATTCCGTCATACAGGACCAGAAAACATGTTCAATATGGTACGCCAAAATGTGTTTGAGTTTATCAAGCACATTGGTACTGGCGAGGAGTCTGCTTATTCTCGCTATATGAAGAATGCCATCTTCCTTATTCCTAATGCCAGAACTCTGACAAAGGTTGTGGATGGTGTGGATGCTCTCGACATGAACAACCGCGATGCCATGGGTGATGTCTATGAGTACATTCTCGGAAAGATGGCTGCATCTGGTACAAACGGACAGTTCCGTACACCTCGCCACATCATTCGTATGATTGTAGAGTTGATGGAACCTACAATGCAAGATTACATTTGTGACCCAGCAATGGGTTCAGCTGGTTTCCTTGTAGAGGCAGTGAAGTACATTAAGGAAAATGAAGGTTCATCCATGTATGTGGCTGAAGACGTACATCACATGAAGACTTCGATGATCAATGGTTATGATACTGACCAGACCATGCTTCGAATTGGTGCTATGAACCTCATGCTCCATGATGTTACCGCTCCCGAACTCGCTTGGCGTGATTCGCTCTCAGAGCAGAATGAAGATCAGAGCTGCTATACGCTCATCATGGCTAACCCTCCTTTTGCAGGTAGTCTTGACAAAGGCAATGTTAACAAGAAGATACTTGCTTATGCTAATACCACCAAGACTGAACTTCTGTTCTTGGCTCAGTTCGTTCGCTCATTGGAACTTGGTGGACGTTGCGCAAGCATCGTTCCTGATGGTGTGCTTTTCGGCACATCAAAGGCACATGTCGCTATCCGTAAGGAGATTGTGGATAATCAGCAGTTGAAAGCAGTTATCTCAATGCCTTCCGGTGTGTTCAAACCATACGCAGGTGTGTCAACGGCCGTACTTATCTTTACCAAAACAAATTGCGGTGGTACAGATAAGGTCTGGTTCTACGATATGAAGGCAGATGGATTCTCACTTGATGACAAGCGTACAGCTATCAATGATAATGATATTCCTGACATTATCAAGCGTTATCATGATGTAGCAAATGAAACATCGCGTAGTCGCAAAGACCAGAGTTTCCTTGTACCAGTAGAAGAGATTCGCCAGAATGACTATGACCTCTCTATCAATAAGTACAAAGAAATAGAACGTATCAAGGTTGAGTATGAATCTGTTGAAGTGCTTCTTGACCAACTTGACCACGTAGAGGCTGACTATATTAAAGAGTATGGTGAACTTGCTAAAATGTTGGAGAAATGAGCAGAGATTGGAAATTTGTAAAATTGAAAGATGTCTGTCAGGTCGTTACTGGCAGTACACCTAAAACGAACATTCCAGAATACTGGGATGGCGAATATCCATGGGTTACACCAGCAGAATTAAAAGGAGAAAAGTATATCTCTGATACAGAGAGACACATTACAGATGATGCGGTAGCTCATACCAATCTCACGCTGATGCCTGTTGGTACGGTATTGCTGTCTTCTCGTGCTCCAATAGGTAAAGTCGCTATCACAGAGACTGAAATGTATTGTAATCAGGGCTTCAAAAATCTTATTTGCTCTAATAAAATTGACAATCAATACCTATACCTTTGGTTGTCAAGTCAAACCGAATATCTCAACTCATTAGGTCGAGGTGCGACTTTCAAGGAGATTTCAAAGACAATAGTTGAAAACATAGAAGTTCCATTAACGTCAATAGAGAAGCAACATAAGATTGTCGCTGAACTCAATAAAATCAAGTCTTTATTAGACCTGAAGCATAAGCAGTTGGATATTTATGACAAACTTGCTCAATCTCTTTTCTACGAAACGTTCGGAGATCCTGTTGAGAATGAAAAAGGATGGGAAGTTAAGAAGTTGGGAGAAATTGCCAGTCCAACAATAGGTTTGACATACAAACCTGAAAATGTAGTTGAGGATGGTACTATTGTTTTAAGATCTGGCAATATTCAAGACTCTGAAATTGACCTTGAAGACATTGTTAGGGTTGACACTAGAATTCCAGAAAACAAGTATGTTAAGGCTGGAGATATTTTGATGTGTAGTAGAAATGGAAGCTTTAGACTTGTTGGAAAAGTAGCCATGATTAAAGACATCCATGAAAAGATGAGTTATGGTGCATTTATGACGATAATCCGATCCGAATATAATCCGTACCTATTTGGCTACTTTAAGACTCCTGCTTTCCGTGAATACCTCATACAAGGTAAAACCACAACAGTAAACCAGATAACAGTAAAAATGCTTCAAGATATTCTGTTGCCTATACCTCCAATAGAATTGCAGAAAACTTTTGCAGAAAGAATATCTGCTATAGAGAAGCAAAAAGAAAATGTTCGTTTTGCTATAAATAAACTTCAAACTCTTCTCAACAGCAGAATGGATTACTGGTTTGTTATCCAGCCTGTAGCTGAACAAATAGTTGAGAATGCAATGACAGAAGACAATATTAAAGTAATGTACGACGAGTATAAGCAAGGAAAAGATATTCAAGACGGAACTATCCACTATGATAATGGTCATCCACGTGGATGTACTGATAACAACATGGATTTCCGCCTACTTGCGGACATATATAATTATATGAAGGACAGTGGTGAAACATCCATTGAGTCAGTAAAGGAAAGATACTCATACACTTCTCATGCAAAAGACTGTGTATTGGAATTAAAAGAATTAGGACTTCTTTCCTCTGACGATCTGAAAACCTTCCATATCGTGTAACAACAAGAAATACCTAAATAACCCATGGCAAAGAATTTTGACTACATTTTGCAAGTTGCAGAACATGTGCCAGGCTTCAAACGTCTGCACGAATACTGTGACATGGCAGAGTCGCTTCAAACGACTTTCCCAGAAGCATCAGCCAACAGTGCACGTAAAGCACTGGAGTGGCTTGTAAAGAATATGCTAAGGATGAAGGATGTGCAAATGGCAGAACGAGATTCGCTCAACGATCTCCTTCATAAGCCAGAGACATACGCCTTCATCAACCATGACTATCGCCTTGATGACGATATTCGATTGGTTCAGAAGATTGGTAACTCAGCCAGTCATGACGGAGCAGAACCTGTAAAGCGAGTTAAAGCATTCCGTTGTTTGCGCGCCCTTTACAATGTAGTTGCCGGATTCATGTATCGCTGGGGGGCAATGAAAGTCATCAATCCATTTGATGCAACACTTATACCTCAGACTCTCGGTGGTCCTGTTATCACAACGTCACCTGCACCTCAGGTTGAGCAAGATGTTGTAGATAGCGTACCAAAAGAAAATGTTGAGCATCCTCAGACACCAGAACTTCCACAGGAATCACTTGCAAGCGAGGCAATCACACGCAAGTACCTCATTGACTATATGCTTATCGAAGCAGGTTGGGACATCCTCGAAGTAAAGGGTGACATACAAGGCGGTAAGGCTTGCATTGAGGTGGAAGTTGATGGTATGCCTAACCAATCTGGCAAGGGCTACGCTGACTATGTACTGTTCAGCCGTGGCGGTAAACCTTTGGCTGTAATTGAGGCAAAATCAACAACTCATGAAGTTGGTGAAGGTCGCAGACAGGCTATCCTTTATGCTGACCTGCTCGAACAGAAGTATGGCGTTCGTCCTGTAATCTACTATACAAATGGCTTCAAGACTATGGTCATTGATGGCATGGGTTACATGGATAGACCTGTATATTCATTCCACTCTTTGGATGACCTTGAAAGACTTATCCAGAAACGTGGTCGCTCGGAGATTCGTGACCTTCGTATCAATGAAGCCATCACCAACCGTCCATATCAACAGACAGCCATCAAGAGCATTGTGGAATGGCTGAACCAGAAACATCGTAGAGGATTGCTCGTACTTGCAACAGGTACAGGTAAGACTCGTGTGTCTATCTCACTTTGCGACATACTGATGCGCAATGACTGGGTGAAGAACGTTCTGTTCCTTGCAGATCGTACTGCACTCGTCAACCAGGCACACAAGAACTATGAGGCATTGTTGCCTGACGTATCAATGGCTGTTCTCAGTGAAGAGAAAGAGCCAGACATGCAGGCACGAATCATGTTCTCTACCTACCAGACGATGATAAACTACATCGACAAGGAGGAAAAGAAATTCAGTGTAGGTCGCTTTGACCTTATCATCATTGACGAGGCACACCGAAGCGTATTCGGTCGATACGGTGCTATCTTCAACTACTTCGACTCATTGCTCATCGGTCTTACCGCAACTCCACGTGATGAGATTGACCGCAGCACATACGAATTGCTCCAGATGGACAATGGCGAACCAAATTTCAGCTATGACCTTGAAGAGGCTGTTGCCGATGGCTATCTCATTCCATACGAGACATTGCAGTATCATTCAAAGATAATGGATAGCGGCATCAAGTGGGATGACCTGCCAAAGGATCAGCAAGATAAATTGGAAGAGGTATGGACTTACGAGAAGGCTCTTGCTGGTATGGCAGATGACGAAGATTATCATCGTGATATTGAGTCAAAGGAGATTTTTAGCTACCTTATCAACAATGATACCATTGACAAAGTTCTTCAGGAACTGATGCAGAAGGGCTTAAAGGTTAATAGTGGTGAGGAGATTGGTAAGTCAATCATCTTTGCTATGAACCACCTCCATGCTGAGCAGATAGTAAAGCGTTTCCGCGAACTCTACCCGGAAAAGGGTGAAAAGTACTGTCAGTTGATTGACAACTATGTAAAGTACTCCAACGCTTTGATTCTCGATTTTGGCGAACCAGAGAAGATGCCACAGATTGCCGTATCTGTAGATATGCTTGATACAGGTGTTGATGTGCCTTCTATCCTGAACCTCGTGTTTTTCAAGAGGGTTAAGTCAAAGATTAAGTTCATGCAGATGATTGGACGTGGTACACGTCTTTGCCCTGGAGTATTTGGCGACAAGGACAAAGAGAAGTTCTATATCTTTGACTGGTGCAACAACTTTGAATATTTCTCAGTGCATTCAGATGGCGCAGAACCTGTGATTGTGAAGTCTTTGACCGAACGCTTGTTCTCATTGCGTCTTGACATTGCTCTTGCCCTACAGTCTGCTGAGCATCAAGAGAAGGAAGAGGATAAGAAACTTCATGATGAGTTGAAGGAAATACTCCATGCTCAGGTGGATAGCCTTAGTATGGCACGAATTGACGTAAGGGAAAAGATAGAGAGCATAGAGCCTTATCGCAACAAGGAGGCTTGGGTTTGTCTTTCAGAAGTTGATGTAGCAAAGTTGAAGAACATTGCTTCTCTCCTTCCACGTCCAAATGAGAATGAAGCAGCCAAGAAATTTGACGTTCTGATGCTTCACCTACAACTGGAAAAGGTTGATAGTACAGTCAATGCAGACAAGGCAAAAGTAAGTGTGATGACACTTGCCAAGTTGCTGGAAGAGAAAGCTACTATTCCTTTGGTAAGAGCACGCTTAGATACCATCCGTGAGGTTCAGACGGTTGAGTTCTGGGAAACATCAACTATTGATCGCCTCGAAAGAGTACGCAAGGAACTCCGTGACCTCATTCAGTTGCTTGAAGGCAACCGTAATGACAAGAAATTTATCATTGATATTGAAGATACGACATCATCAGATGCAGATGCTGCTCGCGTTCAACTCCGTGCTACATACAAACAACGTGTCATTGAATACCTTGCCAACAATACAGGTAATCCAACCCTTGCAAAGATCCAGAATCTTGAACAGTTGACGACTGACGACATCAACGAACTACAACGTGTATTCTGGGAAGAACTTGGAACACGTGAAGAGTTTGATGAGATTACCGATGGTAAGCGTTATAGAAATAATGTAGCAGCATTCATCCGTGTAATCAACGGCATTGACCGCAAGAAGGCATTGGAGAAGTATGCAGAATTCATTAAGGGGGCTGACCTGAATGCAGAACAAGAACAATACTTGAAGAACATTCTCGACTACATTAGTGTAAATGGTGACATTCAGATGAGTGACTTCATGGAGTACCCTCTTAAACACTATAGATGGCGTGATGTCTTTGGTAATCAGTTCGTAAGCCTAAAGGATTTCGTCAAGGAAATACATCAGGTAATCGAGGCAGTAGCTTAAAAAATGAACAAAATCTAAAAATAATTTTTCGAGTGCAGAAAGGTTGCACAGGTAGTGCGTACCTTTGCACCCGAGATTGAGAGAAATTTAATTACTAACGATAAATCAATACCTGTTATGATGGACATTAACAGTTTCAAAACTTCAGAACAGTTGCTTAATGCAATTCAGTTTGATTCAATGCAAGGAATCCCAGTTCCACCAGAAGCATGGACACGCTTCAATGAACTGAGAGCACAGGAAGCAGCAGAACAAGCACAAAAAAGTGCTCCTGTTCCAGAAGTAGCACCAGCCCAGTCCGGTGAAAGGGTAATCGATAGTGAAACACCTATCTTCGACACATTAAAGGCAAACTATCCTTATAATAATCATGTGATGCCAGAAGATGTAGAAAACTGCATCACTGAGACTGTAGATAAACTTATTGAAGAAAGTCCAAATTGTACAGAACCTGGATTACTTCTTGGACGCATACAATGTGGTAAGACTTCAACATTTGAAGGTATCGTAGGACTTGCTTTCGACAAATGGGCTGATGTGTGTATCTGCCTAACAAAAGGCACAAACATGCTAAGCAGCCAAACACAAGCACGATTCGAAAAGGATTATGCTATATTCCAGAACAATCCATACGCAACAATCAATATCTATGATGTTATGCAAGTCCGCAGCTCTGGACTTAAAGAATGGCGCGTGAATGAAAGCAAAACCATCATAGTATGTAAGAAGGAGGCAAAGAATCTGGAAAGTCTCACAAAGCTTTTCTTTGAAAAATCACCATTTTTACAGAACAAGAATGTCATCATCGTTGATGACGAGGCAGACTTTGCAAGTCGTAACTATATGGCTGTACGTAAGGAAGCTATGACTGATGAAAATGGTCAGATTGTCGTACAGGAGGCAGAACTGAAATTAGCAAAGGTATCTAATCAGATTGATGAGTTCCGTAAGAATCTCCCTCACTGCCGTTATTTGCAGGTTACTGCTACTCCTTACTGTCTTTTCCTTCAGCCAAAGGGTGAATTGTATCTTAAAGACGGACGAGTAATGTCATTCCGTCCACGCTTTACTTCACTTGTTCCTACTCATGACGCTTATATCGGAGGCAAACAGTATTTCATTGACTCACAGAATCCAGACTCTATGTATAGCCATCTTTATTGTATGGTTCCTCAGAAGTGTTTGGATATTATGGGACAAGAAGATCGTCGATATGTCAACAATCCCTTGGAGTCTAAAAACACATATTCCTTACTTTATGCTTTGATGTCATACTTAATGGCAACTGCTGTTCGTGTTCTCCAATGTGAAGCAGAAGGTAAACATGGCTACCACAGTAGTGCTCTTATACATGTAAAGATTGATAAGGATAATCACAACTGGCAGAGAGAACTGGTTGAGTCTCGCCTTGATAGGATTCGTAAAGTCTTTGTTGACGGAGACCTTTCTGATCAAAGAGTAAAGTGTGCCATGGATGATGTGTGGGCAGACTTTGAAGAGTCAAACCGCAAGGGACGCGAAGCTGTAGATGAGAATGGAAATCCTGCACCTCTCATCAATGTTGCTTTACCTGCTCGTAAGGATGTTGATGAATTGATTAAGCGTATCTTCGCTGACGAAATGTATAATGTTGTTGTCGTAAACTCAGATGAAGATGTCAACAACATGATTAACGAAGATGGTGAGCTTAGCCTCGCAAATGGTGTTGCAAATATCTTTATTGGTGGTAATATCCTAGACCGAGGCATTACTATTAAGAATATGCTATGTTTCTTCTATGGTCGTTCTCCTAAGGTTGCCCAGCAAGATACAGTATTGCAGCACGCACGAATGTATGGTGCTCGATCAAAAGAAGATATGGCAGTAACTCGTCTGCACACATCTGAGCGTCTGCATAAGATGCTCAGAAGAATGAACGAACTTGATGACCAATTACGCCAATGGTTTGTGGATGGTCGTGAGAATGAAGAGCCTAATGCTGTATTTACAGGATTCGATAAGGAGTTTATGCCTTGCGCTGCATCTAAGACAAAAGCTGCAAATGTTCTCACCATTAAAGCACAGAAACGTATTCTTCCTGTTGGATTCATGCCTGGTACAAAGACAGCAATCAGTAAGAAGGTTGAAAAGATTCGTGAAATGATAGAATCTACACCTGGCTATAACAATAAGGATGAGAATGGCTTCTTCGAGATAAGTAAGTATCGAGTTCTGGAAATCCTTCGACTTATAGAAGAAACATACGTCTATGATGAGAAGTATTTCAACACAGACCACAAGAGTGACATTCAGGAACTCTGTTGTTCAATTCAGTATTGCGCAAGCCAATCTGGTGACTTCCTTTATGCATTACACAGGAAAGGTCGTACCATGAACCGCGTAAGAGAGAATGGCGGCTTTATTGACGCTCCTGAAGATGGTCGCACTGATTTGAAACCTGCTCGTTTGAAAGCAGTAACTGTGCCTGTCATCATGTTCTTTGAAAACATCGGTGACAAGGATGTTAGACAGATTGGAGATGACCAGATCAACTTTGGTTGGAGTGGTACACCTTTCTACTGGCCATCTTTGCTTACTCAGGAGAAATTACAGAACACAATGTATGCTTTTGAAGAGCGTCGTAGCAAGAAAGTGGCTGTATATGACGAGTCTGACATACTGGAGGGAATTAATCCTGAGGATGTTTTACATCTGACAATGCCAGGAGATGGTACTCAATTTGACCATGGAGGTGTAGAGACACGTGGTATCAAGAAGACAACTGCTGGAAAATACCTACAGCGTGATATTACAGGTACAAAATACGAACTTGCTGAAGGTGTTACACTTGACGACGACAATAATTATGGATTGTACTCATTAAATAATGAAGTGTTCCCATTCGTATTGCGTCCATACAAGTATATATTGATGCGTTTCGGTCGTAACAGTACAGCAAAACTAAAGCTGTATAAATTAAAAGATGTTTCAGAATGGGAAGTTTGGCCAGAATTTGAATTTAATGAAGAAGGCTCTCTGGTGGATCGAGATTTCTTTAACACCAAAGAAGGTGAGAAACATCCAGAAAAGGCACCTGTTCTTGTACATTGTACAGATGTTCTGATTGATGAGAATCTTAATCAAACAGACTTCTCAAATACTGATGTATGTCAGTGGGTTATCGGATTCAATATCGAAGGTCTGATAAGAGAAAAACAGTATTCATTTGACTCTGGCGAACCAACCGAGTAATAACAATGAAAGCAACAATTCCATACATAGAGAAAAAGTTTGAGGAGTTTAATCAGCAGATGTTTGCTGGAAGACTCCCCAAACTTCCTATCGAACTCAGCGATGCTAAGACATTTCTTGGTGTATGTGTTTACAAGAAGCGTAAACTTGATAACGGCAAGGAGGAGAAGTATGACTTCCGACTTCGTATCAATACACGTATAGACTTGCCTGAGCAGGAAGTTGAAGATACCATCATCCACGAAATGATTCATTACTTCATCGGTGTGAATCAGATGGAAGATTCAAGTTCGCATGGTCCTTTGTTCCTTCACATGATGAACACCATCAATGAGAAGTTTGGCAGACATCTGACAGTCTCTCACAAGGGAACCAAAGAACAGGACGAACAAGCCATTGATACAAAACCTCACTGGCATGTGATAGCAACAGTTCATTTCGCAGATGGCAAGTTCGGTATAAAGGTCATTCCTCGTGTCCTGCCTCGCATACTCAACTATTATAATAAGATGAGTGAGAACAAGGATGTAAAGACCATAGAACTATACATGTCGAATAATCCATACTTCAACAGGTTTCCAAACTCTGGTGCTCTGAATGCCCATTATGCAGATGAGGGTGAAATAAATGAGCAACTGAAGGGAGCAGAAAAGATGGAATGTGATGGAAAAGACATAAAAAGGTCTCGAAAATAGCTTGAAAATCGATAAAAAGTGGGCAAAATTCAAAAAAATGCCCACTTTTTTTAATTTTGTTTTTGGCGTGCAGAAACACTGCACAGGTCGTATATACCTTTGCAGCGTGAATCAAGAGAAACACTCCTGATACGAATTTAAAACTGTACGACTATGACTATTTGCAAGATCTATGAAATGAGTTGCTTCGTTGTTAATGCTGAAAAGAATGATGACTTCGAGCATGTACTTTCCATCCTGATGGTTCCTGTGAAGGGGTTCGATGAGACGACTAACACCTACACCATCCATGTGACATACAAACTGATGTCTTATATCCAGCGTGAATGTCGCTTCCGTGACGTTACCCTTCTGTCAAAGAAGATGAGTGTAGTCAACAATGAAGAGTACAAAGCATTCAAAGCAGAACAAAAGGGAAAGTAGAATCATTAGATATACAAGTAGATAACCATATTGTCAAACATAAATACCTATATATTATGAAGGAACTTATCTGTCCAAATTGCCACAAGGCATTCACAGTTGATGAAGCAGACTACGCTTCTATCGTTAACCAGGTTAAGAACGCAGAGTTCAATGCAGAGGTTGACCGTCGCATTGCAGAATTGCATGACCGCTACAAGGCTGAGGAGCAACTGGCTGCTGCCAAGGCTGAGAAAGCATACCAGACAGAGTTGAGCAAGAAGGACATTGCCCTGACTCAGAAGGAAGCTGAGATTGCAAAACTCAAAAGCGAACTTGGCTCTGTAGAAGAGAAGAAGGCAACCGAGTTGACTCTTGCACTTGCAGACAAGGATAAGGAGATTGCCAAACTTCAGTCTGCTATCAGTGAGTCTGACAGCAAGATGAAGATTGCTGTGATGGAGGAACAGCGTAAGGCTCAGGAGAATATCCAGGGCAAAGATGCAGAAATTGCACAGTTGAAGGCAAATGCCGAACTGAGCAAACAGGCTGCTGCTATCCATGAGAATACCATTAAGGAGCAGTATGAACTGAAACTGAAGACTGCCCAGGAGCAGGTTGACTACTACAAGGACTTGAAGACTCGTATGTCAACCAAAATGATTGGTGAGACTCTGGAGATTCATTGCTCTACCCAGTTCAACCAGACTATGCGTACGATGATGCCTAACGCATACTTCGAGAAGGATAATGACGCATCTGGCGGCAGCAAGGGTGACTTCATCTTCCGTGACTTCGCTCCTGATGGCACAGAATATGTTTCTATCATGTTTGAGATGAAGAACGAAGCTGATGAGACTGCAACCAAGCACAAGAACGAGGACTTCTTCAAGAAGCTGGATGCTGACCGTAGAGCAAAGGGATGTGAGTTTGCAGTACTCGTTTCACTTCTGGAGCCTGAGAACGAGCTGTACAATGGTGGCATTGTCGATGTTTCATACAAGTATGACAAGATGTATGTCATTCGCCCTCAGTTCTTCCTGCCTATTATCTCCCTCTTGGTACAGACCTCAAAGAAGAGTCTGGAGTATAAGCAGCAGCTGGCGATAGCACAGAGTCAGTCAATCGATGTAACCAACTTTGAGAATCAGTTGCTTGATTTTCAGGATAAGTTCGGTAAGAACTATCGCCTTGCAAGCGAGAAGTTCAAGACTGCCATCGATGAAATCGACAAGTCCATCCAGCACCTTCAGAAGATTAAGGATGCTCTCATCGGTTCTGAGAACAACCTGCGTCTTGCCAATGACAAGGCAGAGGCTCTTACCATCAAGAAGCTGACTCGTAACAACCCTACGATGAAGGCTAAATTTGATGAAGCAAGAGAGGTTCAGCACATAGAAATCAGTGGTGAGGAGTAGTTTTTTACTCCTTGTACCACGATTTGAGACAATGTCAGGTTAATTTTGCACCATCATTATTCATTACTACTATGGGATGTTATATCAACTTTTTGATCAAGAACGATTTTCATGAGTCTTCTAATTTCGAGAAGGCAAAAGAGTATGCCACGAAGGTTTTCAATCAACTGAAACCAGAATGGGAGAAAATGCTTTATGCTGAAGGTGAACCTTTTGTCGATGCAAATGAAGAATGGCCAGATGATATAGAACTCCATTTTGGCGAGTGGGCACCATGGTCTTTCTGGATGACCCTACATGATGGATATTGGGATGTGGAAACGTGTATCAACGACTACATGATAAACTGGCATATAGATGATATTGCGTCTGAAGCCTACATCGTTCCTATTCAATGCAAGTTGATATGCAAGGCATTAGGTCAGCCAGAGGCATGGATATGTTTTGAAGATCGACTGAATAATTCTGCCGATGCTCCATCAGAGTTGAATGCATGGTTTGAATATGCAAAGAAGGTCGGCATCAATGATGTCACATTTATGGACTTCCATAATGGACGTGTAAAGCCTGGTGAAGAAAGAAATGACCTAATCAAGTATGACACAGACAAAGAGAAAGGTTGGCTTTTAACAGGAACGTCACATCCAATTCTTCACTTCAAAGTAAGTGAATTTGAGGATATGGAAATCGTCCAGAAAGAAAACGAGTGCGACAAATAATAACTAGGGCTAAAAAGGCGTAGCCGTGCAAGCTGGGAGAACAGTGAACTGAAATGACAGCTACTAAGACAACGAGCAATTGTTGTTAGGCGCGAAGGTACACACTAAGCACAAATCTCTAATGGTGTGTGAAGCACCCATTGGCAAGTCCCTCTGGGATAAAAGAATTCTTGTCGGATGGGAAAGCCAGATTCCTACATAAAGCACGGCAGCCCATTTTTTCAAAACATTCATTATTATGAAGATAGGTAATAGATTTATCTCTTTGGAGATTACAGTAAAGCGTTCAACGGATAAAGATCCTATAACCCAGGACACAGTTGAGAAATGTATTCGTATCGCCACAGAAGCACATGAAGGTCAGCGTGACAGAGACGGAAACGCTGTTATCTTGCATCCTCTGATTGTAGGCAGTATGGGTAAGACAGATGCAGAAAAGTGTGTCGGCTTCCTGCATGATGTGGTAGAAGATACAGATTGGGGCTTTGATGACTTGGAAGACGAAGATGTTCCATCAGAGATTACCGATGCACTCAAACTTCTGACGCATGAAGAAGGGACAGATTATTACGACTACGTTCAGCGAATCATAGATTCCGGCAACACGACTGCCATCAATGTAAAACTGAACGATCTGACGCACAACATCGCACGCGGCAAGGCTTTTGGCTATGAAAATCTGGTTCAAAAGCACGAAAAAGCCCTCGAAATGATAAAAAAATCACTTCAGGAATAGAATAATTTTTGCCGTGCAGAAACACCGCACACATGCACCGTACCTTTGCACCGTATTCAAAAACAAATGACTATGAAGAAGAACAAGAAAAACATGAGTGAATCTGTAACTATCTATTTCCCATACGAAATATACAAGGATGGTGAGTTTGTACAAAGTGCTATGCACGAGAAGAACTTTAATGAAGATGAGCTCAAAGAAGTGGCAGAGATACTGGAGAAGCATGGCGGCTATCCTGTCGAGATGTGTGAACTACAGGAATTAAGCGGGGAGCTGATGGAGTCCATATATGCGGATGAGTTGAACGACCTTTACCCAGACCTCGACGATAATTCCTGTCTGGAGGCTTATTTGTGCGAGGAAATGCCAACAGAGCTTATAGAGGCTGCTGACAAATTTGTCAAGTACAAAGACGTTGATCAGGATTTCTACCTTGATGTTGATGGCGAGGAGGTCAAAAGTTCTTTCCTCCTGCGTATATCTAATGATGCATTCTGCAAGATGAAGAAGATTGTCACTTCCGGCTCCTACGACAAGAGTGACTTCGACATGCTAAAAGAATTAGAGCCTGAGGCATATCAGGAGGTGGCAGAACTCGTATTCGAGTGGGCATTCAAGTACAGTATGCGAGTGTACGATGAAGAGAAGCCTTGTGTTCTAAAGAACTTCCCTTATCAGGTGTATGACAACCTGTAAGGCAAAGAGTTAATCAGTGTATCAACAAACATTCAAATTCCAAACAACATGGGAAACAAATTCTATATCTCAGCAGTTCCTGCTATTGACAATGACAAGTGTTTCAGAGAAGTAATCAACACATTTCCTGAGGGTGTACCAGAGTGTATCAAGCAAATGGTGTTCGACACAGATGAAGACGCTCCTGAACAGGAAGAGGTACTTTGCTATATTGATGGTCAGTCCATCAGTGGTGTAAAAATCAGCACATTGAAGGATGGCGATACAAGCGTTTTCCTCGGATGGAATGCCAGCGGTATGGATGTTCACATGTGCTTTGAGTATCTTCGTGCCGTTCAGAAACTACATCCAGAGGCTGTTATCACATGTTCTGATGCAGATGGTAATAAGACATCCAATGTTGCTGACATCAGTGAGGATACCATGAACGATGAGTGGGGAAAGCGCATCGAAATAATGGCAAGTTTCCTTGACCTCGATGAGGAAGTAGTCAAGATTCCAGCTATTCGCTACACATATAACCTTCAGCCAAAGAAATTTGCAGAGGAAACTGAAGGTATGTCACTTGGTGATAAGATTATGAAGCTGTATGGTGACATCATTGATATGCAGTGGTACGATGCACCAGAACCAAAGGCATACATGCTTCGTTGGAATACTGCCATTTCCAACTTCAAGATTAAGGACTTTGAGGACTGCATGAAGCAGTTCCATGATCCTGCATTCTGTTTGTCATGGAGTATCTGGGATTGGCAGGATGCGAGAATTGGCGATAAGGTTTACATGCTTCGTGTAGGTGAAGGTACTACTGGTATCGTCATGGCAGGTGAAATCATCAGTGAGCCTTACGTTGACGAAGACTGGAGCGGTAAGGGTCGTGTAACTCACTATGTTGACATTCGTCTTGATCAAATGATTCACCCAGAGAAGGCGACAATTCTTGATACAGAAGACCTTTCGGAGAGGTTTGACGGAATTGAGTGGACAGGTGGACATTCAGGAACATTGCTCTCTGCAAAGGATGCTTACCATCTTGAAAAGTTGTTTGACAAGTATCTGGTTGATAACCGCAAGCAGTTCGAGGACTCTGATAAGGCTGTCACTCTCGATGAAATTCCTGAGGAATACAAGGATTACTTTGACCCTCACCAGGGACATGGAGGACATTGGGGAACCATTGTGAACACAGACAAGGTAGATTTGATTGATTTCTTGCAGAGCCATCTTGAAGGTTCAAAGGAGGTTGCTACTGTCAACACTACCATGAACGATGAAGATGGTTTAGCGATGCCGGTAACGGTTATGGGGTTGACCACTGACGATGAAGAGGTAGCAATGACCTCTCTCATAATCGAAGGGGAAGAAAGAAATGAGTTCATTGCAGCCTTCCCTGCTTTGAAAGATTCAGGTACAGAAGTCACCATGAAACTTGTCAAGGTGAATGAGTATGCCAATGGCTTGGAAGGTGTACTGACCTGCGAAACGGAGTTTGGTGCCAACCTTTGCTTCTTCGATACTGACTACTATCTGCATAAGAATGAGTACAAGATTGGAGAAAGCTATACCTTCAAACTCGGAGCTTTGGCAAACGAGGCAGAAGTGCTTCCTAAAGAAGACAGAGTAATGAAATTCTCTGTAGAGCAGACTATCAACATGGCTAATGCTGAAGGTTCTGAGATTGAGTATGATGAGGATGGCAACGTAGTTCCAAGAGAGTGGATTATGGATCAACTGGTCTATTGCATGAACACTGTAGATGAAGTTCCAGACGAATACGGCTTCCAGTCACCAGTGACTAACTCCAAGGCTCTGAAGATATGGGGGACTCCTATGTACAGAATGAATGTGACCGTAGTCAGAACTGAAGATGAACCAGACGCAGTTGTTATTCCTATGTATGCAAAGAAGGCGTTCTTCGACAAAAAAACTAAGAAGAATGAAGCTATAAGAGGTATGCTCTGGATGCTTGGTTCAATGGTAAAATAAAGTAATACAAACGTTTAACAGATACAAAATAGATGATCATGAAAAAACTTAAGATTGTTGCCATGGCTGTATTCACCCTGGCATTAGGTAACACACTGCTTTCTTGCAGTAGCGACGATGAAGTAATCAACGAGAACAAGAAGGTTGAAAATACCTCTTGGAACTCAGTAGAGTTTAACTCACATCAGACAACCTCGTATTTTACAGATAAGAGCGAGTCAAACACAACAGTACTTGCAAAGATGACTCAGATGTCCGGACTCAGATATACGACAGAAGAGTCAAGTGAGACAAAGGATGTGTCAGTGAACCTTTGTGAGAAGAGCGGTCATTCAGAAGATGGCTTGATGAGCATGGCATTCACCTCTGATAAATGTTCTATCAAAGTTACTACAAGCAAGTCTGTCTATATAGCCAAGAAGACTGTCACCGAGAAGAAGTACAAGTTTGAGGAAGGCAATTACATTGTTAATGTTGGCGGCAGTAACTATGAAGGTATCAACGTGTATAACTATGGTGTTTACAGGGCTAATGGCACATTGTTCATTCCTCTTGATGGAAATGGTTGCATTACCATTGAGACCACAACCAAGTACACTGATAAGAAGATTGACAACATTGATGTCAATGAGAAGACTGTCTTGTCGGACTATAATGTCTCAAACAACGTGATTACATTCTCATATTCAGAAGGCTCACAAAGCAAGACAATGACAGGAAGCCTTTCTGCTGACGGACAGAACATCAGCCTTTCATATAATCCATTTATCTCAACTATTAAAACCTTTAAGAAGTAATCAACTATGGTTAAGAACATCCTATTCATCCTTGTTGGCATTGTGTCAATCGGATTATCAATCAGTTGCTTTAATGCAGACACAGGTCAGTATGTTAGTGAAAATTATTATGGCGGTGATGCTTATACTGGCATCCAGCACGCTGCTGCAGAGACTGGTCAGAACGTTCGTGATTTGGCAAAACTGACAGCAAAAGGCTTCGGTTCAATCCTTCTTGTAAGTGGCTTGGCGCTCATTGTAGTTGGTATTCCACCAAAGAAAAAGGAGGAGAAACTAACTGAAATAGAAAAGGAGCCAGAAACAGCACCAGCTGAATAAAACATCAGACTACTCGGTTCACACGAAAATGAATCGAGTTGTCTGAACTAAAAACATTCAAACAAACCGATTGGTCATTAGCGTTAAGCCTATAGCCAATCGGTTTACTGTTTTACAGAACTGCCACTTTTGTAAGTGGTATTCCGGATTAGTCAATGAGTTCAAGAATCTTCTCAAACGCAAACTTTACAGCATTGCGCTGATACTTATCATGTGGGATGATGGTACTGTAGCACTTTACAGTAACGCATTGCTTGATACGAGGTGTAATATCGCCATAAACTTCAAGAAGGTCTTTGGCTTTGTTGCGAGCATCCTGAATCTCAGGGCGTCGCAACTCAATCTCGCTGATGCAGTTAGGAATGAACAGCATCTTAGCCTTGCTAATTTGAACGAACAAATCTGCAAAGAGGGTTGTCGTGTCGAGATTGTCGAAGTCATAGCGAGTTGGTACCACGGCCAAATCAGCAGCGGCGTAGATGTGCTGAAGGCAAGCGTCATTGATGTTGCCAGGGCAATCAATGAGGATAACTGCCGGAACCTCCTTCAACTTCTGCATGTTTGACTTAACCTCGTCAGCATTGGCGGTGCTGAAAGGCAATAACTGATATGGCAGTTCTGCATCTGGATGCTCTGCCAGTTCACGCTGACGATGACGGACAAGCGTCTGCTGGATGTCCGCATCATAGACTATAACAGGGATGCCCTTGTCAACAAGATGCATAGCGAGGTTAGCACACACGGTACTTTTACCTCCGCCACCCTTAAGTCCCACCGTTACAATGATTTTGTTTTGCATTGTCTTAAAGTTGTTAAATTGTTAATAATAAAGATATAACGATCACTTCTGATTCTCTAATCTCTTCTTTTCTGCCTCCTGATGCTGACGCTTCTCCCATTCCTTCTTCATGTACTTCTCGAAGGCAACGGAATCGTAAGCATTACGAAGGTGCTGCTTGTCCTCCCGACGAATGAGTTCCTTCAGGTTCTCAATGGTCGTAAAGTAATCCTTGTCAGCAACGATGAAAGGACGAATGGTTCTGTACTCGAAAAACTCATCATCGAGTTTAGCCTTATACGCATCCACTGCGACATAAGCAGCAACACCGAAGACAACACCCATGATGGCAACAGTGAAGGCTATCATGTGCTTGATCTTATCTGACACATATCCACTGTAGAACTTCACGAATCTGCGCTTGGTCTTACGCCATGAAGACTTTCTTTTTTTCTTCTTGGTTTCCTGCTCGTAGTGTTCGAGAATAACTGTCCTTATGTGTTCCTTGACGGTAGCAAGAATCTCTTCCTTCTCCTCTTTGTAGCGTTCATCTTTCCAGTTCATCCAACGAAGAAGCAGATGTTCCATTAGATAGTCATTGTTCTTGTAATGAACGCTATCATCAACGGTCGCAGGAACTACCTTTGGAGGCGCAGGCTTTGGCATTCTGGCAAGAATGGATTCTGCCATAGTCTTATAACCTTCTTGGTTGAAAGTTACCTTCAGCGCATCTTTATTGTATTCATCTACAGTGCCATCATCCTTGATGGTCATGCCAAAATACAGCCCTAACGATGCAAGACCGTTCATAACGGCATTATGGCGAGTGCGATTGCTACTGCCTTGTGCCTGAATCGTCTGGTAGATCTGACCAACCTGTTCGATGATAACAGCACCCTCAGATTGGGGTTCCTGTTCTTTTTTCTTAGCCATAATTTATCGCTTTGGTTTATACTGTGGTTTCTTTGACTTGGAATGTAGAACACTCATATTGAACTTGAACTTCCAGCGTTCATCGTCATCATCCTTTTTGCCCCAGCCACTTGATTGACCGCCACCTCCACCGCCAACAGACAACTGAGGCTGATATGGGGTGAGAATGACGAATAGCAGTACTGCCAGAGGCACGAAGTCAGAATTGCCATCCTTGGACGGAATGAGGTCGCCCTGGTCAACCAACTTGTCGTACATCGAATCACCGATAGCCGTTCTGACATTAGGCAATTTGAGTTTTGGCACTCCGTTAGGATAAATGTCATCGAATGTCTTAGTGGTGCGAAGAGCAGTGAAATACTCGCTCATAGGCAAGCGGTGCAGGTATGCTTCACGCTTCTCCTCGTAGTGCTCACGGACGTTTTCATGAACGATCTCAATAAAATCGCCGTACTTCTCAGAGAGTTTTGCCAGAGTCATAGACTTGTCAATCTGTCTTCCGCTGAAACTGAATCCGTCTGTGCTGAACGAAACACCGAGAATCTTTCCGGTCACATTGTTGACATGGAGTTTCATCTTGATGTCATCCTTTGCAAGTTCATTCTCAAAGCCTTTCCAGGTTTCAGTCTTTTCCTTTGCAGCACAGATGGCATCATAGATTTTGTACTTTGCCTTATCCTTGCCACGAAGCTTGTCACGGCTGACATCTACCTTTCCTGTCGATATGTGAAGACCATATTTCTTAGTAAGTTCGAGTGCTACACGAGCAGCACGTCCTTCTTCAAAAGAGTCGCTAACTACATTGCCGTTAGAATCAACACGAGTGGTTAAGCCGTGCATGTGAGGATTCTTTGCTGACTTATGACGAGCAAGGATATTCTCTGTGTCCTTGTAGCCCATTCGGGTTAAGAACTCAAGCCATATCCTGGTCATCAATTCGTCTGTCAGCTTTGGACTGTCCCATCTGGAAAAAGACAGGATGAAGTGTCGTACTGGCTCCCCAAGATTATGATTTCCCTTTCGGGCATACGAATCCATAAGCATAGCCATCATTCTGTTATCCGCATTGGGCGGTATTCCCGAAGAATGATAAATCAGACGCGCACCCTTCTTTTGTTTGTCCTTGCCGTAGATGTCAGTGATGTAATCAATGGCACCTTTGAAGTTCTGTCCTTTTACAATCTTTGCAACCATTGTTATCCCATTTGTTTTGCTGATTTGTTATTCCAGACTGTTCTCCAATCAGACTTTGGACAAGTCACCACCTTTGAAGATTCGGGTTATCAAAGTGGTGATTAGATTCAGTACTTCCTTGCACTTATCTTCGAGGGAATGCAGACCTCCAAGATGTGCCTCATGAGCAATCTGGTTTACGTTGTTAGCCATGCCAGCAAGCTTACGGACATAGTCAGTCTGTTCCTCATCCGTATATGCCACATCTGTCTTTTGGAGTGGTGCATCGTGCATCCACTTTTTAGGCGTTCTCTTATGCTTCTTCGCTTCCATTTCCATCTTCTCCAGATCAGTGTCATTGTATGAAACCTTGAACTGGTGGCGACGCTTCTGATATAATTCGAGTTTAGGGCGACCGCCTTTCTTCTGTGTATCTATTCTATTTTGTTTTGACATATTCTTGTAAAATTATAGTTCAACATAGCGCCAGTGTTCTGTCAGCATTAGACAGTTTGGTGGCGTGAGCTCTGCCATATCCTTAGGCTGAGTGGCATAGCCAATCTTTCCCATAGGTTCTACGCATTAGCCTTCAAATGAATAGCTGTCCGGCATCGGTGTAAATTCCTCTGGCATCATCTGAGGATGGAATACCGCAGGATGCTTTAACTAAGGCTTACAGGTGATTTTTCAACTCTGGCTTCCGAGTACTGGAAGTGAATGAAAGTTCCAGTAGCATAGCGATGGATCTTGAAGTCACAGCCAATACTCATAGGAAGCAGCGTAGCGTCATTCGGCAGGTCGTAAGACCGTTGCTGTCAGACTCATCGAACCGCCAGAGGTGGTGAAAAATGAGTAGGTTTTGAGTACTCAAAACACTAACTTGCTTTGAAAAATCACCTACCTATTTTTTACCCGTTTACGGCATGGCTTTCAGCCTTGTTTTTCGGCTTTTGAACGCTTGCCGTGAGGCTTTTGCCTTACAGGTGGAGCTGTGATAACCGAAGGAATTACAAAGCCCTGGTTGGCTCCAGTCATCTGGTTTACGATGTCAGTCATAGACAGTGGGGATGCCTCTGTCGGTGACGAATCTCCTTGCTCCTGCAAGTCCTCTAAACCGGACGGATCTTCATCAGAAGTTTCGTGCGTATCTATATTAGAAGATGTGTCAGGTTCCTGAGCATCGATAGACTCCGAAGGAATATCTACCTCGTCTGGTGAATCATCAGGTGTCTGCTCGTCAGACTGCTGAAGGTTGCCAGATTGGAACTGCTCAGCATCGTCAACTTTGATATGCTGCTCGTCTGCTTCCTGTTTGGAACACTCATCGGACAATATCTGCCTGTCAGGTTGATCAATGGGTGTGCCATCGGGATTATGACCAGAGGAAGAAGGATTGTCTTCAACAGCATCCGCAGGACTCTGTATTATGTCAGTCGTTTGTTCTCCAGAATGGCGTAACTCATGATAGCCATCTTCATTAGACCATCCTACAACAGACACCATATCTGCTATGGATGCCAGTTTGGATGGAGTGCGACGGATAAGACCGAGTTCCACAAATCTGTCCAGTACCTTGGTCATTGGTTTCGGTCCTATGCCGAGTCGCTTACAGAGAGAGTTGACCGAGCAATCCAGTTCTCCTTGTGACAGGGTGATCTGAATGCCTCGCTTGACGATAGTACCATTGGTTTGGGATAACTGATTCAGTAATTCCGAATAGATATTCCAGATTGTTACCCCATTTGTTATCCCACCAAGGTATTCACAAGCTTCTGGAGAGAGCTCGACACGAACTTTCTCGAAGTGAAGTGTATTATCATTTTTGTTTGCCATACTTTGCTTGATTTACGTTCTCGTTGTGCTACTGCCAACGGTTATGTTCTGTTATCCCGATTCTGGCAGTAGCATTTTTACAAGGTAATCAATTTTGTTATCCCACTTACGCCTCGTCTTCGTCTTCATCCTTTGCTGCGATACGGTTGGCACGAACCCAAGCGAGGAGTTCCTTGCGCTCAAAGAGGATGAGTTTGCCGTGAGGCTTGTAGTACGGAATCTCGTGTGCGCTTGTCAACTTGTACAGAGTGCTGCGAGAAATTCCTGTATAGAGCGAAGCCTCTTCGAGGGTGAGTACATCCTTGCCGTTGCGAAGGACGTTCTCCAGATTCTCGACACGATGCTTCAGCTGTGAGACCTGAATAATCAGGTTCTCGGTCTTTTCGATATTGCTGATAGAATACATAATATCCGCTGTTACCGCCATTGGTCAGATGGCATTCGTGTTGGCGTTCATGTTGACCAGACAAGAACGCATGTAAATAGTCCTACCCACCCACCGCTACACGTGGCTACTCTGGTAAGTTAGCCTTGACCTCGTGCCACTTGACATAGCCGGCTGCGGTGTCTTTCTCTACATGGTCGTTCATGAAACGACGGATGTCAGAGAGAGCGTAGACACACTTTCTACCAAACTTGCGATGGCAAAGAAGTCCATGCTTATGCCAAGACCAAAGGGTGCTGTCACATACGTCGAAAATACTTTTCACTTCTTTTCGAGTAAGGAACTTCTCTTCGGCTTCGTCTTCCTTACGCTGCTGAGTTTCCTCATTGGCGTGATTCTCCAGTGCTTTTTGGACAATGGTATCTGCAAAGCGCAGGAGATCGTTGGAAGAGACAACGAGCATGACGTTGTTGCCAGACTTGATGATTTCGTTTAACTCCATATATGGTATATTAGAGGTAAAACACTGCGCTGTCTCACTCACTTCTCAGGGTGCTCTCAATCCGACAGCTTCAGGAAAAAGAAACACCGCCAATCCAGCTGAGATTCTGAATGGCGGTTCAAAGGTAATACTTTTTAATTGACTGATAATTACACCTGTAAAGGACAGATTTGGACTGTCCACTGTAGTCCACTGGCTTAACATAGTTTTACATAAAAAGCAAAGAAAAACGTCCTCAGCAAGTGTCCGATTGTGGATTTTTTGCTGAGGACGATGTTGTTTTATGATTCCTTCATGAGTCGCTTAAGATCGAGGAATCGACGTAGTTTTGCGACGAGGTAAAGCAGTGCATTACGTGCGGTGAGGGTGCGGCTGACGAACTTAATGCTGCCATCATCTTTTCTTGTGTAGCCGATGGTTGCACGCAGTGTAATCTTCCGCTTCTCTTTTTGTGTTTCGAGCCATTTCTTTTCTTGCTCGTTCAAATCTGCCGCATAGGTGAAGTATTTTGAGAAGTAGCGGTGGTAGGCGCTCTTGTTCGGAGTAAGTTCAAACTCCTTTATCATGAGCGAACGGCTGACATCCATAGGAAGGAGTCCGTCTTCTATCGCACATATTATATATAAGGTGGCACTTTCAATCTTGTTTGGACTAATAAGTTGGTGAAGACCATCGCTTATGTCATCGTAGTGCTCAGGATGCAAAACCACCTCAATCAACTTTGTCGGAATCTCCTGCATGGACAGCCACTTGAAGATTTTCAGCATCCTGGTAATCATGAAAAGTTTGAGTCCCTTATATGACTTATGCATAAGTTGATGCATTATTTCATCTATCTCGTCATAATGATTATTGCACTTCACGATGAACCAGAGAAGCGTGCGTTTTATTGCAGGTTTCTTGGCTGCTAGTTCTTCCATCGGAATGTCATAGGTGGTAACTGCGATGAGAGTCATTGCCAGTGCGTCAAGACTTGGCTTTGGAACATCTTCATTGAACTCGCCTTCAATGATATGCTCTTCCAGAACGCTCTTCAGCCATATTATGTTTTTCTCTGCGGTAGTCCTGGGCGGCTTGCCGTATGTGATTTCGAGTTCTTCGTATATTTCTTCTTCTGTCATGTGCTAATTGATTTTTAGGGTCAAACATGTTGCATCATCATTCATGATGCCTTCTTTTGGAGCAATTGCATTGCCAGATGTCAATTCCTGTTCGTGGATATTATAGAAACCATCGGTACACAAGAATATTACGTCATCCTTCTGCAGCGCTATGTTCTTTGTCGGAACGTCACCACGTAAACCTCCACCTTTCACGCAGTGTGTAAGCATCTTCTGCCCATAGCCTATATCCATGACATGGTCAGTGGTGATTTGCTGTAGTTGACTATCTCTATACAGATATAGTCTGACATTACCTTGCCAAGCGACCTCACATGATGTATCTGTGATGATAAGTGCCGTTACGGCTGCTCCCATATTGCTATGGTCAGCAAGGCTCAACTCATGGAGTTTACTATCAGCATACATGAAAGCTTCTTGCCAAAGGTTTTCGGCTTCAAGATTCTTGGAAACGTATTCGGCAATACCCTCACATACACACTCTGCGGCTTCTGCACCAAGTGATAATCCTCCCATGCCATCAGCCATGATGACAAGAGTGCGTCCTTCAAGTTCTACCACCTTGCTGTAGTCCTCGTTCTGGTTGTCATAGCCTTTTGTGAATAGTTCTGTTGTCATGCTGAAAGTATGTTTACAATGTTCTGTAATGCGAGTCTTATGTTTGAGTAGTTACGAACATTGCTATTGTTCGATGCCGTAACAAGATGTTGAACGAGTTTGCTGTTATCTTCTAACGTAAGTTCGCTGTTGATGAAATCCACATAGTACGCACGGTGTTCATATGATAGCAATGAACGGAGTTCTGAGGCTATCCATTGTGCCCCTGCTACGAAGTCATCAAACGCAGGGTCATCGGAATTGGTCACCTGCTCTGGTGGTGGGAACTTATCAACGATGGAAGTCCAGTAGAAGTTGTCTATGATATAGAACATATCACGTGCATCCTTGTCTGTTTTCAAGTGACGGTCTATCCATGCGTCGAGCTTTATCAGGAACTGACCACTTAGCGATGCTATGCAGAACCGTACATTCTTGTCCACGATAATGGTGTCTGCATCTTTCATGACATCCTCAAAACATCTTACCGACATTTCCGGATTGCCCTCAGGAGGCCATCCTATAACCTCGTTGTTGGCAAGAGGTCCGAACGGAACGACATCGACCTCATAGTCATTCGTGCCGTCCTCGCCTTTGTAATAGAACTTCTGCTTGGCATACGGATCCTTCTTGAAAAAGTTCTGTTGAAGTTGTTCCGATACCTTGTCAAACATTTCCCAATTGTCAAGAGCGATGGCAACGTCAATATCGATGGTGCGTCTTGCCGAAGCAGGTACATTAAGAACTTTCATTGCAATATCCCTGGCACATGCTCCTACAACGTACAACTGGAGATTCTGTTGCTCCAATGATTTCTGCAAAGCTGCCAGTGTCTCGTACAGAGGATCATTGGCAAACTTTGCCTTGTCTATCTTATATTCCATTCTTTATCAATCTTTGTGCTGCCTCTATCTGGCGGCTGTCACCACTATTCATGAGGTCTGCATATATTATTAGCTTTGGTGCAACCTTGGTGGCATCGTCATCATTCCAGAACTTCTGGTATAGAGTAATTTCTCCATTCTCATTTGGCATCACCATACCTGTTGTCATCAACATTGCACTTGGTTTTGACGTATATATCTCGAAAGAACCTGGAACGAGATAACCATCTGTAAGGTATGCACCACAATCACCGCCCCATGACATGCCATCTGGCAGATTCATCGCCTGCCAGTTACTACGCATCTCATCTGTCCTGAAACTCATTCTTCTGAGCACCAGTTTAGGTCTGATGGTCTGATTGTATGCCTGAACCCAGAGTTCCAGCAACTTGACCTCGTTAATGAGTTTCCTGCCTTTGTCTGTATGCATGACAAATTGCCTGTTGGTCAGTTCCTCAATAGTATTCTTGATAGAGCCGAGAGACATGCCTGTCTCACTTGAAATGGTTCGATATGCCTTGCCTATGAAGGATTTGTCAGAAAGGAATCGATATATAAGTTTGATTGCACCTTCTGATAGGGCGTGACTCTTAATGTCATTCCTATATGTATTCTTCTGACCAGAGACATTCACACACAGAAGTCCATGCTTGATCATGCAGTTTCCAGCATAATCAATCACACTAATTCCGTTATCATACAGGGTCTGCATAATAGATGGCTGAACATAACCTAACACTAACAGAATTGGTAGGTTTGTTGCTTCATGTGCATCCTTGGCTTGTTGTATCGTAAAAGACATGTTTGAGCTCATGACAACACTTTTTGCTATTACACCAAAAGTAGTATCTGCCACAGAAATGGTTGAATCAAGGATTCTATTTCGTGACATAGCGCTTGTAATTTCATTTCCCCCCAGCTTGCCTGAAAGGTTTATGCACGCTTGAGCTATTAGTTCTTTTTCTTTAATTGATGGCATTGTTCACTATTTTATACATGTTCATAAATTGATGAACACTGCAAAATTACTGAACAAAATTTGAATAACCAAGGTTTTTCTATAATATTTACGCATTTGTGCCCATTTTTATATTTCTTTAGTAGTTGAAATGTAAATTATCGGCAATTTCTGGAGTTTATTGCCGATAATTTACACGTTCTATTAGTCAATCATCTCCACCAACTCACGCTTCATCTCCATGTCGATCTCACGGTAGCGAGCGAAGGCACGGCTTCCATCAGTGTGACCAGAGAGTGAGGCAACAAGGCTTGGATCCTTCACTTTCTTATAGAGATTACCGATGAAGGTCTTACGTGCAGTATGGGTTGTTGCAACATCGCATAAAGGCTTCATCTCTGACTCTCTTGTCATGAGGTTAATGACAACGACCTTTCTGTTAATGCCGACATGCTTGAGAATCTTGCGGATGTTCTTGTTGTAATCGCTGTAATTGAACTTTGGCAGGATGCGGTCACCAAGGTCATTGTACTTTTCAAGGATAGCCTTTGCCTTGTCATTGAGTGGTACACGAATGGTACGAGGATTGTGTCCCTTGGTCTTCTCTGCGATGTATTCGATTGCTCCGTCAACGATGTTGTCCTTACGCAGAGTGATCAAGTCACCTGCACGACACCCAATCAGACACTGGAACATGAAGATGTCTCGATATACCTGCATTCCTCTACAGCATCCGCTGAGGTCTGCATGATAAACCCTGTCTCGCTCTTCAAGATTGAGATAGAAAGGAGGTCCGTAAATCACCTTGGGAGTCTCGAATGTCGCAAACGGATCATTGGTGGTGAGCTTGTTTTTTAGACAATAGTTGATTACCGTGTGTATGCGGCGGAAGATCGTATTGAGACTGTTCTCTGACTGTTCGCGTGGCGCATAGCCCTTTTCAACGTCTGTATAGAGTTCGGGGTATTCATCGTAGAAGTCAACCTCCTTACAAATGAATGCCTGGAGTGAACGCAAGTCATCGGATGTCATCGTGTCAACGTTGAGTCCGAAGTTTCTGCGCTTCATGATTGTCTTCATGTACTCAGTGTAGCGGTCAACCTTCTTGGCGATGCCTAACAAGCGCAACTTTGCTCTTGGGGTAAGCGGACGGTTCTCCGCATACTGACGGATGCGGTTCTGTAAGAGGTTTTCCTTGTTCTTGCTTACACGCTTGTTGATGTCCGGATGGTGATACTCTTCAATGAGAGTCTTCAACCATTCGCCATCTGCACCTCGGTAGTATTTCTCTGAGATAAGAGTCTTCAGTTCGCTTATCTTCTTCTCGAAGTCAACCTTGGCAGATTCGCTTACGAGTGATACGCGTGCCTTGTAGCCTTGCTTCTCTGCATTCCAGTGATTCGGATTGATGGAGAGTTCGCTTGCAGCCTTGATGTCTGTCTTGCCATCACGCACACGGAAATATATATGTACGGTCTCGTTGGGAGTGCCCTTGACCGTAGCCTGTCTGATAAATGCTGTTACCTTCATTGTGTTGTTACTTTTATGTTAGTTGATGAGGTTTACCAATTCTATCTTGATGTCTTCGTCTATCTCTCTGTATCGTGTGAAGGAGCGACTGCCCTTTGTATGCCCAGTCATGGAACAAATGAGTTCAGGGTCTTTGACCTTTTTGTAGAGGTTGCCGATGAAGGTGCGTCTTGCCATGTGGCTTGATGCAATCTCATTTATTGGCTTCTGCTCGTCTGCTCCAGTAACTGGATTTCTGACAGTCACCATTCTTGTTATACCACAAATGGTGAATAGCCTCTTTATCTCCTTGTTCAATGCAGCGGTATTGGTGGTTACTGCATGATGAGGGAAAAGAAGGTGTCCGTCAGAATAGTTCCTTGCCAGAATCTCTTTTGCCTTGGAGTTGAGAGGAACATCTACAGAGTTTCCTTGTCTGCCCATTGTCTTATGAGGAATATAGGTCAACACTCCGTTATGGATGTTGTCGTATGTCATCTTGCGGAGGTCACCGACTCTGCATCCTATCAGAGACTGGAACATGAAGAAGTCACGTGCCAACCGTATTGACATACACTGCTTGCAGAGGTCTGCATTGTAAATCTTGTCTCGTTCTTCCAATGTAATATATATAGGTGTACCGAGCGTTGGGTCTGGATTGGAAACCTGGTCGCAGGATTTGTTTGTGGTATAGCCTTGCTTTATGCACCAATGGTGAATGGTTCTTAGATGGCGTATCATATAGGCTATGCTTACTATTGCCATCGGTTTAGGAATGCTGACACCTTTCAATCCGAACTGAGAATAGAAGTCACCATACTCCTTGAACAGTTCATGTTCGCTCTGTATGTACTCCTCGAAGTCATGGTAATCATCAGATGTGATGGTCTCAACATAGAGGTGGAAATCCTTAATGCCATCTATCTCCCTCTTGTAAGCCTCATACCTCTTCAACTTTTTGAGGGTAGGCTTATAGATGTTGTACGAATTTTCTGCCATCTTGTGCTCGTTGAGGTATTGCTCAAAGCGATCAATGAAGGTTGGAGTGGAACGCTTCTGTTCCACCTCGGGGAACATACAGCGGTTTACAACCTCTCGTACCCAAACTGCATCTGCTGTTTCGGCATCGTACTCATTTGCTAACATGGTGATGATGTCGGCAACGAGGGTATTGACCTTCTTCTTTTCTGCAGAAGAAAGCTTCCTTGTCTTGCCATAACCAGGGATGTCGTTATCCCAAAACTCACTCATGACAAGGATGTCCGTTCTCACTTTGAGATTGAGATTCTTGTCACGCAAACGAAAACACAGATATGCGTTTCCCTCGCTCCCCAAATTGTTAAAGAGCGGACTCTGCTCAGCGACCTTGCGCTTGCAATCTGTTAAATAAGTTGTAATTTTCATTTTTATCTTGCGCTTAAAATTTTCGCCGCAAAGATAAAAACTATTCCCGAGAATGTTCCCCGATATCCTAAACTAATCGCTCTCTCGTTAAGATAGTTTAAGATTCTATTTTTGCTGATTCTTGCCTTATTTTCAGTTGTTTACACGAACGAATCTCTAAATCTCCAACAACTGATTTTAGCCTATTTTTGAGTACCCAGAGCCCACGCCGATGTATTTATATAATTATCCCCCTATGCTACTAATATATACCACTGAATATAACAGAAGCATATAAAACGATAAGGGGACGCTTATAAAAACACCCCATGAGCATCTACCGTTGCAATGTCCATGACCTTATCAGAAAGTTGCGAAGTTTCCCAGCGTCAAGAACAAAGCGCATTGTAAACGCCTTCCTATATATAGTGACCTCCTCCCATCCTATGCCGCCGCCATGACGGAGTGTCCGCCTTGCCGGCGCGGCATCCCGGCGTGGTGTCGCAGTCATGTCATGTCCCTTGGTTGTCAGACTCTTCTGGCTGAACATGACAGACTTACAACTAACGGAAGTCGGTGCAAAGGTATAAAAAATATTTATACTTGCAAAATAAATTCATGCTTTTCTTATGTTGCCGGTGAGATATTTTCACCGAAGCCATACACATTATAACTAACAGGAACAAACGCCATCCATTAACAATCCGCGATTTTGATTATACTATCCGCAATCAGGGTAGCCCTTCTGTGATTAAAGTATTGTAATTTTGCAGCGCAATCCTACAAAAGAAACGACCAGACACCGCTTAGTCCGGATAACGAAACTAAAAAATAATATATAATGAAGAAATTAACTCTTTTACTCGCAACGATGGTCTATGTCATTGCCGCAAGCGCAAAGACGCTTATCGTTTATTACAGTTACACTAATAATGTGCACAGGATTTACAATGAGCTCCGTGAACAGACCGGGGCGGACATTCTCCGCATCCAACCGGCAGAAGAGGGGATTGACTATGTCGCCAACAATTACGCGATAGGCAGCGCACAGGTTCAGGCAATACGGGATAATCCCAACGATGCGGAATCTTATCCCGAAATCAAGCCAACCGACATCAGTCTCGACCAGTATGATGTCATTATCATCGGCGCTCCGCTGTGGTGGAGCAACATGGCCGCTCCACTCCAGACTTTCCTTTTCAAGAACGGCGCAAGCATGGCGGGAAAGAAAATCGGGCTCATCGTGTCGAGTGCAAGCAGCGGCATAAGCGGCGTAGAGGCTGACGCAAAGCGTCTTATACCCGGCGGCGTGTTTCTCCCGCCCAGCCTGTGGATTCGTTCTTCGCAGGTTTCAGACTCCCGTTCCCTCGTCTCCAGCTGGCTGACACGGATAAACTATTCCGTAGTCAGCAGCATAGCGGAAACAGATGCGGGCATTCGCCAAAACAGTAACATCTACAACATCAACGGGACGCGTATCAAATCAGAAGACCTCGCTTCTGTTCCGTCCGGGCTATATATCGTCAACGGCAGAAAACTGACAGTAAAATAGCGCAAGTCCGGCAACAGTTTTTTAACACGAGACGTAACTCTATGATAATCAAGCAATAGAGAACACGAATACGATTAGCACCTGATTACCTTGTAAACAGCACCTGATTACAGTACAATCAGCACCTGATTGCAAGGTAATCAGGTGCTAATTGTTTTGGAGGCCGATATTGCCGCGATTTCATCCAACTAATGCTACGTGCGAAACGAATAATCCCTCTTGCAGCATTTTGCCTGCCGCAAGAGGGATTGTTTTTAGTTCACCCGGCACTTGAAGTGACACGATACTATTGAATTCTTGCCATACCATCGGCGGGCTGAAAGCCCGATAAGCGCACAGCCCGGGGCAACACCCCGGGAACCAGAGGTGTATGGTCCTTACGCCCTGCAAGGGCAAAAGCGTTATACATTCTTAGTCTTAGTTCTATGATGGTATGTTTCAGTCTGTATGTCAGTGCATTTGCCTGGACGCTTTTGCCCTTGCAGGGCGCAACTGCCATATTCGTCATAATCCCATGGCGCTGCCATGGGCTATGCGCTTATAGGGCTTTCAGCCCGTTTTTATCGTATTTCACTCATCACTACAAATGTCGGATGAACCTTATTTTTCTGTATAACACTTAAATGCCTTCGCTTTCCTGTATTATTTCAGGAAAAACCTGACACCTGCCTTGCTCGTGGAGTCTCCCGGTTCAAATGGGATGTCGGGAGTATTGCCGCCAGTAGAGTCGCCGGGCTCAAACGGGATGTCAGGGGTATTGCCGCCGGTAGAGTCACCGGGAAGTTCAGGTATTTCCGGAACATTTACGCCGGTAGAGTCAGACGGAGAGTCTATTTCCCATCCACCGCCATTGCCTATGTTGCTGTTTGCCGTAGAGTCAGCCGCAGCTATGCCTGATGAGTCCGTTCCCAAAGGATTGTTTGGAGCATTGTTATAAAGACTGGAAGCCGTGCCATTGTCCGAAAGAGCCTTGGCGTCATTGTCCAGTTTCTTCACAGAGGCGGCTATGCCATCCACTTCCGCCTTCAAAGACGCGTCGGTAACCTTCTCGTTTGCCTGAGCGATAATGGCCGCGGCCTTTGCTATCTTTGCAAACACGGCATCCAGCTTGGCCTCAAACGTAGCCGCATTGTTTGGCGCGTCTCCAAGAAGAGAGGCTTCGGCTATGCCGGAGAACGTCTCAACGCTGCCGTTGCTTACAACCTTCACGTCCACTTTTCCGTCCTTCACGGCAAAGCTGTATGTCACGTCCTTAATAGTGACACTGCTTATCTGTCCCGCTTGGAACAGTGCCACGCCGTTGACATTGCCGTTGGTACTTCTCACAGCCACCGGTGTCAAGACGAAGCCTACCTTTGTTATCTCGCCGTTTTCCTCCGCCACGAAATAGGCATTACCGGTAGTGCTGTTCTTGAAACCAATCTTATAGCCGTCCGGCACATCGGTACTTGAAGTGTAGCCATTGACCGTTTGCGGTGGTGTAGGATCATCATCGCTGCTGCATGAAGTAACTGTCAAAGCCACAGCCACGGCGGCAATCGAAAGGAACTTAAACATAAATTTCTTTTTCATGATTCTTTTGGTGTTAATGAGTAAATAAATAAACATAGCGGAGCGGCGTGTCCATGCGTTCAAATACATAGTCATGCTTCATCCATCACTCTGCATGAGGCAACACTCCAAACTCCTAATAGAAAACGAATTAGATTCCGCTACAAAGATAAACAATTTCCCCGGATTAACAAACATTTATAAAGGTTATTTCCCAAAAGGGGCGTTTTTTAACATACAACAGCCCGCCAAACGCGCTTTCCATAATAAAAGGCATTTACATTCCAGTCTCTACAATCGGGAATGTCATGCCTTTCTCAAATTGAGCGAAGCAGAACAGTACTGCAATACGGCCGGACGGTGGGTGATGAAAATAACCGTATGCGACGCGTCCGCCAACAGGTTCCGCAGCAGACACTGTTCCGTCTGCGGGTCAAGAGCACTCGTCGCCTCATCAAGAATCATGAGCGGGCATCCCCGTAACAGTGCGCGGGCTATGCAGATGCGTTGCGCCTGTCCTTCGCTCATCCCCCCACCCTGCTCAGAGAATACGGTGTCAAGCCCGTCGGGCAACTCTTTCACGAAGTCGGCACAGGCAGTCTCAAGCGCATCATACATCCTGTCGTCCGTGGCATCGGCGTCGCCGAGCAGCAGGTTGTCGCGTATCGAGCCGCTAAGCATGGTGTTTCCCTGCGGCACATAAATGATATTACACCGCGTAAGGGGTGACACCTCCACCCTTTTCTCCTTATTATATATATATATGTGGCCGCTGTCAGGTCTTACAAGAGCCAGAATCATGCGCAGCAACGTGGTTTTCCCCGCGCCGGTCTCCCCCACTATGGCGGTACACGTGCCCGGTTTGAAGTCAAAAGTGAGGTTTTCCACAACCGGATGCGAGGCGTCATCGGCATACGCATACGACACTCCTTCGACCAATACGCCGCATGGAGCGCCAACATTCACCGGCTTTCCCTGCTCTTCCAGCGGCACATCCTCCAACAGCATCAGCCTCTCCGCCGCCGTCAGTGCCTGAACAAACTGCGGCGCCAGCCTCGCAATGTCCCTCGCCGGGTTCTGTATTCTGTTCACAAGTTGCAGAAACGCCGTCATGCCTCCGTATGTCAAGTTGCCGGATGACATACGCAACGCGCTCCACGCGAAGGCAAGCAGATAGCCAAAGGCAAAGCCCGTGTTAACCGCCAGATGCGAGAACATGGAGAATTTCGTTCTCTTCACCACCTTGCGGTGCAGTTCTTTCTGCCGGCCGCCCAGCCTGCCCACCACGGCATCCTCACCTTCCAGCGTCTTCACGAGCGTGCGGTTCTGCACAGACTCTTGCAGAATACTCTGCACCATGCTGTCCTGCTCCCTCACGTCCCTTGACAACCGCCTCATCTTCTTCATGTAAAGCCTGCTCAGGATGAGGAACAACGGGGATATAACGACAATAAGCAGCGCCAGCGTATGGTCCATACAGAAGAGGTAAAAGAACGCTCCCGCGAACATGGCCGCCACCGACAAGGCGTTAGGCAGCGTCTCCGCCACGAAGTTCACGACGTTGGTCACGTCCTGTTCCAAACGGTTCAGCACGTCACCACTGTGCATCGACTCCCTTCCCTGCCATTCAGAACGCAGTATTCTGCCCAGCATTCTCTGCTGCATACGGTTCTGCGCCCTTATGCCAAGGATGTTACGCACCCACACTGAGGCCACTCCCAAGGCGAAATTAGACAAAATCAGCACGGCCATAAGCGCCACCGCCGTCATGACATCCCCCTCCCTGCTGTGCGAAGCAATATCAACCGCCCTCTGCACCGCCCATACCGAGGCGAGACTCACCGCCACCTCCAACAGCCCTATGAGGGTGTTGAGCACGGCTTGCAGGCGGTTGTCCCTTGACGATCGCCACAGCCAGCGTATTATTGTCTTGACAGGATAGGTGGTATTCATAACATTCCACGTTGCGAATAACGGCCATCAACGCTGGTCCAAGCCCCACATCATCTTCTCACGCAGCGTCGTGAAGTAACGCATATCAGAGAAACGCACTATGCGCGCGGCGTATGCGGCCTTTGATATGCGCACCACCGTGCCGTCATCAAGGCTCACGCTCCTGCCGTCAACAGCCGCAAGGAAGTTATGGCTGCGGCTCTCCACCTTCATGGTTATCACGCAGTTGTCGGGCAACACTATCGGCCTCACCGTCAAACTGTGCGGCGCAACGGCCGTAAGGCATAGCGTTTCCGTGCCGGGAGCTATGACTGGACCGCCATTGGAAAGGCTGTAAGCCGTGGAACCGGTCGGTGTCGTGACTATTATGCCATCAGCCTGATATGTCATAAGGTACTCGTCGTTGATGCTTGTGCGTATGGAAATCATCGAAGCATTGTCCCGTTTCAGCAATGCGATGTCGTTCAAGGCGTAAGGCGATGTCATCACTTCCCCTCCGCCTTCCGTCTCAAGCTTTATCACTGTGTGCTCCTTTACGATGTAGTCACCGCCATACACCGCGCCAAAAGCGTTCTCAATCTCTGACGGATTGACCGCCGCAAGAAATCCGAGACGGCCTATGTTCACCCCGATAATGGGTATTCCTTTCGCCCCTACACGCGCCGCCGTCTCAAGCAGAGTGCCGTCTCCGCCCATGGAAACGGCGAAATCCGCCTCGAAGTCATCGTCTTCAAAGACTCTCGTGACGCTTATGTCAAGCCGCTGTCCCTGCGTAATGAACTCATAGAAAGGCTTGTCCATGAGTATCTCCGCCTTTCTCTGCTGCAAGAAAGCTATGATTTTATAAACGGCCTGTGACTTCTTCGCCTGATATTCATTACCAAAGAAAGCGAAGCGCAATATGTTCCTTTTCATATCCTTTTAACGTTTTATATGGCGGAAAAGTTTGCTGAATGGCAAATGTTTTGTACTTTTGCAATGCAAATTTACATTAATTCCATCAAACTGACAAATAAAACGTAGAATAATTATGGCTAAGGTATATGAATTTATGGCCAACGGCACAGAGGAGATCGAGGCTCTTACGGTTATCGACGTGCTGCGCCGCGGCGGCGTTGACGCCCGGATGGTAAGCATCACAGGGTCGGAATACATCGAGTCTTCACACGGCATAGTGATAAAGTGTGACACGACAATAGAACAGGCGGACCTGAGTGACGCCGACTTCCTGCTGCTTCCCGGCGGTCTTCCCGGCTCAACGAACCTGCTGGAGCATGAGGGTGTGCGTGAAGCCTTGATGAAACAGGCGGCCGACGGCAAACGCATTGGCGCGATATGCGCCGCTCCCATGGTGTTAGGCGACCTCGGACTGCTGCGCGGAAAGCGTGCCACGTGCTATCCGGGATTCGAGAAATACATGGACGGGGCGGAATACACGCAGGACATTTTCACCGTTGACGGCAACATCATAACCGGTTGCGGCCCTGCGGCTACACTGCCCTACTCTTACGCCATCCTTGAGATGCTGACCGACAGGGAGACGGCCGAGGGACTGAAAGAGGGCATGATGTTCAACAGGCTGATGCAGGCAAGATAACAACAGTCCCCCTCAAACTCCCCCAAGGGGGACTTCCAATACCGCCAACCCCTCCCCACGGGGAGGTCGGGAGGGGGCGATAACCAATCAAACAACCTACAAACATGGACTACGTCATAATAGTTGCCGGCGGAAAGGGGCTGCGCATGGGCGGCGAGATACCCAAACAGTTCCTGCCAGTCAACGGCAAGCCGGTGCTGATGCGCACCATAGAGCGGTTCAGGGACTATTCCCCTAAGTTGGGAATCATACTCGTTCTGCCCAAGACGCAGCAGGAGTATTGGCGCAACCTGTGCCTTGAACACGGTTTCCAAGCCACATACACGATAGCCGACGGCGGGGAGACGCGTTTCCACTCGGTGCGGAACGGACTGAGCCTCATCCCCGACGGGGAGCGCGGAGTGGTGGGAGTGCATGACGGCGTGCGCCCTTTCGTAAGCACGGAAGTGATAGGCCGCTGTTATGAAACGGCCCGAAAGTCGGGAGCGGTGATACCCGTAACGCCGGTGGTGGAGACGCTACGCTACGTCGGCGACAGCGAAGCGGGAAAGAATGTGGCACGCAGCGACTACCGGCTTGTGCAGACGCCACAGGCGTTTGACATACAACTGCTGAAAAAGGCATACGGGCAGGAGTATTCCGAGGCATTCACCGACGACGCATCGGTGGCGGAAAGCATCGGTGTCAGCGTGACAATGGTGGATGGAAACAGGGAGAACATAAAGATAACAACACCGTTTGACATGACCGTGGCGGAGGCGTTGGCGACCAAATGACCGGATATTTTCTAACCGACAAAGCCTATGAGCGAAAAAATCTCCATACGTTTTTTTGACGATCGGGAAGTGCGTGCGGTGTGGGATGTGACACTTTCCAAATGGTGGTTCTCTGTATTGGACATCGTGGGCGTGCTCAACGCACAGGATGACTATACCAAGAACCGCAACTACTGGAAGTATCTGAAAACAAAACTAAAAGCAGAAGACCATGAAGTGGTTAGTGTCACTAACCAGTTGAAGTTGCTTGCTCCTGACGGGAAACGTCGTATGACGGATGTACTGGACACCAATGGCGTACTGGCTTTGGCACAATGTTTTCCCAACAACAAGGCATCACGCTTCGTGGCATGGTTCACCAACAGCGACGAGACCATTGACGGGAAAAGCAAATCAAAGGCATACGCCTTGTTTGAGAGCAGCTTGATTGACAGCATTGAGGTCGGTACGGTGAAAGGATTACAGCAAATACACGCCTATCTGTTTGGCGGTTTATATGATTTTGCAGGACAAATAAGGAGTGTGAACATAGCAAAAGGCGGTTTTCAGTTTGCCATGGCGCAATACCTGCCGCAAACTTTGGCTGACATAGAGCGTATGCCGGAAGACTCTTTTGAACACATTGCAGACAAATATGTAGAAATGAATATAGCGCATCCTTTCCGTGAAGGCAACGGCCGTGCCACTCGGATATGGCTTGACTTGATGCTGAAACACAGATTGAAGCAATGTGTTGACTGGAGCAAGGTGAATAAAAAAGCATATCTTGATGCCATGACGCACAGTGTGGTGGATGCCTCATCCATAAAAAAGCTACTGGCAGCAGCCCTGACTGACAAGATAGACGACCGCGAAACATTTATGAAGGGTATCGACTATTCTTACTATTACGAGCAAGAAGACTGAATAACAACTGAGTAACACCCGCCCGCTTATCTATGCGACGGACACAAACAACGATGTAGGGACGCACCTTGGTGCGTCCGCCAACACGGGGAAATGCGGCAATCCGGACGCACCAAGGTGCGTCCATACATTCACCGCGAAAACGAAGCGTAATGGATTGCTACGCAAAAGGGTGCTGATTGCAATGTAATCAGCACCAAATCAGAGTGTAATCTGCACCTGATTGCACGGTAATCAGCACCTGATTACAACGGCATCTGTAACCACCGTCAAATCAAACAGATACGAACCACATGGCCGACATACTGGAACAGGACATAAAATATCTCACGGGCGTAGGGCCGCAGAGGCAGCTTATTCTCAACAAGGAGTTGGGAATACACTGTCTTGGCGACCTGCTTGAGTATTATCCCTACAAATATGTTGACAGGAGCAAGGTCTATGCCATCAAGGAACTGACGGCGGATATGCCGTTTGTGCAGATAAAGGGGCGGGTGCTTTCATACGAGACGTTCGACATGGGCATAAAGAAGAAACGCCTTGTTGGGCATTTCTCCGACGGAACGGGGGTGATAGATCTCGTGTGGTTCAGCGGTGCCAAGTTCGTGATAAAGAACTATAAGGTCGGGCAGGAATACATAGTGTTCGGCAGACCTACCGTGTTCAACTACCGCTTGCAGATAGCCCACCCCGACATCGACGACGCTTCGTCGCTGACACTGAACGACATGGGGATGCAGCCGTATTATGTCACGACAGAGAAGATGAAGAAGGCGGGCATCACGTCGCGCGCCATGGAGCGCATAACGAAGGCCATGCTGATGAAACTTCCGCCGCTGAAGGAGACCCTGCCCGACTATATCACACGGCCGCTGCACCTCATAAGCCGTGACGAAGCCATGCGGTCGGTGCATTATCCGAAGACGCAGCACGACATGCAGAAGGCAAGGGAGAGGCTGAAGTTTGAGGAGTTGTTCTACGTACAGCTGAACATACTGCGCTATGCCGCCAACAACCGCCGGAAATATCGCGGGTATCTGTTGCCGAAAGTGGGCAAGACGTTCAGGGATTTCTATGGGAACAACCTTAAATTTGAACTTACGGGGGCGCAGAAGCGCGTGATGCACGAGATTCAGCGTGACATGAACACCGGACGGCAGATGAACCGTCTGGTGCAGGGTGACGTAGGTTCGGGCAAGACGCTGGTTGCGCTGATGGCCATGCTGATAGCCGTTGACAACGGTTTTCAGGCGGTGATGATGGCTCCCACGGAGATACTCGCCGAACAACATCTTGCCACCATACAGGCGTTCTTGGAGGGACTGGACGTGAGGGTGGAGCTGCTGACGGGCATAGTGAAAGGCAAACGGAGGAAGGACGTGCTGGAAGGGCTTGCCAACGGCGACGTGAACATACTGGTGGGCACGCACGCCGTGATAGAGGAGACGGTGCGGTTTGCCAACCTCGGGCTGGCGGTGGTCGATGAGCAGCACCGCTTCGGTGTGGCGCAAAGGGCGAAGCTGTGGGCGAAGAACGACAATCCGCCGCACATACTGGTGATGACGGCGACGCCGATACCGCGCACCCTCGCCATGACCATATACGGAGACCTCGACGTAAGCGTGATAGACGAACTGCCGCCGGGACGCAAGCCCATACAGACCCTGCACAAGTATGACAACCAGAAGGCGAGCCTTTACAATGGCATCAGGAACGAAGTGGCGAAGGGACGGCAGGTGTATGTGGTCTATCCGCTGATAACCGAGAGCGAGAAAATGGACTTGCAGAACCTTGAAGACGGCTTCGCCCACCTGCAAGAGGTGTTTCCCGACTACCGCATGAGCAAGGTGCACGGCCGCATGAAGCCTGCGGAGAAGGAGGAAGAGATGAGACGTTTCGCCAACGGGGAGACCCAGATGCTCGTGGCCACGACGGTGATAGAGGTGGGGGTGAACGTGCCTAACGCCAGCGTGATGGTGATAATGGAGGCGCAACGCTTCGGCCTGTCACAGCTGCACCAGCTGCGCGGCAGGGTGGGAAGAGGCGCGGACCAGTCGTACTGCATACTCGTAAGCGGCTATGAGATAAGTGCCGAGACCCGGAAACGCCTCGACATAATGTGCGAGACGAACGACGGCTTCCGTATAGCGGAGGCAGACCTGAAACTGCGCGGACCCGGAGACCTCGAAGGTACGCAGCAAAGCGGAATGGCGTTTGACCTTAAAATAGCCGACATAGCGCGTGACGGACAGCTTGTGCAGCTGGCCCGCGACGAGGCGCAGAAGGTGATTGACTCCGACCCTGAGTGCAACTCACCGGAACATTCGCTGCTGTGGAACCGCCTGAGGGAACTTCGCAAGAGCAACATTGACTGGGCTTCGATAAGTTAGCCGCAACGCCCCGCATCGCCACAAGTGGCGGGGAAAAGTCAGAAAACGCCGTTTTTTCTTGGTTATATGAAAAACAATCACTAAATTTGCAGATGTTACACAGCAAAGCATAAGTACAGATGGAACGCGTTGTAGAATTGAGTTCGGACGAGATAAAGATGGCTTTCGTGGCCTCATGCATAGAAGGTGCCGCCAGAAAGATGGGGGTATCCTACCGTGAGGCGTATGAAAGGATGAACAACGTAGGAATGATTGACGACTATCTGCTTGGCTGTTACGACGCACTTCACACCGAAAGCCGCGAATATGTGACGGAAGATGTGATAGAATGTCTATTGAACAAGGAGGCGGCAAGATGAGTATGTTGGTGTATCATGGAGGAACGGAGGTTGTAAAGACGCCTCTATGCGATTTCGGACGGGCAAGACTCGACTTCGGAAAAGGTTTTTACGTGACCGACATAAAGGCACAAGCGGCTCAGTGGGCGGCCCTGACAGCGCAGAAACGCAATGCGACAGCAATGATAAACGTTTATGTTCTCGACCGGGAAGCCATCATGGCGAAGGCTAACAGCAAAGTGTTTGACAGCTACAACAGTGAATGGCTGGAGTTTATCGTAGCGAGTAGGCGCGGATTAAAGCCTTGGGAAGGCTATGACTACATAGAGGGCGGCATTGCGGACGATAGGGTTATCGATACCGTCAACCTGTATATGGCCGGTCTTTTGCCGTCAGACATCGCGCTCGGAAGGCTTATGATGCACAAGCCCAACAACCAAATATGCCTGTCAAGCCAACTGCTAACGGACAAATATCTACAATATGAGCGAACAGAAGTTGTTGAATGACCCCGTAAAATCACCTGAAATACAGGACATGATAATGAGTTACAGGGTTGGAATGATTGCCGTTGAGCTGTCAAAGCGTCTCGGCGTGCCTCCCATTGAGGCCTTGAAGCGGTTTTATGAGAGCCAAACCTGCGCGGAACTGCATGAGAAACAAACAGGATTATATCTATATGGCAACCTGTATGTTGCCGATGAGTTCTGCCGGGAGGCGCATACAGAGCTATCAACACATAATGGCAACAGTAAAAACAACTGCGTTTTAGAATAGGGAACACACAGAATCAAGAGAATGAAAGAATTTGTTATATCAGAAGCGAAGATAGAAACGGCGGTGCTTGTGGGCCTGATCACACCGCAACAGAATGAGGCCAAGACCACGGAATACCTCGACGAGCTGGAGTTTTTGGCCGACACTGCGGGAGCGGTAACGGTAAAACGGTTCACGCAAAGGGTCAACGGGCCAAGCAGCGTGACATACGTGGGCAAAGGAAAGCTTGAAGAAATAGCGGAATACATAAAGGATTGCGAGGAAAGGGCGGACAACGAAGAGATTCATCAGGACGGAACACCGTGGCAACCGGTGGGCATGGTGATATTCGACGACGAGCTTTCGGCCAAGCAGATACGCAACATCGAGACGGCATTAAAAGTGAAGATACTCGACAGGACAAGCCTTATACTCGACATTTTCGCCATGCGTGCGCAGACAGCGAACGCAAAGACGCAGGTGGAACTGGCCCAATACCGCTATATGTTGCCGCGACTTCAACGGTTGTGGACGCACCTTGAACGGCAGGGAGGCGGTTCCGGCAGCGGAGGCGGCAAGGGTTCGGTAGGTCTTAGAGGCCCCGGCGAGACGCAGCTGGAGATGGACCGCCGCATAATCCTCAACAGAATGTCACTGCTGAAAGAGCGTCTGGCGGAGATAGACAGGCAGAAAGCCACACAGAGGAAGAACCGCGGACGGCTGATAAGGGTCGCCTTGGTAGGCTACACCAACGTCGGCAAATCGACAATACTCAACCTTTTGGCCAAGAGCGAGGTGTTCGCCGAGAACAAACTGTTCGCCACCCTCGACACGACCGTGCGCAAGGTGGTGATAGAAAACCTGCCGTTCCTGCTGGCCGACACCGTCGGTTTCATCAGGAAACTGCCCACAGACCTCGTCGATTCATTCAAATCCACACTGGACGAGACACGCGAAGCCGACCTGTTGCTGCACGTTGTAGATATCTCCCACCCCGATTTCGAGGAGCAGATAAGGGTCGTGGAGAAGACTCTCGCCGACCTTGGATGCGCCGACAAGCCGTCAATGATAGTATTCAACAAGATTGACGCCTACACGTGGAACGAGAAAGAGGAGGACGATCTCACGCCGATAAAGAAGGAGGAGGTGTCCCTTGACGAACTGAAACGCACGTGGATGGCGAAGTTGCAAGGCGACTGCCTGTTCATCTCGGCGCGTGACAAGACGAACATCGACGAGTTCCGCGACGTGATTTACAGGAAGGTGCGCGAGATGCACGTACAAAAATACCCCTACAACGACTTCCTTTGGGACATGCCGGAGGAATGATCAGAGGTTGAAGGTTGTCGATTTTGTGGTTTCAGGTTATCGGTTTTGGTTGAAAGGACACACCGATTGTCATGCCACATCCCCCATAACCGGCGACCCAAGACCTCAAACCAACAACCACAAACCTTATAACCACACAAACATGGCATACAGAAACCTTACCATTAACGAGATTACCGAGCTGAGCGAACAAGGCTGCCGTTGCGCCGAGTGGCAGCATATATGGGTTGAAGACGGCTTCGTCACTGACAACATATACAACGTCCGCTTCGAGGGTGAGATACGTCTGGGCGAGAATGTGCGCATGGAGAACGTGGGCATAGTGCGCACCACCGACGGCGCAACATTCGGAGAAGACTACCTTATCAGCGTGAAGAACGAGGCGGGAGCCGGCAATGTGGTGCTTTACAGCGGTCTCACGGCGCAGACGGCAGCACTGATGATGCTGGCGGCGGATGACAAACCCCTGTTCGGCAAGCTGCGGAAGATGGTCTCCGAGTATGCCGGCGCACACCGTCCGCCATGCACCACCATCGGCAGCAACGTGACAATAACGGACTGCCGGGAGCTGACCAACGTGTCGATAGGCAACGATTGCGAGCTGTGCGGGGCGTCACGTCTGATAGACTGCACGCTCTCCCCCACCCCCGAGGCCACTATATATATAGGTGACGACGTGATAATGGAGAACGTTGTGGTGCAAGCCGGCTCCACAGTGGTCGATGGCGCAAGGATATACGACACCTTCGTGGGCGAGGCCTGCCACATAGGGCGCGGCTTTACGGCAGAGAACTCGCTGTTTTTCGCCAACTCCCACATGGACAACGGCGAGGCCTGCGCAGCCTTCTGCGGCCCGTTCAGCGTCAGCCACCACAAGGCTTCGCTGCTGATAGGCGGCGAATACTCCTTCTACAACGCCGGTTCCGCCACCAATTTCTCCAACCATGCCTACAAGATGGGGCCCATCCACCACGGCACTATGGAGCGGGGCAGCAAGACAGCAAGCGGCACCCACGTGCTATGGCCGGCCAGCATCGGCGCGTTCTCCATGGTAATGGGCAAGATTCAGACGCATCCCGACACGTCAATGTTCCCCTTTTCATACGTAATAGGCGAAGGCCGCAAGACATACCTCGTGCCGGGACGCAACCTTTGCACCGTGGGCACATACCGTGACGTGATGAAATGGCCCAAGAGAGACAAGCGCCCGCTGAACGGCAGGCTGTCGCTCATCACCTTCGACTGGCTCTCGCCATACGTCATCGAGCGCATACGGGCGGGCTTGCAGACCATGATGGAGATGCAGGAGGAACAGGGTTACGAGGCGGAAGAGTATGAAGGACAGGGATTCTTCATCAAGTCGCAATCGCTGCAACGCGGCATACAGTATTACAAGCTGGCCCTGCGTATGTACGGCAACGCCAACAAGACGAGCGAATGGACCGACCTGCTGGGGCTGCTGATACCGACCGACGCCCTTGAACAGCTGAAAGAGGACATCACGGGCGACGACATCGCAGACATAACGACACTCGAAAGCCGTTTCAGGGACATCTACGAGAGTTACGAGCAGTGGAAAGGCTTTTCGGAAAACGAGGCGGTATGCGAGCAGGCTCACGAGGAATGGCTGAAAGCCATACGCAAGGACGCGGAGCGGGAGTATGAGATGGGCGACGTGAGCGAGGAGCAGATAACGGAGTTTATCAACGGCATACACTGACAATCGGACACAAGCCGCACCAAGAAGCAAAAGACTGTAACGCAAGATGTTACACAGACTGACAAACAACCATAAACCAGTCACTCAGTAAAAGGGTGCTGATTACCTTGCAAAAGGGTGCTGATTACACTGTAAACAGGCCTCTTTCACAAGGTAATCAGCACCCTTTTGCAATGGCGGGCGATATGCCCCTGCCGGCAAACACATAAAGAAACAACCAAAACATACATGAACATGAAACGTCATATATTGCATTTGATGTGCGCGCTGTGCCTCTCCGTCACGGCAACAGCGAAGAGTTACCACTACGACAGCGTGAAGGGCGACCCGATGCAGACACGCATCTACACCCTCGACAACGGTCTGAAAGTGTATCTGTCGGTAAACAGGGAGAAACCGAGGGTGACCGCCCACATAGCGGTGAACACGGGTTCGAGGAACGACCCGGAGGAGACCACCGGACTGGCGCATTATCTTGAGCACCTGATGTTCAAGGGTTCCAGACAGTTCGGCACCACCGACTACGCCAAGGAGGCCCCGCTCCTGAAAAAGATAAGCGACCTCTACGAGGAGCACCGCAACCTTACTGACCCGGAAGAGCGCAAGGCCAAGTACCACGAGATAGACTCCGTGTCACAGATTGCGGCCCAATACAACATCCCCAACGAGTATGACAAGATGATGTCGGCCATAGGCAGCGCAGGCACTAACGCCTACACGTCCAACGATGTCACCTGCTACGTGGAGAACATACCGGCCAACGAGATCGAGCGCTGGTGCCTGTTGCAGAGCGACAGGTTTCAGAACCTCGTGATGCGCGGCTTCCATACCGAGCTGGAAGCGGTGTATGAAGAGAAGAACATATCCATGACCAAGGACGGAAGAAAATCCACCGAGGCACTGATGAGACTCCTTTTCCCCACACATCCTTACGGCACGCAGACCACGATAGGCACACAGGAACACCTGAAAAACCCGTCGCAGGTGAACATACGCAACTATTTCAACAAGTATTACGTGCCAAACAACGTGGCCATCTGCATGGCCGGAGACCTTGAGCCCGACAGCACCATCGCGCTGATAGACCGCTATTTCGGCTCGTGGAAGCCCGGAACAGACACCGCTCCGCGCACCTTCGCGCCACTGCCGCCGCTCACCTCGCCGAAAGACACCACCGTATTGGGGCACGAGACGGAGCACGTCATCCTCGGATGGAGGCTGAACGGAGCGTCATCACTGCAAAACGACACCATAACGATGGTCGATATGCTGCTCTCCAACGGCGATGTGGGACTGCTTGACATTGACCTCAACCAGAAAATGAAGGTTCTCGGCGCAGGCTCAGGCATCTGGGGGCTGAAAGATTACAGCCTGTTCATGTTTCAGGGAGTGCCGAACGAGGGGCAGACACTTGAAGAAGTGCGCGGCCTTCTGCTTGCGGAACTGGACAAGATAAAGCGCGGCGACTGGGACGAGAAGCTCATTCACAGCATCGTTCTCAACACGAAACTGTCGCAACTGAAAGCCCTCGACGACAACAAGGCATGTGTGTCGGACATGGTTGACAGCTACATCAACGGCACACCGTGGGCACAGCAGGTGCAGCAGACAGACAGACTGGGGCGTCTTACCAAGGCGGACATAATGAAATGGGCGGACGAACACCTTGCCGACGGATATGTATGCGTGTATAAACGCAAGGGAGAGGACACCACGATAGTGAAAATCGACAAGCCGGAAATAACGGCAATACCGAGCAACCGCGACTACAAGAGCCGCTTCCTCGAGGACTTTCTCGACCGCAACGTGAAGCCCATACAGCCTCAGTTCGTTGACTTCAAGAAGGAACTGACGTTCGGCAGCACCAAGAGCGGACTGCCCGTGATATACAAACAGAACACGCAGGACGAGCGATTCACGCTCAACTACCGCTTCGAGTGCGGCACGGAGGCCGACAAACGATACGGCATCGCCGCAGACCTGACGTCGCTTCTCGGCACGGAGACAGAGAGTGCGGAGCAGATAAAGCGCAAGTTCTACGACATAGCGTGCTCCTATTCCGTGAACGTAGCGGGCAAGAACATCACAATCAGCCTCAGCGGATTGCAGGAGAGCATGCCGGAAGCGGTGAGTATGCTTGATGATTTCATGCGGAACATGAAGCCTGACACCGCCGTTTACGGCCAATACGTGGAGCAGGTGATGAAAAGCCGCATGGAAACACGCACAAACCAGAACGCCTGCTACAACGCCCTCGTGACCTACGGACTGTATGGCGCGCACAACCCGATAACCGACTCTCCGTCGCCGGCAACGCTCCGCAGCACCGACCCGAAGGTATATACCGACCTGCTGAAAGGCCTTTCCGGCATGAAGCATCAGGTATTGTACTGGGGACCGGCATCGCTTAAAGAGGTATCGGCCATCATCAGCAAATGCCACCGCACCCCGAAACGGCTTGCCGAAGTGCCTGAAAACAAGCCATACAAGCGTCTTGCTACAAACGACACGGAGGTATTGGTGGCTCCTTACAAGGCAAAGAACATCAATATGCGCATGATCCACAACGGGAACACGCCTTTCTCCGTTGACCGTAAGCCGCTGATAAAGACCTTCAACGAATACTTCGGCGGCTCGATGAACGCCATAGTGTTCCAGGAACTGCGCGAGGCAAGGGGGCTGGCGTATAACGCTTGGGCGTCATACGTCACTCCGCAAAGAACCGACGAGACCGAATATTACCAGCAACACATCATCTCGCAGAACGACAAGATGATGGACTGCATACGCGTCTTCAAGGAGATTACCGACACGCTGCCGCAGTCTCAGACACTGTTCGCCACCGCCCAGAACAGCCTTATGAAGACCCTCGCCGCATCGCGCACCACGAAGTTCGGCGTGATAAGCAAGTATCTCGGCGCGAAGGACATGAACATCGACTACGACATCAACCGCCTTTACTTCGAGAAGGTGCCCACACTGACACTCGATGACATCGTAAGCTTTGAGCAGGACAACATCAAGGGCAAGCCGATGAAATACCTCATACTGGGCGACGAGGGCGAGCTCGACATGGAATCACTGGGCAGACTCGGCACGGTACGCCGGCTTTCGCTCGACGACATCTTCCCCGCATACAAGTAAAAGGGAAGGTTTCAGGTCGTAGGTTTTAGGTTATAGGTTATCAAACCAGCCCTGTAAGGGCGGAATATTACAGCCCGGGGTGTCAACCCCGGGTTTTTATTTTCACACAGAAGACGTATTGGAACCCCGAAGCCGCAGGCACGGTGACCGCAGGACACCGTGGGGTAAAAAGCATTTACGCGGTTATCATTATCTTTATATCATGCTATGCGATGCCTTATTGCCACCCCACATTGACCTTCGGTCAATGTGCCTACGGCTTCGGGGTTCCGTATGTGTCCAACGTTCACAACCTTATACCCGGGGTTAGCACCCCGGGCTGTAATATTCCGCCCTTACAGGGCTGGTTCGACAACCTATAACCTAAAACCCAAAACCTTCAACCTTTATCATACGCATGACACAAAGCAAAAAGCAACCAAAACCCCATTTCTAATGACAATGTGATTTTTCCACACCGCAGGAGAATCGCATAAAAACAACAAGGCAAATCTTTTTCTGAAATATCGCAACTATTTTATATTTTCACAACTCACTAACAACTAATCACTTAACACTCAAAACTAATACATAGCGTTCTTTTTCACCGCACAAAAGCATACGAATCACACAATGAAACGGCCTCTTTTACCCGGTAAAAGGGCGTTAATCACATGGTAAAAGGGTTGCTTTCACACCGCAAAAACGTTTTCCCGCCACTGTAAAGCGCAAAAGACGGCTTTTCACTTTGCCGCAATCAATTATTAGCTGTATAGTGGTTGAGGTTTTCAAAAAATCAATGTGTCACCACAACAGGGGTATTCCTGACACATTGCCACAGTGCGTGTAGAGACGATGACCACATCGTCTCGGCAAATGAACAGGCCTAACGTCGGCAGGGAGACGATGTGATACATCGTCTCTACGACATTATCGCCCAAGACATCGCCATGCGATTGGCGGAAGACCTCTTCACTTCAAGGCTATAACCTCTATGCCCGGGTTCACTTTCAGCAGTTCCTTTATGAACTCATCCTGCCGCACCGGCGAGATAAGAATCTCGTCATACTTGCCATAAGAGATGCGGATGCGCCGCATTGACATTGCCGGAGCCGACAGGAAGGAACCGGACGGCTCTATCCTTTTGATGGCACTGATGTCTATCCTCGCCAACACGACGTATGCACGCACGGCCAATGTGCCGCCCTCAATGATGTACTCGCAGCGCAACATCAACACATAAAGCGCAAAAAACACTGCCGCCACGGCAATATGCGTGGCCGTACAACTGTGGTACAGCACCGCCGCCTCTATGGCGGCAAGCGCAAACACGGACATGATGACAACAGTGCCATAACGCGACCTGTAAACTTTCCTGTCCATAACAACATTGTTTTGTTGACATTACAAAGGTAAGCAAAAACACCTTATTAAACAAACTATCCGGGAAAAAACACCGATTAACTTGCACAATCAAAACAAATAAAGTAAATTTGCAGATGGAAATAGAAACAAAACAACAATATAACCAAACAACAAATATGGCAAATCCAGAATTCAAGTACGCGCCAATGTTCCAGCTTGGCGAAGACAAGACAGAGTACAGACTGCTCTCCAAGGACGGCATCTCCATGAGTGAGTTTGAGGGAAAGCCCATCCTCAAGGTGTCGGCGGAGGCTCTTGAGCTGCTCACCACACAGGCTTTCCACGACGTTAACTTCATGTTGCGCCGCGAACACAACGAGAAGGTGGCGGCAATACTTAACGATCCCGAAGCGTCCGACAACGACAAGTATGTAGCCCTCACCATGCTGCGCAACGCGGAGGTTGCCTGCAAGGGGCAGTTGCCTTTCTGTCAGGACACGGGCACGGCCATAATACACGGCGAAAAGGGCCAGCAGGTGTGGACAGGCTTTGAGGATGAGGAGCCGTTGGCAAAGGGTGTCTATAACACTTACACCAACGACAACCTGCGTTACTCGCAGAACGCGCCGCTGAATATGTATGACGAGGTCAACACCCGCTGCAACCTGCCGGCACAGATAGACATAGAGGCGACCCAAGGCATGGAGTATCGCTTCCTGTGTGTGGTCAAAGGCGGCGGTTCCGCCAACAAAACGTACCTCTATCAGGAGACGAAGGCACGCATACAGAACCCCGGTACGCTCGTGCCTTTCCTTGTGGAGAAGATGAAAACGTTGGGAACGGCGGCGTGCCCGCCATACCATATCGCCATCGTTGTGGGCGGAACGTCGGCCGAGAAGAACCTGCTGACGGTAAAACTCGCGTCAACCAAGTACTACGACGGGCTTCCCACCACCGGCGATGAGACCGGACGGGCCTTCCGTGACATAGAACTTGAGAAGCAACTGCTTGAAGAAACCCGCAAGATCGGCTTCGGAGCGCAGTTCGGAGGCAAGGCATACGCCCACGACATACGTGTGGTACGCCTGCCAAGACATGGCGCCAGCTGCCCGATAGGCCTCGGCGTGAGCTGCTCCGCAGACCGTAACATCAAGGCGAAGATAGACAAGGACGGCGTATGGATAGAGAAAATGGACGACAAACCGTATGAACTGATACCGGAAGCACTGCGCAAGGCCGGCGAGGGCGATGCCGTTTCCATCAACCTTGACCAGCCGATAGCCGACGTTTGCAAGGAACTCAGCAAGTACCCCGTATCTACCCGCGTGTCACTCAACGGCACAATAATCGTCGCAAGGGACATAGCACACGCCAAGATAAAGGCTCGTCTGGATGCCGGCGAGGGTATGCCGCAGTACTTCAAGGACCATCCCGTGCTCTACGCAGGCCCCGCCAAGACACCGGAAGGTATGCCTTGCGGCTCAATGGGCCCCACAACGGCAGGCCGTATGGACCCGTACGTATATGAATTTCAGGACAACGGCGGTTCAATGGTGATGATAGCCAAGGGCAACCGCTCGCAGATTGTGACGGATTCATGCAAGGCTCACAAGGGCTTCTACCTCGGTTCCATAGGCGGTCCGGCAGCGTTCCTGTCGTCAAGCAACATCAAGAGCATCGAGTGCGTGGAGTATCCGGAACTCGGAATGGAGGCCATCTGGAAGATACGGGTGGAGAATTTCCCCGCATTCATCCTCGTTGACGACAAGGGTAACGACTTCTTCAAGCAGTTCTGAATACCAAGGTTGCAGGTTAAAGGTTTCAGGTCACAGGTCACTTCGCTATGTAATATACCCCCAAAGGGCGTAGCCCGACCTAAGACCTGCAACATGAAACCTCCATATAACAAACAAAAGGCAGGGGGAGCGAGCCTCTCTCTGCCTTTACAATATGCACCATGATAGAGCTATCCGACGTATATTACACCTACCCCGGCGGCAGACAGGTGTTCAATGACCTGTCACTCACCCTGCCAAGCGGCCACATCTACGGACTGTTGGGCATGAACGGTGCCGGGAAATCAACGCTGTTGTACCTCATCTGTTCGCTGCTTAGGGCGCAGAAGGGCACCATCACCGTGAACGGCAAGGACGTGTCGCGGCGCAATGCCGACGTGTTGGGCGACATATTCATCGTTCCCGAAGAGTATGACCTGCCCAACATAACGCTCAATGAGTATGTGAAGGTGAACCAACCGTTCTATCCTAAGTTCGACAAGGAGGTTCTCCGCCGCCTTGTCACGGCTTTCCGGCTGCCTTACGAGGCCAACCTCGGACAGTTGTCTATGGGTCAGAAGAAGAAGGTCTATATGTGTTTCGCCCTCGCAACGGGCGTAAGCACAATACTGCTGGATGAGCCTACCAACGGAATGGATATACCTTCGAAGGCCATTTTCAGGGAGATTATACGCGGAAGCATAACCAATGACCGCACAATCCTCATCTCCACGCATCAGGTAAGGGACGTGGAGAAGCTGCTGGACCAAGTGGTCATCATTGACAACAGCCGTATATTGCTCAACGAAAGCATGGAGAACATAAGACTGTCGATGGGCTACACCGACGCGAACACAGACTTGGAGGAGGTGTTTAACAAAGTCCTTGCGGACACAGAAGGGAGGGTCGGATGATGAAAAAGGTACTCGACATACTGAAATGGGATCTCATGACCCACCGCAGGGCATACACCTTGCAGCTCATTGCCATGTTCGGCATATTCCTTGTCATCATGTTCTCGCCAATAATGAGGGGGATGGCCAAAGAGAATATGGAATGGAATTATGCAATGTCCGGCTCTTGCTTCATCCTGTTATTGGGCATATTGGTTCACGGTTGCTACCTAACCCAGCTCAGTTCGCCCTTCCATGGCCGGCAGAGCAGGCTGTCAATGCTCATGCTTCCGGCCTCAATGGGGCAGAAACTGGCGGCAAGGCTGATTATGGTCTGCGTGGTAGTGCCGCTCTGTATCATACTGACCATGACAGCGGCAGACATCACCCACGTCATATTAGGGTCGGCATTCACAGCCGTAACGGGCGGAAACATACACAGCTATATGCCATATATCGCCAATGACGCCCTCGATATGCTGTCCAACCTGTCGCCTTTCAGAATCAGAAGTTGGTATGGTGTCAGGGAATATCTGACCCTATTGGAACTCACTTTGGGTACTTTCCTCTACGCACTTGTATGCGGTGCCGTGTGGACAAGGCACGCATTGCTGAAGGGTGTGGCACTGGGCATAGTGATAATAGTAATGAGCATGGTGCTTGTCGCTATGATGTTACAAACCCTTTTCCTCATCCTGGCATACGCCTTTGACGCTGTCATGCTCTACATCGGCTACCGAACGTTCATGAACAGAGACCTTGCAGACAAGAAACTGATAAGTATAAGGAAAAAGAAGCAACTATAAATGGACTTGTTATTAAACATTTTTCTGTTTCTCATCGGCCTCGCGGCCATAGTGAAAGGTGCCGACTGGCTCACGGACGGCGCGGCTTCCATAGCCCGCAAGTTCGGCATCCCCACCCTTGTGGTGGGTCTTACCATCGTAGCCATGGGCAGCTCCGCCCCCGAACTGGTGGTGAGCGTAGTCTCAGCCATACATGGTAACGTGGATATAGCCCTCGGCAACGTCGTGGGCAGCAACATATTCAACACCCTTGCCATAATGGGCGTCACGGCGATGGTATGCCCTATCGTGGTGGAGCGGGGCAACATACGCAACGACGTACCCTTCGCCGTACTGGCAAGCGTGGCAGTGTTCATCACGGCCTTTGACTCTCTCTTCAACGGCAGGCTGACCAATGCGGCGGGAACGGACACCATCATGCAGCAGAACATCATCAGCCGCACCGACGGACTGCTGCTGCTCTGTATGTTCGCCATATTCATGTCCTACACAATGTCCATCGCCAAGAGGGATAACGGGACATCGACGGCGGAAGAACTAACGGCCTCCGACGGAAAGGACACCACCGAAATGCCGACATGGAAATGCGTGGTGTGGATCATAACAGGCCTTGCCGGGCTTATCATCGGAGGCAACTGGCTTGTCAGCGGAGCGTCGGGACTGGCCTCGATGATGGGCATAAGCCAGTCCATCATAGCCCTCACCATTGTCAGTGCGGGCACATCAGCCCCGGAACTGGCCGCATCCGTGATGGCGGCACGCAAGGGCGACACGGCAATGGCATTGGGAAACGTGGTGGGCAGCAACGTGTTCAACGTCTTCTTCGTGCTCGGCACAGCCGCCACCATACACCCCTTGGGCATCGGCGGCATCACGTTGTTTGACATCGCCACACTGCTCATCTCGTCACTGACACTATGGGCGCTGTGCGCATTCGGCAAGACGCACTACACGCTGACCCGCGCCGAAGGCGGAATACTGGCCGTCATGGCCGTAATCTATTATGTAGTGATTTGCTTGTAGGTACATATTTTAGTCCCCGGTGTTTCACGTCGCAAACAGGGGAGAAACAAGGCATAAAGTAAACGGGTGCTGATTACAATGTAATCAGCACCCGTTTGTTATGTAATCAGCACCCGTTTGTTATGTAATCAGCACCTGTTTACCGTGCAATCAGCACCTTATTGTGATGGCTTTGATAATGCACAGAATTGCTGACGCCCTTGCATGGCTTCACATTCTGCCAAGAATTGTACGGAGAAAGAAGTACGTTTCCTCTTGTATGCGGAACATCCGCCACGAGGAACGGAATGGGATATAGCCGAATTTACGGGTTATGGACGGGCTTGCAAGGGTGCTGTCCGCCTGCTTCCATGCCTGTTTTATCAAGGCGAGAACCTCGTGGCGCATTGCCGAGGACATCTCGCCTCGCTCTTTGTAATAGCGCATATATGCGTGGATTATGTTTTCCCAGCAAAAGGTTTCGTATGCCTTGCGCAGGTGTAGTTGTCCCCCCATTGTGCGGAGAGTGTCGGCCAGTACCCTTTGGGCGTGCAGTCGTGAGTAGTGTCCTATGCCTTTGCAGTGGCATACGGAATCCTCGGTCATGCGGTAATAATATGTTCCCTCTGACTGTACCACGTATTTGGAGGATAACAGCGTCATGCGGCCGGTGTTCTCGTCGCCGAAGTAACGGCAGGAGTTGTCGTAAGGGTGCTGCTTTTGGAACTCTGTCCTGACGCAGAAGTTACCGGATATTCTCCACGGCAGGCTGAGGAGGAACGCCTCTTCACCTGTTATCTTGCCGATTTTCTGTTGCCCTGACGGCTCGTACTGCCTGCCGTCAGGGGCTTGCCGTATCTCCGAAAGGACCACGCAGTCTATCGTTTCGTCCTCGGTGAACCGCTGTATGCACAGTTCCACGCAGTCGGTGCCGAGCCAGTCGTCATCATCTACGAAGAAGATAAACTCTCCCCGCGCCGTGTTCAGCGCGTGATTACGTGAGCGTTGCACACCGCCGTTTTCTTCAAAGCGGTGCAGGCGTATGCGGTTGTCATGGGCTGCATACCGTTGCAGTATCTCATAGCTGCTGTCGGTGGATGCGTCGTCCACGCAAATGATTTCTATGTCGCGCAGCGTTTGTGCGATGATGGAGTCGAGACACTGCCCGATGTATTGCTCCCTGTTGTGCACCGTGACGACAACAGTGGCTTTCGGATATGGTGTTTCGTCTGTCTTTGTATGGTTCATAGGCTGTTGTAGATGGTCTCGTACTGTTTCGCCACCTTGCGGAAGTCATAGTTCCGCATCACGTATTCGCGGCATTGGCTTTTCAGTGGCTTTACTTTTTCGGGATGGAGCACAAGGTCTTCCAGCTGTGAGAAGACGCTTTCGTAACATGGCTGCACGTTGACTATCGGGCGGCAGTCTGTCTCGCCCATTATGTCGTAGTGCTCCGGCTCGCCTCCTGTGAATGTTATGATGCCCTTGGAGAGAGCCAGCAACGCGTTCATCCCCGGCCCGTAGGAGTACAGTTGGTCAAGCATCACGTCGGAAGCGTCCATCAGATGGCGGTATTCTTGAAACGGAACGCCCTCCGCCACTTTCAGTTCCATGCGTCCGGGGTGTTTCTTCATCACGTCCTTTGCCGCCCGCAGCATGATGTCCGTGCCCTTGAACTCGGAGCGTCCCTTGCTTATCCCGATGAAGACACGCAGTTTTTCCGCCGGTGCGGGGCGGTTCTCCTCCGGTAACCTGAACGGGAACGGCACGAGGTGCAGTTTGTCTTTCAGCGGATGTCCGTCGTGTCCGCGGTCGGATGTCAGGTTGTAAGGCAGCCAATATTCGTATGTCCCGGCTATGATGGCGTCGCAGTCAGCGGCTATGTGCCGGCTCAATCGTTCTTTTTCCGTGCCTGTCCAGTCGTTGAACACGGCCTCCGCATACGCCGTGCTGCGCTCTTCCGCGCCGTTGTTGTAGTCGGAATAGCGCATGGGTTTGAGTGTCTTGTTGACGAAGGAGTAGTAATAGTCGTCTCCCACGGCTGTCATTACTATCTTTCCGTTATGCTTCCGCAGGTAATTGTATATCTTAAAGAGCCGTTCGGCCTTTAATTCCATGAACATGGGGTTTACCACCTGCACCACGTCAAACCCCTTCATCCGCGGCAATGCCTTGGCTACTCTCCACAGAAAGCCCCACTTCCCGTTTCGGGCGAGGTCTATGTTACGCGGGTAGTCTTTCCAGAAATCACCGTTGCTGGCCACTGTCACCCGGTGTCCGAGGCCGCGCAACCCCTCCGCAAGAGTGCTGTGCACGCCGCTGTAATCACCTAACAACAGTATTTTCATGTTCTTGTCCTTTTATTTTCTCGTGTAACCGGCATACCAATCCGATGAAGGGCCATGGCAAAATGATTTCCCCCGTCTGCCTGTAAAGGCCTATCTGGCGGCACAGCATGGAGTAGTACAGGTGCGGACCGTTGTGTGACAGCAGGCCGGTGTCCATCAGTTTCGCCGCTATGCGCAGTGCTTCGAGATGGTGGCGGAAGCCCTTTCCGCTCTTTTCCGCCGTTACCGCTATTCCGTTCTTGTTCCATACGTAGCAGTATGTGCCGTGTGATGATGTCGCAATCTTCGGCTTTAAGGTGAGCAGCCGGGGGAGGGTATATACGTCCTCAAATGTCTTTCCCGTCGGGAACCGTATGCCGTCAAACAGCCAGCGTTTGTATATTTTGTTCCATGCGTAGGCGTGTCTCCATGCCATGGTTGCCTCCCAGTACTGCTTTGCCGACGGGAATATACGGTCCTTGAATGTCACCTCCTGCCTGTTCCCGCCTATATGCCTCAGCGAGAACTCCAATATGTCGATGTTCTCATGCCCTTGCAGCCACCCCGTCAGCGGCTTGTAGGTGTCCGCTTCCAGCCAGTCGTCGCTGTCAACAAACGTTATGTATTCCCCCCTCGCTACGTCCAGCCCCGTGTTTCGGGCGTCGCTCAGCCCGCCGTTCGCCTTGTGCAGCACCCTGATGCGGCTGTCCTTCGCCGCCCATCCGTCGCATATAGCGGGACAGTCGTCGGGTGATCCGTCGTCAACAAGTATCACTTCCATGTCGGAAATGCCCTGATTGAGGACACTTTCGATACATTTGCCGATGGTATCGGCCACTTTATATACGGGAATTATTACTGAAAGAAGCATAGATACAGCCTTGTGAACAGGTTGAACATTATGTATTTAGGCTCCCACCGCCACCGAAGCGGAAACCGTCTCATGCCTTTCAGCGAGCGGACAATCTCCTTTCGGAAGGCAATGTCATGTCTTTGGCGTATCAACAGGCGCAGGGCATCCACCACAAGGTAGTCGGTCTTGCGCCGCATACACCGTTGCAACTCCGCATCCGGCGCCGAAAAGTCCTCCAGTCCGGCCAGAATCTTCATCACGTCACGCAGTTTTCGCTTTTGCATCTCGCGGTCATTGGTGGTCGTTATGCTGCCCTTCCTCTGTATTCTGACGTACAAGTCCGCGTCGATGGCCATGAAGTTGCGTGCCAATGCGAACGTCCTTACGGTGAAATCGTCATCCTCGTGCAGTGCGAACGGCATGAAACGCAGCTGCCGGCCGGTAAGGAACTCCCTGCGGAAGAGGTATGCCCATACGCAGGGAAACAGGTTTCTGCCGTGCATAAACGTTCTTGCCGGGGCATATACCTTATTATATTGCGGCACATAACGGCGGTAAGGGGCGGTTCGTCCGGCCAGGTTTGTCTGCCGGCTGTTTATCCCTATTATGTCAATCACGCCGTCTTCAAGGGCTGAAACCAACTCCTTCGTGTCGCAACAGCAATCCAGACGGTCGTCGGCATCGACGAAAAAGATGTACTTTCCGCACGCTTTCTCCATGCCGGCGTTACGTGCCACGCTCGGGCCTTGGTTGCCTTGGCTGACTAATAGCAGCTCCGGATGGTCGGACTTGCATTGCGACAGCACCTCGAAAGTGTTGTCCGTGGAGCCGTCGTTGATGGCGATTACCTCCCTTTCGTGCCCGTGCAGTTCAATGCCGAATACGCTTTCGACGCACGCCCTGATGTAAGGCGCGGCATTGTATGCGGGTATTATGAATGTAATGAGTGGCTGTCGCATTCAGGAAATGGTGCAAAGGTAACCGAGTTTGTAAAGTGAAAAGACGGTGAGGCTTGGCTTTTTGCCGAGCAGGTTGCGGCGCATTATGGGGCGGAACACACGGAACAGTAAGGCCGCAAGTCCCTTGACGTGCCACCGTTGCAGTGTGATGGCGGCCTGCCCGACGTGAGAGTGCCGCATCATCCGGTCTCCGAGGCTGTGCAATGTGCGCAGCGCCGTCTCCGCTTTCGCCAGATATACCGCATTGTTTTCAAGTCCGGTGTGCAGCAAAGGGTTGTCGATGTGTGTCACGCCGATGCCGTTCTGTTGCAGCGTTACGCCGAAGAGAGCGTCCTCATAGCCGTATTCCCTGCACTGTTCGTCAAACGTTATCGTCCGCATCACACTGTGCCTGACGCAGAGGTTGAACGGAGTCATGTGCCGGTATGGTTGTATGCTCCTCTCCCTTGCGGTGCGATGGCGGTCGGCTTCCTTCTCATAGAGGTATCGCAGGGACACTTCCGGCGACGGCATCGTGTCCGCATGACGCAGTCCTCCGATTATTACCTGCGTCCCGCCGGCATCGCTTATCGCGTCAAGCAGCCGCCTTATGTAGTGCGGGTCGGTCACCTCCGCGTCGCTGTCGATGAACAACAGCCATTCGCCCCGCGCCTCTCTTGCAAGGAAGTTCTTTATCGCCGCGCGGCCAATGTTCTCCCTTCGCCGTATGAAACGGCATTGCGGCAACTCGTTTATGCGCAGGTTGGCTATGGCGCAGACCTGGTCCCGCCCGCCGTCATCGGCCACGATAATCTCGTATCCGCATCCCGCGGCCTCCAGCTGCCGTTGCAGTTCCGCCACGAGCGTGTAGCACTTGTGGTCGAATGTAGGTATAAGTACCGAGAGAAGGAGACCACATCCAAGGCCCCCCTTTAACTCCCCCGAGGGGGAGGACTGGCCGGTAGTAATATTTATATGTAGAGATTCGTTCGCTTTCATGTTGAAAAACCGCCCCGACATACCGTTCTTCCCCTCGGGGGAGTTAGAGGGGGGCTACTATTCCGCCTATCTGCTGCGCCACGTCCTTGTTCACTTTCCTGCGTTCCTCATCCTTGAACCATCCCCATTTGTTGAAATACAGTATGATGTTCACGATGTGGATGCGCATCAGCCGCAGGCTTTTCCGCGAGCCGCGGGTGAATGTGTGGTATATGGATGCGCACGGATAGTACAGCGTCTTGTACTCTTTGTGTATCCTCCTTGTAAGGTCTATGTCCTCGGCATACATGAAAAACTGCTCGTCAAACAGTCCCACCTCTTTCACGGCGGTCATTCTCAGGAACATGAAACACCCCGAGAGGTACGGCACGTTGAGGATTTTCGTGAAGCCGGACTGCTTTAACTCGAACAGCGTGTTGCGCCTTTTGATCAGGAAGTTGGGCAGACACAGGCGGCCGAACATATCCAGCGGTGTGGGCAGCATCTTCGCCAGACGCTGTATCTCGCCGTTGGGGTAAAGCACCTTGGGCATCATCTGCCCCACGTCCTTGTGCTCCTCCATGTACTTTATGAGCCTTGGCATCACCTCGGGACCGAACCACACGTCCGGGTTTACCACGAGATGATAGTCGCTTCCCTCCTTCATCGCCTCCTGTATCGCCACGTTGTGCCCTCCGCCATAGCCGTTGTTCTCATGCGGGATGTATATAAGCCTGAAGCCGTTGTCAGCCTTCCGCTTCAGCTCCGGCTCCCCTTTCAGCACCTTCCGCGCAAATTCCTGTATCTCGTGTTTAAGGTCGAGCATGGAATCAGAGTGGTCTATCACGTAGATAACGTCGATAGGCGAAGAGAAAAGGCTTCGCAATACGGGTTCAAAATCAAGCAGGTGATGGTTGTATGTTACGATTGAGGCTGTTATTGTCATTGGTTTGTTGAGATTATGAGGTCTTTGGTTCTTTCTCCGCAACCATGTTGCGATGAAAGCGGCGAAGCCGAGCGGCAGGTTAAAGGTCTTTCCCTTTTAGGTTATAGGTGGCACTTCCTTGTTGTCAGCGATGTGACTTACGCACCAAACCCTCTAACCTCCTAACCTTGGAATAACTATCCCGCGCAGTTGGGACACGTTCCTTTCACTATATATTCCGCTTCTTCGGTTTGGAATCCCTGCGGCAATGTCACTACGGGTATGGCGAAGTCTTCAAGGCAGTAGGTCTTTCCGCAACGTGTGCAGGTGAAGTGTATGTGGTTGATGTGGTGTTCTGAGTCGCACCGGCACACGCAGTACTTCTGCTGTCCGGTGCCGTCATCCACCGTATGCAGCAGATGGTGCCCGGTGAAGAGCCGCAACGCCCGGAACAGGCTCGACCTCTCCATGGTGGGCATCCACCGTTCCAGGTCGGCAAGGGAGAACGTTTCCGTCAGTTCCCGCACCTCTTTCCACACGAGCGAGCGCACGGCCGTAGGCTTCACTCCGTGTCTTCTCAGGTGCTCGTCAATCGTGTTTTCTGTCATAGGTCGATGTGGTTCTTCCGTTGTATGCGACCACAAAGTTACAGTTTTTTTTTCATTTATACATACTTTTCAATGTTTTTTTGCCGGATAGATATATAAAATGTGTGGTTGGGAGGTATCAGGTGGGAGGTTATGAGGTGGTAGGTTAAGCCCCGTAGGGGCGACATAATACAGCCCAGGGTGTCAACCCTGGGATTCAGGATGATGTCAGTTAGAGGTATTGTAACCCCGAAGCCGGCAGGCGAGGAGCACAACGTGCGACGAGGGGTGGCAAGTCCTGTTGTCACACATAATACGTGCCGGCGGATGTTATGGGATGCCTGTTTTCACCCCTCGTCGCACGTTGTGCTCCTCGCCTGCCGGCTTCGGGGTTCCAATACATTTCTCGTCTGTCAATTATGACCAAGGGTTTGCACCCTTGGCTGTATTATGCCGCCCCTACGGGGCTTTGCAATAACCTGTAAACCTTCTGTCTTTCACCTGCCCCGGCATAACCTATCACCCCATAACCTCCCACCTCCCACCTCATAACCTTAAACCTACTACCTCCCAACCTTAAACCTCAAATCCGACACCCCCGAACGCCCCGTTCTGCAATCAGCACCTGATTACACCGCAAACAGGTGCTGTTTACACTGTAATCAGCACCAAATTACAAGGTAATCAGGTGCTGATTGCGACGGTATGTGTAAATAGCCTGAAAACAAGCCGCTTCCTGTGTAAAAAAGGATGTAAAAATGTTACGGAAATGTTAGCGTTTTGTTATACGCCGAAAAAAATGTTCTATATGTCGCACGGCTGTGTTAATTTTGCATAAAAAGGCCGTCTCCCCGCTTGAAATATAGGAAACAATGAGTAACTTTGCAGTCGGAAACAGAACGGGCGCCGTGAAGTTTCCGCCATATATGGCAACACATAAGTTCCGGTATGCCGCAGGTGGTTACGCAAGGGATAACAAGGCGGAATCCGTCAAATAGCAGTCAGGCGCAAAACGCCTGTGGTCAGAAAAGGAAGCGGCGGGAAACGACAGGCCGGAGACTACGGGATTATATTTGGAATCATGCAGAGATAAAATAAACATAATAATAAAAAGTACGTGAAATGAAAAAACTAATGACTGTTGCAGCTCTTGCTGCGATGCTGCTTTCATGTGGAGGAGGAAAGCAGGGCAAGCCGGCTTTTGGTGATAATGAGTACGCTGTGCGCACCATTGGCACCGCTGACGCAAGTTTGCAGAGCACTTACCCGGCTACGTTCAAAGGCGTGCAGGACGTGGAGATACGTCCGAAAGTGGCCGGATTCATAACAAGGATTTACGTGAAGGAAGGACAGGCGGTGTCCGCCGGCTCGCCGTTGTTCGAGATAGACAACGCCACTTACAAGGCGGCGGTGAACCAGGCGCTGGCTTCTGTCAATGCGGCCCAGAGCCAAGTGAACACGGCCAAGCTGACATACGAGAACGCACAGAAACTGTTTGCGAACAACGTGATAGGCGAATTTGAGCTGCAGTCGTCCAAAAACCAGTACGAAAGCGCCGTGGCGGCACTGGGACAGGCTAAGGCCGCGCTCGCTTCCGCTCAGGAGACACTGGGCTTCTGCTCCATAAAGGCACCCACGTCAGGCTTCGTAGGCTCGCTGCCTTACAAGGTGGGAGCGCTTGTAAGCTCGTCAAGCCAGGACGCGTTGACAACCATTTCAAACGGTTCGCAGGTGGAAGTGTATTTCTCTCTCGACGAGAAGGAGATGATAGAGCTCACCCGCAAATACGGTTCGGCGCAGGCAGGCATAAGCAGTTTCCCCGCAGTGAAGCTGCAGCTGGCTGACGGCACGGTGTATGAGAGCGAGGGAAAGGTGGTGAAAGCCAGCGGAATCATTGACCCGAGCACCGGTTCCACCAGCCTCATTGCTGTGTTCCCCAACCCTAACCACATATTGAAGTCGGGCGGTTCAGGCCGTATCGTGATGCCTTACACGGCGTCCGCCGCGATAGTGATACCGCAGGATGCAACGGTAGAGGTGCAGGACAAGCACTTCGTGTATGTCGTAGGCAAGGACAACAAGGTGAAATATACCGAGGTTACCATCGACACACAGAACGACGGACAGAGCTATATCATCACTTCCGGACTGAAAAAGGGTGACCGCATCGTGGTGAACGGCGTGAACTCATTGCAGGAAGGCATGGAAATCAAGCCGCTGACAGAGGCTGAGTACGGCAAGAAACTGAAAAAAGCCGAGGAGCTTGGCAAGGTTCAGGATCAGGGCGTGATAGCCGTCGGCAAGGCATTGAAAGGATAGTTAAGGCAATGGAGCCCCCCTTCATCTCCCCTGAGGGGGAGAGACAATACCGCTATCTCCCCTCCCCCGGGAGGGGACGGGGGTGGGGCTACGTCTAAAAACAACAAAACAACTATACAAATGAAATTAGATAACTTTATCAATAGACCGGTGCTTTCCACCGTTATCTCAATAGTTATTGTGATACTCGGTGTCATCGGTATGGCGACCTTGCCTATTGAACAGTATCCGGACATTGCGCCGCCGACGATAAGTGTTTCCGCATTCTACCCCGGCGCGGACGCACAGACAGTGCAGAACTCCGTTCTTGCCCCGCTGGAGGAGTCGATAAACGGCGTGGAGGGCATGACGTACATGACGTCATCAGCCACCAATGAGGGTTCAGCCCGCATCACCGTGTATTTTGAACAGGGCGCGGATCCGGACATGGCGCAGGTCAACGTGCAGAACCGTGTGTCGCAGGCGACGTCCCTTCTGCCGAGTGACGTGACGAAAGGTGGCGTGAACGTGGAGAAGAGACAGAGCAGTAACGTGCTCATTATGGGTCTCACCTCAACGGACGGACGTTACGACGAGAAGTTCCTCGGTAACTATGCCGACATCAACATCATCCCTGAGATGAAGCGTGTAGAGGGCGTGGGCAGCTGTGAGGCTATCGGATTGAAGTCCTACACCATGCGTATGTGGCTCGACCCGGTGAAGATGCACGACATGAAACTGATGCCGTCAGACGTTGTAGCGGCTCTCTCGGAGCAGAACATCGAGGCTGCGCCGGGTAAGTTCGGCGAGCAGTCAGACCAGCAGTATGAGTACTCCATGAAATATACCGGCCGTCTGAAGACGCCGGAAGAGTTCGGAGACATCGTCATAAAGAACGATGATATGGGGCATATACTTCGCGTCAAGGACGTGGCCAAGGTGGAAATGGGCGCACTTTACTACTCCGTGCTGTCACAAATCGACGGCAGGCCGGGCCTGATGATGATGGTAACGCAGCGTGCAGGCTCCAATGCCACACAGATAGCGAATGACGTTAAGGCCACGGCTGAGAGGCTGAGAGGCAACTTCCCGCCGGGAATGGAACTGGTGTTCATGCAGGATGTGACAGAGTTCATCAGCGCATCACAGCACGAGGTGTTCAAGACGCTGTTCGAGGCACTGGTACTCGTGTTCATCGTTGTGTTCATCTTCTTGCAGGATTTCCGCTCGACGCTGATACCGATGATAGCCGTTCCGGTGTCACTTGTGGGCACATTGTTCTTCTTGAAGATAATAGGCTTCTCCATAAACCTGCTTACCCTCTCCGCACTTGTGCTCGCCATAGCCATCGTTGTGGATGACGCCATAGTGGTGGTGGAGGCGGTTCACGCCAAGCTCGATATGGGTTACAAGAGCGCACGCAAGGCTTCTATCGACGCGATGGAGGAGATTTCCGGCGCCATCATATCCATAACGCTTGTCATGTCGGCCGTGTTCATACCGGTGTCATTCATGAGCGGCACCACGGGTACGTTCTATCGTGAGTTCGGTCTCACCATGGCCGTCTCCATCGTCATATCCGCCGTCAACGCGCTCACATTGTCTCCGGCACTGTGTGCGGTGCTGCTGAAACCGCATACAGGTGAGCATAAGCAGAGCTTCACGCAGCGGTTCTTCACCGGTTTCAACGCTTCTTACCAGAGATTGCAGGACAAGTACCAGCACGGAGTGGAGCTTATAGTGAAGAAAAAGTGGATTGCCGTGGCGTCAGTGATACTCGGTATCGCCGTGCTTGGCTTCGGAGCGATGACGACAAAGACCGGTCTTGTGCCTGACGAGGACACGGGTACCATCTTCGTAACCTGCTCTACGCCTCCGTCAACGTCCTTGCAGAAGACCGATAAGGTGATGGACCAGATACAACGTATGCTTGATACCAACCCGGCTATTGAGAAAACACTGCGTATTACGGGCTATAACTTCATAGCGGGACAAGGTTCCAACCAGGGAACATTTATCGCAAAGCTCAAGAGTTTCGACGACAGAAAGCGCTCGGAGTACTCCACTATGGTGCTCGGCATGATTTATAAGCAGACCGCAGCCATAAAGGGTGCGCAGATACTTGCCTTCCAGCCGCCTATGGTGACGGGCTTCTCCGCCAACAACGGTATATCGTTCTCAATGCAGGACCGTACCGGTGGCGACCTTGACAAGTTCTTCAACATTACCAAGAACTTCATTGCCGAACTGAACAAACGACCTGAGTTCTCTACGGCCATGACCGCTTTCAACTCTTCTTACCCGCAGTATCAGATAAACGTTGATGTCGCAAAGTGCAAGCAGGCGGGCATTTCGCCGAACCTTGTGCTCACGACCATGCAGGGATACTATGGCGGTATGTATGCAAGTAACTTCAACTCCTACGGCAAACTCTACCGCGTCTATGTGCAGGCAGACCCGAAAATGCGTGAGGACAGAGCCTCTTTGCAGAATGTCTATGTGCGCACCGCCAAAGGAGAGATGTCACCGGTGAGCGAGTTCGTTACACTTAAGAAGGTTTACGGCCCTCAGGTAATCAACCGTTTCAACCTGTTCACCTCCATAGACGTCAACGCCACGCAGGCGGACGGCTACTCAACGGGTGACTGTATCAAGGCAATCGCGGAGGTATCAAAGCAGGTTCTGCCGGCAGGATACACCTACGAGTACTCAGGTCTGACACGAAATGAGGCGGAATCAAGCAACTCCACCGCGATGGTGCTTGTCCTTTGCCTTGTGTTCGTCTATCTTATCCTGTCCGCCCAGTATGAGTCCTACCTGCTGCCTCTTACCGTCATTCTCTCAATACCGTTCGGATTGGCCGGCGCTTTCCTCTTTACCAATATGTTTGGCAAGAACAATGACATCTATATGCAGATTGCCTTGATCATGCTTGTGGGCCTGTTGGCGAAGAATGCCATACTTATCGTGCAGTTCGCGCTTGAACGCCGCCGTCTCGGCATGGCCATATCATGGTCCGCCATACTTGGTGCGGCAGCCCGTCTGCGTCCTATTCTCATGACATCCCTTGCCATGGTCATCGGTTTGTTCCCGCTGATTATAACGGGAATACCTGGCCTTAGCCTTGTAATGTCACCGGTAGTGGGCGAGAACGGCTACATAACGCTCGGTGCAGCGGCCATAGGCGGAATGTTGATAGGCACGTTCTGTCAGGTGATGATCGTTCCCTGCCTCTTCGTAATGTTCGAATGGTTGCAGGAAAAGATAAAGCCTATGGAGTTCAATGACGACAACACGTCTGTCGATTCAGAGCTGAAACAGTACGCTATATCGCAGTCCGTGGTACAAGACAAAAGAAATTCAGGCAAGTAATATCCGTATCAGTAATATGAAGAAACTCAATATAATCGCAATAATGTCCGCAGCTGTCCTGATGAACAGCTGTGGACTCTACAACAAGTATGAGCGTCCGGATGTTGCCACAGACAATATCATGCGCGATGCGGGGCAGTATGCCAACACCACCGACACCATATCCTTCGGTGACGTGGAGTGGCGCGAGGTGTTCACCGACCCACAGTTGCAGGCACTCATACAGCAGGGACTCGACAAGAACCACGACCTGCTGAACGCAGCACTTGACGTCAAGATGGCCGAGGCGCAGCTTATGGCCGCCCGTCTGGCCTTCCTGCCGTCGTTCGCCTTTACCCCTTCCGGCACATTGTCCAAGGTCTTGGAGCACGGAACGGAATGGTCCAAGGCATACGCACTGCCCGTCAACGCCTCATGGAACGCCGACCTGTTCGGCAATCTCCTGTCGCAGAACCGCAGCAGCAAGGTCGCCCTCATCGCTACACAAGACTACCAGCAGGCAGTCCGCAGCCGTGTGATATGCGGCATAGCCAACTGTTACTACACGCTCCTGATGCTTGACCGCCAGTATGAGATACTCGTCGAGATGGAAAAGCTCACCAAGGACACGTGGGACATGATGAAGTTGCGCAAGGAACTCAGCGGAGCGCGTGAGACAAGCGTGCTCAGTTCCGAGGCATCCTACCTCAATGTGAAGGCGCAGGTAGTCGATATGCGCAGGCAGATACATGAGACGGAGAACACGCTCTCGCTGCTCACGGGACAGCAGGCACAGTCAGTGACACGCGGAAAGCTTTACGACCAGAACCTGCCAAGCACCTTCTCAGCCGGCATTCCGGTCAATATGCTCGCCAACCGCCCTGACATACACGCCGCGGAAATGTCCCTTGCCGGATGTTTCTACAACGTACAGACGGCCCGCAGCGCCTTCTATCCGGCGCTGAACTTCACCGCCACCGGCTCGTTCACCAACAGCGCGGCGCAGATAGTCAACCCCGGCCAGTTCCTCGCAAGGTTCGTCGGCAGCCTCACGCAGCCCATCTTCCAGAACGGCAAGCTTGTGGCAGGCCTGAAAGTGGCGAAGGCACAGTATGAGAAAGCGTACAACACATGGGAGCAGGCCATACTCGCCGCAGGCTCAGAGGTAAGCGACGCCCTCGTACAGTACAACAGCAGCGACGAGAAAGGCAAGATAGACCGCCAGCAGGTGGAGGTGCTCAAGAAGAACGTAAGCCATACCCGCGACCTCTTCAAGATGGGCTCAAGCACATACTTGGAAGTCATCACGGCACAGAGCCAGCTGCTTAACGCTGAGATATCACAGGTAACCGACGACTTTAACAAGATGCAGGCGGTGGTAAGCCTTTACTCTGCTCTTGGCGGCGGAAGGAAATAATGGTCACTTTAACACATTTCTCTTATGAACAACATTTCAGACAAGGCAGTCATCAGCCCCAACGCGCAGATAGGACAGAACGTGACGATATATCCGTTCGTATATGTTGAGGACGATGTCGTCATCGGCGACAACTGCATTATATACCCCGGAGTGAACCTGATGAACGGCACACGTCTCGGAAAAGGGAACACCATCTACCAGAACACCGTCATCGGAGCGCAGCCGCAAGACTTCAACTACAAGGGCGGAAGCACCCTTTGCGTCATCGGCGAGAACAACATCATCCGTGAGAACGTTGTCATCAACCGCGCCACATACGCAGACGGGCAGACACTTATAGGCAATGACAACTTCATCATGGAGGGAGTACACATTAGTCACGACGTGAAAATCGGCGACAAGAACGTCTTTGGCTACGGCACAAAGATTGCCGGCGACTGCGAAATCGGCAATTTCGTCATCTTCTCGTCAGGTGTCATCGCCAACCCCGCCGTCCGTGTGGGCGACGCCGTTATGGTACAGACCGGCGGACGCTTCTCGAAAGACATACCGCCATACATCGTCGCAGGCGGAAGCCCCATCAAGTACGGCGGCATAAACGCGTTCGTCATCGACAGGATCAACATCACAGGCAAGGTGAAAGGCCACATAGCCAACGCCTATCGCCTTGTGTTCCACGGGCAGGACGCGCTTGTCAACGTCTGCGCCCAGATAGACCAGCAGATTCCGAAAGGCGAGGAGATAGACAACATCGTCAAGTTCCTCAAGGAATCAAAGCTCGGTATCATCGCGAAGATGCAGGGAGCGGATTAGGCAAGACGGCTGCCGCAGCCCGAAGCGATATATGTCAAGATGATAATACAACATTTATATCTTTGCACTTTTTGATAATTCCGAAGGCAGGTTGTTGTGAAACACCCTGCCTTTTTTACTTTCCCCGAAAACAAACGTAACTGTCATACCTTATGAAACACCATACATCCATACTTGCAAGAACAAATGTCTTGCGCAGACCAGCGGGAATGCTGTGCCTTATTCTCGCCCTTTTCATGCTGGCGACAGACCTGCCGGCACAGAAACGCAAAACCTCGCGGCGCAAGAAAAGCCGCACAGCCGCCGTGGCCAAGCCACAGCCCGCAGCGTCCATAGTGCCCGTTGACTCGCTCGTCGGCAAGGCATACGCCGGCACGGTAGGCCGGACCGTGGTCGATTTCTTCGGCACCCGCACCACATACGGCGACGTAACGCAGCAGATATACATCTGGCATGACAGCACAGCCGTCATCAACCAGCGCGGAGGCGACACGGAGACATACCTCTTCCTGCCCTACACCCTCGACGGTTCAACGCTGACCGTAGGACAGTTCAGGTACACAACCGTAAAGGACGGCCATGCACTGCAAATGCAGAAAACCACAGAAAACAACGAGACACGTCAGGGAACACTGTCGCAGACAGACCCCTCCATGATGGTCAACGCCCTCTTCCTCTACGGCAAACATCTCGACGGAATGACCATACAGACCGAGGAAGACAAGGCGAACGCCCTTACCTGCCTCAACATAGCGGCGGAACACGGCAACGCCGACGCGCAACAGTATCTGTATTCATTTTATAAAAAGAAGGCGGAAAGCGGCGACACCGACGCCATCAAGCATCTGCTGGCTCTCGAAACAGCCGCCGGCAACTACACCGAGGCACACAAATACTGCGATATGCTCATCGTCAAAGAGCCGCAGACACCGGCGTGGCTGTGTGAGAAGGGAAACCTGTACATAAAGGAAGGCAAACTCTCTGACGCGAAAAAGATATACAAGAAGATAAAGAAACAGGACAAGGAGTATTACGACACGTCCGCACATCCGTTCCTGCAACACATGAGGGGCGGGAAATGAAGTACCGTCAGGTGTCGGTAACAATAGTCACGGCATCCTGCAACAAACAATATTGTCAAGGGCAAGGAAAGCGTGTATAAAAGGCGCTTGCACGTCAAGATGCCGTGCCTACTATTACGCCGCAAAACAAAAGGGTGCTGATTGCACGGTAAACAGGTGCTGATTGCATAACAAAAGGGTGCTGATTACAATGTAATCAGCACCCTTTTACAATGGCGTTTGTAACGTCTTGAATTGCAACGTCTTGTAGGGACGCACCTTGGTGCGTCCGAATCGCCGCATTTCATCATGCCGATGGACGCGTATATCCCTCACTGGCGGACGCACTAAGGTGCGTCCCTACAATGCGGTTTGTAATTTTTCTGGCAGGAGGCGGGCGGCGGTTACGATGTAATCGGCACCCTTTTACAACGGCGTTTATAACATCTTGAATTGCAACATCTTGTAGGGACGCACCTTGGTGCGTCCGAATCGCCGCATTTCATCATGCCGACGGACACGTATATTCCGCACCGGCGGACGCACCAAGGTGCGTCCCTACAACGCGGTTAGTAATTTCCCGGGCAAGAGGAGTGCGGCGGTTACGATGTAATCAGCACCTGTTTGCGTAACCGGACATATCCGTTGGCGTTACAAATGGAAGGCCAACGGTATGCGGCCTATAATGTTTCCAGCATACGGAACGCACGCGGCAGGCTGTCGATGATGTCGCTCGCCATGAGGCTCTCCATGCCTTTCTCCTGCATTGCGATGTCGCCTGCAAGACCGTGCAGGTACATTCCTATCGTGGCGGCGTCCTGCTGGCCGTATCCGCGCGCCAGCAATGCGGTGATTATGCCCGTCAGCACGTCGCCGGAACCGGCTGTCGCCATGCCGGCGTTGCCCGTACTGTTGAATGTTATGTTGCCGTTGGGCAGACACAGTGCGCTGTAATGCCCTTTCAGCACGATGAACGCACGGAGTCTCTGCGCCATGTCGCTTGCCCTCATCATGCGGTCGTAGTCGTCGGCGGGCGGTGTGTCGAGCAGCCGGTCCATCTCCCTTGGGTGAGGGGTGAATATCATTCCGTCCGGCAACTGTTGCAGCCACGCCCTGTGCGAGGCCAGTATGTTGATGGCGTCGGCATCCACTACGACCGGCACGCGTGCGCTTCTGATTTGTGTCATCAGCGCTATTGCGGTGTTTTCCGTCACGCCCAGTCCGGGGCCTATGCCCATGGCGCTGTATTGGTTAGCGTCCGTGGCCTGCGTGAAGGTGTCCTCTCCCCTGTCCGGCTGCACTATAACCTCCGGTATGCTGATCTGCATTATGTCGTTGTTGCACTGTGGCGTGTGTACCGTCACCTTGCCCGCACCGGAGCGCAGGCACGCCTTTGCGGCAAGCACGGCCGCTCCCGCCATGCCGCGTGAGCCGGCCACAAGCAGCGCATGACCCATGGTCCCCTTGTGGGCAAAGTCATTCCGCGGCGTCATGAGGGCCGCTACCTTCTCTTCTGTCAAGATGCAGCACTGTGTCGGGGTGTTTTCTATGAACTCCTCGCTTAGCCCTATGTTGAGCACCTGCACCTCTCCCACATACTGCTGGTTGTCAGCCATCATCATGCAGAGTTTCTTCATGCCCAGCGTCAGGGTGTAGTCGGCGTTTATTATGTTTGACTTCACGTTGAAGGTGTTGTCCTCCGTCATCAGTCCCGACGGTATGTCAACGCTCACCACGGTGGCGTCGGACTGGTTGATGTATCTCACCACTTCGGCGAAACCGCCCGTAAGGGGCTTGTTGAGGCCTGAGCCGAAGAGGCCGTCTATCACCACCGTCTCCTTGGTCAGCCTTGGCGGGTCGAACTCTTTGTTCACCTCTTTCAGCGCGTCGGGATATTTCTTCTTCAGAAGGTTCATGTTTTCAAGGCAGTCGGGGGACAGCTTGCCGTTGACGTTGAAGAGATATGCCGTCACGTCATATCCCGCCTGTCTCAGCAGCCGGGTCACGGCGAGCGTGTCTCCGCCGTTGTTTCCCGGTCCGGCAAACGCTACCATGGGTGTGGTCTCGTCCCAACGTATGGATATGTTTTCCGCCAATGTCTCTGCGGCACGCTCCATCAGCTTGACGGATGTGATAGGCTCATGCTCGATAGTGTACTTGTCAAGCTCGTGAATCTGTGATGCTGTAAGTATTTTCATCTGCTTATTGCTTGGTGGGTTGTTTGTTAATGGTCTGTGATTGCAGGTAGCGGACTGCCGTCCGGTGATGTTTCCGCCGGACGTTGCGTGAGCGTCAACCGGCAAACTGTTTGTCGGCAAAATTACGAAAAAGAAATGAATAGGGTATCATTTCCTTACAAAAATGTATCATTTTCAAAAAGTTTTTAGTAATTTTGCACTTGAAATGGCAAAAAAACAGATAAAACTCGATGACAAGACCTTTGAGCTTGCCATTCCCGAAGCGACCATTCTTGAGGCCGTAAAGGGTGTGGCGGAGCGGTTGAAGGCCGACTACCGCGACAAGAATCCCGTCTTTGTGGTGGTGCTCAGCGGCGCGTTTGTCTTCGCCTCCGACCTGTTCCGCTTTGTGGATTACCCCTGTCAGTTCAGTTTCGTGAAGCTCGCAAGCTATGAGGGGGTGGCCTCTTCCGGCATTGTCAGTGAACAACTGGCGGTGGATGACATGGTGCGCGGGCGTCATGTGGTGGTTGTGGAGGACATAGTGGAGAAAGGTCTGACCATGGAGTTCCTGCTGCACCGCATCAGGGAGCGGCATCCCGCGTCGGTGGAGATATGCGCCCTGTCGGCAAAGCCGGAGAAACTGGAGGTGCCGGGACTGCAAATAAAGTATGTGGGCATGACACTTCCCGAAGCGTTCATCGTGGGATACGGCCTTGACTACAACGACCAAGGACGGCATCTGAGGGACATCTACTCGCTGGTATAGGCTTTGGCGTGATACAAGAACAACACAATATATTTAAGGTAAAATGAAGAATATCGTAATTTTCGGTGCCCCGGGTTCAGGCAAGGGCACCCAGAGCGACAAGATTATAGCCGAGTTCGGCGTCGCTCACATCTCTACCGGTGACGTGCTGCGTGCGGAAATAAAGGCCGGGACAGAGCTCGGAAAGACAGCGGCACAGTACATTAACGACGGAAAACTGGTTCCGGACGCACTGATTATAGATATGCTTGCGTCCACACTTGACGCGAAAGGCAAGGACATTCCCGGCGTAATATTCGACGGATTCCCACGCACGATAGCGCAGGCGGAGGCTCTTGACGCCATGCTCAAGGAGCGCGGCGAGGAGGTTTCGGCCGTAATCGGACTGGAAGTGGATGACGAAGAGCTGATAAAGCGCATCATAGCACGCGGCAAAACGAGCGGACGTGCGGATGATAATGAGGATACTGCCAAGAAACGTCTGGCCACTTACTACTCACAGACACTGCCGCTTAAAGACTTTTATATCGGCCAAGGGAAGTACGCGAAGATACAAGGCGTTGGCTCGATAGACGACATCTACGCTGAAATCAGAAAGGCAATAGGGTAAGAATAGGTCTTGAGTTGGAGGTCAGAGGTCAGAGGGCGGCTTGTCCCCCCGCGTTATGACCTGCAACCTAAGCCCCGTAACCTTTAACCCCAAGATGGTAAAAGCTGCATTTTTTGACATAGACGGCACGCTGGTGTCGTTCAGGACACACCGCATTCCGCAGTCAACGCTGGAGGCGGTGAGCCGTATCAGGCGGCAAGGCGTGAAAGTCTTTATCGCGACAGGCAGGCCGTTGCCGTTCATTGACAACCTCGCGGGGCTGGAATATGACGGCATCATGTCCGTGAACGGCGCGTGCTGCACCACGGCGGAGGGGCAAATCATATCGCAAAAGCCCGTTCCGAAGGACGACATACGGCGCTTGGTGGATGACGCCAAGGTGCATCCCATGCCCATAGCGTTCGCTTCCGGCGACAGAGCCATTGCCGTAAACGCAGGCAAGGCGGACGGACACCTGCCGGAAGTGTTCTCGCTTCTGAACCTGACACCGCCCGAAACGCGTCCGATAGAGGACGCCCTGCGCATGGATGTGATGCAGGTCATAGCCTTCTTCACGCAGGAACAGGAGCCGAGGATAATGCGGGAAGTGCTCAAAGGGTGCGACGCCAACCGCTGGCATCCATACTTTGCCGACTGTGTAGCAAAGGGAACGAGCAAGGCTACGGGCATAGACGACATCTGCCGGCATTACGGTATCGCAGTGGAAGACACCATAGCGTTCGGCGATGGAGGCAATGACATGACGATGTTGCGCCATGCCGGCATCGGAATCGCCATGGGTAACGCCCCGGAAGAGGTAAAGAACGTTGCGGACATGGCCACCGACACGGTGGATGAAAACGGCATATCAAACGCTTTGCGGCGGCTTTGCCCTTAGTGTCCCGCCCCTTAAAGGCATGAAGTGAACCGTGTATTAAAGAAGTATAATAAAACAAAAAAGGCAGAAAGTACATCGTGCTTGCTGCCTTTTTTTAGTATCTTTGCAAAATGAATGCAGCGAAAAAGCGAATAATATATGTGATATTGTCACTCGTTCCGATGCTGTCTCTGCACGCAAAGGAAGAGTTCACACCACTGGAACAACAACAAATCAGCATAGAAACGCCCGGATTGTTTGCCCGTTCAAACTCATTCCAGGTCGATTTCACGCAGTTGGCGAAGGAAGATTACTCCTTTCCGCTGCCCGTAGGCAAGGCTTTGACCGTCAACAGCAGTGACGTTGAGATAGAAACAGTCAAGGGTGACGCCGTGAAGGCTATGTTCGACGGATGGGTAAGGCTGTCGAGAAACACTCCTGCGCATGGCAACGTGGTGGTGATACGCCACCATAACGGGCTGGAAACGGTCTATGCGCTCAACGCACAGAACCTTGTCAAGAGCGGAGACCGCGTCAAGGCCGGGCAGACCATAGCCATAGTGGGCGGCAATGACGGCAAAGCCTACTGCCTGTTCAGCATCATGGTCGATGGAAAGAAAATCAATCCGAACACCATCCTCAACGTGAACGGCCACACATTGCGCAAGCAAACGGTGCTGATAAAGAAGTTCGGAGAGCGTATAGAGGTAAAGACCTCACGGCAAAAGCCGGAAAAGGAGAACATAACAATGCGCCTTGACACCAACGACCCCTTCCAAGGCAAGTCGGTGTTCCGCCTTAACCTCGACGAGATAACCGCTTCGGAGTGGTTCTATCCGCTGGAAAACTCAAAGGTGATAAGCGGCTATGGCGGCAAGAGAAGGCATGCCGGAGTAGATATAAAGAACGGTCCCGGCACGAAGGTATATGCCGCTTTTGACGGACTTGTGGTGCAGTCGGGCGTCTTCTCGGGCTACGGCAAGTGCATAACGCTGCGCCATTCCAACGGACTGGAGACGCGTTACAGCCACAATTCCAAGAACTTTGTCAACGTAGGGGATAAGGTTAAGGCCGGAGAAGTGATAGGGATAGTAGGCAGAACGGGGCGCGCCACAACGGAACACCTGCACTTCGAGACACGCATAGCAGGCCGGGCGTTTGACCCTTCATACGTCTTTGACCACGCAAAGCACTGTCTTCAGAAAGGAACCTTGCAGTTCAAGAAGAACGGAAGCGTGGCAAGACTGAAGAAATAAGCGCCGGAAGCAGACATAATAATAAACATACAGGCTATGAAAAAACTAATCATTCTCATCGTGGGAGCCGTCATGACGGTCTCCTGCGGCACGGCAGGCAGCGGAGCTTTCAACGGAGCCATGCTCGGCGGAATAGTGGGTTCCAGCATAGGCGGCATCAGCGGAGGTTACAGAGGCAGCGACATCGGCACGCTGGTAGGCATGGCCACCGGAGCGGTGGCGGGCGGAATGATTGGCGCAGCAAACGAGGCGGAGCGTAACCGGGCTTACTACGCCGCGTCATCAAACGCCGGATATGGCGGCGGAAGGACTGCGGAGTATTACGATCCCTCAGGGCGCACGGAGCAACCGGTGAATGACGACGTGATAAACCTCGAACCCTCATCCGTCGATATACAGTCCATCGGGACACCGAAGTACGACACTGCCGTAAGAATAGAGAACGCACGCTTCATCAATGCGGACAACACGCAGCACATTGCCAAGGGGGAACTGGTGAAGATAGCCTTTGAGGTGCGCAACGTTTCAGGCGAACCGCTGTCTAATATCGTGCCGATGGTGCAGGAAACGACAGGCAACAAGCGCATACTCATATCCCCGTCAACAATGATAGAGTCCCTCGGCGCGCACAAGGCCATACGCTACACGGCCTTTGTCAGCGCACAAAAGAATCTGAAAACAGGCTCGGCACACTTCAAACTGTCTGTCATGGCAGGCGGAGCCGTGGTCAGCAACATCATAGAATTTGACGTACCATTGAACTAAAATATCACAATCATGAAGAAAATACTAATCATCGCCATCGCGGCAATGGCCATGGCGGCCTGCCAAGAGAAGAAAGACACCGGCACGGTGAGCCAGACTGACGTGCGCATTGACTCGCTTCAGCGCATCATAGACCAGAAAGACAACGAGCTGAACGACGTCATGTCCACGTTCAACGAGATACAGGAAGGGTTCAGACTCATCGAGGCGGCGGAGAAACAAGTGAACGTCATAAAGGACGGCGAGGGCACAAACAAGTCCGAACAGATACGGCAGAGCATACGGAGCATACAGCAGCGGATGCAGCACAACCGCGAACTCATCGCCCGTTTGCAGCAGCAGGTGCGCGAAGGCAGCACACGTTCCGAGGAGTTGCGCCGCACGATAGACAACTTTGTGAAGGAACTTGAAAACAAGAACAACGAGCTTCAGCAGCTGCGCGCGGAGCTTCAGGAAAAGGATATACGCATAGCCGAGCTGGACAATGCCGTCACGACCCTTAACAGTGACGTGAACCAGCTGCGCGAGGAGACGGCGAAGAAGTCGGAGACCATAAGCAATCAGGATATGCAGATTAACAGCGCATGGTACGTGTTCGGCACGAAGAAGGAGTTGCAGGAGCAGAACATCTACCAGAAAGGCAAGGTATTGCAGTCCAACTTCAACAAGAGCTACTTCACAAAGATAGACATACGCGTTGACAAGGAGATAAAGCTATATTCCAAGAACGCCCGTATGCTGACCTCGCATCCGGCCGGAAGCTACACCTTGCAGCCCGACGCGCAGAAGCAGTACGTGCTGCGCATAACCAATCCGCAGCAGTTCTGGAGCACAAGCAAGTACCTCGTGGTGCTTGTCAAGTAACGGTCCGCAGGACTGTACAGTTATGAGTTGTGGGTTATAAGTTATGAGTGGCAGGACAATATTGTCTCAATCTGCCATACATAACTTATAACTCACAACTCATTATTTTATAACTTGATTACAATAAGGTGGGGGCGGTGAAAGGTGTCGAGTCCGTCAGCCTTTACATGAGCAACGCCGCATTCTTCGAGCGTTACCCCAACTCCGGAGCGTTGAGTGTGCACTATGCCGACAGGCCGACGCTGATGGAACACCTGCGTGATGCGGACGTGCTCAGCGCCATTTTGCCGAAACAATGACAGCCAAACGCCTTGTAGGGACGCACCTTGGTATGTCCTCCGGTGCGATGAAAAGCGGCAATCCGGACGCGCCAAGGTGCGTACCTACAAGACATTGCAATTCAGAGCATTACAAAAGCCGCAGTAAAAGGGTGCTGATTACCTTGTAAAAGAGGCCTGATTACACTGCAATCAGCACCTGATTACAAGGTAATCAGCACCCTTTTGTTTGGATAACAGATACCGGCCATGATTTCATGGCACTCACATCGTTTGTATTAAGGCTTTACAATCTTGACTGTAAGGCCGTTGCCTTTCACGGTATATGTACCCGGGGCCAGTCCTGCCGTAATCTCTTCTGACGAGGTGCAACGCCCAATCGCCTTTACCTTTACACCCGCCGTGTTGTAAACCGTTACCGGACCGGAGAGCAGGTCGGCCGTGATGCCGTTCACAGCCGACGGATTCGTCACGGTCAGCGTAGATGTCCGCTCACGGTATGTGCTGAGTATATAGGTGGAATGCGCACACTCCGCGTTCTTCATCTCGATGTTATACGTGCCGGGAGCGACACTCTCGTCAACGGAGAACACCAGTTTCGCCACCTCGCCGGCCTGCTCCGTGAGCACGCCGATGCTGTAACAGAGCACGAAACGGCCGCCGTTCTCACGTCCGGCGTTCTGAAACGTGAAGATATACTCGTCGTCATCGTCCCTGACCTTTATCACCTCTCCGCGCTGAACCTTTGTCAGCGTTACGCCGGCAGGCGGATATACCTCAAACTGATAGCCCGAAGCGCAACCCGTCATGGTAACGGGTATGGTGACGGTGGTGCCTGCCTCCGCCGTGGCGTCGGCTATGACAAGGTTCGCTTCGTCCAAGGCGTGAGCCGGACACAGGGCGGACAATAAGGCTATCGCCGCAAAAAATATTCTCTTTTTCATGTCTTTTTCCTTTCGTTAATGTAGTTTGTCAGTTATAAAAATCACTTGCCCTGCAATGAAGAGGACAGCATATATTCCGCCAAAGCGGTGATGTCGCCCACGGATATAGTGCCGTCGCCGTTGACGTCGGCCGCATTCTCGTCGAATTTCTCAAGCTCGTCGCCCAGCAGGTGGCTGGCGATGGTCGTTATGTCGCCAACCGATGTTATGCCGTCTTTGTTGGCATCGCCCACCTTAAGCTCCGTGATGGTCAGCGTGGTCTGCGCATACTCGTTCCTGATGTTGTTCTCGCCGTATGCCAGTTCGCCGTTTCTGAGTATCATGGCATAGTCTCCCGGCTCCGCATTCTCAGGTACGTTCACCGTCACCTTGGCCACCTCTATGTCGCCCTCGGGCATGGGTGTGTTGGTGATGGAGTAGCAAAGGAAGAAGCGCGAACCGTCGTCCTTCACGGAATTGCTGAACTTATACAGGTATTCCTCATCGTCATCCACACCCTTTATGCCGTCGCCGCGCGCCACTTTCTCTATGGTGAAGCCCTCCGGCAGGTACAGGTTGGCCTGGAATCCGGACACTTCCTGCGTGTGCTTCATTCTCAGTGACAGCGTAACCGTCTTGCCCGCCAGCGTGCTAAGCTCCTGAACGTACAGCAGGTCGCTCTCACTCTCGACGTCAGTGCGCACCGGAGCGTACTTGATGTTAAAGCCCTTCCACGTGTCCGTGCTCTTATAGTTCTCCATCGCGGTGCTGGGCACAACCAGTTCAGCGTTCTCCACATCCACGCGGAGGAACACATCTTGTCCCAATGCCGGAGGCATCTTGGCGTAACAAGTTATTTTTGCCAAGTCGCTGCAATCCTCAAAAGCGCCGTTATAGATATTTGTCACGTTCTTGTTGATGACCACTTCCTTCAAATGTGAGCAGCCTGAGAACATATATTGGGGGATATTTCTAATCCCTTCAGGCAATACTATGGAAGTGAGGGCAGAGCAATCAGCAAAAACAGAGCCATAGTACTCAGGATATCTATCGTCCCCTAATGTCCTGACATTCTTGCCTATGGTCACAGATTTAAGTCTTGAGCAACCCATGAAAGCTTCATATCCTATGCTTGTAACAGCGTCAGGAATGTCTATGGAAGAGAGGTTTATGCAGTTTTCAAACGCAGAAGAGCCTATTGTTGTGACCATCTTAGGAATGATAAAGTTATCCAATTCGGTACAATCTTCAAATGCTGCGTTGCCTATATAGTTCGCTCTTGGCATTGTTACAGACGTTAGGTTGACGCAACCATAAAAGGTTGAGGTGTTGACACCCGTCAGACAATCGGACAATACTATGGATTTTAGACTTGTGCATTGCCAGAAAGCAGACTCACCAATGTACTTTACAGAGTTTGGTATGGTCATTCCTTCTATGCTTACGCACCCATAAAAAGCTTTGTTGCCAATCGTAAGACAACTGTTTGGTATTGATACTGACTTCAAATTCCGGCAGTTTTCGAATGCTGAATAATTGATTTCCGTTACTTTCTGCGGTATATTGATTTTCGTCAGACCTGATTCTTTGAATGCGTACGAACTGATACTCGTAACTTTTTCTGGTATATTGATTTCTGACAAACCAGAACAACCCAAGAACATTTCATAACTTATGGTCGTGATGGAGGACGGAAGGGATATGGAACTCAGGTTTGTGCTGTAAGCAAAGACGGCAGATCCCAAGTCGGTCACAGTGTTAGGAATGACAATAGAGGTGAGACCTTTGCAGTTTCTGAAGGCTCTTTCGCCTATTTCCTTTACGGAAGAGGGTATCTTTATGGCTGTAATGCCACTGCCCATGAATGCTCCTGCACCTATCCGGGTAACTCCGTCATGTATGTTAAACTCCGTAAGACTGATGCAATCCTGAAACATGAAATTGTTAATCGTGGTGAGAGACGTGGGTAATGTTACGGATTGTAGGCTGCTGCAAGCAAGGAATACATCTTCTCCCAAGTATGTAACGCCCTCCGGAATGGTAACACTTGTCAGTCCTTTGCAGTTGGAGAGGGCGTAATCTCCTATCTCTTTCAGCGAGTTCGGCAGTTCTATTGTTGTGAGTGATGTGCAATTCTCCAAGGCTCTTTCCCCGATAATTGTGACAGTGCTTGGTATTGTGACGCTCTCCAATGATGAACAATTACTCAAGAGATAAGAATCAAGAGTCGTGATACCTTCCGAAATAGCGATATTGCGCAGTTTACTACACCCATAGAACGCCCACTTCCCTATTGTGGCAACATTTGCCGGCAGGGTTATCTCTTGCAGGTTTTCGTTGCGGTAGAAAGCGTGTTCGCCGATAGCAACAAGACTTTCCGGCAGTTTTACAGACTCTATGTAACGGAAACCATCGAATGCCCAATCGTGAAGTTCGGTGATGCCTTCACCAATTACTACACTTTTTATCTGATTAGAATAGTTTGAGTATGGGTTGTCGTTGTCTCTCGCAGTGGCTCCTGTACCGGTTATCTTCAGTTGTCCGGTCTCGGTGTCTAACTTGTAGGTAGCGTTTTCGCCGCACTTACCGGTATATACCGTGGCATTGACGGCGAGGAAGCACATCGTTTGCAATGCTACAAACGACAGCAACGTTTTTATTGTCTGTCTCATAATTAATGATGTTAAGTTATGATAAGCCCTTTTCTGTTTCATTTGTTTTTTTGTTTACGAGCAAAGGGCATAATGCTCATGTGTCATTGTGGCCTTCCGCCTGTGTGCGGAAGTAAAGGTTCGTAGGTCTTTATCTCATAAATAACAATTTGTTTTGTAGCCTATCGACTCCCGAGTATCGGCAGGTTGCGGAAAGAATGTGTTGATGCCTATATACAAGAAAAGCGCAGGAGTCTGATACAGTCACCCGTCCCACGCTCAGAGGCTTCTCGCATTGCCCGATAAAGTAGAACGAGCAACACAGAAACCTACGCCGTCTGTCTATCGGGTCATTCCCCTATATACACCTCACCGCGCTCTTGCTGCGTGGCAACAAGGCACATATTCCGGTATCAGGGGAATGCCTAAAAACATCCCATAGGCATCTACCGTTGCTTTTGTCCTGACTTTATCTTCCATTTTGCGAGAATTTCCGAGCGTCAAAACAAAGCGCATGTAAACGCTTACCCATAAATAGCGGTTCCCGACATACCCTACCGTAAAGTGCTGCCGCCTGTTGTTGGAGGCGTAATCACTTACGACCGGCGTAGGCGTCATAACGCTTGCCGATGTTTGTTTGCCGGACTCTTCCGGACCATCCGCAAGCGGTTATGGACATGGAAACCGTTGCAAATTTAATAATAATAAATGTTCCGTGCAAATTTTTCCGTATATTTTTACGGTACTGAACGGTTATTGGAGATGTGGAGCAGTAGTCCTGCGTTGCTCCTCATTATGTGTCCGGGTGAAGACACGGGCATCCTGCCTGCAACACGGCAATGGTGTCAAGGCCAAGGGAAGCGTGCATAAAAGGCATTTGCACGACACGATGCCGTGCCTACTGTCATGCCGCAAAACAAAAGGGTGCTGATTACAATGTAATCAGCACCTGTTTGTTATGTAATCAGCGGCAAATTACAATGTAATCAGCACCATTTTACGAAACAGGCGGTATGCACCTGCCAAGTCACTCTATTATTATGGCGTTTTCGTCAGCCATAAACCGCAGCATTTCTTCACGGTTGTCAAACCGGAATGTCATCGAACCGACAGCGTCGCCGCCATTGTGAAACCGTTTCATCACATCTCCCTCGCGGCGGAAAAGGTATTTGCGGCGGATGTTGTCGCGGTATCTCTCCGCCACCTTCACGCCGTGGAACACGCCGTCCCGCCTTACATGCAGCAACAGGGAGACGCCGACCCCATCGTAATGCCATCCGGGTATCTCCACTTTATCGCCCACAGCCTGACGCAATGTCAGCTCCGTGAGGTCGAGACCCGTGCATTCTTGCAGGCCGAACGGTATGAGGTTGCCTCCGTTGCGGGGGCCTATCTCCAGTATGTATATGTCTCCTTTCGTATCAACTATATACTCCACGTTGCACGGCCCCTGCCTGAAACCGAGGGCGGTTAGTGCCTCCTGCACCATGGCCTGCGCCCGTTCGCGGTATTCTTCCTGCATGACTGAGGGGAAAGAGTACATCGCCGGCATATATGGCGCTATGGGGTCTTTGTACTGGTCGCCCACTCCCCAGAAGGCGATGCGGCCGTCTATGACGAAGATGTCGCCGTCCTGCTGCAAGCCCTGACGCTCGACGAACTGCTCCACGATGGCTGTCTTCTCCAAGGAATAACCCATGGTCTCGTCCCAGTGCAGGCGTATGTCGTCCTCGCTGTCTATCCGGAACACACCTTTGCTGCCCGCATTATCCACCGGTTTCAGCATTGCCGGGCCGCCAAGCGTGCGGAAGAACGCCACCGCCTCATTCATGTCGCGGAAACCTCTGCCGCGCGGAGTGGGGAAACCGTGGCTTGCGAGAAATTCGCGGAAGCGGTTTTTGTGTGTCATTATCTCCACTGTCTCGTGGGGATTGCCCGGCAGTGACATCCTTTCCGCCACGTAAGAGGCCACCGGGGCGAGGATGTCCGATGTGTAGGGCACTATGCCGTCTATCTCCAGACGGCGTGCCTCGCGCAGTACTGCCTGCCTGTCTATGATGTCAACAGGGCAGTATTCGTCGGCTATGGCATGACCGGGATTGTCCGGATGCAGGTCGGTGCTTATGGTGTAATATCCCAGTCGCTTTGCCGCGAGTGTGGCTTCGGCCTGCACTATGTTGCCGCCGAGAACCATTATACGTTTCTGTTTCATGCCTTCTTGTATTTTTTGTAAGAGTAAAGTACGGTCAAAAGCGTCAGCACAGTGCCCGTAATCCAATATTCCCAGCCTGTGAGCGTACGGCAAGCGGCATACGTCAGACACAGGAAGGCGGTGTATATGCACAGCGAGAAGCCCCGTGAGAGAGTGAAACGTATGCCGTATTTCCACTTGGAAACGGCAAGGACGAGAAGCATATCGATGCCGTTCTGGATGGTAAGTGCCACGCCCATGCCCGTCAGGCCGTAGTAGTGATACCCCACAAGCACCAGCAATATATCGACGGCGCCCACTATGTTTATCGCAAGGAATGTCTTGTTGTCTCCCGCCGCCAGCGACATATAGGCATTGGGGAGGTATATCGCCCTGAACAGAAGGCCCACCGTGGCCGCCTGGGCCATTGGTATCACGGTCTCAAAACGTCCGTCGAGCAGCAGTGGCACAAGCATGGGGAGGGCTACTGTCATGCCGACGCATAACGGAGTGGCCAGCATTGCCACCACATCCATCTGCTTCAGCAGCGTGTCGGCGCGCTCCTTGCAGTCTGTTATGACACCGGTGAGACGGGGAAAGTAGTCCATGTCTATCGCGGAGAAGACCATGCCGGCATACGTCATGGTCAGCGAATAGCCGGAATTATACAGGCCTACTATTTCAAGTGACGCCACGTTGTTGAGATATACCTGTATGCCAAGCAGCGAAAGGTGGGCTATTATGCTGCAAACAACGAAGTTGAAGCCTACGGTCAGCATCTTGTGTCCTCTCCGCAACTCGCGTTTCGTGAAGATAACGCTGAACTTTTCCGCCTTGTTGCCGTAGTAGCAGGCCAGCAACATACACACGAAAAAGAGGGCGACAAGTGCCGCCAGCACTCCGTCTATGCCCCATATATAATATATAGGTAATGTAACCACAAGGCCGGCCACCATTTTCAGCACGGAAACCGTGGCTATCCACTTCAGCTGCCGCAACCCTTTCAGCACGGCAAGCTCGCCGCATAGCACGGTGCTGAAGCCTACTGCCGGCGACAACAGCACGTAACCCCACGTGTGTTCGTAGTCGCCGAAGGTGAGAAGGGACAGCGGTGCGGCGAACACCATGCACAGAAACGTGCCGAAAAGGGCAAGCAACACCACCCAGGAGCGTAGCAACCGCACCTCGCCGGAAATCTTTTCGCGCAGCAAAGACTTCTCGCTCTCGCTCCCGGCGGCAAGCATTTCCTCATACGCCATGGACACTCCGCGCACTCCGCTGACGTCAAGTCCGAGGTTAGAGGTACTGTGCAGCGTCTCCCGCGTCTCGTTATAGATGGCGTTCAAGCCCACACCCTCGGGGCCGAGAAGCACCGCCACTATCTTTGTGCGTATGACATTGAGGACTATGTTCAGCCCCTGCACACCGCCAAAGAAGCTTGTAGCCTTCAATACTACGTTATATTTGTTTTCCGACATTTCTTTTATTACGTTTTCTTTGCTGTCTGAATATTTATTGTTAACTTTGCAATCGCATCAAAACCTATATAGCATGAAACCATTAGGAGAAATCATCAGCCTTCCGAAGATAGCCGATCCGCGCGGCAACCTCACCGTCTGCGAGCAGTGCAAGGACATCCCTTTCGAGGTGAAACGCATCTACTGGACCTACGATGTGCCCGGAGGCGGCAAACGGGGAGGGCACGCCCACAAGGCCATCCACGAGTTTCTTGTGGCTACAAGCGGCTCGTTCTCCGTCACACTCGATAACGGCAAGGAGAAAAAGACGTACCTGTTGAACCATCCCTGGGAGGGTTTGCTGATATATCCGGGTGTCTGGCGCACGCTGGAAGACTTCTCCTCCGGTGCCGTCTGCATGGTGATGGCGGAGGAATATTATGACGAGGACGACTACATTAGGAACTACAAGACGTACAAGAAGATGGTGAAGTAGCCCCTCTCCGGCTCCCCCGAGGGGGAGAGACAATACCTTTGGCGGCATCAACACCCCTCCCTCGGGAGGGGAAGGGGGAGGGGCTACAACTCAATCCGGTACTTCCTGTATGCCGTTCCCCTCGCCCCGAAGCCCTCTTTGTATCTGTTCAGCGACGTGTTCAGCACCTTTCCGCCGTCTTCGTTGCTTGTTCCGAAGTCGAAAAAACGTACTGACGGCATCTCCCTATAATGGTTTACCAGTGACAAATACAGGAAATCCTGCGCCCCTATGCGCCTGCCCCGTTCGGTGGCGGCACTGTATTGCGCATGAACCACCTGCCCCGCCTCATACAATATCACGCCGGCAAGGATGTCACCGGCGGCATCCGTCACCGTGCAGCAGCTTATATTGTCGGGGAACAAGCGTTGCAGCAGTTTCATTTCTTTCAGCGAATGCACCGGTCTTGCGTTGTACCTGTCTTCCAGACACTTCTCCAACACCGGCCAGAAAGCGTCCGTTTCGGCCGTCATGTCAAGCCTTGCCCCTTGTCTTGCAAGCCTTGTCACGGCGTTACGGCGGCAATATTCCGCATTGAGTGACAACCCGCCGCGGTAGTCCACGGTGCTGCTTAGGTTGCATTCCACCATCTCCGCCCCGTTTTTCCAAAGGAAATAATCCTCCTCCTGCGACGGCATCCTGTGGTATATCGTCGGCACCGGCTTGTATATCCACTCCCTGAACCCCTGCCGGCGCAGGTAGTCCGTGGTGGCGTCAAACAGCTGCCGCACCTCGTCCGCATGTGTCTTGGGTGACAATATGAAGCCGCCGTATGTCAGCCCCTGATGGCTGTGCAGCGTCTTCCCGTCCTCATTGCACGGCATTACGGCCACCAACCGCTCCCTTTCGTCAAGGAACAGCAGCGAATGGTCATTGAACCTGTCGCGATGATAGTCCATATACGCACGCAGAAAGAGGAAGGTTCCATTTCTTGAAACCCTCACAAAGTCGTCCCACCGTGCCGCGTCGGCAGCGTTATATCGCACCAATCTGACCATTTTACCGGCAAAATTAAAAAAAAAAAATCATTCTACCAAGTTATTCCTCTTTTTTTATTATCTTTGCAAAGGATTATCCCGGCACGGCTTTCCGCCTGCACGGATGCCTCCGGAAACGTGTCCCGGCGATATGAACACCTGAAAATACTACCGACAGATATGAAACGTTACATTTTTCTTCTTATGCTTCCCCTGCTCTTTCCCTCATGCGGCGGCAAGACACAGCAGGGAAATACCGTTGACACCACATATTTGGAGAAACCCGACTCGGCGGCTATTGTAGAACTGGCGGAGGTCATGAAGCGCGACATCAGGCAGATGCTGCTCCACGATGACATACAATCCACGGCGGCATTGTGTCAGGAGGCGTTGGACAACATAGCGTATTTCCAATCCTCCGGCGACAACTATTCCACGCGTATCTATGCCAACGCGCTCCGGAAATTCATCCATGACCAGTCGGAAACCATTGATGATATGTCCACACAGAACTATATCATAAAACAATTTGTGGTCACGGTAAACAAATTCTCCTCACCTGCCGGCGGCAGTGACAAGGCTTCTGACGCACCGGCAGCACCGGATGCTGTTCAAAAACGGTAAGTCTTGAAAGACAATGTGATGCCGCCTTCGAAGCAACCAATGGACAAAACAGATGCGGCAAGATAAAAACAACAAGTATAAATGGATAACAACAGCCGCTCCATCCAACCGGGCAACCAAGGATGGGGATTCTTTCTCGCCATCGTTTCAGGCGCGTCATTCGGACTGATACCGCTGTTCACCATTCCTGTCATAGCCACAGGCATGGGCTATTGCAGCATCATCCTCTACCGCTTCCTGTTCGGTGCCATCTTCATGCTGGCCTTCCTGCTCTACCGCCAGGTGTCGTTGCGCATCTCATGGGCCGACTTCGGACGCATCTCCATACTCTCCCTGCTTTACATCATCTGCGCCATAACGCTCTTCGTCAGCTACGATTACATCTCTTCCGGTGTGGCGACATCACTCATCTACACCAACCCCATCTGGTGTACAGTAATCGGTCTTCTCTTCCTCCACGAACGGCTGTCCCCCAAAAAGGGCGTCGCCCTCGTCCTCGCCACACTCGGCGTGATGCTGTTGTCGGGCTTCTTCGCCGACGACGCACGCTTCTCCGCGTGGGGAGTATTCCTCGGCCTTTGTTCGGGCATGGGCTACGGCGCATATCTTGTGCTGCTGCCACGGCTGAAAATAAGCAAGATGCCGAGTCTGAAACTGACTTTTTACATTTTCTTCACCGCCTTTCTCTACACCGCCGTGTATGTCCTCGCCTTCGAAGGCGGCATACACCCCATCGCCGACACAGCCTCATGGGTCAACCTCCTGCTGCTCGGCCTGCTGCCGACGGCTTTCAGCAACATCTGCGTCACCATGGCGCTGCGCATTGTTGACACCACCATTGTGGCCATCCTCGGTGCTTTCGAACCGCTGACGGCAATGGTTGTCGGCGTGCTTCTGCTGGGAGAAACGTGCGGGACAGCCACCGTTGCAGGCGGCATTCTCATCCTTATATCCGTCGCCATGCTGACTTGGAAAAAGCGTAAGGAAAGCATACGCTGAAGCGTTACCGGCAAGTAACTCCGTAAACGGGGGCTGATTACATCGTAACCGCCGCCCGCCTCCTGCCGGAAAATTACAAACCACGTTGTAGGGACGCACCTTGGTGCGTCCGCCGGTGAGGGATATACGCGTCCGTCGGCATGATGAAATGCGGCGATTCGGACGCACCAAGGTGCGTCCCTACAAGACGTTGCAATTCAAGACGTTACAAACGTCATTGTAAAATGGTGCTGATTACATCGTAATCAGCACCTGTTTGTCATGTAATCAGCAGCAAATTACCGTGTAATCGGCACCCTTTTACTAATGAATTTGTATATCTCTGATTTATAGTGTTTTGTGGATGTGCGCCGATATGGCTTTAACTGTAAGGCCTTGCGGTGGCGTTTGGTTTTGGCTTCAGCAGTGCATTGCCCGTGTGCGAGCGCGGGAAAAGGGTAATTTAATCCGTAATGCGGGTATGCCGCGTATGCAGGAAAAGCGGTAACTTTGCAAGCAGGAAACGAAGGTAAGAATACTCTATTTCTACTATCTTTACATTAATCTCATTCTATTGACATTGGGATAACACAAAAAGCCGCGCCAATGCTGTGAAGCAATGGTGCGGCTGTTGTTTTTGTCCGTATGGTTGTATGTCGGGATTGTTTGGCCCGGGCACTTGTGTCCGTGTGCCTTTTTGCGGCTGTTTGCCTGTCGAATTTACGGAGACATCATGGTTACGCCCCGAGAATGGCGCGCGCTTTCTCTATGATGGTGTCAATTCCTTTCTGCATATCGTCGTCGGTGATGCCGACGTTTACATCCGGTTCTATGCCGTGCTCGGTGGAGTTGCCGTCCCTGTCGTACATGGGACAGGCGGAAAGGCGCACTGACCAGCCGTTGGGCAGTTCCGCCGAGTAGGGCAGGCCGGAACCGCCGCCGGTGGTGTCACCGACTACGGTGACGAGGGGCATGCACTTCATGTATTTCACGAACTCGTTGGCGGCGCTATATACGCTGCGGTTGGTCAGGACACAGGCTCTCTTCTGCCAGCGGATGCCGGCGGACGGGGCTATCCGTTGTTCCTTCTTGTCGGAGAAGTCGTCATGCCCCGTACCGGTCTTGTGCTGCATATAGCCCACGAGGGTGCTTTGGTTGCAGAAACGTGCGGCCAGTTTCTCGGCTTCTGTAAGCATTCCCCCGCCGTTGTTGCGCACGTCTATGACAAGTCCTTGGCACGAGGCGAGATGGAGAAGCACCTCGTCTATGTTGCCGTCGCCTATCTCATCGGAGAAGCTGCCGATGTAAACATAGCCTATGTTGTCGTCAAGGATGCGGTAATACATTCCCGACGCTATCTTGTAGTCGGTGCCGAGGTAGCAGCGTTGGAGCGAGTCGGAGTAGTTGGCGGCATGGTTTTCCTTCCATGACCAGTTGCGGGCAATGTCAAAAGAGGCGGAGAGGTTGACGTGGCCGTCACGCAGTTCGCCTGTCATGTTGCCGAGAAACTCGAACAGTTGCGTTCTCGACATACGGTCATCGACATTGGCGGCATAGCGGGCGTGCACGTCATCCCAATCTACACCGAGGCGTTGTTTCTTCTCGTTGAAGAAACAATAGCGTTCGTCCATTATCCTCCACAGCGCTTCCATGTTGTCGGAAGCGGTGTTGTCGTACTCATCTACATCCACACATGAGGTGAGGATGAGCGGCAAGAGGAATGCTATATATATATGTGTCAGCGGTTTCATTTGGTGGTGTCGTTATTTCCTGACCACTATTCCTACTGTGGCGGCATTATAATAATGGTGTTGTTTCAGGTTGTTCGGCTTGGCCTGACGGTAGTCTCCGAGGTAGCCTATGCGCAGGGCGTGTCTCCCTGACAGCGGGATGTCGATGGAAAGGTGGTGGCGGAGCTGCGGAACGGCAAGCGTGGTGACCACGATGTTGTGGTCATAGTCGCCGCGGTTGAATATCTCATAGTATGACTGTCCGTAGTTGGGGGAGAACATTACGCCTACAAACGGCATCCGCGCCTCCCAGTTTACGGGGAATGTCCTGCCCCACAGCGTGAGGTCGTAGCGCAGCATCAGATGCGGGCCTATGACGAGGGACGTGTAACCCTGCGCGGGATTGTTGGCGGAATTGCGCATATTGTATGCGAAACCGATGCTGTAACCGGCCATTCCGCCGGCGAGAAGCCTTAGTCTGCCTCCGCAAAAGGCCGTGCGGTACATCATGCTGTACGTGAAATCGTAGCTGCCGCACAACTCATTGGCGTTGCCGGCTCTGTTGTGAGTGGTTGAGATTGCCCCTTCATGGGTTAGTGCGTAGGCCAAGGGACGCTTGCCGCTGTAACGCAGTACTTCGGAAATGAAGCGTCCCTCGAAGCCCCGGTACTTCTCGGGAGAGAGGTAGGTGTCGAGGTAATTGGCGCTACCAAAAGCAAGTTGCGTCGCCACTTCCTGCGCACTGATGTGCAGGGAGAGTGACAACGCAACGGCTGTGATTAGTATTCTCTTCATTTTACACTTGGTTCTGTGCAAGGATATATGTCGGACGGCGGGACCTGCTGCCGGTGACGGTGAGTTAGAACAGCCTCAGCTGTCCCGTCAGTTCGTCCTTTATCTCCTGCTCGCTCTTCCCCGCGTCCGGGTCAAGGTTTTCCGGTTCCGGGGCATTGTCGCCGTCTTCATTCCCGCCATCGTCGGCAACCGGGTCGGGAAAGCGCAGCGGTTCCAGCTCTTCCACCTTCTCGATGTGGAACGTGCTGATGCGTTTGCCTTTCGCCTTGAAGCCTTTTACGGCGATGAAACTCTCGGCATCCACCTCCAACGGCTCGCGGAAAGCGTCGTTTCCGCCGAAGGTAACAAGGATGCGCGGATAGTATTGGTCTGTAAGCAGCAGCAGTTTGTTCTTCGGATTCTCGCCAAGGAAGGTGCGGTGATTCTTTATCGCCTCCATCTCAAAACGCTTTATGTAGCCGAAGCCGTTGTTGTCCGCGTCAAGAATGACCGCTGTCCATGCCTTGTGTTCCTCCCATTTCTCTATGCGGAGTATGTTCTGCTCGAAGTGGTTGTTGGGATCCGGCGTGGTGATGTAGAAGTCTCCGTTGTCAAGAACGACCAGTATGCTCTCGTCATCGTGGAACTTACCCAAGGAAACGCCGTGAGAGTCGTGGTTGAGGCGGTTGACATCAGCGTCCCACCATATCTCTCTTCCGCCGAGAGTGGAATGTCCGTGGCTTTTCAGCCCTACCTTGTGTATTGGCTGTTTGGAAAGAATGTTGCCGCGTGCGCCGCGTCCTTTGACGGCGATGTCGGCGAAGTCCTTTTCCATAAATATCCTCTTCACCTTCGGGCCGGGTTCCAACGTGACCTTTATCACCTCCGCCTCGCCGTTTGGATTGGCGGTGAAATACAGCACACGGCTGCCCTTTGTGCCCATCGTGAGGTCATACTCACGGTCACGGGTGCAGGTATCCACGTTGAAACGCTTTATGTAATAGATGCCGTCCTTGCCGTCTCTATACACCGCGTTGTAGGTGGTCCGGCGGTCGTTGCGTTTCCATATCCCCACGTGCAGCACGTTTTTGCCCACATCTATCTTCTCGGCTATGCGCACAACCTTGAACTTTCCGTCGCGGTAAAAGATTATTACGTCGTCAATGTCGGAGCAGTTGCAGACAAATTCCGCCTTCTTCAGCCCGGTACCGATGAATCCTTCCTGCCTGTCTATGTAGAGTTTCTCGTTCGCCTCCACCACTTTCGTGGCCTCAATGGTGTCGAAACTGCGGATTTCCGTAAGGCGCGGATGCTCCGCCCCGTACTTGTTCTTCAAGTGTTCGTACCACTCGCAGGTAATATCCACAAGGTGGTCGAGGTCGTGTTCAATCTGTTTTATCTCGTCCTGTATCTTCGCTATCAGTTCGTCCGCCTGGTCTTTGGAGAATTTAAGGATGCGCTTCATCTTTATTTCCATAAGGCGCAGTATGTCGTCCTTGCGCACCTCACGCACCAGTTGCGGGTAGAACGGCGTCAGACGGTCGTCTATATGCTCGCACGCCTTGTCCATTGTCTCGGCGTTTTCATACTTCTTGTCCTTGTAGATGCGTTCCTCTATGAATATCTTTTCCAGCGAACAGAAGAACAGTTGTTCAAGAAGTTCAGCCCGGCGTATTTCCAGTTCCCGCTTGAGCAGGTGCATTGTCTGGTCCGTACTGGAGCGCAACACGTCGCTGACGGTAAGGAACTGCGGTTTCTTGTCCTTGATGACGCAGCAGTTGGGGGATATGCTTATCTCGCAGTCGGTGAAGGCATACAGCGCGTCCAGCGTCTTGTCTGACGACACTCCCGGCGCAAGATGCACGAGAATCTCTACGTTTGCCGCCGTCAGGTCTTCCACCTTGCGCACCTTTATCTTGCCTTTCTCCACGGCCTTGGTTATGCTGTCGATGAGAGTTTCGGAGTTTTTGGAGAACGGAATGTCGCGTATCACCAGTGTCTTCTGGTCAAGTTTCTCTATCTTGGCGCGCACTCTGACGCTTCCTCCACGCTGTCCGTCGTTGTATTTTGACACGTCTATGGAGCCGCCGGTGGGGAAGTCGGGATAGAGGCGGAACTCTTCCCCGCGGAGATAGGCCACCGCCGCGTCACAGATTTCACAGAAGTTGTGCGGCATTATCTTCGAGTTCAGTCCCACGGCGATGCCTTCCACGCCCTGAGCGAGCAGCAACGGGAACTTAACCGGCAGCGTCACCGGTTCCTTGTTGCGCCCGTCGTATGACATCTGCCACTCTGTTGTCTTGGGATTGAATACCGTTTCCAGCGCGAACTTGGACAAACGGGCTTCTATGTAACGCGGTGCGGCGGCTGATGAGCCTGTGAGTATGTTGCCCCAGTTGCCCTGCGTGTCAATGAGCAGGTCCTTCTGTCCCATCTGTACCAGTGCATCGCCGATGGAAGCGTCACCATGCGGGTGGAACTGCATGGTGTGACCGACGATGTTTGCCACCTTGTTGTAACGCCCGTCATCCATCCGTTTCATGGAATGCAGGATGCGGCGCTGCACCGGTTTCAAGCCATCTTCCACATGAGGGACGGCTCGCTCCAGTATGACATACGAGGCATAATCGAGAAACCAATTCTGGTACATACCGCTGAGATGGCGCACTACGGACGCGTCAAACCGATTGGCGGGACGGTAGTCTGTTGACTCCGTCTCGCCAATCCATGCTGCCGTGTCCGCATTGTTCTGTGAACCGGCAGGTGTCTCTATGTTTTCCGGGGTATGTTTGTCTTCCGGTGGAAGTGTCTTATCGTCGGACATTGTAAGGTGTTGTTAATTACTGAAAACTTGGCAACTTGTTTCCTGCACGTGCAAAGGAGTGCAGGGTTATGTCGAATACCAGTGTGCTGTATGCCGGTATCGAGCCGTTGGCCGTAGAACCGTATGCCAGTGAGTATGGTATGCAGACCTCCCATCTGTCGCCTATGTGCATATTCATCACGGCAGTGGCAAATCCGTCTCCCAAGGAACTGACCAGATATGACGCCGGCATCATGGTGGCTGTGTTGTAGTCGCCATACCATGACGTCGTGAACTGATAGCCCAGACGGCCGAAAGAGGGCGACTCCACATCGTAAGACGGTGACTGCATGAGGTTGCCGCGGATGTGCACACGCACCGAGTCGGTGTAGAGCGGAACCTCCGCATACGGCGGAACCGCACCCTCGTCATGTGTTTCTTTTTGTGACAACACATGGACAAGAATATAGTCGGTGTGCGCACCTTCCGCGTTCTGGTCTTTGGAGTAAGCCTTTATCAGCCTCCAGTCCGCGGAGTTCGCGGCCATGTTGTCGGCCGTCTTTTGGTATTGCTGCTCGAAATATGTATCGTTCTTGGCCTGCCAGTTCTCATATTCCGTGTCCGTCTCTTCCGTTTCCGAACATGAAGCGAGGCACAGCAGTCCGGCAAAAGACAGCAACGCAAACAGGATTTTGTTCATTCTATCTGGTGTTTGGTAGGTTTCTTTGTTTACTCTCCCCGCTCCCCGGCCGTGCGGCGGTATCGTGTTCCCCGCAGCCGGGCTACGGAATCCCTAAGCCTGTTTTTTCAGTAACGAGGTGATTGAAACCTGATCTTCTATGATGCCGCGCAGTTCTGAAACGCTGACACGCTTCTGTTCCATCGTGTCGCGGTAGCGCAGCGTCACCGTGTTGTCCTCCAGCGTCTGGTGGTCAACGGTAACACAGAACGGTGTGCCGATGGCATCCTGACGGCGGTAGCGCTTGCCTATCTGGTCTTTCTCCTCATATTTGCAGTTGAAGTGGAACTTGAGGTCGTTCATTATGTCCTTGGCCTTCTCCGGCAGACCGTCCTTCTTGGTAAGCGGGAACACCGCCAGCTTGACCGGAGCGAGGGCTGCGGGCAGGTGAAGCACGGTGCGTGTCTCGCCGTTCTCCAGCTTCTCCTCCTCGTAAGAGTGGCACATGATGGAGAGGAACATACGATCTACGCCGATGGAAGTCTCGATGACATACGGGGTGTAGGACTCGTTTATCTCCGGGTCAAAGTACTTTATCTGCTTGCCGGAGAACTTCTCGTGCTGTGACAGGTCGAAGTTCGTGCGTGAGTGTATGCCCTCCACCTCCTTGAAACCGAACGGCATACGGAATTCGATGTCAGTAGCGGCGTTGGCATAATGAGCCAGTTTGTCGTGGTCATGGAAACGATAGTTCTCCGCACCGAAGCCAAGGTTCTGGTGCCAGCGCATTCTTGTCTCCTTCCACTTGGCGAACCAGTCCAGCTCTGTGCCCGGCTTTATGAAGAACTGCATCTCCATCTGCTCGAACTCACGCATACGGAAGATGAACTGCCGGGCAACAATCTCGTTGCGGAAAGCCTTGCCTATCTGCGCAATACCGAACGGAATCTTCATGCGTCCGGTCTTCTGCACGTTCAGGTAGTTCACGAATATGCCCTGTGCCGTTTCCGGACGCAGGTATATCTTCATGGAATTGTCGGCCGACGCACCCATCTCCGTGGAGAACATAAGGTTAAACTGCCGCACGTCCGTCCAGTTGCGTGTACCCGAAATAGGGCATACTATCTCCTCATCGACAATGATTTGTTTCAGCATGTCAAGGTCCATGGCGTTCATGGCCTCGGAATAACGCGCGTGCAGGTCGTCAAACTTCTTCTGGTTTTCAAGGACACGCGGGTTGGTCTGGCGGAACTGGGTCTCGTCGAAGCTGTCGCCGAACTTCTTTCTTGCCTTCTCCACCTCCTTGGCCACCTTGTCCTCGTACTTCGCCATCTGCTCCTCGATGAGCACGTCCGCGCGATAGCGTTTCTTGGAGTCGCGGTTGTCAATCAGCGGGTCGTTGAAAGCGTCAACGTGTCCGGACGCCTTCCATATAGTGGGGTGCATGAAGATGGCCGAGTCAATGCCGACAATGTTGTCGTGCATAAGTACCATTGACTGCCACCAGTACTGCTTAATGTTGTTTTTCAGCTCCACGCCGTTCTGTCCGTAGTCATAAACCGCGCCCAGACCGTCATAGATGTCACTTGACGGAAACACGAAACCGTACTCCTTACAGTGGCTTACTATTTTCTTAAAAACATCGTCTTGCTGTGCCATTTTATTTATGTGGTATTGTTTTGTGTAATATTTTGAGGGACAAAGTTACGAATTTTTCTTGTAATTAACGAGTTTTTCGCACTTTTTAACCTATGTACAACGGCAAAGCGTACATTCTGCGGACACCGGATATGATGGTTCGGCAAGAAACGGCGGCTCCTGAAATTTACCATTGGGGAGCGGTGCTTGCGCGACATTCGTAATCGTCTGAAACAGCGGCGGTTACCGTGCCACCTCATAAAAGGGGCGTTTTTACTATGCAATCAGCACCTGTTCACCGTGTAATCAGCACCCTTTTACACCGCAAACAGGTGCTGATTGCAGTGTAAAAGGGTGCTGGTTGTATCGTTTCCCGATATTACCATTCTCCGGCAATGCGGCTGCGCTCATGACGCTTGGCCGTCCAGAACTTGGTAATGGTATGTTGGCAGGAGTGGTAACACGGTGCGTCTGCACCGTCACTTCCCTCTATATTCCTTGGGCGACAAACCAGTAACACGCTTGAAGAATTTGCCGAAAAAAGACTGCGAGGGAAATCCCAACTCATGACTGATTTGCTGCACTGTAAGGCTTGTACCGTTCAGTAATGCCCGCGCCTCGTTAACGACATACCCGTCAATCCACTCTCCCGGTGATTTCCCGCTGACACGTCTTACGACAGAGAAGAGATGGCCGGAAGATACATTCAGTCTGTTTGCATAGAAAAGTACTTTGCGTTGGCGGTGATAATGCTCTCTGACTTCTGACAGAAACCTCCGCATCAGGACTTCATCAGCTGAATGATGTCTGTTTTCCGAAAGTTGATAGAGGTATGAGCCTATGCCATAGAAGAAAGCGCACGTGAGATGGTGCAGTGTCTCCGTCTGATACGGGCGCTCTGTCTCCAATAGTCTGCGCACCATACGGCAGTAAGACAGTATGGCTTCCAACTGTGACTGTTGTAACTCTATCACCGGAGACTCCCTAAGCATTCTGTCTAATTGGAAATTGTATGGGAATCCAAGCCTGTTGACGAAACTATGGCTCATTACAATGCCTATACCATTGAAGTCATTGCTCATGGTATGCTGTTCAACCAGCTGGCCTGGCACGTTGACAACCATTGATGAGGCTTTCAGGGTACATGGTGCCAAATCTATACAGCCTTGTGCTTCGCCTTTCAGGCAAATGCAGCAACCGTACTCATCCATCTTAAATGGGTAATCCAACTGCGGGGTGAAGGAAACTTCATAAAGGTAGAAGTCATTGCCGGCACATCTCTTTTCCTGATGAAAAGCATCTATACGTTCTTTCAGATTCAGATGTTCTATATTTTTCTTCATGATGACTTTTTGACTACAAAGATACGATAAAAAATCGATTTGGAATGGTTTGACATTATAATATGTCCAACATTCCTTACGAATAGACCTTGCGCAAACAGGCATTTCCCACTACCTTTGCACCTAAAAATATTATTATGAAAAGAAGAAGTATTGTAACAGGGCTGATGTCCCTGTCCTGTCCGTATCTCATGCGCCTGCTTGCCGTCGTTTGTTTCCTGACAATGACGGGGCGCAATCATGCGCAAACCGCAACAGACTCCATGGCAAATGACTTTCACGGTATGGTTGCCCGGAACTTCTCACGATACCGCACCGTCAATATGTATTGGGAAATGAACGGTGCGCACGACTATACCATTACCGCCAATGGCAAGGAAGTGGCGAAAGGACGCAAGAGGGACTTGCATACTATACGGTTCTCCACAATGGTACCCATACTGAAACAGCGCCGTTTCTCGCTTTACGCTAATGTGCAGTACGCTGGTTACGTGTTTGACTGTTCAGAGAATCTGGCGGCTATATTTTCCGAGGACTCATATAACCGTTATCTTGGTGGCTTCACGGCATCTTACATTACCACACTGTTCAAACGTCCGCTCATTCTTGGAACCGACATCTTTGCAGACGGATGGGATGGCGATTGGGGAATGTTGCAGGGGCGCATAGTGGCGGCTCTGGTACTTGCCCGCAACAGGCAGACGGCTTTCAGTCTCGGGCTGGCAGGCATGACGCTTGGACGGATGCCTGTTTTGCCTGTGATATCCTATTGGCATCGTTTCTCATCACCGCATTGGAGCATTGATGTTACGCTGCCCAGTCAGCTATATTTGCGCTATCAATGGGGCAACCAGCGAGTGTCAACAGGGGCTTCCATGGGTTCGGACAATTTCTATCTTGGCGTAAATTTGCCAGGAATACCATCTGTATGCTATTACAGTGAGGCTGTGATGAAGCCGGAGATGCTATATGAATACATCATAAATAAGCATTTTTACCTGTCGGCTCACATTGGCATGAACGTTGTGATGAGTGGGGCGCTCTACACAAAAAGCAGGAAAGAGCCGGGCATGGATATAGAACTGAAACGTTCCGCCACACCGTTTTTCAACGTAGGAGTGTCTTACAGTTTGTTCAAGTAAGCTTTTATGAAAAACTCCATCCTTATAACAAACCTCGCAAATGTTTTCAATGTATGCCATATTCTTGGTGTATCCCCCCGTCTGTCAAGCCGGAGTGCCATCCATATCTCCGCGCGCTTGCATTCCGGCGGATGCTTCGGCAATTCGCGGAATGCCACCTTTTTATATAAGTAAGTGAACAAAATTAAGCGGTAATATATATTAATGAGGCAAGTGATGAAATCTTGTATATATAAGCCTTGTTATTTTTGGCTGTTTCCGTCTTGTCGTTCGGCCACATAGCCCGCTATGCTCCCTCACTCCAAAACAAAAACATCTCCAAAATAACTACACTTTATATTATACATTAATTTTGTTCACTTACTTATATGACGGCTGTGGGCAGACGCGTGCCCTTTTCCTTACGCCGCCTATCCGGCCGTCACTTCAAGGCAGGAGGCACGGTACTGCTGCGGCGTGACGCCGGTGTGTCTCTTGAAAATCTTGTTGAAATACGAGCAGTCTTCGTACCCCAAGCCGTTCGCTACCGTCTTGATCGGGGCGTCCGTCGTCATCAGCATCAGCTCCGCCGCCTCTATGCGCCGCTTCATAATGAAGGCGTTTGGCGTCTCGCCCGTCTCTTTGCGGAACGTGCGTATGTAGTGGTCTTTCGACATACACGCCATGTCGGCAAGGGTGGCGATGTCTATGTGCCCCGCCACATTCCTGCGTATGAACGCCAGTGTCTGCTGTATCCGTCCGTCGGCTATGCCGGTTTTGGGAGTGGCGTATTTCAGGAAGCGTGACAGCAGGATGAAGATTATGCCGCGTGACTCCACCTTGTCGCAGAACGGGCGGAGCACGTTCTTGCGTATGTTGTCCATAAGGCATTGGTGATTGTCATAAGTGTCGGGGTTGGACATGGGCAGTTTCAGGAACGGGTTGATGTAGGTCAGACGCTTCATCAGTTCCATGTCGTGCGGATGTGCCTCGACTTCCACGGGGAAGTCGTACTCGTCAAGGATGCTGAATTCCTCCTGATTCTCATATATGTGCAGGTAGTAGTGGGTGAAGGGGGAGTCGCATATATAGCTGTGCGTGGTGAAGGCGGGGATGAAGTACAGGTGGCCGGGTGACAGGTCGTGAATGCCGGACGGCAACTGTATCTTGGCCGTTCCCTGAACCACGAGGTACAGCCGGGCGAAAGGGCTGCGCACGTTCTTCCAGTTCCAGTCGCCGTTGTGGCAGGCCAGACCCACGTTAAGCGTGAAGAGGTGTAGTTTGTCTATCGGATAATTCATGGTCAGTAGTTGTTTTTCTTCTGCAAAGTTAACTATTTTATACCGACAAACAACAATGCCAAGTCGATTTTTTGCAATGATAATGGACGTTTAGGCTGCGATAAGGCCGTTTTGTCGATATTTTACAATATTATATCTGCTTTGTTCCGCTATGTTCCGGATGAAAAACATTACTTTTGCGCAGACAAACTAACCGAATAATATTTAGGAATCATGCAGTACAATGAACTTGGAAAGACCGGTATGCGCCTGTCAAACCTCGGTTTCGGTGCGTCCTCCTTGGGCGGGGTGTTCCACGGAATACGCGAAAGCGAGGCGATAGAGGCGGTATTCACGGCAATAGACGGCGGCATTAACTTCATAGACGTGTCCCCGTATTACGGCCATCTGAAGGCGGAGACAGTGCTTGGCAAGGCTTTGAAAGACATCGGCCGCGACAGGTATTACCTGTCAACAAAGGTCGGGCGTTACGGAAAAGACGGCGTAAACACGTGGGATTACTCGGCCCGCCGGGCGAAAGAGAGCGTGTATGAGAGCATGGAGCGGCTCAACGTGGATTATATCGACCTGATAAACGTTCACGATGTGGAGTTCGCAGACCTGCGGCAGGTGGTTGAGGAGACGTTGCCGGCGTTGGCGGAACTGCGCGATGAGGGCGTGGTGAGGCACGTAGGAATAACGGATTTGCAGCCGGAGAACCTGCAATGGGTCATAGAACACTCGGAGGAAGGCACGGTAGAGAGTGTGCTTAACTTCTGCCACTACTGCCTCAACGACGACCTTCTGCTTGACTGGCTTGATTTTTTTGAGGCAAGGGGCGTCGGTGTCATCAACGCTTCGCCGTTCTCCATGGGGCTGCTCTCCATGCGCGGGGCGCCCGACTGGCATCCCGCCCCGCAGTCATTGAAGGACGCCTGCACAAGGGCGGCGGAGTATTGCGGTGCGAAGGGCTACCCCATAGACAAGCTCGCGATACAGTATTCCACCTCTCTCAACCCGCGTATCGCCTCAACCCTTTTCAGCAGCGCCAACCCGGAGAACGTGAAGAAGAACATAGCGTACGTTAATGAGCCTGCACCCGTGGAGCTGGTAGAGGCGGTGCAGGCCATCATCGGCGACCAGATGCGGGTAAGATGGAAGAATAGCTAACGGGAAACACCATGACAATAATAGACGCACACAGCCATCTGTGGCTGAAACAGGACACTTGCTGGAACGGCAGGGTGATACGTTCCAAGGCCAATGGCAGGGCGGACTTCCTCGGAGAGGAGGTTCAGATGATACCGCCTTTCATCATTGACGGCCGCAATACCGCCGAGATATTCCTCTCAAACATGGACTATGCGCAGGTATCTGCCGCCGTGGTGGTGCAGGAACTCATCGACGGCTGCCAGAATAATTACCTCCGTGAGGTGAAGAAGGCTTATCCCGACCGGTTTGTCGTGTGCGGAATGTGCGACTATCTCGGCGCATCCGCTGGGGAGGACAGCCTCGCCATGGAAGCGGAAGAACTGTACAGGCAAGGCTTTGAAGGCATTGCCGTGCCGGCACACCGGCTGATATTGGACGACCGTCGCGTCACGCTCAACTCTGAAAGGATGATGAGAATGTTCCGGAAGATGGAGGAATGCGGTATGTTCCTGTCCATAACACTGGCCGACGGGGACGCGCAAGTGGCGGAGATGGAGGACGTCATAGCCGGATGTCCGCGCCTCCGGATTGCCGTAGGGCACTTCGGTATGCCGACAAAAGACGGCTGGGAAAGACAGGTTATGCTTGCCGTGAACAAGAATGTGTATGTGGAGGCGGGCGGAATAACGTGGCTTTACAACAGCGAGTTCTATCCCTTTCCCTCGGCGGTAAGGGCGATACGCGAGGCAGCCGGCATCTGCGGAATGGAGAAACTGATGTGGGGCAGCGACTATCCGCGCACCATTACCGCCATAACATACCGTATGTCGTATGACTTTATACTGAAAAGCAATGAGCTGTCAGGGCGGGACAAGGCGCTGTTCCTTGGAGATAACGCGCGGAAGTTCTACGGTATAGAGCCGGAAATAGATTTACCTTATATAAAAAATATGTCAGAATGAAAGCTATAAAGATTACAGCGGAGCGCCAAATGGCGCTTACGGAGACAGGAGAGGCGGGACTTTGCCTCGCCGGAGGAGTGGAATTGAAGGACAATGAGGTGTTGCTGCGCATCTGTTATGTCGGTTTTTGCGGCTCGGACCTCAGCACATACCTCGGCCGTAACCCCATGGTGAAGATGCCGGTGATACCCGGTCACGAGGTGGGGGCGGTGATAGAGCGTGTAGGAAAGGATGTGCCGGAGGGGCTGAAGCCCGGCATGACCGTCACCGTCAACCCCTACACAAACTGCGGCAAGTGCGCCTCATGCCGCAACGGACGGCCGAACGCCTGTCTGCATAACAAGACATTGGGCGTGCAGCGGGACGGTGCCATGCGCGAATATATCACTCTTCCGTGGGAGAAGGTAATCCCCGCCGGACTGCTTACGCCCCGCACCTGCGCCCTTGTGGAGCCTATGAGCGTCGGTTTTCATGCGGTGTCACGCGCACAGGTGACTGACATCGACGTGGTGCTGGTGATAGGCTGCGGCATGGTCGGCATGGGAGCGATAGTGCGTTCCGCGCAACGCGGGGCCACGGTGATAGCCGCCGACATCGACGACGGCAAGCTGGAGCTGGCACGACAGCTCGGTGCGGCATACACGCTGAACACGCTTACCGACGACATACACGCGAGATTGCTGGAGATGACGTCCGGTTTCGGGCCGGATGTGGTGATAGAAGCCGTGGGCAGTGCGCAGACATACCAGATGGCTGTGGATGAAGTCGCGTTCACGGGACGCGTGGTCTGCATAGGATATGCAAAGACAGAGGTGTCTTTCCAGACCAAATACTTCGTGCAGAAGGAACTGGACATACGCGGTTCGCGCAACGCGCAGCCGTCTGACTTCCGTGCCGTCATACACTATCTTGAACGCGGCACTTGTCCGGTTGACCGCCTTATAAGCATGGAGACCGTGCCGGAGAAGGCCGAAGAGGCCATGAAGCAATGGGCGGAATCGCCCGGAAAGGTGTTCCGCATACTAATACGTTTCGACCATGAATAGGCGTATCTCCCTTGCACTTGTATTCTGTCTCTTCTTCCTCTGGGCCATAAGCAGCAACCTTTTGCCCACGATGATACGGCAGTTGATGGTATGTGCATGGTATGGATGGAAAGGGCATAGGGTAACCAATTAAACCGGTGGAGGAAAAAGATATGAAAAGACAGAATGATAACGGCATGGCCGGATATGAGCAAAAGGTGTTCGGACAACGGATAAAGCGATATTGCCAGACGATGGAGCTGAAAGAGGGGGACGAAACGACCGCCAGATACAGGGAAGCGCATGACAGGTTCCACTCATGGCCGGAGATAAGGGAGGGCATACGTGCCGTGGGCATACTGGAAATGGAGATATACATACTCGGCAACAGGCTGTTCATGATTTTTGACACGCCGGTTGACTTCGACTGGAAGAGTGCCATGGAGAAGCTCGCCACGCTGCCGCGGCAGCAGGAATGGGAATGTTATGTCTCGCAATTCCAGAGATGTTCCGCCGACGCCACGTCCGATGGCAAGTGGCAGATGATGGAAAGGATGTTCTATCTGTACCCATGACTTGGCCGGTTATGAAAGGTAACGGAGGAAAACCGGATTTGCATACGCGCAAAGTTCGTTTTCTCAGAAATTAGATGTAACTTTGCATCGTTTTGCAAAAGGGTGCCGATTACATTGCAATCAGGTGCTGATTACACTGTAAAAGGGTGCTGTTTACACTGCAATCAGCACCCTTTTACAACGGCCTTTGCAACGCATTGAAATGCAACGACTTGTAGGGACGCACCTCGGTGCGTCCGGTTCGCCGCATTCAACGCAAGGGCGGACGCACCAAGGTGCGTCCCTACAACGCGATTTATGTTCAATAGCGGAGCCGGGGACATTGCGGAATCCGCATAAGAATACAATTAAAACCATAACAGATAATGAAAAGAATCATCACATCAATGTTCGTATTGGCCGCCTGTGCGGCAGGAACATGGGCACAGGAATACAAGGTGCCCGTGACGAACGAGAACGAGAAGATGGCCGAGGGACAGTACCGGCCGCAGTGGAAGTCACTTGAACAGCACAAGACTCCGGAGTGGTTCCGCGACGCCAAGTTCGGGATATGGGCGCACTGGGGGCCACAGTGCGTGGAAGGCTCGGGCGACTGGATGGCGCGGGAGATGTATATGGAGGGCTCGCGTGCCTATAAGCATCATGTGGAGCATTACGGACATCCATCTGAGGTGGGCTTTAAGGACATCATTCCGCTGTTCAAGGCGGAGAAATGGGATCCTGACAAACTTGTGGAGAGGTACAAACGGCTCGGGGCGCAGTATTTCTTCGTGCTCGGCAACCATCACGACAACTTCGACCTTTGGGAGTCAAAATACCAGCCGTGGAACTCCGTGAACATGGGACCGAAGCGTGACATTCTCGACGGTTGGGCGAAGGCGGCGAAGAAACACGGGCTGCCGTTGGGCATAAGTTTTCATGCCGACCACGCATGGACATGGTATGAGCCGGCGCAGCGGTATGACGTCAACGGCAGAAAGGCGGGCGTGTATTATGACGGAAAGCTCACAAAGGCCGACGGCAAGGGCAAGTGGTGGGAAGGATATGACCCGCAGGACCTTTACGCGCAGAACCATCCGATGAGTGACCGCTCGTGGGCCAACAACCGCATACACAGCCAATGGGCGTGGGGCAACGGTGCGTGCCTGCCGACAAGGGAGTATGTGACGAACTTCTATGACCGCACGCTTGACGCCATCAACCGCTATCAGCCCGACCTTATATACTTTGACGTCACCGTAGTGCCGTTTAACGGCATCAGCGACTGCGGTCTGAAGATAGCTTCGCACTTCTACAACAAGAATCCGCGCGCCGTGATGTTCGGCAAGATTCTGGACGAAGAGCAGCGCAAGGCACTCACATGGGACGTGGAACGCGGTGCTCCCAACGAGATTGTTGACATTCCGTGGCAGACCTGCAACTGCATAGGCGGATGGCATTACAATACCGGTATCTACGAGCGTAACGGCTACAAGAGCGCGGCAACGGTGGTGAAACAGCTTGTGGACATAGTCAGCAAGAACGGCAATCTGCTGCTGAGCATACCGCTGCGAGCCGATGGTACCTACGACGAAAAGGAGGCTGCGGTGCTCGATGGCATAGAGACTTGGATGACGGTGAACAAGGAAAGCATCATAGGCACACGCCCGTGGGTAAGGTTCGGAGAGGGTCCCGTGGCGGAAAAGGACATAAAACTTAACGCGCAGGGCTTTAATGACGGCCAGTACAGCAACATGACCGCCGCCGACATCCGTTTCAACCAGAGCAGGAAATACCTCTATGTAACCCCGCTCGGATGGCCTGACGGAGGGAAAGTGACGGTGAAGTCCCTGCGTAAGGGTAACCCTTACTTCAAGAAAGGCATAACGAGCGTGGAACTGCTCGGTTATGGTAAGCTGAAGGCCGTGCAGACAACGGACGGTCTTGAGGTACAACTGCCACGGCAGACTAATGACATCGCCCCTGTGCTAAGAATCAAAAAGTGATGGGAATCAAGACATGACAGCGGCTTTGTAGCATACGTTTACATTGCTTGATGAATAAAAAAATAGCGGCAACAATAATTATTGTTGCCGCTATTTGTGAATATTGATGCAAGGAATACCCTGTCTTTACAGTGAAATCTCCAACCCTACGGGGCAGTGGTCGGAGCCGAAAATGTCGTTGTGTATCGTCGCCGCCGTGACGTTGGGCATGATACGGTCCGACACAACGAAGTAGTCTATGCGCCACCCGGCGTTCTTCTCGCGTGCCTTGAAGCGGTAGGACCACCACGAGTACTTCACCTCCTCGGGATGAAGCGTGCGGAACGTGTCCTTGAAACCGCTGCTCAGAAGCTGCGAGAACTTCTCCCTCTCCTCGTCGGTGAAGCCTGCGCTGCGTCTGTTTGACTTGGCATTCTTTATGTCTATCTCCTCATGCGCCACGTTAAGGTCGCCGCATAGGATGACGGGTTTGCGCCTGTCGAGTGCGGAGACGTATGCACGGAAGTCCTCTTCCCACTGCATCCGGTAGTCAAGGCGTTTCAGACCGTCCTGTGAGTTGGGCACGTAGGCGGTGAGAACATAATACTCCGGGTATTCCAGAGTTACGATTCTGCCCTCGTGGTTGTGTATGTTTCCGGCGTCATACACTATCTCTCCGCCGTCGTTTACCGTTCCCATGCCTCTGAACACGTTGAGAGGAGTGTGCTTTGTGTATATGGCCGTGCCGGAGTAGCCCTTTTTCTCGGCGTAATCCCAATATGATTCGTAGCCGGGGAAGGTGAGGTCGAGCTGTCCTTCCTGCATCTTCGTCTCTTGAAGGCAGAAGAAATCGGCGTCAATCTGCTTGAAGATGTCGGCGAAACCCTTGCCGGCGCAGGCGCGAAGGCCGTTGACGTTCCATGAAATAAGGAGCATAGGAGAATGTTTTTTAGTTGTGAGTTACCGGTTATGAGTTATGAGTTGTTGGTTATGAGTTATGAGTTGGCTTTTGTAAGTTGTTGTTTTTAAGGCGCGACTGAAAACTCATGACTCTTGACTTTCAACTGTTCAGTATTGTACGGAGATGGTTCCCTTCACTATACAAGCCTGTTTGTAGCCCAGTTTCTTTACTTGCGGCAGCAGCCGTCGGGCCTCTTCCAAGGTCTTGTAGTTGCCCATCCGGCATTTCCACGCCGGTGAATAGAAGTGTACGTAGATTGGTTCCGCGGGGAAGTTGGCTTTCATTACCGCTCCGGCCGTTTCCGCTTTCTGCCTGTCAGAGCGTGAGTTGCCTCCCGAGAACACCTGTATCCGGTAGCCCTGCGTCTTGTAACTGTTGCGCATTATCTTCTTTCTTGTATCGACAACAGTCTCCTCTGCGGGCGAAGAGGATGACGGGGGCGTGGTGGTTTCGTGCTGGTTGGCGGCTGACGAGGTGCTGTCGTGCCCCTCATGCTCGTGCTGCTTGTTGCCGGACTGTGGCTGGTGGCCGGTTGCCGGTGACTTGTCTGTGGCGGAAACACCATGGCTTTGCTCCGTTCCGTTGACAAGTTTGTCCAGCTCCGGCGACTGTATCACGCTGACAGAGCCTTGCCCCGGCTCGTTCTTGCGCAGCGAATCGAGGAATGTCTGTGCCTGTGCCGTGACGGAACAGAGTGTTATTACGAGAGAGATTAATAAGCGGTTCATGGTTGGGAATAGGGGGATGTAATCAAGAAAAACAAGGTAAAAGGTGGCAGGCGGCGTGTTGTCGCGCCGCTTGCCCCTTTGCTTTTAGTTCTTAATCAATGCGGGTTCGGCGGCATCTTTGTATGATGCCAAAGTAAAAGGGTGCTGATTACACTGTAAACAGGTGCTGATTGTGGTGTAATCAGGTGCTAATTACAATGTAATCAGGTGCAAATTGCAGCGCCACTTTTTACCTCTTGGTTTCCAGACTGTTAGGAAACAGGCTTTGAGAGCCTTTCCGAACCCGTGTCAATGGTGGGAGGCTTAGTTCCAAGCGTCGATGATGCCCTTGAAGTCAGCGGCTTTCAGTGATGCGCCGCCGATGAGTCCGCCGTCGATGTCAGGCTTGGCGAAGAGCTCGGGAGCGTTGCTTGCCTTGCAAGAGCCGCCGTAAAGGATTGTGGTCTCGTCAGCAACGGCCTCTCCATAGACCTCAGCCACGGCTGAACGGATGTAGGCGTGAATCTCCTCAGCCTGCTCTGCCGTTGCGGTCTTGCCTGTACCGATGGCCCAGATAGGCTCGTAGGCGATGACGATGTTCTTCCATTCCTCTGCGGTGAGGTTGAAGACGCTGCCTGCAAGCTCTGCCTTTACCACCTCGTTCTGCTTGTTTGCCTCACGCTCGGCGAGTGTCTCGCCGATGCAGAAGATTACTTTCAGACCGTTGGCAAGTGCAAGCTGCACCTTTTCTTTCAGTATTTCCGGAGTCTCGTTGTAGTATTCGCGACGCTCTGAGTGGCCGAGGATAACGTATTCTGCACCTGTTGACTTGACCATCTCGGCCGAAACCTCGCCCGTGAAAGCACCGCTTGCCTTGTCAGCGCAGTTCTCTGCGCCGAGTTCTATCGCGCTGTCCTTGACTATCTCGGCCACGCTTGCGAGGTGAATGAACGGTGTGCAGATGATAACACCGCAGTTAGGGTTCTTCACTACCTCTGTGAGTTCCTTGGCAAGAGCCACGCCTTCTTGCAGGTTCTTGTTCATTTTCCAGTTTCCTGCTACAATTTTCTTTCTCATTTTTCGTTTGATTTTTAATAGTTTGAATAATCTGTTAGAGTGTATTTGCTCTTCTTTCTTAATCCATTTGCTCCACATCCACAGTCTGTCCGCGATGACAAGCAGCGCCAATGGCAGCACGAACCAGAGCAGTATGTAGGCCGTCTTAGTGGCCTTCTCGTCCTTTTGCTGCAATACAGGCGACTTGCTTGTGAGCCTCCCGCCCTGCAACAACTGTTCGGTGGGCAGGTCGTTGTGGCTCCATTTGCCCACTATCACGCCGTTTTTCAGCAGCACCAGTCCGGGATTACTGCGTATGACGGTCTTCAAGGTGATGTCGTCCGTGTTGCAGAACGGATATTCCGCCCCCGTGATGTCGGTCCATCTGGCTATCGCCTCGCTTCCGCTGGCCGTCAGACAGTAGAAGTTGTAGCCGTAATCACAGGCGTATTCATAGATCTGGTCTATGTTCCCGAACATTGAGTCGTCCGCATCCTCAAGGTGCGGGGAAACCAACAGGAACGTGTATGATGTGTCCGCAAGCACCGCATCGGTTATGTCCTCCGTGTAATCCGCCTCACCTTCCGCCCCGTTCTGTCGCGGAAGAAGCGTCAGCGAGAAGTCATGTATGGGCGGGACATAGCCCTGTTTCAGCACTTTTGTCTTTGAATCGACGAACGTCCACGTGCTGTCCGGATAGTTCTCTACGGTAAATTCCTGCCTCACGCCGTCCTTTTCCATTATGAACGTGGTCTCAAATTCCGGCTGTTCGGCATCCTCCGGTATCTCCATTCCCTTCATTATGTCCGTCCCGATGCGGTAAGGGCGGAAGTCGAACAGCGGCAGATAGTACAGGCTGTATGCCGCTGTCACGATGATGAAGACCACGGAATAGTGGAAGACTATCCACTGGTTGCTCAGGCTTACCATCCTCTGCATCTTCGTAGGACGCCATACAAGGAGCGCGCTCATGGCGAGAAGCAGTATGTTTTTGAGCAAAGTCTCCCCGTTTGTCAGCGTTATGGCGTCGCCGAAGCAGCCGCAGTCGCTCACCGGCTCGGCCGCATACAGCCATACAGTGATGGCTGTCATGACGCAGATGAACGCGAAAATGAGCTTTGTCACGAGCCTTCGCCGTATCGCAAACAGCAGCAATATGCCGAGAACGAACTCCGTTCCTGACAGGAACACGGACATTCCGAGCGCCAAAAGGTCAGGCATCACGCCGTCAAGCCCCACGGCCGCCGCATAATCATGTATCTTATACTGCGTCCCTATGGGGTCAACCGCCTTCACGAAGCCCGACAGTATGAACGTGACACTGACGAGAAAGCGGCACAGGTTGGTTGCTATCGCGGGCAGAAACCTCATTCCCTCAGCTTGATAACGCCGAATGTGGCGTAGTTTATGATGTCCATATAGTTGGAACCGATACCCTCACTCACGGTCGTCTCGCCGTTTTTGTCCTCTATCTCCTTAATCCTTTCAATCTTTGTGAGTATCAGGTCCGTGTAGGAACTGACCCTCATGTCCCGCCATGCCTCGCCATAGTCGTGGTTCTTCCTTGTCATCAGCTCCACGCACTGCCCCGCATAGCTGTCGTAAAGGGCCATGGCCTCGTCGTTGGTCATATCGACCTTGTCCGCAAACCCTTTCTCTAACTGTATCAATCCTACGATGCCGTAGTTGATAAGAGCCATGAACTCCGGCAGTATCCCTTCCCCCACGAGCGACTCTCCGGTCACTTCAAGGGTGCGTATGCGCTTCGCCTTGATGAAAAGCTGGTCCGTAAGCGACGACGGACGCAGCATCCTCCACGACGGTTTGTAGTCATACAGTTTCTTGGAGAAGATGTCCCGGCACAGGGCGAGAGCCTGTCTGAATTCCTCGTTCGTATTTTTTGTAGGCATGGATAGAACGGTTTGTTTTTACATATTTATACTATATACCGGGTGCAAAATTACTAAATTTCCGCCATATAACGATGGTTTTCAGCGTAATTCTTTTGCCGTTAGGGAAAAAATGGGTAACTTTGCACCCGTAAAAAGTATTTAGGTAGAAGAAAACCCTAACAAAAAAAACTTTCAGTAATGTATTACATATCAAAGACTATGGAGATAGCCGGATGCCATCAGCTGCGGTTATCCTACGAAAGCAAGTGCGAGAGGCTGCACGGTCACAACTGGATTGTGACGATTCATTGTAAGTCTCGTGAGTTGAACGCTGACGGAATGGTCATGGATTTCACTCAGGTGAAGGAGAAAATACACGGTTATCTCGATCATGGTAACTTCAACGAGCTCCTTCCTTTTAACCCCACAGCAGAGAATATAGCCCGTTGGATCTGCGACCAGATACCCAACTGCTACCGCGTTGAGGTGCAGGAAAGCGAGGGAAACACAGCCGTTTACGAGACGGAGTGATAAGTTGTGGGTTGTCAGTTATGAGTAAACGGCAGATAATTATAAACGTTTCACTTATAACACATACTCCACAACAGATGACTTAGAATTAATAACTCACAACTGATAACAGCAATGTTGGTCAACGAAATATTCTATTCGCTTCAGGGCGAGGGACGCTTTACAGGCACACCAGCCGTCTTTCTGCGCCTCAGCGGGTGCAACCTGCGCTGCCCCTTCTGCGATACGCAGCACCTTTCGCACGAGGTTATGACCGAAGAGGACATCGTGAGGCGGGTAAGCGGCTATCCCGCGCGCCACATTGTCATAACGGGCGGAGAGCCGGCGTTGCAGCTTACGGCCTCGCTCACGCGGCTGTTGCACGGCGAAGGATTCTTCATACAGATGGAAACAAACGGCTCCGTCAGGCTGCCGGAGGGCGCGGAGGTCGATTGGATTACGTGTTCGCCAAAGGAACTGCCCGTCGTCCTTGACAGGATAGACGAGCTGAAGGTGCTTTATATGTATCAGGACATGACCCGCTATGACGCGCTCCATGCCAAGGAATACCGCCTCCAGCCGCTTGATGCGGGTGATGCGGAGAAGAACAGGAAGAACTTAAACGACACGATTAACTACATATTGCAAAACCCGAAATGGAAATTGTCACTACAAATACACAAGATACTGAACGTAAGGTAGGCTCTCCCGTGACGGAAGAGGAACTGCGCGGCGCCATACGCACCATTATACGCGCCATAGGGGAGGACCCCGACCGTGAGGGACTGGCCGAGACGCCTGACCGAATAATGCGTATGTATAAGGAGATATTCCGCGGTTACGACGCAGGAAGGAAGCCTAACATCACCACATTCCCCAACGATTCCCACACCACGGAGATGGTTTTCGACAGCGGAGACTACTACTCCATGTGCGAACACCACATCCTTCCTTTCTTCGGCAGGTATTACTTCGCATACGTTCCGGGTACGGACGGCCGCATACTGGGCATATCTAAGGTTGCCCGCGTGGTGGGTTACTGCGCCGCACGCTTGCAGTTGCAGGAGCGTCTGGCACGTGATGTGGTGGAGATGCTGGCCGAGGCACTCGGCGGGACGGCTCTCGGCTTTGCGATAGTGATGCGCGGCAAACACCTGTGCAAGTCCATGCGTGGCGTAAGAAACAACGGAGATATGTGCGTGTCATACTTCTCCGGCTGTTTCAAGGAGGACGCGCAGTTGCGCAATGAATTCTATGACATGGTGCATCTTGCTAAGGACTGACTCGCTTGGCATACAATCTGTTTCTGTCGATGATTACAGACTACGTTGTAGGAAAGTGTGTCAAAATGCAGATAACATTGGCGGTGAACCCTGAAAGGGTGACAGAATACAGCCCAGGGTGCAAACCCTGGGAATTATAACATTGGGCGATGAAACGTATTGGCACCCCACAGCCGGTAGGCGAGGAGCACGAAGTGTGACGAGGGGTGTTAACCGCCAATATATCATAGTCTTGTTTTTACTGTGTGACCATCCCCTTATTTCGTTTCCATTTACACCCCTCGCTGCCCTGCGGGCATCTCGCCTGCCGGCTGTGGGGTGCCAATACTGTTTTTCGTATGCAACACACACGTTCCCAGGGTTTGCACCCTGGGCTGTATTCTGTCACCCTTTCAGGGTTCGCCGCTTCTTTGAGACACCATTGTAAATGCGGGAAATTGCGGCGATTCATAATGCCGACAGGCGAACATATCCCGTACCGGCGGACGCACAAAGGTGCGTCCCTACAACGCGGTTTGTCATTTTCCGGCAGGAGGAGTGCGGCGGTTACGATGTAATCAGCACCCGTTTGCGGACATATCCGCCGGCAGCGGACTGCCACACCGTGTGTGCACGCAGCTTTACCGGCGCCTTTACCAATAACAAACGGTTTACTTGAACAGGTCGGGAAGGTAGTAACCGAGGTGCGGAGGCTGGTTGTATGACACATTCTGCCATACTATTCCCATGCGGTATATGTGGTCGTGCATCGGCGTTACGACACGGTAGTCCGTGGGAATGTTGGTCGTGAAGATGTTAAGGTGCGAGTTGTCGCTTGCGTCATAGAGTATTATCTCCTCGCGCCAGTCACCGAAGAGGTCGGCTTGCAGGCACGGGGTAGCCTTCGTTCCGTTGCACGACACTGAGTTACCCCAATCGCTCAGGTCCTTTCCGCTTACCGGTACGCGCTCCACTTCCTCACCGTTCCATTTGGCTATATAATAGTTTTGCCGCGGTCTCTGTCCGCGCGCCATGCCCGGCCACTGTCCTCCGGGGGCACGTTTCTTCAGCGAATCACGCTGCGCAGGGCGCTGTCCCTGCCTGTCACGACGGCCGTTCTGCCTCGCATCTGTCGTCATAGGACTGCCGGGTTTCATTCCCCTGCCACCGTTTCCGATCAGTTCGTCCTGCAAATCGCCGTCCCAATAGATGCGGAAGTTCTGCGGGGTCCATCCCTGCGTATGCCTTATCACGTCGCCGTTGACGGCGTATATGGTCTTGGAGTCGGAACACCACATCTCGTATCCCCTGTGGTTGGCGTCGATGTCAGCGGCCAGTCCGCGGCCGGTATCCTCCGGTCCGCTCGTGCGGACGAGTATTTCTCCGGTGCGTGCGTCACGCAGGTCCAAGCCGTACGGCCGTGACTCGTGAACCATGAAGTACTCCAGCCCGGGACGGTCGGGGTCGAGATCCGCCAGATGCTGCGCGTCGCCATGGCCGAGGCCGGTGCTGTAAAGCAAGGTGCCGTCATGGTCTATCGCGGCGGAGCCATACGTTATCTCGTCGCATCCATCACCATCGACATCGCCGACGGCTATGCTGTGCGCTCCCTGTCCGTAGGCCGTAGCCGGCAAATCCTTAGCCGAGGCCACCACATTGCCTGCGCCGTCCGTCACGTTCCATTCACTTCTTGACGTACTTGCGTGCAGCCAGCGCGGGTTGAGGGTCTTACCGTCGAAATCGACAGCCCAGAGGTAAGAGCGTGTGTAATATCCGCGGCACATGACAACGGACGGGTTCTGCGTCTTTCCGCCAAGGAACGCCACGCAGGCGAGGTAACGCTCGCTGCGGTTTCCGTAGAAGTCACCCCATCCCTCGGCGTACTCCGGCGCCCCGCCAACGGTGAAGGCGCGGTTGGGATTATAATATATGGTGTGCACGGCGTGACCGTCCTTGCCGTTGAACACGGTGAGATATTCCGGTCCGGTGAGTATATGGCCGCCCTTGTTGCGGTAGTCGGCCTCGTTGTCGGCAGCCTTTATGGTCGCGTCCGTGGCGGCAAGGGTGACATAATCGCCTTTGCCGTCCTTCGAGCCGGGGGCAGTCTTGCACACCATCTCCGCCTTGCCGTCACCGTCAAGGTCATAGACCATGAACTGTGTGTAATGCGCTCCGGCACGGATGTTGCGCCCGAGGCTGACACGCCACATCAGGATGCCTTCGGGTTTGTAGCAGTCAAGGAAGACTTCTCCCGTATATCCGGTGTGTGAATTGTCGTGGGCGTTGCTGGGATCCCATTTGAGTATTATCTCATACTCGCCGTCTCCATCCACGTCCGCAGCCGAACAGTCGTTCGGTGTGTATGTACACGTTGAGCCGTCGGGCATGGTCTGCTCCAAGGGTCGTATCAGCGGTACGGAGAGATAGGGCTTGTCCCACGGCCGTACCTCGTCACTCGTCTCGCTGACGGCGCCATCTACCACCGTCTGCACGGAGTAGCGGCTGGACGGGGTGCCCGCCTCGTCAACATAACAGGTCTTTCCGGAAAGTGAGGAAACGATTGTCTCGCCGTCACGGAGAAGGTTGAACGTGGTGCCGTCGGAATCCGTTGACAGGAAGCGCCAACTGACAAACACGCCTTTTTCGGCAGGTAAAGCCACGACACCACGCGACAGCCGCTCCACGTATGTCTGCGCATGAACGGAGAGAAGCACCAGCATGGTGATGGCGGTAAGTAAGGTTCTTTTCATTATCTAAGTTAGTTTTAGTTAGTTATACTATCATTTGACGCAACGCACGCGAAAAGGTTTAACACCTGACAGCGCATAGCCCGGAAATGTAAAACGGCGGCGGAGTTCACGTTCCGCCGCCATTCGCTGTAAATAGTGCACGCAAGGCCACGGTCTCAACGTGCCATACAATTTGGTTGTTTAAGTTTGTACGGAGCAAAGTTAGCATTTTTTCCTATATCAGACGGCAAATATACAGTTAACAAAGTTTAATTGATGCTTTATTCTGTATATGTATGCCATATTTTTATTACCTTTGCACGGTAAACCACGTTACTGAACCAACAACTATGAGCCCTATCATAACAGCCAAAAAGACCAATTTCAGATGGATGATGTGTAGCATCCTTTTCTTTGCTACCATGATAAACTACATGGACAGACAGGTACTGTCGCTGACATGGAAAGACTTTATCGCGCCGGAATTTGCATGGAATGACGAGGATTACGGCCACCTCACCTCGACATTCTCGCTGGTATATGCCGTAAGCCTGCTCTTTGCCGGCAGGTTCATAGACGTGATAGGGGCGAAAAAGGGCTACACATGGGCTGTGGCGGTATGGAGTCTTGGCGCGATACTGCACGCTTTCTGCGGCATAGCCACGTGCGGAATAGAGACGGGAGAATGGTTCGTGGGGTTCAACGAGGCGAAAGAGACACTGCGCGCATTTAGGGTGCCGGGGCTGTTGATAACCACCACGAGCATATACCTGTTCATGGTGTGCCGCAGCATCCTCGCAATAGGACAGGCGGGAAACTTCCCCGCCGCCGTGAAAGTGACATCCGTATATTTCCCGAAGAAAGACACGGCGTATGCCATAAGCATCTTTAACAACGGCGCATCAGTCGGAGCACTCATAGCTCCGGTAACTATACCGGTGCTGGCAAGCCACTTCGGATGGGAAATGGCGTTCTTCGCAATAGGCGCATTGGGCTATCTGTGGGTCATAATATGGCTTATGATGTATGCAAAGCCGCAGGATAACGACCATGTAAACCAGGCGGAATACAACTACATAATGCAGGATGAGGACAACGTTGACTATAATTCGCGGAAACAGCGGGCAACGGACAAGGCGCAAAAGGCGGAAAAACGCATAGGAATGCTTAAATGCTTCACCGACATTCGCACGTGGGCCCTGATAGCGGGAAAGTTCATGACGGACGGCGTATGGTGGTTCTTCCTGTTCTGGACACCTGTTTACATATCCGACTTCTATGGATATACCTCCGATTCACCAATGGGTATGTCGCTCATTGTGCTGCTCTACCTCGTGTCAATGCTGTCCATCGGCGGAGCATACCTGCCCACATACTTCATGAACAACAACGGCATGACACCATACGCAAGCCGCATACGGGCCATGCTCTTATTCGCAATAATACAGCTTTTGGGATTCCTCGCGGTGCCGCTTGGATTCATCTCCCCGTGGCTTTTCGTGATAATAATAGGCCTGCAATGCGCATCGCACCAGAGTTGGTCGGCAAACATCTACTCAATGGTGGGCGACTTCTTTCCCAAAAGCACAATAGGCACGGTGACAGGCATCATAGGAATGGCGGGAGGATTGGCCTCTTACCTGATCATGAGATACTCGGGAAGCCTGTTCACATACGCCGATCACGCCGGCGAGACATTCTCTTTCCTTGACTATCACGGCAAACAAGCCGCATACATGATCATGTTCTGCTGTTTCTCCGTGATGTATCTCATCGGTTGGGGCATAATGAAACTACTCATACCAAAGTATGATTCCACACGAAAGAAAGACCAATAACATAATTAAAGGCAAGCGGACCAACTAAAAATTGTTAAATATAAAGGCGGAGGTTACTACATCTTTACTTATGTCAAGATATTTTAGTAACTTTGCATAGTTGCGCTTTCCCGGTGAAAGGGCGGCAGAATCCCCGGCAAACAGCCACATACGCTAACCTGACAACTTTGTAAAACATAACAAATATAACTAATAAACTAATCAATGAGTTCAGTTAAAACCACGAAAATGTCCAACTGGCGTTGGATGATGTGTGCGATGTTATTCTTCGCCACCACCGTTAATTACATGGATAGGCAGGTTCTTTCCCTTACATGGAAGGACTTTATCGCGCCGGAATTCCACTGGAACGACGAAATTTATGGTAACATTACCGCCGTATTCTCCATCTTCTATGCCGTTGCAAACCTGTTTGCCGGCAAGTTTGTTGACTGGATGGGCACCAAGAAAGGTTACTTTTGGGCTATCGTAATATGGTCACTGGGTGCCGTGCTGCACGCTTTCTGCGGCATATTCACAGAGGGATGGATAGGCCACGGATTTGAGAGCAAGGCGGATTTGATACAGGCCGGCGGCGACATCGCCATCACAATAGCCACCGTCAGCATGTACGCATTCCTCGCATGCCGCTGCATTCTCGCCATAGGTGAGGCCGGAAACTTCCCCGCAGCCATCAAGGTAACGGCGGAATACTTCCCCAAGAAGGACCGCGCATTCGCCACTTCCATCTTCAATGCAGGCGCATCAGTAGGCGCACTTGCCGCTCCCGCCACCATACCTTTGCTCGCAAAGGCCATGGGATGGGAAATGGCGTTCGTCATAATCGGTGCAATCGGCTTCGTTTGGGCAGGCATCTGGATCTTCGTTTACGACAAACCGGCTGAATCAAAGTTCGTCAATGAGGCAGAACTGCGCTACATGAACCAAGACGACGAGGAAGAAGACGCAGTGGTAAACCATGACGACGAAAAGCAGATGAGCTATGCGGAAGCGTTCAAACACAAGCAGACATGGTCGTTCATCTTCGGTAAATTCATGACAGACGGCGTATGGTGGTTCTTCCTTTTCTGGGCTCCGGCGTACTTCTCGGACCAGTTCGGCTACACATCAGATTCTTCTATGGGCATAGCCCTTATCTTTACGCTCTACGCTATCGTCACGATTCTGTCCATGTTCGGCGGTTATCTGCCGAAACTCTTTGTTGAGCAGAAAGGCATGAACCCCTATCAGGGCCGTATGTTGGCCATGCTCATCTTCGCGTTCTTCCCGCTTCTCGCCCTCCTGGCGCAGCCATTGGGAGCTTACAGCGTATGGTGGCCATGTATAATCATCGGTCTTACCGGTGCAGGACACCAGGCTTGGTCGGCCAATATCTACTCAACCATCGGCGATATGTTCCCCAAGAGCGCCGTGGCAACCATCACAGGTATCGGCGCAATGGCCGGAGGCATAGGCTCATTCCTCATCAACAAAGGCTCCGGAACGCTCTTTACATACGCCGAGAACCAAGGCGCGGCATTCCAGTTCATGGGCTTTGAGGGCAAGCCGGCAGGCTATATGATCATCTTCTGCATCTGCGCCGTGGCCTATCTCATAGGCTGGGTGGTGATGAAGGCACTCGTACCAAAATACAAACCGGTGGTTATCTCCGAATAATCATATTTTCTTTATAACGCAACAACGCCCCGCAGACAGAATCTGCGGGGCGTTGTTGCATTATAAGGACGTTCAACCGGCGATGAAACCCTTTGGTATGTAATTGTCCAAAGACCGGCATACAGCCGACGAGAACCGCTGTCCCATGGCTACAAGCGGGCTCCACCGTTCCTGCGGCAAGACGCAAAGGCTCTGCGGTTGCGTCACATTCTCCTTCAACAAGGCGTAACAAAAGCCTGCATTAAAGTTATCCCCCGCCCCTATTGTGCTTACCGTCTCTATGGGTTCAGCGGGGAAAGAGGCCGCCACGACGGGCGTCCTAAGTTCGATAGGCCTTGCGGCATCAGTGTAAATGAGGCACGGGCAGTATGGCGCTATGCGCTCCTTGTATATAGCATCCACATCCCTTGTGTTGAAAAGGATGTCGAAGTCTTCCGCCGAACCGCGCACTACCGTTGCCAAGCGCATATTCTCAAGGATGTAATCAAAGGTCTTCGGCAAGTCTTTCAGATGCGAGGCACGGAAGTTTATGTCGTAGTACAGTATCGCCCCACGCTCCTTCGCCATCTGCAAGAACACCCTTACATACTCCCTAAGATTCGGGTTGATGGCGAAAAACGAGCCAAACAGCACCACATCGCCCTCCCTTACGTCCGGCATATTCTTGTGCATCGTCAGCACAGCGTGATTCTTGTAGAACTGATACTGAGCGTCATTGTTGTCGTCAAGGAACGCAAGTGACACGTGAGACTGCGTCCCTTCCGCCCTGAACACATACGAAGTATCAACGTTATTGTCCCTCAGAAAGGCCGTGACAATGTCTCCCACATGGTCATCCCCCACCTCTGTCGCCATGACACACGGCATCCCGGCACGCCCTATCGAGACAATGGCGTTGAAAGCCGAGCCACCCGGCACCGCCTTCACCGGCTGGTCATTGCGGAAGATGATGTCAAGCACAGTCTCCCCCACACCTATTATTCTCCTCATTGCAGTACTATTATATATAAGGTGTAAAGAAGAAACCCCTTGAAGAATAATCTCCAAGGGGTTTCCCTTATAAAAGTAATCTATTATTATGGTCTTAAAACCTTAAAGATTTACTTCGTTGTGTCGTTGAAAAGAGCAACACGGTTGAACTCAACCTGGTCGAAGAGTTTGTCAGTTGCGCCGAGACCCTCAGTTGTGATGCGGTCAGCAGCAATCTTGTACTTCTTCACGAGGATAGTCTTCACAGCCTCAGCACGCTTCTCAGAGAGCTTCTGGTTGAACTCCTTAGAGCCTTCCGGTGAAGCATAGCCAGAGATCTTAACCTTTGAGTCCTTGTTGTTCTTCATGTAAGTAGCAATCATCTCAACGTTAGCGAGCTGGTGCTTTGCTACAACAGACTTGCCCTGAGCGAAGACAACAGATGGCTGGAGGTTAGCAGCCTTCTTCTCTACAACCGGAGCCGGCTTGTTCTGGCAGTCGGTAAGAGCCTTCTGGAGCTCAGCGATCTTAGCGTCCTTAGCGGCAGCGGCAGCCTTAGCGGCGTCAACGTCAGAACGGAGAGAGTTGATCTTAGCGTTCAAACCGTCAATCTCAGACTGGTCACGAAGCTGCTCGATAGCGAAGTTGTGCTTGCCGTTAGAGCAACCGAACTTGTAGTTAACACCGGCCTTCAAAGAGAAGTCAGCATTGTTGATGTCGTACTTAAAGTTGTTAACAGCAGCCATAGAGCGGTATGTGATAGCCGGCTCTACATATATCTGCCACTCCTTAGCGCTGCCGAGATTGTAAGCGAAGTCAAGAGCGAGCTTTGTGTTTACAGCGTCAGCGTCTGTCGGGAAGTAGTGTGTCCAACCGAAACCACCAAGAGCGATAACTTCAAATGCGCGTGGCTCACCTTTGTAACCTGCGAAAAGGTTCATAAGGTTAGCTGTACCGAGGAGGTTAGCCTCTGCGTTGTTGAAGAAAGTCTTGTTGCTCAGACCAGCCTCACAGTCCTTAGTGTGAGCGTTCATCTGGCTACCGAGGTCAAGAGCGAGACCGAAAACTGTGGTGAAGTTCTTACCTACACGGATGCCGAAGTTAGGCTGGAAACCGCTGAAAGCGTTATCACCCTTGAACCAAGTTGTTGCGCCACCGTTTACACCTACATAGATGTTGTCACCAGCCTTAGAAGCTGTAACGACTGTCTTCTGTGCACTTGCAGAAACTGCCATGGCAGCTGCTGCGATAAACATTGCAATCTTTTTCATTGTAATAAAATAATAATAATAAGATGTTAAATACTATCTTCTTTTATATTAATATGCTCATGTGTGCAACACCATCTTGTATCTTCTTATAAAGTACGCATACAGTATTCCCACGATGATTGTTGTTGCAAAATTACTATAACCTTTTAGTTTGGCAAAACTTTTCCATTAAATAAGCGTCAGCCACTGCCTTTTCTTGATTTATATCAACATTTTAAGATATTTTGTTCCGATGGGGAAGCGAGAGAAGAAACGGTTACGCGGCAAAGGCTGTGACATAATGGCATTTGGAGCGGGCAAAACCGCCGGATATAGAGACGGCGTACCACATTGTGCCAATAAGAAACGGACGGAAGCAGGCACGGCATCCTGAGTGCAACCGCCGCATTACCTCCATACGTCAGTTGCACTCTAAGGATGCCGTGCCTGCTATTATCGTGCGATTCGGTCGAGGAGACGATGTGGTACATCGTCTCTACATACGGGAAACAATCATTGTGTCATCGGCCGGAGTTATTATATGGAAAACAGGAAGGGACGGGGCATTTTGCAAAAGGGTGCCGATTACATCGCAATCAGCACCCTTTTACAGTGTAATCAGGCCTCTTTTACAAGGTAATCAGCACCCTTTTGCGGCGGCGTTTATAACACATTGAATGATAACGCGTTGTAGGGACGCACCTTGGTGCGTCCGAATCGCCGCATATTCCCGCATTGGCGAGGGTGTGTCGAAATGCAAATGCAGTTGGTGACGAACCCCGAAGGGGTGACAGAACTTAGCCCGGGGTGTGAACCACGGGTATTATCCTATTAGCCGAAAAACCGTATTGGCACCCCAAAGCCGGCAGGCGAGGAGCACAAAGTGCGACGAGGGGTGTCAAATTCAAATTTATAATAGTCACATTTTTGTCGTGTAGCCATTTCCTATATTCAGTTTTCTTTTTCACCCCTCGTCGCACTTTGTGCTCCTCGCCTGCCGGCTTCGGGGTGCCAATACTATTTTTGTTTGCGACACTCATATACCCGGGGTTAACACCCCGGGCTAAGTTCTTTCACCCCTTCGGGGTTCGCCGCTGTTTTGAAACGTCCTCCTACAATGCGGTTTGTGATTTCTCCGGCAGCAGGCGGGCGGCGTTTCCTGTGCAGCCGGCACCATTTTGCCGGACGGTTTGTAACGCGCTGAAAGACAGGGAAGAGAAAAAAGCATCGTGAAAAGGGTTGTTATTCGGAAAAAAAGTTGTAATTTTGCAGTCAAAACCAACACCATATTTATTATTGATAACGTGAACACACTGAAACGCTTTTTGCCGGACGTGCTTGTGGTATTGCTTTTCGCCGCAATATCCTTCGCCTATTTCTATCCGGCTGACATTGAGGGCCGCATCCTTTACCGCCATGACTCTTCCGCAAGCCGCGGCCTTGGCGAGGAGGCCGGCGAGTATCACAAGCAGACCGGGGACGTCACCCGCTGGACAAACTCTGTATTCTCCGGTATGCCCACCTACCAGACCGCCCCGGCATACAATTCCTCCGGCAGCCTGTCGGACGTGATGCAGGCTTACCACCTGTGGCTGCCTGAGAACGTATGGTATGTCTTCGCCTATCTGCTGGGCTTCTACATCCTTCTGCGGGCATTCGATTTCCGCTGGTATCTCGCCACCCTCGGTGCCGTGGTATGGGCGTTCAGCAGTTATTTCTTCATCATCATAGCCGCCGGACATATATGGAAGGTCATGGCCCTGGCCTATCTCCCGCCCATGCTGGCGGGCATATTGCTTGCCTACCGGGGCAGATACCTCGCCGGACTGGCCGTCACGGGCATCTTCACGGCGTTTGAGATAAACGCCAATCATGTGCAGATGACGTATTACTACTTCATCATCATCCTCTGTCTCGCCATAGGTTTCCTTGTCGATGCCATACGCGAGAAGCGTTACGCGCACTTCCTCAAGGCGTCGGCGGTATGCGTTGCCGGCGGGCTGTTGGGCGTATCGGCCAACATTTCCAACATCTACCACACGTGGGAGTACCAGAACGAGTCCATGCGCGGCAAGAGCGAACTGGTGAAGAAGAACACCGCCAACCAGACATCGAGCGGCCTTGACCGTGACTACATAACGCAATGGAGCTACGGTATAGACGAGACATGGACGCTGCTTGTGCCCAACACCAAGGGCGGTTCGTCCATGACACCCGTCAGCGACAGCAAGATTGCACAGGAAAAGGCCGACCCCATGTATATGCAGATATACCAACAGCTCGGCCAGTACTGGGGAGAGCAGCCGGGAACAAGCGGCCCTGTCTATGTGGGGGCGTTCGTCCTGACGCTGTTCGTGCTGGGACTGTTCATCGTGAAAGGCTCTGTCAAGTGGGCGTTGCTTGCCGCCACCGTGCTGAGCATAGCCCTGTCGTGGGGCAAGAACATGATGTGGCTGACGGACTTCTTCATCGACTACGTGCCGATGTACGCCAAATTCCGCACCGTGGCGTCAATACTCGTGGTGGCGGAGTTCACCATTCCGCTGCTCGCCATGCTCGCCCTGAAGCGTGTCATAGACGACCCTGACAGCGTAACGGGCACCGTAAGCGGCAAGAAGGTAAACTGGCTGTACGTCTCACTCGCGCTGACGGGCGGCATAGCCATGCTGTTCGCAGTAATGCCGACGCTCTTCTTCGATTCGTTCATCTCCTCTTCGGAACTGAAAGCGATGGCCGGCATACCGCAGGAGCAGCTCTCTCCGCTGCTCGGCAACCTCACCTCCATACGCAAGGCGATGTTTACGGCAGACTGCTGGCGGTCAGTCGTGATAATACTGATATGCACCGCGGCGGTGATGATGTACCGCATGAAGCGGCTCAACGCCGCGGTAATGGTGGGTATAGTCACCGTTGTCTGCCTTGTCGATATGTGGCAGGTGAACAAACGCTACCTCAACGACGATATGTTCGTCAGCAACACCCTGCGCACCGCACCCATAGAGCCGACCGAAACGGACAAGATGATATTGCAGGACAAAGCCCTTGACTACCGTGTCCTTAACCTTGCGAGCAACACTTTCAACGAGAACGAGACGTCATACTTCCACAAGTCCATCGGAGGTTACCATCCCGCGAAGCTGCGCAGGTATCAGGAACTTATCGAAGCGTATATCTCTCCGGAGATGCAAAAGGCGTTCGGCGCCATAATAGAGGCCGGCGGAGAGATGGACAAGGTAAACACCGACAGCGTAATGCCCGTGCTTAATATGCTCAACACAAAGTATCTGATACTTCCCTTGCAGGGCGGCAAGACCATACCGGTGGCCAATCCCGGAGCGATGGGCAACGGATGGTTCGTCTCTGAGGTGCGCTATGCGGACAACGCGAACATGGAACTGGACGGCATCGGCACCATAGACCTGCGCAGCACGGCCATAGCCGACAAGCGTTTCGAGCCGGTTCTCGGCAAGAGCACGGTGCAGGACAGCACGTCTTCCGTGGTCATGACCAAGTACCTGCCCAACGAACTGCACTACGACGTGAAGTCATCACGGGGCGGTGTGATAGTGTTCTCCGAGGTATATTACCCCGGTTGGACTGCAACCGTTGACGGACAGCCGGCGGAAGTGGGCCGCGTGAACTACGTACTGCGCGCAATCAGCGTGAAAGGCGGCAGCCATAAGGTCGTGCTTGAGTTCAAACCGGCCACCATCGCCACCACGGAAACGATAGCATACACCGCACTTGCCCTGCTGCTCATGATAACAATAGCCGTGATAGTGATACAGATACGCAGGAGAAAGGACGCGGCATAGGCCGCCGAACGTGGCAGATACACCTTATTTATATATATGCGCGCGTAAGGGAAGCGCGACATAAGGCGTAAGAATGCGGCAATAACGACAGACAAACAAAACATAACACGACAGAAAATGAAATACGCTCTCGTAACAGGAGGTTCCCGCGGCCTTGGCCGTGCGGTGTGCCTCAAACTCGCGGAAATGGGTATTCCCGTGATAATAAACTATCAGTCAAACAAGGAAGCGGCCGAGGAAGTGAAGGCGCTGGTGGAAGCCAAAGGCGTGACAGCCGAGCTTTTGCAGTTCAACGTCGGCGACATGACCGCCGTTGACGCAGCCCTCGACGGGTGGGAAGAGGCTCATCCCGATGACTACATCGCCTACCTGCTGAACAATGCGGGCATACGCCGCGACAACATGATGTTCATGATGCCGGCCGAGGACTGGCACGCCGTCATCAACACATCGCTCAACGGTTTCTACTATGTAACGCGCAAGCTGCTGCCGAAGATGATGATGCGCAAGCATGGCGGCAGGATAGTCAACATGGCGTCGCTCTCCGGACTGAAAGGCCTGCCCGGCCAGACCAATTACAGCGCCACCAAGGCCGCCATCATAGGTGCCACGAAAGCACTGTCACAGGAGGTTGCCGCAAGAAACATAACGGTAAACGCCGTAGCCCCGGGCTTCATTGAGTCGGACATGACAAAGGACCTGCCCGTGGATGAACTGAAACAGCAGGTGCCCATGAAGCGTTTCGGCAAGCCGGAAGAGGTTGCCGAGCTGGTGGGATTCCTCATGTCAGACGCCGCATCATACATCACCGGCGAGGTAATATCCATCAACGGCGGTCTATACACTTAGGTTTTAATCATGCCTTTGCCCGCCATTGCCGGTAAAGGCGCATTCCGCCGGGAAGCCACTCACGACATTTCGTGGGTGGCTTCTGTGTTTGTTGCCCTTCTTATCGCATTGACGCCCGTATGTAGAGACGATGTATCACATCGTCTCCGCAACCGCACCACGTTACATTCCCCATTGATACGAGGTGATACCTCGTCTCTACAAGGCGGTGGTAAAGCGGCCTTTTACCTATACGATAATTACAAATCGCGTTGTAGGGACGCACCTTGGTGCGTCCGCCGGTGCGGGGACAACATACAATTCGGACGCACCAAGGTGCGTCCCTACAAGGCATTATCATTCAATGCGTTACAACAGACGCAGTAAAAGGGTGCTGATTACCTTGTAAAAGAGGCCTGATTACACTGTAAAAGGGTGCTGATTGCAATGTAATCAGCACCCTTTTGCAATAGCGTTGACAACGCATTGGATTATAACGTCTTGCTGGGACACGCCTTGACGTATCCAAATCGCCGCCGTTGCCGCATAGGCGCACGTCATGTACCTACATATAATTAAGCGCAACGTGAAGTGTTCCGTTTCGTTAAAACATTTTCATAATTTTTGGGTATTGCCCGGTTTACGGAAAGGAAGTACCTTTGCACCCGGTAATATTCATCATGAAAAGAACAAGAAAACAATATAAGAAACGATGAAGACGAAACACTTTTTTATCATGCTTGCAATGAGCGCAATGGCCTTTCAGGGCGTTACGGCGCAGGAGACGGAGGAGAAAATAGACGGACAGACAGGCGCAACGACACGCAAGACGGCCGTAGCGCCGGAGAAGGTGAACGATGCGCTGTCACGGCTGACGTTCGGCGTGTCGGGAAACATTGCCTTGTCACGCAACTTTTACAGTGACAACCCAAGCCGCTACAATCTTCCCGACACTTACAAGGACGCTCCTTCACACGGCCGGTTCGACATTCCCGAACTGTCATTCAGCATAGGCTACGACTTCGGCAAGGGCTGGAGCTTCGGCACGGAGATAGAGTATGAGCACGGAGGCGTTGCCACCGCTTACGAGAAGGAAGACGAGGAAGGCGGAGAATGGGAGTCGGAAACGGAGAAGGGCGGCGAGATTGTGCTGGAAGAGCTGTGGATTCAAAAGTCTTTCGCACGCTGGGCCAACGTCCGCATCGGGCATATCTCGGTGCCGATAGGCCTTAACAACTCCGCGCACGAGCCCCTTGACTACTTCACCGTATATAATCCGGAGGGCGAAACGACCATCCTGCCGTCCTCATGGCACCAGACCGGCATCGGCTTCTGGGGCGTATGCAAGAAGTTCCGCTATGAAGTACAGCTGCTTGCGGGGCTGAACGCCGACGGTTTCTCGTCAGGCACATGGGTCAACGGCGGCACGGTGTCGCCCGTAGAGTTTGAGATTGCCACGAAATACGGCGTGGCAGCACGCATAGACAACTATTCGGTAAAGGGTCTGCGCATCGGGCTCAGCGGGTATTACGGCCACACGCAGGGCAACAGTTTCCCCACGGAGGAGAATCAGGTGCAGTATAAGGGCGCGCTGGCGGTAGGCTGTCTTGACTTCACATACGACGACCACAACTGGATTGTGCGCGGACAGGCGGACTACGGTTACCTTGGTGACACAGAGCAGCTGTCGCTTCTATACAACCGTCTCAACAAGGTGTCACCCTATCACAGCACAAGCCGCGTGAGCGGCAACGCCTACGCCGTGGGCATAGAGGCCGGTTACGACGTGTTCTCGCAGATAGCCAAGATGAGGAAAGACAAGCAGAAGATGTATGTCTTCGGGCGTTACGAGACGTACAATCCATGCGCTGACAACATGACAAAGGACAAATACGCCTACACGAAGGTGCAGCGCATTGCACTGGGCGTGAACTATATGCCGGTAAAAGAGGTGGTGGTGAAGGCCGAATACAGCAACCGCCTGCTGAGAAGCCGGTACAACAACGAGCCGAGCATCAGCATAGGCGTGGGCTTTACGGGCTGGATATTATAGACAACAGGAACACATCAACAAAACAAACATCGATATGAACAAGCTATTCAAGAGTGCCGCACTCTGCATTTTCGCGGCAACCATGGCGGCAGGCCTTTCCGCCTGCTCGTCAAGTGACGACAACCCGGCAGGCGGGAAAGAGGCAAACAAGTACGCGGACAAGAGCTATGGCATAGCGGCCATAGCCGGATGCAAGGACATTACCGTGCAGCTGACGACGGCAAACAACGCCATTCTCAACGCCAACCTGACCGCCGAACAGGAGAATTACCTCAAAGACGTGGTAGCGGGAGTGGTGGACAACGTAATTATCCCTACCTACACCGACCTTGCCGACAAGACGGAAGCGCTGGAAGCGACCCTCAACGGCCTTAACGTAAACACCATAACACAGGGGCAGATAGACCAGGCCTGCGAACTGTTCGGCGAAGCCCGCGTGCTATGGGAACGCAGTGAGGCCTTCCTCGGCGGCGCAGCGTCAGACTTCAGCATAGACCCTACCATCGATTCATGGCCGCTTTCGCGCTCCAAACTGCACGCTTATCTTGCGTCAGGAGCAAACGACCCCGGCAGACTTGACGACGAGTCGGTGCTCGGTTTCCACGCTCTTGAGTTCATACTCTTCCGTAATGGCCGGCCAAGAAAGGTGGAGGAACTGCGCAGCAACGACACTTACAACGGCTTCAACGACATATCCGGCGCAGTGGAACTGGCCTACGCACAGCAGGTTTGCAAGCTGTTGAAGGAGCGTACATTCCAACTTCAAGTGGCATGGGAGGGCGAGACAGCCGCCAACAAGAGCCGCATGGACGCGGTAAAGGCCGCCGGTCTCGAGACAACCACGCTGAGAGGCCTCAGCTACGGGGATGACCTGAAAAGCGCAGGGATGCCGAACAGCAAGTATCCGACACTGAAAGACGCCATAAGCCAGATACTCTCACACGACGAAGGCTCTGCACTCGCAATAGCAAACGAGGTGGGTACGGCCAAGATAGCAAACCCTTTCAGCGCAGGAGAAATATCATACGTGGAGTCACCGTACAGCTATCGCTCCATAACTGACTTCCAAGACAACATACGTTCCATCAGAAACGTGTGGTACGGCAACCGCACCGGCATGCAAAACGTTGCCGACAAGAGTTTCCACGCATTCTTCTCACAGACCAACGGCAGCATAAACGCCAACGTGGATAGCTCCATCTCCGGCACAATAGACGCCATAGGGGAAATGCCCGCGCCGTTCGTCAAGTACTGTTGCACCGTCTGGGGCAAGGTATTCTCGGAGGAAGAATATGTTGAAACGGAAGAGTAAGACGCAGGAACAGAACACAATCACTAATAAACCGCATCGAAAGAGAGGCGCACGGAGGTGCGTCTCTCTGGACGGTTATAATGGCATCATGCCTAAAACAACAATAAACATAATATGAATACAAAACATTATTTGTTCATGGCAGCCGCTGCCGCCATCGCAATCCCTGCCCTCACCGCTTGCAGTGACGACGAAAACGCAACCGACGGAACGGCCGGCAATCTTGGAAACCTTACCGAAGGGAACAGTTCTTTCGGCAAAGACACAGGTAACTTCACCGCCTCCGAATGGTATCCCGGCGGCGAAATAGGCACCACTACGCAGAAAGCCTACTCGGTAAACACGGCCAACATCGATGAGGACGAGGCCATGTCAACGAGCTTTGAGAAAGGCATCACGTTCTTCGAGAAGGTCTTTACGCAGAACGAAGAGCCCAGAAAGGGTCTCGGTCCGGCATGGGTCAGGACGTCATGCATACACTGTCACCCCGCATACGGCCACGGAAAGCGGCAGACGGAGTACCGCGCCAACACGGTGGGAAACGGCTATCTCCTCGTGATCTACCACCCGCAGGCCGCCGTTACGTCCGACGGCGTGCGCTATACGACCGAGGGTTCCGGCTACATCAGCGAGGTAACGGGTATGCCGCAGACGCAAGCCATGCAGCCGTTCAAGGCTCCTATCGACGAGAAACAAATCAACATAGAGTGGAAAGAGGTCGCATCCATGCCCAGCGGGCTGCCGATGACGTTCCCGGACGGTGAGAATTACGCCCTGATATACCCCGAAGTAACCATTCCTGTCACCGCCTTCAACACCAATCCGCTGCCCAATAACTACGAGGTACGCCTTGAATCAACCATCGGAATATACGGCACCGGACTGCTCGACGCCATCACCGAGGAGGACATGCACGCCCAATGGCAGCAGGCCGCGCGGCATTCCGACGTGAATCCGGGCATGTGGGACAAGGCAGGCAACACATGGGCGCAGTCCGCATGGTACACCCTTGCCGACGGAACAAAGCGCATCAAGCGTTTCACCTACGCCATGACACGCGCCTCTTTGCAGGACGGAGCGGGGGCGAACGCCATCTGGAACATCACAAACGTGACGCGTTCCGACCGCAGATACCTATATACCACCGCGGCATGGGCAAAGGCTATGTCCGAAGACAGCGAGGTAATAGACTACATTGCGGCCAACGGCAAGAGCGAATCGTCACTCGTTCACCCTTACTGGGCGGCCGACGCCAACGGCAATGCGGACCGTGCGGCGATAGCACGGAAGGTTAACGACTACCTGAGCATGAACACAGCGGCCAAGGGCGGGGACAAATACACCGAGGTATTCGGTGCCGCCGAGATGAGCGACAAGGACTATTACGACTTCATGGTGTGGCACAGAGGCTTGGCGGTGCCTGCCGCCCGCAACCTCGACGACCCCGATGTGCAGCGCGGCAAGCGTGTGTTCACGGAGATAGGGTGCGCTACCTGCCACCGTCCGTCATGGACTACCGGCCCTGACAACTACTGGGTTGACAGCTCCATCAAGGCTTATTGCGCGAAGGCGGGCAAGAATCCGGACACCGCACTGCCCAAGTTCGCTTACCAAACCATATATCCCTACACCGACATGGTGCAGCACCGCCTCTTCATGGAGAACGACATACGCACCGGATGGTGCCGCACCACCCCGCTATGGGGCCGTGGCCTGTCATACCAACTGACCGGTGCGGAGGACCGTCTGCATGACTGCCGCGCGAGAAACGAGATAGAAGCCATCATGTGGCACGGCTATTCAAGAGACTCGCAGGCATACACCGCAACGGAAAAGTTCTACCATCTCTCCAAGGAAGACCGCAATGCGGTGGTGAAGTTCATAAGAGCCATCTGACAAGGCGTGCGCGACAACGTCACGCACGGCAACACACTACACACCTATGCTGAAAAAATCAGTCTGCATACTATACGCCATCCTCATCATAGTGATGGCCGCCGCCACCATAACGGAGAAGTACGGAGGCAGCGGTTACGCCTCCGCCGTCATCTACGGCAGCTGGTGGTTCATCGCAATGTGGGCGGCATTGGCCGCCGCAGGAACCGCATATATCATGCGAAGCAGGGTGCGCAGAGCCTCAACGGCCCTGCTGCACCTTGCCTTTGGCGTGATACTCCTCGGGGCATTGCTCACGCATCTCACCTCGGAGCAGGGCACACTGCACCTGCGCATGAACCGTCCCGACACGTCACTGCCGTTCACCGTGACGCTGACAGGGTTCGAGGTGAAATGCCATGAGGGCACTACGGCGGCATACGACTATGTATCCCACTTCACCGTCACCGACGGAGAGCGGCGTGCAAGGGGCATGGTCTCGATGAACAAGATATACTCCTACCGCACCTACCGCCTCTATCAGAACGCGTATGACGAAGACATGAGGGGCAGCACACTGTCCTTCAACAGCGACCCTTGGGGCATTCCGGTGACCTACACCGGCTATGCCATGCTGTTCCTTGCCCTGCTATGGATGCTGGCCGACCCCCGCGGCTTGTTCCGCAGGACACTCAAGGCCACGCCGATGGCGGCACTGCTGCCGCTGTTGGTAATGTCTGCACCCTCTTATGCGGCAAAGACCATAAGCCGAGAGGATGCCGCACGCTTTGCGAAACTCAACATAAACTACAATGACCGCATCTGCCCGATGGAGACGTTCGCCCTCGATTTCACCAAGACCATTGCCGGAGCGAGAAGCTACGGGGACTATACCGCCACGCAAGTGCTTGCCGGTTTCGCGCTGTTCAGTGATGACTGGATGCAGGAGCCGGTCATCCGGGTCAAGTCTGCGGAGCTTCGGGAGCGGCTGGGCATTGAGAAATACGCCTCCGCGGCATCCTTCTTCAACGCCTCGGACGGCCGATACCGCCTCGGGCCTTACGTGCACGAGTACCACCGCGGCAACAACGACGCCTTCCACAAGGCCGCCGCGGAGATTGACGACAAGCTGATGCTGATAATGCAGGTGCGCAACATGATGCTGATGCGTATGTTTCCCTACCGCGGCACATGGTATTCCCCGGCCGATTCGCTGCCTAAGGAGATGAGCAAAGACCAACAGTCCTACATCCGCAACGCACTGCCGATACTGGCGATGCTGTCCGATGGCGGCGAGAAAGGGCAGTCGGCGGAGATGATAGGCAAGATGTTGAAATACCAATACCGCTATGGCGGCAGGGCGATACCGTCGCGGTTGCGCCTGAAAGCGGAAGGCATATACAACGCGGTGCCCTACATCACCATACTGGCCGTCCTCTGCCTGCTGGCGGGACTGGCAAGCATCGTGGTATCACGGCGCACCGCCCGCAATGCCGTCACGGCCGCATTGTTCCTCGCCCTCAGCTTCGTCCTCGCGCTGCGATGGATTGTCAGCGGACGGATACCTATGGCAAACGGCTACGAAACGATGCTGCTGATGGCGTGGACAGTGCTGCTCGTGGCCCTGCTGCTGCGCCGCCGCTTCCCCGTCATCGTCACTTTCGGCCTGCTGCTGGCCGGTTTCTTCCTGCTGGCAAGCCACCTTTCGCAGATGAACCCGCAGATAAGCCACGTGATGCCGGTGTTGCAGTCGCCGCTGCTTACGGTTCATGTCAGCATAATCATGATGTCCTACGCCCTGCTCAGCGTCACCGCCGCCTGCGGAGCGGTGGCACTGGCATCGCCAAAACGAATGGCAAGCATGACACAACTGTCCGTACTGATGCTCTGTCCGGCCATGGCCTGTCTCGGAACAGGCATCTTCGTGGGAGCGATATGGGCCAACGTGTCGTGGGGCACATACTGGTCATGGGACCCGAAAGAGACTTGGGCGCTGATAACCTTCATGCTGTACGCCGTACCCCTGCACCGTACATCGCTACCACAGTTCAACCAACAGCGCATATACCATATATATATAATGTGCGCCTTCATCAGTGTTGCGGTGACATACTTCGGTGTCAACTACCTGCTTGGCGGTATGCACTCTTACGCTTAGCGCGGCAACGGCGCATGACTTGCAATAGTCCATACGCCCGTAAACCGCCGCAGAACACCATGCCCGCATAAGAGTGAAAACCAAAGCAGTACAGACGCTTCTACAAAAGGGTGCTGATTACATTGCAATCAGCACCCTTTTACAGTGTAATCAGGCCTCTTTTACAAGGTAATCAGCACCCTTTTGCAACAGCGTTTGTAACGTTCTGAATTGCAACATCTTGTAGGGACGTACCTTGGTACGTCCGAATCGCCGCATATCCCCGCACCGGCGGACGCACCAAGGTACACAGGTGTCCCAAGAAAAATTTTA